>Ga0172377_10000014_pt1 | contig 148481 bp, 153 predicted proteins | sample Pumphouse3metaG_FD_119749 | JGI IMG/M metagenome (GOLD analysis project Ga0172377, IMG submission 119749) | Leachate microbial communities from a municipal landfill in Southern Ontario, Canada - Pumphouse #3 metaG | ecosystem: Engineered > Solid waste > Landfill > Unclassified | place...
ACTAGATCCTGTCTCTAGCTCTGTGATGGCTCTCTCGGCATACTCCTTTAGCACTCCTTGAAACTGCTTGTTTTTTAGCATCGCCTTGACTGCTGTGTAGCCACCTAGTCCTAGCACAAACTTGGCAGGGTCAAATGTTACATTGCCCTCTTCATCTCTCTCTACACCTGCTATCACACCTGCAAAAAGGTTATCGCCACCCTTTGCAAACATCGTGTTGGCTTCCGCCCACTCATCAGCCTTAGTGCCTTGAGGTTTGTCCATCATCAGCTTTGCATACTCTGCCTCGTCGTAGTGGCTTGGTCTGCTTGCTAGCATCTCATAGGCTTCTTTTTCGCCGTGCACCTTAGCCAGATCTGCAAAGTGAGGGCTATTCATTACGCTCTCATTTAGGTTGTTGTATCTATTCATTATGCCTAGATCATCTTCTAGTTTAGCGACTATCTCATCGGTGAAGTTACCCTTTTTGATGTTTGCTACATCTTGCTTTGTGAGTGAGAAGTCAGCAACATAGTTCTTTTCATAAGAGGGCGGTACATAGATATCCTCTCCGTGTGGGGAGTATATTAAGTGTCCTTTTGTGTCTAGCTTTTTAGAGTATCTTATATCGCTAGCTTTTACACCCTCCTTCGCTGTTGGTTTTTTTAAAATAGCACAGTTACATTAAGATCTCACCTACTCTATATTTTTATAATAATAAATTACTATCTTGTGTATAATCGTTCAATATAAATTGCGTAAATTTAAGAAAAATCAAATAACTACTGCTATATAATTAACAAAAGTGGCTCAAAAAAAACATTTATAAACAATCAAGGAAGTTAAGATGAAAATCAGTTACATTATATCAAAAACCTTCGCCCTGCTTGCACTGCTTATCATTTTGTATGGTTTTGTGATCCCTTCAGTAGGTTTTCATGGAGCATTAGAGCGTATCAAAGATGGTAAAGTTGAAGAGATTCCCTCTTTTGCCTACTCACTATGGAATTTTTATCAAAAAGATAGATATGCTAGTATCAACACGCCACAAGATGCGAAAAATGATCTTAAAAAGATGATCGAGATCTCTGGTGAGATAGGAGTAGTCTCACTGCCACTGTGGAACTTTTCGCTAGAAGCTCCAAACTACCCAAAAGAGGCCTTTCCAAATGGGTTGCCAGTTTTTATCCATTTTGATGGGCTAAGTGGTGAAGTACACGAGATGAATACAATCAACCACTATGTGGGAATGGCTCGTATGGAGAGGGGTGGCGTTTATGAGCGTTCTCTTGCACCTTATGCACTTATTGCACTAACCATACTGCTTGCTTCATTTGTTATCTACAACAACAAATGGATCAGCCGACTTATGATTATTCCAGCTGTTTTGCCTCTTGCATTTGTAGGGATCTATGGGTATTGGTTATATTGGTTTGGGCATAATCTTCAAGGTGGAGCTATCACCATAAAACCATTTATGCCTGTTATCCTTGGTGATGGAAAGGTTGCACAGTTTACGACCCATGCCTACCCAGTAGTTGGTTTTTGGGCTCTTGTTGCTGTTAGTGTGCTCTCTTTATTTGCTTGGTGGTTAGGGTCTAAGGCATTACAAGATGAAAAAACCACTCCCTTACAACATATTTTTATGACAATTGTTCTTATAGTAGGTATATCTTTAGGTGTGTATGTGCTCAAAACTGATATCAAAGTCGATACTTTGGGTAAAATCTCTGCTCTAATTGACGCATCTAAGCCAAAAATGCCGATCCAAGAGGTGGCAAAAGAGCCTACTAGGATAGAAAAAGAGGCGATCCAAAAACAGCTAGAAGATGAGAGAAAAGAGCAATACTCAAAAATAAAAGCACTAGAGCAAAGAGCTGGCTCTGCTAGTAAGTTTAAAGTAAGCCAACTATATAAAAGCAACTGTGCACCATGCCATGGTGTTAATGGTGAGGGAAATATAGGCTCAAAACTTGTTGGACTAGCAAAAGATGAGATACTAAAGAAAATACTCCAATTTAAAACAGAAAATGAGGAGATGCATAGTGCAGTTATTGACTCTATATCAAAAGAGGATATGGAGCAGATTGCTAATGAGATAGATCAGTTTAGTAGACATTAAAAAAGGGGAAGAGATGAAAAGGTATCTAGCCATTATTTATAGTATAGCACTGGGATTGATGTTTTTTACACAACCTATCTATGCTGAGTCCAAATTTCAAGAAATTATGAAAAAACGAGGCCTAAGTGAACAAGATGCGATGGCGGCACTCAAGGTATATACTCCTAGCGGTAAGCATGATGAGTATTATGTATTTGCAAGTGGTGGGCAGTCTGGGCAAGTGCTAGTTTATGGAGTCCCTTCTATGCGGATACTAAAGGTTATTGGTGTCTTTACTCCTGAGCCTTGGCAAGGATATGGTTTTGATAAGGACTCAAAGGAGATTTTGCGACAAGGAAATGTTAGAGGGCGAGAGATCAACTGGGGAGATACTCACCACCCTGCTCTCTCAGAGACAAATGGCGTATATGATGGGAAGTATCTTTTTATAAACGATAAAGCAAATGCGAGAATCGCTGTAATTGATTTGAAATATTTTGAAACCTCTCAGATTGTTGTTAATCCTCTTTTCAAATCAGATCATGGCGGTGCATTTGTTACTCCAAACACAGAGTATGTCCTTGAATCGTGCCAATATGCTGCACCGCTGACAAATGACTATTATCCCATAGAAGCGTATCAAGATGTATATAGAGGTGGAGTTACATTCTGGAAGTTTGACAAAGAAAAAGGGAAGATCTTGCCAGAAGAGTCTTTTACACTAGAGTTACCTCCATATATGCAAGATCTAACAGATGCGGGTAAGGGGATCTCTGATGGTTGGGGATTTACCAACTCATACAATTCGGAGCTATATACAGGGGGCATAGAAAAGGGACTTCCTCCATTTGAGGCAGGATGTAGTCGTAATGACACTGACTATCTACATATCTATAACTGGAAAAAATTATCCCAGCTTGCTAAAGATAAAAAAAATGTCAAGATAATAAATAATCACAGGGTTATACCTATTGAAGTGGCGGTCAAAAATGATGCACTTTTTTTGATCCCTGAAAATAAATCTCCACATGGAGTCGATGTAACCCCAGATGGAAGATATATCATAGTGTCTGGAAAATTGGATACTCACGCATCTGTGTTTGACTTTGAGAAGGTTTTAGTACAAATCAAAAACAGAGAGTTTGTTGGTAAAGATCAATACGGCATACCAATACTTGATATGAAAAAATCACTTCATGGACAACTTGAGCTTGGCCTTGGGCATCTGCATAATAGTTTTGGCAAAGGAGATGGCACTATTTATAGCTCTTTGTATGTGGACTCTCAAGTAGTAAAATGGAACTATAAAAGCTTAAAACTACTAGATCGGGTCAATATCCACTACAATGTAGGTCATCTTGAAGCGATGGAGGGAAAATCTGCCGATCCTCAAGGGGATTATCTAGTCGCACTAAATAAACTCTCTATCGATAGATTTTTGCCAGTTGGACCACTGCATCCACAAAACAATCAGTTAATTGATATTGGTGAAAAAAAGATGCAACTTTTGTATGATCTGCCCATACCACTTGGAGAGCCACATCAAGCTGCTTCGATTCGTGCAAGCAAGATACGCCCAGAAGTACGGTTCAATATGGGCACAAATCCTAAAACTGGCAAGCCTCATATTGGTAAAACATTAGCGGGTGAAGAGAGGATCGAGAGAAAGGGTGATCATGTTTATGTATATGCTACGATGGTGAGATCTCATATAAATCCTGAGCATATCACAGTCAATAAGGGTGATAAAGTAACTGTGTATCTAACAAACCTTGAGCGAGCTGAAGATGAGACGCACGGATTTACTATCGATAACTATGATATTCATGTCTCTCTTGAACCAGGGGAGACCAATCAGTTTGATTTTGTAGCAGATATAGAGGGTGTATTTCCCTACTACTGTACCGAATTTTGCTCGGCACTCCATCTGGAGATGATGGGCTATTTGCTTGTTAAAGATCCCAAAAAAGATTATAGTTGGATCCAACAATCAAAGATCAAAAGCTTATCTAAAGAGGAGCTACAAAGCGAATACAAAAAGATCACAGCTAACAATGATGCTACCAACAGTATTATAGAGTCGCTCTTTATGTTCTTAGAGGATAATCAGTACTCAAAATACTCCACTGTTAGCAACCTTGTGATGGACGCTAAGGATCAGTATGCAAAAATTGCACTTGAAAAAGAGAAGGCATCTAAGGCATACAGTGAAAACAATCTCGAAAATGCTATCCTTTTTGAAAATATGGTATGGCAATATATGATAAAAACTGCTGATTCGGCTATTAGAGCAAAAGATCTACTTATCAATCAGCTAGCCACTCCAAAAACTGAAGCAGCTAAAAGAGGTGAAGAGGCATTTAAAAGTGGAGGATGTTCTGGGTGTCATGTTATTGGGAGAGTAAGCTCTGGGCCAGATCTAACTGGTGTGCTTGTGCGACATAAGAATGCCAAGCAGTGGATTGCTGAGTATATCAAAAATCCTGAGAGCAAATTTCATGAACCTTATATGAAAAAATTGATAAACTTCTTCCATCTTAAAATGCCAAATCAAAATATGAAAGATCAAGAGATTGAAGATATAATTGAGTATTTTAAATGGATAGATGAAAATGCAGATCTATTTTAGATACTATTTAATATAAAGAGAGAATATGAGCACAAATGAGGAGCTGATCAAAGAGATAGAGTCTCTACTAAATAGTTATGATGGTGTAGCACCAACTAGCATCAACTCAGATCTACTAAGATTTATGAGTAGAGACGATCTTTTGGGTATTGTCGATTCGCTTTTGGATCAAAAGGAGTCTCATCTAAGTCCAGATCTAGAGTGGCTAGAGAAGTTTAAGCAAGTTAAACAATAAATAACAACACATTTAGTTTTTTCTGGTACAATTTGGTAAATATTATTAAAGGCGATGTGCTATGACAAATGTTGATCTTATACAACTGACGCAACAGACAAAAAAGCTTACAGCGATGATAGTTGAGGACGAAAAAGTTACTAACGAGCTACTAAGCTCAACTTTGCGAAATTTCTTTAGCGAAGTGAGATCTTTTTTAAGTGCAAAAGATGCCCTAGAGAGCTACAAAGATTTTACACCAGATGTGATTTTTGCAGATATTATGATGGGCGATATGAGTGGACTTGAACTCTCAAGAGAGCTAAGAAAGATAAACCCAAACCAGATCATAGTGATTATTTCTGCTAGTAGCGATATGGACAAGATCTCAGAGTCTATTGAGATCGGAGTAAACAGTTTTGTGCAAAAACCACTCGATACTAAAAAAATCCTTGAGCTACTAAATACCGTGATCGGTATAGTTGAGAAGAAAAAGAAGATCGAGACAAAGACATTTTCTATATCTCTGCCACTAGATCTATATGAGTCAGTAGATGAAAATGCAAAAAGCGAGAGCATCTCTAAAAATGCTGTCATTATACGAGCTTTAAGAGGCTTCTACAATCAGTAACTAAGATCAGCTTTTAGCTGATCTTAAGCACCTTGTTGCTAATATTTCAACCTTACAAATTTGTGGCTCCATCGTCTAGCGGTCAGGATCCCAGGTTTTCATCCTGGTTACCGGAGTTCGAGTCTCCGTGGAGTCACCATTTACTTAGAACCTCTTTTTTATAGTAAAATCACAAAAAAATTTCAGGACACCAGATGTTACGATTTGCACCAAGTCCAACGGGCGATATGCACATAGGCAACTTAAGAGTTGCGATATTTAACTATATAGTAGCAAAACAGCGAGGCGAAGATCTGCTAATTCGCATCGAGGATACCGACAAAGAGCGAAATATAGAGGGAAAAGATAAAGAGATACTTGGCATCTTAGATCTCTTTGGTATAGAGTACTCGCAAGTGATCTATCAGAGTGGCAATTATAAATTTCACTCCGCAATGGCTCTGCAACTACTTCATGAAAAGAAGGCTTTTAACTGCTTTTGCTCACCAGAAACACTTGAACAAAAACGCATAGAAGCAAGCAGTAGATCCATGCCCTACCGCTATGATGATGCGTGCTTGAAGCTAAAAGCCGAAGAGGTTATCGATAACCCCCTACCCTTTAGTGTGCGACTAAAAAGACCACTGCATAGCATAACCATAAAAGATCTCATAAAGGGTGAGGTGAAATTTGAGCCAAAAGATATAGATAGTTTTACCATACTAAGACAAGATAAAACTCCGATCTACAACTTCGCTTGTGCAGTTGATGATATGCTTGCAGATATTAGCATCATTATCCGCGGTGAAGATCATATGAGCAACACTCCAAAGCAGGAGTTTATCCGCACCGAGCTAGGTTATACCAAAAAGATCGAGTATGCTCATCTGCCTATAATCCTTAACTACGAGGGTAAAAAGATGAGTAAGCGAGATGATGCGTCTAGTGTAAAGTGGCTACTAGAGGAGGGATTTTTGCCCTCAGCAATAGCCAACTACCTCATACTTATGGGTAACAAGCCACCAAAAGAGATCTTTACACTTAGTGAGGCGATAGAGTTTTTTGATCTTTTTAAGATCTCAAAGTCACCTGCAAGGTTTGATCTTGATATGCTTAGGCACATAAATAGTGAGCATTTGAAGCTACAAGATCCACTTGAGCTTTCAAGATATGTTGGTTTTGCAGACAAGAGTATAGGTGAGCTTGCTAAAGTCTATCTTGAAGAGGCAAGCACTACAAAAGAGCTAAGATCAAAGATAAAGCCTATATTTGAACCAAAAGTAGCAGGTGCTGAGATAGAACAAGGTGTAATGATATTAAGAAATATCATAAAAAATATGCCACATTTTGAAGAGTATGATGAGTTTAAAAACTACATAACTAAAGAGAGCGGACTTAAGGGCAAAGATCTCTTCAAGCCACTTAGATTTTTACTCACTGGTGCACTAAATGGTCCAGATCTTAGCGTCATATATAAATATATCAAAAACTATATTCAAGAGGTGATAAAATGACATTTCTCTCTAGCGTAATCTTTGGACTTGGCGGGATTGTTATCTCGCTTATAAATGTATATATCTGGGTTATCATCATAACTGCACTGCTTAGCTTTATAAATCCAGATCCATACAACCCGATCGTACAGTTTTTGTATAGAGTGACAAACCCCGCCTATTCGCTTGTTAGGCGTTATATAAAAACGAATTTTGGTGGTATAGATCTAGCTCCGCTGATCATAGTTGTAGCACTTCAGATCGTTATAGTGATCCTTAGTTCGCTACTTGTTCAGATGAGCTAGAGTTAAAGGTTATAGTTGCACTGTGTGAGTCATAGCTAAACTCTAGTTTTAGGCTCTTTGGCTCTTTGGCTCGCAGTAGATACCCCCTGCTCCAGCTGTTGTCGATGCCTAGCAGTTTTGCGTATGGATCATTACTAAGCTTTACAAGATCGTATGGCATAGCACCATCTATGTTTATGTCAAAGTTTGCTTTTGAGTCATCTTTTGTAAAGAAGTTTATATAAAAGTACTCATCACCGCTAAACTCCTCTGGATAGACGCTATTTAGCCAAATAGCTGAGATGACGCCCTTTAGCTCACCGCCATTTGAGACTATTTTTGCTGATTTTAGACTATTTAGTGCAAGCTCCTGTTTGCTATCTAGATCGTATGGAGTAAATGCGTTTTTGCTAGAGCACCCACTAAGGTACAAAATGGCTAAAATAGCAACTATATAGTATCTCATAGGCTCTCCTTGATGGGCGAAATTATATCAAATTAAACTCTTTTTTAGTATAATTGCCAAAATTTTGTGGAGCAAGAGTTGAGCAGAAAAAGAGTTGCAGTAGCGTTTAGCGGACCATCAAATAGCGGTAAGACTACGCTTATACAAAAAGTGGCAAGAGTGCTAATTTATGAACATAAAAAAGAGGTTGCCATCATCAAGCATGATCCAAAAGGTAAGGCTCGCTTCGATGTAGAGGGTAAAGATAGCTATAAGTTTTATGACACTGGTGCAGAGGTGATAGTTACATCTCCTACCAAAACGACGCTTTTTTCGCATAAACACAAAGAGCTAGATGAGATGATTAGGCTCTTTAATGACTTTGATATACTGCTAGTTGAGGGGTTAAAAACTCTCCCACTGCCTCGTATCTGCTTGTTTCGTGACTCCATAGATGAGAGCTACTTTCCATATATGGACGCCATAGCACTAGATAAAACGCTAGATCTTGAGTCAAAAGAGCTTCCTAGTGGGTGTGATGAACTAGATGTAAATGATCCATACGAAGTGGTTGAGTGGATCTACAAAAACGCTAAGGAGGTGTAGATAATGGACGAGATCTTTTTAGCGATCCAGCGAAGTGCCAAACGCATAAAAGAGGCGATCGACACCAAGGAGATAGGCTACTCTCAAAAGGAGAACGCCTCGGGAGAGACGCAGTTAGAGCTTGATATCAAGTGCGATATGATAGTCGAAGAGGAGCTATCAAAAGTAGGCTCGATTCACACTCTTGTTAGTGAAGAAAAAGAGCGAGGCGTTGTGTTAAATATGCAAGGCAAGTACTTTGTGGCGTATGATCCGCTCGATGGATCTTCACTTATAGATGTAAACCTAAGCGTTGGATCTATCTTTGGGATCTATGATGGTGAGTTTAGTGCCTGCAAGATGGTTGCCTCTTGCTATGTAGTCTATGGTCCTAGAGTAGAGATGGTTTTTGCTCACAACAAAACCAAACTGCATCTACTTCAAGGCGAGCATTTTGAGTTTGTAAAAGAGATCAGACTAAATGAAAAAGGCAACCTAAATGCCCCTGGTGGCACTCAACAGCACTGGCAAAAATATCACAAAGATCTAGTTGATGCACTGTTTTTAGAGGGTTATAGACTTCGCTACTCAGGCGGAATGGTGCCAGATCTGCATCAGATACTCCTAAAAGGTGGCGGGCTTTTTAGCTACCCTGCAACTGCGGATAGGCCAGAGGGCAAGCTTAGAAAGCTTTTTGAGGTTTTCCCATTTGCTTTTATATTTGAGAAGGCATTTGGTGAGGGGATCGATGGTTCGCATAGACTCTTAAACCTCGACTGCTCGCATATTCACGATACTTCACAGTGCTTTTTTGGCTCAACTTATGAGATAGCGAGGGTAAGAGAGGCTTATGCAAACACTTGAAGATAAGTTTGATGCAGAGCTAACCAAGATGATAGCAGAGCTTAGGGAGTGTCAAAAAGAGTACTCACTTAGTAGTTGTTCTAAGTGTGAAAAGTTCCTAGAGTGCGAGCTTAGACGCCTCTATGTGAAAACAGTTTATCGCAGTATGTCCAAGGGCGATCTGGGCGGATTTGAATTTTAAAGGATAAAAATTGAGCAAATATATAACAACTCCCATCTACTATGTAAATGGCGAAGCTCACATCGGGCACGCATATACAACATTTTTAGCTGATACAATCACCTCTTATGAGAGACTAAGGGGCGAAGATGCCTACTTTTTGACAGGGACTGATGAGCATGGTCAAAAGATCGAAGAGGCAGCAGCAAAAGCAAATAAGCCCACAAAGGTGTTTGCTGATGAGATAAGTGCATCGTTTAAAGATCTATGGGACGAGTTTGAGATAAACTACTCGCAGTTTATCCGCACCACCGATGAGGCTCACAAAAAAGGCGTGCAGAGGGCATTTGAGGTGATGTTTAAGAGTGGTGATATCTATAAGGATTTTTATGAGGGGCACTACTGTGTGAGTTGTGAGACATTTTTCACTCAAACACAGCTCGTAGATGATCAGTTTTGTCCAGACTGTGGGCGAAGCACTAGCATAGTAAAAGAGGAGAGTTACTTTTTTAGACTCTCTAAGTATGAAGATGCACTATTGAAGCATTTTGAGCAAAATCCTGACTTCATACTCCCTAGATCTAGAGCAAACGAAGTGGTAAACTTCATAAAAGGTGGCTTAAAGGATCTCTCTGTGACTCGTACATCGTTTAGCTGGGGTGTTAAGATGCCCGAGTCTATAAACGATGGCAAACATGTTATGTATGTTTGGCTAGATGCTTTGCTAAACTACATAACAGCTCTAGGATACGGTGCAGATGAGAAGCAGATGCACTACTGGCCTGCATCGATGCAACTTGTGGGTAAAGATATACTCCGCTTTCACGCTATCTACTGGCCTGCGTTTTTGATGAGCTTAGGACTTCCTTTGCCAAAGCATATAGCAGCTCATGGTTGGTGGACTAGAGATGGTCAAAAGATGAGCAAGTCAAAGGGCAATGTTGTCCTGCCACGCGAGGTTAGTAACGCTTATGGGGTTGAAAATCTTCGCTACTTTATGTTTAGAGAAGTGCCTTTTGGTCAAGATGGTGACTTTTCTCAAAGAGCACTTATAGACCGTATAAACTCAGATTTAAGCAACGATCTAGGCAACTTGCTAAACCGCATCATCGGTATGAGTAGCAAATACTCAAACTATGAGATCGATAGCGTAGATGTGCTAAAATACCACTCAAAAGAGCTGAACAGTGCAGATGAGATCATCGCCTCGCTCGATAATTATATGAAAAATATGCAGACTCATAGATACCTAGAGGAGCTTTGGAGAGTTCTATCGATCGCAAACAAGGCGATCGAAGAGCATGCACCATGGGCAAAGATAAAAGAGGGCAAAAATGATGAGGCACTCGCAACTGTCGCACTTGTAGCAAATCTGCTTGCAAGAGTTGCTATCATGTTGCACCCTGTTATGCCAAAAACAACCGCTTTGATCGCATCTTCTTTAGGCTTTAGCATAGATGCTGAAGCTTATAAAAGATATATAGTTGATAAAGATCTGCTCTTACTATTTAATATCAAACAGACTCCCCCACTCTTTCCTCGTATAGAGTCCCCCTTAATGCCAGAAGCTCCGCTTGCCTCACCAGATGAGCAGGCGACATCGGGTATCAAGGTAGCAAAAGAGCAACCTAAAGCAAGTAGCGAAGATGGACTTATAACCATAGATCAGTTTTTTGCTACTTCGCTCAAAGTTGGGACGATTTTGGAAGCTCATGAAGTGCCAAAAAGCTCCAAACTGCTTCGTCTAATAGTAGATCTAGGAGAGGAGGAGCCACGCCAAGTTGTAGCTGGCATAAAAGAGCACTACTCGCCAGATGAACTAGTTAGTACTCAAGTGTGTGTGGTTGCAAACCTTAAGAGTGCAAAGCTGATGGGTATGCTCTCGCAGGGTATGATACTCGCTGCAAAAGATGAAGATGGTCTAGCACTCATTCGCCCACAAAAGAGCAAAAAAGCTGGCACACCTATTGGATGAACCTAGATAACTTCGTACATCTAAGCGGTGCATCACTACTAAACACCCCCTCTATATCTAGCTTTGGCGAGATCGTTTTTGATGCTTCAAAGGTGCAAAGAGGGGATCTTTTTGTCGCGTTTGAGACAGGTAAGATCCAAGAGGCTTTATCAAATGGTGCTTATGGGGTTTTGGTAGAAGATGAAGTAGCTATTAGCGACAACGAGGTTGCGTGGCTAGAGGTGGCGTCGATCCAAGGCTCACTAGAGAGACTTCTAAGACACAAACTGATCCAGCACGGTACAAAAGCGGTCTTTTGCTTAGATGTGCATCTAAAACTCTGCTCCAACATCGCCCTGCCACCAGAGGTGTACCTCTTTAGCTCAAGTGAGTTTATAAAAAACTTCAAAGCCCTATATAGAGACACTCCCATAAAGTATATATTTGCCCCCTACTCTCTTGAGGATAGCTCGCTTTTTACAAGTAGGATCACTCTTCCAAAGGTTCTAAAAAGTAGCATCTCCATCATAGAGCAGACTATCTTTGAGACATCATTTATCTACAAAGATATCTACTATGAAAGAGAGCTTTTAAGTCCGTTTTTTCTCCCATATCTTGAGGAGTTACTCAGCTTTTTGGACTCGGTATCGCTTGAGTATAGGCTTAAAAAATTCACACATATAGATCACTTTGAGCCTATTTTTGTAGATCGAAGTTTCAACATAAAAAAGTTTGGGCTATCATCAAAAGTGCTTATTTTTGAGAGTGATGTAGAGCTAATTAGTGATCAGATCCCATTTTTGGAGCACTACGCTCCGTGGGCTCGCACCATATATCTACTGCCATATAGCCAAGAGAGTGTCTCTCATAGCAAGGTCTATCTCTACAAAGATGCTACTCATCTACTCTCTTTGCTAAGAGATCTAAGCTACGATATGGCTCTTGTAGCGGGGTTTGATAAGTCCATACTAGATAATATGAGAGATGATAAAACAAGAGGACAGTTGAGTTTTACCTTATAGATCTAGCTACGCTTCTGTGATCTTCTATGAAGCGGGAGATGAGAGCATGAAACTCTTTGGAGTGGTTCATATGTACAAGATGAGCTAGTTCATGCACTATGACATAGTCGATCTGCGTGGTTTTTAACTCCATAAGTCTTGCGTTTAGTACTATCTCACCCCTGCTGTTGCAACTCCCCCATCTGCTCTTTAGTAGTTTGATGTTTAGCTTACTATACTCTAGATCCATAACTTGTGCAAAATGATCTAGCCTATGCGGTAGATACTCTCTTGCTTCGCTTAAATTTAGCTCATCGCACCTTCTTCGCCTAGGTGGTTTGCTTCTTAGCTCAGCTAGTTTTTTATCTATCCACTTGCGTCTGCTACTTAGTAGATCTAGTGCAAAACTCCTACTTTGCGATGGAGTTTTTAGCACAACCCTTAGATCCTTTGATACACTTATGTAGCTATGTTTAAGCCTTTTGTTGATGCGTAACTCAACGCTTAGATCATCAAGATCTATAAATGATAGGGTCTGTTTTGTTTGCATCTGCGAAACCTTTTAGTCTTAGACGGCAACTATCGCACTCACCACACGCTTTGTTGCCATCACTATAACAGCTCCAAGTTAGGTGAAGTGGCACACCAAGATCAAAGCTCTTTTTTACGATCTCGCCCTTGCTTAGGTGCAAAAGTGGGGCAAAGATCTCAAGCGAAGTGCTATCTTTTGTGCCAAGATTTAGGCTTTTTTGCATACTTTGTATAAACGACTCTCTGCAATCTGGATAGCCACTACTATCCTCCTCTACCACGCCAATACTTATGAGTGAAGCTTGCTCTTTTTCGCACAATGAGCCAGCTATGCTTAAAAAGATCCCGTTTCTAAACGCCACATAAGTTGATGGTAGCTCCTCGCTTACGCCATCTTGCCTCACTTCAAGTAGCGGATCTATGAGTGCATTTGTGGTTATGTTAGCTAAGAAGTCTAGATCTATAACATATCTTGAGCTAACTCCTAGATCATCACAAATAGCACTAAATGCCTCAAGCTCTTTTGTCTCGGTTTTTTGTGCATAGTTGAAGTGAAGTGCTACTATCTCATAGCCCATATCTCTAGTCATATACGCACATAGCGTGGAGTCAAGCCCACCACTTAGGATTACTACTGCTTTTTTCATATTGAGATCTTAACATAACTTCAAGCACCTTTTGTGTATAATGCCAAAAATTTGGAGGTAAAATATGCAGATAGATTTTAACCAGCAAGCACAAATAAACACAAATATGGGTACTGAAGCTATAAAAAAAGCGGTGGAGATTGACGCATCGCAGGCATCAAAGGTAGTTGAAGGACTTGAGCAACAACAAGCCGCAGTTGCACAAAACTTAGGCATGGGTATCAATCTAAACATCAAAGCATAATGTTAGAGTTTGACAACCAAACTTCACTAGAGGTGGATCTTAGGCTTTGTACTAAGATCGCCTCAAAATTCACAAAAAAAGATATCGAACTTCTGCTAGTAGATGCTAGTAGTATCCAAAACATAAATCTTACATATAGAAACATAGACAAACCAACCGATGTGCTAAGCTTTCCTATAAAGCAGAGCAAAAATACTCCGCTAGGTAGTATCGTGATCTGCTCAGATCTAGTAGAGCAAAAATCTAGCGAGCTATCGCACTCAAATAGTGAAGAGTTTACGCTACTTTTTATCCATGGGCTACTTCATCTTTTGGGCTATGATCATGAGGTGGATCGTGGTGAGATGAGGCAAAAAGAGCAGAGCATCATCAAAGAGTTTGGCTTGCCAAAAAGCCTAATCGTCCGCAGTGAGATACCCTAGATCTACTAGTTTGTTGTAGATCTTAGAGACTATCTCGCCTGTTGCAACGCCACCATGCCCGCCATGCTCAACCAGTACAGTTACGGCGTAACGAGGGTTTTTGTATGGTCCATAGGAGTTAAACCACGCGTGACTTCTAGTGTAGTACTCCATCTCATGCTCTAGGTCTCGCACCTTTATGTTCTGCTTGATCCCAACAACTTGTGCAGTACCTGTCTTGCCCGCTATCTTCACCTTAGTGTTTAGATATCTGTGAGCTGTTCCACTAGGTGAGTTACACACCTCATACATCGCTTTTTGTATAAGTGGTAGATGTTTTTTCTCATCACTGCTTAGCACATCATATAGCTCATCTTCTACTAGATCTTCGCCTAGAAATTTTGCAAAGTGTGGTTTTGGAAGCTTGCCCGTTGCCATTAGAGCAGTAAAAGTTGTGAGTTGAAGTGGAGTTGAGAGAAAATCACCCTGCCCGATAGATGTGTTGATAGTTTCGCCGATGTACCACGCTTTGTTATATTTTTGTCTCTTCCATTCGCGTGATGGTACTGTGCCAACAAACTCACTGGGCAGATCTATGCCTGTTTTTACACCAAGTCCATAACGCATAAGCTCGCTTGCCATCTTTTCATTGCCAAGCTTGATGCTAGCCTTGTAGAAGTAGTCATCACAACTCTCTCTGATGGCTCTTTTGAGATCCACAAACCCATGCCCCCCACCTTTCCAGCAACGAAACACCCGCCCGCCAACGGGTAGGTTTGAAGTACACACTACGCTAAAGTTTGAGCCAACCTCTTTTGATGTGTATGCAATAAGACCTAGTCCTGTTTTTATGGTAGATCCTGGGGGATATAGCCCGTTTGTGACCTTGTTGGTAAATGGCTTATCTAGCGAGTTTGAGAGCTTATCCCACATCGCTTGAGGCATACCATTTACAAAACTGTTTAGATCATACTCTGGGTAGCTTCCAGCACTTAGGATTGTACCATTTACATCCATCACTACAACCGCTCCCGCTTTGCCCTCAAAAAGACTTGAGATGTAGCTTTGAAGCTCTATATCTATGCCAAGAGTAAGCGTTGCGTCCTCTTTGGGGGTCACAAAGCCGATCTCCTCGATAGTTTGGTTTTTGGCATTGACTTTGATCTCTCTTAGCCCTGCTTCGCCTCGCAAGTAGCTATTGTACTGCTTCTCGATGCCTAGTTTGCCACTATATCCTGTTAGCTCATCATCTGGATCGCGTACTAGATCTTCAACGCTTGACTTTGCTACATAGCCTAGCGTGTGAGCTGCTGTTTTTGCGTATGGGTAGTATCTTTTTGGTGAAAGCTCAAGGTGCACATTTTCGTTGAGATTTAGCCTTGAGTAGAGTGGCATAATGGTCTCATAGGGCACAAAATCAACCACATCTATAAACTTATGGTTGTAGTAGGAGTTGGTTTTTAGGTAGTTTTTCTTCATCTTTTCGCGGTCTAGATCTGGGAGATGCTCTACGATAAAGTCTATCTCTTCATCTAGCTTACTTTTAGGAGATCTACTCTCCAGATGTGGGGCGAGTTGCACCTTAAAACCTAGCTCATTTATAGCAATGGGTCTGCCCTTTATATCAAAGATCTCCCCTCTTACAGGTGCGATCAGCTCTGTTTTGGTGCTATTGGCATAGGAGAGTCTCTCATAGTGTTCATTTGACTTGATAGCTAGAAAAAAGACTCGAACCAGCAGTGCAATCCAGATGAGTATAAAAAGAGTGATGATTATCTTGAGTCTCATAGTATGCTCACTATAAAAAACTCTATAAGTATATAGTAGATGATGTAGTATGACCAGCTTGGCGTCTCTAGCATAAACACAGTACTAAGTATGGTGGCAAAAAGCAAGTAACCAACATAAACAGCAACAACCATCACAAAGAGTTTGCAGTTTTTACAACTTAGGTTTTTCTCTATTTTTGGCATAAAGATCTTGCTAAGCAGTACAAAATAAAAGAGTGTACTAAGGAAGATAAATGAGTGCTGAGCTTCCAAAAATAGCAGGCATATAAGCACAAATATAATCATTAGTGTGTTTGACTTTTTGATAGCTTGTGAGTAGATGCCATAAAGCAGTGCAAAAAGTGGCGGTAAAAATAGGTGTATGCCCGCAAGTGCGGTATATAGTAAAAAGAGGGCTAAAAATAGTAGTAGTTTTAGATTTCTTTTATAAGTGAAACTTCGTTGCATATTGGAAATAGTTTACATTTGATGCAGTCTGCCCAGATCTTCTGCTCTGGTAGGTCTGTTTTTGGGATCTCTTTAAAGCCTAGTTTTAGGAAAAATCCAGCTTGATAAGTTAGACTAAGTACTCGTTTTAGTCCGAGATCTTTTGCCTCTTTGAGCAGTGCAAGAACTAGATCTCTGCCTACGCCCTTGCCTCTTAGATCTTCTCTGACTATGAGTGATCTAACCTCTGCTAGCTCTATGGTGTGTATATGCAAAGCACTAAAGGCAACAAGCTCATCTCCATCTTTAGCAAGTGTGTATGAGCGGATATTGGTTGCGATCTCATCATCAGATCTATGCAGTATAATCCCCTCGTCTACCTCTTTTTTGACAAGCTTTTGCATACTAGCTACATCGCTTAGTTTTGCTTTTACTAGCTTCATTGATCCTCTTTGATATTATGGTATATGAGTTTTATAAGCTCGCTAATACCTCGTCTTTTTACGCTTGATACCATTAGAGCATCTGGGAACTCTCGCTTAAGAGCTGAGATCTCTTTTTGGTTGAGCTTATCTAGCTTTGTAAAAACTCTAAGTACTGTTTGGTTTTGTCTTTTGATCTCCTCTAGGTAGAGGGCAACCTCTTTGTCGATGGCAAGATCTGGGTGTCTTGCATCTACTAGATGCAAAAAGAGCTTGATCTCATCTCGGCGAAGCAGAAACTCATTTAGCTCCCTACCCCACTCCTCTTGAAGTGACTTAGAGACTTTTGCATAGCCAAATCCTGGAAGATCCACAAAACGAGCTTGGTGTCTGCTTGCATCTTCTCTATCTAAAAACTCCACATCAAAAAAGTTTATAAGTCTAGTTTTACCAGGAGTTGATGAGACTTTGGCTAAGTTTTTTTGGTTTGTTAGTGCATTTAGTAGTGAGCTTTTGCCACTGTTAGATCTCGCTATAAATACCACTTCAGGCTTTGGATCTAGATCTTGTGATAGCTTTAGATTTGGCGAAGAGAGTATAAATTTTGCACCGATTATATCTGTCATTTTTTCTCTTCTATATCAAAGATCATTATAACAGGCTCACTTTTTGCACCTTTAGCATACGCCTTGCCCTCAAGAGACTTTAGCACCACCTCATCGCCTATGATCTCTTTTTTCTCATTGATCTGTCTTAGTCTGACTTGTTTGTAGAAGTGGTACTCCTTCTCATTTGGCATATAGATCGCCTTTTGAGCTTTGCCTGTATATATAGATCCATCATCTGTAACTATGTAAAACGAAGCATCACCCTCTGCTACAAACTTAGTCGGCTTTTGGTTCTCATCTGTATAGACGGTTACTTTTGTGGCGTTTAGCTCATCACTGCCTTTTATGATGTTTACATCTCCCTCAAAAACAGAGATCCCCTTTGCTTGATCACCTGTAAAGTTTTCTGCCTTGATTCTTAACTCCTCAGAAGCCAAACTAAGCACAAGCAGTGTAAATAGTGCCAAAAGTCTCATCTTTTCTCCTCTATATAGTAGATAGCAGATATGTTTTTTGAGACTGTTTTTTCAGCATTAACATTGTGAGTGAGATAATCACCCGTGATGGTATTTTTGCCCATAGTGGCTATATACGGGGTTTTTGATGTGGCGATTGATGTTTTTTTGTTGTATGTTGCTTCATCTGTTTTAAACTCAAGCCCATCATCTTTTTTGTAGTATACATCGCCATTCGCATAGATAATCTCATCTTTATAGATAGCCTCTTTTGAGCTTAGATGTGATACTACCTTTTTGCTACTATCTGTGTATGATGTATTTTTGAGTACATATCTGTCCTTAAATCTTTGTGCTTCTGTCGCAACCATCGTAGTTTCTAGCCCTTTTTTACTAATCTCATATAGTGTAAAATCGAAAATATTTAGTAGTGCAATCTCTTCGCCTTGCACCTCATCTCTTTGGTGCGGTTGAAAAAGAGTTGCTATAAAAATAAGCACTATAAGCGTTGTGGAGAAAAATTTATTTAGCATATTTTAAAGCCATTTTGCTACAAACTCATCATATTTGCCATTTTTTTGCAAAATCATCTCTATCATATCTCTAACAACCGCGTCACCACCGTTTCTCTCAAGCACGACATCAACGCTAGATCTAACCTCTTTTACTGCATCAAGCGGGGCGAAACTCATACCAACAGATCTTAGTAGTTTTAGATCATTTAGATCATCTCCTATGGCAGCAACTTCGCTTAGATCTACTCCTAGATCTACGCAAAGCTCTTCTAAAACCGCTAGCTTATCTTTGACCCCTTGAAAGATATGCTTGATGCGAAGCTCTTTTGCTCTATTTGTCACAATAGGCGTGTTTCTACCTGTGATAATGGCAAACTCAAGCCCCAGCTCATAGCTGTGAACTATGGCAAAACCATCTTTAACATGAAAGTTTTTAAGCTCTAAACCATTTGCATCATAGATGATCTTGCCATCACTTAGGCAACCATCTATATCAAGCACTACAAGAGAGATCATAGTAGATCTTTGGTGCTTGGAATACCGATGCGATCGTTTTTTGCCAATGCTCTACGAAGTGCCACGGCAAAAGATTTGAATGTCGCCTCAACTATGTGATGTTTGTTTTTGCCTCTTTGCATCACTATGTGAGCAGATATGCCAGCTTTTGTGACAAGTGAGCCAAAAAACTCCTCTGCTAGCTCAACATCAAAGCTACCAACTTTGCCACTCACATCTACATCATATACTAGATATGGTCTGTTACTTAGATCTAGATCTGTGCTAACACACGCCTCGTCCATCACCACGGAGGCACTCCCAAATCTCTCTCTGCCTTGAAGTGGGTATAGCTCGCTATGTAGAAGTGAGCCTAAAACGATGCCAATATCCTCGACACTATGGTGATCATCTATATGTGTGTCGCCTTTGCACTCCACTTCAAGATCCATCAGTGAGTGCTTTGCGAGGCTTGTTAGCATATGATCTAAAAACCCTACTCCGCTGTTTATGTTAGATCTTCCGCTTCCATCTACCCTTAGCGATACAGTGATATCTGTCTCTGCTGTTTTTCTACTCTTTGTTACCATTTAGTCCTCTTTAACTATAAATGAGCCTACAAAATTTTTGCGTCTTACAAAGTCTCTAGCCTCTTGCTCGCCTTTGAAGCCCCTTAGCCACACTCTAAATAGGCGGTTGCCATCTACTTCAATATCTTTGATGATGGCGGTATAACCATCGGTGTTATTATACTTTTGTTGTGTTAATTGAGCACCCTCAAAACGAGCAAATGCACCGATTTGCACCGCAAATCCTTCTACGCCCACTTGATGTGGAAGCCTATCAAGCTCTTTAGCCGATGGTATCACTTTTGTGCCCTTTGCTGCAAAACCTAGTATCTCAAGTTTTACAGGAGCTGTACCCTCACGAAGCATATCGATCTCTTTTGCCGCGGTGTTAGATAGATCTATAACTCTTGATGCCACAAATGGTCCACGATCGTTGATCCGCACCACAACCACTCTGCCATTTTTCTTATTTGTCACTCTTACGATCGTGTTCATCGGCATAGTTTTGTGTGCGGCGGTCATATCGTACATATTGTAGGTTTCGCCATTGGAGGTCTTTTTGCCATGGAAGTTTGGGCCATACCAGCTAGCGATCCCATCTTCTTTATCGCCCACACTCACAACTGTTGGGTAGTACTTTATGCCATTTATGACATAGGGTCTCATTGTTGGGTGCGAGTAGTTCTCTTTTGGCATAGTTGGAGATGTAGGCACAGGTGACATATATGGCGAGCTACTCTTCTGACTGCACCCACTAAGAAGCAGTGCCACAGTAGCTGCAGTACCTAGATAGAGCCTCATCTAAGAACCAACTTCTCACCCACCTTTATGAGCGAGCCTTTGAGGTTGTTTAGGGACTGCAACTCTTTTGAGCTTATGCCAAACTCTTTAGCGATCGCATCTAGCGTATCACCCTTTTTGACTATATAGTGCGTTTTTATAGGGTTTATGTTTGGTATATTTATGTTTTGCCCCACCTTTAGAAGTGTGCTTTTTAGGGAGTTAAACTCCTTTAGTATAGCGACACTCACGCCGTGTGAAGCGGCGATCTTGCTTAGGTTATCACCAGCTTTTACTCTATAAACATAGTGGATAGCCTGCATAGGATCAGCTTTGTAGTTTTGCTTAAACGACGCTAGTTTTGAGTATGGTATATAGATCCTATACTCTTTTATGTATGGCGGGACAAACTCTTTTAGTAGGTGCCTATTTAGGTTGCTAAGCTCACTTAGAGGCATATCTACAAGCCTTGCTATGCGTTGCAGTGACTCACCTGCTGGGACTTTTACCTTTGTTATAGACTCTGCACTCGCACGATTTAGCACAAACTCATACTTTGAAGTACTTAAAAACTCCTCATCATTGCCCATCATCGCAAGTGAGACTATCTTTCTGATGTGGTTTCTACTCTCAAGCGGGATATACTTTTTGTTTGGATCTAAAAGCACTCCTAGATCATCGCTACCTGCTTGTTTGATGGCACGACTTAGCTTGCCCTCTCCGCAGTTGTAAGCAATAGCTACAAGATACCACTTGCCAAATCGGTTATGTAGCTCACTTAGGTATTTCGCCGCCGCCTCGGTTGATTTGAGTAGATCTCGCCTCTCATCGACAAACTCATCTATCTTTAGCCCATAAAGTCTAGCAGTTGATGGTATAAACTGCCAAAGCCCTGAAGCACTCGCACTTGAGTATGCACGCACCAAAAAGTGTGACTCCGCAAGCGAGAGATATAAAAACTCTGGCGGGATATTGTACTTTGCTAGTATGCTCTTCATTGCAGGTACAAAGTGCGAGCCATTATCCATTGCAGTAAAGAAGTTTTGAGCTTTTAGTATGGCGACATTTTTATTTTTAAACTCGTTGAAAGTTTTATCATTTATAAATGAGACATTTATGTCAAAGGCGTCTAGTATAGCGAGGTTTTTGATGTATGCTTGAGAGTAAGTTAGGTTTGCACTAAGTGCCATGGGGAGTAGAGTAAATAGAAGTTTTTTTAACATATTTGTAAGCCTTAATAATATTTTTATCTATAAAAACCGTTTATTATAGCAAACAAAAGCAAAAATTAAGATGATATTATCAAATATTAAAAAGTTTTCGGCTATTTTGGGTGGTTATGGCGATGATCTCCTCTACGCTTACTCCTAAGATCTCGGACATTTTTTGGGCTATATGTATGGTGTAAGATGGCTCATTTCTCTTGCCTCTATGTGGCTCTGGTGTAAGGTATGGTGCGTCTGTCTCTATAACAAGTCTATCTAGCGGTATGCGAGGGAGTATCTCTACAAGTTTTCTAGCATTTTTAAATGTCACAACCCCGCCGATCCCAAAGTAAAACCCATCTTTTGCAAGGCTAAGAAGTTGCTCATCAGCATTGAAGCAGTGAAGCACGCCCCCAACCTCGCCTGCACCATGACCCACGAGCATCTCTTTAGAGTCTCTTGAGGCGTCTCTTATGTGTACGATGAGCGGTTTTTTGTACTTTTTGGCTATGGCTATCTGCCTTGCAAAGATCTCTTTTTGCCTTGTTTTTTCTAGCTCTTTTTCTTCGCTACTTCCCTCAAGTCGGTAGTAGTCGAGCCCGCATTCACCTACTGCAACGCACTTTGGATCTGTGATGTGCTTGATGAGCAGATCCTCATCATAACCATCTATATCGTAGGGGTGAACTCCTACTGCAAAGTAGATCTTTTCATACTTTTTGCTTAACCCTACTGCCTTTGGAAGTGTCGCAAGATCTGCTGCTGGCACTATAAACGCCTGCATATCATTTGCACGATCTAACACCTCATCAAGATCAGCTTCAAACCTCTTGTCGTCCAGATGTATGTGTGAATCTATGATCATTTTAGTATCTCTTTTGCAAACTCTAGTGCCTCTTTTGTAATCTTATCGCCACTTATGATGCGTGCGATCTCCTCGATGCGACCACTGTGATCTAGCTCTTTTATGTGTGAAGCACTACCATCTTTATGCACCAAAAAGTGCTGTGACGCCATCGATGTAAGCTGTGACTGATGCGAGATGGCAAAGATCTGGTAACTGTTTGATAGCTCTTTTAGAACTCGTGCTACGCTCATAGACTCCTCTCCGCTTAGGTTCGCATCGATCTCATCTAGTATAAGCACCCCGCCATCACATCTTAGATGCTTCGCTCTTATGGCAAGTAGTGCTAGTCTAAGACGGTTAAACTCCCCAGTACTAAGCTGTTTAAGAGGGCTTTCTCCTAGTGTGATACTCACCTCATCTCTGCCTTGTGCACTCACTTCACAGCTCAAAAGCTCCACCTTCGCATCTCGCAGGTATAGCTCCCTAAGGTAGCCATTTAGCTGAGCCATAAACTCACCTATATAGCCACTTCTAAGGGTGCTAAGCTTGTGAGATAGCTCATCTATCTTGCTAGATAGAAGATCTACTCTTTTTGCAAGCTCATCTCTTGAGTGCTCTATATTTTCGAAGCGTTTTAGCTCATCAACTTTTAGTTTTTTGTGCTCAAGTGCCTCTTTGATCGAGCCATAGCGACGCTTAAGCTCGCTTAGTGCTTCTATGCGATCAAGTACGCTCTCTACATCGACATCATCTAAGCTTTTAGCCCTCTCTATGGCACTCTCAAGCGTTGCTCTTAGGTTGTTTAGTGTATCACTTAATGCTGAGCTATCCTCATCAAGTAGATCTAGTGCCGCGTAGACACTATGTTCACTCTCAAAGATCATCATCGCTTGCGAGATCGCCTCAAGTACTTTCTCTTTTTTAGATAGCTCTTTTTTGATCTCCAAAAGCTCCTCATCTTCGCCGATCTTTGGATCTACTGAGCTGATTTTTTCTATCTCAAAGCGTGCAAACTCCATCAGTTCTACCACTCTTTTTTGCTCATCATCGATGCGATCTAGCTCTTTTTTAGCCTCTATAAACTCTGCGTAGCTACTTGCGAGAGTGCTTTTGAGATCTACTATGGTTTTATCTTTTTTTGCGACTCCAAGATCAAGTAGATCTAGCAAGTTTACCTGCTCAAAGTCGCTAAAATCTCTAAGCGATAGGTGTCTAACAAACCTAGAGCTAATATCTTGCATACTCTTTTTTGAGATGTTTTGGTTGTTTATAAAGTATCTGCTTTTATCTTTTTTGGTATGCTTAAAGATGAGCAGATCCTCATCGTCATACTCCTCTACTTCCCATGCCACGCTACTTTGAGCCACTTCGGCGTCACACGAGCTAAATCCAAGCGAGCTTAAGAGTGAAGCAAAAAATATAGACTTCCCGCTCCCACTAGGTCCACTAAAAACTACCAAACCCCTCTCAAACTCCAGCGAAACTTCGCTAAAGCTTAGAAAGTTTTTAAGGTAAAATCTCTCGATCATTCGCCCCACCCAAGTTTCTCTTTTAGTGCCATAAAGTAGTTGTACTCCTCTTTGTGTATCAGTTTGATAGTGTTTTGAGCAAGCCTTATGTGCAGGCTCTCGCCCTTTGCAAGCTCGTGCATATCTTGTCCATCAACTATGATGAGTGCTCTATCATCTAGTGTTTTTAGCTCAAGTGAAAATCGCCCTGGAAGCACGACGGGGCGTTGTTTTAGAGAGTGCGGACAGATGGGTGTGAGTGCAAAAACATTGCTCATAGGAAAAAGTACAGGTCCACCCGCTGAGAGATTGTATGCTGTTGAGCCTGTTGGCGTAGAGACTATAAGCCCATCGCCGTAGTATGTGTTAAACGCTTTTGAGTCTACAAGTGTCTCTATATGGATCATCTTTGAGACTCGTTTGCGAGTTAGGACTATGTCGTTAAACGCGTACATTTTGCTAACTTTTGAGTTTTTCATAACAGTAGCTTCTAGCAGGGATCTCTGCTCGATCTTATACTCGCCTCTTAGCATCTTTTGCAAAAAGATCTCAAACTCATCAAGCGATAGATCTGCCAAAAACCCAAGTCTACCCGCGTGGATCCCAAGTATGGGTATATCGTAGCCAAAGGATTTTCGCACCGTAGATATAAGTGTGCCATCACCGCCAAAACTAACTATAAAGTCGCATGTTACGCAGATCTTTTGAAGGCTTTTGCCACCACTTTGTGAGATCATCTCTGCACTTCTAGCCTCAAGCATCACACGAATGCCCTGCTTTTCAAAGATCTCTTTTAGCATAAGAAAGCCACTTTTAAGCTCTGGCGTATCTGGTCTTAGGATAACGCCAACTAGTTTTATCTCTTTTTGTATCAAATTTCAACTCAATAGTAAGATAGTTTTCTACCATTATACAACAAAATAAAAAACATCATAATCGCAACTTTTTATCACAAAAAGTATCATAATTATAACAAAATATATTTATTACTCACCGTTATAATATAAAAAACATTGATAATTTAAGCTTTACATAAGTTTAATAAGCTCATAATGCTAGCGTAATTTGTGATAACATATATAAACATCATAAATCACATCACAAAAAGGAGAATAGATGAAAGTAACTAAGTTATCCATAGTAGCAGCAATGCTGGTTGGTTCAACTCTTAGTGCGTTTGATTATGAGGTTGATGCACTTGCAAAGCTCTGGTATCAAACATCAGACTTTAGCGGTAGCGGTGCAAGTCAAGCACAAAAAGATGCAGATCTTTTTGACAAGGGTGGCGGAAGCAAGGCTCTTAACTCACTGGGAAATGCTTCGCTTTTAGTGGGTGCTAAAGCGAGCGTAAACGATGATCTAAAAATCGGCGGTAGTATCTATGGACTTAGTACTCTAGGTCTTGATGGTAACTTGGTAAGTGCTACTCCATCAAACAAAGTTGGTATGCACGCAGAGGATAAAGCGACTGATGATCAGTGGTGGGCAAGAGAGCTGTGGCTAGCTTATACTATGTCAAACACTACTCTAAAAGTGGGTCGTCAAGAGCTAAACACTCCACTACTCTTCACAGAGAAATGGAATGTCGTAGATAATACTTTTAATGCTGCATTACTAATCAACAATGATATACCAGATACCACTCTAATAGGTGCATTTGTTGGTAAATCAAACGGCGTAGCTGGTGGCTCAACTGTCGCGTTTGATGGTGAATTTAACTCTTTTGCTAACCATGGTGCTGTCGCAGTGGGTGCAATCAACAAGTCAATCCCAAATACAAATTTGCAAGCGTGGTATTATAGCATAACATCAGCGGCAAAAGCGTTCTGGCTACAAGGTGATACTTCACAACTAGACAAAACCATAGATCTAGGTGTACAGTTTGCACATCTAAAACCATCTGTTGATGACTTTAAAGGTGCTGGCGATGATGGCAAAAAAGGCACAAGCATCGGAGCTGTAAAAGCTGCTATAAATGTTGCTGATTCTACTTTTTATGCTGCGTTTTCTAAAGCTGGCAAGGGTGAAAACAACACAAACTTCTCAAATGCTGCAACAGATGACAAATCAAACATCTATACTGCACTAGGTAGCATCTGGTTTGATGGTGAGCACACAACAAAGTCTGATACAAAAGCGTGGAAAGTTGGGGCTTCAACTAAACTTGTACCATATGTAACACTATCAACTAGCTATGGTCAAGCAAAACAGGGTAACAACGGCGATAGAAGAGATCTAAGCGAGAGAAATGAGTACTCTGCATTTGATCTTATCGCTTCTACTGGATACAAAGCGTTTGGTTTTACTGCGATCTACAACAACTATGTGATCAAGTATCTAAACGGTGGCAATGGCGGTAACGCTTTAGATGGTGACAAACTAAAAACAAACACTATTCGTTTTATAGCGTCACTAAAATTTTAGGCTAAAATAGTCTTCATACAGAGTCGTTTCGACTCATCTCCTGTACATACTTCCTATACTTTGGGGCTTATGCTCCAGAGTTAAAACTCTTTCAAAGGCTAACTTTGGTAAAATCGCAAAAAAATAGTTTAGGCGTGTAAATGAGAACACATTTTTGTACAGAACTAAGCCAAGAAGATGTCGGCAAAGAGGTCGTACTTGCTGGCTGGGCAAATAGTTATAGAGACCATGGTGGTATAGTTTTTATAGATCTAAGAGACAAAAGCGGACTGATCCAGCTCACTTGCGATCCAGCTGATAGCAGAGCCTCTCACGAGGTGGCAAATGGTGTGCGAGATGAGTTTGTGCTTGTCGCAAAGGGTAAGGTTCGCCACCGTGGCGAGGGACTAGTTAATCCTAGGCTAAAAACGGGAGCTATCGAGATCGTAGTGAGTGATCTAAGAGTTGAGAACCGCTCAGCAACGACACCTTTTGTCATAGGTGATAAAAATGTCGGCGAAGAGACAAGGCTAAAGTATCGCTACCTTGAGCTTAGAGATCCATCTATGTATGAGGCGTTTAGGCTTAGATCTAAAGCTGCGATCGCCGCTAGAAACACACTAGATGAGCTAGGGTTTTTGGAGGTTGAGACACCAATTTTGACAAAATCCACACCAGAGGGAGCAAGAGACTATCTTGTGCCATCTCGTGTGCATGAGGGTGAGTTTTATGCACTTCCACAATCCCCGCAACTCTTTAAACAGCTACTTATGGTAGGTGGTTTTGATCGCTACTTTCAGATAGCAAAGTGCTTTAGAGATGAAGATCTAAGAGCTGATCGTCAGCCAGAGTTTACACAGATAGATGTTGAGATGAGCTTCTGTGATGCTGAAGATGTTATGGGCGTAGCTGAAAAACTTCTAAAGTCTATGTTTGGTGCATGTGGTGTTGAGATAGATCCACCATTTAACCGCATAACATATAGCGATGCGATGGAGAAATATGGCTCAGATAAGCCAGATCTTCGCTACGATATGGCAATGGTAGATGTGATCGACATCTTTGAGAGATGCGACAATGAGATCTTCACATCAATCGCCAAAGATCCAAAGAAAAACCGCATAAAAGCTCTTGTTGCAAAAGGTGCAGATCTAATCTTTTCTAAACGAGAGATGAAGAGCTTTGAGGAGTTTGTTCGCCAGTTTGGAGCAAGTGGGCTAGGATACTTTCAGATGAAAGAAGATGGTCTAAAAGGACCACTTGCTAAGTTCTTTAGCGAAGCAGATCTAGGCGAGATCACCACAAGACTAGATCTAAAAGTTGGCGATGTCGTCTTCTTTGGTGCGGGTGAGAAAAAAACCGTTTGGGACTATATGGGCAGACTTCGCATATTTATAGCAGAGCATGAGAAGATGAACCTTGTTCCACAAGATGCTTATGAGTTTGTCTGGGTGGTGGACTTTCCTATGTTTGAGGTTGAAGATGGCGTAGTTAAGGCACTTCACCACCCTTTTACTCAACCTAAAGATCTAGATCGCGATGACCTTGAGGAGATCAGCTCCATAGCTTATGATATCGTGCTAAATGGTGTTGAGCTTGGCGGTGGAAGTATTCGTATCCACAAACAAGAGATGCAAGAGCGTATCTTTAAGCTTCTTGGCATTAGTGATGAAGAGGCTAGAGAGAAGTTTGGTTTCTTGCTAGATGCTCTAAAGTTTGGTGCTCCTCCACATGGTGGTTTTGCTATTGGTTTTGATCGCCTTATGATGCTACTGACTAAAAAGTCAAGTATACGCGATGTGATCGCATTTCCAAAGACTCAAAAGGCCTCATGTTTGCTAACTTCAGCACCTAGTGAAGTTGAAGCGTCGCAACTAAGAGAGTTGCATATAAAGCTAAGATGAAAAAGCTAGCTCTTTTCATCGGTGCTCCTGGGAGTGGCAAAACCACGAACGCTGAACTGCAGGCAAGTAGCAATGAGCAGATCTCTCACTACTCCACAGGTGATCTACTTCGTGCCGAAGTTGCAAGCGGGAGCGAGCTTGGCAAACTCCTAGATAGCTATATGTCAAAAGGGCTTATTGTCCCAATTGAACATGCTATCAAGACTATAACAAATGCACTCCTCTTAGCCCCAACTCCCTATATCATCATAGATGGCTACCCTAGATCACTAGAGCAACTAGATGCACTAGAGCAGTTTCTAAGCAGTGGCACAGATGTAAAACTGTGCGGAGTTGTGGAGATCTTTGTGAGTGATGAAGTGGCAAAGGAGCGAGTCGTTGGAAGAAACCGCGGAGCAGATGATGATCTAGCGGTTTTTGAAAACCGTCTAAATCTCTACAAAGAGCCACTAGAGGCGATTAAAAGCCACTACGCTAAGCAAGATCTGCTATACAGAGTAGATGCAAATGGGGAGCTTGAGCAGATCCAAAAAGATACTTCGTCTCTGCTTGCAAAGCTTTTTAGCTAGGATTATCCTAGCTTAGCAACTATGGTTGCTTGAACCTCGTCTATATTTTTAGTACCATCAACTTTTATATACTTTAGCTCACTATTACCACTCGCCTCATCGTTGTAGTAGGTTATGAGAGGTTTTGTCTGAGTGTGGTAGATCTTTAGTCTATCTAGCACCACCTCCTCTTTGTCATCATCTCTTTGCACTAACGGCTCACCTGTTACATCATCTTTGCCATCAACTTTTGGCGGATTGTATATGATATGATAGGTTCTACCACTTGCAAGATGTGCTCTTCTGCCTGACATTCGCTTAACTATCTCATCATCGCTCACATCGATCTCAACAACCGCGTCTATCTTTACGCCTGCATCTTTTAGTGCATCTGCTTGAGCTATGGTTCTAGGAAATCCATCTAGCAAGTAGCCATTTTGACAGTCACTCTGCTTTACTCTCTCTTTTACAAGCCCTATGATAATCTCATCGCTCACAAGTTTACCTGTGTCCATCGCCTCTTTAGCAAGTTTGCCAAGCTCGCTCCCCTCTTTTACCGCAGCTCTTAGCATATCGCCTGTTGAGATTTGTGGTATGGTGTAGCGTTTTGTTAGAAATGTAGCTTGCGTACCCTTACCTGCCCCTGGTGCTCCTAGAAGTATTATTTTCATATCTTGTCCTAAATTTTTTAAAATTATAGCTCTTTAGCCCTTTTGTAAGCCTTTGAGATCGCCTCCATAAAGGCAGATCTAACACCTGCTTGCTCAAGTGTGGCATAACCCGCTGCTGTTGTTCCAGCGGGACTCATTACACTATCTTTGAGATCAGATGGTTTTGTCTCTTCTAACAGTGGTGCAAAACCACTAAAAAGCCCTCTAGTAAGTGCGAGTGCATCTCTGCGAATTAGCCCCTCTCTAACCGCACCATCGCTTAGTGCTTCAGCAACAAGAGCCAAAAATGCAGGTCCGCTACCAGCTAGTGCAGTTGCGATATCTAGCTCATTTTGAGTGTTTAGCCAGAGCGTTTCTCCGATGGAGCCAAAGAGAGCTTTTGCTTCATCTTTGTACTCCTCATCACCACAAAGCGTAGTCATAGATCTATGCACACTTGCTGCTAAGTTTGGCATTGCTCTCACGACACTCTCGCTCTTGAAGTTTTGCTTGAGTCTCTCAATGCTCACACCCGCTAGCACCGAGTAGAGCACCCTAGATCTACCATTTAGCTTAGTTGAGACCTCTGCGATATTTGCAGGCTTTACACATAGTATGACGCTCTTATCGCTCACATCAAACCCATCTATAAGCTCTTTTTGTATGCTTATGCCAAGATTAGCCTCAAACTCATCTAGCTTAGCCATACTTCTACCAACCACCACAAGCTTATGAGCATCTTTTAGCCCATTTGCTATACTAAACGCCATATTGCCATTACCAACTATTACTATCATGCTAGCTCCTGTATCAATCTCTCTTGCCCGATGCGATAGAGTGCAAAGTCATATTTTAGCGGATCTGACGCATCAAACCTCTTAAGTGAGTCTGTTAGCTCCAGTGCCGCCTCAAGATCGTAGCTTTTGCGACTTAGTAGTCCTAGTTTTTTTGAGACATTGAAGGTGTGCGTATCTAGTGGGATTATAAGATCAGTCTTGCTCACCCCACTCCAAAGCCCCATATCTATGCTATCAGATCTAACCATCCATCTAAGAAACATCATCCACCGCTTTAACGCCCCGCTACCTTTTGTTTTGCCACTAACTTTTGAGAGCAGAAAATCATATCCACTCGATGAGTGATCATAGTTAGATCTTATAGCATCGATGAGTTTTGCTACTCCATCTATGACACTCCCACTCTTCTCATAACCACCTAAAAAGATCGCCTCAAGTGAACTCTGTTTTTTAAGTCGCAAGAGGGAGATAAAAAGAGCGATCACATCTTCGCTTTTTTGAAAACGGTAGTAGTGATAAGACAGGGCGTGCTTAATCTTATCTTCATCTGCATCTAAGAGACTAAACTCAAGCGAGTCTAAAAACTTCACTATCTGCTTAACATTGCCATAAGCAAAAAGAGCACACACAAGGGCTATATACTCATCATTGTGGCGTTTTGCTACCATGATGGGATCAAGCCTTGTGCCACTTAGCTCATCGCTTCTAGATCTCTTAGCCACCTCCGCATCAAGTAGAGCTTTAAGATTTTGGTCTAAAGGCTTTAATGACATCTTCGTTTGTTTCTATATAAGGTGCGTCTATGAGATCTAGGCAGTATGGCACCGCTGGAAATACCGCATCAAGGCACTCTCTGATGGACTTTGGCTTACCTGGTAGGTTGATGATGAGACTTGATCCTCTAATCCCTGCAGATTGGCGTGAGAGTATCGCAGTTGGCACGAACTGCAAGCTTACTTGACGCATAAGCTCGCCAAATCCTGGAAGCATCTTCTCACATACCGCCTCAGTCGCCTCTGGTGTTACATCTCTCTTTGCTGGCCCAGTTCCACCTGTGGTAACTACCAAAGAGCAAGACTCATCATCACAAAGCTCTCTAAGTGTCGCTTCTATGATCTCTTGCGAGTCCTCAACACATCTATAAACTATCTCAAAAGGTGTCTTTAAGTACTCCCTCATAGTATCTTGTATAGCCACGCCAGAGATGTCATCGTAAAGCCCCCTGCTTGCACGATCACTTGCCGTTAGAACGCCTATCTTGACCATAAAGTGCTCCCTATTTTTTTAAAATTGTAGCTTTTATAAAAAAATAGTACAATAGGGCACTTCATTTAAAGGATAAAGATGTTAGTTCAAAGAGTTCTACTTCCTGTTTCAGTGGTTATGATGTTTAGTGCGTGCTCAACGATGCAAGATCGTATAAAAGAGGATCTTGAGCCAAAAGAGTGCACTATTGCGGGTGCAAAAGCCCCATTTTGGGCGTGTGGAAACTACAATGAGAGTGATCGCTACCTCGCTGTTGGCTCAGCACCTATCTCTAAGCTTGGCTATGACTTTACTAGAAAAGATGCTCTTACAAACGCTAGAGCAAACTTAGTAAATGAGATCGAAGTGGAGGTAAAGGCAAAAACAGAGAGCTATATGCGATCAACTGGCATAAGCGACACCGAGTCGATCGAGAGAGTTGTGAGTATCGTCTCAAGGCAGACCTCAAGTATGGTTCTAAATGACTCTACGCAGATCAACTCATGGGAAAACCCAAACGATAAGTTTTTATATCTATTGGTTGCTACGCCAAAATCAAGCGTCAATAGAGTAGTAGATGAAGAGATTAAAAAAGCTCTTAGCTCGCTAGATAGCCTTTAGGAGTGGGCTATGAGGCTAGTTTTGATCCCACTTGTAGCTCTACTACTTACTGCTTGTTCGGCTAAAAAAGATCCAACCGAGATAGATCGCACAACTCAGCAACAAAATGCCAAAGAGGCTCTAAAAGGGCTATGAGACTGCATATATCTCTTGTGTTACTAGCACTGTTTTTTAGTGCTTGTAGCCAAAAAGTGACCATAGATAAGCTCTCGCCACCCATCATAGAGAGTGCAAATGGCGTAAAAAGAGTAGCGGTGATGAGCTTTGAAAATGATCGCGTGATGCTTGCAAATAAGATCGAATCAAACCTTGCAAAAGTTTTACTAAACGAAAAACCATACTTTACGCTTGTAAGCTCATCTCAGCGAGACGCCATACTGCAAGAGCAGAAGTTTCAATACTCAAGTCTTGCTTCAAGAGAGACTCGCATAGAGATAGGCGAGCTACTAGGTGCTGAAGCACTCATCACGGGTGAGCTTAAAAACCCATCAACCCAGAGGCACAAATACTACGAAAACCGTTATAGATGTGTAGATAAAAAGTGCAAACAAAAGAGCATTTATAGCGTGAGTTGCACTCGCAACACCTACACACTAGAGGCGAGTGTACGAGTGGTAGGTGTAGAGAAAGGCGAGGTGATCTTTAGCGATAACTTTATAGAGTCCACTAGCAGATCAGCTTGTAGTGACTCAAGCTACTCCCTGCCAGATGCAAGCCTCATAAACGCTCTGCAAGCTCAAAATATCGCCGATAAGTTTTTGCCCTACATCGCTCCTACTAGATCTAAGGTGAGCTTAAAACTCTTTGATAGTCCAGATATCAGCTACACAAGCAAACAAAAAGATCTACTCAAAAATGCCCTCGCCTACCTTGAGCTAGGTGAGCTAGATAGAAGCGATGAGCTACTAAGCCAGCTTTTGACCTCCACGGGTGATAGTTGCTTTGTGGCAGCTTATGATCTAGGCGTAGTCAAGGAGAGCAAGGGCGAGCTAGATAAGGCACTCTACCTATATACACTCTCTGATCGGCTAAGCAAAAAGCCAGATGCTGACATAGTAAGCTCCATCAGTCGCATACGAGATCAGATAGAGTCTTATAAGATCTTAAGAAGTAACCAATGAGAGCCATCATACTCGCAGTTGTCGCACTCTTTTTTGCCTCATGCTCAAAGAGCATAGAGCCTCAAAAAGCAGAGATCTACCCTGTGTGGTACTTAGATGCACCCACTAACACCGCCTCTATGCTCTATGGATCTGCGTGTGCAAAGAGCAGAGATGAGAGCATCAAAAAGGCGCTTGATGATCTCTCTAGCAGGCTATTGGTAAGTCTAAAAAGCGAGACACTCATAAGCGAAAAGTCACAGCGAGATCATAGAGAGTACACCTCAAGAGAGGTGGAGCAGAGTATATCCTCAAGCACTCAGTTACTAGACTTTAGTAGCTATAAGGTAAGAGAGACGGCTCAAGTAGGAGATGAGTTTTGCTATCTTGTAGAGCATAGTAGAGAGGGTCTTGCTTCAAGCTTGCAAAGTGAGCTAGATCTCATAACTGCTAAGCTGGGTGACGCCAAAGCAAGCATAATAGATCCACTAAGTAGAGTTTTGGCACTTACCAAGATCCAAGCTGAGCTAAGAGAGTTTAGAGTTAGAGATATAATCTTAGAGGCACTTTTAGAAAAAAGTAGTGGCTATGCTAAGATGCAAGGTGATCTAAATAGTCTCATCGTAGCGGAGAAAAATAGCATCTACTTTGAGGTACAAAAGAGCGAAAGCTTTGCTATGCCACTCATCAAAGATGCACTAAGTGCTAGAGGTTTTAGCTCTACAAGATCTAAACACAACTACATTATCACACTAGAGAGCAGGCTTACAAAGAGTAGATCTTATGGGATTTATGTAGTTGATGAGCTACTGAGTTTGGTGGTTAAAGATGATGCAAAACATATCATCATCACAAAGACGCTAGATCTTAAGGGTGCTTCTTCAAACTCCTACGAAGATGCACAGATGGATATAGCACTAAAACTAAAAGAGGATCCGCAAAAACTCCAAGCCCTACTCTTTTAGCAAGAAGTGGTTAGCACCCTTTATAAGCGTTACTGTTGCCACACTTCTAAAAAACTCATACGCCTCTAGTGCTGGCGTAATCGCATCACGCTCACCTAGATATACCTCTATGATCACTCCCGCATCAGCTATGCTTTTAAGTTCACTCACACTCCACTCAAAAAAGAGAAGCTCCTCTAGCTCATCTTTTGAGTGATCCGCCAGATCTACGCTTCGCATCTCATACGGCTCAAAACAGTTGCTAAGAAAGTTACTTATGTATAGATCTGCTTCTTTTGTGTAGCCTAGAAGTTGTAAGCGTTTAAACTTCTTGTCGTGCATCTGGAAAAATAGAGGCGATATGAGCATAAGTCGATCCACTCGCATACCTTTAGCTAGTTGCTTCATAACAAACTCTTTTGCTCTTTTAGCTCCGTAGCTAAAGCCTACAACGCTAAAATCACTACCATCAACTATGTGAGTAAAAAACTTCTCTTCGCCCTTTAGTGCAAAACCATTAAAGTAGATCATCGATCAGCTTTGCTACAAACTCTCTATCTGCACTCTCTTTTTGAGCAAAGGATAGCTCAACCTCACTCACTACCCTATCTAGTGAGTCTAAAAGCTTTGAAGTCTCATCATAAAGTCTCTGTAAAGCCTCTGTGCTCTCCTCTTTTGTCTGCATAAGCTCCTCGCCCATACCGTAGCGAGTAAGCATACTAACAACTAGCTCTTTTGCTTCACTAAGATCACCCTCTACGCTACTTGCATGCTCGCCATACTTCACATCACACGCTACAAGACCCGCTAGAAGCATCATGATGCGGTTTTGGATCTCACTTTGTAAAAGTGGCTCATTGGTTGATGGGGTGAGCTTGTCACTTGAGAGTAGAAGCTTCTCAAATGGCATACCAAAGTAAGTTGCCACCACAACTTTAGCACTCTGGTAGGTTATGCGGTGAGCTTTTTGTGTTTTTGTAAGGATCTGGAGTCGTTTTTTACCAAACATCACCTTATCTTTGACCTGCAAAAAGTGATCCTGCGTCACTTGCATCTCATTTTGTCTGATGGCTAGAAGTGTAGCCTCATTTACAAGTGCCGCAAGCGATGCACCATTAAACCCTGTGGTCATATTGGCTATCAAGTCTGCATCTACACTGTTTGGGACTTTGGAGAGATACTTTTGCACTATGATGGATCGCTCTTTTTTGGTAGGTAGATCTACAAAGATACGGCGATCAAAGCGACCAGATCTAAGCAGAGCTGAGTCTAGGACTTCTATCTTATTTGTCGCTGCTACGACCATTACGCCACTAGAGCTTTCAAAGCCGTCCATCTCGGTTAGCAGTTGGTTGAGTGTAGCCTCTCTTTCATCATTTCTGCTCCCATCTCTACTCTTTCCTACTGCATCGATCTCATCTATAAATATGATCGAAGGGGCACTATTTTTCGCTACTCTAAAGAGTTCAGCGACTCTTTTTGCCCCCATACCAACATAGATCTGCACAAAAGATGCTCCACTTTGGTAGTAGAAGTTCACTCCTGCCTCGTTCGCCATAGCTTTAGCGATCATAGTCTTACCAACCCCTGGAGAACCCACTAGTAGTACGCCTTTTGGGAGTCTCGCACCAAAGTTTTTGTACTTTTTTGGTCTTTTTAGAAAATCGATGATCTCCTCGATCTCGCTTTTGACCTCCTCTATGCCACCTATATCATCAAAGCTTACATCGCTCTTTGTGGTAGTGATGCTGTGTGAGAGTGGCTCATCATGGCTCTGCCTTGCTTTTAGAGTTGTGCTTTTTTGGCTCTTGTCATAAAACCTATAACCAAGCGAGATGAAGGCTAGAAGTATCAAAAACGCAAGCATATACTCTACTACGCCATAGCCACTTTTTACCTTTACTTTGTAGTCTACAAACATCTGCGGGCTAACCTGCGAAGAGGCTATTTTATATATCTCTTTTTCTGCTTTTAGATAGACATACTCATCTGTGGCGATGATGCTTTTTATGCTTCCGCCATCTAAAAGTTTGCTAGCTTCATTTAGCGTGATATCTTTTGAGCTATCTCTTAGAAGTGCAAAAAGCACCAAGATGGCTAGGAGTATAGATGAGATAGCAAGAAGAAGCCTGTTAGATCTCAAATTTTGCATAGTTATACTCCTCTTCTACTTCATATGTATCAATATTAATCCAATTTCCTAAAAGATCTTCACTACTTTTTACAAAAACTTTGTTAAAAAACTGATCATAACCCATAAATAGATTATCTTTACTACTCTCTATAAGCACATCTAAAGGAGTTGTGTTTGATCTTCTAAAGGCGTAGTTTTTGGACTTTATGATCTCTTCAAGCTCATGAAGTCTCTCTTTTGCCACTGCAGCACTTACTAGATCTCTCATAGACGCTGACGCAGTGCCCTCGCGAGGCGAGTAGCTAAATGCGTGCACATGAGTAAGTGGCAAGCTTCTAAGGTTACTCATAGCCTCCTCCCAGATCTCTTTGCTCTCCCCTGGGTGACCTGTGATAAAGTCCGTGCCGATGGCATATCCAAGCGAGCTTAGATGCTCAAAAAGCTCTCTATCTTGTTTGTAAACATTTCGCCGATTCATCAGCTTTAGCATAGTAGGCGAGGTGTGTTGCAGTGCGATGTGTAGATGTCTCTCAAGCCACGACTCGCTTAGAACCTCTCTAAACTCATCATCAAGTTGCACAGGCTCAATGCTTCCAACTCTTAGGCGTCTTACTCCGCGAATAAGTGAGAGTCTCTTCATAAGCTTTGCGATGGAGGTAGATCTATCTTTGCCATAACTGCCGACATTTGTGCCTGTGAGTATAAACTCACCATATCCATGCGATGCAAGACGACTTACTTGATCTACTATCTTACTCTCGTCCATACTCCTCGCATCACCGCGAACATAGGGGATTATGCAGTATGAACAGCGGAAGTTACACCCCTCTTGTATCTTTATAAACGCCCTACTCTTACCCACAAAGTCATCAACTACGCTATCATCTACAAAGTCAAGATCGCCTAGTTTTATAAATGGCTCACTCATCTTTAACATCTCATCGATCTTCTGCTTTTCGCTCTGACCAAAAACCCCTGCAACTTTGCCACTCTCAAGTAGTGACTCACCCTTTGTGTGTGCTCCACAACCCGTCAAAAAAACCCGTTTTTTTCCATCACGGTTTATACTGTTTATGTAGCTTCGCACACTTGAGTCTGCCCCATTTGTCACGGTGCATGAGTTTACTACGACTATATCTGCCTCATCTTCACACTCGCAGAGATCGTACTCGCTTAGATTGCTCATCATCACCTGCGAGTCGTACATATTTGTTCTACACCCAAAGGTTTTGAAAAAGACCTTTTGTCTCATAGATCTACCTCTTTTGGCGGGTTTGATGAGTGAGACTTTAGGCTTTTTTCTAGGTGCAACATCTGTGTTGGATAAGCTATGGTTATATCATCTTCTTGCAAAAATGCCTCTACTATCTCAAGCGATATGGTGCTTCTAAGAGCCAGCGTAGCGTAGGAGTTGGTAAGATACCAGATGCTAATCTTTACACCATTTGGCACTATGAGTGAGAAAACCCGCGGATCTACATTGGTATTTCTAAGGTTGTAGTAGCGTCTTAGGCGGTTTAGCTGAAGTCTTGTTATGTCCATATACCCTTTTGAGTACTTTTTGGCGATCTCTTTTACTATGTGGATCGCTTTGTTGTGGTTGGACTCAAATGTTATAACTATGTCGATCCCGTCCCATACAGTCTTTAGAGAGCTGTGCGAGTAGTTGGCTATGAGCTTTGTAAAGACAAAGTTATTTGGCACAAGCACCACCCGCCCTGCACGACGCGTCTCATCAACAGTTGTAAGCGTAACATCTTCAAGTAGAGCTATGCGAAGCAGTGAGACATCCATAATGTCGCCTACATAGCTGTTACCGTCCATCGTAACTCTGATGCGATCTCCTACTTTAAAGTTACCACCAAAGACGATCACAAGCCACCCAAGCAAGCTCATAAACCAATCTTTCATAGCGATGGCGATCCCCGCTGATGCAAACCCGAGGATCGTCACAAGGTAGCTAACATTTTCTATGTAGCTAAAAAATAGGATCGAGATGATGAGCGTTACATTTATAAAAGTGATGATCTTGTTGGCGGTGTAGAACTTCTCGTTATCTTTGATATAGCGTTTAAATATAAACTTTAGTAGTGCATAAATGAGCAGTATCAGTATGATAGAAAGGGCTATCTTGCCTAGTTTATAGACTTGAGCCTCTATGTTTTTGCCCACCTTAGCTCGCAAAACATCTATGCGTTTTTCGTAGATCTCAGTTGAGACTACCATCGTTTCATATGCCGACTCAAAGCTCTCATACTGTGCTAGCTTTAGCTCAAACTCATCTTTTAGCATCGAAGAGTTTAGATCTGCTATGTTGTTGTATATCTCCACTTGCTCTCTTAGCACTCCTACAAGCTCGCCTAGCTCATCTTTTTTTTGTAGATACTCGCTAAGGGCTTGCGTGATGCCCTTCTCATAAGAGAGACCTATAAATATATCGATCGGGTTTGAGATGGTAGGAGCCTCTTCGATCTCACTAGGCGAGAGTAGTGCTTCAAATGGCGAAGCGTCGCGATCTTCAAGCCTTTTTGCCTCTTCTGAGAGCACTCTCTCTTTTGCTCTAAGTGATGATAACTCATCGTTTTGCATACGAGATCTATTTTTTATACTTGTTAGCTCTTTGATGCGTTTTTGTACGCTCTCAAGGTTTTTAAAAACCCTAGATGAGGCTATGTGTGACTCATAGCTTTTGATCCAGACACTCTCATTTTTGGCGAGTTTTGAGCTGATGGACTTTAGATCACTAGTTAGTGTTTCGATCTTTTGTAGATCCTCTTCACTGCTTGCAAATAGCGTAGCAAAAAGTAGCATTAGCACAAAAGCTACTCTCATACTACTCTCCAAAAGCATTTAGAGTGCACATAATAGCACCTAGATCTATATCATCTCGCATTACCACTTCACCGATACCTAGCGGGAGTATAAAGGTGATGCTACTATCTTTTGACTTTTTGTCCAGAAAAAATGCCTCATAAAACGCCTTGACATCTTTGATCTTGTAGTGTGTTGGCAGATCATAACGCTCCAAAACCGCCCTTATGCGACCCTGCTCTTTTGCTGTGATGAGACCTAGCTTTAGTGCCATCTCGTTTGCCATAACGATCCCCATCGCAACTGCTTCGCCATGCAAATATCTCTTATACTGCGTCTCATTTTCGATCACATGAGCAAATGTATGCCCATAGTTAAGTGCGGCACGAAGCCCTTGCTCCTTCTCATCTTTGGCAACCACATCTGCTTTTGTACGCACAGAAAGCTCTATGGCTTTTATGAGATTTGCCTCATCTCGCAGATCATTTTGCTCCAAAAACTCAAAAAACTCCGCATCAAATGTCACCGCCATCTTCACTATCTCTGCTACACCCGCTCCAAACTCCCGCTTTGGCAGTGTGCTAAGAAAGTATGGATCTATATAAACTGCTCGCGGTTGATGAAACGCACCTACTAAGTTTTTGCCATATCGGTTGTTGATGCCTGTTTTGCCACCAACACTCGCATCTACTTGACTAAGAAGCGTTGTTGGGATCTGCACAAAGTCGATACCTCGCTGATAGATACTCGCTGCAAAACCGCTCATATCGCCCACTACACCACCACCAAAGGCGACTATGAGTGAGTGGCGGTTGAAGCGATGCTCAAACATCGCATCAAGGATCTGATCTAAGCTCGCTTGGTTTTTGTACTCTTCGCCATCTTCTAGCTCTATGACTATAAGCTCTTTGGCACTAAGTCTGCTTAGTAGGTACTCAAGGTGAAGTTTTGCTACGGTTTTGTTGGTAACCACCGCTACTTTTGTATCGAAACTAAGATCTGCTAGCGGTGCTATGGTGATGTTGTATGAGTCGTTTATGACTCTCTCTAGTGGGATTTGGATCTGCATCTATTACCTAAAAGTTTTTCTTCATATTAGCTAAAATGGCATAAAATCTCCATAAATCGCCACTTTAGAGAGCTGATTTTCTCTCATACTCCTCTATAAGAGCTATATTGTACGCCATGACCCATTTGTGAAGCGAGATCCCATCTATGATCCACCATACAAACATCACCAAAAGCCCCACATAGCCCACAAAAATCACAAGAGTTATGAAGCTCATCAGACTAACTCCTAGCATAACAAAAGCTAATGATTTACCCATATAGAATCTATGAGCACCAAAAAGACCCAAAAACCACCAAAGCAGGTATGCAACGATGGTGTTTTTCTTCCTCTCTTCTATCTTCATCTGCTCAAAATTGATACCCATAAACACTCCTTGTGTGTTAAATTTGGCTTTTATTATACATTAAAATTATACGCAATCAAACAGTATAAAATAGGTTATTAAAGGCTACTCGATCACTAACGCCTAGTTTATCATAAATATTTTTTATATGTTTTTTTATGGTATTTAATGATACTCCTAGTGCATCTGCGATCTCTTGATTTTTAAGAGCATCTTTTAGAAGTGATGCGACCTTTTTTTCTGTATCTGTAAGCTTAGAGTAGATCTCATCATCATTTGAGCTTTTTGCCACGCCCCCAAGCGAGCCTACAAACTGCGTCATAATGGAGGGTATAAGCCATATATCATCACTCGTTAATGCCTCTATCGCAGAGAGTATATAAGATCTACTCATCAAAGAGTTGCCATACGCTCTTGCACCAAGAGATAGAAACCTCTTTGCGTGATCGAGCTGTGGGACTCTTTGTATCACTAACACTCTGTTTTTACTATTTACCAAAAATGTCAAAAAAATATCGGGCTTCTCCAAAGCAGTATTTGCATCAAAGACTATATCTTTGTTGTGCACACTAAGAAGCTCTTTGCTATTTTGAGCACGCACTACCAAAAAGCTATCTTGTAGCACCTCTTTGTAGCGTTCAAAGAGAAGGTTATCGCTAGAAAAAACTATAACTTTTTGCATCATCTCTCCGAAAATGTGTATGTTTTAGTCTTAAGTATAGGCTTTAGTATATAGTCAAGTATGGACTTTTTACCCGTGATGATATCTACATCTGCCACCATACCAGGGATAATCTGCTTTTGGATCTCATCTTTTTGTATATAGTTTTTCTCTGTCTCTATGCGAACTATATAAAAAGTCTTGTCATCTTTTTCTGTGATGGTATCAGGTGAGATCCCAACCACTCTACCCTCAAGCCCGCCAAATATAGAAAAATCAAACGCCGAAAACTTAACGATCGCCTTTTGATCTTGATAGATAAAGGCTATATCTTTTGGCAAGATCTTCACTTCAACTATGAGCTTATGATCAGTTGGGACGATCTCAAGTAGCTCTTGAGCAGGCTTGATACTCCCGCCGATCGTGTTTACATAGAGTTTTTGCACTATCCCATTTGATGGAGCTTTGATGATAGTTCGCTCCACTTGATCGCTTGATGCTATCTTATTTGCCTCTATATCTCTTAGCTGTGTATATGTCTCATTTAGCTTAGATCTAGTTTCAGAGTCATACGCTTCATTTGTTTCACTTATCTTTTTGTTTAGCTCTGCGATCTCAGCTTCTATGCGTTCTACGCTTAGTTTGGCACTTTGGAGTTTTTGCCTTGCATCGCTTTGTTCGCGTTGGAGCTTCAAAAAGTCCACTTGACTTCGAATACCTCGCTCTACCATCGGGCGAGTCATATCTACCTCTTTGTCGATTGCATCTAGTGAAAACCTAGAGTGCTCTATGGTCTGTTTGGCATCTGCTAGCTGGCTTCTTTTTTGGCTAATTTGATCTTTTAGTATGTTTATCTTTGAGGCGAGTTGCTTTTTGTTGGTTGAAAAAAGCTCTCTCTCATTTTGCAAAAACTCATTGAGTGCCTCATCTTCACCCAAAGAGACGATAAACTCAGAGCGTTTTAGCTCCGCTTCAAGTCGCTTGATCTTAGCTGTGAAGTAGTCCGCTTTTAGCTCGTTTGAGAGAGCTGTTGAGAGGTTTTTCTCATTTGAGATCCTTAGTAAGATCTGATCTTTTTTGACGATCTCGCCCTCAACCACTAAGATCTCAGAGATGATCCCGCCCTCTAGGTTTTGCACCACTTGGTTTTGTCCACTAGGTACTACTTTGCCACTTCCTCTTGCGATCTCATCGACATGAGCAAACGCCGACCAGATGATAAAAAGCGTGATGGTTATGGCAAATGAGAAGAGTACCCATCTAAGCCTAATAGGGCTGGTTTGCACCACTGCTGCACTCAAACTATTGATGTAAGATAGATCTCTTTGTGTGAGATTTTTGCTCTCTTTTAGAGGCAACTCTTGGTTAAAACTCTCAAAATGTCTCTTTATACGATCAAGCATTTGAACCACCTAACGCCTTTAGGATCTTCTCTTTTGAGCCGTCCATCACCTTTTTGGAGTAGTTCATAACAATGATGCGATCCACAAGATCTAGCATATTCATCTTTTGTGTTACGATGATCATACTCTGATCTTGCATATACTCTCTTAGACTTCTAAGGACTTGTGCTTCAGTTGTCATATCCATAGCGTTTGTTGGCTCATCAAATAGCCAGATATCCCCGCGGTTTATAAGTGATCTAGCAAGTGCTACGCTTTGGCGTTGCCCACCAGATAGCCCCATACCTCGCTCACCTATTGGCATCTCATAGCCCATTGGGTGGAGGCGTATAAACTCATCACTTCCCGCAACCCTAGAGCACTCTAGGAGCCACTCATCATCGCTAAAGCGGTGAGCACCTAAGATGTTGCTCTTTATAGTGCCTCTGAAGAGATGCACATCTTGAGGCACATAGCTAATGGCGTTTCGTATGTCGCTTGGATCTATCTGAGCTATGTCGATGCCATCTATGAGTATAGATCCACTCTCTGGCTCGTAGAGCTTTAGAAGTAGCTTAGCGATGGTCGATTTGCCAGAGCCATTTCGCCCTATAAAAGCTACTTTTTCACCCTCTTCTATCTTGAAGCTTACATTTTTAAGAGCATACGCGTCGCTATCTGGATACTTAAAACTTACATCTCTAAACTCGATGCTACCCTTTAGTGATGGTCGCTTGACAAACTCCTTGCCAAATGGGCGATCTAGTGGTTTGTTTACGATCTCATCTAGCATATCGTATGAGGTTTTTGCATCTTCATAGTTGGTTATGAGTGCGACGATCTGCCCCATTGGTGCGATGGAGCGACCTGAGAGTATCATAGTGGCTATCAGTCCACCCATAGTTAGCTTAAAGTCTTGAATCAAAAAGACCCCAAAACCTACAACAAGTACGGTGTTTAACCCTACAAGTAGCCCCGTTACAGTTGGGATCGAAGCAGATATAAGCTTAGATCTAAGGCTTTTTGAGGCGATCTCAGCGGTGGACTCCTCCCACTCATACTGCAAAGTCCCCGCAAGTGAGTGAGTTTTGAGCGTCTCTATATTTTGTAGAGCCTCTATGAGTATGCCGTTTTTCTTAGCACTTGCTTCATAGGTCGCTTTGATGCTCTCTTGCAGGGGTGTTTTAACATTTAGTGCATAGATCACTATGATAATGATCACAAAGATAGGAGCAAGCACCAAAACACCCGCTATGTAGTAGATGATGGCTAAAAATAGCAGTGCAAAAGGGAAGTCTATAAGCACGCTCATGGTGGAGTTGGTCAAAAAACCTCTTAGGCTATCAAAGCTTTTGATGTTATTTGCAAAACTCCCCACAGATCTAGGGTGCGAAGCGAGGTTTATATCAAGCACTCGCTCAAAGATGATGGAGCTCATAATGATGTCACTCTTTTTTGATGCTATCTCTAAGAAGTAGCTTCTAGTAAACTTTAGCACCGCATCTAGCATAAAGACTATGAGGATTCCCACCACAAAGACTATGAGCGTTTCGGTGGCGTTGTTTGGGATCACACGATCATAAACATTCATAGTAAAAAGCGGGGTCGCAAGCACAAAAAGGTTTATGAGTATAGATGCGACTATGACATCTTTGTAGATCTGCTTTGAAAAGCCCAGAGATGACCAAAACCAGTGCTTGAGTGAACCAAAGTCGATCCGCTTTTTGCCACTATCATCTTCATACTCATAAACCCTCTTTAGCATAAATGCAAAACCTAGATAGTCACCACGAAGCTTCTCTAGATCTACCCACTCTTCGAGTGGCTCTTGGTTTAGACTAAGTATGATCTTGGCTTTTTTACGATCTGGCGAGAAGGAGTCAAGTATGCAACTGTTATTGTTAGCAAGGACTAGTATGCAAGGGAGCTGGATATTGGCAAACTCATCAAGACTCTTTTGAACAAGAGTACTCTTAAGCCCTGCTCTGCTAGCTGAGCGAGAAAAAAGAGACTTTGAGCTATCTTTGGAAAATAGCGAAAACTCTTCATCGTCTTGAGCGATCGGCAAGCCCGCCACTAGAGACTCTAGTGAGTATGGCTTACCAAAGAGCTTAGTAAAGATCACAAGCGAGTTTAGGAGACTATCTCGCTGAAGCTTATCATATACCATGACTATCTTCTTATAAGAGTCGCCTCTATGCGTCTATTTTGTGCTTGACCCTCTGGTGTGTCGTTTGAGGCGATTGGCTCATCATAGCCCTTACCTACGGCACTTAGTCTGCTTGAAGAGACACCATTTTCTATAAGAAGAAGCTTGATAGCATCAGCTCTTTGCAAAGAGAGTCTTTTGTTGTACTCAGCAGATGCACTGCCATCTTTGCTAGCGTGACCTGTGATGATAGCGTCAAACTCTTGGTTGTCTTGCATAAACTTTGCAAAAGCGAGTGTTTTTGAAGCACTAGACTCTACTACTTCAGCGGAGTTGTTGCCAAAAAGTACTTCAAGGTCTATGGCTCTTGTACACCCATCGCTATCCACCGCGTAGCCTGTTGGCGTATCTGGGCACTTATCTAGCGAGTTTGGCACGCCATCGTTATCATCATCGCCATCTTCTACTTCTGGCTCCCTAGCCTCCTGCACCACTACTGCTTTAGGCTCAACCTTTGGCATAGGGTTGTATAGTGCAACTGCGACTACATCATTTAGCTTCTCGTCACCGCTGTTTGTCTCTAAGAAGTAGCGATCAAGATCTGCTCTTGAGGCATCTTTTAGTATCTTCTCATCAACACCGCGATCCACTAGAGCTTGTCTCACATCTTTAGCGTATCTGCTAGCTACTTGCTTGCTCTCTCCACCTCTTGTGTTACCTATGATAGTCACAACCGCACCATCTTTTGCATTTGCTTTTATATCACTAGCGATCTTGTCTAGCTCATTAGCATCTAGCTTATTCATACTTACAAATGGGTATCTTCTGATAAGCTCAAACTCATCATAGTATAGATGCTTATCTAGCCCTGTTGTGTGGATATTTTTGCCCGCAGCTGCACTAAACTCATAGTCATAGATAGAGGCTTTTGCATCTTTTATAGGGCTTTGGTCTGTGTGAGTAGTAACTGCATCTATATAGAGGCTATCTTGTGCGTTGTAGCGATTGCTTGAGCCTTCAGCTTCACACCCCTTTGCATCTACTTTTGCACCAAATGGTGTGTTAGGACACTCATCTATCGCATCTGGCACACCATCAAAGTCGCTATCTTGCGTAGCTTGGTTACACCCATATGGAGTTATATCATCTCGCCCCAAAACAGAGTTATCACATAGATCTAAGCTATCTACGATGCCATCATCATCGACATCATGTCTCACAGGCAGATTGTCATATCTACTCTCAAATGGGTTCAAAGTAGGTGCGATGATCGATTCATATTCATTTGGATCTGCGATGGTTTGCACTAGCATGCCCATAGCATCAAGTATGCGATACTGTGCAAAAAGCTTGTCCATTTGAGCATTTATGATCTGAGCGTTTGAGCTGATGAGATCGTTTTGTGCGGTTAGAAGATCTAGCAAGGTTCTTCTACCCATCTCATACTCACTCTGGTAGCTCTCAAGCGTCTCTTTTGAGTACTCATAGTAGCTATATAGATCCGCTAGCTGGTTACTAAGTAGCTCATACGCATGCCATGAAAGCTCTAGTCCTTCGATGGTTTGGCGTTTTAGATCTCTATGAGTCTCCACCTCTTTATAGATAGTACTCTTTGACTTTTGTACATCTGCTAAGTGAGCACCACCACTATAAATATTCCAGTTTAGCACCACATAAGCTCTTTGTCTATCCTCTGCACCATCAAGTGAGGGATCTACCCCATGAGATCTGCTATAATCATTAAACATCTGCTCAAACTCCAGATCCACTGTCGGATAGAACTTCGACTTTTTCTCTTGGTAGAGTGCCTCTGCACCTTTGATGTTGTAGTGGCTTACTAGCATAGATGGGTTGTTGGTTATGGCGATCTGAGACGCTCTTTGTTTTGACTCTGGCATCGCAAGATCAAGTGGTGGAAGCTCTAGGGTCGCGACATCTACATCTCTACCTAGAAGCCTCTTTAGTCTTGAAGCTTTATCTACTGCGTTGTTTTGAGCCACAACTAGGTTTGACTTTGAAAGTGCTAACGCAGCGTTGATCTTTGTCATCTCACTCTTTGTAGTAAGTCCTTGCTCATATAGTGACTTTACATCTTTGTAGATCTGCTCATTTATGCTTACATTATCCCTTGCGTTTTGCATAAGACGGTGCGTTCTTATCACATCTATATATGCTCCACTTAGCTGAAACGCTATATCATTGACATTTTCTACATAGTGATGAGCTGCGGCTAAGATCCTAGCCTCTTGATAGTTGATCTTCTCGGTTGTACTAAAACCTTTGAAGATATTTTGTGTAACTTTTAGTGAGTTTGTATAGTGACTATATGAGCTATCTGGTGCAGTGTGCGACCAATTTTTGTTGTTTTTATCTTTTATATCACCGCTATTTACTCTACCCATACTAGATCTAAGATCTACCGAAGGTAGCCACTCTGACTTTACAATATCAAGATCTCTTTGTGTCTCGTTAAAGTTCTTTAGCCTCTCTTGAACCACTGGGTTTGTCTCTAAAGTCTCTAGCATCGACTCTTTTAAGCTTAGTGCACTAGCACTAGTTCCTATAAGCAGTGCAGAGACTGCCAAACTCATAAAAAACCTTTTTCTCATCAATTCTCCTTGAATTTTTGTGTGAGGATTATACTTAAAGTTTATGCAAAGCTATATAAAGTAGCAAAATTTTGACAATTTTATTACACTTTGTGATGTTTATATTAGTTTCTCTGTTACGACCCCTTGAATATTTTCTATACCTAGTGCCTCTAGCTCTAGCCTTAGTTTGTCACTATTGACACTAAACGCGATGATATCGATGCCAAGTGATCTAGTAAGCGACTTTAGAGCACTAAGAGATGCCCGCTGTTGCGAGAGTATAAAGTGTGGATCCATCTTTATGTAGCTAAGTGAGTGAGCATGCAGATACTCAAACCCATCTGAGTCAGCTATAAACTCATAAACTCCCACACCTACGCCGTGAGCATGGAGCAGATCTACTGTTTTAGTTATATATTTGGAGTCGCCTCGCAAGTATCTATCTGGCAACTCAAATGTGATCTTTTTATCCACCCCGCTACTAAGCAGATCTAGCAAAAACTCATAAGAAGATCTACTAGATATAAACTCATAGGGGAGCCTAAAAGCGTACTCCCACTCGCTATCAAGCTTGCTTTTAAAAAGCTTTATAAGTAGATGAGTATATAGCTCATAAGCAAGTCCTAGCTGGAGTGCGTGCGACATAAACTGTGCATAGCTAAAGCTCTTCTCCTCATCGATGCTAAGCTTAGTTGTGATGATCTTATGTTTGATCTTTTTTGTGCTTAGATCTACTACATTCCAAAATGAGAACTTAAACCTATCACTCTCTATGGAGTCCACTATGGTTTGACGCCACTCATTTTTACCCATAATCTCGACTGTTTGACTAGCTCTTTGAGCGTAGATCTTGCTATCAAAAAAGTGTGCTTGAGAGAGCGAGTCATCACACGCCGATAAAAACTCCGAGACACTATTGCAACTCGCATACTCATAGATCCCAAAACTTAGGTAAAAATCCCTCTCCTCAAGATCAAAACTCTTTATGATCTCAAATGACTCTTTTTGGATCTTTTTAGCTATATCTTCGGCCTCTTGCATCTCTATGCGTGGCAAAAATATACTAAACTCCACCCCACTTACGCGAATAATCATAGAGTCCAAAAGGTGAGAGCTGTGCTTTTTAAAGCTCTCTATAAGCTTAGATATCAAGCCATTTACCGCCACTCTACCTAGCTTGTTATTTGCATCAATAACACCTCTTAGATCCATAAAGATGTTACTTCCTAGACTGCTAGAGGCATCATCTTTTAGGTACTGCGGAAGCTTACTGATGAAGTATGTTTTGTTTTTTAGCCCTGTATCTTTATCGACATACTCTCGCTCTTTAAGCTCCTTTAGCTCCATGGCACTCTGCTCAAAGATCGCCTTTAGCCTAAAAACCATCGTGTTTATAGAGATGACTATATCTCTTAGCTCTAGTGTCTTTGGTAGATCTTTTTGGAGTATAAACTTGTTTTCTAAAACCCCTTTGACCTGCTCTTTTATGGTATCCATAGGACGCAACATAAACTTAAGCGTAGCGTAAAGTAGTGCAAGTGAGAGGCTAAGCGTTAGAGCAAAAAACAGAGTAATCTCTTTAAAGTTTTTGTATAGCTCTTGCTCTATACTACTTGCGTTTGAGACCACCTCCAAAATCCCCACTTGTATCCACCCAGAAGAGACATTTGCAAAGGCGTGCGGGGCTTTTATATCCACAAGAGAGCTAAACCAGAGCGGAGTGCTACTATCTTTGCTCTCGTCTAGCTTTTGGCTCAAGATCTTACCATCAACATCAACCAAGCGTATAAGCTCATAGTTTCCGCTATCAAAGTTCGCATTTATCATTACGCTCATCGCACCAACATCACCCTTTACGCTACCAAGCGAGAGACTAAGTGTTGTGGCACTATTTTTAGCATCATCATAAAGCCTATCTTTTGCACTATCTCTTGCACTAGCAAAGTTTAGTAGCGAAACCACAAACAGCATCGCAGATATAAGAGTAAAAAGCATTAAAGCAAACTGTCTAAAGAGTGTCATATTTTCTTCCTTTTAAGATTTTCCATAAGCTCGTCCCATTTTTTGTGGCTCTTGTTACTACCCTCGCCTGAGCGGTTTAGCACATCGCCGTTAAAGTTGTAGATGGGGGTTAGATCGCTTCTCTTTGAAGCGGGAAAGATGAGGCGATTGAGGTTATCTAAGATGAGTGGCTCGCTTGTGGGTGTAGCGAAGTAGGTGAGAACCATATGTGTTTGGCTAAACTTTGAGGACTTTACATAGGTGAAGTACATCTTTTTATAATCTACTCCGAGGGATTTTAGCACAAAGTATTTTGCGATCACATAATCCTCGCAGTCGCCTCTATCTTTGCCCAAAAACTCCCACGGTGTCGCCCAGTAGTCACTTACGCCGTAGATATCTCTATCGCTTGCATATTTTACATTGTTGAAAAACTCATTTACTCTCTCAAGCTTAGTAGGATCATCTTTGTCCTTTAGCATCTCCATAAGCCCACCAAGGGCTATAAAGCGTTTTTTGGCAAAGGGACCATACTGCTTTTCGATCCTAGCTATAAGCTCTGCATCGATGAAAAATTCAAAGCTAGATAGCATCGTAAATGTAAGCAACAGTAGCACTAATAGCACTCTTTTTAGTCTATCAAACAACATTGCAAAGATTATACTTTTACACAACTTAAAACGACATTTGTTATATAAGTGGCTATAATTGTGCTATGAATTTTTACGCAACTATCATCGGAAGCGAGATCTTAAATGGTCGCAGAGTCGATAAACACTTTGACTTTTTAAGGGATCTACTCCACTCACACAACCATCAACTTTTCGCATCATTTGTGATCAAAGATGATCCTCATATGATGAGATCTATCTATAAGCTAGTCAGAGATGATCCCAAAAGTGTAATGTTTAGCTTTGGTGGGATCGGCTCTACACCAGATGATCTAACTCGCCCCATCGCAGCTGAAGTTTTTACCTCTAAACCTTTAGTGCGTCACCCGCGTTTTGAAGCAGATATCATTGAGCGTTTTGGCGATGAGGCGTACCCGCACCGCATACATATGTCAGATCTTCCCGCAGGATCTAAGCTACTTTTTAACCCCATCAACAATATGTCAGGTTTTAGCCTAGAGGATCGCTTCTTTTTTACCCCTGGGTTTGTGCAGATGTCACACCCTATGATCACAGATGTAGTGGCGTCTCTTTTTGGAAGTGGCAAGAGGGTATTTAGAAAAACCATACTTGCCCACACAAGTGAAAACACCCTTGTTAGCGTGATGCAAGAGGTCTCAGATATGGTAGAGTTCTCATCACTTCCCATCTTAGATGAGAGTGGAGCTAGAGTTGAGATAAGTGTCGCCTCAAGCGATGAGATGCTAGTAGAGAGCGAAATAGCTAAGTTTGAAGCGTTTCTTATAAGAGAGCATATAGACTATGTTTATCTAGCGTAGCCTAGATTTTTGGGTGCATTTTCATCATAGTCTAGTAGTGGCAGAAGCGACTTTTTGTTTAGTTTTCTAGCAAAATCAACTACGCTGATACCCTTAGCATCAACCGCATTTTTATCAGCTCCATTTGCGATTAGAAGCTTTACTATCTCACCTCTTCCATAACAAACCGCAGTCATTAGCGGAGTAAAACGGCTTCGTCTTCTTGTGGCATTGACATCGATACCACGATCTATAAAGAGCTTGACCATCTTGAGGTTATCATAAGTGATCGCCATCTCAAAGATAGAGACACCATTTTCATCAAAGTCATCAAGATCTGCCCCATTTTCTACTAGCAGATCTAGCAGATCATCATCACACTTATATCTTAGTGCATAAGCAAACACCGACTCACCATTCTCACTGCACTCATTTACATCGCCACCCTCTGCTATAAAGCGTTTGGCGGATATGTAGTCATCTTTTTTTAGTATCTCTAGCCACTTATTCATACTATTTTACCCCATCAATTAAAGATCTCACTCGATTATACTCAAGCTCTCTATACCCTCTAGTAGCTCGCTTTTTTTGTCGAAGTTTTTTAGCTCCTTGCCTAGCCTAAGCGTGCTATAAATCGCACCACCAACCACATAACGCCCCTCTTTACCCAGAGCATCTTTTGTTCTTACACCCCAAGTGTTATGAAAAACAACCACTTCATCATCAAGCGTACCGACATAGAGCATTATATGCCCTTTTTTGTAGATGAGTGTGCGAAACGCTACGCCCTCTTTTTTGATGAGTTCAAGTTTTGCTTCGCCACTAAGCCCAAGAAGAGAGATCTGCTTGCCCATTTGTGCCTGCTCTTTGGAGTTGCGAGGTAGCCACTTTCCAAATGTCATAAATAGATCTCGCACCATACTAGAGCAATCCCTCTCATCGTACATTCCGCCCCAACCATATATATTTTTGTATAGTTCTGCATAGATCTGCTCAATATTTGCCATATTTAGCTCAAGTGGAAGTGGCTTAAACACGCTAGGATCAAGATCTACTAGCATCTCTACACTCTTAGCATCTAAGTCTCTAGCAAACGCCAAAGCTTTGTGGCTTTTTGCGTAGATCTGAGGCTTATAAAAGATCATACCAACCCTAGATCCAAAGAGAAAGAGACCATTTTCATTATATATCGCCTCTTTGTCACGAGTGGAGACCACTAGATCACAAGACTCTATACGCGAAGCTAGATCATCATCTACAAACGCCACCTCACTAGATCTAACCCACCCACTAGCAAAGCTTGCAACCACATAGATCCACTTTTTGCTTTTGGAGTAGTGCGATATAACCACAGGTTCATTTGCATAGATAGCACTTGTTTGCAGGTAGTCAAATGGAAACCCCTCGCCCGCCTTAGTGGGATCTAAAAAGATCATTCTACTTGTTGGCATCGCCCTTAGTGAGGAGTTTTGTATCATCACACCCTTTGAAGCGTAGCTCATAAGCTCATCTAAGCTCGCCTCATCTAGCATATGACTAAAAAACTCCTCACTTTTTGGCAGATAGTTCTCACCATAACTGTTGTTTGCATCAAATAGATCAAACGCCCATCTAGCATAAGCCATATCCACTTTTGGCACCTCGTGCCATATGGCAAAATAGTCTCGCTTTATGTTGCTACTAGAAAATGGCGAGATAGTCTCTTTAGCTGTATAGTATGAGGCATCTTGAGGCATGGTTTTGAGATCTCTAAGTAGAGATCTAGGCTCGCTGATACTACACCCAGCAAATGCAAAAACCGCGATAAGAGCATATATATACCTCACGACACACTCCCAAGTTTGGCTACAACCCTACCCACTATCTCTACGCTAGTAGCATCAACTAGCATAGGCTCATATACGCTATTTTCCGAGATGAGATGCAGTTTTTTGCCATCTTTCTTGAGCCGTTTTATAAATAGCCCATCTTCGCCCCTTATGACATATATGGCACTATCTCTAAGCTCAAGCTTGTTGCGGTTTATAAAAACCACATCATCATAACTAAAGAGTGGCTCCATCGAGTCGCCCGTTACATTTAGTGCTTCTATATATGCAAGCTCACTCTCTCCACCCAAAAGCGAAGCAAAGCTAGCATCTACCATCAAAGAGCCAGCTTCACCCTCCTCTATATCGCTTCCCCCGCCAGCAGAAGCGTCTATATCGAAGTAGCGAACCATAAATACTCGGTTAGTTGCCTCAACTAAACTCTCTGGTGATTGGGCATAAAGTAGCCAGTTTATAGAGATCTTTCTAGTTGCACAGAAGTTCAAAAGCTCACTATATGGTAGCTTTTGGCGTTTTTTGATAGTTGCAAAATTGACCTGCGAAATCCCAAGAGCCTCTGCTATATCTTTGTCAAAAACCCTCTTGCCACCCACGCTGATAGCATCTCTTACTTTACTCATAATCTCATCAAAGTTTCTCATAGACTAACCTTTTTTTGTGGAATATTTCTTGCTTCACATTATATAAGTTTTTAAAAAATATGTCAAACTGCAATATTTTAAAAGATATTTCAAATTTTGGTGTAAGATTTAAAAAAAGGAGCTTTTATGCTAGAACTATTTAACAATCTCAACGCAACTCTGGATCGAGTACTAAACAAATTGGACAATTGGGCTAATCTTCTTTTTTAGCCTCTTGATCTTTTTTGGCGTTTTTGTTTCTATGGTAGCCATTTATGACAAATACCATAAAAAAGACAAAAAGCACGACCATTATGCCATCTATGATCTCTCTCAAGCTTGCTCCTTGAAGTGGTTGTAGTTTTGCTTAAGTGCTTCGTAAGTAACTATGCCAACACTTGTAGCAAGGTTTAGGCTTCTACCCTCTTTGCTCATTGGTATAGTGATGTTTTGCTCTTTGTAGCGTTGCAAAAGTGCCTCATCTATCCCCTTTGTTTCACTACCAAAAAAGAGAAAATCCCCCACCTTATAGCTAGCCTCAAAGTATGTCTTAGTGCATTTTGTAGTGGCAAAGTGAGCATTTTGCACGATGCTATTTGAGCCAAAAAAGTGCTCTACACTCTCCCACACTCTTAGATCTACCTTGTGCCAATAGTCTAGCCCCGCCCTTCTAACTGCTTTCTCATCGATATCAAATGCGATCGGCTTTACTATGTGAAGCGTAGCACCGATATTTACACACATTCGCCCGATCGAGCCTGTGTTGTTTGGGATCTGCGGGCTAAGTAGGACTATGTTAAACAAATGTATGCCTAAAATATCACTGTTTTGTTGTTATAAACAAAGATGCGATCTTCAAGTGCAAGCTTTAACGCTCTTGAAAGCACTACTTTTTCTACATCTCTGCCATATTTTTGCATATCTTTGTAGTCATACGCATGGTTTACATGCACAACTTCTTGAGCGATAATAGGGCCATCATCAAGATCATTGTTTACAAAGTGAGCAGTTGCTCCGATGATCTTTACGCCTCGTTCATACGCCTGTTTGTAAGGGTTTGCACCTATAAAAGCGGGTAAAAATGAGTGGTGAATATTGATAAGTTTATCCTCATAGCATCTCACAAACTCTGGAGTTAAGATCCGCATATATTTTGCCAAAACTATATAGTCGATCTCGCCAAAAGACTCAAGCCTCTCTAGCACCAACTTTTCATGAGCTTCTCTGCTTAGAGCCTCTGCACTTATGGTGTAGTATGGCAAGCCAAACTTTCGCACAAAGCCCTCAAGCTCACTATGGTTTGAGATAACGCCTACTATATTTGCTTCAAGCTCACCCGCCTCGTAGCGGATCAGTATGTCTCCTATGGCGTGGATCTCTTTTGTCGCCATCAAGACTATGTTTTTCTTTTTTGGTTTTAGCACTTTTATGTTTGAGCCTTGTGGCAAAACCTTAGCAAGAGCATCTTTTAGCCTAGCTACATCAACTTCACCATCTACGATACTTCGCATAAAAAACTTCTCGCTTGCATGATCTACAAACTCGCTATTTGAGACCATATTGAGACCATTTTCATAGAAAACACCAGAGATTTTATGTACTAAACCCTTCTCATCGACACTATCTACCAAAACCCTAAGATGTCTCATGCCACCGTTCCACTCTGCATATCACTTTGCATCTTGTTTCGCTCCATCTCATCGATGCGATCATCTAAAAGTGCCAAAACATACTCCAAAAAGTTAAGCGTTAGATCTAGTTTTGCTTCTATATTTGTGTTATTTGGAGCATTAAAACCCTCAAAAAGCACCAAAAGTCGCTCTCTTAGAGAGTGTAAAAATACCAGCTCATTTGAGTTTATCTTAGCACTTTGTGCCTGCTCTAGGCGAGATGGGGCTTTTTGTGCTACTTCGCTAGAGTTTACCACCTCTACGATAGAGGATTTTTTACTCACCTCTTCGCTTTTTTGCTCTTGCAACTCCACGATGGTTGAGAGAATCATATCTTTTAGTTCCATAGTTTTAAAAGCCACCTTTCAAATTGATAATACTCAACTTCATCGTCCATCTTTAGAAAAAACTCCCGCATCTGCGAGTTTACTCCAGCAAAACTTCTCCTATCACCACTAAGCCTGCTTATAGCGATCCTAGCTTCGCTATTGGCGGGATCGCGTTTTAGTATATCTTTATATATATCTAACGCTTCATCTTTTAGCCCTTGAAGCTCGTAGATATTTGCTAGAGTGAGTGTTTTCATTTTGCTACATAGTTTGCTATGATAGAGCCTATATCGCTAGTTGAGCAGATCTCTTTGGCATCGTACTGTGCTAGATCTTTAGTTCTATAACCCTCTTTTAGTGTTTTTTTGATCGCATCATCTATCTTTTTGGCCGCCTCTTCTTCGCCTAGAGCATACTTTAGCATCATTGCGGCAGATGATATAGTTGCTATCGGGTTTGCGATCCCTTGCCCTGCGATATCTGGAGCTGAACCGTGGATCGGCTCATAAACACCGATGCGATCTCCAATCGATGCTGATGGTAAAAGCCCAATAGATCCACTAAGCATACTCGCCTCATCGCTTAAAATATCTCCAAAAATATTACCCGTAAGTATCACATCAAACTGTCTTGGATCTCGCACCAACTGCATTGCAGCGTTATCTACATACATATGGCTAAGCTCCACCTCTGGGTACTCTTTTGAGACTTCGATCACCACTTCACGCCATAGCTGTGAGACATCAAGCACATTTGCTTTATCTACTGAACAGACTCTTTTATCTCTACTCATAGCTATCTTAAACGCCTCATGAGCAATGCGTACTATCTCATCTCTACTATAAACCATCGTATTCCAGCCACGATTTTCATCTCGACCCTTTGGCTCACCGAAGTAGATCCCGCCTATTAGCTCACGCACAACCATCAGATCTACACCTTTTATGACACTTGGCTTTAGTGTAGAGGCATTTACTAGCTCATCATAGACCATCGCAGGGCGAAGATTTGCATAGACACCTAGCTCTTTACGAAGCCTAAGCAGTCCGCTCTCTGGGCGTTTTTCTCTTGGCAAGTCGTCCCATTTTGGTCCACCAATCGCCCCAAAAAGTACCGCATCGCTTGAGAGTGCCATCTTGATAGTCTCTTGTGGAAGAGGATCGCCTGTAACATCATAAGCGATCCCACCCATCAATGCTTCACTATACTCTAGATCTAGTCCGCAACATGACGCCACCGCATCTAGTACTTTTACCGCTTCATCTATTATCTCAGGCCCTATTCCATCGCCTTTTATAAGGCAGATCTTATACTTTTTCATCATCTACTCTCCAACTCTTTTGTAGCAAAACTCATAAGTCCACCAGCATCTAAAAGCTCCTGCATAAATGGTGGGATCGGCACAAACTCGTAGCTTTTGCCACTTGTTTTGTTGATGATCTTGCCACTTGACATATCAACTTCGATCTCATCGCCCTCTGCTATCTCATCGCTTTGTTTAAGCTCAAAGATTGGCAGTCCCATATTGAACGCATTTCTATAAAAAATCCTCGCAAATGTAGGTGCGATCACAGCTGAGATCCCAGCTGCTTTTATGGCTATGGGTGCGTGTTCTCTTGAACTTCCACAACCAAAATTCTCACCTGCAACGATGATATCACCCCTACTCATCTTCTGTACAAAGCTTGGATCAGCATCTTCCATAACATGCTTTGCAAGCTCCTCTGGTACGGAGGTGTTTAGGTATCTTGCAGCTATTATAAGGTCGGTGTCTATATCTTTTCCAAATTTCCAAACCCTACCTGCTAGTAGATCTTTTTTCATACAAAATCCTATATTTTTTGTGCAATGTTATCCAAAATTTGGTTGTAGTTAAATAAAAGCGGGTTTTTAAGCTTATGATATTATCTACTATCATAAGCTTAATGAGGCTCTATTATCGTTTGAGAGAGTTTGTAGTTTGAAGCATCTCATCACTTGTTGTGATCACCTTTGAGTTTGAGTCATAAGCTCTTTGACCAGTGATTAGATCAGTTAGCTCCACTACAAGCTCGACATTGCTAAGCTCCACAAAACCTTGTCTGATAGTACCCAGTCCATCAAGCCCTGGCGTACCCTCCACAGGCTCACCAGAGCTATCAGTTTGAAGGTATAAGTTATCACCCAAAGAGTGAAGTCCCGCAGGGTTTATGAAGCTAGTAAGAGTTATCTGCCCCACTTGTGTCGCTTCGGTTTGTCCCGCTTGCACCACCGTTACAGTTCCATCTATACCAACGCTCACATTTAGCGTATCTGGTGGTACTACCACCTCTGGGATCACCTTAAACCCATCAGCATTGACAAGTGCACCATCTTGATCTACCTTAAATGCACCATTTCGTGAGTAAACCTCGCTACCATCTGGAAGCTCTAGCTTAAAAAAGCCATTGCCCGTGATCGCCATATCTAGCTGATTGTCGGTCTGTTTTAAGCTACCCTCGGAGAAGATCTTATTGATAGCAGTTGGTCTAACCCCTAGCCCCACTTCGATACCTGTTGGACTTTTAGAGGTGTCACTTGTCGCAGTTCCTGCGTACTCCATCACTTTGTACATCAGATCTGCAAACTCTGCACGAGACTTTTTAAACCCTATGGTGTTTATGTTGGCGATGTTGTTTGCTGTTGTGTTTACTTGTGTCTGCATCGCGACCATTCCTGTGGAGGCGGTGTAAAGGGATTGCATCATATCTTACTCCTTATGCTCTTTTAGAGACTTTATCAATTGCTTCGCGGTTGATCTCATTCATCTGCGTATCCATAACCTTTTGGTACATCTGCACTAGGCGGTTTACCTCGATAAGCTCACTCATCATCTTAACTGTGTTTACATTGCTCTTCTCTACAAAACCTTGCTTTATAGCAGAGCTATCCTCGGTTGGCTCAAAAACCACATCTTCAGCGTAACTATATAGGTTGCCACCCTCTTTTACAAGCAGGTTTAGATCTTTAGGCTTTACTATAAAAAGCTGTGAGTTCTCAAGCATCTCAACGCCACCATTTGCATTTGTATAGACTCTGCCATCTGGATCTATGGTAACTACGCTCTCTTGCGGGTTAAACCTTATGGGTTGGTTTGACTCAAAATAGTTGCTAGGTAGCACAGCGTGCCCATCTTTGGTCACAAGTGTGCCATCTTCAGCTAGTTTAAGTGTGCCATCTCTTGTAAGTTTCACCCCCTCTGGAGTCTGCACTAAAAAGAAGTACCCCTCTTTAGAGATAGCTAGATCTAGCGAATTGTCGGTTTTTTGTATAGATCCTAGTGAAAAGTCACTATACTCTCTAACCACTTGCGGAGTCTTTGTCATCGCTCTATTTAGATACGACGCAGCATCTCTAGTGTGGTTTTTAATGGCCAGCTCATCTTGAGCATTTTTATGTATGCGAGAGTAGTCACCGATGATGAGGCGATCCTCTTTAAAGCCCGCAGTGTTAGCGTTTGCTAGGTTGTTGGCGATCACATTTAAGTGGTTAAACCCAGCCACCATTCCAGCAGTACCACTATAATAACCTGTCTGCATCTTAGCCCTTTTTGGTGTAGTTGTAGCTCTCTTAGCAACTACTGTTCCAGATCTAGCCAAAGCAACCATTAAGACTATTTGGGTATAATCCACCTTTTAGAAAGCTTAAAACACCACAAATGTTTAAAATACCTCAAAGGCATAGAGTATATGACAACCAAAGAACTAAACAAAGCGATTGAGACCTTTTTTTCTAACCAAAAACCAAAGGAGTGTGCTACTTATGAGACGCTTATAGAGCTATTTGAGAAGCAACCATCAACCGCACAGATGGGCAACATCTTTAAGCTCATAACCAAAAACAACTTCTGCATAAGAACCTCTAGTGAGCAGGCAAAACATCTAAACATCAAAGAGGCAAAAGAGCAAAAAGTTGCTCAACAAAAGCTCATAGAAGAGACTGATGCGGAAGATTTTGACATACTAAAAGAGCATGAACTCCTAGAGTGGAGTAGATCTGACTCGCCTGTTAGAATGTATCTTCGTGAAATGGGGCAGATCTCGCTTCTAACAAAAGAGGAGGAGATTGAGATCTCAAAGCAGATCGAAAGGGGAGAGAGCATCATCATAGATGCGATCTGTTCAGTCGCGTATCTTATAGACTTCATACTTGACTACAAAGAGCCACTCATCAACCGTGAACGCCGTGTCAAAGAGCTTTTTAAGAGCTTTGAAGATGAAAAAGATGAGGACGAAGATGTCGAAGAAGAGAGTGATGAGGAGAGTGATGATCTAGAAGAGGGAGCTGTAAAAAACCTCTCACTAAAAGATAAAAGCAGGGTCGAGAAGGTGAGTGCAAGCTTTAAAGAGCTTGAAAAAGCCAAAAAAGATTGGGTTAAGTACAACGAAAAAGCCCCTGTTTTTGATGAAGATGAGATCACACTAGAGTCAGTTTCACACTACCTTACAAGCACATTTAAAAAGAAGCTCCTAAAAGATCGCCTACTTGATCTTGGACCTACCTCAAAGCTTATAAACGAGCTTGTAAAAGCGATGGAGACAACCCTAAAAAGTGGCGATGGCTATGCAAAAGAGCTTAAACGCCTTGAGTATAAACTACCACTTTTCAACTCTACGCTAAAGGCCAACCATAAAGTTCTTCTTGAAAAGATCTGTGATCTTAACAAAGAGGAGATCACTGCCATGGTGCCAGAGGCGACAATGGTTAGCACCTATATGGAGATCAAAAAACTGATCCAGACCAAAGAGGCATCAAAAAATAGCTTTGATCTTGAACCTGAAAAACTGATGGAGATCCTAGAGCAGATCAAGCGAGGTAAAAATATCTCTGAACAAGCCAAAACAAAGATGGCAAAGTCAAACCTTAGACTTGTGGTTTCAATCGCAAAACGATACACCAACCGCGGACTACCATTTTTGGATCTTATACAAGAGGGTAACATAGGGCTTATGAAAGCAGTCGATAAGTTTGAGTACCAAAAGGGCTACAAGTTCTCCACTTACGCCACATGGTGGATTCGTCAAGCCATAAGCAGAGCTATCGCGGATCAAGCTCGCACCATTCGCATACCTATACATATGATCGAAACCATCAACCGTATCAACAAGATCATGCGTAAACATCTACAAGAACATGGCAAAGAACCAGATGTTGAGACTATCGCAAAAGAGGTTGGACTCTCCATAGAGAAGGTCAAAAATGTGATCAAGATCACAAAAGAGCCTATCAGTCTTGAAGCACCAATCGGCAGTGAAGAAGATGGTAGATTTGGCGACTTTATAGAGGATAAAAACTCTATCTCTCCGACTGAAGCTATACTAAAAGATGATCTAAGAGTTCAGATCGAGCAGGTTTTAGAGCAGTTAAATGAGCGAGAAAAAGCGGTTATCAAGCTACGATTTGGGATTATGGACGATGAGAGCGATCGCACACTTGAGGAGATCGGTAAAGAGCTAAATGTGACTCGTGAGAGAGTTAGACAGATAGAGTCAAGTGCTATCAAAAAGCTAAAACACCCAAAAGTGGGTAGAAAGCTTAAAAACTATATGGAGGAGTAGGCTTTAGTAGCCACCCCTCCCGCAACTATCCCCACAAGTAGCGATGGCAAATAGATGCCAATGTCTAGTAGATCATTATTTTTAAGAGCTATAAAACCAAGCACAAGCAGAACATAAGGCACAACTCTAAAGAGTGACACGCTTGCTCTTGAGCCACTTTTTAGGCTCTGCAGATCTAAAAGCTTGATCTTGCTTCTCTCCTCTTTTATGATACTCTTCATCTCCTCTACGCTTAGATCTTGCTCTTTTGTCTCATACTCCACATCTAGCTCATATGGATCTAGTATGCGATCATCAAGATCTGCTTCATCTTCATACTCACCGCTACTAGCCTTTGAGCTTACCATTTTCGCATAAGCTAGCGATGAACCGATGATGATAAAAAAGCTAGAGAGAAATGCCACTTGAGCACTCATAAAAAACTCAAACGAGATGAGCAGTAAAGCTAGCATAGCAAGCTCTACAAAAGCTACTATCTTAATAGCCCTTTGTATCATAATCCTCATCTTCATCATCATTAAGCTCTTTTTTGATCTTATATCTATCCTCTTTTGCAAGCTCCTCAAATGCCTTGTACTGCTTTGAGTAGGCTTTGTAGATGTTAGAAAACGCTGCACCTACACCAATAAATACACCAATCCAAAGCGTCCAGCTAACCTCGGTGTACTTCTTCAAAAGTAGCCCGATGCCAACACCCATAGCAACCGCAACCACCACTGAGATCCCAAGTGAGAGGTGATCAGCTGCTTCTATGATGGGCTTGAACTTTGGCTTTTCGCTACTTTCGCTCATCTACTATCTCGCTAAATACTTCCTCGCTAGCTCTAATGGTCGCTTCGATCATCTCATCAGTAGTTGCGGTTGAGATAAAGCCTGTCTCATACTGCGAGCAAGCGAAGTAGAAGCCACGAGAGAGCATCTTTGAGTGAAAAGAGGCAAATAGATCTGTGTCACTCTTAAGAGCATCGCTAAAGTTTTTGACCTCATTTTGGTTAAAAAAGAAGCCAAACATACTGCCTCTAGTATCTATCTGCATCACGATACCATGCTTCGCAGCAGTGTCTCTCATACCCTCAACTAGACGCACCGCTCTAGTATTTAGGACGCTTAGGAGGTTTGGTGATGCTTTTAGTTTTTTGATAGATGCAAGACCCGCCGCCATCGCAACAGGGTTACCGCTTAGTGTGCCTGCTTGATAGACACCACCCTCTGGTGAGAGGTGCTTCATGATCTCATGCCTTGCACCAAACGCACCCACAGGCATACCACCACCTATAACTTTACCAAATGTCACCATATCTGGTTTTACGCCTGTGATGGACTCTGCTCCATGAAGTGAAGCTCTAAATCCGCTCATAACTTCATCAAAGATAAGTAGTGCTCCATGCTCATCACAAAGTGCTCTAAGAGAGAGCAAAAACTCCTTTGTAGCAGGTACTAGCCCCATATTGCCCGCGATTGGCTCAATGATAACACAGGCTATATCACTAGAGTCTGCAAAGCACTTTTTGACACTCTCTATGTCGTTGTACTCTGCTAGAAGTGTATGCTTTGTAAAATCAGCTGGCACTCCAGGGGAGCTAGGTGATCCAAAAGTTGCTGCCCCACTTCCAGCTTCAACAAGAAGTGAGTCGCTATGTCCATGGTAGCAACCCTTAAACTTTACGATATCATCTCGCCCTGTAAAGCCACGAGCTAGGCGGATCGCACTCATCACCGCTTCAGTGCCACTACTTACAAAACGCACACGATCGATAGAGTCAAACATTGAGATGACAAGCTTTGCTAGCTCACTCTCCGCCTCGGTTGGTGCACCAAAACTTAGCCCTCTTTTGACTGCATCTATGACTGCACTCTCGATTGCTTCATCACGGTGTCCAAAGAGTAGTGGTCCCCAGCTTTGAACAAAGTCCACATACTCATTGCCATCAACATCTACAAGGTAAGCACCTCTGCCCTCTTTGATAAAGATCGGGCTTCCACCTACACTTTTAAACGCTCTAACAGGCGAGTTTACACCCCCTGGGATAAGGCTTTGTGCCTCGCTAAAAGCCTTTTTGGATCCATCTATGTTCATAATTTGCCTTTTTTCGCAATTATAGCCAATAGTTTTAAATGGGTCGATCCGTTATGGCAACCTTTTTTTACTCTCAAAGAGCATTCCAGCTAAAACCACCGCTAGTAGCATCAGCATGAGAAACTGCTCTTTGTAGCTTTTTTCCACCTCTTGCATCTTTTGCTGTTCTAGTAGCTGTCCTTGCTTAGTTGCTTCACTCACCGCTTCTGCTTTGCTTATGTTCGCTCTAGCTTGTGCAAGCCCAAAACCACCCACTTGATCACTCTCTAAAAGCTTGTTAAACTCACTGTTATAGCTCTTGATGTTGTACTTCTTTGCTAGCTCTTTGTAGCGAGACTTTAGCTCTTCAACAGTTGCTTCATCACTCTGCCAATACCCTAGCCTAACCGCCTCAAGCATTCTCTCCATGATCTGAGCCAAATTATCAGGTGAGCTACTCTCAAACCACTCTTTTACATCAAGATCATACTTATCTTTTATATAGACCTCAAAAAACTCCTGCCACTGATCATCTCTCACCACATCTGGATCTACTACTTGCCACCCCCAGAAGTTATTTACCACATCTAGTACATTTTGTGCACCACTATACCCCTCTGCCCTCATCTCGCTAATCCAGTTTGGGTGAAAGTACCTACTTCTAAGCTCCATCGACATAAACTGCGAAGTTGTCTGCATCTTAGCACCATCTATATCTCTAAGGTTAGATATATAGCTTGGTGGGTTTTTTCCATCGATAGATCTAATAGCAAGCGACAAAGCCCCAAAGTAACCATAAGGATCATCGCTTGTTAGCATTCCATAGAGGTTTGAGCTTCTTGAAAATATCACTGCATCACTTCCGCTTAGGTTTTTCGCATAGAGATCTACTCCATCAAGCTTAGCTCCCCAACTCTTCTCATCGCTTCCATAGTAGTAACCCCTCTCCTCAAGATAGTCTCTAGCGATCGAAGCATCTATATCGCCACTGAAGTTTTGAGTATCGACAAGCTTATTGACCCCGCTTCCGTAGTAGCCACTTTTGTTAGCAAAGATCCTAACCGTACTAAGCATCGTTGCATCTTGCTCGCTTAGGTTTTGATCCAAAAGCTCGCTCTTTAACGCCTTAGCATTTGCATAAACATAGTTATGCTCCTCTTTTAGGCTAGCTACTTTATCTACTGCTTTGGCGAGCAACTTCATAGTGGAGGCAAAAGTGTCTCTATATAGTCCCGTAGCAGATATAGTTACATCGATACGAGGGCGTTTTAGCTCGCTATATGGAATGATCTCTACATCTATGATATCGCCTACATTTGCCACTTTGGCGTAGTGGATCATCTTTTTTGGCTTGCTTGAGATACGATCTGGCAAAAGATCTAGCACCCACTCCACCCTAGGAAGTGTCACAAACCCAACAAGCCACTTTGCCAAAAAGTCAGGCAGATAGTTTTTGGCAAATGAGAGAGCTATGCCTTGTATATATTTGTCACTAAAACCCTGCTCATTCCAGATGGGTCTCACCCCCATAGCATATAAGATCTGCGACTCCAAAACACCATGATGACGCATAGTCTCTAGCGACCAGAGGTTAAATGTGAGCTTTTTTGGGTAGCTCCAATGCTCGGCATAATACTCCTCTATAAACTCCCTCATAAGTTTGCTTCCACTCTCATACGCTGCTTTTGTTGGAGCTTTGTTTGGATCAAAACCGTAGAGGTTTCTACCTGTTGGGAGGATCTCTGGGTTTCGTATAGAGTCACCTCCGCTACTTGTCTCCATAAACTTCCCATCAAGTGCACGAAGTAGATTTATGATCTCTTTTTGAGCTTTAAACCCCACTACAAACTCCTTTGCCTTTTGCATATAGACGCCAAACTCCTCATCATCTCTGCTTAGATCTTTGCCATCTATGGCGTACTTTTTCACTAGAGTATAAGCTTTTGAGTTGTTAAAGTCACTGTACTCTCTTAAGCTATACCCCTCTCCATCAGCTTTGGTTAAAAACTCCTTGCCTAGCATCTGCATAACGGTTGTGATGAGATGATCCTCCTTTGGATATGTACCAAATGTGTGCATACCAAGCGGTTGAGCAGACTTTGAAGTACCTAGTATATAATCCTCTACAAGGCTTAGGTACTTATCGAACTCGCTTCCAATCTTCTGCTCATCATACCCCACATCTTTGTCTATGTTGCATGAGATGCTCTCTTTTGTGATCTCATCTTTTAGCCTCTGTTTTACTATGCCATCTTCTACTGTTCTATACTGCGAGATAAGCTCCATAATCTTTGCAAGCTCGCCGTAGATCCCACTTATGGCAAAAGGTGGTGTCTGATGAGAGATAAGCGTTGCCCTTCCACGGCGTTTGGCTTGCAGTGCTTCGGCGACATTGTTGGTTATGTATGGATAAAAGATCGGTATGTCACCTAAGACTATCATCGGATCATCATAAAGGCTTAGCCCTCGCTCTTTACCAGGCATCCACTCCTGTGTGCCGTGTGTGCCAAAATGCACGATCGCATCAGCTCTAAAGTGCTTTTGAACATATAAGTATGTGGCTAAGTAGCTGTGATTGACTGCGATCTGCGTGTTGTGCCAGAGTGCATTTTCATCATCTGTTTTTTCACGATCCCCACGACGAGGTTGTGGCAAAAGTAGCACATTGCCTATCTCTATGGCAGGGATTAAAAAGTAGCTTTTATCATCACGATGCACTATCATCGCACTTTGCGATGGCTCACCCCACTTATCTATCATCTTCTGCTTTACGCTACTTGGGATAGTCTCTAAAAAGCTCTCATACTCATCTAGTGGAAACAAAAAAGCTTGAGCATTTGCAAGCAGTTTCTCATCATACTCCTTCTCATAGTACGCCTTTATAGTATCTATGGCAAATGTCTCAAACCACTCCCTTGAACGCTCCTCTACACTATATCCACTCTTTTTTAGCTCACTAAAGAGTAGCTCCAAACTAAGCGGTATATTCATAAATGATGCACCCATATTATCAACCCCATGCGGGTAGTTATAAAACATCACTGCTACTCTTTTACGGGAGTTATCCATCTTTGCAAGGTGGCAGATATTTAGTGCCTTGTTGGCAAGAGATAGTAGCTGATCCTCTATGGGTTCAAGGCGTTTTGTCTTAGCATTTTGAGTTGTTGCAACCATCGGATCTATGTAGCCTAAGTTTTCTGGTATGGTGTAGCTAAGTGGCATCATAGCCATGCTAGTGCCTGTTGTGGAGGCTTCATACTCCTCTAAACTCCCCTCAAAGTTGAGTGAGTGAAGGATCGGAATATCTAACCTTTTATAGCCACTCTTTAAGTTCTCATAATCAAGAAACATTATCTGCGTAGTGATGAGCACATCTGCGATACTTTTGCCATTTTGAAGCAAAAACTGCTCACCTACAAAGTCATCTCCATCAGCTTGAGTATAAAAAGGTAGCACAACTGCTCCCTTTGACTCAAGGTAGTCTATGAGTAGATCTATATGCTCAAGCGAGTTTGCTGTTATGGCGTTTTTGTGCATACCTATGGCGATGACGCTACTGTGCTTTTTGATCTCATCAAAAGATCTACCCAAAAACGCCTCATACTCCGCAAGCGAAGTAAAAACCGCTTCTGGGTTTTTTGGGTGGTAGATCCCATTTTGCGGGATCAGCTTTGGTGGTTTTGCCTCATCTTGTTCCCTTTTTAACTGATGGGTGTTTATATATCTAGCGAAATTCTCAAAGTTATACTTGCCACCATTTTGCCAATACTCATTTAGCGTAGTGTTATCTTGCAAAGAGATGTTTTTTCTATATGGCGACTCACTCGTTATGGAGATGGGAAGCACTACAAGATCACTCGGAGCACCCTGCAAGGCTAGATCAAACTTTGCCAAAAGCGGGTTGATACTACTAGCTCCAGCTAGTGAGTCAAACATCACAACGCGGTAGTGTGACAAAAGCTTCTCCCTATCACTAGGTGAGATTTGCGAGTCAAAAAGAGCATCTACTGCCAAACCGTTATCTCTAGCTATCTCCATGAAAGCACCAACCTTAGCTGATTGAGGCAAGTTACCCATATCGGCACTAATGATGAGCATATCTTTTTTGCTACTTGTATCACAAAAAAGAGAGGTTATAAATAGTGTTACCAAAAATAGTATCTTCATAACCTCTCCCTACTGTGGCACATAGATCATATTGCCATCTTTGAGCTTATATGTAACGCCCGCTTTGATCCCATCGCCATCTGCGATCTCGCCACTTGACTTGTAGTGCTGCATCTGCTTGCCCTTTTTTACTATCACCTCCATATTTGGCTTGTTGGCATTTTTAACAACAGTGACATCATCGCTACTAAAGGGGTTTAGCGGGTTTTGCACGATGGTTATGAGCAAAACTGCGATGATGACTAAAAAGAGATCTATCATATTGATAGCTGATAGTATCGGGTTTAGACTCTCATCATCTTGCAAAAGTTTCATCTTCACTCCCTTTTAGATACTCTCTGATCTCGCTTGCGTACCACCCTTTTCTAAGCGAAGCTATAACAAATGTGATCGAAGCACTAAGAAGCGAGAAGATAACCGCACTAAAAGCTACTATGAGATTGCTACTTACATCAGCGATATTGCCTTGTGAGAGTGCCATAAATGCGGGGCCAAGCGGGATCATAGTTGCCACAAGTCCTAGCATCGGAGCTACCCTTGTAGCGATAAAGATCGTCTCAAGCTTCTTAAACGCATAAAGCTCCAGATCATCACTATTTGTGATGTTGTGCTCCTTTGCATACTCGCTAACTCCTAGAGACCCGCCACCTCTTGAGTAACGCCTGCGAAGTAGTTGTGTAGCAAAAACGCCACTTTGAAAAAGGGCGTAGATAAAAAGTAAGATTATGGTTAAGAGTACGGGTATCAAAAAGATATTTGAAACCTCATACATAAATGACTCGATGGTGTGTATCATATATTCTCCTAAAATGTGTAGTCAAGCTTTGCGTAGATGAGTCTAGGTCTAATCTGGTAGTCATACTCATCTGCTAGCTTCTTGTTGCTAAGGTTTTGTGCTCCAATATGAAGTTTTAGACCCTTATATAGCTCCTTGTACGCTTGTAGCGACACCGTAGTAAAGGCGGATAGATTCTCTTGTGAGTTGTTATACTGTTTTCCTACATAGTTTACTCCTACGCTAGAGTAGATCTCAAAAGGCAGTGGCACATCAAGCCTTAGATCTACTTTATGTTTTGGTCTAAATGAGAGAGACTCTTTTGTTGAGTCATCTCTGGAGTGCAAGTAACCATAACCAACATATAGATCCAATCCAGCTAGTAGATCTTTTTGCTCAAACTCAAGCTCTAGCCCATAAACCGTGGCACTAGCCACATTTGAGTAGATCTTCTCATCATAGTAGATCACAGGACTTACCTGCGTAGTACCGTTATCTTTGAAAGTGACTAGATCATCTACTTTTGTATAAAAAGCAGTAGCCTTCAAAGATCTACCATCTTCTAAGTACTCATACCCAAACTCGTAGCTTTTTGAGACCTCTGGTTTTAGATCTTCGTTTCCGCTAAATCTATAAAATCTCATCGGTGGCGTGGTTATGTATGGGTATGCAAGCGTATAGTCTGCTGAGATCTGCGTTAGAGATGGAGCGTTAAACCCCTCTGCGTAGCCACCTTTTAGCCTGCTTGACTCATCTAGCTTATAGACAACATACGCCTTTGGGCTAACTCTAGATCCAAACTTCTCATGCTTGTCATACCTCGCACCTAGCGTTAGTATGAGACTATCAAAAAGCAAGATCTCATCTTGCAAGTAGATCGATGTATAGTCTATGCTGTTTTTAAAGTCCTTCTCTGGGGTGTTATCATACGCTTTGTGGTACTTCTCCTCTCGCTCTTCAAGCCCTAAAACTATATAGTTGGACGCTAGAGCAGTGGTTGCAAGCTCCGCATTTGCGACGATATCATCTAGCTTATGAGTAGCTAAAATACTTGCATCATCACTATGAGCATCAAGGCTAGAGGCGTAGTATTTAAGCCTTAGATCAAACTCTTCGCCAAAGCGTTTTTGATACCCAATTGAGTAGTGAGATCTATCTATATCGTAGTACTCTTTATACTTTAAGTTGTCTCGTCTCTCATTGCCTAGTATGCCACTAAGTTCAACTCTTTGTGTTGGATCTATGTCATACCAGAGGTAGAGCGAGCCACTTGCTAGCTTTTTGCCCTCCATCTTTGAGAGAGTATCGCCGTGGTGTGACTTTATGGGATCAATCTCTTGCACCTCTGCACTAAGTGAAGCAGCAAGATCATCTGTGAGGTTGCTACTTATACTAAGTGCATGATGGGTGCTATCTCCGCCTATGCCATCGCTAAAGCCCTTCTTGGTTGAGAGGTGAAGCGATAGATCTCTGCTTGGCTTTTTGGTGATGATGTTTATCACCCCGCCGATAGCCTGTGAGCCATAGAGCGAGCTCATAGCACCTCTAATCACCTCGATACGATCAATCGCCTCAAGTGGTAGCCAGTTGTATGAAAAATCACTTAGCCCTATAAGTCCATCACTTGAGCTGATGCGTTTTGAGTCTATGAGGATTAGCGAGTGTTTAGAGTCCATTCCTCGCAAGCTGATGCTACTTCTACCCTGATACGAGCTAGCATTTACTCCTGTGGAAGCACCCGCAAACTCCTTTAGTATTTCAGCTAGATTGGTAGCTCCTGTTTTTGCGATCTCATCACTTGTGATGATGGTAAAACTACCCGCTGTGTCGATCATCTCTTGCTGTGATTTAGCACTAACGACTACGCTTTGAAGCGTATTTGAGGCAACTAATGGTGAAGATATAGCGATAGTGGTTATAAGACCAGCTATTTGGTATTTCATAATATTTCCTTATGATATGGCTGGCTATTATGTAAAGTCGCTGGCTTGTGTAGGTGTTTATGATTATCACTGCTTAGCTTTAGATCTGTTTTTTAGAGAATGTATGCTAAAGATGCGTGTAATAGCTTCTGCTATTTAGGTTGAAAACTTTTGGACAAGTATTAATCTTGCACTAAGTAATGATAATCAATATCGGAAATATAGACTATTATTTCTTTATTTTTACTTAAATTGAGAATGATTATCAAATCTTGATAGAACAAGATAGGATCTCATGTTAAGGGGGATATGAAATGTCAATGAATATTTTGAGCAAATTTTTTTTGCAAAGCCCCAATTAAATGGGCTTTAAACGAAATACCAACTCACTTTTTTAGAGTTGTCAAAAAGCAAATTTTTCCCCGCACTTCCTAAAAGCCTTTTTTTCGCACGATTTGAAACCTATAAAAGAGCCTTTAAGCCCCATTAAACCGATATTTAAGCGTCCTAAGATTTTGGAAATTGCAGAGTTTTTGGAGGCATTCGTTTACCGTTTAAGGTTTCAAGAGAAAAGCAACAAATAGCAACTATTTTAAATGCAAGAGATATTGAAATTAAATTTTCATGTCAAATAAAATACTAAAGCTTTGAAAGAATTTCTTTTAACTCATCAATTTTGTCATACATTCTAGCAAGTGTAGGTTTGAATTCCTCTATTTCATTTAAGATTGCTACTGCTTGTTGTTTTAATTCTTCGTTACTGTAAACAAAGTTATCAATTTTATCACGCATGACGATTCCAGCACCAGCAAGAAAAATATTTAACTCGCCGTTTTTATCTGGCTTATCAAAATCGCTAATATGCAAATCTTTTTCAGTAACTAGAATTAAAGACCTCACAAATTTTTTACTAATACTCAAATTTGCTTTTGTATTCTTCAGTTCATCCCATAGCAACCAATAAGGATTCACCTTTACATCCAAGACTAATTTGCAAATAATTTCAGCAGTTATTATGCGATCCCCATTTTCAAGATATGACACCGTTCTTTGATTTGTGTTAATTTTCTGTCCGAACTCAGCTTGACTCATCTTTAAAAAATTCCTAACTTTTGTAATTTTGCTGCTTACAAAAGATAGGTCATTAGGCAAAATAATGCTCTCTTCCCCTATCATCCATACTCCTTAGATTAAATAATGAACTAAAAATTCAAAAACATCTTGACATTAGAACAAATATTATTCTATAATTCGGTCATTACCAATTTAGAATGAATTATATTCTAATTCAACAAAAGGTGCAATATATGAACAAAAAAAGCTCTTCAAACCCTATAATGAATAATATCAGGGGTAAGTTTGGATGGAGTCTTAATGAATACTGCTTTAGAAGAGACTTGGACGCTAGCACGGTAAGGCATATAGTTTATAACGGGGTTGGTAAGTCATTCAGAGATAATAAAACCACTCAGGCAATTAAAATTCTTAGCGAAGATGGCGTTTATGTTAGATAAATACTCATCTTCTGACTTATCAAATTTGCATGCAGTAACCCAACAATATATCCGCGCCCTCACCAAAAAAGCCGTTGATAGCGGCTTAAAAATAGTGAATATAAAAGGGGTAGAGTATAAAATCGGCTCACGCAAAAGCGGCAAAGGATACGCATACAAGCCCCTAAAATGCGAAGAGGTTGTAAATGTTGTAGAGGTTGTAGAGCCAAAAAATGAGAGTGATATATTTAGCAAGTTTTTTGATACAAAAAGTTTTCTCAATAGATCAAATAGTAGTTGTAGCGAAGAGTGTACAACAACTACAATTTCTACAACAACGCCTATTTTAGGGCTTGATAGCAATAAAACAAGCACATTAGAAGAGCTTTCAGATGATGAAAAAGAGAAAATCTTTTTCAAAAAAAAGCTACTTCAAGAGTATGAAACATTTGAGGGAACATTTAGCCAATTTCAAGAGTATATCGAAACTCTCTATTTTGAAGAGCTTGAGAGCTTTGGAATCAATATCAGCTATAACCAAATCAAGCGTTTTAAAGAGGCTCATGAGAGTAACGGTGTTTTTGGCTTAATCGATAGAAGAGGTAGAGCCAAAGGCGATAACTGGAAGATAAAAAACTGGGTTACGGATGAGCTAAAAAGCATTTTTTGGGCTAAAAAAGGCGACATAAGAGCTAAAAACCTCTATCGAATCATCAACAAAGAAGCCTACAAAAGAGGCGAAATATCAAAAGAGCAGTACATCGCAACGCTTAAAGGGCTTGGCGGCGTTATCAGCTATACACGCATTAACGAAATCATCAAAGAGCTTAAGAGCAGTAGAGAGTATAAGTTTCTTATCAATCCAGATAGATTTAAAAACTGCTATTTGCCGGCATTTGGCGACGCTAGAGAAAAAGCGTTATACGCTAATCATTACTGGGAAATAGACTCAACGCAACTAGACGCATTCGGTGTGCTTGGCGACAAAGAATCCACTTGGCAACTTATCTCAATCAGTGACATAAAAACAGCTATGAAAGTGGTCGGTGTCGTTAAGCACTCAAATGCAGCGGCTATATCCGAACTGCTTTATAAGGCGTTTAATAAGCTTGGTATTCCTGAACATATCGTGACGGATAACGGCAAAGATTATCTATCCAAACACTTAGAGCAACTGATGGAGGAGTGGGGAATTAAGCATGTTAGAACCGCTCCGTTTTCGGGTGATCAAAAGCCATTTGTTGAGCGACATTTTGGAACGATTCAAAACAGTTTTACCGAGCTTTTAAGAGGGTTTAAAGGTCATAGCGTAGCGCAGTTTCAATCTATAAAGTCGCAAACATCGGTTGCGGATAGATTAAGCGGTAAAGCCGAAAAACAAGCGGCGGAATCGATAGAGATACTAGCGGCTAAACTTGATGATTGGATAGACAATGTTTACAGTAGAGAGTTTAACAGCTCTCTTAAAACATCACCTTATGAAGCATTTTTAGCAGACGAAGCCCATATCAAGCGTTCAAATATCCAAAACCTTGCTTACGCATTTTGCAAAAAAGAGATTGTCAAAGTTGCTAAAAAGGGAATCAGAAAAAATAATCACCTCTTTAATAGTCAAAGTGGGCTTTTGGGTAATAGAGTCGGCGACGAAATCAAAATAATCATAGACCCTATCAATCAAAATCAATGCTTTATGTTTGAGCTTGACGGTTGCTTTATCGGAATTGCTACAAATGAAAAGGTTACTTTTGAGACGGCAATAGAGGCAAAACAAATCTACAAAGCAGAACTCAAACAAGTCGTAAATGAGAATAGAAAAATAGCTTCAAAATACAAAGATAGAGACTTTGTGAGCGAAATTATCGAAACAAACAAAGAAGTTTTCAGCGACGCTAAACCAATCGAACTTATAGGCGGTGGAGGTATGACGCAAAACAGCGGAAATATTGAGAGACTCCACGACATAGCCAAAGAGATAGAAAAAGAGGTTGCGACCATCAAAGAGGTAAAAGAAAAATATGTTACATGGGATCATCTTGCAAGCTCTACTAAAGAGAGCAAAAAAAGAAAACCTGATGATCTATACGAGGATATTTATCTAAAGAAAATCGCATATTAGGTTTATAGGGCTATTTGCGGATAGCCTTGTTAAGCCTAACGGCTTTAGAAAGGAGTTGCATGAAAAACAAAATCCGAGTGTTTTTGAAAGGTGTCGGCAAGAATCAAAAATGGTTAGCCGATAGCATAGGAGTTAGCGACGCACAAATCAGCCAGTATCTTAGCGGGACTTATGGCGGGGATGTGCGAAGCTTGGAGACAAAGCTTGAAAACTTTGTTGCGAATTATACCGCAAACGACTCAAGTAATCAAAATTCCTTTTTTATCCAAACAAGGAATACGGAGGCGGCAAATTACATCATTACCAAATCAATCCAAAGGCGAATGCTTTCGGCTATTTTTGGCAATGCAGGATTTGGCAAAAGCACAGCTATCAAGCAATTTATCAAAGATAGACCGGAGGCAATTTATATCAAGGCAAACAATCTTTTTACTACAAAAGACTTTCTTGAAATATTGTGCGAAAAGCTCAATCTTAAAAAAGAGAGTCGAGGTAGAAGTTTGTTTAATGCGGTTGTAAAGAGCCTTGAGAGGATTGATAGATTTATCATCATTGATGAAGCGGAATGGCTCAAAGATAAAACGCTTGACATGGTAAGGAATATATGGGAGGAGTCAAACACGCCTATTATCCTAGTAGGTACGCTCAAACTCAAGCAAAATCTCAAAGGCAATAACGGAGAGCTTGATTATCTCGATAGCAGAATCCGGTTAAGACTTACTTTTGAGAGGCTCAAAGACGAGGAATTAAAAGATGTGTGCCAAAAGTTTGGCGTTAATGCGTGGAAGAAAGTCAAAGACCTAACGAACTCAAACTTTAGGTTGGCGGCGTTTTTACTCGAAGAGGCAAAAGACTTAGCAGATATGCACGGCAAAGAGGTTGATGAGGATATTTTGATAGCCGCTTCAACAATGATTGTCAAATAGTGGATTTTAGCGGTTTTTTAGTCGGGTGTATCTCTGAGTATGCCAAAAAGATTTTAAATGATTTTAAACGGGTTTAACAGCGAATTAAACACATAAACAGATAGGAGAAACAAGATGGGAAAGTGCATTAGTGATATGGAGTACATGGCAAAGGATATAAGAGGCTATAGATTGAGACTTGATTTTTTGGCGGAAGCTACTCTTAGAATAACCTCAAAAGAGTTAGGAATTGAAGAGGATGATTTTAGGGAGGGGTTAGGATTGATTCTTGAGGATGTCGGTATTGGGCTTGCAAAAATAGAAGAGTTGATGAGCCAGTCCGTTAAAAGCGGTACGGCTTTTATTAAACCATAAATAAAGGTGTCAAAATGGAAAGCATAACAAAAGACCAAATCAAGGTTATCCATACGCTCAAATCAAAACTCAAGCTTTCGGACGACCATTATGAAGCGTTGCTAAGTAAATACGAGGTTGCATCATCAAAAGAGCTTACAAAACAGCAGGCGAGTTTTTTGATTGTTGAATTGTTGGAAATGAATAGAAAACAGAAAATAAAAAGAGTTAGAAGCGAATCTTCAAAATGCACAAAATCGCAGCTTGATTGGATTGCTGATTTATGGGTGAAGCTTTCGGGTGGAAAAGATTTTGAGTCACTTAGATGGTTTATCAAAAAAACTACGGGGACTTTATTTTTATATCCTGAAACAATGAGTCATAAAGAAGCTACAAAAGTGATTAATGCGTTAAGAGGTTGGGAAGCTAAAGCCAAAAGTGAGGACAAAAAAGCTTTAGCTTCCGAGTAAGGTAAAAATCATGAAAGACACTCTCAAACTGTTGCACGCCACAACAACGCCGCAAATATACCAAATTTAAAAAAGGGCGTCAATATGGGAGTAGTCACAAATATGGAATTGTTTGAGGAGCTTTTTAACATGATTCAAGGCGGAGCCTCAATCATTGAGGTGCTTGAGGAGTGGGGAGGCTCTTCAATTTATATCCCGAGCATTAAATCAACTTTCAGAAATGAACTAATCTTGAGAGACTATAAAAATGGCATGCCACTTAGAGATCTTGCAAAAAAATACAGTCTCTCTTTATCTCAAATTTATAATTTAACAAAGGAGGAACGAAGTGAGTAAGGTGTCAAACAAAGCAAGAGAGGGCGTAAGAGAGCTTTATATTCAAGGCTATCCGGTTGAAGAGGTCGCAAGAATCACAAGGCTTACAGTCAAAACAGTCAATAACTACAAATCAATCGATAAGAGAGATGGGATTGACTGGGAGAGATTGAGACTTAAAAAAGCGGCACACAATCCACTAAACGGCAAAGAGAATGTTTTTAGGGTTTTTGCAACTTATTTTAGAGCGGCTATCGAGAACATTTCTATTGACAATGATTTAACAGACTACCAAAAGGTAAGAAAAATAGGAATCTTGTCAAGAGACGCTAAGGCAGTTCTTGAGCTTAGAGAGCTAGTCAATAGCTATAAAGGAGGTGAGTCATGTAACGAGCAAGAAGACTACGGCTTTAAAAAATAACATCAAAAAAGGAGAATGAAAATGTCAGTTACAAAAATGCCGGCAACTTATAGCGATCTTGTTAAAAAAGAGATTCTTGTAATAAGTGCCGAAGTTACAATATCGGAACCATGCGAAATAGGTACGCCGTTAATTTCAATTAATGGCGGGGTTAGCTTTGCGCCTCTTGCCACCGCCGAAGAAAAACCAAACGGTATTTTGTGCCAAAGCATAGATACAAGCGGAACGGCTCAAGTGTTACTAAGCGGTGCAGTAAAAGCAAGTCTAGTAAAAGGACTTAGTAATCAAATGAAAATCGATCTATTTGATAGATCAATCATAACACTATAAGGAGTATGAAAATGTATGAAGAGCTTATGAGAAATTTTCAAACCAAAACGATGGTTGAAATCATTTCACAAATGAAAACAAACAAAGGATTTATTTTCAATAAATTCTTTACCAAAAAAGATGGGATTAACGGCAATATTGTAAAAGTGCCGATTCAAAAGGGCGAGGGAATCATATTGCATTCGGTAAGCCCATATGCTGATCATATCATCCATGATAAGGGTAATGTGTATATGGTTGATTTAACCTTGCCTCGTTTCCCGCTTGAGAGTGTAATTTTGGCAGCAGAGCTAAACGAGCTTGAGATATATTCGAGTCACGCCGAAAAGCTCAAGAGTTTGGCACAACTTATCGGCAAATATGCAGGAGAACACAAAAACAGCTTTGTTACCACGCTTGAATATATGGCGGCGGGTGCGCTATTTGGTAAAGTGATGGATGGCGACGGTAAGATATTATTTGAGTTTGAAAGCGAAAGAGATGTTGTAGAGTTCAAATCAGATCAAGACCCTATCACCGCTTTGAGAGCTATCGATTCAATCGTATCCGATGAATTTGGAAGCGATATAAGCTACACTGGGCTTGCTAGTAACGAGTTTATGGATAAGTTATGGGCTAGATGTGTCGAGTTGAAACTTGATGAGAAAAAACAAGCCGCATGGGTTGAAAAAGATAATAAGCGATGTTTGGAAGTGCATGGAACGACTATATATCCATATAGCGCAACATACAAAAACGAAAAAGGCGTTTCAAAAAGATTTATACCGGAAGGCAACGCCGTATTTATTCCAAACGAGGATAGTATTTTCAATGTTTACTACGGTAGAGCCGACCATTCGGAGGCTTTAAGAAATGCCCCTACGGAGTTCTTTTCTACGCTTGAGCCTTTGGCAAAAGGAAAGGGCTATTCTGTTTTGAGCGAAACAAAACAAATTCCCGTATGCTTGAGACCGTCCGCAGTTATTCTAGCCTCTTGGGTTAATGTTTAAAAGGGGTTTACGCCCCTTTTAAATTAGCTTTAAACACTCCATAAAACCACAAAAGCAACATCAAAATAGCCGCTTCAATAAAAGCAAGCGGCAACAATACCAAAGAGCCAATAGCCCCAAACAGCACCGACTCAACAAAGCTTAAATCAAATAATAAAAAGCCTATTGTGGCGTTTAATAGCATTACAATGCAGGCGAGACTATTTGAGCTTATTGACATTCGGCACAAACCAATAAGTCATTTTATATAGGATAGGAACAAAGAAAACAAGGCTAAAAGGGATGGCAAAAGCGATATTATAATGCTCTAATCCGCTCCACCAGTAGTTAATCAAAGCCGTCAAAAGTGTAGATATAAATAGCCGTTCCATACGATATTATAGCACGAAATCTTGCAGTTAATTTCTTTAAGTTTAACGATTGACAAATCAAACCGTTTTATTTTGACATTTCAAACCGTTTTCGACATCTCACAAGTCCTATCACTATCACCACAAGAGTTTACTATTGTTTCAACTATGGTAAAATCTGCAAAAAATAGCTGGAAAACTAACCCACGGTGAATCGCTCAACTTTTGCTCTTTTTGTTGCCATTTTGCTACACATGCTTTTAGCTCTTAGCATCTGGGTAGCTCTACTTTTGATGCCAAAAGAGAAGGAGAAGACAGAAGAGAGACGCATAAAAGTCTCGCTAAAAGAGCTACCACCAAAGCCAAAAGAGATACCAAAAGAGGAGATCCAGCAAGAGATCAAGCAAGAGATCCCAAAAGAGACTCCACCACCCGTTGCCCCACCGATGCCAAAAGGATCACAACTAAAAGAGCTTATCAAACTAGATCCAAAAGAGCTAGCCAAACCTACAAAAGAGCCTAAAAAAGAGCTAAAGCAAAAAGTTAAAAAAGAGAAGCCAGCTCCAAAAATAGAGCCACTTCCGCCACAAAAGCCCTATATAGAGCTAGAAAAACCTCAAGAAAGAGAGGTAAAAGAGCAAAAAAAGAGCGAGGCTTACAGCTTTCTAGCTGAGGATCTCTCAAGCAGTGAAGAGCCAAAAAAGAGTGAACAGAGTCATACTCCAAGCCACATAAGCTCCAACCTAAGAGAGCTATATGGTGATGAGTTTGGTCTACTTCCAAGTGAAGCTCAAAAGTATCTCATAGATAACCAAGAGATCATGCGTCGCATCACTCAAGAGGTGCTAAACCGCGTAGCTAGCGTGAACCTAACACCAGATCTAACACAAAGTAGCTACAACATCATAGAGTTTTACCTGCACCCAAATGGCGACATAAGCGAGATCAAGTTTTTAAAACCAAGCGGGCAGTTTATACTAGATCGCACCACAAAAGAGACTATCGAGTATGCCTACTCACGCTACCCTCGCCCAGAGGTCAAAACGCTTGTTCGCTACAATGTTTACTACAATCTTGCTAGATACTAGATCTACTAAGTAGCATCAAAGCACCCTTATATATAGGCTCATCGATGAAGCCAAACTCCTTTGATGCAAAGCCTGTAATCCCCTCTTTTTGGTTTAGCTCAAAAAGCCTTTTGATCTCTTTTGCTCTTTTGATAGCCTCAAGATCTGGTGCGTAGATCTCATTTACTATATCTACTTGTTTTGGCGAGATGCACCCTTTTGCATCATAGCCCATCTGCCTCTCTAGGCTCACCCACTCTCTAAAACCTGCAAGATTTTCATGCTCTTGATAGACAAACGAAACAGGCTTGATCCCAAGGGATCTACTAGTAATCAAGAAGTGTGAGAGCATATAGTTCATAGTTGGGTTGTTTATGTTTATAAGATCTTGTGATAGTCCAAGATCAGCAAAAAGATCTAACACGCCTAAGTAAAACGCCCTCACCTTCTGACTCTTTGCAAGTTCACTCATACCAAGCCACGCCTCTTTTGTCTCTATGCTTAGATGAAGCTCTGTATCATCTCTTAGAAGCTCGCACACCGCAAAAACCTCCTCATAAGAACGGATCTTTGGCACACGAATAGCATCTGGTGCAAACTGGTTTAGGTAAGCGATCTCATCAAACCCGCCCGCATCTAGGGCATTTACTCGCACTATAAACTTCTTGTTGCTTTTGGTGTAGTTTGAGAGTATTATGGCACAAAGCAGAAGTGCAAATGGCTTATCTTCGCTACTTACACCATCTTCTAAGTTTAGTATGATAGCATCTGCTTTTAGATCATCTAGTTTCAGCAGATGCTCTATCTTGTTGCATGAGACCATGATCGCGGAGCTAAAGTTTAGAGATGAGTTTAGCTCCCGTTTTTGTGGCTTTGCAAACTCACTAAGTGCGTCCAGATCGCGTTTTGCAAACGCTTCTATTATTTTTTCATTTTTTAACATCATGTGCCTTTTGTTGTAGGTAAAAGTAGAGCATCTCAATCTCCTCATCGGTCAAAAAGTATCGGGGCATAAGTTTTAGGCGACGATTTAGTGCCATATAGAACTTCTCATAGCTTATGTGGTTGATACGAGGGCCACTAAAGCTTTGAGGCAGAGTTTTATCTATATACTTCGCCACAAGCTTACCCTCACCACTCTCACCATGACACTTATGACACCCTATGCCACGCGGGTTTTTATATAGTTGCGATGCGTACTCCATCGGAGTTATAAAGCTTGCTCCAGCAAAAAGTAGTGTTGGAAGTAGCAAAAAAATATACCTCATAAACCAGCCCTTAATATTTAATCTGTATAATAGCAAAAAAATGTTTATGGGAGTTTAGGTTGCAGATTTTAGATGGCAAGGCACTCGCAAAAAAGATAGAATCAAAAGTCGCCAATGAGGCTAAAGAGTTTAAAGCAAAATATGGCAAAGTCCCAGGGCTTGCTGTGGTTTTGGTAGGAAGCGATCCTGCAAGTGCTGCTTATGTTGGTATGAAAAAAAAGGCGTGCGATCGCGTGGGCTTCTACTCCGTGACGCACGAGATGCCATCAGATATCTCACAAGATGCGATCGAGCAGACCATAACTATGATGAATAACAACCCAAACTTAGATGGCATACTCATACAACTTCCGCTCCCAAAACATATAGATACAACAAGGCTTTTAGAGCTAGTTGATCCCACCAAAGATGTAGATGGTTTTCACCCCTATAATGTCGGCAGACTAAGCACCAACCTTGATGGTTTTGTGCCGTGTACCCCGCTTGGTGTGATGGAGCTTTTAAGCGAGTATGGCATAGATCCAAAGGGTAAAAACTGCTGCGTAGTGGGAGCTAGCAACATTGTAGGCAAGCCAATGGCGATGCTTCTGCTAAACGCAAATGCAACAGTTGAAGTGTGTCACATCTACACAGATGATCTTAAAAAACACACACTTAATGCAGACATAGTCCTTGTGGGTGCAGGGGTAATCAAGCTCATAAAAGCAGATATGATAAAAGATGGTGCAGTGGTGATTGACATCGGGATCAACAAAGCAGATGATGGCAGACTTGTAGGCGATGTGGACTTTGAGGCAGTTAGCAAAAAGTGCTCATACATCACGCCAGTGCCTGGGGGAGTTGGACCTATGACTATCGCGATGCTTCTAGCAAACACCATAAAAGCTGCACAAAATAACGCTTCTTTAAAAAGCGGTGCTTCACAGGTTAGTAGATGAGAGAGTTTTTACACAAGATCTACAAGTTCTCAAACTCATGGAGTGGCACTATCATCATAGTGCTTTTTGTGATCTTCTTTGTAGCTCAAGCGTTTCGCATACCTAGCGGATCGATGAAAGACTCCCTTCTAATAGGTGATCATCTATTTGCCAAAAAGTTCTCTTATGGCATACCGATGCCACATTTGCCATTTTTAGAGCTATCTATCATGCCATGGAGCGACAAGCTAAAGCTAGTTGATGGTGACAAACCAAAGCGAGGCGATATAGTGATCTTTCGCCCACCAAATAACATAAAACAGCACTTTGTTAAACGATGTGTCGCTTTACCAAAAGATGAGATCTTTCAGCACAACAAAGACCTATACTTACACCCACATGAGGGCGATGAGTATGCAAAAGAGCACTTCAAAGAGTATGAGTTTGTAGTCTATAACGACAAACTATTTGTCAAAAACCCATACGAGAGGGAGCACAAAGGGATCCATCACGATCCAAAGATAATCGACAATGGCTACTACCCGCAACCGCTCTTTAACTTCGCTCCTATCGTAGTTGAAGATGATCACTACTTTATGATGGGTGATAACCGCGATCACTCAAACGATAGCCGTTTTTGGGGATCAGTCCCTTACGAAAACATAGAAGGCTCACCGTGGTTTATCTACTTTAGTATAGATGATAACTATGAAATCAGATGGGATCGCGTAGGTAAAACACCTAGTGACCTAGAGGGTGATGAGTACCTTAAGCGAGCACGCCATGAGCGAGAGCTTCACGACAAAGATGATCATGGAATCTATTGATCTGCTCAAAATCGTAGCTGCTGTATGTGCTCTTGCTATTGCTATTATTGGGCATGAGATTATGCATGGTCTTGTGGCGTTTATGTATGGCGATACCACCGCAAAAGATGCTAAGCGACTAAGTCTAAACCCGCTTGTGCATGTTGATCCTGTTGGTACACTCTTAGTGCCTGCACTTATGTACTTTGTGCCTATGCTTCTTGGTGCTGGAGGTGGGTTTTTGTTTGGTTGGGCAAAACCTGTACCCATAAATGGTGCAAAAGTGCTACAAAATGGCGGATACAACGCTCTTATGAAGGTAGATCTGGCTGGGATTTTCTACAACTTTGCACTAGCATCTTTTGCATCGTTTGTGCTGTTTCATATGCCAAAACCCATAGAGAGTGACTCTATTTTTTACATATTTGGCTATATTTTGGTGCTTCAACTTGTCATCATAAATGTTGTCCTTGGGGTCTTTAACCTGCTTCCCATACCGCAGTTTGATGGGGCACAGTTCTTGACACACCTAAGCCTAAAGCACAACATCTACAAAGTTGCACACTTCTACCAAAAGTACGATAGATATGGTATCTTGGTGGTTCTTCTCATCATCGCAACACCGCTAAAAGATTATCTGCTTTTTATGCCAGTTCAATTTATACTAGGGCTACTTAGCCCATAAGGAGAGAGAGTGAAGTTTTATATAGCAAGTGATCATGCGGGGTTTAGCCTAAAAGAGTTTAGCATAGAGTATCTTGTGCACAAAGGCTACGAAGTGGTAGATCTAGGGCCATTTTCTAAAGATCGTGTAGACTACCCTGACTACGCAGCAAAAGTTAGCAAAGCAGTCTTAGATGATAGCGAGTCGCAAGGAGTTCTCATCTGCGGATCTGGTATTGGTATGAGTATAATGGCAAACCGCTTTGCTGGTGTGCGAGCAGCACTAGCTCATGACGCCTACACCGCAAGTGTTGCAAGAGCACACAATGACGCAAATATACTCTGCTATGGTGAACGCATCGTTGGAGAGGGTGTGGTTGAGTCTATCCTTGATGCGTGGTGCAACTCAAACTTTGAAGGTGGCAGACACACCGCTAGAGTTGAGAAACTAGAGACATTTACATAAGGAGAAGTTATGTTTTTTGAGTGGTCCACCTATACGCTTTTAGCACTCATCTCTATCTATCTCTTTGTGAAGATGTTCTACTTTAAGAGCATTACGCTAAAAGAGCAAAAGAGCAATGATCTAATGAAGCTCACCTTGCAAGAAGCGGAGATCCTCATACGAAAGTATCAGATCCAACTGCAACGAGCCTTAGGCAACATAGATATACTAAGCGATGAGCTAATGAAGCTTAGAAATGAGCTAAAGATCCTCAAGCAGAGAAATGTAAAACACCGTGCAGAGGTGGATAGACTAAACTCAAAGATCAAAGCTCTTGAGAGCCGTATAGATGCACTTATATAGACACAAACTACATAGATGGAGAGGGTATGCAACTAGATCAAAATAAGAGAGCCATTATAGAAAGCTCCATAAGAGATGTGCCAAACTTCCCAAAAGAGGGGATCATCTTTAAAGATATAACTACACTTTTAAACGATGCTAAGGCGTTTGGAGTGCTTCTAGATCACCTTGTATCTAGGTACAAAAACTACGATCTTGACTTCATAGCAGGGATTGAGTCGAGGGGTTTTATGTTTGCAGCTCCGCTTGCTTATGCTCTTGGAGTTGGGTTTGTACCTATTCGCAAAAAGGGAAAACTCCCTAGCAGAACCATAAGTGCAAAGTATGATCTAGAGTATGGGTTTGATGAGGTTGAGATCCACACTGACGCCTTTAGAGACAAAGCGGGTGCGAGGGTACTTTTGGTAGATGATCTAATCGCCACAGGTGGCACTGCTCTCTCAAGTGCTAAGCTCATAAATGAAGCGGGTGGCGAGTGTGTCGAGGCGTGTTTTCTCATAAAGCTTGCATTTTTAGATGGTGAAGCAAAGATGAGAGACTCTGTTAAAACCTACTGTGTAATGGAGGTAGAGTGATGTATATACCAAAATCTTCGCGTTTTGATCCACAAAATGGACACTTTGGAAAGTTTGGCGGTCGCTATGTGCCTGAAACACTTATGCCAGCACTGCTTAAGCTAGAAGAGGAGTACAATGCTATCCGCTTTGATGAGGGATTTTGGAGTGAGGTAGATAAGTACTTAAGAGAGTATGTAGGACGCCCCTCGCCTCTTTACTTTGCACAAAACCTCTCAGACGAGCTAGGTGCTAAGATCTACTTGAAGCGAGAGGATCTAAACCACACAGGAGCACACAAGGTAAACAATGTTATAGCTCAAGGTCTAATGGCAAAACGCCTAGGTTACACCAAAGTGATCGCTGAAACAGGAGCGGGTCAGCATGGCGTAGCAACTGCTACTATCGCAGCACTACTCAACCTTGAGTGTGAGATCTTTATGGGTGCAAAAGATGTAGAACGGCAAGAGCTAAATGTGTTTCGTATGAAGCTTTTGGGAGCTAAAGTTCACGCCGTGCAGAGTGGTAGCAAAACTCTCAAAGATGCTATGAATGATGCGATCCGCCACTGGGTTACAAACGCAAGAGACACATTTTATATCATCGGTACTGTGGCAGGACCACACCCCTACCCTCTGATGGTGCGTGACTTTCAAGCTATCATCGGCTATGAGGCAAGAGAACAGATCCTCCAAAAAGAGCAGAGACTTCCAGATCATGTCATCGCTTGTATAGGTGGTGGAAGCAATGCCATAGGTGCTTTTGCTCACTTTTTAGAAGATGAGAGTGTTGCTTGCATCGGCATTGAAGCAGGCGGACTAGGGCTAGAGAGTGGTAAGCATGGATCAAGCCTACTAAAGGGAAGAGCTGGAGTTCTTCATGGACAGATGAGCTACCTACTTCAAGATGATGATGGGCAGATACTAGAGGCTCACTCCATCTCCGCGGGGCTTGACTACCCTGGGATCGGGCCAGAGCACTCATTTTTGTTTGAAGAGGGTCGTGTGAGTTATGATAGCATAACAGACAAAGAGGCGTTAGATGCTTTTGTATGGCTTAGCCAAAAAGAGGGAATTATTCCTGCTTTTGAGTCATCACACGCTGTGGCATACCTCAAAAAGCTACCAAACATAAAAGATAAACTCATCATTGTAAACCTCTCTGGTAGAGGCGATAAAGATATGATCCAAGCAAAAAGCCTGCTACACTTTGAGTAGCTAGCTTTGAGTGAGCTCATAGAGCTTTTTTCGCTCGCTAGATCCCGCTATATTTAGCCCCTTGCGGTACTTTGCTATGGTTCGCCTAACCATAGTGACGCCAAACTTTTTACCTACTAGATCTAGTAGTTTTATATCGCTTAGTGGTTTTAGCCTATTTTCACTCTTGATCTGGCTTGCTATAAACTCCTTTATAGCGGCATTTGAGACATCATCATCTATGGCGGTGGTGAAAAAATCCTTCATCGCAAAAACACCACGATCGCAAGCTATATATTTGTTAGCAATCGCCCGCGAAATGGTCGATGGGTTATGCCCAAACTCATCAGCAACCACCTTTAGAGTCAGTGGCATAATAGATCCACCCATAAAAAACTCATACTGATACTCCACTATCATAAGCCCCACTTTGTGAAGCGTGGCTCGACGCATATCAAGAGCATCGATCAAACTTTTTGCCTCTTTGATCTTGCTAGCTATATAGCCACTATCTCCCTCATATGAGCTATCTATGCTGATGCTTGGGTAGAACTCATCGTTGATCTTTACACTTAGGTTCTCATCATCATCTAAAAATATCATCAAATCTGGCACGATCTGCATAGACTCCTCGGCGTACTCGATAGCAGGCGGGTTTTTAAACTTAGCAATAACCCGCATAGCTTCGCTAAAGTGTGGCTCTTTTGAGTAGGAGTGAACATTTTGTAGATCTCTTAGTATCCTCTCTGCTAGGGCATACGCCTCATCTTTTATGTCAGAGACTATAAGCTGAAACAGAAACGACTCTAGCAGATTGCTAGCTCCCACACCAGATGGCTCAAGGTATGCAAAACGAGATCTGATCTTCTCAAACTCCGCAATAGCGATACCATTTTTTTGACAAAACAGCTTGCTATCTCCCTCATAGTAGCCATCTTCATCAAGGTTTTGCATCACAAAATAGGCTATGTTTTTAGAGATAGGAGTTGGGAAAAGCTTTGAGTCTATCTGAGCATCAAGAGCCTCATAAAGAGAGTCTTTTTTGATAGTTAGTGCCTCGATATGATCTGTGCGAGAGTTTGCAACACTACCACTAAGAGATCTCTTATACCCCTCAAAACTTCGCTCAAACCCACTGCTAACCTCTGCTACTGGGTTTGACTCCACAAATGGCTCTAGCTCACGGTGCAACTCGCTAAGCCCAGAGTGGAGTATCGGTAGCCAATTTCTAAGCGTGCTTGAGAGCTTGTGCTTTAGATTGGTGCTTTGTGAGGGCCTAAGTGTTGCCATCTAGCTAAAGCCTATACTCTTCACCTAGATAGTGCTTCCTCACATCAAGGTTTTGTGAGATCTCAGCAGTTGTGCCACTAGCAAGCAACTCACCTGACTTTATGACATAAGATCTATCGCAAACATCGAGAGTTTCACGCACATTATGATCAGTTATAAGCACACCGATCCTGTATGAAGCAAGCTGTTTTATGATCTTTTGTATATCCATAACCGCTATGGGATCTACCCCAGCAAATGGCTCATCAAGAAGCAAAAATTTAGGACTATTAACCAACGCTCTAGCGATCTCTACGCGACGACGCTCTCCACCACTTAGCGAGATCCCCTTACGATTTCTAATGGGTTCTATGTTAAATATATCTAAAAGCTCATCAACTCTTTTTTGACGCAGAGCCTCATCTTTTATGCCAACTTCTGCTGCGATCATAAGGTTATCTTCTACACTTAGATCCTTAAAGATCGATGCCTCTTGTGGCAAGTAGCCAATCCCTCGCAGAGATCTCTTGTGCAGTGGAAGCCCCGAGAGGTTATCATCATCAAAGTAAACCTCGCCACCACTAGCTTTTACAAGCCCGCAGATCATATAAAATGTAGTCGTCTTCCCAGCACCATTTGGTCCCAAAAGTCCAACCACCTCGCCACTACTTATCTCCAAAGAGATACCTCGCACAATCTCTAGATCTTTTATGCGTTTTTTTAGCCCGACGGCTCTTAGCGTGTGCATATGTTATACTCTCTTTTACTCTCTTTTTTCTCAATCTCTACAACCATATACTCTATGCCAACACCCTCAAGTATCTGCTCTAGTCTTGCATCACCCCACTCTACTATATGCAAAGCATCTTTTTCAAGCTCCTCTAAAAGTCCAAGTGAGATGAAGTGATCTAAGCCATGGTTGTAGATGTCGTAGTGGTATAGCACGCCTCCATAAACCTGCTGAAGAGCAAAGGTGGGTGAAGTGACCACATCGGCTAGGTGCAGAGTTTTGGCGATCTCTTTTACAAGTGTTGTTTTGCCACTTGCTAGATCACCTCGAAGCAGGATCACCCCGCTTTTGAACTCTTTTGTGATATCTTTAGCCAAAACGCTTAGCTCATCTTCAGCGAGTATATAGCACTTTCTCATAGCTTGTTTGAAACCTCGATGATCTGCTTGAGTTTAGCTAGTGCTCTTTTAGACTCAATCGCCTCTCTTGCCATCTCTACGCCATCTTTAGCATCTCTAGCTCGCCCATCTACCACGAGTGCAAACGCACTATTTAGAAGAACTATATCTCTTTGTGCGTCGCTAGCTTTTGAGTCAAAAATATCATAAAGGATCTTAGCATTTTGCTTCGCATCGCCACCCACTATAGCACTAAGAGGAGCACTCTTAAAGCCATACTCATTAGGTGAGATCTGCATCGTTTTTATAGTGTCATCACTTAGATGTGCGATGGTTGTGCTTGAGCTTAAACTCACCTCGTCCATTCCCTCGCGTGAGCTTACCACCATCGCAGAGGTGTAACCATTTATCTTAAGAGCTTCGGCTATCTTTGGCACAAATGAGCTGTGAAACACTCCAAGAAGGCTCTTTTTGACTCCCGCAGGATTTGTCAATGGTCCTAAGATGTTGAAGATGGTTTTATCTGGTATGCTTCTTCTAACTGGCATTATAAAGCTCATCGCAGGGTGATGGTTTTGCACAAACATAAATGTAAAACCGCACTCCTCAAGCATCTTAGCACTCTGATCAATGCTAAGATCTAGTCTTACACCAAGAGACTCAAACATATCGGCACTACCAGATTTTGAAGTTATTGATCTGCTTCCATGCTTTGCGACACTGCTTCCACACGACGCACATAGAAGCGACACGCTAGAGGAGATGTTAAAACTCCCTATCTTATCGCCCCCCGTGCCGACTATGTCGATAGATCTTCTTCTAAGCTCTTCGCTTATAGGAAGCCTTATGGCGTGAGATCTCATCACATCAGCTGCTACTGCTATGGTGCTAGTACTAAGCGTTTCATCAAGACAAAGAGTGAGTAAAAACTCTCTCATCTGCTCATCACTCAAACGGTGAGCGAAAAGATCCTCAAAGTCTGCTCTTACATCACTCATGAGAGCACCTTTATATATTTTTCTTGCTCATTTTTTGGGGTTGATTTGGTTGTAGGGATCGCTAGAACCTCATAGCTTTTGCTACTCTCAAGGTAGTTTATGGTGATGATAGAGCCGATGCCAACCTCCTTGCTAGCCTTTGCTACCACACCATTTATGAGCACTACGCCACTAAGAAGCATATCTTGAGCTATGCTTCTTCTTTTTGTCAGATTTACACTATTTAAAAATTTATCTATTCTCATGGCTATATTTTAGACAAATAAAACTAAAAGTATAGTTAGTTGTGGAACACTTTTTGCAGTCGCCACCTATTCGTGGCGAAGTGCATCGATAGGGTTGAGTTTCGCAGCTTTTTGTGCTGGGAAATAGCCAAATATAACTCCAATAAGTGTTGAAAATATAAAAGCGATCATTACGATAGGGAGATTAAAGGCAATAGGCAGATCAAACGAGAGGCTAACTCCCACGCCGATGCCAACTCCAAGCATCACTCCTATGAAACCACCAATACTAGAGAGCACAACAGCTTCTACTAAAAACTGAAGCAAAACCTCCTTCTCCATAGCCCCGATCGCTAGGCGGATCCCAACCTCGCGAGTCCTCTCGGTAACTGAAACAAGCATGATGTTCATGATCCCAATCCCACCAACAAGCAAACTAATCGCCGCCACTGCACCAAGTAAAAGCGTAAGCATATGTGTAGTTGATGAGAGCGTATTTAGGGTATCACGCATATCTCTTATGCTAAAATCATCAGCCTGTCCATCACCAATATGACGGCGTTGTCGCATCAGAGATGTCACAGACTCCTTTACCTCCTCTAGCGTCTCACCTGAAACTGATGAGAGCATTATACGGGAGATATCTTGATTGCCACTCACTCGCCTTTGGTAGAGCTTAAGTGGTACTAAGATAAGGTCATCTTGATCCGTTCCAAACATCGATGAACCCTTAGGCTCAAGCACACCGATGACTTGACAGCTAAACTTTTTTATCCTTACATACTCGCCTAGTGGCTCAACTTCATCAAAGAGCATCTCTTTTATGGTATTGCCAATAATACAGACACTCTGTCCCATACTAAGCTCATCATCTTCAAATGTCCGACCACTTGTAAGCTCCCAATCTTTTACCAAAAAGTAGTCATTATCTGCACCTGTAACCGAGGTGGCATGGTTTTTGTTACCATAAACTGCACGCATTAGCCCAGAGGCAACAGGCGAAGCACCCTTTAGGTTTGGCGTATCTCGTCTGATCGACTCAAGATCTGCCATGGTAAAGTTTTTTGCCCCCGTACCATCTATAATAGGAGGGCCTCTTCTATCTTCTCCAGGTTTTAGAGTAAGTAGATTTGAGCCAAGCTTTGTGATATTTTGCGTAACATAAGCAGTTGTTGCTTCACCTAGCATCACCATGCCAATCACCGAAGCGATCCCTATTACTATGCCCAATATGGTAAGAGATGACCTTAGTTTGTTGCGTAAAATCTCTCTAAATGCAAGAAAAAATGCGTTGAGTAACACCCTACTCCTCCTTAAGGATCAGACCATCTTTAAAGATGATCTTTCTCTTTGCATATGCTGCCATATCATCTTCGTGCGTCACCATTATGATAGTAATGCCTTGATCTTTGTTGAAGCTTGAGAGTATATCCATGATCTCTTTACTTCGCTGGCTATCAAGGTTACCCGTTGGCTCATCTGCTAGAAGTACCAACGGTTTTGTCACGATAGCCCTTGCGATAGCGACTCGTTGTTGCTGACCACCAGAGAGTTGTGCGGGGGTATGGTTTGCAACATGCTCAAGCCCTACACTTCTTAGAGCCTCATACGCTGCGGCTTTTCGTTCACTACTTTTTATGCCACGATAGAGTAGCGGAAGCTCTACATTCTCTAGTGCTGTGGTTTTGCCAAGCAGGTTAAAGCCTTGAAACACAAAACCTATATAGTTTCTTCTAAGCAGAGTCTGCTGATCTCTATTTAACTTCTCAACATTGACACCACCAAATATATACTCACCACTGCTTTGAGCATCAAGACACCCTATGATATTCATAGTAGTGGATTTTCCACTCCCACTAGCTCCCATAATAGCGACAAATTCACCCTTTTTGATGCTAAGATCTACACCTTTTAGAGCATAAGTCATCGCATCACCGCTCCCATAGTGTTTTACTATGTTTTTGAGTACTATTAGATCACTGTTTTGGTTTTTCATGACTCTTATGCCCTATGGCGGTGATGATCTCATCTTTTAATGGTTCATCTAGCTCCACTGCACTATATTGACCATCACTATTTAGCACCTTAAGCTCAACTCTCTTTGGCTCACCACCTCTTAAAACCCATACATGATCCCCTTGCAGATCTTTTCTAGGGGTATTTGGCGGGTTAAATCGCAACGCACTATTTGGTACACTTATAGTTTGTGGGGTGGTTTTAGTAGTTATGCTAGCATTTACAGTCATTCCTGGGCGGAGCAGAAGCTCGTCATTGTCCACCTCTACAACAGTTTTGTAGATGATCACACCATCGATCAACTCAGAGTTTAGACGCACCTGTGTAATAACCCCTCTAAAAGTCTTGCCACTATAAGCATCAACCTTAAACTCTACACTTTGTGACTCTTTGATCTCACCAATATCCGCCTCATCTATACTAAGGACTACTTGCATCTTTCGTAGATCTTTTGCCATTTTAAACAGTACAGGTGTCTGCATAGAAGCTTGCACCGTCTGCCCCACTTCAGCGATACGCTCAAGCACTATACCATCGATCGGCGAGACAACTATGGCACGATCAAGGTTGTATTGATTTGTCTCGACCTCACTTCTTGACTGCTCCCTTTGTGCTCTTGCCATATCATAAGATGCTCTAGCTCTTAGCAAGTCAGTCTTAGCTAGATCTAGCTCTTTTTGCGAAGGGTAAGCCCCATCTGTACTTTTAAAGATCTGCTCTACTCTAGCGTACTCTTCAGCAGCATAATCAAGTGTCGCCTTTGCATCAAGTACATTTGCCTCACTTCTTAGAAGTGCTGACTTTGAACTCTCTAGTGCAGATCTTAACCTTGTGGTATCAAGCTTTGCCATCACTTCACCAGAGGAGACTTGATCATTAAAATCAACCAGTACATCACTAATAGTCCCTGAAACCTCGATCCCAACCTCTACAAGGTTTGTTGGCTCTAAGTTACCAGTTGCACTCACTTTTGTCACTATATCTTGTATCTTTGCTTTTGTGGTTTTATAGTTTACAACCTTCGTCTCAAGATGTTTTGTGTAGTAGTAGTACCAACCGCCACCACCAGCTGATAGTAAAATAATTATCAATATCAAAATTTTTCTAAACCTACTTTTTGGTTTTTTGCCTATTTTCAAGGCCTCATCTATGTTTTGCACTACCTCTCCTTATGGGTGTTTGAACTAAAATATAATTTTGCAAGCAGTAACTCAACATCTAGTCTATTTAGATCTATATTTATCTGCTCTATTTTTTTGGTATTTACTATCGTCTGCAAGTCATACTTCGACTTAGATCCACTCGCAACCTCAGCATCTAGTGCGACTATGAGATCATCATAAAGAGCCATATTTTTCTCGATAACTTCTATCTGTTCTTTATAGTTTTGCATCTCTAAAAGAGCTATCTCATACTCGCTATTTAACGCTCTTTTCTCATCATCTACGAGATACTTCTGTTTTAGAAGTGCGATTTTTTTTACCTCTTTGTCGTAGCTTGCTGTGTAGCTTAGTGGCATACTCACCCCAGCACCAGCGGAGTAGTAGCTACCATCTCTACTTTTTGCATCACTTGGAGTGTGATTTTTCATATACCCACCACTTGCATCTACATAGATACGCGGTAGATACTTACTCTGTGTAAGGTGCAACTGCTCCTCATAAACCCTACTTTGAGACTCATCATACTTGATGGCAAAGTTATCACCCACAAAGCTCTCTTTTGGTATAAGCTCAAAGCCTACAAGCTCAAAATTATCGGGATCTGCGTCACTGATCTTGCGTAGCTCCTCTTTTAGAGTAGATAGGCTCTTTTTGAGATCTAGATCACTCTTTTGTTGGTTGATGCGAAGCATCAAAGCGTTGTTTAGCTCCGTGATATCGCTCTTGCCAGCTTCATAGAGTTTTTGTTTTATAAAAACCTCTATGTCATGATTAGCAAGCTTTATCTCACTTTGAAGCTTTTGGAGCTCTAACCTTTTGTAGCTTATCAAGGCACTATATGTAGAGTAGTTTAGATCTGCTATATCTTGCTTGAGCTTAAACTCACTGCTACTTTTAAAGGCCTTAGCATAACCGATCTGTGCATCAATCCCACCAGATCTAAAGATATCTTGACTTATTGAAGCACTCGCTCTACTTGAGCTACTGCTCTGATGTGTCGTGCTTCTATCATAGCCATAGCTAGCACCTAGATTGAGTGGTGAGATGTAGTCATACTCATAGAGTTTGCTCTGCTGTTCATACTCATTTTTCTGCTCCTGCAAAAGCTTCTGCTTCTCATCTGAGAGAAGCTCATACTCACTACCCTGCAAGCCAGCCACCAAAAGTGACATAAGCACTATGGATCTTAGCTTCATTTGCCAGATGCTCTCTTTACCGCTTCTATAAGCACTTCAAACCCTATCTTACTAGATGCTTCGACATCTTTTAGAAGTCTGATCGCTTCAGATCTGCTCTCTTTTGGAAGCTTGGTAGCTTTTTGAAGTGAAGTGTGAACATTCTCATGATGCTTAACTATTTCAGATACAGAAGCTTGCTCATTTTGAAGTAGCTTCATAGCACTCCCGCTAAACCACTTACCAAAGCGACAACTATTGTGATCACTTATCTCTACGCTCTGATTTTGCAGTAGTGATCTATAACCTAGTAGTTTTAGGTTTATGTGATCTATCTTGCCATTACTTACATTGATCTCATTTGTAACGCTAAGTGTCTGATCTTTTATATTTTGCGAGTTGGACGCCACTTTTTCTACATTTTCACCAAATGAGACAAGCATCTCCATCATCTTTGTAGTTAGCTCATTAAAGGTATCACTCGCCTCAGACATACTCTGTGAGTTTTGCTTAAGTGAGCTTATATTTACCTCAACTTCTTGAGTTGCTCTTTGAGTTCGCTCTGCAAGCTTTCGTACCTCATCAGCAACTACCGCAAACCCACGACCATGCTCACCCGCCCTTGCAGCTTCGATCGCAGCATTGAGAGCTAGTAGGTTTGTCTGATCTGATATATCTTTGATAAGGTTGATGATTTGAGTGATGGAGGTAACACTCTCATTTAGCGAGCTAGTGTTGTGATAAAGCTCACCGCTCATCTGCTGAATATTTCCTATGGAGCTACTAACCCCATTCATCTGCTCTTGAAGCTTAGCAGTTCTTGCTGTGGTCTTGTCATTTATATCGTTTATACCATCTAGGTGCTTGACATTTTGCTCCATATTTGACTGCAAGTAGTTCATACCATCTTGGTAGCTATCTATTAGTAGATCTACTACTTCATTACTAGAAGATCCATTGTTAGCGGACTTTAGAGACTCTAACTCCGCGTTTTTTGCTCTTAGAGCATCGCTACTTCTAGCTAGCTCACCCTCAAGTTGGCTCTTATCTTTTTCAAGCTTTGCAAGCTTTTGTTCTAACTCTTTAATCTTTGCTGTACCAAACATAAATCACTCCTTTTGTGATACGAAACTGCATTATACACAAAAAATTAGAACTCATTGTGTAGTGGCGGTATAACTTGTTTTTTTCTGCTTAAAACCCCATCTAGGTAGGCTTTTGCACCCTCTATTTTGACCTTAAATGCTCTCTCGATCTTGCTCATATCATCACTTATGGCAAGTAGCTGTGAACCCTCTTTCATGATGTCAGTTAGTAGTATAAGTATAGAGTGCAAACCCTCCTCATCTTTCATCTTTTGCATATCTACTAAAAGCTCCGCATGACGCACTTCAAGCACAGAGATATCCACCATCTCCATCTGCCCTACTCCTACTTTATATCCATTCATATCAAACGCCTTATAGTCACGAGTGTTTATGTTTCTCGCACTCGCACCCTCAACCGCACTTTTGGCTATAAACATCTTCATAGCAAGCTCTTTAAACTCGCTCTCACCGCAGATAGCACTTAGCTCTTTTACCGCTTTTGTATCCTCTTTTGTGCAAGTTGGCGACTTAAAGATCACAGTATCGCTAAGTATGGCAAGCATCATCGCTTTTGCGATACCTTGCGGGATCTCTACACGATAGTAGTCAAACATCTGCTTGATCACGGTGTTGGAGCAACCAATCGGGCGGATCCAGCACTCAAGTGGCGTAGATGTGGTTATATCGCCTAGTTTGTGGTGATCTACTATGCCTAAGATGGTAGCTTCCATTATATCATCAGGAGCTTGAGCAAGGTCGCTAAAGTCCACTAAGTAAACACTCTCGCCTGCATAAGAGGTTTTAAGCTCAGGCACAGCTAAGCCCGTTTGATCTAGCACAAACTGCGTCTCTGGCGAGATCTCACCTTGCCTTGTTGGCTTAGTATCTTCGCCCAGTGCGTTTTTTAGGTAACTAAGTGCTATGGCACCAACTATGGAGTCCGTATCGGGGTTTTTGTGTCCAAAGATATATATTGACATCGCTCACCTTTATTTTTTTGCAATTATACTTAAAAACATCTTTATCTATTTTTGATAGAATGCTTGCTTTGTAACTTTAAGGGTCATTTATGAACTACTACCTCAAACTTGTCACAAAGCACTACAAGTTAGTGCTACTTTTGATGAGTTTTATCTTTTTAAGTCTCGCATTTTTCAGCAAAGATCTACGCATAGACGCATCAGCTGAGACACTACTACTCGAAAATGACAAAGATCTAATGCTTACACGCGAGATCCACTCTCGCTACGCAAGTGAGAACTTTTTAGTCCTCGCATATAGCCCAAAAGATGATCTACTAAGTAGATCTACGCTTAAAAACATCAAGGATCTAAGCGAAGATCTAAGTAAGATCAGTGGCGTCAAAGAGGTTGTATCGCTCCTTGATGTTGCACTTTTACAAAGCCCGCCACTTGGGATCGCCGAGGCACTCAAGGGGATTAAGAGCCTAAAGACAATGGATAGCTTTGATGCGGATCTAGTAAAAGCAGAGTTTAGCACAAGCCCTCTTTATGCCCAAAACTTGGTTAGCAAAGACTTCAAAACCACCGCCATACTCATTCGCCTAGAGGGTGACAAAAGGCGAGAAGATCTCATAAAGAGTCGAAACCACTTCGTAAACATAAAAGAGAGCAGATCTCTAACTAAAGATGAGCTTGCAAACTATGAGAGCATAAAAGAGGAGATCAAAAAGGGCACAGAAGCGAGCAAAAACCGTACTCATGAGCTTATAAAAGAGCTAAGATCTACCATCTCGCCATACAAAAACGACGCCGAGATCATCTTAGGCGGGGTCGATATGATCACCGATGATATGATAAGCTTTGTCAAAGATGACATACTAAAGTATAGCGGAGCTATATTTGTGCTGATGAGTGCGATGCTTTGGCTATTTTTCAGACAACTTCGCTTTGTGGTTTTACCGCTTTTTATAGCCAGCATAGCCATAGTTATCTCGACTGGTGTCATAGCCTTTTTAGGACTTGATGTGACAGTAGTCTCATCAAACTTTGTATCGATGCAACTCATCTCTACGCTTTCACTAAACATTCACATCATCGTCTCTTACAGAGAAAACTACCACGCAGATCTACCTCACAGCAAGATACTTAGCCTAACTCTAAGCAAGATGGCAACACCCTCGCTCTACATCGTCTTAACTACTGCGGCGGGCTTTATTTCGCTGATGAACAGTGGCATACTTCCCGTCACTCATCTAGGCTATATGATGAGTATCGGTATCGCATCTTCGCTCATCTGCACCTACTTGCTATTTCCATCTATTATGATGACACTAGGCAAAAAAGAGCCGAGCTTAACATTTGATCAAGGCTTTAGCATAAATGATAAGTTTGCCCACATCATAGAGCATCACGGACGCTACATCATCGCCGTAGCGGTAATCTTTACACTCTTTAGCATATTTGGTGCAAACAGACTTATAGTAGAAAACAGCTTCATAGACTACTTCAAACAAGATACTGAGATCTTTCAGGGTATGAAAAAGATTGACAAAAAGCTAGGTGGAACTACGCCACTAGAGGTGGTTATTCGCTTCGATGAAGCACCAAAAGTAGCCACACTTGAGAGTGAAGATAGCTTTTTAGATGAGTTTTTAGATGAGCTAAGTGTCGATGAGCATGACCCAACCTACTGGTTTAATGAGAACAAAATGCAGACTATCTTAAAGGTGCACAACTACTTAGCTTCGCAAAAAGAGCTTGGGCATGTCTCCTCTCTTGGCACACTTGCTCATGTTGGTCGCATACTAAAAGATGGCAAGGATTTTGACTCATTTGAGATGGCACTACTATATAAAGAGCTTCCACCTGAGCATAAAAAACTGCTTATCTCACCTTTTGTAGATATAGATCATAGCGAGGCTCGCTTCGTTGCTCGCGTCATAGACTCTAACGATGAGCTAAGACGAGATGAGCTTCTTAAACGCATACAGAGTGAGCTTCACACGGTAGTGGGGCTAAAGGAGGGAAGCTACCATCTAGCAGGGATAATGGTGCTATACAACAATATGTTGCAGTCTCTTTTTAGCTCACAGATCCTCACTCTTGGCTTTGCGGTGCTACTGATTGGAAGTATGTTCCTCATTCTCTTTAGATCCATCAAAGTCGCCCTACTCGCGATGGTTGTAAATGTTGTACCCGTTAGCATCGTCTTTGGCATCATGGGCACGCTTGGCATACCGCTAGATATGATGAGCATCACAGTTGCCTCCATCGCCCTTGGGATCGCAGTAGATAATACCATACACTACTACTACCGCTTTAGATCTGAGCTAACCAAAGATGGCAACTACATAGGTGCGATGAGGAGATCTCACAAAAGCATCGCATTTGGTATGTTTTACTACTCGCTAGCGACAATCGTGGGCTTTTTGGTTTTAGTAACTTCCAACTTTGTCCCAACGCTCATCTTTGGACTGCTTGTTGTGCTTGTTCTCATCGCTGCAACAGCGTCAGATCTGATCCTCTCGCCATACTTAGTGGTGAAGTTTAAGCCCTTTGGCAAGCCTAAAGTAAGCTAGCTAAGCTTTTGCCAAAGCTGGTCTTCTCACCCGCTTTTACGCTAAGATCTAGCATACCATCTTCAGCTAGTATAATGATGGTTGATCCCATCTCAAATGAGCCAAAATCATCACCCTTTTTTAGATATAGATCTTTGTACTCATAGCTTTTTGACTCCATTGATGAGGCGTTTGTCTGTATGCGATCATCAAAGCTTACACTCATTACACCGACATTTAACGCACTCACAAGCACCATAAAAAACCGCTTGCCCTCCATACTCTCACACAAAAGCACAACTCGCTCATTTTCTACAAAGAGATTTGCTCTTTTTTTAAGCGATGGAAGATTTACGGGGTAAAATTTGCCCACGATATGTGAAGCTTTTAGTACCTTTAGATCTATGGGTATATGGTAGCGGTGGTAGTCGCTTGGCGAGAGGTAGAGATTTATATAGTCCCCGTTGTGAACAGACACTGCCTCATCTCTAAACGCCTCACCCAAAAACTCATCTACATTATAGTACATTCCCTTGATCTGCATAGCGTAGCGACTCTCCATCTTGCCCGCTTCAGTTATGAGTGCATCACAAGGTGAGATAAAGCCATCTTCTAGCTCTCTTTTAGCCTCAAGATGCCTCGTAAAAAGTGCATTTAGGCTCTCATAGGTTGATGGATCTCTAAACTCACTCATATCAAGCCCCATCAGTTTTACATAACTTTTGTTTATAAAACTCTGCACACTTGGAGCAAACCTCTTTGATGCAAACTTCCCAAATGTTTGCGACACTGCTGAACTAAAAACCCTACTCATCACTACTCCTTATCTCTTGTTGTGCGATCTGCTCTAGCAAAACTGTTGCGTAAGAGCCTTTTGGCAAGCTAAAACTAAGCTCATAGTGAGCATCTTCACTTTTATACTTTGAGCTTATATCATAAGGGAAGATCCACGCATAACGCCTAGATCCATCAGCGTTTATCTCCTCATCAAAGCTCGCTTCAATCTCTCCTGCACTGCTAGTGGATCTACTAGCTCTTTTACCCGCTATTAGCCCCGTTGGTGCTATATCTCTGCTGGCAAATCGCTCAGCCTCACCTAGCTCAAAACTAAAGAGTCTACCGTGAGGATAGTGCATCATAAGATCACCCTCCACTAGCTTAAATGGTTGTTTTTGAACCTTAAGCTCACTTACTACACTCTCGCTAAGCCCCAGAGCTAAACTTGCATCTTTTATGCTAAAAGCCTCTACCACCCTTGAGATCTCAACTCTTTTTGCTAGCCAAAGGTTGAAAAGATGACTCTGATAAGCACTTATCAAAAACTCTCTAAGCTTTTTGTTTGCCACTCTTTTTTCACCTTTTATAACAAGCTCACCCTCTTTGTAGTTGTCGCCATTTATACCAAATCGCTGGTAGCCAAAGTAGTTAGGCATACCATAAAGCTCTATGTCCTTTAGTGCCTCATCTATCATTTTTGAAGCCACACTAGAGACCTTTTTTAGTCTTATAAAGAAGCGATTACCCTTAAGATGACCTATGCGGATCTTATTGTTGTGGTAGGTTTTTTCTAGTATCTTTATGTTGGGGTGGCTAAAACCCTCAAGTAGCTCCTCACACTTTTTAGGCAAGCTTATATACTGCTTTGTAAGTGCATGCTTATCTTTAAGCCCTGCATAGCCGATATCACGCTCTTTTATACCGCAATGCTTAGCAAAAGATGAGATCATCTCAAGCGTAGTTAAGCTCTTTTTTCTCACAAGCAAAACTAGATGCTCGCCATCGCCACTAAACTCATAAAGAGGTAGCTCATCTACCACAAAGTCATTTGGACTCTGCCTAAAGTAAAACTCGATTGGTGCGTGGTTTAAGTAACCTATCCTATCCATACTGCTTGCTCTATTCACTATCACTCCTAAAAGTGGTGCGATTTGCACCTATTTTTGTAACTACTTCTTACTACTTTTGCAAAGATTGTTATGGGTGTGCGGGTGAGTTTAGCAAGCCTTAAAATGCTCTGCTTGTGCCTTGGATCAAACCCAAATATAAGCTCATACTCCTCACCGCTACACCCCACCTGCTTTGGGATTGGGTGCAAAAACCTAAAGCCTAAGTTGTTGATCTTGTGCAGTTTTTCTATATCGCTAAAAAGCCCATCAGAGATATCCATCACACCACGCATATAACGACCAGCTTTTAGAACAAAACGATCTCTTAATTTTATATCTACAAACTTTGATCTTTTGTGGATAGAGCCTAGATTTAGTAACCGTTTTAGATCTTTTAGACTACCACCTAGCCTGCCTGTATATGCAAGCAGATCTCCATCTTTTAGACCAGATCTAAAGAGTGGTTTTGATGTTTTTGAGATAATAGTTACTGTTAGATCAAGTTTTGTGTTTGAAATGGTATCGCCACCAATTATCTCGATACCATACCTTGATGCACTCTCTTTTATGCCACAAGCAAGTTCATCGATTTGAGCTTTTGTGATACTTTTTGGCATCGCAACACAAAGTAGAGCATAGAGTGGTTTCGCCCCCATACTAAGGGCATCTGAGATATTTGCCATCATCGCTTTTGTGCCTATTTGATAGTGCGAGAGCCACTCTTTTTTGTAGTGCACACCCTCAAAAAAAGCATCTTTTGAGTAGATAAAACCATCTACCAAAACACCATCATCGCCGATATGTTTATTTTGAAATTGTGATATAAAATAGCTCTCTTTATCCAAAATTATCCCGATGTTGTCAAAAGTTGTGTTATAATTGTAATTATATCATTTTATTTGGGAGTTTTATGAAGAGTTCTATAAGCTCTATCTTTAGTTCTATTTTTAGCTCATTTTTGGTCATCTCTTTTATCTCTTTTATTGCTATATTTTTACTCATAGACCATCAAAACTCATACAAAAAATACCAAAATATCCTAGCACAAAAACATATACTAAAAGAGCTTGTCTCGCTAAATATTCAAAGCCCCAACAGAGGCGATCTAGCACAGAGTGATGCTAAGATCATATACCTTCAAAACCAGCACGCTATCCTTAAAAACCTCTCCGCAGCTAGCCTTGTTGAGGGCTATTTGAGCAACTACAAGCTATTTGAACAGGAGCTACCAGCCCTAGCTGAACAGATCGATAAACTTAGCTCATTTATGCAAAATGACAACAAAAAACCCCATACAGAGCTTCTTGCTTTGGCTATCTCTCTTGACTCAACCCTTGATCAGTTGGTTCAAGCAATCATCAACATCGACGCACAAAAAACCACTATCATAAAATCTCTACTTTTCATACTCATAGCATCACTGCTACTTTTTGCGACTATCCACAAAAAGAGGCTTGCAAAGATATATGCAGATCTACTATACCTGCTTGATGCTAGCAACAACAAGTACAACTTCTACTCAAATGAAGCTGAGGCGATCTTGCTTAGAATGAAAAAACCAACACAATCCTCACAACAAGAGGAGGCACTACCAAACCTCAAAGCATTTGCTAGTGAGTTTAGTAAAAAACAGCACTTTAGACAAGAGGCGTTTACTTCTATTGCGGTCTTTAAGGTAGATAATCTAGATGATCTAGAGCGTATATATCCAAGTGAGTTTATAGATAGCATCACAAACAAGATAGCTCAAACTATGCGACTCTACCTAAAAAACAGCGATGTTTTGGGCTATGAAAATAGTGAGTTCTACCTCGCCATAACAAGAGCTAGCAAAAAAGAGTGCTACCTTGAGATGCAGACTCTAAAGGCAAATATTACAGATCTAAAGTACACCTCCATCAAAACGGGTGCTAAGAAGATTTTCCTAAGCGGTGGCTTTGTCATAAAACCAAACAGTAAAGATCTAGAGAGTGCCATAAAAGAGGCGAGAGAGTTGCTTAGCTTTGCTCAAGAGAGTGGTGGCAACAACCTCGCTGATGTGAGAGATCTTGTAGCTGGTGAGTTACAGTAAGTAACATATTTACACTCTCTTTGTGCCTAAATGTGTAAAATTTATACATATCCCTAAAATAGAGTTTTTTTTATTTAACACAAAGTCTAAAAATAGTACAATCCCCCATATTTTATTTTCTTAAAAACAAAGGAAAGCTAAATGGGTATTCCTATATATACTTATGATGCAGTGGTTGTTGGAGCGGGACTTGCGGGACTTGCAGCAGCAAGAGAGCTTCAAATCGCTGGCAAAAGTGTTGCAGTACTAACTAAACTTCATCCACTAAGAAGCCACTCAGGAGCTGCTCAAGGCGGTATAAACGCTGCTTTAAGTGATGCTGATAGCATTGAGCTACATGAGTTTGACACAGTAAAAGGAAGCGACTATCTTGCTGATCAAGATGCGGTTGAGTTTATGTGCAAAAACGCACCAGAGACAATTCGCTGGGCGGAGAGAATGGGAGCTGCATTTAGCAGAAATGCCGATGGCAAGATAGCTCAACGACCTTTTGGTGGGCAGTCATCACCTCGTGCTTGTTACGCAAAAGATCGTACAGGTCTTACACTACTTCAAACTATGTATGAGCAAGCTTACAGAGAGGGCGTGAAGTTTTGGGACGAGTGGTATGTGAGTGATCTCATCTATAAAGACTCTAAAGTCTCAGGCGTTGTGGCGTTTAATATCCGCGACTTACAAGTTGCGATCTTTAATGCAAAGTCGGTTATGTTTGCAACGGGTGGATACGCTAGAAGCTACAAGATCAACTCTAACGCACACGCAAACACAGGCGATGGACTCTCAATCGTGGCTCGCCACGGTCTTCCACTAGAAGATATGGAGTTTGTACAGTTTCACCCATCGGGACTATCTGGCAATGGTGTACTTATCTCCGAAGCAGCTCGCGGTGAGGGTGGGAGACTCTACAACTCATTAGGTGAGCGATTTATGGAAAAATACGCTCCAAATGCGATGGAGCTTGCTAGCCGTGATGTGGTAAGTCGTGCTATACTCAACGAGATCCGCGAGGGTCGTGGCGTAGGACCACGCAAAGATGCAGTTTATATCGATGTAACACACCTTGGCAAAGATATCATCATGCAAAGACTTCCAGAGCTTCGCGATCTTGCTCTTACATTTTTAGGGCTTGATATGATCAAAGAGCCGATCCTCATCTCTGCAACTGCCCACTACTCAATGGGTGGCATACCTGTAAATATCGCTGGAAATGTTCGCAAAAACAACACCGAGTTTGTAGAGGGCTTCTACGCTGCTGGTGAGTGCTCTTGTGTAAGTGTCCATGGAGCAAACCGCCTTGGTGCAAACTCTGTACTAGAGGCGATGCTTTTTGGTCGCTTCGTTGGCAAAACTATGGCTAGCGAGATTGATGCTATTGTGCTTAGAAAAGCTAGCGAAGATGATGCCGCGACTGCACTAGCTGAGATAGAGTTTGTACTAGAAAACAACGGAGCTGAGAGCATTCCTGCACTTAGAGATGAGCTTCAAGAGTGTATGACTGCAAATGCAGGTGCATTTAGAACTAGAGAAACTTTAGAGATCGCTCATGCTAAGATCTATGAATTAAGAGAGAGATTTAAACATATCCGCATCAAAGATAAATCTAAGATCTTCAACACCGAGCTTCAAGAGGCGATAGAGTTTGGGCATATGCTTGACTACTCTGCATTTATCGTAGAGAGTGCATTGCCACGCGAAGAGAGCCGTGGTGCTCACTACCGCGAAGACTTCCCAAAACGAGATGATGAGAAGTTTTTAAAACACACTATGGCATATATGGGCAAAGATGGCAAGATATCGCTTGAGTATATGAGCGTAGTACTTGGCAAGCATGAACTAAAAGAAAGAAACTACTAGGAGTCGCAGATGGATAGCTTAACAACACAAAAAGTAAACTTCAAAGTCTTCCGCTTCAATGCTGAAGCTGACTATCTGCCATACTATGAGGACTATTCGCTAGATGTGACAAGCGAAGATGTTGTCCTAGATGTGCTAAACAAGATCAAATGGGAGCATGATGGGAGCTTCTCATATAGACGAAGCTGTCGCCACGGTATCTGTGGAGCATGTGCTATCAAGGTAAATGGCAGAGCAACTCTTGCTTGTAAAGAGTCTATGAGTACGATGATCGAGACATTTGGATCTGATCTAACCATCGAGCCACTAAGCACCAAAAGAGCTATAAAAGATATGATCATCGACAAAAGCGACTTTTGGGAAAAGCATGCAGCAGTTACGCCATACCTAAACGCCACCATCGATGAAGCACCAACTTGCGAGAACATAGTATCTGCTAGTGATGCAGAGAAGCTAGATGATGCGGATCTATGTATCCAGTGTGGTGCTTGTCACTATGCTTGTCCTGTTGTGGAGATAAATAGCGACTACTTTGGGCCAGCAGCATTTGTAGCAGCTTATAGATTTGAGTCTGATGTTAGAGACTCAGATCCAGCTCGCTTGAAGGTCGTAAATGAGCTAAAACAGGGAGTTTGGGACTGTGCAAAGTGTCTTGAGTGTACAGAGGTTTGTCCAAAAGAGATAGATCCATTCTCAAAGATCACTAAACTTCACAATATGGCGTTTGAGCGAGGTGTGGCAAAGAGTAATGTCGCTACTCGCCACGCTGTGGGTTTTTTACACTCCATCAAGAAAAATGGTGTGCTTGATGAGGGTGGCTTAGTGCTCTACTCCGAGAGATGCGATATCGTAAAACATATACCTGTCGCACTTCAAATGTTTAGAAAAGGTAAGATCGTTCCACCATGGGGCATTACTAAGTCAAAAAATTTAGATGAGATCCAAAAGCTGATCGCATCATCATCAACTGTGAAGTTCTAGGAGTAATTTATGAAAAAACTAAAATATGCACTTTTTACAGGCTGTACGGCAAAGCAGAGCACTCCTGAACAGATGATGTCCACTATGGCGGTTGCCAAAAAGCTTGGTATTGAGATGATAGAGCTTGTTGAGGCTTCATGTTGCGGGGCTTCACACCTGCAAGATTATGATGACTTTTTATCGCTTGTACTAAACGCTAGAAACATCGCCTACGCAGAGAAGCATGGTCTTACGATGGTTACTATCTGTAACACTTGCCAGCTAAATACTGCTATGACAAAATATAGACTAGATCACAATGAGGATCTAAAAGCAAGAGTAAACGAGAAGCTTGCAGAGGTTGGGCTAGAGTATAAAGGCACATCAAATGTGATCCACTTCCTATATGCGATCATCGATGATTTTGGGCTAGATGAGATCAAAAAGCTAGTAGTTAAACCGCTAAGCGAGTTCAACATAGCACCATTTTATGGGTGTCACAATATCCGCCCATCTGAGCTTCACGACTACACCAATAGCACAAAAGATAACCCGCACAACCCGCGTTCGCTCGATGATCTCATCATCGCTTGTGGTGGTATGACAGTGGATTATGAAGAAAAAAACAAGTGTTGTGGTTTTCACATAGAGCTTCAAGCACCACACACTGCAGCTGTTATGACAGGTAGTGCCATAGCTGGTGCAACTGATGGTAACGCCGATATGATGGTCACTCCTTGTCCACTTTGTCACCTAAAGCTAGATACTCAAGCAAAAAGTGGCTCAAAAGCCATAGGCAGAGAGGTTGAGCTTCCAGTTTTGCATATGCAACAGATGGTCGGTCTTGCTCTTGGGTGTACTCCTGATGAGCTAGGTCTAAGACACCATGTCAGCAAAGTGACATTTATATAGATCCCTCCTCCCTTTTTGGGAGAGCAAAAACTTGAGAATATAATGAAAATCCAACTAAATCAAAAACCAAAAAAATGTGATGTAACCATAGAGTTTGTAACAAAAGATGATCTAAAAAAGCATAGTGAGTCAAAACTACTAGCATCTTCTGGCTACAAAGCTGAACAAGATAGTGTGCTATTTTTGTATGAAAAAGGTGTGCTTTTTTGTGGAGTAGAGAGTAAAAAAGCTGATGATATAAGAAGCTCACTATCATTTGGGATCAGATCTCTTAGATCTAGCGAGTTCAAAACCGCTACCATAAATGGCATAGATGCTAAAAACATAAGAGCTGTGGTAGAGGGCATAGTACTTGGCGGATATGAGTTTGACTTCTACAAATCAACTAAGAAAAAGTCCGCTCTAAAAGAGATACTACTAGTTAGTAGCGAGGCAAAAGAGCTACAAAGCACGCTTGAAGATGCCCTAATAGTAGCAAATGCGACAAACTTCACAAGAGATCTAGTAAACAAAGCCCCACAAGAGATCTACCCCGAGGTACTTGCTAACATCGCAAAAGATCTAGCAAGTTCAAACTCGCTTGAGTGCACTATACTAGGTGAAGATGAGCTTTTAAAAGAGGAGATGAACGCTATGCTTGCGGTAGGTCGTGCATCTATCCATGAGAGCAGGCTTATCCACTTAAGCTACAAGCCAAAAAATGCAAAAAAAGTGATAACACTCGTTGGTAAGGGGCTAACTTATGATAGTGGCGGACTTAGCCTAAAACCCGCCACTTCAATGGTAACTATGAAGATGGACAAAGCGGGTGCATGTGCAACTCTTGGCATTATCAAAGCTATCAGTGAGCTAAAGCTCGACATTGAGGTTCACGCCTTTATAGGTGCGGTAGAAAATATGATCGGTGGCAACGCCTACAAACCAGATGATATTTTGCTCTCACGAAGCAAAACCACCATCGAAGTGCGAAACACCGATGCTGAGGGTCGTTTGGTACTAGCAGATGTTTTAAGCTATGCACAAGACAAAGTAAAAGCAGATGCTATTTTTGACTTTGCAACTCTTACAGGGGCTTGTATGGTAGCTCTTGGGCAGTACACGACGGGCATTATGTCGCACTCACACAAACTAAAGCACGATATGAGCAGATCTGCTAGCGATGCGGGAGAGATGCTCTGCTCTTTGCCGTTTAACAGACACCTAAAAAAGCTACTAAAAAGTGATATTGCAGATATCTCCAACACCTCATCAAAACCTTATGGTGGAGCGATCACTGCGGGGCTATTTTTGGACAAGTTTATAAAAGATGAGAACAAAAACCGCTGGATACACTTTGACATAGCACCAACAGCATATACCGAAAGCCCGTGGGACTGCAATGTTTTTGGTGCCACAGGTGCGGGGGTGCGAACAATGGTTGAGTATATCAAAGGGCTTTAGATGCTAAAGGGCTTTGGGGGCAAATACTTTACACTAAGTGCCATGCAGGCAAGTAGTGTAAACATAGATCTACTTGCTCTTAAAAGTCGCTACACCCCACTAACTCACAGAGGCACGCGTTTAGATCCACAACCAAAGAGCAAGCCCTGCCACTGCAATATACTCTTTAAAAAACTGATCCACCTTATACTACAACTAAACATCTTCATACCTAGATGTCCATACTACACAACCCACTATGCATTTAGACGCACAGGCGTTCACCCTCCAAAACCCCTCCTTTAACTTAACCAAAACTAAAAAAATAGAAATAGATTGAAGGATATCTTGATGTCAAAAACATTCGTAGTTGGTTTTCCTCGCATAGGAGAACAAAGAGAGTTGAAGTGGGTTTTAGAGGATTTTTGGTCAAAAAAAGTACCATTTAGTAGCGTTAGCGAAGTGGCAAGTAAGCTTAGAGAGCGTCATATACTCTCTCAAAAAGATGCAGGCATAGATCTGATCAGCTCAAATGACTTTAGTCTATATGATGGTATGCTAGATACTTCCATAATGCTAGGTGCGGTGCCAAAAAGGTTTAGTGATCTTGAGGGTGAGGCTCTATACTTTGCGATGGCAAGGGGTGATGATAGTCATAAAGCTTTGCAGATGAAGAAGTGGTTTAACACAAACTACCACTATCTTGTGCCTGAGCTTAGTCGTGATGATAGCTACAAGCTAGATGCTTCAAAGATAGCAAGTGAGTACAAAGACGCGAAGGAGATGGGTGTAAAAACAAAGATAAACATCATTGGCCCCATAACCTATACCGCACTTAGCAAAAGAGATGATGGCGGTGATGTTTTTGAGCTGTTTGCGAAGATTGTTACTATCTATGAGGAGCTTTTTGAGAGTATCGCTAAGCTTGATGATGAGGTGATAGTGCAAGTTGAAGAGCCGATCTTTGTTAAAGACCTTGACACTAAAGTGCTAAGTCTTATAAAACCAACTTATGATCGCCTCTGCAAAGTTAGCAGTAACATAAAAGTTGCACTCCTTACATACTTCGATCACTCAAACGAGGCTACAAAGATCTTAGTGCACACTCCCATCTGGGCTATTGGGCTTGATCTTGTGCATGGTAGCAAAAACCTTGACTCGCTAGATCTAGTAGCAAAGAGCGATAAACTGCTCATCGCAGGCGTAGTTGATGGTAGAAACATCTGGATAAATGATCTGCAAAAGAGCTTAGGCTTGCTAGAGCGTATCGCCTCAAGTATCAGTAAGGATCGCATCATCATCTCTAGTAGCTCTTCACTTCTACACACTCCATACTCATTAAAACAAGAGAGTGAACTTGGTAGTGAGATCAAGAGCCAACTAAGCTTTGCTACGGAGAAACTTGGCGAGATCGCACTTCTTGCGAAGACCTTTTTTACGCCAAATGCTCTGAGTGAAGATGAGAAAAAGCTTTTAGAGACAAATAGAGATCTAATAACTAAGCGAAAAAACTCACCACACATACACAGTAGCAGTGTGCAGACAAGAGTCAAGAACCTAACAAAACTCTCAAGAAGCTCAGATGCGATCACCCGCCTAGCAAAGCAGAGAGAAGCTCTTGGGTATGATACACTAGTGACTACAACCATTGGATCTTTTCCCCAAACTAAGGAGCTACGAACTGCTAGAGCAAGCTTTAAAAATGGCACGCTAAGCTACAACGAGTATGAGCAGATCATAAAAAGCTACATCGATGAGGTTATAGCCTTGCAAGAGGAGTGCGGACTTGATGTGCTGGTGCATGGCGAGGGTGAGAGGGTCGATATGGTGGAGTATTTTGCCACTATGCTTGGTGGTTTTGCCATCACCAAAAATGGTTGGGTTCAGAGCTATGGTAGCAGATGCGTAAAACCGCCACTCATCTATGGCGATGTGAGCAGAGATGAGCCTATGACGCTAAAGTGGATCTTATACGCTCAAAGCAGAACGGACAAAATCGTCAAAGGTATGCTCACAGGCCCTGTTACGATGCTAAACTGGTCATTTGTGCGAGATGATATACCAGCAAGCGAGGTAGCTGCTCAGATAGCCCTAGCCATAAGTGATGAGGTAGATGACTTGCAAAAGAGTGGCATAAAGATCATTCAAGTTGATGAGGCGGCGTTTAAAGAGGGGTATCCACTTAGAAAAGCTGATGTAGCCTCATATGAGAAGTGGGCAAAAGATAGCTTCAAGCTAAGCGTAAGTAGTGCAGACGAGCTGACACAGATCCACACTCATATGTGTTATAGCGAGTTTAGCGATATCCTAAAAACCATCGATGAGATGGACGCAGATGTGATCTCCATCGAGACCGCAAGGGGAGCAAATGAACTGCTAAAGGTGTTTAATGACTTTGGCTACAAAAAGGAGCTAGGGCTTGGTGTTTATGATATTCACTCGCCTAGAGTGCCTAGCGTAGAGGAGCTAAAGAAGCAGATCTCACTACTGCTACAAAGCGTGCCAAAGGAGCAGATCTGGATCAATCCCGACTGCGGGCTAAAGACTAGAGGCTTCAAAGAGGTGGAGGAGTCTTTGGCCAATATGACAAGAGCCGTTAGAGAGATAAAAGCTACTTTGTAGTATCATTCGCAAAAAAAGGCGGTAAATGGGACTAAGTATAGGACTAGTTGGACTTCCAAATGTGGGTAAGTCCACAACTTTTAATGCACTCACAAAGGCACAAAATGCAGAGGCGGCAAACTACCCATTTTGCACGATAGAGCCAAACAAAGCTGTTGTAAGTGTGCCAGATAAGAGGCTAGATGAGCTAGCTCGCATCGTAAAACCTGAGCGAATCCAATACTCTATCATAGAGTTTGTCGATATCGCAGGGCTAGTTAAGGGTGCAAGCAAGGGTGAGGGACTTGGCAATAAGTTCCTCTCAAATATCCGTGAAACTGAGGTGATACTACATATAGTAAGGTGCTTTGAAGATGAAAATATAGTCCACAACGAGGGGAGCATCGATCCTATCAGAGATGTGGAGATCATCGAGGGTGAGCTAATCCTAGCTGACATCGAGCTACTTCAAAACCGCATAGAGAGGCTTAAAAAGCAGGCAAAATCGGACAAAAACGCAGCAAGTGCGATTGAACTTGCAAATGAGCTTAGTGAGTTTTTAGCAGATGGCAATCTAGCTATAAACTTTACTTATGCACCAAATGAGGCGTTTGATAAGTTCTTAGCCGAGAGCAGACTACTAACTGCAAAAGAGATAATGTATGGTGCAAATGTCGATGAGGACGCTCTTAGCGAGGATAACAAGTTCGTTAAAGCACTTCGTGAACACGCTAGCAAAAGTGGCTCTGAGGTGATTAAGCTATGTGCAAAGATCGAAGAGGAGCTTATCGGACTAAGCGATGAGGAGTCTAGTGAGTTTTTATCTTCACTCGGTGTAGAGGAGTCAGGACTAGATCAGATCATACAAAAAGGGTTTGACAAACTAGGTCTTATGAGCTACTTTACAGCGGGTGTAAAAGAGGTGAGATCGTGGACGATAAAGAAAAACACCACCGCACCAAAAGCCGCAGCGGTGATCCACAACGACTTTGAAAAGGGCTTCATACGAGCCGAGGTGATCTCATACGCAGACTATGTCGCTTGCGGTGGCGAGCAGAAGTCCAAAGAGGCGGGCAAAATGCGACTAGAGGGCAAAGAGTACATCGTCCAAGATGGCGATGTGATGCACTTTAGGTTCAATGTCTAATACAAAAAAACCGCAACCTCTTCTAGTGGGAGCCTTGTCTTAGGCCTAGGCTCTCTTACTCTATGACCAAACGCTACCAAAAGTGCGACTTGATACTCTTTTGGATCTAACTCTAAGATCTCCTCAACTCTTTTCTTTTCAAACCCCTCCATCGGGCAACTATCGATCCCTTTTGTAGCTGCGTAGGTCATCATATTTGCTGCTGCTATGTAAGTCTGCCTTGCACTCCAACAAAATGTCTTCTCATCGCTACTAAACGCATCTGCCAAAAAGGTGGCATAACGCTTGACATAAGCATCTAACTGCTCTTGTGGCAAACCTCGCCTACCAAGCCTTGCGTGCGGTATGCCAGAGTCTGGCCTAACTCCAGAGATACTAGCCAAAAACACCACAAGATGTGATGATGAGGTGATCTGCTCTTGATCCCAGCAGTAGGGTCTAAGTTTTGCTCTTAGCTCATTATTAGATATCACTAAAAACTTCCACGGCTCTATACCAAATGATGATGGGCTATTTCTCCCCACATCTACGATGCTTCTTATCTCCTCATCACTTAGCTTTTTGCCCTCATCAAACCTCTTGCATGCATGACGCCTCAGCATCGCTGCTTCAAAATTCTTACTCATCTTATCTCCCTAGTTTGTTAAACCCATCTCTAAGTGCGATGGAAAACTTTTTAGTAGCACTCCTAAGCAGAGTCGCCGTATCGTCTGCTTCATTGGTGCCTCGCTCAACGCCTAAGTATCTCTTAGTATCGATACTAAGCGAGCTTTTAGCACTTGCTACCACCTTGCTACCACCACCATTTATCGCGGTAGCTCTAAGATCTAGCGTCATATCTTGATGTTTTTCAACTTTGTAAAACCGCTCATCTCTCACCTCTTTGCTCTGATCTAGAGTTGAGCTAACATCTAGTCTAAAACCTCCACTTGCAATGGTAAAACAGCCACTCTCTTTTATGGCTAAAAGTAGCTCTTTTGCTAGCTCATCTCTGGTAATATTGATGCTTTTAGCGTTGTTTGTTATCTCTATGCTACCTAGCTCAAGCGTAGCGAGTGGCTCTTGGCAGATGTTTTGGTTGTTTATGTAGATAGCTCTCTCACTCTGAGCACAACCACCAAAAAAAAGTAGCAACAACCCTGCAAAAATCGTAGCTCTCATCGCTTATCTCCTTCTAGTTTGAAATAGTATGTTAGTATAACAACTTATATTTAACTTCGGGGGTTTTTGGCGTGAAGATGATACTTTTGCTTGCATGGCTACTCTTAAGTGTGTCACTAAGTGCCATAACCATCGAGCCAAACTACACATCAAGTAGCAAAGATCTAACACTAGATCTAGTTACCAAAAACCCACAAGATGCACAAGTTTTGCTAGGTCATATCGAGCGACTAAGATATAAAGCGATGATCCGCCAAAGCGAGATCGCCAAACTACTCTTAGAGCACGGATATAGTGAGATCCAAACCACCACGCCCTACTCCACTTTTACTCTCACTAGCAGTGCAGATCTAAGCTCTATAAAAGAGGAGCTTCTTAACTACTTTAGATCTAGCTACAACCACATAGCGATCCACTCGCTAGATCTAACACCTAGAGCCTATCTTACCACACTGCCAGATGAGTTTGAGATCATCATCGAACCGCGAAGCTTTCGCTACGCAAACTCAACCATACATATAGTGACAAATGATCGTAAAAAGATCTTCTTTGACTACACCATAGATGCTGATGTGATGCTTCTTGAGGTGGTGCAACATATCAAGTCTGGTACAAAACTAGATAGCTCAAACATCAAACAAAAGAGCATAAAGCTCTCTCGCCTAAAGAGCGTGCCGATCCAAGATCTAAGCAGTGAGCAACTAGAAGCAAGCAGACCTCTTAGGGTGGGTGAGATCCTTACAGATCGCGATGTTAAGGCACTAAAGCTGATCCACAGAGGTGATGAGGTTAGCATCAGCTATACCAGAGATGGGATTTTGCTACAAAGCAGTGCGAAATCGCTTCAAGATGGCAAACTAAATGATATAATAACCCTCACAAACTCCAACAACAAAGTGCTAAAAGCTAGGGTTGTAGGCGAAAAAAGGGCAGTAATAGAGTGAAGAGTCGAAAAATTATCCTAGCAGCAAGCGGTGCTAGCGGGGTGGTGCTAGCAAATAGACTAGCTAGGGAGTTAGAGCACAGATGCGATCTCTACTTTATAACTACACCAAATAGCCACACAGTAGCAAGCAAAGAGCAAAACATCACACTGCTAGATAACGCTGATATCTCCGCACCTACTGCTTCAGGATCTTTTGGAGCAGATGCTATGATAGTTGCACCTTGTAGTATGAACACACTTGCCAAAATCGCCTGTGGTATCGCCGACAACCTCGTTACTCGCAGTGCCGCAGTGATGCTAAAGGAGCAAAAAAAGCTCATCTTAGCTCCCCGCGAGATGCCCTTTTCTGCCATCTCACTAGAAAATATGCTAAAACTCTCTCGCCTAGGTGTGATCATCGCCCCACCCGTTGTAGCCTACTACTCCAACCAACAAAGCCTTGAGGAGATGGAGAGCTTTTTGGTGGGCAAATGGCTAGATCTGCTAGGGCTTGAGCACAACCTATACAAAAGATGGCAATAATGAAAAAAACAGCACTCTACCCAGGGACATTTGATCCCATTACAAATGGGCATATCGATATAGTAGAGCGATCTGCTAGACTCTTTGATGAGGTGATCATCGCAGTTGCACTCTCAAGCGAAAAACGCCCTATGTTTAGCCTAGATGAACGCATCGCGATGGCAAAAGCAGCAACAAAAGAGATAGAAAATGTAAAGGTGGTCGGTTTTGACAACCTAACAGTAGAGCTTGCAAGAGAGTACAACTCACGCATACTTATCCGCGGTCTGCGGGCGGTGAGTGACTTTGAGTATGAGTTACAGCTTGGATATCTCAACAACTCGCTAGATGGAAAAATGGAGACGCTCTATCTGATGCCAAAGCTTCAACACGCCTTTATAAGCTCCTCGATTGTTAGAAATCTACTAAAGTTCAATGCAAAAACCAATCATCTACTCCCAAAAGAGGTACAAAAGATCATAGAGGAGATGAAGTCGTGTACTTTGCCATAGAAGGAATCGATACAGCGGGCAAAAGTACGCAAATAGAGCTACTAAGAGAGCATTTTGAAGATGCCCTTATCACAAAAGAACCAGGATCTACCCCTATGGGTGAGCAGATCCGCTCTCTTATACTAGGTGAAGTTAGTAGATCTAGTAAGTGCGAGTTTTTACTATTTTTAGCTGATCGAAGTGAGCATTTTCAGAGGGTTATCAAGCCAAATAGAAACAGGCTCATAATCTCCGATCGAAGCGTAGTTAGCGGTGTGGCGTATGCACTAACTCAAAGCACTCTTAGTCAAAAAGAGATAGTTGAGCTTAACCTCTTTGCCACAGACTCACTGCTACCTGATGCTATATTTTTGCTAGAGCTTGAGGGTAGTGAGCTTGAGGCAAGGCTATCCAAAAAGAGCCTTGATGCTATCGAGAGAAGAGGAGCGAAGTATCTCTTAGAGATCCAAGATGCACTAAGGGAGGCTTGCAAGCTACTAGGCGTAGATCTCATCACCATAGACGCCTCCAAAAGCATAGATGAGATCAATCTAATCATAACCAAACACATAGAGGAGCTAAATTGCAAAAGCTAAGCGAGGTTTTGTTTCTAAAGATCTCAAAGCCAAAAGAGCTGAAAAAACTAACTAGCGACACTCTCGTACCTAGTGCGATCGCAAAAGAGCTTGTGCAGAGTGCTTACTTAAGCTTTGATGGTTTTAGCGGTGATGGCGTGGGTGATGAGGTAGCTCATGGCGGGTTTAACAAAACTATTCACTTTATCTCCACCAAAACATATGCCAAACTAAATGAGCTAAGCAGTGCGGAGTTTAGCTACGACTCCACCGCAGTTTATGGCGAAAACATAGTGGTTGATGGCATAGATGAGAGTGATATCTGCGTAGGTGATATAATGCAACTAGGTGGTGCCACGATCGAGATAAGTCAGCCTAGACAACCATGCTGGAAGCTTAGTGCAAACACTAAAGTCAAAAATATGACAAGCTTAGTCTTTGAGCACGGTCTTACGGGGTGGTACGCAAGAGTAAAGAGTGAGGGGGAAGTAAGAGTTGGTGATGAGCTAGTTTTGCTTCAAAGAAGATACCCAGATCTAAGCATAAAAGCACTAAATAGCATCATCGTAGATCCACAAAGCAGTATAGATCTAACTAGATCCGCACTAGAGTGCGAGGAGCTAGGAAGCCAATTTAAGGCATCTTTGCAAGCTAGATCTAAACTAAAAGATGCCAAAAATACGCCGATTGCCTACCACAAAGAGAGCTAAGAGATCTTAGCTTTTGCTTTGCCACCTATGAGCCAGTAGGCGATGCCAAGGGCTACTATGACCGTACCAACCGTTAGAAGCTCATTTATCTTCTCTGAAGATAGTGAGTAGATAAGCACTTTTCTAATCAGTGCCGCCATAGCAAGCATGATAAAAGCTCCGATGGCAAAACCCCTACCCTGCAAGTGGTTGATCTCCTCATGGATCAGCTCGATCGCCGCCCAAAGAACTAGTAAACTCCCAAGAACTGTAAGTATCCCCTCTTCGATCGGTACAGGCGTAAATACAAGCAGATAGATATCATAAACAAAAAGCCCGATCGCAAAAAATGCAACGATAGCAAGTGAAAACGCCAAAAATAGATTTACATAGGAGTTGAACTTTTTTAGCCCTTGAAGTATGGTCTTTTCAAACCTCGACATAGATAAAAACTTGCCCAACTCCTCTTCGCGGTAGGAGCTTGTAAGTACATCAAGGTTTATGTCGATGATCTTCTCCACCGCTTGCACTACGCGAGTATACTCCGCTTGATCGCTTACCATCTCATCGATCTTTTTTAGCGTATAGGTTCGCACAAATGTAAAAGCGGAGTTTACAAAGTGCGTAGGAAGACCTATGCGGACATGGATCTCTCCGATCTTGTAGAGGTATGTGAAGTACTCCACACCATAACTACCGCTAAAGAGGTTTACAAACCACTCCTTTAGTTTCGCCTTATGATACTCTATGATCTGCGTGTTTTTCAAAAACTTTGCAGTAGTACCAAACCCCCAGATATAGTCATAAAACTCCTCAATAAACTCATTTTGAAGCTTAGAAATATCGCCTTGAAACTTCTTTAGAAGCTGTGCCTCTTCTGGTGTAAACTTGTAGTGTTTTTTGAGTTCCTCAAAGTTTGTCATATCTGCTCTCTATATAGTTTTGTGCATTATAAAGCAACTTTGCTTAAAAAAACTATGCACTTTCAAACACCTAGCACCCGTCTCTAAAGCTACTTTTTTGTAAAAAATGGTATCCTTTTACTTATAAATCAAATAAGGTTTGCAATGGTTAGTTCGCTTAGGGGTATGAATGATCTTTTTGGAAGTGACGCAGAGAAATATAGCTACTTTTTAGATGTTGCTTCTAGTGTTGCAAAGAGATATGGCTATGAGTTTATCCGCACACCACTACTTGAGGAGACTGGGCTTTTTTTGCGAAGTGTGGGCGAGTCTAGCGACATAGTAGGCAAAGAGATGTACCGCTTTAGCGACAAAGGTGGCAACGATGTCTGCTTGCGTCCAGAGGGCACTGCTGGCGTAGTGCGATCTTTTATAGAACAAAAGCTTGATCGCAAAGGCGGGATACACCGCTTCTGTTACAGTGGCACAATGTACCGCTACGAGAGACCTCAAAAGGGCAGATTGCGGGAGTTTAGCCAGTTTGGGTGTGAGAGCTTTGGAGAGGAGAGTGTCTATGAAGATGCTAGCGTTATCCTGCTTGTAGCACAGATCTTCTCAACTCTTGGCATCGCCTATACGCTCAAGCTAAACTCTCTAGGGTGCAAAGGGTGTATGCCTAGCTACAAAGATCTGCTTGTAGAGTTTGTGAAGTCTCACACCGAGGCGATCTGCGATGATTGTAAGCGTAGAGTGGATACCAACCCCATCAGAGTGCTTGACTGCAAAAATGAGTCGTGTCAAGCGATCTATAAAGATGCTCCAAAACTGCTAGATCATCTATGTAGCGGGTGCAAAAACGACTTTGCAAAACTTAAAGAGTTGCTTAACCAAAGTGATCTGGGCTTTGAGATCGACTCGCATCTGGTGCGAGGGCTTGACTACTACACAAAGAGTGCTTTTGAGTTTGTAAGTAGTGGCATAGGTAGCCAAAATGCTATCGCTGGGGGTGGCAGATATGACACTTTAGTGGAGTATCTAGGTGGCAAAAGCACACCTGCGATCGGCTTTGCCATAGGGATTGAGCGGATCTTAGATCTTATAGTGCCACAAGAGACAAAAGGCAAGCTATTTTACATAGGCTCACTTGATGAAGATAGCCTAGATGCTTCCTTTGCTGCTGCTTTACAAAAGCGAGCAAGTGTGCAGACTTTTTTTGAACCAAAGCCACGAAGCCTCAAAAACCACCTAAAAACAGCTGACAAGATAGGTGCTTCGCACTGTTGTGTCATAGGCTCAAATGAGCTAGCTGATGACTCGATCTGGGTTAAAGATCTACTAAGCAAAGAGGAGCAAACTATAAAAATTAAGGATTTTAATGGACTTTTTTAAACTCATAGGCACTTTTATATTGGACTATTTTGCGGTTTTTTTGGGCTTTGTTATTGTTGTTGCATTTATACTTTTTGTCTATGATCGCTACATACAAAGACGCCATGCACTGCTCATTAGCTACCCTGTGATCGGGCGTTTTCGCTACCTTTTTGAAGCACTTCGTGAGCCACTTAGACAATACTTTGCCGAAGAGAGTTTTTATGAGTCTAAAGATAAGATCGACTGGGTTTACAAAGCTGCTAAAGATCGCCCAAACTTTGTCTCATTTTCAGTTGCTCAACCATTTAATGAGTCAAGATTTTTACTAAAACACTCACAAAATGTACTAAATGATGATGAGGTAAGCAGTGATTTTGGAGTGGTTTTTGGCAAAAATAGAGAGATCCCTTTTGTCTCAAAAACTCCTGTGATCAGATCTGCTATGAGTGATGGAGCACTAAGCCCAGAGGCGGTTAGAGCCTTTAGTTTAGGTGGTGCAAAGGGTGGGTTTATCATAAACATAGGCGAGGGATCACTCACCTCAAACCACCTCTTTACCCACAGACCAAAGCTAGGAGAGTGTGACTATCTTGAGGTGATAAAACCAACTGCTTTTGCAAACTTTGTCTATGATCTAGCAGACAAGCTCACAAACCGCAATGTTGCAGCAAAACTTTTTCGCACCATTTTGCTCCATAAAAAGACTCAAAACACCTACATCTTTGACCCAGATACAAGAGTGCTGTTTCGTGTAAACTGGAGTGCTAGCCTAGAGGCTTTTCCAACAAAAGTACCATCAGATCTACCAGATATGATCTTTCAGATGAGCTCAGGTCTATATGGCGTGCGAGATAGCAGTGGCAACTTTGATGAAGATCGGTTCAAAAAAGTGATGCGTTTTTGTAAGATGTGTGAGATCAAGATCGCTCAAGGGGCAAAGCAGACTGGTGGTAAGCTAGCTGGCAAAAAAGTGAGTGCTGATATAGCCTACTACCGCGGAGTTCCTGAGGGCAAAGATCTCTTCTCGCCAAACCGTTTTCCATACGCAAAAACTACCGATGAACTGCTTGAGTTTATCCAAAAACTACAAACTCTTAGTGGTAAACCTGTGGGCTTTAAGATCGTAGTCTCTGATGTAGAGTCGAGTGAAGATCTCATAAAAGCCATAGCTAACCGTAAAGCAAATGGCAAAAATATACCAGACTTTATAACCATAGATAGTAGCGAGGGCGGAAGTGCCACCGCACCACTTGAGCTGATGGAGTCCATTGGACTAAACACCACAAACTCGCTCTACATAGTAGATATGCTAGTTAGAAAATATAACCTAAAAGATGATATAAAACTAGTCGCAACAGGCAAAGTCCTAACTCCTGATGATATCGCCATACTGCTAAGCCTTGGTGCTGATGCTGTTGGGATCGCAAGAGGGTTTATGATGAGTGGAGGTTGCATACGAGCCAGACTTTGTAGCGGGTATGGTTCGCATGTTTGCCCTATCGGTATGGCGACTCAAGATGAAAAAGCAAGAGCTTCATATCTAGTGGTCAAAAAAGGGCTTGAGATCGCAAACTACCATAAAAACCTCCTATCTGGACTCAAGACTATCTTAGCGGTAGTGGGGGTCGATCACATCTCAAAACTAAGCAGAAAGAACCTCTCATACAGAAAAGATGATGGGCTTTACTTTGATATAGACAACTACTTTAGAAAAAAACTAAACCTCGAGGCGTAGCATGAACAACTTTGGTATAGATCTTTGGTCAAATAACAATTTCATCATAGAAGATGATGAGGTGAGGCTAAACTACAAGTCGATGCCTTCTATCTTAGAGATCGTAGAAGATATCCGCACTGATGGGGTTAGAGGCCCGATACTGCTTCGCTTTCCGCATCTTATCAAAAACCAGATCCGCACGCTATATTCACGATTTGATAGAGCGATCGAGCAGAACAACTACAAAGGTAGCTTTAATGCTGTTTTTCCGCTTAAGGTAAACCAATTTCCGCAAGTTGTAGAGGCGGTTGTTGAGCAGGGCAAGGAGTTTAACTACGGGCTTGAAGCTGGCTCAAAAGCGGAGCTGATCCTAGCTATGAGCATGGTAAATCCAAACTCATACATCACAGTAAATGGCTTCAAAGATAAGGAGATGATCACTCTTGGCTTTATCGCTGCTCAAAGTGGGCACAACATCACACTCACTATTGAAGGGCTAGGCGAGCTTGAGACCATCATCGAAGTGGCAAGCGAGTGCGATCTTAAGGTACCAAACATCGGCATACGAGTAAGACTTCATAGTGCAGGAAGTGGCATCTGGGCAAAGAGTGGCGGAATGGACGCCAAATTTGGGCTAACCTCTACTGAGATCATAGAAGCTATCGCACTTCTAAGAGAAGCAGATCTACTAAAATATCTCCATATGATCCACTTTCATATAGGCTCACAAATGACCGATATCGCCCCGCTAAAAAAGGCTCTTCGTGAAGCGGGTAACATCTACGCTGAGCTAAAAAAGATGGGTGCGACCGCACTTAGTAACATCAACATCGGTGGCGGGTTGGCGGTGGAGTACAACCAACACACAAGTCTTACATCAAGAAACTACTCCATAGATGAGTTCTCAAACAGTGTCGTCTTTTTGCTAGGTGAGATTATGAATGCTAAGCAGGTTGCTCACCCCAACATCTTCACTGAGTCAGGTAGGTTTATAGTTGCCTCTCATGCAGTACTTATAACCCCTGTGCTAGAGCTTTTTACGCAGGACTATCAAGAAAAACTCCTACACTTTAAAGAGCTAAACCCACCACTAATCGAGGAGCTAAGAGAGCTAAACAAGCTACTAAACAACTCAAACTGTATAGAGTATCTGCATGACGCACTAGATCATATGGAGTCGCTTTTGACACTTTTTGATCTAGGTTATATCGACTTGCAAGATAGATCTAACGCTGAGATATTGGTGCATAACATCATCAAAAAAGCACTATATCTAAAGTCTGCAAACCCAACAGATGAGCTAGAGCAGTTGCAAGTCAAGCTTCAAGAGCACTACCTTATAAATGCGTCGATCTTCCAGTCTCTGCCAGATTATTGGGGACTAGATCAGCACTTTCCAGTGATGCCACTGCACCACCTTGGCACTACTCCGCTTCGTGCTGCATCACTTTGGGACATCACATGCGATAGCGATGGTGAGATTATGTTCAACCCTGAAAAACCGCTCTACTTGCATGATGTAAACCTCGATGAGGAGGAGTATTTTTTAGGATTTTTCAATGTTGGTGCCTATCAAGAGACACTTGGAATGAACCACAACCTATTTACTCACCCAAATGAGTACACCATTAGCATCGACGATCAAAGCTACACCATCAATGACGCCCTAGAGTCTAAAAGCACACTTGAAGTTTTACAAAGCATCGGTTACAACATCGATGAGATCAATGCTAAGCTAAAAAACAGACTAATTACCTCCTATTTTATCTCGGAGCAAGAAAAAAATGATACACTTGCAAAACTTGAGTTGTATCTAAACCAAAATGTTTACTTAAGAACCACAAACTAGGAGCTACCATTGGGGCTTTTTTCTACTATTAGAGAAGATTTTAGCAATGTTTATAAAACCGATCCTGCTCTAAACTCATACTTCGATTTTATCTTCAACTACCCTGGAGTATGGGCGATCGTGTGGTACCGCATAGCTCACCGCATCTATGGCTATGGATTTAAAAGTATCGCTAGAATGGTGATGGGTTTTAGTCAGATACTAACCAACATCGACATTCACCCAGAAGCTCAAATAGGCAGACGAGTCTTTATAGATCATGGCATCGGTGTTGTGATTGGGCAGACTGCCATCATAGAAGATGATGTCATTATCTATCAAGGCGTTACACTTGGCGGAGTCTCGCTTGTTAGTGGCAAACGCCACCCTACTGTAAAAAAGGGTGCAGTTATTGGTGCAGGAGCAAAGATACTAGGCAACATCACCATAGGAGAGTGTGCAAAGATAGGGGCAAACTCCGTTGTAGTTAAACCCGTCCCAGATGGTACAACCGCGGTTGGTATACCCGCTAGAGTGGTCGATAAAGGTAGATGTAAAGATCCATTTATGCACAACTTACTACCAGATATCAACAAAGAGATGTTTGAGTATCTACTAAAAAGAGTTGCGATACTAGAGCATATTTTGCAAAAAGATAACAAAATGGTGCAAGATCAAGATCTAGAGCTTGAAGAGATCTACGAATCATTCATCAACGCTTTAAAAAATTAGTTTTTTTTAGTATAATCCCACATCATTTTTTTAAAGGGATTTTATGCTCACCAACCGTGTAAATTCACTATCTGAATCGATCACCATCGCCATCTCAACGCTTGCTGCTGAACTAAAAGCAAGTGGCAAAGATGTGCTTAGTTTCTCCGCAGGAGAGCCAGACTTTGATACGCCAGATGTGATCAAGCAAGCCGCCATAGAGGCTATCAACTCTGGCTTTACCAAATATACCGCTGTTGATGGTATCCCAGCTCTCAAAGAGGCGATCATAAATAAACTCAAACGAGACAATAACCTCACATACAAAGCAGATCAAGTAATCGTAAATAACGGTGCAAAACACTCGCTTTTTAACCTCTTTGCTGCTACGGTGCAAAGTGGTGATGAGGTGATCATACCTGCTCCATACTGGGTTACATATCCAGAGCTTGTCACATACTTTGGTGGTAAGGTAGTTGAGATCCAAACTGATGATGAGAGTGGTTTTAAGATCACCGCATCACAACTAAGAGATGCTATTACACCAAAAACAAAGATGATCATCTTAACTACTCCATCAAACCCTACGGGTTCGGTTTATAGCAGAGCTGAGCTAGCTGAGCTTGCTAAGGTTTTAGAGGGAACTGATATACTTGTCGCAAGCGATGAGATGTATGAAAAGCTTATCTATGATGGTGAGTTTTGCTCTGCTGCTTCCATAAGTGCAGATATGTTTGAGCGAACCATAACCATCAACGGGCTTAGCAAGTCTGTTGCTATGACGGGGTGGCGATTTGGCTATATGGCAGCGGCAAAAACAGAGATCATAAAAGCTACTAAAAAATTGCAGTCTCAAAGTACATCAAACATAAACTCCATCACTCAAAAAGCTGCGATCGTTGGGCTTGATGGCAAGGCAGATGCTGACATAGAGGCGATGAGAGTAGAGTTTAAAGCCAGAAGAGATGAGGCGGTAAAACTCATAAATAGCATAGATAAACTAAGTGTTTATAAGCCTGATGGGGCATTTTATCTGTTTATAAACATCAAAAAAGTAAGCAGTGACTCTATGAGCTTTGCTAAAAAACTGCTAGAGAAAAAGGGCGTGGCGGTTGTCCCAGGGGTTGGCTTTGGGAGTGAGGGTTATGTGAGATTTAGCTTCGCAACTGATATAGCTAGCATCAAAGAGGGTATCAGACGCATAGAGGAGTTCATAAAAGAGCTAGACTAGCCAAAAGGCTAGCTAGATCGAACGGGTTGAGATCTTACCTATCTCTTTATCTACTAAAAATAGTCCTCTTCCATCAAGTCCTACAACATCTATCATATCTAGTATCCCACGAAACAGGTGCTCCTCTTCGTGCTGTTCTGCAACATACCACTGTAAAAAGTTAAATGTTGAGTAGTCCTTATCTGCCAAACAAGCATCTACTAGCTCGTTGATCTTTTGTGTTATAAACTTCTCATGCTCAAATATCATAATAAACAGCTCTTTTATAGATCCAAACTCACAAGGTGGCTCTGCAACTGCACTCACCTTTGCCATAGATCCAGTCTCATTTACATACTTAAATAGTTTTCGCATATGCTGATGCTCCTCATCGCTGTGAAGCTCTAAAAACTTAGCACTTCCAGAGAGCTTTTGTGCATCACACCACGAACTCATTGCAAGATATAAGTTTGCAGAGTAATCCTCCAATGCGATCTGATCGTTTAGGAGTTTTAATATATTTGGCTTTAACATTATGGGTTCCTTTTTTAGTAAATAGTTACTTTTTTAGCTCGCTTAGAGCTTTGATCACATCATCAAGGTTCTCCATTGGTATATGAACTTTCCACTGTGGTTCGCTCTCATCGCCAGAGAGTGAGATCCCAACACTTGCAACAGGTGCACTACCCTCACCATAAGGCTCATCTATCTTTGTTACAGAGATGACACCTTTTTTTGTACCGCTTAAGTTTATGACTTTCATTTTTACTCCTTTGGATTTGGGCTAATTATACTTGAAAGAGGTTAAAAAATAGACACTCTATTTAAGTAGTTTTGCTATCTTAGCTTGAAGTTTTAGCCACTCTTTATGCTCAAAAAGTGGAAAACCTGCGTAAGTTTTACCACTTGTTTTTATGCTCTTTGTCACACCACTTCTAGCTGCCATTGTGGTAAATGGTGCGATCTCTAAGTGTCCAGAAGTGGCACTTTGACCACCCATAACCACATTTCGACCCATTGTAGTTGATCCTGAGATCCCAGCTTGAGCAACAAGTACGCTATATTCACCTATGACACAGTTGTGCCCAACTTGCACAAGATTGTCTATGCGAACACCTTGCTTTATGGTAGTAGATCCAAAAACCGCTCGATCTATGGTGGTGCAACTCCCGATCTCAACGCTATCTTCAATGATCACATTGCCATTTTGATAGATCTTTTTATGCTCACCCTTGCCATTTGTCGCAAATCCAAAGCCATCGCTTCCTATGACACTACTAGCATGAATAACGCAGTTGCTACCGATAATGCACTCTTTGTAGATAGTTACATTTGGATAGATGATGCACTCATCACCCACGCTTACTCCTGCTCCTACATAAGCACCCGCCATTATGGTTGTGTTTTTGCCAACAACCACGCCTTTAGCGATGTAGGCTTTTGGTGAGATGACACTCCCCTCGCCGATGATTGGATCTTCTAAGCTCTCATCTTCAAGTGGCGAGCTAAAGTGCCCACTCGCCTCTGCTAGTGCCAAGTATGGGTGATCTACTACAAGTGCAATCGTGCCTTTTGGCAGATAAGATGCGAGTGAACTTTGCACCAAAACCGCCCCTGCTTTTGTAGTTTCAATATCAGCTATATATTTGGCATTTGCCACAAATGAGACCTCGCTAGGCGTAGCATCTCGCAGGGCATTTAAAGCACTCACTTCAAAATCCTCGCCACTAAACTCACAACCCACTACCTTACAAAGCTCGCTTAGTAGCATCAGATCCTCTCTAGTGCGACTGAACCGCTTCGCACGATCTCTTTTGGGGCAAACTTAGCTATAAGCTTTAGGTAGCTCTCGACACGGCGAGGCTCATCAACAACCATCGTGATGATGCTCTCTTCGCCTACACTTATGATCTTGCCATTAAATGCTCTTGCAAGTGCGTCCACATCGGCTATATTTACAGTTGGTGCAAACTTCACTAACGCCATCTCTTTTTCTACTAAGTCACTATGCTCGACCACTTTTAAAACTGGGATCAGCTTGTGAAGCTGTTTTGTGATCTGCTCACTAACTCTCACTGAACCAGATGTAACTATGGTTAGACGCGAATATTTGCTATCTGGTATGGGTGCAACTGTGAGCGAAGTGATGTTATACCCGCGACCTGAAAATAGATCAGTTATGCGAGATAGCACGCTTGCTTCATTTACTACGATGACGGAGATTACCCTTCTTGCGTTTGTATCTTGCATCACTTCTCCTTTCTCTCTAGTAGCATCATATTAAACAGTGATCCACCCGCAGGAACCATCGGTAGAACATTTTCTAGTCGCTCAACCGAGACATCTATAAGTGCGACCTTGTTTTGCTTGATGGCATCTTCTAGTGCTGCATCAAACTCCTCTTTTGTGCTTACTCTATAACCCACACCACCAAAAGACTCTGCAAGCATCACAAAGTCTGGTTGGAAGCTTAGATCTGTCTCGCTATGGCGTTTGTTATAAAAGAGTGTCTGCCACTGTCTAACCATACCGAGGTAGTTGTTGTTTAGTATGATGTTTATGACTGCAACGCCCTTCTCTACGCATGTCATCAGCTCTTGTATGTTCATAAGTATAGAGCCATCGCCTGTGAAGTTTATGCTCACACGATCTGGATCTGCAAACTTCGCCCCCATCGCCGCTGGAAAACCAAAGCCCATAGTACCAAGCCCGCCAGAGCTTATGAGCTGACGCGGTCTACTAAATGGATAAAACTGTGCTGCCCACATCTGATGCTGTCCTACATCGGTGGAGATGTTTGCTCTCTCGCCCAGTAGCTCGCCAACACGCTCGATCACCCATTGAGGCTTTATGTTTGGGGTGTCTTCGTGGTAGGTTAGTGGGTGCAAAGCATTGAAGTTTGCGATGCTCTCACGCCAGTTTGCATACTTTGAGCTATCTATACTGCTTGCAAGATCGAGCATATCACCCACTACGCTTTTGATATCGCCAACGATTGGAAAGTTTGCATTTACAAGTTTAGATATACTAGCTGGATCTATATCGACATGGATCACGCCCGCATGCTTTGCAAACTCGCTTAGCTTACCTGTTACGCGGTCATCAAACCTAGCTCCAAGAGCGATCACTAGATCTGTCTCACTCATCGCCATATTGGCAGCGTAGCTTCCGTGCATACCTAGCATGCCCACAAGCAGATCATCATCGCAAGCAAGCACGCCTCTAGCCATAAAAGTCTCTACCGCAGGTATGCCTGTGCACTTTACTAGCTCTCTAACTTCGCTAGCTGCGTTTGAGTTTATAACCCCACCACCTAAGTAAAAGAGCGGTCTTTTAGCATTTGCGATCGCTTCTATCGCCTTTTTGATCTGTCTGGCGTTACCTTTTGTGCGTGGTTTGTAGGTCTCAAGGCTTACATCTATGTTGTAGTCAAACTCCGCGATCTGTGCTGTGACATCTTTAGGGATATCGACATGAACAGGGCCTGGGCGACCGCTTGATGCTATGTAAAACGCCTCTTTTAGCACGCGAGGCAGATCGCTAGCATCAGTTACTAGGTAGTTGTGCTTTGTGCAAGATCTACTGATCCCAACAGCATCGATCTCCTGAAACGCATCAGTTCCGATGAGGCTCATAGGCACTTGCCCACTGATGACTACTAGCGGAATAGAGTCCATATAAGCATCAGCAATGCCCGTTACTGCGTTGGTAAATCCAGGGCCACTTGTGATCATCGCCACGCCAACCTTGCCACTCACCTTAGCGTAACCCTCTGCCGCATGCACCGCAGCTTGCTCGTGTCTTGTTAGTATATGTTGGAAGCTTTTTTGTTTGTAGATCTCATCATAGACATTCATTATAGCCCCACCAGGGTAGCCAAAGACGGTGTCGATACCCTCTGCGATGATCGCCTCAATGACCATCTGTGCACCACTTATTTGCATAGATCTATCTCCTTTATATTGTCTGTGTTTAAAAAAACCTATATTTTACCATAATTAATGATAGTAAATATGTAAAGTATCAAGATCTATCTTTTCAAATAGTAATAGGGATTGGTCATTATAGTGACAAAAAGTCTGTCATCGCAGTGATGGGTTGCAGTCATCGCGAGAGGCGGTCATTACGAGGAGCAGAGCGACGAAGTAATCTAAGTTGCTTGGTAGTTTAAGCTTAGATTACTTCGCTACGCTCGCAATGACGAGTGGTGGTTGTTGCAGTGACAGCATCACAACCTCCCTAGCATCTCCTCTACATCAAGATCTATCTTTGAGAAAGCAAACCACCTCTTACCTAGATCTTTTAGACTTGCTCCTATGTGGTAGATCTCTTGTTTATCAAGCACTAAAAATCTATCGTGTGAGTTTTTAAAAGTTTGTAGATCTATGTTGCTATATTGTTTAGAGTACTTCTCATAGTCTAGTTTTAGTTGTTTAGTTATGTTATTTGTATGTATTGTAAAGCTTAGATCTAAGTACTTTGAAAAGAGTGTAAATACACTCTCATCTATATAGTTATCTATCAAAACCACTTCAGATCTTGCACTCTTTAGTAGAGTGTTTATGAAGTCATAAGCATCATAGATCTGACCATCATAAAAGATGCCTTGTTTTCTACTAAATCGTTCATCTTTAACAAGATCTTTTATATCGTTCACTTCAGATCTTAGGTGAGATACTTCGTTTTCTAAACTTACAAACCTCTCATGAGTGATCTTCTCACCATTGATAGCATAGCCATTGTAGATGTAGCTCTTTAGCACACTTGTTGCCCATTGGCGGAACTTTGTAGCTGTAATGGAGTTTACCCTATATCCTACTGATATAATCATATCCAGATTGTAGTGCTCCAGATTTCGCTCAACCATTCTACTGCCCTCTTTTTGAACTGTTAAGAAATACTGAATAGTTCGATCTCTTACTAGCTCCTTGTCTTTATAGATGGCTTTGATGTGCATATTTATGTTTGGTACTGTTACGCTAAACAACTCCGCTATCTGCTTTTGTGTTAGCCAGATGGTCTCATCACTCATTGAGACTTTAAGCTCTAGCTCTCCATCATTGTAAACCACTAGGTTTTGATCTTCTCTCATAGTTTGATCCTCTAAAGATTTGCAAAATCTTAGCACAAAAAGGTGTTAAAGATGTGAAAATATGGCAGATTGCAATAATTGTAGTGCGGGAGGTTAGACTGCCACGACCCTAAAGGGTCTCGCAGTGATGGGCATATGAGGTACTACTACTCCTTTAGTCTCTTGATCTTTGCACCAACCGCGATGAGCTTTGTCTCAAGCTCTTCATACCCGCGATCTAAGTGGTAGATGCGGTGTATATTTGTCTCGCCATCAGCAACAAGAGCTGCAAGCACAAGTGCACTTGAGGCTCTAAGATCTGTCGCCATCACATCAGTTCCGCTAAGCTTACTCTTGCCCTCGATGGTAGCTACACTCCCATTTAGCGTGATGTGTGCACCTAGTCGTTGCAGTTCGCTCACATGCATAAAGCGGTTTTCAAAAAGCTTCTCCTCTATGATGCTAACCCCCTCGGCTTGCGTAGCAAGGGCGACAAACTGTGCCTGCATATCGGTAGGAAAGGCAGGATACTCTTGCGTTACGATCTTGATGGGTTTTAGCTTTTTTGGTGGCGTGATGCTGAGCACATCGCCATCTATATCAAAGACACACCCCATCTCCTCAAGCTTTGCGATGACAGATCCTAAGTGCTTTGGCTCGCACTTTGTTAAAGTTAGCTTAGAGTGCGTGATCGCCGCTGCACAGAGGTAAGTACCTGCTTCTATGCGATCAGCTATGACACTAAAATCCTCGATGTTTAAAAGCTCTCCACCGCTTCCGCAGATCTCAAGAACTGCTGTGCCGATGCCCTTGATGCTCACTCCGCTTCTATTTAAGATCTCGCAAAGCTGGGCAACTTCTGGCTCTCTTGCGGCATTTACTATCGTGGTGACACCCTTTGCTAGAGCTGCTGCCATAACGATGTTCGCCGTGCCTGTAACTGTGATCTTGTCAAAAACTATCTCGCACCCCTTTAGCCCATCTGGTGCGACGGCGTGGATATAGCCTGACTCTATGCTTATCTTTGCTCCCATCAGCTCTAAGGCACGAAGATGCAGATCTACGGGTCTTTGACCTATGGCACACCCCCCTGGAAGCGAGACTTCACACACCCCATAGCGAGCCAAAATAGGCCCTAACACAAGGATAGATGCTCGCATAGTTTTGACGATATCATAGGTCGCTTTTGTGTCGTTGATGCTAGATGTATCTATGCTGATGGTGTGCCTTTGCCAATCCTCGCTATGACTTGCTCCGAGGTTGCTTAGAAGCTTAAGTAGGGTTTTTATATCTACAACATTTGGTACATTACTGATACTTATGGGATTTTTGGCAAGTATGCTCATAGCAATTAGCGGAAGCGAGGCGTTTTTAGCACCTGAGATCTCAATAGTACCACTTAGTTTTTTACTCTGTTTTATCTTGAGGTAGTCCAAAATTTCTCTTTTTTTGTTTGGATTATATCAAAAAAGAGGCTTACTATTTGATATAATCATATATGAGGAGTTAAAATGAGCAGTGCACTAGATCGACTAAAGGCTTTGACGGCAAAGATCTCAAGCTACGAGCTTACTAGAAGAGAGAACCTAGAGAGGCTAAGAGAGCTGTTTGTAGAGCTTGGAGTCGATAAAAAAGTAGCAGAGTTTGAGCTTTTGTTTGAGTTTAAGGCGATCAACTTGATGGGTGTTTCGCTAAGCTTAGAAGATCTCGGCGAAGTAAAAGAGGGCAAGTACCTCCAGATCCTAGCCATAGAGTACGACAAAGATGCAAAAGTGAAGAGTAAAAACATCTCGCTTGGCTATTTTGGCAGAGCAAGTAGCGTCAAAGAGGAGCTAAAGGGTAGCGTGGTGGAGTTTGTGATTCGCTTTCGTTTTGAGAAGAGCTTTTTGACACTTGAGCACTACAACACCATGCTAAAAGCTCTTGATGATAGGAGGATAGTAAAATGAGAGTCGCCATAGAGTGCAGATCCCCGCTACTACAAAAGTCGCTAGAGCTTCTTCTAGGCAAGCACTTAAGCTCAAATAGAGCCTCAGATCTGCTCATAAAAGATACAAAATGTGATGATGAGAGGTGCTTTTATATAGGAAGCAGTGATGATGCAGATCTAAAAAAGCCATTTACAAAGTCGCAGTTGATGTTTGCTCTAGAGCGTCGTTACGAGGCAAAACTAGAGACACCACATAGAGATGATGAGATGGGTTTTGAGCTTTTGGAGAGGCGTATAAATACCCTAACTAGGGAGTATGAGCAAAATATCATTAAAGCCATAAAGGCGTTTTATGAGCACTAAGATGCTAGAAAAACGCATAAATGCAGGCAAGTTTAAGGGCAAGAGTATAAAACTACCATCAAAAGATAGTACTCGTAGCTCAAAGTCCATAGTGCTAGGCTCGCTTTTTGACACACTTCAGTTTGATATAGTTGATGCCACATTTGTGGAGCTTTTCGCAGGGAGCGGGAGTGTGGGGCTAGAGGCACTTAGCAGGGGTGCAAAGCGAGTGATCTTTTTTGAAAAAGATAGAGACGCTCTAAGGGTTCTAAGATCTAACATCGCCTCGCTAGATCCGCACTCTTGTGAGGTGATAGCGGGAGATAGCTTCATAAATGCTCCCACACTGCTGGCAAAACTGCATAGTGCTTACATATATATAGATCCGCCTTTTAGTTTTCGAGATGGAATGAGCCAGATCTATGAAAAGATGCTTCTGCTCATAGAAAAACTGCCAAAGCAGAGTGTAAAACAGCTCATCATTGAGCATATGAGCTCACTAGAGATGCCCGTGAGCGTGGGCGAGTTTGTGCAGATAAAACAAAAACGCTTTGGAGCTACTACGCTTACATATATGGAAATTCGTGAGTCGTAAATCGTGAGTCGTAAATCGTAAGTCGTAATTCGTAAGGGGCTGCATATTAAATAACTTGACGCTTTAGTGTCGCAGCGACAAGGTTGCGGGAGCCTTCTGCTGAGGAAAACGCAGAGTTATCGTAGCGAGGCGGGACTTGTTCCGACCGCGTATCTATATAGTGGCACAGTATTTGCTTCATAGCCCTATATAAGAGGGGTGTTATGAAGAAGATCTTGGCTATTTTGACTCTGTGTGCAACTTTAGCAACAGCTGCTAGGGTGGGCGATGTAGCAAATATCGTCGGTGTAAGAGATAACCATCTCATAGGCTACTCGCTTGTGGTGGGGCTTAAAAAAACGGGCGATGGAACTACATCTAAGTTTACTCTGCAGTCGATTGCTAATATGCTAAAAGCGATGAACATCGACATGCGACCCATCGACATAAAGTCCAAAAATGTCGCTGCGGTGGTGGTTACTGCGGAGCTTGCACCATTTGCAAGACAGGGTGATAAGCTTGACATAACAGTCTCAAGCATCGGTGATGCCACTTCGCTAGAGGGTGGAACACTGCTTATGACCCCGCTAAAAGGGGTAGATGGCAAGATCTACGCACTTGCTCAAGGCTCTATGAGTATAGGTGGGCGAAACACAAAAGGTGCAGGCAGTGAGTCGCACCCAACAGCTGGCGTTATCTATAATGGAGCATCAGTTGAGCGAGAGATCGCAGTAGATCTCTACTCTCAAGAGTTTGCTACGCTCTCACTAAAAGAGGATAGTTTTCAAAACAGCGTTGCTATACAAAATTCGCTCAATGATCTATATGGAGATCGCATCGCCGCAGCGGTAGATGCACGAACTATTAGGCTAAAAAAGCCAGAAAATAGATCTATGATCGAGTTTTTAGCTGAGGTTCAAGATGCTGATATTGCGTACAATGTCTCAAGTAGAGTTGTCATAAATGAGCGAACAGGCACCATAGTCTCTGGCGTAAATATCCCCATAAAACCCGTAGTTCTTACGCATGGCGAGATCACCATCAAGATCGCTTCAGTTGGCGAGATACCAGAGAGAGAGGGGCTTGATACGCTAGATGGAGATCTAGGCATCGCACAAGGTAGCAATGAGATCTTTATGCGTGAGGGGAGTGTGACGGTGGCAAATCTTGTGCGAAGCTTGCAAAAGCTAGGTGCTACGCCAAAAGATGTCATAGCGATACTTGAGGCTATCAAAAGTGCTGGCAGTATGCAAGCTGAACTAAAGGTGATATGATGAGTATAGATGCACTTATGGCACAAAGTATGCTTGCAGTTGAGTCAAGTAAGCAAGCTCCAAAGCTAGAGAGTAGATCTAGCGATGGCAAGATCGATGAGGCAAAACTAAGAGAGCAGACAGATGCTTTTGAGTCGATCATCATCAAAATGATGCTAGATATCTCAATGAGCGAGGAGAAAAATATCTTTACCCAGCAGAGCGATCCTGCTCAAAAGATCTATGGATCTATGTATAGAGAGGAGCTTGCTAACGCGAGTAGCGGAGGTTTTGGTTTTTCGCAGATGCTTTTTGAGCATCTTATGCAAAAGAGTTCTTTATAGTTTTGATAGTTTGTCGATATACTCCTCAAAGATATGTAGTGCAAAAGGATAAAGTATGATCTCAGGATTAAATAGCACAAATATAAAAGGTCTCTATCAAAATGACCTAGGAGTAGAGAAAAAAGAGTCCTCCCAAAAAGGGAGCATATCTGCTCAAGGCGATAAAAGCCGAGTAGATGAGCTTAAAGAGGCGATTGGAAGTGGTGAGTATAAGCTAGATCTTAGAGCTTTATCACAAAAGATCGCTGATGAGCTTTTAATGTAAGGAGTTAGTCATGTTGTCTTATCATTTAGAAGGAGCGGTTGCTAACCTTAGAGATCTCATAAGTATCACAAGAGCTGATATTGAAGATATAAAAGAGGCTAGACACGAAGCACAATTCGATAGACTAAAGCTAAAAGATGAGACACTAAAGAGCTTTGAGTCCAAAAAAAGTATGATAGATCATGAGATCTTATCACTTGTAAAGGCGAACCCACAAAGTGATCTGCTTGAGATCTTAGATGAGACTCAACACGCAAGCTTAGAGGAGCTAAAGTTGCTTCTAGGTGAGCTAAAAGATCTAAACCGCGAGTACTCTAAGCTAGTTTTAGCACTTAGTAGTTTGTATAACTCATTTTTAGAGCGACTTATCCCCACAGAGATGCAAGGTTATAGCAGGGTGGCGACTAAAGAGTCAGCTATACTTAAACTAAAGGCTTAGTTATGTCCTCGCCATTTAACACACTAGCACTTGGTTATAGTGCACTAACAGCAGCACAGATCGGAGTCGATACCACAGGGCACAACATCGCAAATGCCGAGAGTGAGGGCTACACAAGGCAAAGAGTAGTCAATGCAGCTGCTGTGCCTGTTAATACCTCTGCTGGCAATGTCGGCAATGGCGTGCAGGTGATCAATATCGCTAGAATCTTTGATAGTTTTGTCTTTGATCGCTTCATAGATGTAACAGCTAGCAAAGAGCACTCCGACTTTACAAAGTCGATCTTAAATGAGCTAAGTAGCTACTTTCCAGAGATAGATGGTGTAGGGATTAAGGTTCAGCTTAGCAACTACTACGATATGTGGCAAACATTTGCCGACAACCCTGACAATGACGCTATGAAGTTATCGCTCTCAAGAGAGGCGGTCTCTTTATCAACGAGTATAAGAGAGCTTCAAGATAGGGTTGTAGCACTTCAAAAGAGTGTAAATGATCAGATGGTCTCAAATGTCAATGAGATAAACCAACTCGCAAAAGAGCTAGCCGATATCAATAAAGAGATCGGTATATCAGAAGCTGGAAATGCCTATATGGCGAATGATCTGCGAGACAAGAGAAGCTCCATAGAGGAGAAGCTCTCAAAGCTTATAGGTGCAAAAGCACTAAATGGTCAAATAGAGTCAAATACAGGTATAGATAGCAACCTAAATGAGGGTACGGGGAGCTACTCGCTAAGTGTCGGCGGGTTTAATATCGTTGATGGAGCGTCGTATCACCCCATAAAGCTAGAGAGTGCTAAAAACCAAGATGGCTACTATGATCTCTACTATGAGAGGCAAGATGGCTCGCTTATATATATGAGTGATGCCATAACAGGCGGGCGAGTGGGGGCGATGCTAGATCTAAGAGGCAGAGACTTGCAGGGGTATAGCTACAACTCAAAAGAGGCGGGAGTGCTTCAAGATGTTATAGCGGAGCTTGATGCTTTTGCTAAAGGCATCATTGAGTCCACAAACAACCTCTACGCCGCGTCATCAGCTACTAGAATGGACTCAAACTCATTTATGATAAATAGCAATGATCCTATCTCATCTATGGTAGAGGGGATCAAAAACGGCTCATTTGATGTAGTGATCTATGATGTTGATGGTAGTGAGGTGGCAAGACGAAGCGTAGTGATCAACAGCTCTACAACCTTTAGTGGTGCAGCTGGTACAAACTCCATCGAGGGGCAGATCTCAAAGGTGTTTGATGATAACAATGATGGTAACGCCAACAATGATGTAAATAGCTTCTTGAAGTATGACTTCAAACAGCTACCAAATGGAAGTAGCACCATAAGCTTTAGTATGGATCAGCTCTTTATCGGTATGGGGTATAGGTTTGCTATCGAGGATAACCTAACTACAAGTAGCTACGACTCTGGAAGCAACTTCGCAGGAGCTTTGGGGCTTAACCGCTTTTTTGATGGAAATGATGCAAGAAGTATGAAGCTAAATGCTGATCTGGAGCGAAACCCAACCAAAATAGCAGCTGGATTTGTGCCACTCTCTGGAGATAGCAGGCTAGCCCTTGGAATGGTGCAACAGCAGTTTGAGAAGTATAGTTTTAGACTAGATAGTAGTGTAAGCTTTAGCTCCACTATCTATGCGATGTTTGATACTATATCGACTGAAGTGGGGATCAAGACTAAAGAGGCGAGAATGGCAAATGATACTATTGTTGCTAAGTACAACGCAACTGAGCTTGAGTTCTCATCTATCTCCAAAGTTAGCATCGATGAGGAGCTTACAAACCTTATCCGCTACCAAACATCATATGGTGCAGCATCAAAGATCATCACAACCATAGATCAGATGATGCAGACACTTTTGGGGCTAAAGACATAGATGCCCCGCTTTAGCGTTGCTTTGGTGGTTGTCATACTCTTTGTCTGTTTTATATCACCCCTTTTTGTATCGTATGATCCATATACGCTAGATGCAGATCTTATACTTTTGCCACCATCATTTGCACACCCTTTTGGTACGGATAGACTGGGTCGAGATCTACTCTCAAGAGTAGTTGAAGGTGGGCAAGCTTCCATCATCATAGGTGTAGGAAGTGCCTTTGTAGGCTCATTTGCAGGGCTTATGCTAGGAGCGATGGCGGGATATTTTAGAGGGGTGGTGGATCGCTCATTTGTAGTAGCAGTAGATCTCTTTTTGACATTTCCTACATTTTTCCTACTCCTTGCCCTTGCTAGCTATGTAAATGCTTCTATATTTATGCTTATATTTATCATCTCTATCACGGGTTGGATGAGCACGGCTAGGCTTGTTAGGAGCGAGAGCTTTAAGCTCGCTTCGATGCCATACATAAAGATCCTAAAGATGGCAAAGGTAAGCAGAGTAAAGATACTACTAAAGTACTTCGCACCGCTTCTAGCCCCTATCTTTTTCATAAGTTTTACTTTTGGCGTGGGCGGGGCTATACTTGCAGAGTCTTCACTTAGTTTTTTAGGGCTTGGGATCATGCCACCGCAGATGAGTTGGGGAAGCATCATGAGTGATGGCAAAGAGGTTATAGAGCTGGCGTGGTGGGTGAGCTTTTTCCCTGGGCTTATGATCTTTTTGGTTACTTACAGTCTCATAAATATCTCAAACTACTTGCAACAACTCACAAACAGACGCGATGTTTTATAATATTTTATAACTATCTTTTAAGATTTGCTTATGTACAATGAGACAATTTTAAGTATAGGCTAAACTTATGAAGACTTTAACACTGCTGCTGCTTGTTGTCTCTATGCTTTTTGCTAGTGTTGGTGAGATCACTATGATCGATGGTAAGGCGACCATCACAAGGGGATCTGCTACACTTGACGCATCACTTGGGGGTGCTATCGAGCAAAATGACCTTATAAAGACAGCAGATCTATCTAAACTACGGGTTCGCTTTAGCGATGACACCATCATAACTATTGGTAAAAACTCCTCGCTTGATGTAGCGACTTTTGTTTTTGATCAAAAGAGTGCTAAGGCAGAGCTAAAGGTGACAAGCGGGACATTTCACGCCATCACAGGCGGGATCGGTAAGATAAACCCAGATAAGTTTAAGCTAAAAACTAAGACTGCATCGATTGGGATCCGTGGAACTCAGATAGTGGGGGATCAAAGTAGGATCTTTTGTACCGAGGGAGCTATCACGGTTGAGTCAAATGGAGTGAGTGTTGATGTAGATGCGGGGAGCTTTGTGCAGGTGTTTGAAGCGGAGCCACCAAGTGAGGCGATGAGTAGTGATGCTGGAGTGCTAGAGGAGCTAAGTGGCGAGGTGGGTGCTTCGAGTGATGGCACGCAGGGTAGCACTACAAGCGGTGCGACGGGTAGTGCAACGGGCAGTGCAACGGGTGGTACTGCAGTGGCCGTACAAGGTACTGCTACACAAAATGATGGTGCAGATATAGGTTTTGATGATGAAGCACCTAGTGCAGATGTGGGTGCTTTAGCACTTCTAGGTGGTGATGTGCAAGATACTTCAATGGGTGATATAGGCGAGCTTGCAGATGATGTGCAAGAGCAGAACAAAAAAGTTACTCAAAACGATGAGAGCGTAGAGGTTGTTGAGGAGATAGTTGCAGAGGAGAACAAGCCAGATAGTGGCGTTGTTGGTGGCGGTACGCAAGATGGAAGTAACACCGTGCCAGAGGCAGATGAGCCAAGCAGTCCAGATGATGGTGGAGTGCGACCACCATCACAACCTACCGTGCCAGTGGAGGTAGATGATCCAACAGGCTCTAGCCAAAACCCAGATCTAGATCCATTAGACTTTTTAGGCTACTTGCAGTCTCTTACTCAGGGGAGATTTCATGAGCTAACTTTTAGTGGGGAGCTTTTAGATCCATTTCTACTTACTCAAGAGGAGACTGTTACCAACAGAGTAGACGCGGTTTTATGGATTGGTGGCTATGAGCCTGCTATGCTAGAACTAGATATAGAGTTTAAAACAGATCAGAGGTGGTTTAGTAGTTATTATATGGGGGAGGATCTAGATGGAGACACTTATGATTTTGGTGGTCAAGGTAGTGCCACCCTATCTGGTTCATCTAGTATAGATCGCGTGGCGGGGAGTGTAACTTTAGAAGGGTACTTTTTAGATGGAAGTGGTGTTCCAGATGATAGCAATCCAACAACCATGACAGCGGATTTTTATGCAGATTTTAGTGATAGCTCCTACTATGGAGAGGGTAGTTGGGAAGATATTTCAGGGGAGACATCTGCTATCGATATGGCTTTTGTGCAAGATCTAATAGACGCATCTTTACTTAAGACCTACTCATTTAGTGGCTCAATTGACCCCATAGATACAAGCTTAAATGTAACATCTTCAACTATTGGTTTTGATGTGCAGTTTGGTATGTTTGAGGCGAGTGTTAAAAACGGCTCATATACTGTTGGCATAGATAGCAACACCTACTCAGATACCTTTAGCGGAGTGGCTACGGCTCTAGGTTTTGAGGTAGAGAGTGATACTGTTACAAGCGAGATCAGAGGGCGTTTTTATGGTGATAGTGACATAGATTTTGCAGCAGGAAATATAAAGCTTAAGCATGAAACTTTAGATGCCATAGAAGGTAGTTTTAAAGCAATTAAAACTCAGATGTTGGGCGGTTGATGATGAGAGTGATTTTAATATATTTGGCAGTTATGGCGACCCTTTTTGCTCAAGGTATAGAGCATGCAAATGAGCGGTTTGACAAAGCAAAAGAGAGCTACCAAGATAAACTCTTTAGCGACACCTATGATCTACTGATCCCATACACAAAAGAGGGCAAGCTTAGTAAAGATCTCTCTTTTATACTTGCTCGTAGTGCCTATGAGGTGGGTCGCTACGGCGAGGCGGAGGAGCTGTATGAGAAGCTACTTTTAGCTGAGCCTGCCAACAGTCGCTTGCGTTATGAGCTAGCACAGTCATGCTTTAAGCAAAACAAACTAGATCGTGCAAAAGGTCTATATGAAGAGGTGCTAAAAGATAGCTCTCTTCCGCCAAAGCTTAGATCTAACATAGAGCTACTCTTGCTAGCTATCGAGAAAAAACAGCAGAAACATCTGTTTAAAACCGCCCTAAGCGTCGGGTTTGGTTATGACTCAAATGTGGATAATATCACCAATGATGAGTATGTTTACTGGGGCAACTTGCCACTTCGCATAGGGGATCGCAAGAGTGATCACTTTATGGAGTATATCGCTAGCGTGTCGCACTCCTACAAGCTTCAAAACAACCTTAGCATAGATAGTAAGCTAGTGGGTTATAAGCAGAAGTACAACCATCAAGATCACAACGATCTAGATCTTATCATACTAGGTAGTGGCGTGAGCTACTATACCACTAGGGCTAAGTACTCACTCGGGTTTGAGTTTAACCATATCAGCTTAGATAATGACACCTATCTTAGAAACTACATACTTACTCCATCGCTTGACTATCAAGTACGCAGTGATCTCATCTACAAAGCTAAGCTTAGAGTGATCAAAAAAGAGTTCAAGCAGGGTAGGCACAGCTTTAGAGACTCACTATATATAGAGCTGGCAAATGGTATCTCGCATATAAGCCAAGACTACGGGATAAATAGTGCTACTATGACTCTAGGAACAGACAACCGAGATGGCTCAAAACACTACAATGTGGACTACAATTTTATATCATTTCGTCTAGCAAACATCTACCCTCTTACTAAAGATCTAGTCGTCTCTAGCGGGGTTGAGTACTACTTAGATCGCTACAAAGCCAAAGAGAGTGTGCTTTATGGATCTAAAAAGAGAGATGATAAGTTTAGCTTAGATCTAGGAGCTATATATAGCTTCTATAAAGGTTTCGCGTTTGGTGCGTCACTTCGCTACATCGACAACGACTCAAACCAAAACATCTACGAGTATGACAAGTATGTCATAAAAACAAACCTAAGTTACAGCTTCTAGCCTTTGGTGGTGTGATCATAGACTCCATCAAAGTTTGTTGGTGGGTTTTGGAGTGCATCACTGCAACGCTCAGCATAGATGGAGTAGATCTTAGCATCACTTCTGCTTACAAGATCACTAAAGAGCTCCAACGCTAGAGCAAACTCACCTCTTCTATATAGATCAACTGCTCTTTGGTGAAGATCTAGCTCACTTGCAAGATCTGCTTCTGGCAAGCCAAAACCAAGCACTTCGTAGATCTCAACACTCTCATCTTTGCCCTTAACTCTTACTAGATCTAAGACTCTAAAGGTGTACTCATTTATGAGTAGATCTTTAGTGTAGTTTGTTATGTTTAACCTTGAGCCGTAGAACTTACAAAGCGACTCTACACGGCTTCCGAGGTTTATGGCATCGCCTATGACTGTGTAGTCGCTTCTGAGGCTACTTCCCATCTCACCAACTACCACCTCGCCACTATTGATGCCGATACCAATACTTATGGGTGGCAACCCTTCGCTTACAAACTGCTCATTTAGCACTTTTAGTGCCTCAAACTGCTCTAGGGCGGAGCTTAGTGCCTCATCGGCGTGGTGTTTGACATCTAGCGGGGCGTTGTAGTATGCCATAATCGCATCGCCTATATATTTGTCGATAGTGCCGTTATGTTTGATGATGATCTGACTCATGGGATCCATATAGCGGTTGAGGTACTCTACAAGCTCAGTCGCACTCATACGCTCCGATATGCCCGTAAATCCCCGTATGTCACTAAAAAATATGCTCACCTCTTTGCTTTGCGAACTAAAGCCATCTTCGTCCATCTTCTCTAAAATCTGCTCCATAACGCTTTGGCTCACTTTTGAGGCGAACTTTGCTTTGATCGCTTGCTCTTTTTTGATGTTGAAGTAGTAGTCAAGTGCCATAGATGTGGCAGATCCAATGACAATGGCAAGTAGCGGATAGATGATGCTAACTATATAGCCATGGGTAAAAAGCAGTGTATAGTTTGCAAAAGTGTATGAGCTAGCAAGGGCTAAAAGTATGATGGGATTTAGCCAAAGCGGAGTGTAGGTGATGAGTAAAACAGATATGAGTGATAGGATAAATATGAGTAAAATGTTCGCCCCATCGCTCCAAGAAGCTCGTTGCAAAAAGTCACCACCTAAGATGTTGTCGATAATGTTGGCATGAACCTCTACGCCTGCGAAGATGTTATCAAATGGTGTGGCTCTTAGATCAAATAACCCCGCCGCACTCGTACCAACAAGAGCGATGCGTCCCTCCAGATGAGCGGGATCAAAGTTGGCATTGATGATGTCGATGGCACTTATATACTCAAAACTTCTCTCGCCACCGCGGTAGTTTATGAACATTCTAGCGTAGCGATCAGTTGGGATACTAAGCTCGCCAAGCCCCACACTACTAGCCCCATTTTCATCATACTTAAGAGTTACTCGCCCCTCGCCTAAGGTGGCTCTAACAAGCTCTAATGCAAGCGATGGGTAGATGCTATCATCAAACTCTATAAGCAGTGGCACGCTTCGTATGATGCCAGCTTCATCTGGTACGATGTTGAAAAACCCGCTAGAGTAGCCACTTTGTTGTAGTGGCGGGGTGTTTAGTGTAGTGCCATTTGCCTTAAAAACAAAGTCATTGTGATCACCTTTGCCACTCTGCACAAAGATAGCAGGTATGTTTGGAGCTTCACGCGATGTGTAGGGTGAGTTGCCTAGATCAAAGGCGTAGCCAAGTATAGTAGGCGAAGAGGCGATTGATCTAGCAAAGATCTCATCGCCACCCAAGCGATCCTCTTCGGCAAAGACTATATCAAGCCCAATCGCAGCAACGCCCGCACCACTTAGGTTATCTAGCATAGTAGCAAGCATCTCTCTACTCCATGGCCACTGCCCAAGAGCCTTAAGAGCCTTCTCATCTATATCTACTATAAAAACCGCGTCACTCGTGGCTATCTCGCCTCTATACAAAAACATAGCATCTCTTGCACTCGCATCTATCTTGTCTAAAAGCTTTGGAAAGTAGATGTAGAGCACACTTAAAGAGATAAAGAGCAGAAGCGAAGCTAGCGAGTAGATAGCTACTTTTTTAAGCTCTTTAAACATCTCTTTGATCTGCTAAGAGATGGTTTTTGGAGTAGATCTTTAGTGCATTGCTGTTTTTAAAAAACTCTAAAAGCTCACCATCAATCTCGCCATCTTTGACCATAAAATCTAAGATCTTAAACACCTCTGATAGCTTCTTAATCCCCTTGTATGGGCGATCGTTTGATGTGAGAGCTTCAAAAACATCAGCAAGGATTAGTATGCGATCCTCTAGGCTAAGATCATCTGCACTAAGCCCTCGCGGATACCCTTTGCCGTTTAGTTTTTCGTGGTGATTTATGGCTATGTTCATCACTTTTGAGTACTTTTTTGGAAATGGCAAAGCTGAGAGCATATCGCAAGAGAGTGTGGCGTGAGAGTTGATGATGGAACGCTCCTCATTTGTGAGTGTACCTTTTCGTATGCTTAGGTTGTATAGCTCATCTTTATCTAAAAATGCACACCGTTTGCCCTCTATAAATAGGTGTCGTTTGGCTATATTTTCAAGATGCAGTATATCTTCATCACGCATAAACTCGCCACCCATATTGCTCTTTTTGACAAAGTCTAGCTCATTGCAGATCTCAGTTGTGCGTCTTTTGTACTCATCTTTTGTGCACTTTTGCTCCAAAAACTCTATGAGGTAGTCGCGTTTTAAGATCTCTGTTTTTAAGATGATATGCTCTATGCGATCACAAACCTTAGAGAGCTTGTTTGCCTTGTCCATCACCGCTTCTGGTATGGAGATCTTGCCTATATCGTGGAGTTTGGCGGCTAGATCTATCTGCTTAAAGTCGTTGTCACTATATACCACATCTGCATATCTGCCATCATCGTAGTGCAGGGCCTCTGCGATGAGGCTAGAGAGTATGGAGATCTTCTTGATGTGCGTGGAGGTGTAGGCACTCTTAGCATCGATCGCACTCGCTATGGAGTCGGTAAATGCGTACAAAAACTGCTCAAGCGAGGTGATGAGCTGAGTGTTTGTTAGTGCCATCGCAGCTTGAGCTGAGAGTGCTTTTATGATCTGCTCATCTTCATTTGTATAGACACACTCACTGCGTTTGATCTCTTTGTTTAGCAGTTGAAGCACGCCTATAACATCGCCCTCATGATTTACAAGAGGTACTACTAGCATAGATTTGGATCTATACCCTGTGCTAGCGTCAAACTTGCGAGTGCCCTCAAAGTTGTACTCGCTTGTGGTATAAGCATCTTCTATGTTTATGATGCGGTTTTCTAACGCTGAAACCACCGCTACCATCGACTTGTTTTGTGATCCATCTTCATTATATAGTGGCAGAGAGTTCCATGAGATCTGCTCACCTTTACCGCCCAAAAATATGCCCAAAGTCTCATTTTGGACAACTTTAAAGTCAAGATACTTTCTATCTTCTGACATTATATATAGCGTCCCGCCATCGCTTTTTGTAAGCTCTCTTATGAGTGTTAGGATCATCTCATAGAGCTGATCTTTATCTAGCGAGCTTGAGAGTTGCAAGTTTATATCCATCGCACGGCGAAGTATATCTGACTCACTTAGATCATGCGATATGCTAGAGCTAAGCAGATCTATCACATAGCCATCGTGCGTTATGGTGTAGTCTCGTTTGTGGCTTCTAAGATCCTCTTTGATCTCCTCTAAGTATGGGTGTTTGATGTGGTAGAGGTAGATCATAAGATCATCTCTTTTTAGGGTGCTTAGAAGCTCATTTAGATAGTGCGGGCTTAGATGTTTGCTTTTGCGAGCGATCTCATTTAGCCTGTTTGGAAATGAGCACTCTATAAAAAGTGCTTTGATGTTTGGATCTGCATCAAGCACACTAGAGAGATCGCACCCTGTGTGAGTATCTCCGCTGATGAGATAAGATGTGCCAGCTTGAGAGATGATATAGCCAAACGCCCCATCGATATGATCTGCTACAAATGGCTTTATAGTAGTCTCATCTATGATGATCTCTTCGCCCTTGTCTATGGGTACAAACTGAAGCGATGGCTCTTTTTTGCCACTTAGTGGTATGGCGGTAAAGTCTGGCCACACAAGGTTGTTAAAGATGTGCTGTTTAAGTGTCTCTATGCTCTTTTTTGAGGCGTAAACCTTGAGAGGTTTGGTGCGTCTCTCATAGCAACTATCAAGCAGAAGCGGGATATCTACTATGTGATCAAAGTGAGTGTGAGTCAAAAATATATGCTCAACCTTAAGTGCTTCCACACCTAGTGAGTCTAGTATGTTGCCCGCATCGATCGCGATGTTTTTGGCGACTAAAAATGAAGTCGTCCCCTCTGTTTTGGTTTTTGTGCCCCCAGAGCCTAGCACTTTTATATGACTCATAGCCACCCTTTTTTATCTATCTAAGGCTCTATTATATAACTTTTTCTTAAAATATAACCAAAGTATAAGACCTAGTGCACTCATAGCAAGGCTAAAGATCTGCCCTTGTGTAATAGTGTCACAACATAGGTAGCCGATCTGCTCATCTGCCTCACGCCAAAACTCCGCTATAAAGCGAAGCACACCATACCCTATGCCATAGATGAGGATCAGCTCGCCTCTAAACTTCTGCACACTCCTATAAGCGTAGAGTATGAAAAAGAGCACAACCCCCTCAAGTAGGGCTTCATAGAGTTGCGATGGGTGGCGAAGTACACCATCAACCAAGATCCCCCAGCTAACTTCAGTTGCACGCCCAACTAGCTCTTGGTTGAGAAAGTTGCCAATTCGCCCAAAGACAAACGCCAGTGGCACGCTAATAGCTACTAGATCCATAAGTGTGGCGAAGCTATCTTTGTGTTTGCGACTAAAGAGCCAGCTAGATATGAAAAACCCAACCACCGCACCATGGTAGCTCATACCGCGGATCCCCACAAACTCCCCGCCAGCAAATGGGTTGAAGATCTGCCATGGGTGGGTGAGGTAGTAGAGCGTGTTTGGATCATAAAAGAGTATGTAGCCAAGGCGTGCACCTAAGATGATGCCGATCTCTATGTAGATGAAGTAGCTCTCAAGCTCTTTTGAGGTGAGGCGGATAGCATCTTTTTTTACAAAGTATCTCCCAATGGCAAGAGCGACAAAGAGTGCAAGTACATACATAAGCCCGTACCAGTGCACAGGTAAGCCAAAGATCTCAAAAGCTATTGGATTAAAATGCTCATAGATATTTTGCCAAAAGTGCATCAGTCTCTTAGTGCCTCGGCGATTAGCTCTATGGGGTTTTTAAAGATCTGCGGTGCTTCTACATAGTTCATCGAGGCGTTGATCTGCATTCTACACGCACTACACTCGCTACTCACATAGGTGGCGTTTGTATCTTTGATCATCGCACCCTTTGGAAGCCCCGCGGCTTTTGCTAGATGGTACTTCTCACTCTGCATAGTCACCCCGCCAAATCCACAGCACATATTGGGATCACTCATCTCCACAAGCTCATAGTTTTGGCTCAGTAGTGCACGCGGTTCTTTGTAGATGTCTTGCATCTTTTTAGCGTGACACGGGTCGTGGTAGGTGACACTTGGCAAGTTTTTGCCTTTAGCTTTTAGCTTCTCTTTTAGATCTGTATGCTTCTCTAGCCACTCTGTTGCCATGAAGATCTTTTTGCTAATCGCCACAGCTCGCTCTCTCCACTGCGGTTGATCGTGAAAGTAGTGCTCATAGTCGATCTTTAGCATCGCACTACAAGTTGCTTCTGGGACGATGATCGCCTCTACATCTTTGCTAAAACTCTCAAAATACTCAATGTTAAACTTCGCGTTGTGATCCACTGTGTCAAAGTCGCCCGTAAAGTATGCAGGTGCCGAACAACACTTCTGATCACGAGCCAAAAAGGCATCGATGCCAAGATGTTTTAAGATCTCTAGTAGTGATTCACCAACATTTACATAGTTGTAGTTGCCAAGACACCCTATGAAGATGGCGACTCTTCTTTTTCCACCATTTTCTATCAGCTCTTCATGTTTATGCTTGTTTAGAAATGATGTTTTTCTTAGACTCGGTAGCACTCTATCGGCTCTTAGCATCGGCAGGTTAAAACGCGAACTCATAGAGTCTATGTCAGCTTGGATCTTAAACCCGCAGGTCTGAAACACCCACCCCAGCTTGAAGGCTATATCATTTAGCCAGCGGTGGCGAAGCAGTAAAAAGAAGAGCTTTTTATACCACGCGATGCCAAACTTCTTGCCGATGTCGGCTCTTACTTGCTCTATGACGCGATCAGTTGGAAGTGACTTAGGACACACCTCCACACACGCTGTACACAAAAAACAGCTCTCAAAGATAGCCTTCGCATTTGCATCAAGATCTAGTCTGCCTTTGTGGTAGTTGCCTAAAAGATCTAAAAACCCGCGAGGCGAGGTGGTCTCATCGGCGTGGACATTGTGTATGGTGCAAACTGGTATGCACTTACCGCATTTGATGCACTCATCGGTAATCTCGGAGTAGTCAAATATATCTGTTAGTTTTAGCTCGCTCACTGCTCACACCGTTTTAGAAAATGTCTTGCTACTTGCTTCATGCTTAGTCATGTAGGCATCAAATGGCATCGAGATGTTGCGAATCAGCAGTGTTCCCGTTTCGCTACACTTGATGCTACTCTCATCTATGCTTAGCAGATCATCATCTACAAGAGGCTTTAGTTTTGCAGTCGCATCTGCAAAGTAGTCACTAAACTTCACGCCAAATTTTGCCTCAAATCGCTTAATATCAAGGCTAAAGTTACTCATAAGCTCCATGATGACAAATTGGCGGATCTTATCATCTTGAGTGAGTTTAACACCTCTATGGTATGGTAGTTTGCCAGCATCGATCATTTCTTCATACTCGCTCATCTCTTTGTGGTTTTGGGCGTAGTAAAACTCCCCCTCACCGATGGAAGTTAGCCCTATGCCTATAAGATCTGCTCCGCCTTTGGTGGTGTAGCCTTGAAAGTTTCTATGAAGCTCACCCTTTTTTATCGCCTTAAATAGCTCATCGCTTGGCTTTGCGAAGTGATCCATACCGATCATTTCGTAGCCATTTGAGCGAAAGAAGTTTATGCTCTCTTGCATGATGGCTAGTTTTTCATCTGCCTTTGGAAGTGTTGTCTCATCGATCTTTCGCATGGTTTTTTTCATCCACGGCACATGTGCGTAGTTAAACACCGCGATGCGATCAGGATCAAGTGTAAGTGTGAGTGCAAGCGTCTCTTTAAAGCTCTCTAAGCTCTGGTAAGGTAGCCCATAGATGAGATCCACATTTACCGAGTGCATATTGTACTTTCTAGCTAGATCCATCGCCTCTTTGGTGATCTCGTAAGGCTGTATGCGGTGAACTGCTTGCTGAACTTTGGCGTTGAAGTCTTGGATCCCAAAGCTCACACGGTTAAAGCCATGGCTTGCCAACACTCTCATCTGATCTTCGTTGATGTGACGCGGATCTATCTCACAGCTGATCTCTGCAACACTAGAGAAGTTTTTGAACTGTTTTTTGATCTCGCTTATGATCTCATCTAAGATCTCAGAGCTATAAAATGTAGGCGTCCCACCGCCAAAGTGCATCTGGATCACTTCACGAGAGGTATCTACATAGTTTGAGAGGATCTCAAGCTCCCTTTTTAGGTACTCTTTGTAGCGAAACATCTTGCTATCTTTGGAAGTAAAGACGACATTGCACCCGCAAAAGTAGCAGGCATTTTTACAAAACGGTAGATGAAAGTAGAGGCTAAGAGGTCTGTTTTTGTCTTGATGTTTTAGCTCATTTATGTACTCATCGTAGCCAAAAGCCTCGCTAAACTCAAGTGCAGTGGGGTAGCTGGTGTAGCGAGGTCCTGCTTTAGAGTATTTGGTAAATTTGGTAAAATCTAGCATATCTTGTCCGTTTATATAGATGGTGGATTATCTCTAAAAAGTGTTAAAAAGATGATTAAATAGTTAGAGTAAGTTAAAAGCCTACGCAACTGCTTTGTCACACTCTTTATATATAATGACACTTATGAAAAATGATCCATCGCACTTTTTGAAACTAGCTCACGAGTGCCTGCTCTCCATCGGTGTTTCACTTGAGCTTGACTCGATGATCCTCTCTTTTACCTCAACTTTTAAGCAAAAAACAGGGGCGTCAAAAGTGCTCTTTTATATGCAACAAGAACGGGGGCTTAGTGCCTGTTTTGGCTATGGCAAAGATGAGTTTGATATGAGCAGATACGCCTACTCTATGAGCGAACCACTCATTGAGTATGGTTTGAGCTTCAACTATATAGTGCTTCCCATCTTTGCCGATCGCTTGCTTTTTGTCTTTGAAAAGGGCTTTGATGATGAGTATCTAGAGCAGATCGCCACTATCATCTTTGGGTTTAAAAACAAGATCGCCATCGCCAAAAACTCCTGCATAAATGTTGAGAAGATCAAGAACCTAAATGAGAGCCTAGAGGATCGGATCCAAGAAGAGCTAGATAAAAACCGCCAAAAAGAGAAGCTCCTACTAACGCAGTCAAAACAGGCGGTGATGGGCGAGATGCTACTTATGATCGCTCATCAGTGGAGACAACCACTAACTGCCATCGGAATGATCGCTAACAATATCTACCTAGATACTCAGATGCAAAGTCTCACAAGTGATAAACTTCAAGCAGATCTAAAAGAGATCAGCTCTATTACGCTATTTCTCTCCAAAACCATAGACAATTTTGGCAACTTTTTCAAGCCAGACAAGGCAAAAGAGGAGTTTTACATAAAAGATCTGCTTGATGATACAACTACGCTAGTCAAAAAACTACTCGATGCAAAGGGTGTGAATTTTAGTGTGCACATCGTCGATGATGTCGTACTTTGTAGCTACAAAAATGAGTTTATACAAGTGCTTATAAACCTCATAAAAAACTCTCAAGATGCACTAGAACAAAGAGAAGTTGGCACAGCTTTTATAGATCTAGAAGTATATTTATGTGATCAAAAAGATGCACTTATTATTAAAGTTTGTGATAATGCTGGTGGGATCAGCAAGGAGATAGGAGAGAGGATTTTTGATCCATACTTCTCAACAAAAAGTGAGAAAAATGGCACAGGACTAGGGCTTTATATGTCAAAAACTATCATCGTGGAGCATTTGGGCGGTAAGATCTGGTTTGAAAACACCAAAGATGGCGTCTGCTTTTACATAAAGGTGCCTATATGATTCTGATACATTAGCGAAAGTAATTCCGCTTTGCTTTTTATGATAACCACCGCCCGTCACTGCGAGGCTTTGTAAAAGCCGTGGCAGTCTAACCTCCCGCACTACAATTATTGCAATCTGCCATATTTTCATATCTTTCGCTATATTTTATGCTGCTATTTACAAAATCTTTTAGAGAATGGCTATGCAAGATCTGATCATCAATGAAGAGAGTATAAAAACTAAGATTCACACCATAAGAGGCGTGCAGGTGATGCTAGATAGAGATCTGGCTGAATTGTATGGAGTAAAGCCGATTAGATTAAGAGAGCAAATGAGACGAAATATAGATAGGTTTCCAGATGATTTTATGTTTGAACTTAGCAAAGAAGAGGCAGATCTTATGGTATCGCAAAATGCGATACCTTCCAAACAGCATCTAGGCGGGAGCTTACCTTATGTATTTACTGAGCAGGGTGTCTCAATGCTTAGTGCGGTTTTAAAAACTCAAACAGCAGTTGCTATGAGCATAAAAATTATCAGAGCTTTTGTAGATATGAGGCATTTCATCTCACAAAACATTGCTATGTTTGAGCGGTTTGAGAGAATTGAGAATCGCCTGAGTATCTACGATAAAAACTTTCATACACTATTTAATGCCCTAGAAGATAGGAGTCTAAAACCAACTCAAGGCATCTTTTATGACGCTCAGATCTATGATGCTTATGACTTCATAAACACTCTGCTAAAGAGTGCTAAGAGTGAAGTGGTTTTGATAGATAACTACATAGATGAGAGTGTGTTTACACTGTTCTCAAAGTACCAAGATCTAAGATTTACCATACATACTAACAACATCACTAAATAACTAAAACTAGACTATGAGAAGTATAAAAAGCAGTACTCAAATGTAGATCTAAAGAGTTTCAAGAATTCTCACGATAGGTTTTTAGTGCTTGATAAACAAGAGATCTACCACATCGGAGCAAGTCTAAAAGATCTAGGTAGGAGGTGGTTTGCTTTCAGTAAAATGCACCTTGATGCAAGGGAGATGCT
>Ga0172377_10000017_pt1 | contig 131927 bp, 133 predicted proteins | sample Pumphouse3metaG_FD_119749 | JGI IMG/M metagenome (GOLD analysis project Ga0172377, IMG submission 119749) | Leachate microbial communities from a municipal landfill in Southern Ontario, Canada - Pumphouse #3 metaG | ecosystem: Engineered > Solid waste > Landfill > Unclassified | place...
CTATAAAACTGCTTGTTTAGTTTTCAATGATCATACAAACTAAGACTTTAAAAGCTTAAACTCTAAGCTCTCTTTGTTTGCGGAGTGGAAGTATATGAAAGTGTTGCTTAAGGGGAGCTGAGGGAAACTACTAATGACTACTTATTGTCTACTATCCAACCACCACCTAACATCTTACCATCTCTATAAAACACGCCAGCTTGCCCGATCGCCACGCCAAAAACACCCTCTTTCAGATCTACAAACGCCTTGCCATCACGGATACTAACACTACACTCTACGGCTTTTGTACGGTAGCGAAGCTTCACGCTTGCCTCAAACTCTACATCATCTATGAACATATTTAGATCATCTAACACTACTTTATGGCACAAAAGATCCTCTCTCTTGCCCACGACTATGCTATTATTTTTAGCATCTATGCCTACCACAAAGTGCGGATCATGAGCACCGTGCACACTAAAGCCACGCCTTTTACCTATGGTATAGTGCATATAGCCCTTATGCTCGCCTACTACATTGCCCTTTAGATCTAGCACCGCTCCAGCTTGATCCACCTCAACATGCTCACGAAGCACATCGGTGTAAGTAGTCTCCACAAAGCAGATCTCGCTTGACTCTTTTTGCGTTGCAAACTCTTCAAGCTGCATAATCTTAGATGCCATCTGCTTAATCTCGCTCTTCTTATAGTTAGCTAGTGGAAATTTGAGTCGTGGCAACACTGATCTATCTACATAGAAAAGAAAGTAGCTCTGATCTTTACTATCATCACCCGCTTCATAAAAAAACTCGCCATCGCACTTTACATAGTGCCCTGTTGCTAAAAAATCAGCTCCTATCTCATCAGCAAAGCGGATCATCTCACCAAATTTTAGATTGCGATTGCATAGCACGCATGGATTTGGCGTCTCACCCTTAGCGTAAGTCTGCACAAATGGTTGAAACACCTTCAGATCGAAGCGATCTTGCAGATCTGCAACATGCAGTTTTATCCCCAAAAAGTCCGCCACCTTCTTAGCTTTTGCGATGTTTTGTCTATGGTACTCCTCGTTGGCGTGCAGGATCATATATAATCCCTCCACCTCGTAGCCCTCGTTTTGGAGCATATAGGCACTCACGGTAGAGTCAATCCCTCCGCTTAGTCCTACTAGGACTCTACTCTTTTTCGCCACTTGCTCTAGCTGCTCTACAATCAGCAAAATCCATAAGCATTTGAGCATACCGAGTATCCTCTAGCCCACTTGCTCTTAGTAGCTCTACCTGCTCAACTATGGAGTTTTCTATATCGCTTACCATCGACTCCAGATTGTCACAAAGTTTTATGATCTCAAAATCCTCACGATCGATCATTCCCTCTGATAAAAGCTTATCTTCTATAAATTTTATGAGTGGTTCAAAAAACTCCTCACCATAAATAAAGAGCTTTACACCAGAAGATTTTTTAGTCTGTATGAGTGTAAGTGCCTCAAAAAGCTCATCTAGCGTACCATAACCACCAGGAAAGATCACATAAGCTATGGAGTACTTAACAAGCATCACCTTTCTTGAAAAGAAGTAGTCAAAGTGTAGCTCTTTGGTGGTGTACTTGTTAGACACCTGCTCCATTGGAAGCTCTATATTTAGCCCAATGGACTCAACCCCATCAACACTATACGCCCCACGGTTTGCCGCCTCCATGATCCCAGGTCCACCACCTGTTATGACATTAAAGCCTCGCTTTGAGAGCATATTTGCCAACTTATACGCTTTGATGTAGTATTTATCGCGACTATTTACTCTAGCACTACCAAATATCGTAACAGAAGGACCTAGATCTCCTAGCTCATCAAACCCCTTTACAAAGTCCGAGATGATCTTAAAAACTGTCCAAACATCGCCCGATTTTAGATCTTTAACATATCTTTTTGTAAGTATCTTTTTTAGATTGTCCATCTACCCTTTTAACCTCTCTAGTCTCTCTTTTTTACTTCCAATTGATGTAATCTGTACACCAAAGTTGCCATCTACTATAACAACCTCACCCTCAGCTATGACTTTATCATCTACTAGCACCTCTAGCGGATCGTTTGCTAGCTGGTTTAGCTCGATTACAGATCCGATGTCCATATTTAACACATCTTTTAGTAGCATTTTCTTCTTACCTATACGAACCTTTACGGGAAGTTTTACATCAAGTATTAGCGAGATATTTTTCAGCTCATCATCGCTTAAGTTTGCTTTTTTACTATCTGTGTCACCTCCGCTACTAGGTGGCTCATCTTGCGTCTTTTCTTTTTGCCCAAAAATAGCATCATCTAGCCTCTCATCAAAGATAAGCATTAGCATAAACTCGCTACCGCCGAGCGTAATTGAGTATGTGAACATTTTAGCATAGCTATCTAGTGAGATCTCACGCCCCTCATCGATGAGATCTATGCCTTGCATACTAAAAGATAGCACAGGCAGATCACTCTGCACTGCAAGAGAGTTAGCAATCGATCCAAAGATATTTGATGCGATCTCCTTTGCAGCATCTAGATCATCTTCGCTGATCTCCTCTCTACCGCTTGGATCCTCGCCTAACATCATATCGGATAGGTACGCCACGAGTGCAGGAGTAAGCCCAAGCATCAAAGATCCATCAGTTGTGCCACTTGAGTGGATATTTGCAATCACGATCGGCGGGATAATACTAGAGACTATACTAAGAGACTGCTCATCTTTTAGCTTAAGCTCAGGAGTCTCGCCTATAAGGGCTTCGATCGTGCCTTTTAACTCACTTTGAAACAGCTCTATAAAAGCATTCATAACATATCCTTAGACAAGATCTTCATCATTTTCTTCTTCACCAATAATATCTTTTGCATCACTAATCTTATGCTTTCGTATCGTCTCAAAGTTCTCTAGTGCCCGCTTGACCGAATCTTTTTCAGTCTCTACTATATCTTCTACAACTATACTTTTTCTATATCGCTTAAGCCCTATCTTGCCGATGTAGCGATCCTTGCCATCGATACGAACCATCACTCGATCATCAGCTGGATTGCTAAGCCTAATGATATCACCATTTTGTAGATCTAGTACATCTTTTAAGCTAAGCTCAACCTTACCAAGTATAGCCTCGACGCCAACTTTTGCCCCACCTAGAAGCACTTGAAGCTCTGTGTTTCTACTCTTTTTAGCATTGGTCTCATTTAGCATCAGATCCCTGCTTGCGAGTTTTGGCAGTATCGGCTCTAGTGCGATGACAGGATAGCAGATATTCATCATACCTGAACTCTGCCCGATGATGATCTCCATCACCACCATCACCACCACCTCATTTTGTGCGACGATCTGTATAACATTTGGGCTAGACTCTTTAGACTCGATCGTTGGAAACATCGTGATCACTGGAGCCCACGCCTCTTTAAGAGTAGTAGTCATAACCCTCAAAATAGTCTCAAAAAGACTAAGCTCTATATCTGAAAACTCCCTACTTGATCCAAAAGGCTCGCCCCTACCGCCTAGAAGTCTATCTAACATCGGATAGGCGATAGTTGGATTTATCTCTATAACGCCACTCCCCTCTAGTGGTTTTATGGAAAAAATATTAAAACTTGTTGGGTTTGGTAGCGACATCAAAAACTCACCATAAGTCATCTGATCCACAGAGTGAAGCTGGATCTCAACGATAGAACGCATGATAGAGGAGATCTGCGAAGCCAAGCTTCTAGCCATCTTATCGTGGATCCCTCGCACAGCACGAAGTTGCTCTTTTGAGACTCTATTTGGTCGCTTAAAGTCATAAAGAGTTACTTGCCTGTTGTGCGATGAGCTATCATCACTACCCTCATCAATGCTTACATCGCCATCTTCTACGACATCTAAAAGGGCGTCGATCTCCTCTTGAGAAAGTATATCTGCCATACTACACCCCTACCCTCTGCTTGATCTTGCTTATAACAGATTTGTGGATCTGCGAAACCCTAGACTCTGTGATGCTCAAGATCTGTGAGATCTCCTTTAGGTTTAGCTCCTCAAAATAGTATAGTTGTACAACCATCTGATCTTTTTGCGAAAACTCCTCAAGCACCTCCATGATAAGCTCTATAAGGTCATCTCTCTCCACCTGCAAAGCAGTAGAGTCGCCACCATCGTGATAGTACTCATCACTTAGTGGCATCACCGTATAGATACTTGAAGCGATTTTTGCCTCATTGATCTTCTCGATACTCTCACCTAGTATAGTAGAAAGCTCGCTATCGCTTGGCTCATCTTCGTGTGTGAGCATATACTCCTCTATCGCCCTATCTACGGCCTTTATAAGCTTGCGATTTGCACGACTTACCACATCTAAACTTCGTAGATAATCAAGCATAGATCCATAAACTCTCTTCTTCGCATAGCCCCAAAATGAGTCATTTTGACTCTCATCATACCGCCTAGCAACCTTTAAAAGCTCCTCTGTGCCAATAGCATTTAGATCCATATAGTCCACCGAGCTAGGGAGTCGCTCTTTTAGCCTAAATGCCATCGCCTTAACAGCAGGCAGATACTGAAGTGCTAGCTCATCATTTTTGTACTTTAGCTCCTGCTTATAGGTATCAATCATCTATCAAGCTCCCTTGACTCTTTGATCTCCTTGGCTAGTTCACTGCCGATTGAGTCTACTAGTTTTTCTCGTTTAATAATCTCTAAAACATAGTGATCTAGCTTACTTTCATGGCTCTCTTTTGGAAAAAGGTAGATCTTTTGAGTGCTAGTTCTAAAGTAAAATGCAACAATAAGATGGGAAAATAGATAAAAAAATATGGTTACAAATAGTGTATAGTAGATGAGCTCTTCAGGTGCGTCAGACTTAAAGATGCTCACTATAAAGCCCACAAAAAAGCCCCAGACAGTAAAAAAGTAGACAAAATTTTCACTTCTCATAAAAAACCTACAACTAAAAATGTTTGATAAGCCGCCTAAATAGACCCGATAGGCCACTCTCACTCGGTACTACTAGCATATTTCGTTCCAAACTTTTAGTGATTTTGTTTGCGATCTTAGCGATATCTGCATAGACACTTGATGTTGGATAGAGTGAGCTAAATAGTGCTCTTTGTTTTATAGAAGATGAGACTTTTATATCGCTATCTACTTTACCAAAAAAGTCGATACTAAGCTTCTCACCGATGTTTGCAAGAGCTACTTTTTTGATCTTTTCATATATGGCTAACGCCTCTTTTTCATTTTTGACTTGGTTTAAGATGAGTGCTACATTATCTCTAAAAGTTGAGATCACCTTTATAGTTGCATAAGCATCAGTTATAGCTGCTGGATCTGGTACACTCACTACAAGCACATCATCAGCAGCTTCAAGAAACATTCTTATATGCTCGCCTATGCCCGCACCCGTATCTATGATCATAACATCAAGCTTATCTAGCACCTCCGCTTCTTGCATAAATCTCTCAAAAAGAGCCTTATCTGCGTACTTTAAGATCTCCTCGCCACTCTCACCTGGGATTAGGATCAAGTTTTTTAGCACAGGCACTAAGATCTCCGAAACACTCGCCTCACCTTTTAGCACATGAAGTATATTTTTTTTGATCTTGACATTGAACATTACATCAAGGTTTGCAAGCCCTATATCTGCGTCAAAGATCCCCACATTTAGCCCACTCCCAGCTAGTACATTTGCAAGGTTTGAGCTGATCGTACTCTTGCCAACTCCACCTTTACCACTCGTAATAGCTACAAATCTAGTCTTTTTGCTTCGCTTTTTTGAAGCAACCAACTCTTCGAGCTTTTTAGCTTGATGCTCCATCATGCTCTACTCCTATCAAACCCATCTAAGAGACAATCAACCAAAAATTCGCCTCTAGCAGGTACAAGATCTTCTGGCACCTCTTGCCCCACTGAGAAGAAACTTATGGGCTTTTTTACCTCGTACGCAAGCGAAAATATGTTGCCAAATGCTCTCGTCTCATCAAGCTTTGTAAACATAAGCGAATCGACCCCTAAAAATGAGAAACTCTCATAAGTCAAAAGCAGATCTTCATACTTTATAGAGCTTGGAAGCACAAGCGTGACATCTACATCATAGCTAAGCTCTCTTGCGTTTAGGCACTCATATATATTTTTAAGCTTTTTTTGATCATAAGGACTAGATCCCATCGTGTCTATAAGTATGTAGTCGCAGTACTTTAGCGACTCCAAAGCACTCGCAAACTCTGGCGGATCTACAACTGTTTCGATACTTAACTTCATCATTCTAGCATACTGCATAAGTTGCTCCAACGCCCCTATACGGTAGGTATCAAGCACCACAAGCCCCACTTTGTACTTTCGCTCCATAAGGTATGAGTACCTAGCTGCGAGTTTTGCGATCGATGTTGTCTTACCAACACCCGTTGGCCCTACTAGCATCACAACTCTTTTTTGCCCAAACCCTAGTGGCTCATCAAGCCTTACACCTACCATTTTACGAAGTATAGTTTGAAAATACTTCTTGATCGTGGTGCTATTTTGACGCATATTTTGAGGCATATGCTCTAGCGTGATACTCATCACAGAGTCAAGATGAGCTCTATCCATTCCGCTCTCATACGCAAGCTTATAGATCTCCGCAAACTCTGGTGGGATCTGCACTTGTGGTGCTTTTTCGTCCCAAAACATACTCTGTATAATCTTCACCTTGTCGCTTAGTTTTGAGATCTCATCTTTGATCTCTTTTAGCTCTTTGGTGTCAAGCTGTGGCACAAATGAGCTATCCATCGGCTCTTTAGTGTTGTGGATCTGCGAGATGTGTTTGGCAGCGTTTGAGATATCAAAAAGCACATCAGCACTCTTTTTAGCAAGTGGTTTCTGCTCATCTACTCTCTGCTCACCCCCTTTTAGCTCTCCTCTTTTGCCATAAGTGACATCTATGCTACTTGACTCTAGCCCCATCACAAGCTCATAAAGTGGCTCTTTTGTAAAGGATTTTTGCTGTATCTGCTGGGTATTTATGTGAAACATTGAGTCGTAGTTTGGATCTAACTTCGCCTTTTTTAGTGCCTCTGATGGTGTGCGACCTGTAAAAGTAAAGAGCTTCATCTTTTTATCTCACAAAGCGGGATCATCACACTATCTCTTGAGGCGTACCCAGAGTGGGGTATCGTAAGCCTTTGATGAGCAACTTTACGATCTTCAAAAAAGATGATATCAAGATCTAGTGTTCTTGGTGCATCTTTAAAGCTTCTTTTTCTCAAAAATCTCTTCTCCACTCTCAAAAGGTAGTCTAAAAACTTAAGTGGTTGCATATTTGTTCTAACCACCATAACACTGTTGTAAAAAAACTCCTGATAGACATAGCCAAACGGTGGATTTTTAAGGATCGATGAGATCTTCTCAACCGCTACTCTTTTGTCGCGATTTAGAAAGATATAGAGCTTTTGCATACGCCTTTTTACATCTCCCATATTGCCACCAACTCCCACCACTACGCTATATCTATGTGAACTCTTTTTTATAAACTCTGCGTTGCGTAGGTTCTTATAGATGCTAAGCTCATCACTAAGACGACGCAACACATACATATACTACTGCTCAGCTTGGAGCTTACTAGCCTCTTGCATAGCTTTTATTTCATTGAAGATCTGATACATTCCAACCAAAGCTAGGTGGTAGCCATATGGTCCAAAACCTATAACACTAGAGGTACAAACTGGTGCTATCATATTCTCTTTTCTAAAATCCTCTCTGCGGTGGATATTGCTTATGTGCACCTCGATCGTTGGAAGAGCCACCCCTGCAATAGCATCACGGATCGCGATAGATGTGTGAGTATAAGCAGCTGCGTTGATGATGATACCTTGTGCATCGCCATAGCACTCTTGGATCCTATCAACTAGCTCGCCCTCAAGATTGCTTTGAAAAAACTCAATCTCCACGCCGATTTGTGTAGCATACTCTTTCATCTGTGCATGGATCTGCTCAAGCTTCATTGAGCCATAGATCTGCTGTTCTCGCACTCCTAGCATATTTAGATTTGGTCCTTGGATCACTACAACTTTCATCTACTACCTTTTTAGTTTAAATAATTAAGTGCCTATTTTACCTAAATAAAGCATAATTATTTTTAAATTTTGCCACAAATGAGGTTTTATGAAAATTATTGCACCCACATACATCTTAACTCCAGATACCCTACTCACAGATCAAGCGATCGCATTTGAGAAAAACATAGTCAAAATCGCCCCGTTAGATGAGCTAAAGGCTCTCTTTCACGATGCTAAGTTTATAGAGACAAAACCCTACTCGCTCCTTATGTCTGGGCTTATCAACTCTCATCTGCATCTTGAGTTTAGCTCCAACAAAACCACACTCAAATATGGCTCATTTTTGCAGTGGCTATATAGTGTGATGGCAAGTCGAGATGAGCTTATAAGTAGCTGTGATGATGAGACTATGCGAGGTGTGCTTGATGGTATGCTAAAAAGTGGCATAACCACCATAGGAGCGGTTAGCTCGTATGGTTTTGATCTTACCTCTTGCGTGGAGGCGAAGCAAAATGTGGTCTATTTTAGTGAGCTAATCGGATCAGATCCACAGATGATAGATACTCTTTATGATCTCTTTTTAGCCCGCTACGAGGAGTCTAAAAGGCAAAGTAGAGATGGTTTTTACCCCTCCATCGCTATCCACTCCCCCTACTCTACTCACCCACAAATCGTAAAAAAGGCACTTGAACTAGCTTATGAAGATAGGACAAGAGTTAGTGCTCACTTTATGGAGAGCTTCGCTGAGAGAGAGTGGCTTGATAGCTCTAGCGGGGAGTTTAAGGAGTTTTTTAGCTCTCTGCTAAAAAGAGATGCTCCAACAATGAGTAGTAGCGAGTTTTTGGCTCTTTTTGATGGTATAAAAAGCTCTTTTGTGCATGCTATCTTTGCAAACGATGCTGAGTTAGAAACCATCAAAAGAGGCGGATCCTCGATCATTAGTTGTCCCATATCTAATAGACTACTTGGCGGTGGTAAACTAGATCTTGAGCAGATCAAAAAGCATGATCTAACCCTAGCAGTCGCCACAGATGGGCTAAGCTCAAACTATACGCTAGATCTATTTGAAGAGCTTAGAGTTGCTCTTTTTATGCACTATGAGCAAGATCTTGCAAGCTTAGCCAAAGATCTGATCCTAAGTGTGACCAAAAACGCTGCAAAGGCACTAGATCTTCCAACTGGCGAGATCAAAGAGGGTTTGCAAGCCGATATGATAGTACTAGATCTTGGTAGCAAAGCACCGCTAGATCTACACCTTGGGTTAATCTTGCAGAGATATAATATCTACCAAATCTTTATCCGCGGGGAGTTTATAGATGTTTAAGAGCTTTTTTTCTAATGTTGCCAAAACGCTCAAGTTTATACAAGATCATTTTAAGGCTATGATCTTTTTGCTCATCGTTGTGCTTATATTTTTGCCAAAATCTAGCGAAGATCTAACACCAAACAACTTAGAAGAGATAAGACTAAGTGGCACCATAATGGACGCTAATGAGGTGGTAGATCAGATAGATAAAGCTAGAGTTAATGATCACATAAAAGGGATACTTCTAAACATCGACTCCCCTGGTGGAGCGGTTGCTCCCTCCATCGAGATAGCAGAGGCGATTAAGCGAGCCAAAAAGAGCAAGCCCGTAGTTGTTTATGCTAGTGGAACACTCGCAAGCGGGAGCTACTACGCCTCCATCTGGGCAGATAAGATAGTAGCCAACAAAGGCTCTATGGTTGGAAGCATCGGGGTTATCATTCAAGGTGCAAACATCGAGAGCCTGCTAGAGAAGGTGGGAGTAAAGACCCAAAGCGTACAAGCTGGCGAGTATAAGCAAGTTGGTCGTATGGATAGAGAGTGGAGCAGAAAAGAAAAAGAGGAGCTAGAAAAAGTGATAGATAGCACCTACGCCACCTTTGTAGAAGATGTAGCTGAGGCTAGAGGCTTAGATCCACAAGATGCCGATACTTTCGCAAATGCTCATATATTTACCGCGTCTCAAGCAAAAGATGTAGGACTTGTAGATACCATAGGTGTGAAGTTTGATGCCCAAAATCTACTAGCTGAGCTTAGTGGGGTGGAAAAGGCGATCTGGAACAAAGAGGACAAGATAGAGAAGATCTTTAAAAAGCTCACCTCCGAAGCAGTGCTAAGCCTAAGTGCTAGCCTAGTGCCTCAGATGGTGCTAAAGTGATCTAGTTTTTTACAACTCTGATCACGCTTGAGGCATTTTGGAAGATCCTCTCAACCCTATCTTGCCACAAAGATCCAAACTCTCTGGACTCCTCCTCGCTTGCCATACCCATCATCATCTTTTGCATAAGTTGCCCCATCTTTGGACTGCCACCTACACTTGATGGATCGTAGTAAACATCTACGCTTGCCTTGTTATCTACCCTAGTGAGTCTGATCGATGATGAGATTGGTGCTTCAAAACTCATCAAAGAGTGTCTTGCAAACTTGCCACTAAGACCCTTAAAGCCACTCGTCTCAGTCGCACCTGTGATGTGAGAGACAACATTACCAATCACCCCAGCAACACCATCCTCGGCATGCTCTCTAAACTCAACTCTAACCTCTCCGCGAACTGCTCTAGCTTCACCATAGAGTGCTTTTAGTCCCTCTAAAGTTACAAGATACGCCCCTGCAACAGTCGGACAACTATGCCCCGCAGCTTTTACGACCTCTAAAAAGCTAACTTCATAGCACCCATCATAAAACGCCCCTAGCGTCTTTGCTAGCGGATCTACTAGCTTTATACTCTCAACTTTATCAAAAAACTCTGGATAGTTCAACTTAAACTCCTCTTTTGTAGTATCTTCGCACGAAGAGCAAAACTCTCACTCATCAGATCTACCTCATCGCCCACATCTAGGCTACCAAGCTCCACAAGTGTAGCATCTTTTGAGATCTGAACAAACCCTTTTTTGCTCTTTGGTTTTAGCGATTCTATCATCTTTTTTAGCAAAGCGAGTTGATCTGTGAAAGAGCTAAGCCTAAAGGTGATCTGCTGATCTAGTAGAGCTTTTATGTTTTGCAGACTCTCTTTGTATCTTATGATTTTCTGCTCACTTGAGCTAGAAGCAAAGAGTGCTCTTATGTGCTCTAGTTGCTCTTTTTTGCTTCGTAGCAACTGCCACAAGAGACTCTGTGCGTGTGATCTTTGTAGATCTAGTCCTAACAAAAGCTCTTTTGTATCTGGTAGTATCAGCTCCATAGCAGAGCTAGGTGTAGCAGCTCTTAGATCTGCGACATAGTCACTTATGACCCAGTCGATCTCATGTCCAACCGCTGAGACTATGGGCGTTTTTGCCTCAAAGATAGCATCAGCTACCACTTTTTCATTAAACGCCCAAAGATCCTCTATGCTCCCACCACCACGAGCTACAACGATAACATCAAAACCACTCTCATCAGCTAGTTTGATAGCACTAGCTATCTCACCGCTTGCCTCATCACCCTGTACTAGCACATCGTAGTTTACTAGTTCAACCAACCTAAAGCGGTTTGATGCCACTCTTAGCATATCTTGCAGTGCTGCACCCGTCGCCGAGGTTACAAGAGCTACCCTTTTGACAAACTTTGGCAGTTGCTTTTTTCGCTCCTCATCAAAGTAGCCATCATCTTTTAGCTTAGCTTTTAGCTGTTCATACGCAAGATGCAAAGCCCCCACACCAGAAGGCTCGATACTAGAGGCTATGATCTGGTACTCTCCACGCGGTTTATAAAGCGAGATAGAGCCAGATATGATCACACTCTGCCCCTCTTCTAGCGTAAACTTAAGTCTTGAAGCCACAGATCTAAAACAGACCGCTTTTATGCTAGAGTCATCATCTTTTAGTGTAAAGTAGATATGCCCGCTTCCATGGTAGGTGATGCGTGATAGCTCGCCCTCAACTAGCAAGTTATCAAAAGTTGTCTCAACTACGCTTTTGATCTGCTCATTGAGACTTGAAACGCTGATAGCTTGCATCAGATCTTCTTGGCGATCTCTACGCCAGCAGTATCATAAGCTGGTGCGATATCATCAAACATCAAGACTATTTTCTCCTGCTTCACCGCTCCCCTCTTTCTAACCCCAAAAATCATCTTCGCTTTCACCTTTTTTTATAATAATTTCATTACCAATCAATTTATTTTTAATATAAGAAACTCTTTGTTCATAATATTTTTTAAATATATTTTCAAGAGTATTTTTTGAATACCACCCCCTATGAAACGGTAGCCCCTTTATCTTATTTGGAAGTTTATCTATATAATCTAAAAATGTATCTATAAATTTTACACAAACTTCATCAATCAAAGTTTCAGTATAACTTTTTTCAATACCAATAGTGTTAGCAAATCTCAAAAGTGATATTGCCATCATCTGTCGATAGAGTTTTTTAACAATAAAAAAACCTTATTTTTTATACAATGAAAAACAGAGAAAACTATACTTTAGATGAGTATTGGGGAGTTAGGTATTAACACTTTAAAGATCCCAACTAGTTTAACTCCGCTTCCTAGATACTAGATCACCCTACACTCAGAGCCTTGCAGAGTACTCTAATATACTATATCTTTTTAGCGATGAGTAGCGTAGAGATATCCATTGAGAAACTTTTAGCATAAAGCACCTCAAAGCCTGACTCTTTTAGCTCGTTTTTCATATCATCAACACTCAAAAAAGTCTCTATGGAGTTTGGCAAGTATGTATAGGCCTCAAGGTTTTTTGAGATCATACCACCGATGATTGGCAGTATCTTGTTTAGATAAAAGTCTCTGATTCGTCCAAAAAATGAGGGATTTGTGTTTTTCATAAACTCAAGTATCACCACAAGTCCACCCTCCTTTAGCACTCTGTGAAACTCACTAAGTGCCTTCTCTCGCTCTACTACATTTCGTATGCCATAAGTAATGCTTAGCAGATCTGCCTGAGCGTCTTCGAGTGGGATCTGGGTTGCTTTTGAGTTGATAAACTCAAAACCCTCAAACTTTTTCTTAGCAACTTCAAGCATACCAACTGATGGATCTACGCCTATTAGTTTGCCAATTTTTACGCCATTTGATCTTGATTGCCTCTGCCAAAACCCCATCATATCGCCCGTGCCACACGCTACATCAAGTACAAGATCTATCTCTTTTTTACCATAAAAACTAAATGCGAGATCACATGCTCTTTTTCGCCAGCTTCGATCCACCCCCATGCTCATAACACGATTTGCAGTGTCATAAGTTGGTGCGATATCATCAAACATCGAGACTATTTTTTCCTGTTTTTCCATCACCGCTCCCCTCTTTTTAACCATAATATTATATCTTTACTTGCCTGAGTGCTATTTAAGATCCTAAAGCTCTCATTCGCTTCAAAGCTCTTTTTGCCCCCAAAAGTAGGTGCAACGAAGCAGAGATGCAGATCTACTATATCCTTTGTCGCTTCAAACATAGATGATCCGCCCTCGATCATTATATTTTTGTAACTTTTGAGCACACTTAGATCTGATCCGATCATGACCTTGCGATCTTTGATGCCAAAAAGCGGGATAGATCTATCAAAATCATCACCTCTTGAGTAGATAAAAAGATCAGGTGTCACTCCACCAGCAAGCCTCGCATCAAGTGTTGGCTTATCAGCTCTCACCGTCTCGCCACCCACCACAAGTAGATCACACTTTGATCTCATAGCGTGAACTAACTCTCTTGACTCAAGCGAGCTTATCACACCATCATCATAGGTGCCATTTAGCCTCTGTGCCCACTTAAAAAAGATAAAACTACCACTCATATAGTGCCTAAAAGGAAGTAGCAGATCCTCACAACTCTCCTCTAAAACTCCCACGCTCACATCTATGCCACAAGAGATAAGCAGATCTACTCCACCACTCGCTTCGCGGTTTGGATCTAGCGTGCCGATCACAACTCTCTTTGGCTTTAGCTCTCTTAAGAGCAAGGCACAAGATGGAGTTTTACCGCTATGAGCACACGGCTCAAGCGTTACAAAGATGGTAGCCTTAGCAAAAATGTTATTGTGATTTTGAAGTAGATAGTTGTGTTTCTCTTTTGGAGCAAGGCTCAAGATCTTCTTATCATCGGTTAGTTTTGCATAAGCGTGACTTAGTGCTTCTAGCTCCGCGTGAGCAGATCCAGCCTCTTTATGTGCCTCTACGACTAGTAGATCTCCGCACTGCACTACGCACCCCACAGCAGGGTTTGGGTAGGTTAAGCCTTGATACTTCCACGCCTCACAACTAGCAAGACGCATAAAGAGTTCATCACCACTCAAAGTATGTTCTAGCACTCTTTACATCACCAAAGCCAACCTCTTGCGTCTTGCCATCTACGCTTATGGTTAGTATCTCATCTTTAACATCTACAAGCTCGCCTCTAAGCTTTGTTTTGTCTCGCAGACTCAACTGCACACTCTCGCCAACACTCAGCTCGGCTTGTCTAAGCGAGGTGATCTTTCTCTCAACGCCAGCACTTCCAACCTCTAGTCTATACTCGCCACTAACAGGTGGTTTGACATCTAAAAGTGGTGAGAGCAGATGTGTCAGATCCACGCACTTATCCATACTCACCGCCTCTCTCTTGCCATCAACTACACTTGTGCTAACCACACTTACGCGGTAAATAAGCTCATCGTTATCCCTAAGCGTTGAGACATCATAAAGCTCCAAGCCTATGGAGTTTGCCATCAACTCAATATCTTGCATCTACTCCCCTTTTTTTGCTATAAGATCAAAAAGTCGCTCGATATCTTGTGCTCTTTGCATCGTATCATCAAATACAAAAGTCATCTTTGGAGCCTTAAACCACCCCTGATCAGAGGCACAGTAGCTCTCTATATGTGAGCTAGCTTTTTTTAGTTGAGCCAACAAGTCACTCTTCTCTTTGTCATTAAAGTATGATGGATCAAGATAGATCTTAGCATCAGATCTCCCTCTTGAGCACTTTACCGCCACGACACTTAGCTCATGAAGTCTCGCATCATTTAGCGATCCAAACGCCTCGCTCACTAGCTCTACAAGCAGTGACTCGGTTCGCTTGATCCTAATGGCAGCTTCATTCACAGCTTGATCTCTTGCTCGATTTTCTTAAATGTCTCGATAACATCGCCAACTGCAACATCATCATAACCCTTGATCATCACACCGCACTCATAACCACTACCCACCTCAGAAGCATCATCTTTGAAGCGTTTTAGTGAAGTTAGCTCGCCCTCATGGATCACAACGCCACTGCGGATAACTCTCACAAGTCCACCACGAATCAGCTTGCCATCTACCACAAAACAACCCGCGATCATACCTTTTGGAGTCTTGAAAGTATCGCGAACATCAGCTTGACCAGTGTTTTCTTCTCTATATTTTGGAGCCATCATACCTGTTAGCATATTGGTTACATCATCAAGTAGTTCGTAGATGATATAGTATGTTTTAATATCAACTCCGCGTTGCTTTGCGAGTGCTTTTACTATGCCCGTTGGGCGAACATTAAAGCCTAAAAGTATAGCGTTATCACCACTTGCAACCAGCTCGACATCATTTTCAGTGATCCCACCAACTCCACTAGAGATAACACTCACTTTTACCTCTTCATTTCTTAGCTGATCTAGTGAAGTTTTGATAGCCTCTAAGCTTCCATGAACATCGGTTTTAAGCACAACTTTTAGCGTTTTTAGCTTGCCCTCTGCGATCATCGCAGTCATATCTTCTAGGGTCGATTTGGTACTAAGTGAAAGCTCTTTATGGCGGTCATACTCACGGCGTTTTTGAGCATAGTTTCTAGCCTCTTTGTCGCTTGAGGTTTGAACAAGTATCTCACCTGCTGCTGGGACATCGTTTAGCCCCACGATAACAGCAGCGTGACTCGGCGTTACACTGCTAAGTGCAGCTCCATTTTCATCAAGCATCGACTTAACACGCCCAAATGTGCTTCCACAAACTATATGATCACCCACTCTTAGTGTACCATTTTGCACGATCACCGTCGCAACCGCACCGCGACCTTTCTCTAACGAGCTCTCTACAACTGTTGCTTTTGCCATCGCTTTTGGATCAGCTCGTAGATCCATCACCTCAGCAGTTAAGAGGATATTTTCTAGTAGATCATCAATCCCCATACCTGCCTTTGCAGAGATTGGCACAAACTCTATATCGCCACCCCATTCGATAGGCGTGAGTCCAAGTTCTGCCATCTGAGTCTTTACCATATCGGGGTTTGCACTCTCTTTATCCATCTTGTTCATCGCAACAATGATCGGAGCACCCGACTCTTTTGCCATAGAGACAACCTCTTTGGTTTGAGCCTTCACACCATCATCTGCTGCAACAACTACAATGATGATATCAGTTACATCGGTTCCTCTTTGTCTCATCGCACTAAATGCCGCGTGACCTGGGGTATCCAAAAATGTTATAGGTTTGCCATTTTGAGTGATGGTGTAAGCACCGATATGTTGTGTGATCCCACCTGCCTCGCCTTGTGCGGTTTTGGCTTTGCGGATCGCATCTAGTAGTGAAGTTTTACCATGATCGACATGCCCCATTATGGTGATAACTGGTGGTCTTGTCTCAGTTGCTAGTGCTTCATCTTCTACTAGATCTTCAACATAGTTAAACTCATCTTTTGGATCTACTATACTAACCTCAACGCCAAACTCCTCAGAGAGTATCTCGATCTCATCGTTTGAGAGGAAGTCATTTTTCATCTTCATAACACCAAGGTTAAAAAGCACCTTGATAACCTCAGCTAGAGGCTTAGCAAGCTTCTCTGCAAACTCATAAAGACGGATATCTTCAGGGATCTCAACATGCGTGATCACCTCCGCTTCAGCTCTATCTCTGGTGTACTTTTTGCGTTTTTTACGCGAAACACTGCGGTTTTGTGGTTGGTTAAAAGTCGAGGCGATCTTTGAGTTTCGCCCTACTGGAGTCTGCGTTTTTGTCTTGCGTGGTTCATCTGCGACTATCTCTTTGCGATCTAGATCATGTAGATCCAAAAGCACAACTTGATCTTCGTCCATATCCATCGAAACATCGCTAAGCCCATCACCAAAAATATCTAACCTCATACCCTGATCATGCTTTTTATGTACTGTAGGTTGTGACTTTGGTCTTTTTTTGCGAGATAGCTCCTCTAGTGCCTCTGCACTAAGCTTACCATAGCTTGACACCGCAGAAGCTCTGCTACTTGCTACCTCTTGTGGTTGTGGAGCTGATCTCTTTTTTACTATCTTTAGTCTTGAGACTCTTTGTGGTTGTTGCACAGCTGGTTCTAAAGGCTCTGGCTTGCTAACTGGATCTGCCTTTGGAGCTTCTACTTTTTTGCCTTGATCCACCTCTGGTGCTGGCTTAGCCTCTACTGCTGGTTTTGGCTCAGCTTTTGGCTCTTTTTTACTCTCTTGTGGTACATCTTTTTTAGGAGCATCATTCTTTTTTACTACTGGTTTTTCTGGCTCTGGGGCACTCTCGCCACTCATAATAAAATCAGCAAGTGCTTGAGCCTCCTGTATAGAGACTGAACTGCTAGCTGATTTTACTTCTAAGCCTAGTTCTTGGGCCTTTGTTACAACATCTTTTGAAGTAATTCCAAGCTCTTTTGCTATTTCATGTACTCTAACTTTCTCACTCATCAATAATGATCTCCTTTAATTGTTTTAATAACTCATCTTTTTGCGGGCTTTTACACTGACGCATCAGGGATTTTGCGACTCTTTTTTCATCACTTACACAAGAGTAGCATAGATAAAAACTTCTACCACTTCCCCCAAATCTAGTAAGTTGTAAATCGACGCACGAAAGCCTAAGCAGGTTAGTCTGTGCATCTTTTAGCCTACAACTGATGCACGATCTTTGAGGTATATGAAACTTTTGCACAATTATATCTTAAAAATCCTATTTTACGCTAAGATCTTATCTCTCGATAATCAATCCGTCGTTGTCAAAGTCCAAAACTTTTACCACAAAAGCTGGATATTTTTGCTCCATTTTTTGAGACAAACTGAGTGCATCTTCATCATAAACCATACTAAAAAATGTAGATCCACTACCTGAGAGCGTACTCATCAAAGCACCATTTTCATAAGCAAGCTTTTGCACACCAAAAAGTTCAGGCATCATCTTCATACGAATGCGTTGGTGCATCTTATCTTGCGTAGCGATCTTTAAAAGCTCCCAGTTTTCACTAAAAAACGCACCCACTGTTAGCGAAGAGTGAGAGAGATTAAAAACAGCGTTTTCTTTAGTGTAAGTCTTAGGTAGAAGTGTTCTGGATTTGCTTGTGCTTATGGGCTTATCTGGGATCACAACGACAGCTTTTATGTATGGTGGCAGATGCTTTTTTAGAGAAAAAACCTTTGATTTTTCTACTATACTAACATTAAAACCACCCATCACCGCGGGCGTAATATTATCAGGGTGTGGCTCATAAACAAGAGCGTGGTTTAGTATGCGTCTTTTTGGCACTCTAATCCCCGCTGCCTCATGAGCTGATGCTATGGCACTGATAATTACCGCAGAGGAGCTTCCAAGCCCCCTTGACATCGGGATCTGATTGTAAAATGTAAACTTAAAGTTTTGCTTCTTTTTTGTTAGTTGTGCGTAGTGTTCGTTAAATATTGAGGTAAAGAGGTTGTTTCCCTTTAGCTTTGGGTTATCCTCACCCTCCCCTTTTATACTCATAGCAAAAAATTTTGATGGCTGGATCTCTACCACATTACGAAGGTTTAACGCTAGCCCAAGAGAGTCAAAGCCTGCTCCTAAATTTGCACTTGTTGCTGGAACATTTATGGTCACATTTTATCCTATTGCACCTATGACATAGATAGGCTCAGCTTGAGCTTTTACTTCGCTCTCATCTAAGGTTTGTGGCAACAAAAACCTCGACTCTGGCGGAGTCTCAAACTTCTGGGTTATAATTTTAGATGAAACTTTAACAAAATATAGCTTTGCCATCGCTTTTATGGGCTGGTTTTGGTTAAGATAAAATCCATCTACTGCAAAAAGTGACACATCTTCTAGTATACTAAGGCTTTTTAGAAAGATATATGTAAGCTTTATGGACATAAAACTCCCTGGAGAGTTTACATATATGAGTCTATCTATCTTGTAGCGACTAGCTAGATCTGCGTAGATCTCAGCTAGTAGATCAGAAGTTTTGCCCTCTTTTGTGAGTGTTTCAACCAGTTTGCCATCACTATAAACTCCTACCATTATGGGATCACTTATGGTAGAAAAAAGCAGGCTAACACTCTTATGCGTAGGCTTTTTGCAGTACTTTATGCTTCTCTCCTACAAGCTCGATCACTTCAAAGTTTTGCGGATCTTTTAAAAGCTCAAGTGTTAAAAGATGGTTTAGGTTGTGACTTCCCGCCATCGCTTCATAGTTACCAACAAAGTTTAACCCTAGAAGCGACATATCACCGATGGCATCTAAGATCTTATGCCTTACAAACTCATCGCTATACCTAAGCCCCTCAGGATTTAGTACCTTTTTATCATCTAGTACTATGGCGTTATCTAGCGATCCACCAAGTGCAAGCCCTTTAGATCTAAGATACTGCACCTCATGCAAGAAGCCAAAAGTTCTAGCTTTTGCGATCTCATCTTTGTAGTTTTGCTTTGTGAAGTTTAGTACAAACTCCTGCTCGCCTATGACGGGGTGAGGAAACTTAATGGTAAATGCGTACTGCAAGTCGTTTGATGGGTAGAGTTTGACATATTTGTCACCATCTTTAACCTCTACTGCTTGCTTGATGCGGATCACCTTTTTTGGCTCATCAAGCTTAGCTAGCCCCGCCTCATCTAAAAGCATACAGTAAGCTATACTACTACCGTCCATGATAGGGATCTCATCTGCATCTACTACAACTCTGATATTATCAATACCATAAGCATAGATAGCAGAGAGCATATGCTCGATAGTTGATATCACATATCCATCTTTACCAATGACTGTTGCCATCTTAGTATCTACTACATTTTCTGGCTTTAGAGCTATGGAGACATCTACATCACTTCTGTGAAAGATGATGCCACTATTTGCCTCTAGTGGCTCAAGTCTAAGTCTCACCGCAGAGCCTTTGTGAAGCCCTATGCCTACCACCTCTACGCTATTTTTTATGGTTGTTTGGTACATATTTTCTACTTTATCAGAGATCTTGCATTTGCCAAAACATCATCGATATTTAGCTTGATCCATTGAGCGTCCATCCACTCATCAGGACGCACCTCTACACCTTGAACTAGCACGCCAAAGTGCAGGTGATCTCCCATAGCGTAGCCTGTTTTGCCAGAGTGAGCGATCACTTCGCCCGCTTTTACATAGTCTCCCGTGTTTACACTAAGACTTGAGCAGTGACCATAGAGTGTATAAAGACCCAAAGAGTGATCTATCATCACCATGTTTCCATATAGACCATTAAAGTCGCTAAACTTCACCTCTCCACCATTTTGAGTCCTGATCTCCGCTTGAGCAATACTTGCTAGATCTAACCCCATATGCCACGACTCACTAAGCTTTGCTTTGTTATAAAAGTAGTGTCTATGATCACCATAACTCGCCACAGCAGCGGCATTTTTAAGCGGGTACATAGGCTTAAATGAGATAGTATCTACCATCTCTTTACTCACTTTAGAGCCTACATCGTGTATGAGGATCTCATTTTTCTCTCTGATGGTCTCATTTATAGCTCTAAACTGCTCTAATGGCTCCTCTATACCCAAAGTCTCCTCAAACTCATCAGCAAGCTCTGCGATCTTGCCGTGCAAAAAGTTATCGCTTATATCGATGTTTGAGACCTTGTAGTTGGCATCTTGCAAGAAGTATGGTATATAGACCTTTGTCTCATTGCCCGCCATATCGGTAGCTACTACACTTGCTCGAAATGAGCTCTCTGCTATTGGCCACGCCAAAAGCGTAGCATAGTAGCCCTCTTTGTAAAATGGAGTCGCTAAAAATCGCTTGCCAAAGTTTGTCTCTATGTGTAGATCTTTTAGGTTTTCATCGACTGCCCTAAAGACCACAAGTGCCGATCCACCCTTTTTGATCTTGTATGAGTTTGACACCACATCGACACTTGGGCGTTTTTTGTCTACTACTAGCGAGTACTCTTTTATGGCGAGGTTACCCGCAAAATAGTTCCACTTACTAGAGTCATTTGCCTCTATGCGTATCTTTACTTGCTCCTCTTTTGAAGCAAAGATCGCCTTTGGTGGATCTAGCTTTAGTATGACTCTTTTTTGAGGCTCTAGGAGCTGATCGTTTAGTAGCAGACTCTCTTCGCCTGCAGTGATCATGCTCACTCGGTAACTCTTGATACCTAGCTCATCATCTATTGTGATCTCTAGCGGTTTTTTCAAGTTCCAATAACCACTTGTTTGCATATTTATAGCAGGTGCATCTCGCTTAAAACTCTGCGAAGTGTAAACATACCCGCCCACTCCAACAATAAGAGCTAAAAATAGCACTAAAAAGATCGATGACGAATTCCTTCCTCTAGCCAACTAATATCTCCTTGATTGTTTATACTGCATAAATGAAGCAAATTTTGTGCCACTACAAGCGTAAGTTACGAATTATACGCTATTTTTTATTCATCTTGTAAACATATGCCAAAACCTCTGCCACAGCACTAAATAGCTCTGATGGGATCTGCCTATCTATATCTACTTTTGCGTAGATCTCCCGTGCTAGCGGTGGATTTTGCACTATATGTACACCATTTTCTTTAGCGATTTTTCTGATCGCAAATGCTATATGATCAACCCCTTTTGCCACTACAACAGGAGCTTGAGTGTTTAGCTCATCATACTTTAGTGCAACTGCATAGTGCGTAGGGTTTGTGATGACCACATCAGCTTTTGCGACACTACTCATCATTCTTTTTCTAGCAGCTTGCATCTGAAGAGTTCTGATCTTTGCTTTTACTTTTGGATCTCCCTCTGCATTTTTGTGCTCATCTTTTATCTGTTGCTTAGTCATCTTTAGCGACTCAGTGTAACGCCTGCGAGTCACTACAAGATCTACCAAAGCAAAAGCTAGCATGATCATATATATGACAAGTGCTAAAAAAATAGCCTTTTTTGCAAGCCACACCAATTGATCTGCAAGTGTATAGAGCGTCACCATCGGCAACTCTTTTGTAAACTCATAAAAGAAGTAAAACGCCACTCCAAGAACCATAAATGATTTGCTCGTGGTCTTTAGTGCATCTAGGATTTTTTTGAGGCTAAAGAGGTTTTTTGCCCCCTTGATAAAGTCAAGCTTTTCAGGCTTAAACTCGATAGCCTTTGTGCTAAACAAAAACCCAAACTGTGAAACATTGCCCACAATGCCCGCTATGGCAACCGCAAACGCCACAGGCATCACTATAAAAAAAAGCTCCCGCATAGTAATTATCGTCACATTTAGAAGCATCTCTTGAGTTATACTGCTACCTATAAGCGAGAAGTAGTATCTAGCTAGCGTAGAGATGTTTGCGTATATGTATGGCAAAAAAAGTATAAATATCGCAATGGCAACCAGCAGAGTAAACATACCAGAAATCTCACGCGAATTTGGGACATTTCCATCAGCTCTAGCCTTTTCTATCTGCTTCTGCGTGGGGTCTTCGGTGCGACCTTCATCTTCAGCTGCCAAGATCTACTCGCTACTCTATCTTCATAGAGATGTCGATCCATTTTGCTTGATGGATCATTGAGCCACTACTTATGGCATCAACTCCTGTTTTTGCGTAGTTTGCAACACTCTCAAGCGAGACATTACCGCTTGCTTCTAGTAGTATATGCTTATAGTTTGCATCTCTTAGATCTACAACAGATCTGATCTCATCTAGGCTCATATTGTCACACATTACGATATCAGCATCTGCGTCAAATGCCACTTTTGCCATCTCTAAACTCTCAACTTCTACTTCGATCTTTGTAGTAAATGGTATAACTTTTCTAGCTTTTTTTATGTAGCTCTTTAGATCTAGTATGGTTTTTAGGTGAGTATCTTTTAGCATCAAAGCATCATCAAGCCCCATACGGTGGTTTGTTGCACCTCCACATCTTGAAGCATACTTCTCAAAAACCCTTAGAAGCGGGCGAGTTTTGCGAGTATCTAGCATCGCGGTGCTACCTGCAAGATCTACAAACGCTCTTGTGTGCGTTGCTATGGAGCTTGCGTGAAGCAAGATATTTAGAAAAACCCGCTCCACTCGCAAAAGTGTGTGCGACTCTCCACTAAGCTTTGCTAGCAGATCACCACTCCCAAATGCCTCTGCATCGCTAAAAAACCACTCTATGCTAAAGCCCTCAAGATCTGCTAAACGATCTAGATACTCTCTACCTGCAAGCACTCCGCTACTTTTGGCTATGATGGTGGCTTTTGTGCTCACACTCGGCTCTACAAGTGCGTAGAGATCACCCCTACCCACATCTTCGCTCATCGCCTCGCGTAAGAAACGATCCATCATAGCTCAAGCATCCTCTCTAGTGCAACTCTCGCCCATTTGATAGTCTCCTCATCAACAAGGATCTCATTTAGCGGCTCACCCTCATCGATGGACTTTAGTATGTCGTAGAGATCTTGCAAGGTGGTCTCATTCATCGTTGGGCACTCTGGTTTGGTTGAGGAGAGTACAAATGTATTTTTGGGACGAAGCCTATTTACAAGGTTATACTCCGTACCAACTGCTACTTTTTGATCCTCTGGAAGCTCTTTTATGTAGCGAATAATCTGCGAAGTTGAACCCACAAAGTCCGCTGCATCACAGATAGCTGGATCGCACTCAGGGTGTACTACTATGAGAATGTCTGGGTATTTTTTACGAAAAAACTTGATATCATCTAGGCTAAATAGCTGATGAACTGAGCAAAAACCGTTGTAACAGATGATGTCACTACTTGCAAGATCTGTATCTTGTCCTATCACAGCGGACTTTAGTCCCATCTGGTTAGCTATATTTTGCCCCAAACAGCGATCTGGCACAAAGAGGATCTTCTTGCCCTCTTCTAGTGCTTTGGTGATGATCTTTTTAGCATTTGCACTTGTGCAGACCATTCCGCCCATCTGTGCCACTTTTGCTTTGACATCAGCGTTTGAGTTTATATAGGTTATGGGGAGTATATTTTTGCTCTCTATGCCAGCTAGATTTAGTGCTTTGATCGACTCATCAAACATCATACCATCGATCATTACCGCCATCGCACAACACGCTGCTTTTGGCATCACTACTCGCTTGTGAGGTGAGAGCACTTTTACACTCTGCCCCATAAAACCAACCCCACAAAAAAGCACAAACTCACTCGTGTCATCTTTGGTTTTTATGGCAAGCTCTAGCGAATCACCTGTGATATCCGCCATCTCAAACACTTCATCTCGTTGGTAGAAGTGTGCCACCACCGTTACATCAAGCTTCTTTTTATACTCTAAGATCTTCTCTTTTAGCTCTTCATTACTTAGTTGCAAAACACCCTCTTAAATATCTCTTTTGTTAGTTGGAGTATTATAGCAAAATAAATTTTTACCAACCTATCTTAGATCATCTATTTTTGCTCTTTTAGCACCTCTTTGGTATCAGCAGTTGCAAAGAGTAAAAACCAAACAATATAGACCAAAGCCCCAACACCAAAGAAGAAATAACCATAGAAAAACCTTGAAAATCTAAAGTTTTTACGACTAACTAAGAGATGATCATCTTTTTGTACAACCTCGTAGCCACTATTTTCATAAAGCTTTATCGCCTCCCCTAGCCTATCTTTTGGCTCAACTCCATCAAGATACTCCCTAAAACGCACCGCATCTAGCCTAGATCTAGTCTCCTCCTTTTTTGCAAGAAAAAAGCCTATAAGCGGAGAGACTAGCATCAAAGCGAGTGCTAAAAGTGTGATCAAAGCATCTCTTTGATGATCTCTTCTCTACTTTTTATGCTCAGCAGTGCTGGAGCGATATCAAACGCGGTTTTAACACCACACTCACCCATTTTGTGTAGGCGATAAGCTGCTCTTGCATACGCCACAAGCACGCTTGCGGTAAACTCAGCGTTACTATCAAGTGCGATAGAGTACTCTAGCACATCTTTATGCTCGCTTGAAGTTGCACCACTTCTTATGACAAACCCACCATGAGGCATCTTTGAGTGGTTTAGATCTAGCTCCTCTTTGGTTATAAAGTGTACAGTCGTGTCATATGGCTCAAAGTAGTCTGGCATAGTTTTGATCGCTTGCTCCACTTTAGTGGCATCTGCACCACTTTTGAGCACTACAAAACACTCTCTTTTGTGCTTATCTTTTGTGCTTAGATCTGGGTTAGATCCACTCCTTACTGCTTGCATCGCTTCAGATGATGGTATGGTGTACTGCACACCCGCAGCTACACCCTCAACTCGTCTAATCGCATCGGAGTGACCTTGACTAAGTCCTTTGCCCCAAAATGTGTAGTTCTCTCCATTAGGAAGCACCGCCTCACTATAAAGTCTATGGAGTGAAAACATTCCAGGATCCCACCCCATGGAGATGAGAGCTACCTTTTTGCCCTCAAGTGCAGATGGGGTGATACTTGCCTCATACTCTAAGATCTTCGCGTGAGTATCGAAGCTATCTACGGTGTTGAAGTGCTTTGCAAGAGCTGGTGTCTGAGTGGGAAGATCCTCTTTTGATCCACCGCAAAGTATAGCCACATCGATGCTATCTTTATGATCTAGCAAACTATCCATATGAAACGCCTTGCCACCAAGTGTTGCAACACCTGCAGGATCTCGCCTCGAATAGATGCCAACTAGCTCCATATCAGGGTTGTGTTTTAGTGCCATCTCGACGCCTCTACCTAGGTTGCCATAGCCCACAATCGCCACTCTTATACTCATGCTTACTCCTTTGATATTTGTGCGGATTTTACTATTTTTTAGTTTATAGCAAGTTAATTAGCAGTCAAGTTTTAGTAACTTTTTCATATAATGGCGTTATGAGTATGACGCAAGCCTCTTTTAGCAGATGTCGCCCATTTATCAAGTGGGTGGGTGGCAAACGATCCCTTTTAGATCAGATCATGCCTCATCTTCCGCAAAGTTTTGGCAACTATTTTGAGCCATTTGTGGGTGGTGGTGCACTCTTTTTTGAGCTACATGATCTAGGAGTTTTAGAGGGCAAAAAGGCTTATCTTTTTGACATCAACAGCGAGCTTATAAACGCCTATAAAGTTGTGCGAGATGATCCACAAAAACTAATAGCAGATCTAGCAGATCTTGAGCTTAGACACTCAAAAGAGCTATATTATGAGGTTAGATCACAAGATCGCAGTAGCGATTTTGCTCTACTAGATCCCATCAAACGAGCTAGTCGCTTTATCTACCTCAACAAAACCTGCTACAACGGGCTACATCGCGTAAATAGTAAGGGTGAGTTTAACGCTCCATGTGGGAGCTATATAAAGCCTCACATCTGCGATCATGCGGTCATAAAAAGAGCTAGCAAAGCTTTGCAAAACGCCCAGATCCACCACGGCAGCTATAAAGATGTCCTAAAAGAGGCAAAAAAGGGAGACCTCATCTACTTAGATCCGCCATACTATCCACTTACAAAGAGTGCTAATTTTACGGCATACAGCAGTAGTGTTTTTTTAGAAGATGAGCAGAAAAAGCTCTATGAGATCTTTAAAAAGCTTGATGGTATGGGTTGTGCGGTGCTAAAAAGTAACTCAAATAGCGACTTTATACGAGATCTATATAGTGAGTTTACTCAGCACGAAATTCTCTCTAGTCGCACTATAAATCGAGATCCAACAAACAGAGGCAGAATCAAAGAACTACTAATAAAGGGCAAAAATTGGCACTTATAGATCTACTAAATATATCAAAACATTATGAAGCACAACAGATTCTTAGCGGTGTAAACTTCCACATAGATGAGGGTGAGCGAGTTGTTATCATCGGCAAAAATGGCAGCGGCAAATCGACTCTTATGAAGATAGTTGAGGGGAGTTTGGAGAGTGATGATGGGGAGCGGATAGTTCGTCAAGGGCTTGAGATCAAGATGCTCTCCCAAAAGCCTATCTTTGATGAAAACCTAAGTGTAAAAGAGGCGATTGAGCTTAGTCTAAAAGAGATCCACTCTGCTAAAACTCGCTATGAGGAGCTAAGTATTGAGATAGGCAAAGATCCCAGCTCCAAGGCACTTCTAAGCGAAATGGAGCAGATCTCAGCATTTTTGGATCACCATAGTGCATGGAATATAGAAGATAAGCTAAAGCGGGTCATAAAGCACTTTGATCTTGAGGAGTATGAGCACAAAAGCATCAAGTTTCTAAGCGGTGGTGAGCAACGCCGAGTTGCACTAGCTGCACTTCTGCTACAAAAGCCAGATGTACTGCTACTTGATGAGCCAACAAACCACCTAGATGTTTATATGGTTGAGTTTTTAGAAGATCTGCTTCTTCGCGAACGCTTTACACTACTTTTTATCTCGCATGATCGCTACTTTATAGATAACATCGCCACTCGCACCATAGAGGTAGATGAGTGCAAGATCAGGGAGTTTAGAGGTGGTTATAGTGGCTATTTGAGCCAAAAAGAGGAGCTACTTCGTGTGATGCAAAAACAGCATGAAAACCTGCTCTCGCTCCTTAGACGCGAAAATGAGTGGTTTGCAAGAGGTGTGCGAGCAAGGTTGAAGCGAAATGAGGGGCGAAAAGAGAGGCTTATGAATCTTCGCGAAGATGCCAAAACCAACCCAAGTCGCATCAAAAAGATGAGCGTAGAGTTAGAGCGAGAGGCTAAGCACTTCAACCGCGATGAGAGCATAAACCGCCAAAAGATGCTCTTTGAGATAGAAGATCTATCGTGTAAAGTGGGTGAGAAGCTACTTTTTCAAAACTTCACAACCCGCATACTTCAAAAAGATGTCATCGCTATCGTAGGGGCAAATGGGAGTGGAAAAAGCACACTTTTAAAGATCCTACTTGGCAGACTAAAACCGACAAGTGGGAGTATAAAAAAGGGTGAATTTAGCATAGGTTACTTTGATCAGCACCGCGAAATGTTAGATGATGAGAAGAGCCTCATAGAGACATTTTGTCCACTTGGGGGTGATCGCGTAAGTGTGCGAGGACGAGATATGCATGTCTATGGGTATCTCAAAAACTTCCTCTTTCCTAGAGAGTTTTTAGATAAAAAGATCGGAGTGCTCAGCGGTGGTGAGAAGAACCGCATCGCTCTAGCTCTACTCTTTACTAAAAGCGTAGATGTGCTGATCCTCGATGAGCCTACAAACGACCTTGACATACCAACCATAAACATACTTGAAGAGCAACTTTTAAACTTTAGTGGAGCAGTTATTATCGTAAGTCACGACCGCTATTTTGTAGATAAGATCGCAAAAAAGCTCTACATCTTTAAAAACCAAACCATCGAAGTGAGCCACATGGCTTATAGTGAGTATCTTGAGCTTGAAAAAGAGTTAGCTGAGCTTGATGGTATGCAAAAAGAGTTTGAACAAAAGCCAAAAGAGATCTCAAAACCAAAAAGCACAAAAGTAAAACTCACCTATAAAGAGCAACTACTCTTAAAGAGTCTGCCTCAAGATCTAGAGAAACTCTCGCTACTCATAGGTGAAAAAAATGCCTGCTTAGCAGATCCCACCTGTTACGAGAGAGTTGGTATAACCGCTCTTGCAAGCGAGCTAGAGGAGCTTCAAAGCAGGCACGACGCTATGGAGGAGGAGCTACTGGAGATCATGCTAAAAGAGGAGAGTCTCTCTTAGAATAAAAGACTATCTACGCTCTTTTAGAGTGTCTGCTATCATAAATGCTAGCTCTAATGCCTGCGTCGCATTTAGTCTAGGATCGCAGTGGGTGTGGTAGCGAGAGCTTAGATCCTCTTCTCTAACTACAAAACTATCTCCACCGATACACTCTGTGACATTTTTACCAGTCATCTCAAGATGCACACCACCCGCGAAACTTCCCTCAGCTGCGTGAACTTGGAAGAACTGCTTCATCTCTGTTAGTATGTCATCGACTGGGCGAGTTTTGAAATTGTTTGATGACTTGATAGTATTGCCATGCATCGGATCACAGCTCCAAAGCACACTTCTGCCCTCTTTTTGAACTGCACGGATCAGCTTTGGCATACCATCTGCAACCTTGTTTGCACCCATTCTGACGATAATATTTAGCCTGCCCTCTTCATTGTTAGGGTTTAGTTTGTCACACAAACGGATCAGATCATCTGGATCCATAGATGGCCCCGCCTTGACACCCACAGGGTTTTGTACTCCGCTTAAGTACTCCACATGAGCACCATCAGCGTCACGAGTACGATCCCCGATCCAAAGCATATGAGCAGAGGTGTCAAACCACTCTCCACTAAGTGAGTCTTGTCTCGTAAAAGCCTCTTCATAAGGGAGTAGTAGAGCCTCGTGTGAGGTATAAAAGTCAGTCTCTCTTAAAGATCTGTTGGTCTTTGAAGTGATCCCGCACGCTCTCATAAATCTAAGCGAAGCATCTATCTCGCGTGAGAGAAGCTCATACTTCTTAGAGACCTCATCTTTTGCGGTAAAGTCTAAGTTCCACTGATGAACTCTATGCAGATCTGCCATACCACCACTCGCAAATGCTCGCAGAAGATTTTGCGTCGCAGCAGCTTGATTGTAAGCTTGGATCATTCGCTTTGGATCTGGAACTCTAGCCTCGGCACTAAACTCTACGCCATTTATGATATCGCCTCTATATGAGTCGAGTGTGACGCCGTTTATGGTCTCTTCATCGCTAGATCTAGGCTTTGCAAACTGTCCACCTAGTCTGCCCACTTTTACCACAGGCATACCGCCCGCAAATGTCATCACTACCGCCATCTGCATAATGGCTTTAAATGTATCTCTTATATTATCAGCACTAAACTCGCTAAAACTCTCGGCACAATCGCCTCCTTGAAGCAAAAACGCTTCACCTCTGGAGACCTCTGCTAGCTGATCTTTTAGTCTTCTTGCTTCACCCGCAAAGACCAGTGGTGGGAACTTTTTTAGCTGCTGCAAAACCGCTCTTAGCTCCTCTTGATCTGGGTAGGTTGGCTGCTGCTTGATCGGCTTAGCTCTCCAGCTTGTTGGACTCCATACACTCATACAAACCCTTGTCTAAAAATATTTTCGACATTTTACCCAAATATTGCTTATGCCTAGCCTCAAAAAGCTACTTTTTATGCTTAAAGATGTATAATGCCTCAATTTTTATAAAAGTAATAAATAATGCACAAAAATGATATTAAAGCTCTAGTCGAACAACTTTATGACAATCTTATAGAGCATATCGACAGCAATGAATCATACTCAAAAGAGCAACTACTTGAGCATATTCACAGAGCTAGCGAGGCGATTATTGCTATGGATCTAAAGAGTGTTGGCTCTATCGAGGAGACGAAGCAAGCTTACAAAGATAGCTACAAAGATATAGCAAAACGAAGCCTTGACTCATACAGTTTTACAAGTGAAAAATTTGAGGAGATTAGCAAAATGCACCAAGCAACCATCGAGGAGTGCAACAGTCCACACATAGATCTAAGTAGCCTTTCTCAAAAGTTTAGTGAGATCCAAAGTCACATGAGTGATGAGATCTCAAGGGCTAACAATATCATCACCGAACTAACTAGAAAAGTGGCTATTTTAGAGCAAACCTCAAACATAGATCCACTCACAAAAGTACTAAACCGCCGATCTCTTAGCACACATCTAGGTACAATTTTTTCAAATGAGACATTTAGATCTAACCTGCATATGATTATGCTAGATATCGACGACTTTAAGCAGATCAACGACAACTATGGGCACATCACGGGTGATAAGATCCTCATATTTGTTGCATCACTTTTGAAAAAAACACTACGAGATAGCGACAAGATCTTTAGGTATGGCGGTGAAGAGTTTATAATCATACTAAATCGCAACGAGGACGAAGAGGCAAGACTTGTAGCAGATAGGATCTTAAAGCTTATCCGCAACAACCGCCTCATCTATCTAGGCGAGACCATAAATATCACCGCTAGTATCGGGCTTACAAGGCTACTAAAGAGTGACAAAACACAAGAAGATCTGCTTCAGCGAGCCGATAAAGCACTCTACAAATCCAAATCAGATGGCAAAAATAGACTTAGCGAGGTTTATGAGTAGTGGATCTTAGTTATTTTGATATTGTAGCTACTCTACTGATCTTGCTTCTGGGGCTTAAAGGGCTTTTAAATGGGCTATTTAAGGAGCTTTTTGGGCTACTTGGCATAGTTGGTGGTATATTTGTAGCATCTAGATCTGCTAGTGGTGTAGGGGAGATACTAAGTGCTATGATCTTCAAGTTTGACAACCCATCAGCAGTACATTTTAGTGGGTTTTTAGCTACGCTTTTACTCTTTTGGATCGTGATGTTAGTAGCTGGTTCAACCCTAAAAAAGCTCATCGCACTAAGCGGACTTGGCGTTATAGATAGATTTCTAGGCTTTATCTTTGCATCTAGCAAATATTTCTTTGTAGCAGCAGTGATCATCTACGCAGCAAGCAATGTAAAAGCACTAAGATCCAACATAGATAGCACAATGAGCAGTAGCACACTCTACCCCGTTTTTGTCGAAGTGGGAGGCTATATCATGAAGATGGAGAGTGTTGAGAGCTTGAGTAAAGATGCCATAAAGGCGGTAGAAGATGAGATCTCTTCACAAGCAAACAGGCTCATAGATGAGACCAAAAACAACTTAAACATCGAGGAGGAGAGATAGTAATGGATAATATGCCAAATCTGGACGATAAAACAGTAAAGTATGATAAGTTGCTAAGTGACTTTAAAAACCTGCTCAAGCAAAACAACCTAAAGTTCACCATACAGCGAGAGGTGATCCTAGAGACGCTCTATAACTCAAACGAGCATCTAACCCCAGAGGCACTCCACAACCTTATACAAGAACGCTACCCAGATCTAAACACGGGCATAGCGACGGTTTATAGAACTCTCACACTACTAGAAGAGTCAGAGATGGTTACTTCGCTATCGTTTGGAGTTCAAGGCAAAAAATATGAGCTTGGAGCAAAGCACCATCACGATCATCTCATCTGTACGCACTGTGGGAGTATCACCGAGTTTGTAGATGAGGAGATTGAGATCAGACAGCAAAAGATCGCAGATGCGTTTGGGTTTTTGATGCATGATCACTCTATGCAGATCTACGGGCTATGCAAAAAGTGCCAACCTAAAGGATAGATATTGATATTTGAGAACAAACTAGTACAACAACGCATACAAAAAGTAGAAGCACTTAGAGAATCAGGTCTCAACCCCTACTCTAACGACTCAAGACGCGATATAACCATAGAGAAGTTTCTATTTGTAAATAGCGACATACACAAAAAAGAGAACAAGCGAGATGAGAAGCGAAGCTACACCATAAGTGGACGCATAAAACTGCTTCGTATCATGGGAAAAGCGAGCTTTATCACACTTGAAGATGAGAGTAGAACGCTTCAGATCTACATCGCACGCGACAACTTGCCAGAGGGGTTTTACAACGACATCTTTAAAAAGCTTGTCGATGTTGGCGATATCATCGAGGTTAGCGGGTTTCCATTTATCACAGGACAAGGGGAGCTTTCGCTTCATGCAAGCTCTTTTGAGATCTTAACAAAGTCGATCCACCCTCTTCCAGAGAAGTTTCACGGCATAACCGACAAAGAGGCAAGATACCGCAAACGATACTTAGATCTCATTATGAATGGCGAGGTGCGAAAGACTTTTCACATCAGATCTAAAGTGATCTCACTAACTCGTCGCTTCTTTGAAAACAAGGGCTTTTTAGAGGTAGAGACTCCTATGATGCACCCCATCGCAGGTGGAGCAAATGCGAGACCATTTGTAACTCATCACAACGCACTAGGAGCAGATCGCTACTTACGCATCGCACCAGAGTTGTACCTCAAACGCCTTATAGTTGGCGGTTTTGAGGCGGTGTTTGAGATCAACCGCAACTTTAGAAACGAGGGTATGGACGCCACTCACAACCCAGAGTTTACATCGATCGAGTTCTACTGGGCATACAAAACCTATACAGATCTTATCAAGATCACAAAAGAGTATTTTGCCTACCTTTTTGAGCATCTAGATCTTCCAACTCGTCTTCCTTATGGCGATATGGAGGTGGACTTTGGCAACTTTAGCGAGATCCCACTCATAGACTCACTGCACAAGATCGGTGGAGTAGATGAGAAGATCGTGCGAGACAAAGAGGCTATACTAAAATTTTGTGCATCAAAACATATAGAAGCAGATGAGCAACTTAGCTTAGGCGAGCTTCAAGGGCTACTCTTTGATGAGTTTGTAGAAGACAAACTTATAGATCCAACATTTATCACTGAGTATCCTGTGGAGATCTCACCACTTGCTAGAAGAAGCGATGCAAACCAAGCAGTAACTGAACGCTTTGAGCTTTTCATCGCTAAGCGAGAGATCGCAAACGCCTTTAGCGAGCTAAACGATCCACTAGATCAGTATGAGAGGTTTTGTGCTCAAGAGGCGTGTAAAAAAAGAGGTGATGATGAAGCTCATGAGATGGATCTAGACTTCATAGAAGCTCTTAGCTACGGTATGGCTCCAACAGCGGGGCAAGGCATCGGTATAGATCGTCTTGTTATGCTACTTGCAAATGAGCATAGTATCCGTGATGTGTTGCTGTTTCCAGCCATGAGACCACTAAAAATAGAAGAAAATCAACAAGGAGAAGAGGAATGAGTTTTTTACAACAGTTTGACAATGAGGTTTATGAGCTAACACAAAAGGAGCTAGAGCGTCAAACAACGCACCTAGAGATGATAGCGAGTGAAAACTTCACCCTACCAGCAGTTATGGAAGCGATGGGGAGTGTTTTTACTAACAAGTATGCAGAGGGGTATCCTAACAAACGCTACTACGGCGGGTGTGAGTACGCTGATGGCGTGGAGCAGTTAGCCATCGATCGAGCCAAAAAGCTATTTGATTGTGAGTTTGTAAATGTTCAACCTCACTCAGGAAGTCAAGCAAATGCGGCAGTTTATGCGGCACTTCTAAAAGCAGGTGACAAGCTACTTGGTATGGATCTAAGTCATGGCGGACACCTAACACATGGCTCAAAACCTAGCTTTTCAGGGCAAAACTACCACTCATTTTCATATGGTGTAGAGCTTGATGGCAGAATGGACTATGAGAAGATCATGGAGATCGCAAAAGTGGTTCAACCAAAGATCATAGTGTGTGGTGCGAGTGCTTACGCTAGAGAGATTGACTTTAAAAAGTTTCGTGAGATCGCCGATGCAGTTGATGCACTTCTCTTTGCCGACATAGCTCACATAGCGGGGCTTGTAGTTGCGGGTGAGCACCCTAGCCCATTCCCTTATGCTGATGTGGTAACATCAACTACACACAAAACACTTGCAGGTCCTAGGGGCGGGATCATTATGACTAACAATGAAGAGATCGCCAAAAAGATCAACTCCGCGATCTTCCCAGGGATTCAAGGTGGGCCGCTTGTGCATGTTATAGCAGCAAAAGCAGTAGGCTTTAAGTACAACCTTAGCCCAGAGTGGAGGGAGTATGCCAAACAGGTAAAAGCAAATGCAAGAGTGTTAGCAGATGTACTTACAAAACGAGGCTTTAACCTTGTTAGTGGTGGGACAGATAACCACCTTGTGCTACTATCGTTTCTAGATCGCGACTTCTCAGGTAAAGATGCTGATATTGCTCTTGGCAATGCAGGCATCACAGTAAATAAAAACACTGTTCCAGGGGAGACTAGAAGCCCGTTTGTAACATCTGGTGTGCGTATAGGATCAGCTGCACTAACATCAAGAGGTATGAAAGAAGCGGAGTTTGAGATCATCGCTAACAAGATCGCAGATGTGTTAGATGATATAACAAACACAACTCTTCAAGCTAGCATCAAAGAGGAGCTAAAAGCACTCGCACTGAAGTTTACCATCTACCAACAAGCGACATATTAGGAGGAGTTGTAATGACTGCAATGGATCTCTCTCTTATCAAGATGAACACTTCGCACTACTGGATCAAGCGAGATGAGGTGGTGGATAAGATCGTCTTTAAGGGTAGAACTTTTTACAATAAGTTTGAGAAAGTAAACTCTCCACTTACGCAGGCCATCATCAACCAACACATAAAAGGTGAGATCACAGTTGCTCACTCACTTATAAACACGATGGGCAAAGTGGAGAACATTGTTATAGACTACAACGGTATGGATCCGCAGAGATTTTACCATAGGGCACAACTTTTGCTTCGCGAAGAGGGGTACATAAACTTTACAGCTTATGAAACCAAAACAAAAGGTCATCTACATCTCTACATACACAAAGGACACACTACGCTAAATGAGGCGATCCAGCTAGCTAAGCTACTATCACTTAAGCTTGCAGCAAAACAGCCGATGCAGTGGAAGATGTTTCCCAGCTCAGATCTACCAGAGGAGTACAATATACTCACTCTACCTTATGAGATCTACGCTAAAGAGAGAGGTGCATCATGGTCAAAACATATGTAACAACTCCACAAAAAGGATAACCGATGGAAGATAAAAACGAGTTAAACGACATCATTTTAAACAAAGGTGGCAAGGGAGCTATCAACAAAAAAGTGATCTTAGCAGTTGCTACGCTAGTAGTGATCCTAATCGCGGTTGTAGTTCTTATGAACTCGCTATCATCTAAAGGAAGCAAAAACCTGCCACAACCTGCTGCTCCAACGCAGGCAAAAAGCACAAAAGCTCCGATCATAAACGATGAGCCTCTTTTTGAAGATGTAGCAGTGATCGAGGAGGCTCCAAGTGCTACCTCACTAGAGCAGATCGCACAGAAGCTAAAAGAGGAGAGTAAAGCAAAAGAGGAGCTAGCATCTGCTGTAAAATCAGAACCTACTCCAAAGCCTGAAGCAAAAACAGAGCCAAAACCAGAACCTGCTCCAAAGCCTGAAGCAAAAGCAGAACCAAAAACAGGCACGCAAAAAAGTGGCATAGTTAGTGGTTCATTCTATATTCAAGTGGGTTCATTTACCAAAGAGCCAAACAAAAAAGCAACCGATAACATAACCAAAAATGGTTACAACTACACACTCTACACTGTTACACAAGATGGCAAAGTGCTAAATAAGCTACTAATTGGACCATATCCAACTAGAGCAAAAGCTAACGAAGCACTAGGCGGGGTAAAAAACAGTATAGAGAAAAATGCTTTTATACTAAAACCATAAGGCAAGATCTTGATAAAATATAGAGAGTTTTTTCAAGATCAACTTGCCCCCATCGCGGTTTATGCTAAGCTCAAAGAGCTATACAAAGGTGAGCTTAGCTACCTATTTGAAAGCTCTAGCGAGGGCAACCATAGCATCATCTGCATAGGTGCTAGAGAGAGACTTCGCTATGAGGGTGGCAAAAGCATCTACACAGATACAACCTCTACGATACACACATATGATCAAAACCCATTTGAGTTTCTAAAAGAGTACTACCGCAGAGTCGATAAAAACGCCTACAAAGCTCTAGCAACAAAGCTAAATCTTGGCTATATAGATGGTTTTATAGGCTATATCGGTTATGATATGGTCAAGGTTTTTGAGCCAAAACTAGCTACTTCTATGAGTGAGCTTAGAGATGAGCTAGGTGTAGCAGATCTAGATCTATTACTTCCAAAGCTTGTTCTTATCTACTCTCATAAAACCCATAAACTAACCCTCATCTCGGCATTAGATGAGTTTGCATCTCAGTTTGAAAAGATAGAAAAAGAGCTAAAATCTGGCTCTAGCTTTATAGAGATGCAAAAAAACCGCGGAAGCGACAAGGGGAGTTTTGCCTTTAGCAAAGAGCGTTTTTTTGAGATAGTAAAAAGCTCAAAAGAGCGAATTGTGGCGGGCGATATCTTTCAGATCGTCATCACAAACCGCTTTAGACGCAACATAAAAGTAGATCCATTTAGCTTCTACCGCATACTTCGCACCAAAAACCCATCACCATATATGTACCTTATGGAGCTAGAAGATTTTAGCATAGCAGGTAGCTCTCCAGAGGTGATGGTGAAGCTTCAAGATGGTGAGATCCTTCTTCGCCCCATCGCAGGAACTCGCAAGCGAGGCTCTACAAAAGAGCGAGACAAGGAGCTTGAAAGAGAGCTTTTGGCTGATCCAAAAGAGTTAGCAGAGCACTTGATGCTAATCGATCTAGGTCGCAATGATGTAGGCAGAGTAGCAAAAACAGGCAGTGTAAAAGTCGAAGATATGATGCATATAGAGCGATTTTCGCATGTGATGCACATAGTATCTGATGTAACAGGCACTCTAGCTGATGATAAAGATGCTTTTGATCTATTTACCTCAACATTTACAGCAGGCACAATGACTGGTTCACCTAAGATCAAGGCGATGGAGCTTATCGCTAAGTTTGAGGGGCTTAAGCGGGGCTATTATAGCGGGAGTATCGGCTACTTTGGTTTTGATGGCAATATGGATAGTGCCATAACGATCCGCACCGCACTCATCAAAGATGACTTCGTGGTGCTTCAAGCAGGTGCGGGCGTAGTTGCAGATAGCGTTGATGAGCTGGAGTACTTGGAGGTTAAAAACAAGCTAGGTGCACTTGTGGCATCACTAGAGGATCTGGACTGATGAGACTCTTTGCCATCTTTGGCGATCCTGTGGAGCACTCAAGATCTCCACTTATGCACAACCTTGCGTTTAAGGCTCTTAGGTTTAACGCCTGCTACACAAGAGTACACCTAAAAGATGGCTCCAAACTAAGAGAGCGGTTTTTGGATCTCTCTCTTAGTGGGGCAAATGTTACAGTTCCGCACAAAGAGGAGGCCTTCAAGGCGTGTGATGAGGTGCGAGGGTATGCCAAAAAACTAGGCGTAGTAAACACCATAGTACTAGAAGATGGTAAGCTCATAGGATATAACACCGATGCTGATGGCTTTGTGCATAGTATAGCGGAGTTTACGCGTATCAAACGAGTGCTACTTCTTGGCTCTGGCGGAACTGCAAAGGCGTTAGCTCCAAAGCTTACAGAGTGTGGATATAAGGTGGTGGTACTAAATAGATCTCAAAATGGGCTAGATCATCTACGATCCGCTGGTATAGAGTGCTACACTCACGATGAGTTTAGCTCGCATAACTTTGATCTCGTACTAAACACTACAAGTGCAGGACTAAGTGATGATAGCCTGCCTGCAAGAGAGGATCTGCTAAGAGATCTCTTACAGAGTGCCTTGCTTGCTTATGATGTGATCTATGGCAAGATGACGCCATTTTTAGAGCTTGCAAAGAGTTTAGGCGTAGAGTACAAAGATGGATCTAGCATGCTTCTTGCTCAAGGCGTGCTTGCAAACAGACTTTTTACTCAAAACCTCTTTAGCGTAGATGAGATAGAGCCAGAGATGAGAAGGAGTTTCTTACTTTGATAGCACACATACTCTTAGCTCATGGGAGCAGACTAAAGGCATCAAATGATGCTATCTTTGAGATCCACTCCGCCTTGATGCAAAAAGTCCCAAATCTTGAAGTGGCATTTTTGGAGCTTTGTGAGCCGACACTAGAAGATGCGATCACTTCGCTTCATGGTAAAGGTGCAAGCAAGATAGTGATCCTACCGCTCTTCATAGCAGCTGGAAGGCACATAAAAGAGGATATCCCTCGGATCGTAAAAGCGTATGAAAACACCTACAACATAGAGATAGAGACGCTATCTCACATAGGTGAGCATAGCAACTTCTTATCACTCATCGAAAACGCTTTTAAAGCTAGTTAGAACCACCCTTTTCGCTTAAAGATATATAGCGGAAGTGTCGCAGAAGCAAACATCAAGAAAAATGAGAAGACATACCCATACTTCCAATGAAGCTCAGGCATCAGATCAAAGTTCATACCATAAATGCTAGCTATAAGCGTAGGTGGCAAGAAGATCACATTTACAACTGTAAAGATCTTGATCACCTTGTTTTGCTCTACGCTCAAAATGCCCACAAAAGTGTTTTGAAGCTTATCTAATCTCTCAAAGTTAAAAACACTATAATCAATCAGAGAGCGGATATCTTTTAGCATCACCACAACATCATTTCTTATGTGATCATTTAGCTTGTTTGACTTCAAAAATGCCGAGAGTATGCGTTGTTTATCTGTGAGGTTTTCACGGATCTTCATATTTAGATCCTCATAAGCTGAGATCTTCTCTAGCATCTCTTCATCATCATTTTTGTAGTCTGTAAAGACAAGCCTTCTAAGTTTCGTGATGTCACGAGAGAGCTTCTCAACAATATCTGCATCTATATCTATACGAATATCTATAAGATTACAAAAGACCTCATAGCCCGTCTCAAGCTTCGATGGAGAGGCGATAAACTTCTTTTTCATATCATCAAATGTCTTAAACTCCGAGTAGCGGATCGAAATAAGCAAGTCGTGATGAAGTATAAAAGAGACTGTTTCGTTGTAGTTTTGCTCTGCAATAACTAGAAAATAGCTGTTGATCTCTATCTTGTTTGCCTCTTCCCAGTAGCGAGAGCTTATCTCAATCTCTTCAGACTCCTGTTTGGTTGGAAACTTTAGATCAAACATACTCTCTACGAAGTTTTTCTCCTCTAAAGTTGGCTCAAACATATCGATCCAGATTACATTTTGCCTCATCTCATGGTTTGACTCAAAAAAGGCTAGTTCTTTGATAATCTTGAGTTTTTTCTCGCTTACTATATAAAAACTTACCATACAAAGCCTCCAGATCTAAAAGGCTCAAATTATACACTTTTTTACTTTATGAGCACTTATAGAGAGGCTATTAAGGCGAGTGTAAGTATATAGTTTTTATAATTTCACTTCTTTTATTGGGGTATCGCCAAGCGGTAAGGCAACTGGTTTTGGTCCAGTCACTCGGGGGTTCGAATCCCTCTACCCCATCCACACTTACCTATCTAACCAAAATACTCACCAACTAACTTTTTTAGCCTCATATATATCTTCTCAAAGTCACTCGAATAGACTCTAGTGTTTGCCGTTGTTGTTATGAAGTTGGTATCGCGACTCCATCTAGGCACAAGATGCAGGTGTATATGCTCCGCTATGCCAGCACCCGCCGCAGCTCCTAAGTTCATACCGATGTTTACCCCATCAGCTCCAAAGCCCTCTTTTAGCATCGCTACGCCCTTGTAAGCTAGAGTGCTCATATGTTGCCACGCTTCAAGGCTAAGATCTTCTAGCTTGTCGGTGTGCTTGTGCGGTATGATCATAAAGTGAGCTGGCGTGTATGGGTAGCGGTTCATCACCACAAAGCAGATCTCATCACGGTAAAGCACTTGATGCTCATCGTCTTGATCGCTATGTTTAGATATATCACAAAAGACACACTCCTCCTGCTTTTTGCCTGCTACATACCCACTTCGCCATGGTGCATAAAGTATATCTCTCACGCTTCCTCCTATATAAAACTTGGTGCATCATTTGCAAAGAGTATGATATCGCCCGTTTTTGTCTCTTTGGCAAGAAGATCTTGAAGTTTTGACTTATCCTCTAGTATAAATTTATACTTCACATTTAGTGCTCTACTAAAAAGATCACGGTTGAGTTTGCCTGTGACTATCACGGTATCAAAAACACCATTTATCGCCTCAGCTAGCTCAAGATTTAGCTCCTCGCTACTCTCCACTAGCCCTGGAGTGACTATGACTTTATCGCCTTTGTGCGTTGAGACTAAGCGGATCGCCTCTAGCATACCATCGATGTTGCCATTGTAGCCATCATCTAGTATGATCTTACCGCCTGCTACTATCTTTTGTAGGCGATGTGGCACAGCATCAAGCTTCAAAAGTGCCTCTTTGATCTCATTATTGCTTAGCTTAAACTCCTTTGCCATCTTGATGGCAACCTCAAGGTTTATCGCCTGAAAACTCCCAAGCAAAGAGGTCTCAAACTCCACAACCTCGCCATCAAGCTCCATCTTGAAGCTTAGCCCATCTAAGTCTGCTTTGAGATCATAGACACTTGAGCCAAAAAACTCCACCTTTTCGTGAGGCTCATCTGTGACGCTACTGTGCACAAACGCCTTTTTTAGCCTACTGCTTCGCATGATCTCAAGCTTTGTTACGATGATGTTTCTAAGAGTCTTAAAGTACTCTATATGAGCCAGTCCAACCTTACCAACCACCACTCTTTGAGGCTCTAAAAACTCCGCGATCACCGCTATATCACCACTCTGTCTTGCCCCTGCTTCACACACATAGATCTGAGTATCATCTGGCAAGGCGGTATTTACATCTTTGATGATGCCACCTATGGTGTTTATGCTTCTAGGCGTCGCGTAGACTCTATACTTTGTGCTAAGTATTGATGCTATAAAGTTTTTGATACTTGTCTTGCCATAGCTTCCCGTAATGGCGATAATCTCTAGATCTTTGATGCTAGCAAGTCGCTTCGACGCCTCTTTTTTGTAGATCTCAAAGAGGTACTTCTCTATGGCGTATGAGAGCAGGTAGGCTAACAAGAGTGGTATAAACACCGCAAAAGCCTCGCACGATAGGCGAAGGTAACAGACAAGGTTTTGAAATAGGGCAAAAAATAGTAGCAGAGCAAAAAACCGCTTCACTCGCGGGGTTATGACAAGCTTTTGATCTAGTCGGTAGTGCCACCAGATGAGTGATGGCAAAAAGACAAAGATGTAGAGATAACTAAAGATATCGCCTATGAAGTGATAGACTAAAAATGGAAAAAGGAAGTAGATAAAGTGCCAATGTTTTTTGTGATGATAGAGTACTACTCGCGAGATCTTATAGTCATACCACTGAAGATTTGCTATGAGGTACCAACCCAAACTGAGCACAAACGCTATATTTACACCTAGATCAAACAGACTCACCGCTACTCCTTGTTATATGTTTGGCTATCTCTTTAGCATAAGCTAAAAAGAAGTAGTGATCACCCTCAAAGCTAACAAAGTGTGAGCCTTTTATGAGTTTAGCTATCTCTTTGCCACTGCTTAGTGGTGTGGCGGTGTCGCTCTCGCCCCAGCAGATGAGAGTTTTGCCACTTCTTGACGCAAAAGTAGAGCTAAAATCCTCATCGACTACATTTTTAAATGTCTCATACATATGTGGCGGAAGACTCTTAGCATCACTTGAGGCAAAAAAGCCCCTAAGCCTTGCAAGCCCAAAAACCTTAAGAGCCTTAAAGATAGCGATCTTAGATCTAACCTTAAAGCTCTTTGGTACTCTTATACCCGCACTTGAGAGTAGCACTAGCAGATCTGGTTCTAGCAGAGTTGCTACCTTGCCACCAAATGAGTGCCCTATAACCACATCTTTTTTAGCTCCTATACTATCTAAAAAGATCTGCACCATATCTGCATAGTCACTTGTATGAAGCGGTACACTTGAGCTAGATGCTCCAAAACCTGCTAGATCTATATAAATATGACGAAACTCGCTTAAATGCTTGCCAAAAGCACCTCTCATAAGCTCCTTGTTGCTTCCCCAACCATGCAAAACCACTAGATCTTTAGTAGCATTTAGGTTTAGCATCTCATAGCTTATGGAGTAGTTTGCTCCACTATATGCGATGATCTTTTGAGCCACTATTTACCTTTAGCTTGTGAGATACTATGTATGTAACTATACTGCGTTGTTATGCGTTTTTTGCTTGGCAGGCTTGAAGCAAGCCTTGCAAGCTCACCCTCAAAGTCATCAAAAAGATAGTTTGCCATACTCCCAGGGATCGGGTTTATCTCATTTAGGTAGATCTCATTATCTATCACAAAAAAGTCGCACCGTATGAGTGAACCATCAAATAGATCACCATAAACTAGCCTAAATGCCTCTCTCATCTTTACCTCAAGAGCCTCACTTAGATCTGCTTTTGTGCGTTTTTGCGAGTCGCTAAAGTCCATATACTTCTTCTCAAAGTCCAAAAACTCCTCTTTGCTCACCTCTTCTATGTTAGAAAAAACTAGCTCACCACCAGCTTTGAAGCCCGCTAAGTTAAACTCCCTAACGCCTGCGACAAACGGCTCAACTATCACACTTTTGTCAAACTCAAACGCCACATCTAAGGCATACTCAAGCTCGCTTTGCTCTTTTACTATGCTAATGCCTATGGAGCTTCCAAGGCGAGATGGCTTTACTATAAAAGGTAGAGGCGTCTTTAGTTCACGCTTGTCGTTTGAAGTTAGCACCTCATACTCAAGTGCTTTTACACCCACCGCGTCGCAGAGTAGTTTAGTGTAGTGCTTATCAAACGAAAGTACACTTGCATCAACCCTAGGGCCAATGAATGGTACATGAAAAAACTCCAAAAGTGAAGCGATAGTTCCATCTTCACCATCACCGCCATGCACTAAGTTTAGCACCACGCCATCAAGTCTAGTAGATCCAAAGAGAGCTTTTTGCACAAAAGCACCACTCTCTATGGTAAGTTTTGGTAGTTTTTTATACTCACCGCTTGAAAATGTCTTTGCCTTCATCTTTGAGGCATCTATAAGGTAAAGCGTATGATCTGTATCGCAAAATATATAGCTTAAGCTAAACTTAGTAAGTTTCTCTTTTAGAGTTATGGCACTGACGATGCTGATCTCATGCTCATAGCTAGCACCGCCAAAAAGTATGTTTATTTTCAAGTTTTTCCTTTAGTTTATAGTTTTTTAAGTGCCTCTTTAACAAGCGAAGCGGTATCGCTACTTGTGCACTTCTCTAGTGCTTTTGAGATGGCGTCTTTTTTAAAGCCGAGTTGCTCTAGTGCCATCATAGCCTCGCTTGTTGCCTTTGAAGATGCACTCTTCTCACCCCCATCTACAAGCGAGAGATCAAAGCCATTAAGCTCCACAAGTATGCGTCCTGCACTCTTTGGCCCAACCCCTGGGACGCGTTGCATTGCTTTTAGATCATTTCCACTGATCACTAGTGCAAACTCTTGCGAGCTAAAAGTGGAGCAGATCGCCATCGCCACCTTTGGCCCTACGCCATTTATCTTTATAAGCCTCTCAAAAAGTAGCTTCTCACTCCTATCCACAAACCCATAAAGTAGCTGTGCATCTTCACGGATAATGTGCGAAGTGTGCAAAACTACCCGCTCATCTCTTAGCTCTGCATAGCTTTGAAGCGAGATAAACACCTCATAAACCACACCATTTACATCTATATGCACAAGAGTTGGCTCCTTATGCACCACCTTGCCATTAAGAGCTACTATCATCTTCATCTACCTGTTTTATTTTATACCTACCATCTGGACTTTTTACCAGAGCTAAGCTTTTTTGCACTGAGCCATCAACGGGCATATAGGTTACATCTTCTTTAGGAGAGATCATTCTAAAAATAACCTCGTTATACCCACTCCAAACATCATTGTTGCACACTCTAGCACTAAAGATCGACTCTTGAAAAGTTGCTAGCTTAGCCTCTAAAAGTTCTAGCTTATAAAGCTTTTGCTTCTTTTCACCCTTTATGAGATCTATATGCTCATACGCTTTTAGAAGCTTCTTTAGCTTGTCACTAAGAGCTGGCGGGATCTTGATATTGTTCTCTTTATAGTACCCGATCTTCTCTTTGATCTCATTTAGAGATCTGATATTTAGTCTTGCTAGCTCCTCATACTTTTGCACCTCACTAGTGATCTCTTCTACCGCCTCTCTAGCCTGCGTTACCTCAAAATCAAGTGCCTTGTAGATATCTATATTTTCCGCATAAGCAAGCGGATCTATGGTGAAGCTATTATCATCACCTTTGAGTTTGTTGATGGTTATGGAGTTTGAAGCTACCACTCGCACTTTTGATGAGCAGATCTCAAATGCAACATCTTTCGCCCTTACACTCCCACCCATCGCTTGCGAGATGTTTACCCGCCTACCCTCAACCTCACCCTGCTCTAGCCTTGTTATCTTGACACTATTGCCAAATGCTTTGCCTTTATGAACATTTATATCTATCTCATCGGCGTGGATAGTCGCACTTTTGTGAGTTTGACCAAGTATCACCACCTTTTTAGCAAAGATCTTAGCGTTACTTCCGACATTGCCCTCAACTATAACCTCGCTAGCTTCTACTACCATACCGCTACCTATGGCATCGTTTTCAGCTCCACTCTCCTTGATGTTTAGCACCACTCCAGACTCCACGCCTGCATAGATAGATCCTGTGGTTTTAAAGTCGATGTTTGAGAGATCCATCTCCGCTTTTATGGTGTAGTTGCTACCCTCTTTTGAGATATAGCCATCGATCTTGGCTATATAGAGTGTATGCGTCTCATCATCTTGCACATCTATGGTGTTTGGATCTACGCTAAAAGTAGGAGCACTGCTAGCTACTACATCACTTGCACCGATATACTCACCTCGGCAGTTTCGCCCCGCCTCGCCTCGCCTCGCCTTTATGTACTCTATAAGCACATCACCCTTTGCTACACTTCTGATAAATCCTCGATCGGAGTGATCCACCCTCTCAAGCTCGCCCACCTCTCGCCTCTTCTCAAAACGGATAATCACCTCATCGTTAGTAGTTGGGATCGGCTCGAACGCCTCTGCTATGAGAAAAGTCTCATCACTACTAAACTCAAGCACGCCATTTACCCTAGCCTTTGCACTAAGTCTTGCTACGATGGTATCTTGTGGCTCGTCAAATATATTTGTAAGTATCCCAGCTCTTGCTTTTACCTTGTTAAAAAAGCGTCTAAGCTCCCTATCAAATGCAGGCACATACTTAACAATAGAGCCTTTTTTTATGCAGATATAGACCTTGCTCTTTGAGCTATTTGCCCCTACGCTAAAGTTAAGATCCGCAAAGAGACTATCGGATAGTTTTTGGTAGATCTCTATCTCATAAAGCTGTCTGATCTCAAAGCTTGGATCCAGTATATCATCGTTCATAAGCCTAACGCTAAGCTCATCATCGATAGCTACCCAGTTATCATCAGAACCGCCCGTTTTTCTAGTAAATGTCTGCTGATCTAGTATGTTAAAGTCTAGCTCACTTGAGTCTATGCCACATCTACTCGCGTAAGAGAGTATCTCTTTGGCAATGTTATATGTCTTTACAACATTTGGAGCAACAGCAACACTTTTAGCGACATTAGGTTTGTTAAAATCATTTGAAAATGCCATTGTGCCCACCAACGCGGATATTTTTCTAGCTACATTTTATCTAAAATTTGATAAAATTTGATAAAAATTATAAAAGAAAACAATGTTTAAAGCTATTTTCACCAACAGCTTTGGGATTCTCATATCACGCATTTTAGGATTTGTGCGAGACTTACTCACTGCTTCTACGCTTGGTGCTAACATTTACAGTGATATATTTTTCATAGCTTTTAAGCTTCCAAACCTCTTTCGTCGCATCTTTGCAGAGGGTGCATTTACGCAGGTTTTTTTGCCAGCTTATGCTAAGTCAAGACATAGATCTACCTTTGCGACGCACATTTTTAGCCTATTTTTGCTCATCATCTTAGCTCTTACACTTACAGTAAATCTCGCTCCATCACTCTTTACAAAAGCGATCGCCATCGGCTTTGATGATGAGACCATAGAGCTTGCAAAGCCATTTGTTGCCATCAACTTTTGGTATCTTATCTTCATCTTTGTAGTAACATTTTTAGCTACTCTTTTACAGTACAAAAAGCACTTCGCCACCACCGCATTTTCTACGGGACTACTAAATATCGCTATGATCATAGCCCTTTTGCTAGCTAGTCAAAAGGAGCAACTAGAGGTGGTTTACTACCTTAGTTGGGGCGTTGTAGCAGGCGGAGCGTTGCAACTCATCGCTCACATAGTTGCTGTGCATCATCTGGGATATACTAGGCTACTTTGTGGTGGATTTGCGAGCTTAAGAAGCAGATCTAGCAAGGTTGTAGATGAGGCTAAAAAGTTCAAAAGGCAGTTTTTACCCGCTATCTGGGGTAACTCTAGTGCACAGTTTAGTGCATTTTTGGATACTTGGCTCGCCTCATTTTTAGCAAGTGGATCCATCAGTTACCTCTACTATGCCAACCGCGTTTTTCAGCTCCCACTCGCTCTTTTTGCCATCGCAACCTCCATTGCACTTTTTCCTACTATCGCCAAACATATCAAAGATGGAAGTGATGAAAAAGCCCTGCTCTACACACACAAAGCGTTCTGGTTTTTAGCCTACTTGCTTACATTTAGCACCATCGGAGCTATCACGCTAAGTGAGGGCATAGTGAAGCTTCTCTTTGAGCGTGGGGCGTTTAGTAGCAAAGATACCGCCATCACTTCATTAGTGCTTAGTGCCTATATGGCGGGGCTTTTGGCTTATGGGCTTCAGAAGCTCTTCTCACTCTGGCTATACGCTAAGGAGCAACAACTTCAAGCTGCCAAAATCGCCACCGTGATGCTAGTAGCCAACCTTATCGCCTCGCTAGCTCTTATCTACCCACTTGGTGCGGTGGGGCTTGCACTTGGTACTACCATCAGTGGGTTTATAGGGTTTTTTATGACACTTAGACTTTTTGGGTGGAGTAGTTTTATGGGTTTAGTTAGATCTAAACATAGTTTTTACTTATCTATTTTGTCTATTTTACTATTTGTTATACTTATGCAACTAAAGGAGTTTTTATATGCTTTTATATGATAGCGTTACAAGAAGCAAGCGGGAGTTTATACCCCAAAATCCGCCATCTGTCACTATGTATGTGTGCGGCCCAACAGTCTATGATGATGCTCATCTAGGTCACGCCAAAAGTGCACTAACATTTGATCTGCTCCAACGCACACTTGAGGCAAATGGCTACAATGTCACATACGCTAGAAACATCACCGACATAGATGATAAGATCATACAAAAGAGCATCGATGAGCTTAGGAGTGTAGATGAGATCACCTCTTACTATATAGAGGCGTACCACAATGATATGAGTGCCATTGGAGTCAAAAAACCAACCATCGAGCCACGAGCTACAAAGAGTTTAGATGCGATGTTTGAGATGATCCAAAAACTACTTGAGGGTGGTTTTGCATACCAGATCTCAAATGGCGACATCTACTTTGACACCGCAAAAGATAGTGCATACTTAAGTCTTTCTAAAAGGGTGCAAGATGACGCAGATCGCCAAAACAGAGTAGCAAGTAGTGATGAAAAGAAAAACCCCGCTGATTTTGCACTCTGGAAAGCGGTGGGTGAGGGCGTAAAGTTTAGCTCACCATTTGGCGATGGTCGCCCTGGGTGGCACATAGAGTGCTCCGCGATGATCGAGAAGCACTTAGCCTCAAAAGATACCCCATTTGCCATCGATATACATGGTGGAGGGGCAGATCTGCTCTTTCCTCACCACGAAAATGAGGCAGCACAAACTAGATGCTCAAGTAAGCACGCACTCTCAGCTTACTGGGTGCATAACGGCTTTATAACCATAAACAACGAGAAGATGAGTAAGTCACTTGGCAACAGCTTTTTTCTGCGTGACGCACTCAAGATCTATGATGGTGAGGTGCTTCGCTTCTACCTTCTAAGTGTACATTATAGAAGCAACTTCAACTTTAGCGAGCTAGATCTAGAAGTTAGTAAAAAACGCCTAGATCGGCTTTATAGACTCAAAAAACGGCTATTTGGTATGGGACACAAAGAGGTAGAGAGTAGCTTTAAGGTGAGAATACTAGATGCACTAAGTGATGATCTAAATATCTCGCAAGCACTTAGCGTTTTAGATGAGTTCATAAGCTATGCAAATGAGATCTTAGATCAAAACCCAAAAGATAAGCTAGCAAGAGATGAGATCCTCTCAACTCTAGCATATATAGAAGATCTACTTGGTTTTGGGCTACAAAACCCATTTGAGTACTTTCAGCACGGCTTGAGCAAAGATCTAAAAAAAGAGATAGAAGATCTGATCATAAAGCGAAACGAAGCAAAAAAGGCAAAAGATTATGCAACTGCTGATGAGATGAGATCCGCTCTTGAGGGTCTTGGAGTTAGTGTTATGGATACGCAAGAGGGGACATTTTGGGAGAAGGTGTAGATCTACTGCGTAGCGAACTAGCCAAAAACTGCGTAGATCCAGCGATCTCAAAGGATCATACCAGAGTTTTTCATGGTCGTGGTGGGCTTTTTAACGCTCTAGAGCATCTAAGTGTAGATCAGTTTGGTAACATACTGCATATAACTCTTTTTAGCCAAAATGAGAGTGAAGCTAGCACAGTGCAGGCTATACTAGAGTTTGCAAAGAGCAAAAACTTTGCGTGCACTACACTTCAAAAACGCTACTTAAAACCCCCAACTAGCGAGGTTTTGCATGGTGAACTGCCAAAAGAGTTATACGCCTATGAAAATGGTATGCGTTTTAGACTAGATCTACTATCTAACCAAAACACCCTCTACTTTGGCGATATGAAAAATGGTAGAGATTTTGTGCGTAAAAACTCGCTAAATAGGCGAGTGCTAAACCTCTTTAGCTACACTTGTGGATTTAGCGTGGCAGCTAAACTTGGTGGTGCATCAAGCGTAGTAAATGTCGATATGAGCAAGTCTGCACTAAGTGTTGGCAAGGCAAATCACGCACTAAATGGCATAGAGACAAGGGGTGTGAGCTTCTTGCCATACAATATACTAAAGTCATTTAGTGGTATCAAAAAACACGCTCCATTTGATCTAGCCATCATCGATCCGCCAACACTTCAGCGAGGTAGCTTTGATGTACAAAAGGACTATATCAAGATAGTAAAAAGGCTTGGCGAGCTAACAAGCAGTGATGCACAGGTTCTAGCTTGTCTAAATGCTACCCATCTTAGCAGTGAGTTTTTACTAGATCTATTTAGCCAAAGCGAGTTTGAGTTTGTAAAAAGAGTGCCAAATGTAGAGGGCTTCAAAAGCAAAGATGATCAAAGCTCGCTAAAAGTGCTACTGTTTAAAAAGGCTTAACCTTATTTAGAGTATAATTTAACTTATTTTTTTAAGGTTTAGTATGTATGAAACGATAAAACCACTACTGTTTAAGTTAGATCCAGAACTTGCCCACAACCTCGCGGAGTGCGTGCTTAGACTACCAAATATCTGCCCATCTTTGGCGGGCTTTTGTGTAGAGAGGAACTTTATAAGCGATGAAGCTCTTAGCCAAAAGATCTTTGGTAGAGAGTTTTTAAACCCTATTGGTCTTGCAGCGGGGTTTGATAAAAACGCCACTATGCTACGAGGCGTGCAGTCGCTAGGCTTTGGCTTTAGCGAGATAGGCACACTTACTCCAAAACCACAAGATGGCAACCCAAAACCAAGGCTCTTTAGGCATATAGAAGAGCGAAGCTTACAAAATGCTATGGGCTTTAACAACGACGGTATGCTTCGTTTGCAACAGCGACTCAAAAAGATCTACCCATTTAGCACACCACTAGGTATAAACATAGGCAAAAACAAAACCACCAAAGAGAGCGAAGCAGTAGCAGAGTATATCAATATGATCAAAGCCCTACACAAACTAGGTGACTATATGGTCATAAATATCTCCTCGCCAAACACGCCAGATCTAAGAGATCTGCAAAATGAGGAGTTTATCTCAAGGCTTTTTAGTGAAGCAAAAGAGATCACAAAAACTCCGATCCTACTTAAAATCGCCCCAGATATGAGCGTAGATAATGCCATAACTCTCTCTACTCTTGCAGTAAAAAGCGGAGCAAGTGGGATCATAGCGACAAACACTACAACTGACTACTCGCTACTTACTCACCCACTAGATAGAGGTGGCATAAGCGGAGAGGTTCTGCGAGAGAAGAGCTTTACTCTATTTAAAGAGATAGCAAAAGAGCTACATGGCAAAACTACGCTCATCAGTGTTGGTGGGGTTGGTAGTGCCACAGAGGCGTATAGACGCATAAAAGCGGGAGCTAGCTTAGTGCAGATCTACACAGCTCTTATCTATGGTGGTTTTGAACTTGTAAGAGAGATAAACAAAGAGCTAGTAGGGCTTATAAAAGCTGATGGCTTTGCAAATATTACAGAGGCGATCGGATCAGATCTAAGATGAGATTTTTACTAGCGTTTACGCTTTTTATAGGAGTTTTGATGGCATCATCTTTGCCAAAATATGAGTCGATCACACTTGAAAATGGTATGCAAGTTGTGGTGATCCCACTTGAGAACAATACAGGCGTAGTGAGTACTGACATCTTTTATAAGGTGGGTAGCAGAAACGAAACTATGGGCAAAACAGGCATCGCTCATATGCTAGAGCATATGAACTTCAAATCCACCAAAAACCTAAAAGCGGGTGAGTTTGACCGTGAAGTAAAGAGTTTTGGGGGTATAAACAACGCCTCAACAAGCTTTGACTACACGCACTACTTCATAAAGTCAAGCACTATCAATATGCCAAAATCGATCGCACTCTACGCGGAGCTTATGCAAAACCTTGAGCTAAAAGAGGAGGAGTTTGCACCAGAGCGAGATGTGGTAGCTGAGGAGCGAAGATGGCGAAGCGAAAACTCACCGATGGGGTATTTGTACTTTTCGCTATTTAACACCGCGTATGACTACCACCCATACCACTGGACGCCGATAGGGTTTATGAATGACATACAGACTTGGAGTTTAGATGAAGTAAGAGAGTTTCACACCACCTACTACCAACCACAAAATGCAATACTACTAGTAACTGGCGATGTAAAAGCAGATGAGGTTTTTGAGCTTGCCAAAAAGGAGTTTGGAGGTATCAAAAACCGCCACGATATACCTAGCTTTAAGTTTGTTGAACCTGAGCAAAAGGCGGAAAAAAGGATCACCCTTTTTAAAGATAGTGAAGTGGAGTTTTTAGCCATCGCATACCACATACCAAACTTTTTGCACAAAGATCAAGTAGCACTTAGTGCACTTAGCGAGATCCTCTACTCTGGTAAAAGCTCAAGACTCTATGAGCAACTAGTTGAGAAAAAACACCTCGCTAATAGTGTCTATGCGTTCAATATGCAAAATATCGATCCAGGGCTTTTTATCATTTTGGCTACTTGCAACCCAGATGTAAAAGCTACTGATATAGAAGATGAGATCTTAAAAGAGATAGGAAAGATCAAAAATGAGCCTGTAAGCCAAGATGAGATCGATAAGCTAAAGATCAACACCAAAGCGGAGTTTATCTACTCGCTTGAGAGCTCATCAAGTGTGGCAGATCTATTTGGTAGCTTTTTGGTTCGTGGAGATCTAAGCCCTCTTCTCTCTTATGAAGCAGATCTTGAAGCACTCGATGCAAAGACCATTCAAGAGGTAGCTTCACGCTACTTTAGAGCTGAAAACTCAACAACTATTATTTTAAAAAAAGGTGAAAAATGAACTTAGTTTTAGGATCTACGACAGCTCTTATTACGCCATTTAAAGATGGCAAACTTGATGAGAAAACATTTGCAAAACTTGTGCAAAGACAGATCAAAAACGGCATAGATGCGGTTTGTCCCGTCGGCACAACAGGCGAGAGTGCAACTCTAAGCTACGAAGAGGATATAAGACTTATGAGCATCGCTGTGGAGGTGTGTCAAGGCACAAACACTAAAGTTCTTGCAGGAGCTGGAAGCAACTCCACAGCAGAAGCGGTGATGATCGCTAAAAATGCCAAAAAAGCGGGCGTAGATGCTATATTTTCAGTTGCACCATACTATGTAAAACCATCTCAAGAGGGGCTTTACCAACACTATAAAGCAGTCGCTTCTGCAGTAAGTGATGTGCCTTTTATGCTCTACAATGTCCCTGGGCGAACCGCGGTAGATATACAAGCTGACACGGTCATTAGGCTATTTGATGATATGCCAAATATCTATGGCATCAAAGAGGCTAGCGGGAGCTTAGAGAGATGTGTTGAGCTACTATCAAAAAGACCGCATCTTAAACTATTTAGCGGAGATGACGCGATCGACTACCCGATTTTGGCAAATGGTGGAGCGGGCATCACCTCTGTGACATCAAACTTGCTACCAGATCTAAAAAGCAAGCTTGTATCACTCGCACTAAGTGGAGATCTAGCAGGCTCCAAAGCGATCAACGATGAGCTATATGAGATCAACAAAGCTCTTTTCATAGAGTCAAACCCCATAATGATCAAAGCCGCAATGTATATAGCAGGGCTTATAGATACACTAGAGTATCGCTTGCCACTTGTCAAGCCGAGTGAGACAAGCTTCAAAAAACTAGAAAAAGTTATGCAAAACTATAAGGTCGTAGGAGTCTAAATGAGAGGAAAAACTTTAGTTATAACAGGAGCTACTAAAGGTATAGGAGCGTCAATCGCTAAAAAGTTTGCACAAAGTGGTGTAAATATCGCATTTACTTATAACTCAAATGTAGATGTTGCAAATGCACTAGCTAAAGAGTGGCAAGAGAGTTATGGCATAAAAGCTAGAGCTTACCCGCTAAATATACTAGAGAGCGATGAGTTTAAAACCCTCTTTGAAGCGATCGATGAGGATTTTGATAGGGTCGATTTTTTTGTAAGTAATGCTATGATCTATGGTAGAAGCGTAGTTGGCGGATATGGTAAGTTTATGAGACTAAAGCCTCGTGGACTAAACAACATCTACACCGCAACAGTAAATGCCTTTGTAGTTGGTAGCCAAGAAGCAGCAAAGAGAATGCAGCGTGTTGGTGGCGGATCGATCGTGACTATGTCAAGCACAGGCAACCTTGTATATATAGAAAACTACGCGGGACATGGCACAAACAAAGCCGCAGTTGAAGCGATGATGCGTTATGCTGCGGTGGAACTAGGTGAGATGAACATCAGAGTAAACGCTGTAAGCGGTGGGCCAATCGATACCGATGCACTAAAGGCTTTCACAAACTATGAAGAGGTAAAAGCTGAAACCATCAAGCGATCAGCTATTGGACGAATGGGCGAAGCTGATGATATCGCAGGGGCGGTGCACTTTTTATGTAGTAGTGATGCTTCGTGGATTACGGGGCAAACTATCATAGTAGATGGTGGTACAACTTTTAAGTAAGATATTTACGCTTACTATGCTAATATAACAAGCAATATGAGAAAAAATCTGGCAAAATCGATAGGTGCACTAAACCTTGTTTACTATGAGTTTGATAGATCTAGCAACGCTTTTTTGCTAGATAGTAACTCTAACAACAAAGATGCAGTCTATGAGGAACTCATCAGCATAACGCACCTGCTTAGCAGAAAGAGTGTCGGTTTTTATATCGATGATGATAAATCAATCGTCTTGTATCAAGATGGCACAGTTTTCTCCAGACTTAAGCGAAAATGCCTACTGCTTCTTGAGAACGTCAAAAACAGCTCTTTAAACATCTACACACTCGGCAACAAAAAGACAAAATGGGCAAAAAATCTGCCTATGATCGAAACAGTTACAACTCCAAAAGAGATAGACTTTAGCCTCTATGACGCACTTATTTTTACATCTGGAAACGCGATTACTTCACTAGATAGTTTTGATAGTAGCTGGAAGAAAATCCCCGTCTATACCATCGCAGCACAGAGTGCCAAAACAGCAAAAGAGCTAGGGGCAAATGTGCGTTTTGTAGGCAAAAAAAAGCATGGTGATGAGTTTGCATATGAGCTTGTAGATGAGCTAAGAGGCAAAAAAGCACTCTACATAAGAGGCTCAAAAACAGTCTCATCAATCACTGAGATCTTAAATAGTGCTGGCGTAGAGTGTGATGAGGAGATCGTATATGAGTCAAGATGCATCAAGTATGACAAAGAGATTAAGCTTCCTAAAAACTCCATCATTATCTTCTCTTCACCCTCAACCATCGAGTGTTTTTTGAAAAATGTAAAGTGGCAAGATAGCTTTAGAGCGATCTCCATTGGTCACACAACACTAAAGCACTTCCCACCAGAGATCAAAGCAGTAGTGTCTGATAACACATCGATCGAAGCGTGTGTGCGAAAAGCCATAGAGATCTCAAAAGCATAAAGGATTATATATGAAAACAGCATACTTAGCGATACTTCTGCTACTATTTTCTTACGCTGAAGCAAAACCAAACCTAGAGCCACCCATCGAGGAGTTTGTAAAGCTTGAAAAACTTGCAGGCAGAGCGGGAGCATTTACTACAAAAGAGAGCTTTCCAAAGGACTACTTTCTCATACCAAAAAATCTGCCATTTTTAGTAGGGCTTACTCTCTATGATCCAAACAGCTCAGAGCTAGGTCTTAGCCAAAAACAGATAGATGCGATACTAAAGGTTCGCAAAAACTTGATGGATCGCTCAACCCCCATAGCTCTAAAGGTAAAAGAGCTTGAGCTAGAGATTATGAACAAGATGGTCTTTGAAAAAGATAAAGCAAAAGCAAGAGATCTCTACCCTCTAGTTGATGAGGTGGCAAAGCTTAGAGTAGAGCTTACACATATACATCTAGAGTGTATAGAAAGCGTGCGAGATACGCTCACCAAGGAGCAGTTTGAGGAGCTACTAGACTATGGCGTAGTCAATATGTTCTAAGCCAAACTCTCCTCTTGCATATCTTTTGCAAGCTTTAGTTTTAGTATATGTTTTTCTGTTATGACGGTCTTAAACTCACCCTCAAAAACCTTTATATCATGCACAAATGCTCGCACCAAAACATTTCGCTTTCGCCCATCACGGTGGCGAAGTTTAGCGGTAAATCTTACAGTATCACCTAGCTTGACAGGCGAGAGAAACTGAGCGTTTGATGCCACAAGCACTACATTTGGCTCATTTACAACCGCCATCGCCACAAAATCAGCTGCACTAAATATAAACCCGCCGTGGATTAGTCCAACATCATCAGCAAGCATCTCTCTAGCGGTCTGCAAAACAAGCTCAGCATACCCCTCTTCAAGCTTCTCTATCTCACCACAAAGCTCTCTATTTATCATATTGTGAGTCAAGAGAACAACCTCATTTTTACTACTCATCAATGCTTTTATGGCATCGACCTCCTCACTTGTTGCCTCCATCTCGCCTTTTTCTTTTGCCACTACCTCTCCTTTTTTAGTTTTACATATACTCGTCTTGGGGCGTCGTACCCCTCTACGGTTTTGCTATCATCGCTTGGATCCAAAAACTCACTTAGTGACTCACCCTCAATCCACTCTGTTTTTCTCTGCTCATCTATGCTTGTTTTACTGACACAAAGTAGCTCAAAACTCTCAAACCCCGCCTTAGTGCACCAATTTTTTAGAGCATTTATAGTAGGCACAAAGTGTACATTTGGTATCTTTGAGTAGGTGTTTTTTGGGCATAGTGCCACCTCACTCTCACCCTCTATATAGAAGGTATCAAGCACCACCTCACCACCACTGCTCAAAGATCTTGCGAGTGACTTTAGCATCAAGATAGGATCACTTCGATGGTAGAGTATGCCAAGGGCAAAGATTACATCAAACTTATGCTCATAAAACTCCAGATGCTCCACGCCCAGAGGCTCATAAACTATGCCACTTTTTATAAACCTATCTATAAACTCAAACTGCAACTTATAAAGAGGCGATGGATCAAACCCCACAAGTTTAGCGGGTGAGTGCTCAAGCATTCTAAACATATAGTAACCGTTGTTACACCCAACATCAGCGACTACCTTGCCTTGCAGATCAAAGTGCTCTTTTATGAGATCATACTTCATAAAACTCTGCCACTCGCTATCGATAAAGAGATCCCCCACTTGAAATGGTCCTTTTCGCCACGGCATCATCATCTTTGCTATGTAGCTAAACTCACCCTCTGTTTGCACCCTTATCGCGTCACCTAGCTCATAACTGCACTCACCCACCTCAAGTAGATCTAGTGCCTCTTTTATGGGAGCGATATTTTTCCATCTCATAGCCTTAGATCTCTCAGCTCGCAGCTCATCTAGGTTCATATATTCTCTTTAAAGTCTTATTTTTATATAATTTTACCCAAAAAGAGGAGTTTTTAGCTTTGAGTGTAGAAAAAAGAGCCACCATAGTATCATCAGCGACTGCTGCTACTTTGGTAGCTATCAAGATGATCATCGGAGTGATGAGTGGCTCAGTTGCCGTGCTAGCCTCTGCGATAGACTCACTTTTAGATCTTGTCATCTCCGCTTTTAACTACTTCGCCCTTCACAACGCACAAAAAGAGGCAGATGATAGTTTTCACTTTGGTAGAAGCAAGATGGAGCCACTCGCTGCGGTTATAGAGGGTACTATCATTTCACTCTCAGCTCTTTTTATCCTCTATGAAGCGATCTCAAAGCTCATATATCCACGAGATATGGAGTTTGTAACCGCTAGTATAGCTGTTATGATCATCTCCATCATCATAACCACACTGTTAGTTTTTTACCTAAATAGAGTTGCCAAAAAAACTGACAATATGGTCATCAAAGCTGACGCTCTGCACTACAAAACCGACATAGTCTCAAACGCTATCATCTTGCTTTCACTCATCTTAGTGAGTGCCACAGGCTATGAGGTGATCGATGCACTGCTAGGATTTGCGATCGCTATCTATATGATCTACTCCGCCTACCCTCTTGTAAAAGAGGGAGTTTTGATGCTACTAGATGCCGCACTAGATCCAGCAGAGATCAAGACGATCACAGATATACTAGATGCCAACCCGCAAACCGCCAACTACCACCATCTACAAACTAGAGAGTCCGCCTCTCATATATTTGTCTCGGTTCATATAGTCTTTAATGTCAGTACCTCTTTATATGACGCTCACCTCGTCTGCGACAAAGCGGAGCTTGCCATCAAAAAGGCATTTGTGGGCAAAAAAGTTCATATCCTCATACATATGGATCCATACGATGACTCGCAGATCAATGATCTTGAGGATCTCTACTAAGATCTACTCGCTAGCTTCGCCAACCTCGCCTAGTATCTCCTCAAACTGTTCTTGAGCAGTATGAAGCACGCTTATAGCCTCATCTGAGCTTATAGCCGCACTTGCGATCCAGTTATATACCGATGGAAACTGCAACACGATCTTATCTTCTCCACTCTTTTTATAGATGGCGAGTGCACAAGGTGCAAATGCCGACGCTTCAGGATTACTTAGAGCCACTGTATAGATAACAGGTAGCTTACAAACAGATATGGTTTTATAAAAGTCAAACCCATCTACTCTATCGCCTAAATCAAAGCTAGCAGGTGAGACAAACCCATTTACACTAAACCCACCATTTAGCAAAAACAGTAGATCATCTAGCTCCATCTCACCATCTGCCTCATACCTTGTTATAAGTGGCTCTTCAACTGCGATCGGCTCGCTTGCGTATCTCTTTTTTGCACCCGCAAAAGTCACACTCGCTTGCATTTTGCTACTTAGCTCATCAACCAAAGCATCATCTACACCTGAGATCTTCCTAAGAGCATCACCGCTTAGCATACTTAGATGAAGCGTATCTTCACCCTTTGCTTGGTAGATCCCAACTCCAACAGGTGTAAAAACTCCAAACTCCGCATGCTTTGTGACAAGCTCCTCACTTATACTCTCATGAAACACCCCCAAAAGCGTAAAGATCTCATACTCGCTCTTTTCAAACTGCTTCACAAAAGCCCCAACCATCTCGCTATCTACTACCACTCCAAAACCATTTTTGACAAATGCTCTTTGTACATCGCTAGCACTTATGCTTCGATTGGCATTTGGTATATCAAAGACTATAAGATCACCCTTTGCAAACAGAGCACTACTCAAAAACAGCATCAAAACAACATAAACAACTCTCATAACAACCTCCTTATGGAACTATATAGATCCAACCCTCTTTTACTCTCTCTGCTATCTCAACTATGCCCGCAGTTACCACCTCTGTACCCTCGATCAGCTCATCTTTGCTTATCTTTTTGGTATCCATAGTGTTTTGACACGCATAAAACTCCACATCTAAAAGCATCAACGCCTTAACCCTTAAGGCGATCTCTTTGTGCTTTTTCAGCACCGCATCTATGCCGTGATAGTAGGCAACTATACGCATTTTTACATTTTCTGGTCCATAGTACTTTAGTACATTATTCATAGAGCTAAGCACATGGTTTATCTCTACACTATCAGCACTCTTTATAGGCACGATTATCTGCCTTGGCTCCATTATACTTGGCTCTGGATCGGCGAAAACAGTCTCACCGATGAGCGAAGTTGCAAACAAAAAAAGAATCAAAAAAGCCCTATACATCACTACCTACCTCCGATATCTTTACTAAGATCCATAAAATCCTCCTTGCTCCACGAGCCAGGGATCAGCTTCAACACCTCTTGGTTTTTATCCAAAAAGCAGTAAGATGGCGTCATATTTACATCACAAAAGGGGAGAGAATTTTTGGTATTATGCTTAACTGCGATAAATCGATCCTCGATCCAACGAGAAAGCTCTCTATCTTCAAAGAGCTTATCCATTCTATCGCAGTAGCGGCAACCATCTTTTACATAAACTATCATTATGGGCTTGTTGTTTGCTTGTTGCATCTTATACGCCTCATCTAGCGAAACGAACTCCAACGCACTAAGCAAACTAGCAAACATCAAGATAGATAGTGATGCAACGAGCTTTCTCATTCTCATACTCTAAAACAGATAGTTTAGCTCAAATCTATACTCAAAGTATGAGTCCATATCTTCACCTACATGATCGCCTGCTACTCTATCTTTAAACCTAGCACTAGCAAATCTAGCCCTACCCTCTAACGATGGTGTGATCTTTTTGATTAGATCTATATGGATCACTTTAGAGTCACTCTGAACACCCGCTGCTTGTTTTGCTTCATCAAAATCCTGCACCACATAGCGACCCATCGCCTTAAAGCCATCAACTAGCTTAGCTTTACCAAAGTCATAGCTCACTTCACCCATATAGGCTTTTGTGTCTGCTACCCAGTTTAGTTGAGCCATCGCTCTAGTATATCCACCCGTTGGGAAGCCTCGCCACGGTGCTACTATGTCAGCTTTATCTTGCGTTTTTGAGTAACCCGCAAGTAGCTGAAGTGCATCGTAGTTATATACAAGTCTTGCCATATAAAGAGATGTATCTAGTGTATCATTTCTCTTATATCCTAGATCTGCACCACTATTTGCTAGCTTACCACTAAGTGCAGCACCACCTACTTTTCCACCACCATCATCAAACTGCTTGATGTATCTAACCCCTGGAGTAAGAGTTCCCGCATCACCTAGATCTATCTTGTAGTTTACCTCGCCTATGAGAGTTGAAACCACATCAGGAACCGCTGTATAAGTTAGATCTAGCTTGAGGTTTTTGATGCTTTGATTGCTAATAGCCGCAACTATTAACTTATGGCTTGTATCTTCACCTCTTGCTTTAAAGTTTGCATAACTTAGCCCCTTATGCACACCGTTATCATCGTTTCCATTCCAGTTGTTGCCATTTCCATCACTAAAAGTTAGCACATCGTGAGTGCTCACATGGTCTCTTAACATCTGTTTGTTAAAAACAGCTGCTTTGATGTTTGTCTTTGGTATGTCGTTTGACTCAACGCTCACACCATCAAAGGTATTTGGGATCATTTTAGTATCGTTTGATGCCGTAAGAGCCGACTCAAAAAGTTGTCTTCCTAGCTTAAATGAAGTCTTTGATAGATCATATTGCAGATAAGCTTGGCTTACAACCGCCATATCCCACTTGCCATCTCGCTTAACTCTATCTCTACTGATAGTATCTTTACCAGATCTAATCCAGCTAACCTCATCTTTGTTACCTCTTACATCACTAAATGGCGACTTTGTGTAGTTTGCACCCACTGTTGCACTCACTCCATTTAGCTTTGCAGTTTTGTAAACCATAGATCCACCTAGCCCCAGAGCTGTATGATCCTCTTTTCTATGTTCGTAGTCCCATCTAAAGAAGTTAGCTCTAAGCCTTCCATAAACCATACCCTCGCTAAACATCTCACTGATACTATCCACGCTACTAGGAAGCTTGTTGTACTTAATGTTATAGTTACCCATAAGGGTTGCTTTTGGCTCTTCAGCATGAAGTGCCGATGAAACAAGAAAGGCAGCAATCGCCACCATACTTAAGTTTATACTCTTCATTATATAATCCTTTGCTATTAGCAACTTTTATCTTTTGTTGGACATCCACAACCATAATCGAGCACTTTTACATTGCCCTCGTTGCTGACATCAACTACTTTTTTCCTCTTTATATAGTCTCGTACCACATCATAGATCGCTCTAGTTTTGCTCTCTTGAAGATTTGTGCCAGCATTTTGCAAGTTTCCACCCCACGATGAAACTATATAAGTTCTGTTTTTATCGATTGGTTTACCCCCTACTTTTAGATTTGATATTCGCTTGCCATTTTCGCCGCCCACCATTATATCATAGGTGATACCACCAAGCCTGCTCATATCTCCCCCTTGCTGATAGAGAGGATTTTCGTTAAAAACATTATCTGCAATATCCTCTAAGAGGTTCGCAATTTTATCACCCTTTAGCTCAAAAGTATAGACATCTGGGTATGTGATCCCACACATCTCATAAACATTCTCCATCAATATATCTTCGCCCGCAAGCACGGTCGTTCCCCATCTATACCCAGGAGTAAATGAGACATCGCACTTCATCTCGTCCATGATCGCATCATTTATGAGCTGATCAAATGTTGAGAAGAATGTATCTCTTTTGTAGAGTATGTTTTTGGTTTTGCCCAAAACCTCATTCATCTCTTTTGCATAAGGTGCATATAGCTCCTCTATGAGTTTTAGCCCCTCTTTATCAGCTGGTATGATGTTTGAAGCGATCGGCACTAGCTTATACTCATAACCTTTTAGTTTACCATCTTTGATATCTAGATCTAGTCTGCCTATATACTTGCCATGGCTTCCTGCTATGACGATGACGGTATCATTTACTACTGTTGGCTTAGGCGATGGATCGTGAGTGTGACCACTTAGTATAAAGTCGATCCCTTTTACTCGCTTAGCGATCTCTTGATCCACACTAAAACCATCATGAGATAGCATCACCACACAATCAACCTCATGCTCTTCTCTTAGCTCATCAACTTTCTCTTGAAGCTCCTCTATGCGAAGCCCAAAGCTCCAACCCATAGTAAACTCTTTTGGGTTGGCAGTTGAAGTAAATGGAAACGCCTGCCCCACGATCCCAATCTTTGCTCCACCTATCTCTTTTATGGTGTATGGTGGGAAGATCAGCTCCTCGAACTCGTCGCTAAACTGATCATCACCTACGATATTTTGAGCGATAAACTCAGCATCTAGCATCTCTACTAGCTCACGAACTCGCTCTTTACCATAGGTAAACTCCCAGTGTCCAACCATCACATCGACGCCTAAGTAGTTTTGAGCCTTAACGATCGCCTCACCTCTACTCTTTAGTGCCACACCTGTACCTTGCCATGTATCGCCTGAGTCTAAAAAGAGTACATTCTCTTTGCCTCGCATCTTTTTTACATGATCTATATAGGTCTTCATATGAGCCACACCACCCATCTTACCAAACTTCTTAGCTAGTGCCTCAAAGTCTATGTGAGTATCAAAGTAGGCATCTAAGCTACTAGGCTCAAGCCCGTAGTGCTTTGCAAAGGTCTCCCCACACATAAACCCAGGAGTACCCACAAGGTTTGGTGCAGAGATAAGAGTTGATGGCTCTCTCCAGTAGAGTGGCTTTAAGTGAGCGTGCATATCACACATATGCAAAAGCGTTATGTTGCCTCTCTCCTTAAAACTATATATATCTTTTACCGAAATATCCGATATCTTTATGGGATCTGCTTTGATATTTGTCGCCGCACCAATCCCCAAGATAGCACATATGTGCATAAAATCTCGTCTTGAAACTTCCACAACTTCTCCTTATCTCTTAAGCCCTGGAACAGCCATGGTTGCACCCTTAGCCTCATGGGTAAAGTAAACCTCTAAAGCTGTCATCTCTTTAGATCCTAGTGGGATCACTGCTAGTAGAGCGTTATTCATACACCCTTGAAAACGCTCTTGAAGCGTAAACATATTTGACATAGTCATTCTATAAGCTGGCCAAGTCGCAGCAGAAGCGTTACCTTTTGCCGAGATATCTGGCAGAGGTTGAGTTCTAAGGATCGTATTTACCACATCTGGATTGTGGCAGTTTAGGCACGAAAGCCCTCTTTTACCCCTTCTAGTCTCAAACACCTCTTTACCAAGTGCAAACGCCTTTTTCATATGCTCATTTGCCTCTATGTCGATGTTTATCTCCTCACCATTTGCAAGTGACTTGACATACGAAGACATATCTAGCATCTCTCTGCTTGTGAGCTTATATGGCTTCTCGCCTTTAGTACTCATAAACGCCTGCAACATCTGATCTATGCTCACCACAGAGCCGATGTTTTTCATATAGCGAGGAAAACCTGCTATATACTTTGGTAGATCATCTTCACTAAGTGCTAAAAACTTAGCAAGTTCACCCTCTCCGCCAAGAGATCCCAAAAGCTCCTCACCATTTGCTATGATCATATCAGCTGGGTTATTCTCTAAAAGCTCCTCATACAAAGCTCTATCGGCATCACTCATAGCAAACTGCTCTGATGCCATTAAAGAGCTTGCCAAAACAAGCGATAAAACTACCCCATAAACTCTCTTCATAGCTTATCCTTTTGGTTTGATCTGTTTGCTAACCTCTGCTGTTTTACCTGTATCATCAGCTAAAGTTATCTTTATATCACCCTCGCCATCAACTTTTAAGTATGTTGTTAGCACTGGGTTAGTGGATACTGTCTCCCACACGCTCATCTGTGTAAAAACTGCACCTTTATACTCAAACTTTACATCTTTGATGTAGTTCATAGGCACAAGCTCACCTGTCTTTTTGTCCTTTCTACTTCCCGTCTCCATTGGGTGCATAGCCATTAGACTCACTTTTATAACATCACCGTTTTTAAACTTATCTGGTTTTACTTTGATCATCGCTTTCATTTTGTTCTCCTTAGCTTTTTATCTCTATTTTTCTCAACCACACCCGCCGATGGTCACTTTGATGTTTTGTGTCGCCATCAAAAACTCACCGTTACTAAGCTCTGCTATTGCTACTACATCTTGAGTCTCACCTAGTTTTATCCTAGTTGAGAGCATCGCCTTACCATTTGCAGGCGTCAAAAACGCATCTAAACAACGGCTATTTGCATTTTTGCTAGCTAGTATATGCAGTGACTTCACATAGTCACTACTACTCATTGGGCTATCTACTTCAATAGTTACTGGCACAACCGCACCATTTTCTGCTATCTCTGGAGCTTTTAGCTTCATCTTTTTTGAAGCAACTGCCTCTTTACCGCCCGTTATCGCCTTTAGAGCTGCATCGTAAGTGAGTGCGTTTGAAGCAGGAGCTGCAAAACTTACACTCGGTAGCAGTGCCAAACTCGCTGCACTTACGCCTACACCTTTTATAAAATCTCTTCTTAACATCTCATCTCCTTTTATTTAACTGAAATAACATATGATGTAATCTCGCAAATCTCTTTTGGACTAAAGAGCTTTGTTGTTAGATTTACTGTCATATTGGTGTGTGCATTATCGACCCGCGGATCTGCGATCTTCTCATAGACATACTCCGCATCTCGCACGCCTGAGCCTATGTAGATCTCACTATATTTGCTTAGATCTGGCCCCACATTTCCGCCACCAACTGCACCCTCGATGTTGTGACAAGCCACACAGTTGCCAAGCTGTTTTACCTTACCCTTAGCATCAGTTTTGCTCATACCCTCTGGCAAAGCACCTTTTGCTGCACCTACATTTAAGTTGTGAAATATATATTTGCCTCTAGCTATCGCCTTTGCGTCCGTAGTTATGCACCCTGTTGGCATACTATTTTTCACATATGGCGGTAGCAAGTCTGCTTGTATAATCTTAGATGCGTCTGGAACTTCTATGACACTACTAAGATCAGCCGCTAACAAAGATACGCCTAAGCACATAGAGGCGATTAAACCCTGCTTCATATCCTCTCCTTTATGAATTACAAACAGAGATTAACAGCTAAGTATAAAATGAGTGTAAAATATGTAGGGTTTTAGTTAAATGTGGTGATATTTTTGGGAAATGTGTAGTAAAAAGAGGCTCCATTGTTGGGTTTTGAGTCGATTTGTACTTTTATATTTTCTCTTTGTATGATGGTTCTGACTATATTTAGCCCGATCCCAAGCCCGCCAACTTGCTTACTCTCTCTATAATAGCGATCAAAGATCTTCTCTGTATCATCGATACCAATGCCTTGATCTTTGAAGTAGATCTGACACTCACCACTAGGAGTAAGCCTTGAGCCAACCTCGATGCTTTGGTTCTCAAACGAGTACTTAATGGCGTTTGAGATGCTATTATCCACCACTCTTTGGAGCTGTTTTGCATTCATATAGATCTTAGCACAACACTCGCAACTCTTGATGATACTAATCCCCTTAAGTGTTGCCACCTCTTCAAAGTACTCCACTCTATCACTAAGAAAGTCACAAAGATCTACCTCTTCTGGCTTTAGCTCCACAAGATCATGTTTGATGAGATAGTCCATATCGTTGTAGATATTTGCAAGTACCTTTGCGGAGGCTTTTATGCGTTGTAGGTGCTTGTTTGTGCCATACTTTCGGTTATATAGATCTACATTTATGTTGATGATGGCAAGTGGGGTGTTGATCTCATGCATTGAGTCTTTTATGAAGTTATCTAGCTTTTTGTTCACCTCCGCAAAAGGTCTAGCAAAGCGATCTAAAAATAGCACGCTTAGCAAAAAGACCACCGCCACGATGCTAAGAAGTATAAGAAGCACCTGCTCATACACCTCATAGTAGGAGATCCTATTTTCTACTATGAGATACTTAGCATCAAAGTATCTATCCTCTGGCAAGGTTGTCACATAGTATGCTCTTTGCTTCTCTACACTATAACCGTTTTTAAAAAAGCTTGGCTCCTCAGTTAGAAGTGAGAAGATCCTCTTACCTCTCACATCATAAAGCCCAGATCTAAAACTACTAAAGCGTGGATACTTAAAGTACTCATCTGCACTGTTGTGCTCATTTATAGCCTTTAGCACAAGTGCAGTATTTCTCACAAGCTCTTGCTCATTTTTGATCTTATATAGCTCTTTTAGATGGAGTGAGTAGACCATCAAAGGCACTAAAAGTATGATAGTTACAAGAGCTGTGTATGCGTATGCGTACGAAACTGCGTAGTCACTTTTTTTCAACTATATATCCTAAACCGCGTCTATTTTGGATCACATTTAGTGGCAATTTTTTGCTAATATTGTTGATCTGTACCCTTATGGTCGCAGGCTCTACATAGTCTCCCCACACCTCATTTTGAAGCATCTCCATAGAGACTGTACTATTTATATTTTTTATGAGTAGCTCAAAGATATCTCGCTCCATCTTTCGTAGCACTATCTCCTTGCCACTAAGAGTAAGTAACCCCTTTAGCATATCATACTTTAGATCACCACCTAGATCTACTATCTCCTCGCTCTCCATATAGTAACTCTTTAGTGCTTGTCTGATACGAAGCTCAAGCTCCAAAAGCTCAAAAGGCTTTTTTATGTAGTCGCAACACCCCTTTTTATACCCCTCTTCTAAGCTTGTTATATCTACCATCGAGGTCAAAAATATAGCTGGCATCTTAAGACCATCTCGCCTCACACTCTGCAAAAGCTCAAACCCACTCATAGATGGTGTGTTTACATCAAGTATGAGCAGATCATAGCTCTTTTGATGCAGTGCATCATACGCCATAAGCCCATCACTAAACTCATCTACCTCATACTCAAGATCTTCTAAAAACTCTTTTACGCTTACCCTTAGTAGCATCTCATCTTCAAGTAGTAGTATTCTCATTTTATCTTAGCATCTACCTTTTTTTTGATTTTTTGCTCAAGCATTAGATCTACTAGCTCACTCTTGGTGTAGCTCTCTAGCTTATCTCTTAGAGCGTTTGTATAATCCTCTCTTAAGTAGATAGGCGAGGCGTCTCTTAGATATCTTAGCGAGTCAATATCGAGCAGATCTACGCTCTTTGCAAACTCCTCTTGTTTTAGATCCTCATAGAGCTCATTTTTAGCAAACACTCCCAAAAATGTACTCTGCTCATCTTGGATCTTAAAAAACTTCAAGTACTTATCACTTAGCACAAAGACAAACGCCCCTATGCTCTCGCCACTCTGGTTTTTCATATTTTCATAAAATATATACTTGCCATCTACCTTTGTTATCCTGCTCTGTTTTAGCTCAGCTAGATCAGCTTTAGCCAAAAGTGCAAGGTTTAGACTGTTGTAGTTTCTATTTGCTAGCACATAGTCACCAACTAGCTCATTGCTGTGCATAAACACCGCTATATCATAAAAGCGATCGTCCATTAACACATAGAGATCAACACCCATCTTTTTAAAAAACTCTGTGATCTCATCAAAAAAGCCTATGATCTCCACAAAACCGATGATGTTTGAATCTTTTATGATAGGAACTGTGGTTTTTATGCTAAGCATTCGCCCCGTCTCGATAGAGGAGCGTGGAGAGTAGTGCTCTTTGAAGTAGAGCAGATCACTTCTATAATCCTCTAGTGGCATACCCGCATAGACATCGTCCCAACTTCTAGCAAATATATGATAATCATCAGTGAGGATCTGCACCTTTATATCTCTAGCGGTGTACTTTTGGATCTCCTTTGTAAGCCCTGAGAGAAGCTTATAGCCTAGATCTTCATCGCTGTTGTCAAGTGCTTCTATGATCGAGATATCTTTTGCTATAAGTATAGCTGTCTCAAGAGCGTTAGTCTTTTGCTTTTTGATCTCTTGATCAAGAGCTAGAGAGATGCGATCTAGTACATATAGCACATTTTGTTCACCTTGAATCCTCTTTAGGTAGAAGATAGATGATAGTATAAGCACTACGATCGAGACTAAAAGATAGATCTTCTTACTTAACATCAGCGAGTTATATTAGTTAATCGGCACAAAAGCGTATCCATCATTTTGAGCATCTATTAGCCCTATCATCGCATTTGGAATACTCTTTACCACATCTAAGACATTATCTTTTGCTATCTTTCTAGCTTCCATGCCCTGCTTGCACATAAGTAGCTCTACCTTATAGGTGCTAACAAGTGAGGTTATCCTTTTTTGAATCTCACTTAAATCTGCTATCTTGCTACCTTTGTAGCTCGTCTTTGCTAGATCTTTGATGAAAAACTTGTAGGCATCACCATGGATCACCACTATAACATCTAGCTCCTCAAACTTACCCTCATAGTAGCTAGCGTTATGAGCAACCCCTTTTAAAAACCTTGACTCAAACTTTGCCAAATCCCCAGTCACTAGGTCAAAGACCACCTTTTTAGTCCCACCCTCGCTAGCTACAAGTGAGCTAAGAAGCATAAAACATATCAGTACAATTTTTCTCATAACGCCTCCTTTAGAAAAACTTACTAACAATTATACACCATAGCTCTTGTTACTTTGTGTTAAAACCTCTTTGTTGCTATCTGCTTAAGTGTTTTTTGACTCATCTCATCAAGCTCTATGGCGATAGACTCTATCTCTTTTGCACTATTTGCGTTGTTGGTTGTGGCTTTGTCGATCTCAACGATAGATCTAGTCGCACCATTTATATCTTCAACTCTAAGGTTCATCTCATCACCTATCTGCACCACCGCTTGAGCAAGAGTTTCGACATTTATATTGATCTCGCTAAGAGACTTTTGAGTATTTTCTGCTAGCTTTCGCACCTCATCAGCTACCACTGCAAAACCTCTACCATGCTCACCCGCCCTTGCTGCTTCGATCGCAGCATTAAGAGCAAGCAAGTTTGTCTGATCAGCAATATCAGAGATCACCTCTATGACCATTTTTATATCATTTGACTGCTCCACAACAGACTTAGTTTTGTGCGAAACATCTTCTATGGCTTGGTTTGTACTCTCCATCACTTTAGTTAGAGACTGCAACATCGACGCCTGTTTAAGCGACTCATCACTAAGGCAGAGCATCTTATCTTTTAGCATTACCGACTTAGCAGATAGCTCATTTGCACTAGAGTTAGACTCTTTTAGCATCTGCACGATCGTCTCACCGACGCTATTTAGTGCAAGTGCGATCTTGCCATCATCACCATCTATCCGCTTTGTAAAGTCAGACTCTTTAAAGGTATCCATCGTGCTTACTAGCAGGTTTAGATCACTACATATACTGTGTTGGAGCGAGCCTAACATCTTGTTGATGTTATCTTTTAGCTCCGCTAGAGCGTAGTTGTTGGTCTCTTCGCTTACACTAGTTTTCAAGCAACCTCTATGGATCTCATCAACCACTCGCTTCACATCAGCGATGAGCCTTTTATCACTCTCAATACTAGCTTCACTCTTTTTGATGTTCTCATCAACCACCCTAGGCATCGCACCTATCTCATCATCACTATCTATACCGATGAGTTTTGCTTCCTTGCTCTCTTTGTTTAGGTATCTAAAGAACTCTAAAAGCCCATACTCAAACTCTTTTAGCGGGTTTAAGATCACATTTTTGATAGTTAGTAGGATCATCACAGTTAGTATCACTATAAGTAGCACAGTAAGAGCTAAGGCACTTCCTATGATGCTGCTTGCTTGATCTATGGTAGTATCAACATCGCTTCTTGCAGCACCTAAGAGATAGATCCCTATATCTTTACCCTCAAAATCCTTGATGGTCTCATAAGTGTAGAAATAGTCATCATCAAGCAGATATCTGTTTGATAGTAGATCTTTTATGTTTAGCTTTTTTACACTTGCTAAAAACTTCTCATCAACCGCATTTTGGCTAAGCACAAAACTATGCACCCTCTTAGAGTTATCACCAATTGTTGCTAGATCTACCATATTGTCATTCATAAGCACCAAACAGTGCTCTTTTTGAGCCAAAAACTGCTTAGAAACCGAGTCAAACCCCTGCATAAACTCGATAGATCCAAGATACTCTCCATCACTCACAATAGGTGCTATACCTCTAAGAGTAAGCCCAACGATCCCCACCTCTATGGCACTTAGTGGCTTTTTATCTTGTTTGACTCTATTTATAGTGTGTCTAAAACTACTCAGATCATCACCATACTTATCTAAGCTCCAAACTCTCACAAAAGATCTAACATTACGATCATGTATATGGATCTTTATGTTTTTGTAGTTTGTGTCATCTTTATACTTTTGCCCTAGATGAAGCATAGCTTTGATCGCTACTGCTCTATCATTGTTAGCAAGTGCCTCTATGACTTTAGAGTCATTGGCAATCGCCACAGCATTAGTAACACCGATGTCAAACTTACTTTGAAGTCTATCTGTTACCTTTTGAACAAGTGATAACTCTATGTTTTTATGAGTGGAGGTGACTATGTCAGATCTTAAGTAGCTTAGTATAAAAAACGCTACCACCAATAGTACGAGTGTTACAATGACCACCAAAGTGGTGATCTTTTTTCCGATTGAGGCTTTCATCGCCTCTCCTTATGAAAAATCCTGCCAAATGCTAGATGTAAGCCTACATTCATCATTGATTACTGCCTTGATTTAGAGTGCTTTAGTGACACAATGTTCACTAAAACTTATAGTAAAATCTTAGCATTAATCCTTTGAAAAACTACTTGACTGTTATCATTTTTGATAAAATTAACAACTATTTGGCAAACTCAACAGCTCTGGACTCTCTTATGACGCTAACTTTGATCTCCCCTGGGTACTGCACTTTTTGCTCAATCTCGCCTGCGATCTCTTTAGCCAAAAGTACCGATTCATCATCATTTATGAGTGTTGCATTTACGATAACACGCACCTCACGACCAGCATTTATCGCATAAGCTTGCTTGACGCCATTATGATCTAGTGCTATTTGCTCTATCTCACTAACTCGCTTCAAAAAGCTCTCAAGCACCTCTCTTCTAGCTCCTGGACGAGCAGCAGAGAGTGCATCAGCTGCACAAACCGCCCCACACTCCACAGAGAGGATCTCCTCATAACCGTGGTGGGCATAGATGGCATTAATAACTGCTTCATGCTCATTGTAACGGTTACAAATAGTAGCTCCTAGCTCCACATGGTTGCCATTGCTATCATATGTTAGTGCCTTGCCTATATCATGCAAAAGCCCTGCTCTTTTGGCAAGCTTCACATCTCCACCCATCTCCGCTGCCATAATCCCCGCTAAATGTGCCACTTCAAGAGTGTGTGCTAGTGCATTTTGACCATAACTCGCACGGTAGCGAAGCTTACCTATGAGTCTAACAAGCTCTGGGTGCATAACACCAATACCTAGATCAGCAACCACCTCTTCGCCTTCATTTAGCACCTCTTGATCAAACTCATCGCACACTTTTTTGTAGATCTCTTCGATGCGTGCAGGTTGAATCCGACCATCTTCTATGAGTTGCTCTAGCGTCTTAACCGCGATGGCTCGTCTATAAAGGTTAAAACAGCTCACCGTTATAGCATTTGGCGTATCATCTATGATGATATCAACCCCCAAAAGCGTCTCAAGGGTTTTTATATTTCGCCCCTCTTTACCGATGATGCGACCCTTTAGCTCATCACTATTTAGATGAACAGTATCACTAAGTCTCTCTTGTGCAAACTCCCCTGCGTAGCGACTTGTAGCTTGAGCTAGTATATAGTTGGCTTTACGCTTTGCCTCATCTCTCGCCTCATTTTCATACTTCCTAACTATATGAGCGATCTCTGATCTTGAACTCTCCTCGATCTTATCAAGTAGTAGTTTTTTTGCTTCACTTTTTGTTAGTCCAGCACAGTTTTCGATGGAGTGAACCATCTCCTCTATCTTATCTTCATAGCGTTTTTTTAGTAGATCTAGTGATCTCTCATTTCTTTGTAGATCAATCTTTTTTGCCTTCATTATGGCATTTTCTTCGCTAAGCCTACTCTCTTCACTAAGCTTAAAACGCTTAAAAGATAGCTCTTTTTTACCAAGCTCCTCTTCTCTTGTTTCAAGCGAAGCTTTTGCTCTATCTTTTGCACTCTCATAGAGCTTTTTTGCCTCATGCTCTATCTCTTGTGACTTAAGATTTGCTTTGTGCAGAAGTAGTTGTGCCTCATTCTCTATGGCACTTGCTTGTGCTTTTGCCTTTTCGACATAGATGTCGAAGTTTATGCTTGTGATCTTTTTAGAAATGAAATAACCAACAAATCCACTAATCGCGGCCGCTGAGCCACCAATTAGTACTTCGTTTAGCATGTTCTCTTCTTTCTTTGTTGAAGCTATGGAGTCTGTTTTGTAGAACCAAATGTGGTGTTACTATGAGATCACTTTGTATGTCATACCCATCGCACACCGCACTTTGGGTGTAGCAGAGCCTAGGTTGAACAAATATGGTAAAGGGTCTTTTTTTTAGCTTTTCAAAGAACCGATCATACATTCCCTTACCAAATCCAACTCTTTTTAGTTGGCGATCTACCCCTACAACTGGAACAATAGCTATATCAACTTTATTTATACTTTTTAAACTCTTGCCCGCTTCAAATATTCCAAACTTACTCTTTCTTAGCGGTAGCCTATATGGTACCATTTTAAAACTTTTACCTTGCATAAATGGTGAGTAGATTCTATTATTTTTACGCAAAAATTTTAGCGTTTTTGATATATCTGCCTCAAACCCAAGCGAATGATAGAGTAAGATACGACGGTTTTTTACACCTTGCAACTGCTTTTGCAAAGCACGATTTAGCTTCATATCTCTCACTTTTAGTTCATAGTGACTAAGAGATCGCATCTTTTTTAAGCAACTGTGTCTAAAATCATCTTTACTAAGAGGCATATAAAATCTTTATAGCTATAATTTCAAACCATTTTACATTATTAAGGCAAAAATATGAATAAATCCCCTCTCATACTTCTTCTAGCTACCATAACGCTCCTTTTTACGGGTTGTTCGGGCGAGAAAAAAGAGACAAAAACCACCTCAAGTGAGATCATCTCTAAAAAAGAGTACGCCATCTCTGGACTTGATGCAAGTGATCTGCTCATAAAACAGGAACAAAACGGCTTTATCATCGATGGCACAAGAGAGAAAATAGTGCTTTTTGACATTTTTGCCACTTGGTGTCCACCTTGTAGAGCTGGGGCGAAAAACCTAAGCTCACTTCAAGCAAAATACCCTGATGATCTCGTAGTCATCGGACTTAGCATAGAAGAGGAGATAGAAAAACAGAAGCTTCAAGACTTCGCAAAAGAGTATGAGGCATCATACTTTATAGCTCACTCTCCTCAAACTAAAAACCTTGTCTATGATGTGGTCAAGAGCCTAAAAGTAGGGCCAAAGTACCCGATTCCGCTCATGGCACTATATAAAGATGGCAAGCTCATCAACTACTACTCTGGTGCAACACAAGAGGAGTTTATAGAAAGCGATATCAAAAACGCTTTAGATGAGAAGTAAAAGGGCTAAGGAGTAGAGATGTTTGGCTTTATCAAAAAATCACTTCAAAAGACCGCAGAGGCGATTAGATCTGTTGTCCCAAACAAGGCAGACTCATTTAGCAAAGAGGAGATCGAGGAGATACTACTTGAGAGCGATGTGGAGTATGATCTAGTTGAAGAGATCATCAGATCCATAGACGCTAGCAGAGTAAATCGCCCTACTCTTAGAAACAGGCTTCTAGCTACCTTTAGCGACGCCCCAAAGCAAGTAGATGGTGCAAAACCATTTGTAGATCTCATCATTGGTGTAAATGGTGCTGGCAAAACCACCACCATAGCAAAGCTTGCTTCACACTACAAAAATGAGGGCAAAAAGGTGATCCTTGGAGCGGGTGACACCTTTAGAGCAGCGGCGATTGAGCAACTAAGCTTATGGGCAACGAAGCTAGATCTACCCATCATCGCCACAAAACAGGGGCATGATAGCTCCGCAGTAGCGTATGACACCATAGACTCCGCCAAAGCTAGAGGCTTTGATCACGCCATCATCGACACTGCTGGCAGACTTCACACACAAGTAAACCTCGCAAATGAGCTAAAAAAGATCGTTCGCATCTGCGACAAAGCACAAAGTGGAGCACCACATAGAAAGATACTAATCATCGATGGTACGCAAGGCAACTCCGCCATAGAGCAGGCAAAAGCATTTGATGATATGGTAGGAGTTAGTGGGATCATCATCACCAAACTTGATGGTACTGCAAAAGGTGGAAGCGTCTTTAGCATATCTAGTAAACTTAAGCTTCCTATCTACTTTATAGGTGTTGGCGAGGGTGAAAACGACCTTGTGAAGTTTGACAAAGAGGAGTTTGTAGACTCACTGCTTGATGCCATCTACAACTAAGGCTTTTTTGAGATCATCATCAAACCATCGGTTGTTGCGTAGTGCTTCAGATGCTAAGTAGTCATAAACAAGTAGACGACTCTCAAGAGCATCATCTCTGCACGATCCATCAACTACCCGCTCTAAACTATGGTAGAGATGGCACTTATCATCTATGCCCACAAGCAGTGAACCCATAACCGCTAGAGCAAACGACTCCTTTTTACGCAGAAGTGACTCACCCATCGCAGAGTAGTAGCCACTAAAACCTAGCAGATCTACAACCGTTGGGAGTATATCTAGCTGTGATGCGATGGTATCAACCTCTGCGGGCTTGATGATATGCGGAGCGTAGATAAGCAGAGGTACTCTTAGAGCATCATCAAGCTGTTCGTGACGCTTTTTGCCAATGCCATAAGCACCAAGCGGGTGATCAGCGGTTATGATAAAGACACTCCTCTCAAACCATGGCTCTTTGCTAGCTTTTGAGATAAACTCACCTAGTGCATAGTCTGAGTAGTAAAGAGTGTTTAAAAAGCCCGCTTCACCATTTGGATCATGCGGATACTTCTCAAACTTTTTGCCCACATATGTGTATGGCACATGCGTAGTTCCTGTAAAAACAAACCCCATAAAAGGCTCTTTTACGCCAGAGAGCTTCTGCTCAAAGAGATCTAGAGTTTCATAGTCCCAACCAAAACGAGGCTCACTAGAAGCGGGATAGTCAAGCTTGATGGTGATATCTTCTTTGCCATAGTAGTGATCATATCCTGCGGTTTTTGCCACCGCATCGACCTTAAATGATTTGCGATTTGAACTCTGCACGAAAACCGTCTCATAGCCCATTTTGCTCGCGATATCACCTACACCTAAGATCTCGCTTCTCTCAAGTCCATAGCCAAGCACCTCTTGATAAGGCAGTGGTGCGATCGAGGCTAAAATACTCTGCAACCCATCGATACTGCGTTGTGCACCAGAGTAGGCTCGCTTAAAAACTAAACTTTTGGAGATGATCGCATCTAAGTTTGGAGTAACCCCATAACTGCCTCCTGCTAAGGCGTCTATATATTTGTAACTCCAGCTCTCTAGTGCTATAATGATCACATTATATCCCGTTGGCTCTAGGTTTGAGTGCTTCAAAAATGGCATACCATCATCTACGCTAAAAAGTCCCCAACTCTTTTTTGCCTCTGCTAACATCGCATCGTTTGGTTTTTGGCGTTTTTTGCTCTTAGTTTTTTTGCTTTTGGCTATACTAAAGAGCGGGTTTATAGCAAGGTTGCCAACTCTTTGATCATCTTGTTCAAACGCTGTTATGATCCCCATAGGTTGCCCACGATCAACACTGCCTCTAATCCCAAGCACCATAAGAGCCACAGCACCTACAAAGAGTAGTATCGATGGCGTTTGCTTGAGTGGCTTAAACTCCTTTGGCACAACATACTTAAGCAGATAAACAGATGTTAGCAAAAGCACTATAAGCAGTAGCAAAGCGGGCATATAGCTACTAAAAGCTAGATCTATAAGCAGATCTACATCATCACTCATACTCCAAAACTCTCGCCCCATATGGCGTTTGACATAGCCAAAGTAGATAGTATTTGTCGCTTGAACCATACCCATAAAAAAGAGCATAAGTGTTGATAGTATAGCCATAGCGTGTACAAATCTGTAACGATCAAACACTCTGTGTGGCAGAGCAAGAAGCACTATAAAGGGCGAGAGGAGCAGTAGCGAAATAGAGAGATCAAAGCGAAGCCCGATCCAAAAAGCAAGCAAGATATCCTCTAGTGTCATAGCACCAAAATAGTCGGTATAGATGTAGTAAAGAGCGGTACGAAAAAGTAGCTGTAAAACAAGTGCAACAAGCAGTAGTTTTAGTATAAAGTAGAGTCTTGTACTCATCGCATCTCGTTATGTTTTTGACATAGTAGTACTTTTTGATAATGCAATGGATAACAGGGTGGATTACCACAACCACAAAAAAGCTTAGCCAGAGAAATTTGCTCCCTCTGGCGTACTAGATCACCCCTCTTCTCTACCCTTTTTGGTGAGTTTTGAGATGAGTATATAAAACATCGGTATAAACACGATAGCTAAAAATGTTGCACTAAGCATTCCGCCCACAACACCCGTACCGATGGAGTGTTTACTTGAAGCTCCCGCACCGCTACTTATGGCAAGTGGAAGTACTCCGATCGTAAATGCAAGCGAAGTCATAATAATAGGGCGAAGTCTAACCTTAAATGCCTCGATCGCAGATCCATACAGATCAAACCCTTCATGGCGTTTTTGTAGTGCAAACTCCACTATAAGGATCGCATTTTTAGCCGCAAGCCCCGCTAGCACAAGTAGTCCGATCTGGAAGTAGATGTCATTATCTAGCCCTCTCTCATTTGTGGCGATAATCGCACCAAATATCGCAAAAGGTACTGCCAAAACAACCGATGCAGGCAAGATCCATCTCTCATAGAGTGCACTTAGTATGAGATACAAAAAGACGATCCCAAACGCAAATGCTAAAAAGGAGCTTCCACCAACTTGCTTCTCTTGATACGCCGTACCAACCCAGCTGATAGTATAGCCATCTGGAAGCACCTCTTTTGCCACCTCTTCTATCGCTTTTATAGAGTCTCCAGAGCTATATCCCGCCTTTGGTTGCCCTGAAACTTTTGCCGCTTGAAAGAGGTTAAACCTCTCGATAACATCAGCTCCTACGGACTTTTCATAGTGTACAAATGCACTAAGAGGAAGCAGATCTCCACTACTAGATCTAACAAAGACATCTTCTAGATCTTCGATCTTTTTTCTAGCTTCATCGCTTGCTTGAACATTTACCTTATATGTCCTACCATAGAGCGAAAAGTCATTGACATAGTAGCTACCAAAAGTGGCATTTATGGTGCTATAAATATCATCTATACTCACCCCTTTTGACTTAGCTTTTTGTACATCAACATCGATCTTGTAGCGAGGCACTGCGGTAGTTAGCGAGTTTCGTACCCCCATTAGCTCCGCCCTCTCATTTCCTTTTGCTACGACCTCATTTGCGATGCGTTCAAGCTCTTCGATGCTTCCACCCGTTCTATCTTGTATATACATATCAAACCCACCCGTGATACTCATACCCATAATCGGTGGCGGAACAACAGCAAAGCTAAACCCTTCACTTGTAGCACCAAGCTGACCCATAAACTTGCCTAGTAGTGCACTTGCGTGCTGATCGCTCCGTGGTCTATCGTCCCAATCATGGAGCTTCACGATGGTTGCTAGTGCGTGCGTTCTCTGTGTAGAGTTAGTAAAGTCAAAACCAGCAAGTGTTATGAGGTTTTTGACATTTGGATCACTTGCAATGATCGCATTTGTCTCCTCTGATAGCTCAAGCGTTCTTGCAAGTGAAGATCCTGGAGGGTTAAAACCAAAGACAAAGATAGTCCCTTGATCCTCATCTGGCACAAGCCCTGTTCTCATCTTACTAAACATATCCCACGAGATAAATACGATCCCACCATAAACCAAAACAGATATAAGCGTAAAACGGATCGCCTGCTTAACTCCAAAAGTGTAAGCCGCAGTTACTTTATCAAAAAAGTAGTTAAACCCTCTTGCAAACGGGTTTGTCACCTCGCCATGCTTGCTCTTTAGTATGCGAACACTAAGCGTTGGTGCAAGCGTAATCGCCACAAAACCAGAGATCGCAACCGACATAGCAATAGTGATGGCAAACTGTCTATACATCTCACCACTAAGTCCACCCATAAACGCCACAGGTATAAAGATGGCACAAAGCACAAGTATGATGGCGATAAGTGCTCCCGTAACCTCCTTCATAGCGATAACTGCAGCTTCATAAGGGCTTTTGCCCTCGTCCATATGCCTCTCAATATTTTCTACAACAATGATAGCATCATCAACCACGATCCCAATAGCAAGAACTAGCCCAAAGAGCGTAAGCAAGTTTATACTAAATCCAAGTGCATACATACCCGCAAACGCCCCAACAATGGAGATAGGAACAGCGATGAGTGGTATAAGTGTAGCTCTCCAACTCTGCAAGAAGACAAACATTATGAGCATAACAAGTAGAAGTGCTTCTGCGAAAGTTTTTACAACCTCTCTGATGGACGCAACGATAAAATCGGTACTATCATAAGGTATAATATAGGTCATATCATCAGGGAAAAATGCACTCGCCTCCTTTAGAGCAACCTTGACTGCATTTGCGGTATCAAGGGCGTTTGCTCCACTTTGCAAAAAGATCCCAATAGGAGCTGATGGCGAGTTGTTGAGCATTGTTTGCACACTATAATCACTCGCACCAAGCTCCACCATAGCAACATCTTTTAGCTTAAGCGAGCTTCCATCTTCATTGGCTCTAATGATGATGTTTGAAAACTGCGAAGGGTCTTCAAAACGGCTTGGAGTTTGAAGCGTGTAGGTGTACATCAGCTTATCTTGTAGTGGTTCTTGAGCCACTTTTCCTGCTGCGTATTGGTAGTTTTGCTCTCTAATAGCAGAGATAACATCAACTGTGGCAAGTGAGTACTTAGAGAGTTTTTGCGGATCTAGCCAGATGCGTATCGAGTAATCTTTAGCTCCAAAGATAGTAGCATCGCCCACACCCTCAACCCTCTTTAGTGTCTCAACAAGGTTTAAAAGTGCGTAGTTTGAGAGAAATAGTGAGTCATGCGTCTTGTTAGGAGATTGAAGCATCGCAAACATCAAAACACTAGGCGATTTCTCATTTACCACAACGCCTTGTCTTTGCACCTGCTCTGGAAGCTGAGCTAACGCTGCTTGAACACGGTTGTTTACATCGATCTTAGCGGAGTCTGCGTCAGTTCCCACCTCAAAAAATATACTAATACTAAGTCTTCCACTATCCTCAGCAGTAGAGTTCATATAGATCATATGTTTTGCACCATTGATCTTCTCTTCTAGCGGAGCTGCAACAGTCTTTGCGATAGTCTCAGTACTCGCTCCTGGGTATGTTGTACTAACTATGATCTGCGGTGGCAAAACCCTTGGATACTGCTCGATGGGTAGGTTCATCATAGCAATAAGCCCACTTAAAAAGATAACGATCGAGAGCACACCCGCAAAAACGGGTCTTTTTATGAAAAATTCTGAGATCATTTTTGACTCTCATCTGCAATGATCTGCACCTTTGTAGCAGGTCGCAGTTTTGCCATATTGCTACGAACGATCTTCTCACCCTCTTTGATCCCGCTTTTTATGACGATCCCGCCACTTACAATCTCACCCACTTCCACAGGACGAGGGTTGATGATCCCATCAGCTCCCACGACAAAGACTATGCTAGCTTGAGCGGTTTTGATCACTGCATTTTCTGGTACAACACTTACATATCCAACGGCGATATTGGAGACTTCAACCTTTGCAAAGTTGCCAACTATCAGCTCACCGCTGCTGTTTTGCACCTTTAGGCGAAAGAGAAGCGTATCGGTCTTTGCGTCCACTGTTGGTGAGATGTAGTCCACCACTGCATCATATTTTTTGCCATCAACTATAAGCTCTTTTTTGGCACTTCCATCTTTGATCTGAGGCAAAACCCTAGCGATATCTGCTTTTGGAAGTGAAAACTCCGCATAGATCGGATCTTGCATAGTTATGGTAGCTAACTTTGTGCCTTTTTCTATGTAAGCACCCTCATAGTTGCTAGTAAGCCCTATAAGCCCGCCGATAGGGGCTTTAATGGTAGTGTAGTCATAGTTTAGCTGAGCACTTTGAAGTGAAGCTTTAGCCTCTGCAAGTGTTGCTTTTGCTGCATCATAAGCAAACCTAGCATTATCCATCTGCTCGGTGCTTATTGCCTCTTTTTTATAAAGAGCAGTAGCACGATTAAAGTCCACTTCAGCTTTATCATAGTTACTTTGAAGCGTTGCAACTCTAGCTTTTGCAACATTTAAAGCTGCTAAGTACTCACTCTGCTCTATCTCATAAAGAAGCTCACCTTGCTTCACCTTAGATCCCTCTTTGAAGCTTCGCTTAGTCAAATAGCCACTCACTCTAGCGATGAGATCTATCTCTTGGTAGGGCTTAAGCACCGCAGGGTAGCTCTTTGCAGTGGTTGTTTCACCATAGCTCACCTCAAACGCCTTAACAGGTAGCGGTGGCATCTGTGCTGGTGCTTTGGCTTGCTCGCCATCAAAACAACCACTTAGTAGTAGTGCACTTAGTAGTGCAACGCTTAGACCTCTATTCATAAATACTCCTTGATATCTTTTCCACTGTGGTAAACTAACTCAGCTTTTTTTAACTCTACATCATACAAAGCTCTCTCATACGCTCTCTTGGCATCTGTTTGCTCACTTAGTGCTTGCAAGTAGGCGACATTATCGACCACCCCACCCTCATAGCGAACCTTTATGAGATCATAAGTAGAAGTCGCCGCATCTAGCGTCGCTTTTGAGGCGTCCACTTTTTGTTTGGCGATCTCAAGAGATCTCTTAGCAAGACGCAGATCTACCTCTGCTTTATGCTTTTCATACTCAAAGAGTGAGTTTTGAGCTAGATACTCAAACTGCTTTGACTCATACTCTTTGCTGATCGAGCCAAAGTCAAGTATATTCCAGCTTGCATTTAGCGAAGCTATATTTTGAGTCTTTATAAGAAAGTTGCTCTTTTTACTCTCATCATCAAAGTAGTACTTTGTATGACTAAAAGTATCATCAAAAAATAGCGTCGGATAGTTAGCAGATCTAACACTTGCCGCAGAGTATTTTAGTGCCTCACTCTGCAACTTTAGTGACTCTACATCAGCTCTAAGTACTGCTTCATCATCAAAGCTCTTTACTACACTTCCATCATCTATGCCAATCCCCTCTTGCATAGTTAGATACTCTAGTGCACTAAGAGATCTCTCAAGCTCTAGATCAAACTCATGCGAGTTTAGTATGGCATTTTTAAGCCTTGAGTCTATCTTGTCTAGCTCATCTTTGGTGATACTTCCCACCTCATAAAAGCCCGACAACCTCGCATGCTCCGCCTCTAGCTGTTTGATGAGCTGTGCATTTGCCCTCTTGTCTGCTTGGGTAGATAAGTAACCATAATAGAGCCTTGAGATCTCTAGTGCTAGCTCATTTTTAAGTGATCTAGTATCCTCTTTGCTAGCACTCACTCCCTTTTGGAGCATATCATATAGGTGCGACTTCTTGCCACCATCATAGATGATATACTTAAGGGTTGCACTTCCTCTAAGAGTATCTCTTGCCATCGCAGCGGACTCTTTGCTAGCATTTTGGTATGATACCCCTAGATCTAGCGTAGGCAGATAGGAGCTTTTTGTGCTCTCATAGCTTAGCTCTTTAGATCCCTCTTTGTACTTTGAGGATTCGACTAGTCTGTTGTGGTATGAAAGCTCCACCAACTCATCTAGCGAATGTGCAGAAAGTAGCAGTGGAATAAGGGAAAGAAAAACGGTTTTTCGCATCAAGAACAACCTTTTTGTGATAATAGTTTGCAATATTATCGCAATTACTCTTAATTTTATCTTGCTAGAAAGATATAATCGTAGTATAATACGCCTCATGGAAAAACAAAATGTAAACTGTGATCTGGTAGTAAACTTCTACGATAAAATCAAAAGCGGTGAGCTTCCACGCATATTTGAAGCTACTCTCCCCATAGCCATCATTCAAAAAACGCTCTTTTCAAACAGTGAAGAGTACTTTAAAGAGCACTTTGGGATCCTCACATCTGAGGTTGATGTGCTAGCTGCACTCTATACTCACAGTGGTACTCTAACACCGACGCAACTATATGATCTAACTATCTTCTCATCAGGCGGTATGACAAAAGTCCTCAAGCGACTCGAAGAGCGAAACTATATATATAGAAAGCAAGATGAGAAAGATAGACGATGTATGCTAGTTTGTATCACAAAAGATGGTGAAGATCTCATCAAAAAAGCACTAGATGGGATCTCAAAAGAGTGCGAGCTATACTTTGCAACTCTTAGCAAAGATGAGCTAAGTATGCTAAATGTACTACTTAAAAAGGTGCTATACTCGCTAAATAGCGTCTCTAAATAGAGACCTCTTTTATATCTGCAACCCTTAAAAGTCTCTTGTATATCGAAGCGACTAACGCTTTTCTGTTGCCCCTAACTTGCTCATCTTCAGCATTTACCATTACATGCTCAAAAAAGCTATCTAGTTGCGAGCTTAGCAAAAAGAGTGCATCTAGCTCCTCTTCATATGAGCTAAACTCTTTTGATCTAACACTTTGGAAGGCTTCATAAAGTTCACTCTCGCTTTTATGCTCAAAAAGTGCAACACTTACACTTAGATCACCACTTAGATCTACATCTTTTGTGATGTTTGCCACCCGCTTAAATGTAGAAAAGTACTCACCAAACCCATCACTTGTAACTATACTATGAAGTGCCTCTACCTTTTTGATGATGCTAAGCACTTCAAGATCCCCACTTTGAAGCACCGCCTCAACGATAGAAGCATTTACACTAAAGTGAGATCTGAGTCGCTCTATGAAAAACGCTCTTAGTTTGGTGGTGTCAAACTCTTTGTAGTTTGACTTTAGTAGATCTAGTGTGGAGGCGAGATCAAAGCTAAAACCATAAGCCTCGCAGATGCGAATGATCCCATTTACCGCACGGCGAAGTGCAAACGGATCGCGTGAGCCTGTTGGGATCTCATCGATGCTAAAGAGTGCCAAAAGTGTGTCAAGCTTGATACTTAGTGCCACCAATGCACTAAGCGGAGTCGATGGCAGATCTCCACCCTCTTTGTTTGGCAAATACTGCTCTCTTATAGCTAGTGCAATGGCGTCACTCTTGCCCTCTGCTTTTGCATAGTAGCTCCCAACGATGCCTTGAAGCTCTGTAAACTCATAGACCATTTCGCTGTTTAGATCCGCTTTTGCAAGCCTCATAGCCTCTCTTAACTCACCTAGATCCACGCCCTGTGGCTTGTAGTGCTCAAAAAGTGCGGCGGCGATATTTGACTCTCGCTCTATCTTATCAGCAAGCGTACCAAGAGATTTCATAAAGACGATCTTCTCAAGCCCATCTATGCTAAGTCCGCCTCTAAGGTCGTTATCGTAAAAGAAGTTGGCATCTGCAAGTCGTGGACGAAGGACTCGCTCATTGCCATCAACCACTAGCGAGTAGTCTTCACAAAGTGCGTTTGAGACCACCACGAAGCGGTTTAGGAGCTTAGCATCTTTAAAAACTCCAAAGTAGCGTTGGTTCTCCTTCATAGATGTGATGATCACCTCTGGAGGCAGACGCAAAAACTCCTCATCAAAGCTTCCAAGCAGTGCTGTTGGATACTCTGTGATGGCGACTATCTCCTCAAGCAGATCGCTATCTTGCTCCACCTCTATGCCCTCGCTTGCTTCAAGACGGGCAATCTGCATCTTTATGATATCTCGTCTCTCATCGGCATAGAGGATCACGCCACCCTTTTTTAGTAGATCAAAGTACTCTTTTGTATCATTGTAGCTAAGTGGATCTAAGCTAAATGATCTATGCACAAAGGTTGATTTTGCACTCTTTATACCAAAAAGCTCCATCTCTACAAGATCATCTCCAAAGGCGATATTTAGCCATCTGATGGGGCGAATAAACCCCTCATCAAAGCTAGCCCATCTCATCGACTTACCAAAGTCAAGCGAAGCTAAAAACTCCCTAACTACAAGAGGGATCACCTCTAGCGAACTCTTGCCACTCACCTCTTTTGAGTAGTAGAGCACCTCTTTGCCATCTTTTGTAGTCGCAGAGATCTCACTTAGATCTACTCCACACTTCTTAGCAAAACCAAGTGCTGCTGGAGTTGGCTCGCCATCTTTGTATGCCACACTAAGCGGTGCTCCAAAAAACTCCTCCACCTTGTCATCTTGAGCCACTTTGAACTCTCTGTGCCAAAAGACAAGTCGTCTAGGAGTATAGTAAAACTCAAAATCACTCGCCAAAGAGTGTTTTTCAAGCAGATTTAGGTACTTTTTTTCTATATTTTTAAGCTCTTTTAGAAAAGGAATGGCGGGAAGCTCCTCAACGCCGATCTCTAGTAGTAGTGTTTTATTCATCGATTGTCTCTATATTTTTTGCGATTTTACCTACTTTTGGATTAAAGAGAGATGATGAGCACTCCTAATAGGATACTGCCCTATTAAAATCAGCTCTATCTAATGCAATATCTTTGATACTCTTTTTAAGTACCCTATCACCTAAAGCCTCTGCTATACTCTTAGCTAGATGGTATGCCAAATATGGTGGCACCGCATTTCCTACCATCTTGTAACCAGCCATAAGGTTTGAGTAGTAAAATCTGTGCTCATCTGGAAAACTCTGAATCCTTGCACATTCCCTAATACTAAGGCGTCTATACAGATGCTCACTACCAGCTACAAACACTCTTTTATTTTGCTCCACAAACTCCATCTTTGGAGCTTGTGGATGAAGTGGTGCATGCCTACCGCCCGCTTGAATAGTAAAAGATGGCTCATTCCAGCCTCTTACTCTGTTTCTAGACATAAATATAGTAGAAAACCCACCTATTGCAAACTCATGATTGGCAATAGTACATAGGTCTCTGTTTGTATAATTTTTCTCATTTGCAGAGATTGCACTATCTTTAATATCCCAGATCACATCTCTTAAGACCATCTTTTTTTCAAATGGCTCTGGAAACTCATATTTGATAGCTAGATCTTTTCTAAATCCTACAAAGAAAACCCTCTGCCTATCTTGTGCTACCTCATAATCGTGTGCATTTAGTAGCTTGAAGTACAGATTATACCCACTCTCCATAAAGTGATTTTTTATATTCTCCAAAGCTTCACTATGTCTTGGGGCTAGCATTCCCGATACATTTTCAGCTAAGAAAAATAGCGGTTTTTTATCTCGTAAAACTCTGATAAACTCAAAAAATAGCTGCCCTCTATGATCATCAATTCCTCTTAAAGCTCCAGCCTCACTCCAACTTTGACAAGGTGGCCCACCTATTAGACCGATAGCATCAGGGATTTCACTTGAAGGAATATTTACAACACTTCTTCTGTCTAGTTTTGCGTTAGGAAAATTAGATTCATAAGTTTGCCAAATCTCTTTATCAAACTCATTTGCCCAAATGGTTTTAAAACCAGCTTTTTCAAAACCTAGATCTAATCCACCAGCACCTGAGAATAGGGAGATTATGTTCATTTATTTTTACCGAAATTTTGTAAATTTAAAATATTATTTCTCTTCATAGTAAACAATTTCCTAAACAAGTCTGGATAATTTTTTCTGTATTTAAATATTAAATCATCAATTTCTTTATTTAGTTTATCATCCAACTCTAATTTTCCTTTTTGTTGAAAGAAATCAATTAATGTAGTTAAAAGAACTTGATTCTCCAAGCTCTCAATTTTTTTTATTTTGGGTAAAATGTTTTCTAGGTTTTTATTTATAAAATCTTTTTCTAATAATTTTGCATTTTTTAAAATATAAATTGTAGAAAAATAAATTTCACTTTCATTCTCATCAATCCTTTCTATTAAATTTTTTGTGTTTTCTTTTAAGAAACTACTAGAATAACAAAAATCTATCATATGAAGAATGCCTATATCACTTAGAATATGTGGTATCTCTATACCTCCCAAATTATCTTTAAAAAGTTTATGAAAATCATTTTTTAAATCTAATGACAATTTCATAGCACTAGAAATAATTTCATCTATAAAACTTTTTTCTGTCATGTAGGCATATTGAATCAATCTCCCCAAATAGAAACTCGTTAAGTTTTTATTTAATCCTTCTTCTAAGCGTTTAATGTATTCTTTAAGTTTATTGAATTCACTTTTATTTACTTTTGTTTTTAATCCAAAATAAAAAAATGTGATATCTTCCCATTGTTCATTTGAAGTAAAAATCTCAAACAATTCATCAAATTTATTGTTTTCCAACAAATCATCTTTATTTTCTTTAAAATAATTAGCTATGAAAAAATCTAAAAAAGATTTATGTGAGAAATAAACTTCGTTGTTTTCTATCTTAAACAAACTAATTCTTTTTATATTCTCTATAAACTCATTTTTATTTTCATTTAAAAAAGTATGCTTATTGCAAAATTTAGTTATAAATGAATCAAATTCTGTATATTCAATTTTAACTTTATCGTGTAAATAAAAAGCTTCATAAGATAAATCTGTTAAAAATTCTCGTTTAATTTTTGGTTCAAATAATTTATCTATTTCAGTTGTAATATCAAATTCCCCAAATATTATCCCGATATATTTATTATATAGCTCACTGATTGAAGCTGGAACTTCCTTATGTTTTTCGACTACTTCAATTAGTAATTTTAGTGCTAGTGGATAAAATGGAATTTGTCCTTCTAGTTCTGTTAATTTACTTTCTAAATTATCCAATAAAATACTTTCTTGTTGGGCTATTTTTTTTACAAATTCTATGGCTTGCTTCATCTCATATGGTATTAATTCATAATGTGTATATTGTTCGAATTCGTCAATAATACTAAAATTTGTTCTTGAAGAAAAAACTAAAGATATCTGAGGGTTCTTTAATTTTACATAAGCTTCTATTTTTTCTTTTATTTCTATTCTATCATTCGTATTAACTTCATCTATCCCATCAACAATAATTGTTTTAATCTTATTATCTTTAGATGAACTATAAAAAGTTTCAATAATATGTTCAATATTATTAAAGCCGTCTTTTTTAATATCAGCAGCTTTCAAGCATACTGGCAACTGAAAATTTGTATCATTTATAGTTTTAATATTTTGTTCTTTTAGAAAATTATTAATAAATTCTAAGACTAGCTTATAAAGCAAAACAGATTTGCCAGAACCAGCATCACCAGTAAGTAAAATTCTTTCGGATTTATTTTCAGTGACTAACTTTAGAAAAGAATGAAAAGTTTCTTTTTGACCAAATAATTGCTCTCCTATTAGTTTTAATTCATTTTGAGAATTATTAGATTGTGCCAATAAATCTTTTTTTGTTTTGCTAAATTTTTTTATATTTGGATCTATAAAGTTTTGTAGTTTTTTTTCATAAACTAAAAACTTTTCTATTTTTTCTACTCTATTTTTAAAAAATATTTGTAAGTCTCTATTAAAGTAAAATTCTGGATAATTTCCTTCAAACAACCTTATTAAATCTTCAATAGCAAAATAATGTAAATTATTTTTATATACATTTTCATCTATTAAACTTAAAATTTTTCTTTTTGCTCCATCTGAAATAGTACCAGTATTAACAACATATACTTTAGATATTGATATTTCGTCATAAATATCTTTTAATTGAGCTTTTGTCTTAAATGCTTGTTGAATTTGAATTACTAATTCTGCAGTCTTTCCATTAGCTGAACCTGATAATTTTTCTAATGCTTTAACAACAAATGCAATGTGCTCATATTCACCAAAATCATTTTTCTTTCTTACTACTAAATCTTTACCTTTTTCTTCAGAACCTTGAAGAATTTCTACATAAGCATCTTTATAAATATTTTCTAATAGTACTTTTAAATCTTTGTGAAATTCATTTTCCCTACCAATAAACGATTTAATAATATTACTTTTAACTTTGTACGGTAACTCTTTTGCTCTTATTTTAAAATCTTTTATCATTTTCAATCCTTATTTTTATACTTTAAACACCAACAACTTCCCATCCATTAGCTGAATAGGATTATTTGGATTTTTTATTTTTACATCATGTACACTAACATTTGGATTATTCAAATTTTCTACCATTTGCCTATCTCGCAGTGACATTGAGTCATATTTCTCTTTTTTCATCAAGCATACTAGCTGAAAAGATTTTACTTCATCGAGTTTATAGATATAGTCAAATATTTTAGTAGGATTTTCGATATGCCACATTCCGCGAATCCTTAGATCTGCAATACCTAGTGGATCTACCTTTTTAACTTTTCCAAGTTCATTTGTTTGCGTAAACTCTACATTAGGGATAGCTATAATACCTGATGATATGGTATCTTTGATTCTTTCATATATCTCTTTATCTGCACAAAAACAATCACCATATACAAAACACAGAGATTTTAAACTACTTGTATTTTTTGGAATATTTCCTATTGCATAAAGCATATCTTTTACAGTCCAGTTTTCTTCGCACTCTCTACAAGCTTTTGTAATCATAGGGCTATCTGAAAAAAGTTTTGCTTTTGGATATGAGCTATTTAATGCTATTGCAGTACTAGATGATTCAAGCTTTTTGATCTCTATCGCATCACTATTTTTTAGTATCAGATCTGGTGGATTATTTTTATTTCCGCTATAAGAGTATATCTCTTGAAATTTAGTTAGTCTGTTTTGCTCATCTGTTTCATTTAAAGTTCCAGCAAAAATATCTTTTATAAACTCTTCAAGCCCAGCTCCCATATTATTTGCTCTATTATTTCCATTTGTTAGGCTTGAAACATTGTATTGATAACTGTTTATTGTATTTATAAATGCTTTTAGTATGTTTGACACTCTGCTTCCTTTAAATATGCACATATTTTATCACAAAAGATGACATTTGCTATATATAAGAGTAAAATTGCACACTATTACTCCACCAAGTAATTAAGTTAACTCTAGAGCCATTTTTTACAAAAGAGATTGGCTTAAAAAACTTGCAGGGCTACTTATTGTAGCTCAAGAGTTTTTTAAGACTTAGATCTAAAGTAAAAAAGGCTCCCAAAGGGCAACTGTGTGGCTTTATAGCTCTTCGTTAAAACTACTCGGTTTACAATGAGTAAATCTTCGTAGTTTTGCCTAGATCTATCTTGCCACACAAGTTGCTAGAGTTTAGCTTATCTACTCGGTGGAGTAATGAAAGGAGTACCCCTTGTCAAAAGAGATCTTTAGTCCCAAGCTCATCACCACCATAAAAGATGGCTCACTGAGGGCTAATTTTCTGGGTGATATCTGGGCGGGTGTGGTAGTTGGCATAGTTGCACTTCCACTCGCCATAGCATTTGCAGTAGCTAGTGGTGTACCACCTCAGATGGGGCTTGTAAGTGCCATCATAGCGGGGTTTTTAGTCTCACTTCTAGGTGGGAGCAGAGTTCAGATCGCAGGCCCTACGGGAGCTTTTGTCGTCATACTCTACGCTCTAGTGGAGCGCTACGGCTTAGAGGGGCTTGCCATCTCCACCATTATGGCGGGTGTGCTTCTTGTTATCTTTGGACTACTTCGCCTTGGCTCACTTCTGAAGTACTTCCCATACCCGCTAGTGGTGGGCTTTACAAGCGGGATCGCGGTGGTGATATTTTCTACTCAGGTAAAAGATGCACTAGGGCTAGATCTAGCTAAGCTTCCAGCTGACTTTTTAGATAAATGGATCTTATACTTTAGTCAGTTAAGCTCAACCAACCCTTACGCCCTTACTATCACTATCGCCACTATACTTATGGTTATCTACTCAAAGCATATCACCACTAAGATCCCAGGGTCATTTTTTGCTATCATTTTTGCCACTTTGGCAGTAGAGTTTTTGGATCTTCCAGTTGCCACCATAGAGACCTATTTTGGCGAAATCCCAAACGATTTTAGCTTTAGTTTGCCTAGTTTTGAGCTGGCAAATCTTAGCATCTACATAGTCCCCGCTTTCACGATCGCCCTGCTTGGTGCCATAGAGTCCCTACTCTCGGCGGTGGTGACAGATAGTATGACAAGCACAGCACACAGATCTAACACGGAGCTTATCGCTCAAGGCATCGCCAACATCATCACGCCACTCTTTGGGGGTATCGCTGCCACAGGAGCGATCGCAAGAAGTGCTACAAATGTCAAAAACGGTGCCAAAACCCCGCTTGCTGGCATCGTTCATGCCATCACACTACTACTTATCATGCTCATTTTTGCCTCATATGCCAAACTCATACCCATGGCGGCACTTAGCGGGATCCTCATCGTAGTAGCGTACAATATGAGCGAGTATAAGAACTTCATCTCGGTACTTCGTAGCTCATTTTTTGATAGCATCATACTTCTAAGCGTCTTTTTGCTCACCATCTTTGTAGATCTAAGCGTCGCCATACAGGTGGGCGTGGTGCTCTCGGCACTTCTGTTTATGAAACGCATGGCAGACATCGACCCGCACGAGATAGATGAGGAGTATCTTGAGATCTACTCAGATCTACCAGAGGAGATCGCCATCTTTGAGATCAAAGGACCACTATTTTTCGCCTCAGCTAAGCAGTATGCCCAAACCATCGAGCACATAGGTCACAAAAGTAAGTTTCTCATCATAAGAATGCGTTATGTATCGTTTATGGATCTAACTGCCATAAACAACCTTCGCGATGCCATAAAAACGCTCCAAAACAGTGGCACGACTATATTTATGTCTGGAACTAATGCAAGAGTTTTTAGAGATCTGCGTCGCCACAGTATCGTTGGTATGATCGGTGAGGAGTTTATGTTCAAACGCTTTGAAAAGGCACTATGCGTGGCAAAAGATGCACTTTTAGCAGAAGAGACTCACGAAGTTTAAGCCCAGCTTCAAAGTTCTATGTTACACTTTTGCTGTTACTTTATGAAACACTTTCATAAAATCTTTAGTGACAAAGGGAGCAATTTTGCCCAGTATCGGGATCAAAACCCCCACAAAAGATGATGCCAAAAGCATCTACAACCTTGTAAAAAACTCACAAACGCTCGACTTAAACTCGCAGTACCTCTACTTGCTACTTTGCACCCATTTTTCCTCCTCATGTCGTATCGCCACGCACAAAGATGAGATCATAGGATTTTGCTCCTCATACGCTTTGCCTCAAGATCCAAGCACGCTATTTGTTTGGCAGGTGGTGGTTTCGCCCGCCTTTAAGGGTCGTGGCATTGCAAAAGAGATGATCAAAAGCGTAGTAGAAGTGATCAAACCAAAACACATCAGTGCGACCATCGCACCAAGTATAGTAGCCTCGCGTAAGCTATTTAAAAAGCTAGCAGATGAGTACCAAAGCGAGCTAACAGTAAGTGAGTTTTTTAGTAGCAAAAACTTTAGCTCTTCACACGAAGAGGAGCTTTTATACACCATAGATCTAAAGGAGAATAGATGAGAATCTTTGAGAAGTTAGAGTCGGAAGTTCGCGGTTATATTCGCAGCTTTCCTACAATATTTAAGAGTGCCAAAGGTGCTACGCTAGTCGATGAGCAAGGGAGCACTTACATAGACTTTTTTGCAGGAGCAGGCACGCTAAACTACGGTCACAACAACGAGCATATATCAAAAGCTCTTATAGATTACTTGCAAAATGATGGCATAGTTCACGGCCTAGATATGGCGACAAGTGCCAAAAAGGAGTTTTTGCAAAGCTTCGAGCAGATCATACTAAAGCCTCGCAACCTTGAGTACAAAGTGCAATTTACTGGCCCAACAGGCACAAATGCGGTTGAGACTGCACTAAAGTTAGCTAGACTTGTAAAAGGGCGAAGTAATGTCGTAGCATTTACCAACGGCTACCACGGACTAAGTCAGGGAAGTCTCGCAGTTACGGGCAACAACGAGTATAGAGATGAGAGCTACATAAGCAGATCTAATGCTACTTTTATGCCATTTGATGGCTATTTTGGTGATTTTGACACGCTTAAGTACTTTAGAAAGTTCCTAGAGGACTCAAGTAGCGGGGTAGATCTGCCAGCTGCGGTGATAGTTGAGACTATCCAAGGCGAGGGCGGGATCAATGTCGCAAGTGCCAAGTGGCTACAAGATCTAGAGCATATATGCAGAGAGTTTGACATACTGCTCATCATCGATGATATACAGGTTGGAAACGGCAGAAGTGGGGAGTTTTTCTCATTTGAGTTTGCAGGCATAAACCCAGATATGGTAACACTCTCAAAGTCCATAGGTGGCGGACTTCCGATGGCTATATTGCTACTAAAACCGCACCTTGATCAGTGGAAACCTGGGGAGCACACGGGTACATTTAGGGGCAACAACCTCGCATTTGTCGCATCAAAAGTAGCACTTGAGACCTACTGGCAAAATGACAACATCTCAAAAGCGGTCAAGTACAAAGAGCAGATCTTAAAGTCCGCCCTAGAAGATATCGCAGACAAATACGCTCATGAGTATGCCATCAGCGTGCGAGGTCGTGGGCTTGCTTATGGGTTTGAGGTGCGAGATGATCACGCAATGGCAAAGGAGATCTCAAAGTACGCATTTGATGAGGGGCTTATCGTGGAGACTTGCGGGAGTGAGTCTCAAGTGGTGAAGTTTCTACCAAGCCTACTTATAGATGAGGAGCAGCTCAAAGAGGGGCTAGATCACTTCTCAAAAGCAGTAGATCGCCTCATACAAGATCGCAAAAATCATTTAAGTGAGGGGTTTTAATGATAGTTCGAGATGTAAAAGATATAATCGGCACCGCTCGTGAAGTGCACGCCAAAGAGGGACAGTGGAGCAGTAGAAGACTGCTTTTAAAGAGTGATGAGATGGGGTTTTCATTTCATGAGACCATCATAAAAGCGGGATCTAAGACACATATACACTACAAAAACCATCTCGAAGCGGTTTACTGTGTAGGTGGCAATGGCAAGATCGAAGATCTAGCTAGCGGTGAGGTGCATCAGATCTATGATGGCATTATGTACGTACTCAACAAGCACGATGATCACTTTTTGTATGGTGGGAGCGAAGATATGAGACTCATTTGCGTCTTTAACCCACCTCTTAGAGGCGATGAAAACCATGATGAAAATGGTGTCTATGCACTAGATTAAAGCTCTCTTAAAGTTTATAGTTAAAGCTGGTCTGTTTACTTATATATAGCTTTTTTGGTTAGAATTTTGACATTATTTAAACTAAAGGAATGAAGATGCCAAAGATTAATCGTTATGTCGATATCGACACTGTTGAGAGAGAGAGCAAAAAGGACTACATCGATAGACACTCGCCATTTATCCACTGTGCAAGCAGTGCTAAAGAGGGTGAGATGTTTGCCGTAACTGTAAAGATGGGCAATGAGTACTCACACCCAGATGACTTTGATCACTATATAGCAAATATGGCTCTATACAACGGTGAGACTCTACTAGCTAGAGCGGACTTTGTCCCAGGAGCGTTAGCAAATATGAAATCGCACGCAACAGTGACATTTCACATAATCCCAACTGGGGGCAAACTAAAGCTTGTTGCTCACGCATACTGCACAAAACACGGTATCTGGGAGTCCACTCCTGTTGAAGTAACAGTAGAAAAATAACTGCACTTATGAAAAATATGTCATTTTGACATATTTTTCACCCTCATTAACATTTTTTAGTATAATCACTCCTACAAAACTAACCATCAAGGCTTTTTATGTCTAAAAAACGATCACTTTTTGAGTGCCAACACTGCGGTTTTACTACACCAAAATGGATAGGCAAGTGTACCAACTGCGGTGGGTGGGACTCGCTTGTTGAGCTAAACGATAGCGAAATAGAAGTTCTAAAAACTACACAGTCACTCTCAAACTCTAACGCAAAAGCACAAAGCATAAACTCCATCATAGAGGAGTCACAGGAGCGTTTTAGCTCAAACGATGCAGAGCTAGATATGGTTCTAGGTGGCGGGATCATAAAAGGCTCACTCACACTCATCGGAGGAAGCCCCGGGGTGGGCAAATCGACACTGCTTTTAAAAGTAGCTGGGCTTGTAGCTGGAAGTGGCAAAAATGTACTATATGTAAGTGGCGAGGAGTCCGCAAGTCAGATCAAACTTCGTGCAAATAGACTAAATGCTAACCACGACTCACTCTACCTGCTTAGCGAGATCCGCTATGAGCAGATACTCATAGAGCTTGAGCATAGAGAGTATGACTTTATTGTGGTGGACTCCATACAGACACTTTATAGCGACGCGGTTGGCTCCTCTGCTGGAAGTGTGTCGCAAGTTAGGCAGATCACCTTTGAGCTGATGAGGCTCGCAAAAGATCGTGGTATTGCGATATTTATCATCGGGCACATCACCAAAGATGGAGCGATCGCAGGCCCTAGAGTGCTTGAACATATGGTCGATACTGTGCTCTACTTTGAGGGAGATCCCTCCGCTGAGCTACGCATACTTAGAGGATTTAAAAACCGCTTTGGATCTACTAGCGAAATAGGCGTCTTTGAGATGCGAAGTGATGGGCTTGTAAGTGCATCAAACATTGCTTCACGCTTCTTTAACCGCAACTCCACACAAGCTGGATCGGCACTTAGCATCATCATGGAAGGCTCTCGTCCCATCATCATCGAAGTTCAATCACTTGTGAGCGAGAGCCACCTACCAAACGCCAAAAGGCAGGCTACGGGTTTTGATCAAAACCGCCTCACTATGCTTCTAGCACTACTAGAGCGAAAACTAGAGATCCCACTAAATGGCTATGATGTTTTTGTAAATATCACGGGCGGGATTAAGATAAACGAGACTTCAGCCGATCTTGCGGTACTTGCTGCGATTATTAGTAGTTTTAGAGATCGCGTCATCTCAAAAGAGACTGTTTTTATAGGCGAAGTCTCGCTTGTTGGCGATGTGAGAGATGTTTATGCTCTTGATGTAAGACTAAAAGAGGCAAAACTTCAAGGCATCACAAAAGCCATAGTTGCCAAAAAACCTCTTGAGAAAAGCACACTCAAAACTTTTGTCGTAGATGAGGTGAGCAAGCTTTTGGAGTGGTTCTAAAGCTAGATTGTGGTACAATCGCAAAATTTTAACTAAGGGTATTTTGATATGATGGACGCACAAATTAGAGGTGAAGAGAAGTTTATGAAGCTCTCCATAGCCTATGACACCAAAGAGGAGGAGGAGCAGATCTCAAAGGTGATCGATAGTGTTTCAGCTAAATGTAGAGTAAAAGCAGAGTGCTATATCACATCTCTTTCAAATGGTAAAAAAGTGATAGTTTTAGAGTATTCAGACGAGGCAGAGAGGCGAGCTGGTGATATTTTTGAGTCGATCATAAAAACTCTAAATATAACCAAAATCATAAGCTAAAAGGAGTAAAAATGGCCACAGAAGAGAAAGAGGCTCAAGCTAGCGAGGGTAAAAAAGGCTCAAGTAAGTTACCTATTATCATCGCCGTAGTTGTTGTGGTACTACTTGTAGTCGTTGGTGTGGTAGCGTTTTTACTACTAAGTGGCGAGGAGGAGCAAGCCGTAACACAAGCTCCCGTGGAAAAACAAGCTGCTAAGCCCAAAAGAGCCCCTGTTGTTGGTGAGGAGCATAAACGCTTCAACGAGATAGGTGCTCTTTTGCCACTTGATCCTTTTACAGTAAACCTTAAAAGTGACTCTGGCAAACGCTATCTAAAAGCGACTATATCACTAGAGCTTGAGGGCAAAGAGCTAGCTCAAGAGCTTACCGCGAAGATAGCAGTTATACGAGATCGCGTTATCAAGATCCTCTCATCTAAGACTGTTGAGGAGATCTCAAGCCAAAAAGGGAAGCAAAAAGTTACAGAGCAGATCATGGATACTCTAAACGCAATGATCGTTGATGGTAGTGTAGAGGGTGTCTATTTTACTGAGTTTATCGTTCAGTGATAGGTGTAGATCTAGTTAGCATACCCCGCATAGAGAGGCTTTTAAAGAGATTTGGCAAAAATGCTCTTATGCGGTTTTTACACCCTAGCGAGATAGATCTTGCACAAAACCCTGCAACCACCGCAGGTTTTTGGGCGGCTAAAGAGGCTTTTTCAAAAGCCATAGGTACTGGGATCGGCAAAGAGTGTAGCTTCTTTGACATACTTATCTACAAAGATGATCTAGGCTCTCCACACATAAAAGTCTCCAAAAACTTAGCTAAAAAGTTTGAGATAAAAGATATATCTCTCTCCATCACACATGATGCAAATCTCGCCATCGCAGTCGTTGCCATAGAGCACAAAGAGAAGAAAAAAGAGATCACTTTTAACTAAAATACCTTATAGAAGCAAATCCATACGCTCCACTACTTCTTATAAGATCTACATCTTTAGCACTCACTATCCCACCAAGTGCAAAAACTTTGATGCCAACACTCTTTACAACATCAGCTAAAGCCTCTACTCCCACAGGCTCACCCTTGTTTGGCGAGTGAAAAATGGGGCTAAAAGTGATCGCATCAGCACCCAAACTACTCGCTAAAAGTGCCTCATCTTTAGTGTGCGTACTGACAATCACATCTAAACCCATCTCTTTTGCTTGCTTGATCAGCTTAAACTGTTTGCTTGTTAGATGCACCCCTTTTGCACCCAACTCTTTTGATAAAAAAGCATCTTGATGCAGGTATAAATCTACTCCTAGATCTTTGGTTAAAGTGGCTATTTTAAGGGCTATTTCGGCATAATTGGCTATCTCTTTGTTGCGAAAAAGTAGCTGTTTTGGCTTATGTTTTTCTACTCTTTGCACAAGATCCTCAAGATCTGGTGTGATCATATATCCTATCAAAATGGCTCCTCAAAATAGCTCAATATGTTACCAAAGTACCCAAAGAGTTATTTTATAAAAAAGTTACTTTTTTGATCATACCACAAAATAGATAGCTTCAGCCATTAGTGACATCTATGTGACCAAAATCATTAGCACCTCTTAAAAGTTGATCTACTAAACTTACACAAAATCTATTTAAGGAATGGATCATTATGGTTACAAAGATTTTAAAACGAGATGGAACAACTCAAGAATTTTTATCTTACAAGATCGAAGATGCTATCAAAAAAGCGTTCAAATCGCAAAACACACTCTACAACAGCGAAGTCTTTTTTAGCGTACTAAAAGAGCTGGAAAGTAAACGCGTAGCAGCGGTTGAAGATATTCAAGATATCATAGAGAGTGAGCTGTACAAAGCCCGCTACTTTGATGTTATGAAGGCTTTTATGCTCTATCGCCACACACACAAGTTGCAGAGAGAAAACTTCATCGACGCCGATACAACCTACATCAGCTCAACTCAAACTATCGAGGAGTATGTTAGCGGAACCGACTGGCGTATCAAAGCCAACTCAAATACAAGCTACTCAAACGCAGGACTTATAAACAACACCGCGGGCAAGGTGATCGCAAACTACTGGCTAGACAAAGTTTACTCCAAAGAGGAGGGTTATGCCCATCGAAACGGTGACTACCACATACATGACCTAGACTGTCTAAGTGGCTACTGTGCGGGTTGGAGCCTTAGAGCACTCCTAGATGAGGGGTTTAATGGCGTGCGAGGCAGAGTTGAGTCAAAAGCACCAAACCACTTTCGTGAAGCTCTAGGACAGATGGCAAACTTCCTTGGTATCTTACAAAGCGAGTGGGCAGGAGCTCAAGCATTTAGCTCGTTTGACACCTACTTAGCACCTTATGTTTTCAAAGATGCACTTCCTTATACAGAGATCAAAAAGGCGATCACAAGCTTTGTTTACAACCTAAATGTACCTGCTCGTTGGGGTCAGTCACCATTTACCAACATCACCATCGACTGGAGTGTACCAGAAGATCTAAAAGAGCAGATCCCAACAAGATACCAAAAGCATATCTATGCAAACCTTATAGATGAGAGACTTTTAGCAGAAGCTAAAAAGCGAGATGAGAGCATAAAAAGCCTAAGCGATATGACATACAAGCACTTTCAACGCGAGATGAACCTCATCAACCGTGCTTATTATGAGGTGATGACTGAGGGAGATCTAAGCGGGCAACCATTTACATTTCCGATCCCAACAGTAAACATCACGGAGGATTTTGACTGGTATGGCGAAAACACAGACATACTCTTTGAAAATACCGCCAAAATCGGAAGCTCCTACTTCCAAAACTTCATCGGTAGCCAATACAAAAGAGATGAAGATGGCAACCTGATCCCAAACGAAGAGGCGTATAAACCTGGGCATGTTAGGAGTATGTGCTGCCGCTTACAGCTAGATCTTCGCGAGCTTCTAAAGCGAGGTGGTGGGCTTTTTGGTAGTGCTGAGATGACTGGAAGCATCGGCGTAGTAACTATCAATATGGCTAGACTTGGCTTTTTACACAAAGGCGACAAAGATGCACTATATGAGAGACTAGATCACCTTATGGAACTTGCCAAATCGACACTAGAGAAGAAGCGAGTCTTTATCCAAGAAATGTATGATCGTGGGCTTTATCCATACACAAAACGCTATCTGCACCACTTTAGAAACCACTTCTCCACCATCGGAGTAAATGGCATAAATGAGATGATTAGAAACTTCACAAGCGATAAGTACGACATCACAGATCCTCGAGGTGAAGATCTTGCTATCGAGATACTAGAGCATATCAGAGCCAAAATGGTCGAGTTTCAAGAAGAGACAGGCAACCTCTACAACCTTGAGGCAACACCAGCAGAGGGCACAACTTACCGCTTTGCAAAAGAGGACTTTAAACGCTACGGCAAGAGCATACTTCAAGCTGGTTTTGATGAGAACATCTACTACACCAACTCATCTCAGATCCCCGTAGATCTGACAAACGATCCATTTGAAGCGTTACAACTTCAAGATGATCTGCAGTGTAAATATACAGGTGGGACAGTGCTTCACCTCTATATGCAAGAGAGGCTTGTCTCGGCAGATACCGCTAGAGAGTTTGTAAAAAAGGTGATCACAAACTTTAGACTACCTTACATCACAGTTACGCCACTCTTCTCGGTTTGCCCAAAACATGGCTACCTAACGGGTGAGCATGAGTTTTGTCCTAAGTGCGATGAGGAGCTGTTAGCAGAAGATCGCATAGTCTCATAAAATTGGGTTGTATGCAGTTAGCCGTTAGCAGATAACGGATAGCGGAATATGTAAAACGCCCCAAAAAGCTTAAAACAAGGAGAACAAAATGAGCAAAAGTGAGTTTTTAGCACAAAATGAGTCAAAAAGAACAAAGTGTACAGTTTACACTAGAGTTATGGGCTATCACAGACCAGTAGAGAGCTTTAACATAGGTAAAGTCGGTGAGCATAGACAGAGAAAACAGTTCACTGAGTGCTAAGTCGATCTACGACTTTACACCATTTACCCACTTAGACTATCCAAATCACCTTGCGTGCATCGTGTGGTTTAGTGGGTGCAATATGCGTTGCTCTTACTGCTACAACAAAGATATAGTACTTGCCAAAAATGGTAAATACTCCCCACAAGATATACTAGATTTCTTAAAAAAACGAGTAGGACTGCTTGATGGCGTTGTGCTTAGCGGTGGTGAGGCTAGTATGCAAGACTTGCTACCTTTTTGCAAAGAGATCAAGTCACGAGGCTTTAAGATCAAGCTTGATACCAACGGCACAAACCCAAAACTTATAGGGAGCCTGCTAGATCTAGATCTACTTGACTACATAGCACTTGACTACAAAGCTCCGCAAGCAAAGTTTGCTAAAGTAACTCTCTCAAACAAGTTTGATGAGTTTAGCCAAACCCTAGATCTGCTTCTTGAGCGAAACTTCCCCTTTGAAGCTCGCACAACACTACACTTAGATCTACTAGATGAAGAGGATATAAATGAGATCGCTTATGATCTAGCCTCTAGGGGTTACAAAAAGCCCTACTTCGTGCAACTATTTCGTGACACAGGCACTAACATCGGTGACATAAGAGAGAGTAGCAAAAAACTAAATGAAGAGCTATTTGACAAAAACCTCAAAATTGATCTAAGATAGATAAATTTTTCATAATCTTTAGATAAAATCAGATTATGGAAACAACAGAGAAGAAACTAAACAAACGCGAGCGATATAAAGCTCAAAAAAAACCCATCGAGTACTACAAAGAGTTTGACACTATCGACTTTGAGTCGCTAAATGAGGCGGATCGCTTCTATCTACAAGACTTTGGGATCTTTAATGTCGAGCATCTTGAAGATGAGTTTACTATCCGTATCCGCAACTCAGGCGGTCAGATGAGCTCAGATCACTTTAAGCAAATAGGTCTGCTAGCAAAAGAGTATGCTCTTCAACCCATCATCACCGCAAGAGGCGGGATCCAGTTTCATGGCATAACAAGTGAGAATGTACACAAGATCCACAAAAAAGTAAACGACATAGGCGTTACCACTTGGCAGAGCTTTGGCGATAATGTCCGCAACATCGTGTGTGACATCTACGATGGAGTTGGCAAGTATGCTCACATCGAGGTCTATCCTATCGTGATGCAGATACACAACCTCATCATTCACAACCCAAAGTATGTCGGTATGCTCCCTCGTCGCCTTGGTGTTGCTATCTCTGGAAATAGTGCAAATGTGACATCTCTTTTTGCCAACGACATCGTCTTTTTGCTTGCAAAAAAGGGTGAAGATCTAGGGTTTAATGTCTATCTTGGTGGCAAAAACACAGATGTGGCAAAGAGTGCTGATCTCTTTTTGTATGAAGATGAAGTTTTTAGTTTTTTCAAAGCATTTGCAGAGGCATTTTACGATCACGGCTCAAGATACACCAGATCTCGCACCAGAGTTTTTCACCTCATAGAAGACATCGGTATGCAAGCTCTTAAAGATCTCATATCCCCTTACTACGGCAAAGAGTATAGAAGTGAGGGAGTTTTGGTACTTGAGCAGGCGAAGTTTGAGGAGTTTCACCCCCTAAAAGATGGCACCTACGCCTACTGCTACCAAACTTACTTCTCTAAGCTCAGCCCAGATGAGATGACCCAGATCGCGGAGTTTGTAGAGCATAACAACCTAAGCCTTCGCATAGGAATGGATCAAAAGATCTACATACTAGGACTAAAAGAAAAGAGTGCTCCATTTAGCTCAAAAGCTATCAGTCAAACTGTTACGGCGTGTGCTGGAAACCTCTGCCCATACGCGGTTTGGAGCATAAAAGATGAGACCGCATACCTGCCACTTGATCGCATCAATACTCATCAGATCCATGTCGGTTTTAGCGGTTGTGCCAAAGGGTGCGGGAGACATAAACATGTCGATATTGGGCTAATTGGGCTAAAAACCAACAACTTCGGAGATGTGGAGGGGGGTGCTAGAGTCTTCATCGGTTCACTCCACACCTACGGACTTAGTGAGTCAAGACAGCTCTTCTCAATGGTGCCATTTCCGCATCTTCATGACGCCATATCGATGGTTATAGATCTCTTTGAGCTAAGTGGATATAGCATATTTGAGGAGTTTAGCCAAAATGTGATAAACCGTTATAGTGAAGACTTTGTCTCACTTTGGGTTCTAGCAAACCTTGAGAGCCAAAAGCGAGCGAAGTTTATAGAGCAAAATAGCTCGCCAGATCAAGAAACACAACTAAAACTACTAAGAGATGAGTTTGGAGATCTAGACTTTTGGGAGCACTTAGAGGGTGAGGATCTCTACCCTGCCATAAGCTACCTAAGTAAAAAGCTCTGGACGATTGAGGGGGCAGATCCAACCTACAAACCACCCATAGAGCGAACAGTTTTTAGATAGTTTAGCTCATACCCAACGCCTTTTATGTTGAGTATAAGATCTTTTGAGCTTTTTGCTCTTAAGCGTTTGATGAAGGCTCTTAGTCTCTCATCACTCGCACTCTCACCCCAGATCGCCATCTTGATCTCACCATCACTAACCACCTCGCCACAACTAAGTAGATCAAAAAAGTTTATCTCATTTTTGCTAAGCGATATAAAGCGATCTTTTTTATACAGAGCCTTTGTGCTTGCATTATAGACAAAATCATCTACTAACTCCAAGCGAACATCTTTTAGCTTTGGCTCTATTTTAACTATATAAGCTAGCAGTTCCTCGGGGTCAAATGGCTTTATAAAGTACTTATTTACTCCCGCTTCTATGGCATCTAAGAGTTTTTCTTGCTCACTATAAGCACTAATGAGAATAATATGTGCCTGCTCGCCATCTTCTCTAAGCCTCGTAGCAAACTCAAGCCCACTGAGGTGAGGCATCATGATGTCAGATATGATAATATCAAATCGCCTCTTTTTTAACACATCAAGTGCACAAAGAGCGTCACTACAAACCTCAAAGAGTACAAAGTGCTCCCCTAGCGTCTGTTTTAAAAGCCTAGATAGTGCCTCATCATCTTCAACCAAAAGCACTTTTAGTCGTTTAAGTGTCTTCATTTTTGATCCTCGGAAGCGTTATAGTAAATAGTGTAGATCCATCTTTTGAGCTTAGATCCATCTTGCCACCAAAGCCCTGCTCTGTGATCATCTTTGACATAAAAAGCCCAAGCCCTGTGCCTCTGCTTTTGTGTTTAGTGGTAAAATATGGCTCAAAAACTCTCTCGATTAGATCTTCACTGATCCCGCCAGCATTATCACTAAAAGTTATAACAACACTCTCTTTTTTGGCTCTTACATCGATCCTTATCTCACGAAAAAGCACACCACTTTTCAAAAACGCATCTTTAGCGTTGTTTATGAGATTTACTAGTACTTGAGCCAGCTCATTTTGAGATCCCATCACACTAGCATCGCCCCCACTTCGCCTTATACTAAGAGACGCCTCCTTGATGCCCACTGAAGCTATAAATAGTGCCTCTTCTATGGCACTATTTATACTAAAAGACTCCCTAGATCTGCTAGGATTAAAGAAGTTGCTAAACTCCTCGATCGTCTTTGAGAGATTTTGCAGAGTCATCTTTGCATCATCATAGTAGGTGTCAAACTCCGCCTCATCAAGCCTGTTTTTCTTTAGAGCATAAAGCACCAAACTCATCTCCATTAGAGGTTGTCTCCACTGATGAGCAATATTAGCTAGCATCTGCCCAAGGCTTGCATGACGAGATTGCCAAAACATCACCGCCTGCTTCTGCTCATTTTTCTCCACCTCTTCAGCGATGCGATCTTTTAGCGTACGGTTAAGCTCCCTAAGCTCCTTTGTCTGCTCTTTTAGCCTTCTCTCTAGCTCCTCATCTTTGCGTAGCAACTCCTCTTTTAGAAGCATCTCATTTGTCACATCATAACGGATCGCTATATATTCACTCACCTCACCACTAGCATCAAGGACGGGAATGATGGTCGTATTTACATAAAAAGCACTCCCATCTTTTGCTCTATTTTTCACCGTACTTTTGTATATCCTACCCGCTTTTATCTCGCTCCAAAGCTTCTCAAAACTCTCCTTTGGTGTGTCGCTATGCCTTATGATGTTATGATTTTGACCAAGAAGCTCCTCTTTTTTGTAGCCACTAATAGCAACAAACTCATCATTTACAAATGTGATAATCCCATTTGGATCAGTCTTTGAGATGATATTTGTGCTAAGAATGGCATCAATCACTTAAGCTGGCTCCAATTTTTGCCAATGTTAAGTGTAGCTTTTAGCGGGATATTTAGCTTATAGATATTTTGCATCACACTCTGAAACCGCTTACCTAGCTCCTTGGCTTCACTCTCATCTGCTTCAAAGATAAGCTCATCGTGGATCTGAAGGAGCATCTTAGCACTTAGATCTTCTTCTATGATGATGCGATCTATGCTGTTCATCGCTAGCTTTATAAGATCACTTGCACTACCTTGAAATATGCTATTGACCGCCTCTCGCTCGAAGCTAGCTTGTTGCATTGCGTTTGCTTTTTGGTAGTCAAAATAGCGTCTGCGACCTAGTAACATCTGCGTAAAGCCTAGATCTCTTGAGCTTTTGATGATGCTAGCAAAGTAGCTCTTCACACTAGGAAATAGCTTAAAATAACGCTCAATTATCTCCTTTGCCTCGGCGTAAGGTATGCTTAGCGTCTCGCTTAGTCGCTTTGGCCCCATGCCATAAAGCAGTCCAAAGTTTACCGTCTTTGCGATATCTCGCTTTGCCTTTGCCTCATCTTCGCCAAAAAGCATAGAAGCAGTTGCCAAGTGGATATCTTGATCCTCAAAAAACGCCCTCACAAGCACCTCATCACCGCTAAAGTGAGCAAGTAGTCTAAGCTCTATCTGCGAGTAGTCTATGCCGATGAGTAGCTTGCCCTCACTAGCTACAAAAACCTCTCTGATCTTTAGTCCAAACTCCCCGCGAGCTGGGATATTTTGCAAGTTTGGATTTGATGAGCTTAGCCTTCCTGTTGCAGTTCCTACTTGCAAAAATGATGTGTGAACTCGCCTATCTATACTTGATCTAGCAAGTGCCAAAAGTGGCTCTGCGTAGGTTGATTGGAGCTTATGGATCTCCCTATACTCTAGCAGTTTTGCCACCACAGGGTGCAGATCTACAAGCATTTTTAGACTCTCTTCATTTGTAGAGAAGCCTGTTTTTGTCCTCTTTTGGGTTGGAAGAGCAAGCTCCTCAAAGAGCACACGAGAGACTTGCTGTGGGGAGTTTAGGTTAAACTCACTACTACTTAGCTCAAAGATCTGCCTCTTTAGGCTAGCTAACACCTCAGCAAACTCCTCTTTTAGCTTAGCAAGTTTTGTGGTATCTACCTTGATGCCCTCTCGCTCCATTCTAAGCAGTGTAGATATAAAAGGCACTTCGACCTCTTTGGCTAAACGCATCAGATCTGGACTTAGCTTACTTGCTAAAAGATTGTAGATGCGAAGCGTTATAAGTGCATCTTCTGCGGCGTAGAGCGTAGCATTTTCTAGACTCACGCTTGAGAAGTTTTCACCCTTTTTTACCACATCTTTAAATGGCACCATCTTATAACCTAGAAGCTCATCACTTAGCGTATCTAGCGAGAGTCTTGAGCTATTATCTGCTAACCACGCAAGGATCATCGTATCCATCTCCACACTAAAGTTAGCTTCACTTAGGTTTTTGATAAAGTGCAAGTCAAACTTTATGTTGTGCCCCACCACGCAAGATCTAAAGATCTGCTCGATGGCACTCATAGCATCTTGCTTTGAGATCTGCTTAGGTACGCCTAAGTAGTTGTGATCTATGGGCACATAGTAGGCGATGTGTGGCTCAAAACAGAAGCTAAACCCAACAAGATGATCACTTCTATACTCAAGCCCGCTCGTCTCGGTATCAAACGCAACGATGGTGTTCTCATCTAGCCGTGATAGCAGGGCATCAAGCTCACTTTTTTCAGTTATGAGCTTTGCTTCAAACGCCACTCCACTTCGCTCAACCTTTAGATCCTCCTCATCAAAGAGACTATCTCTCTTAGCAACTAACTGCTCTTTAGCCTTTAGAGATCTAAGTATCGCATTTTGCTCATAACGCTCAAGCTCTTTTACTATGTTAGCAAATGGATCACGACTATTTATAAGTAGCTCATCAAACTCGATCGACTCAAAGAGATCATCTCTAAGACTTACAAGATCAAAGCTTATAAACGCCTCTTTTTTTGAAGCTTCAAGCTTAGCTCTCATAGCTTTTTGTGTGATCTTATCTAGGTTTGCGTAGATCCCATCAAGTGATCCAAAGTCGTGTATAAGCTTTGTAGCTCCTACTTTTCCAATCCCCTTCACCCCTGGGACATTGTCGGCACTATCGCCCACGATCGCCTGATACGAGCGAAACTCCAGAGGCGTTATGCCATACTTCTGCTTGCACCCATCTTCATCTAGCTCCACCTTTTTTACCGCATCAACAAGCACTACTCTACCATCATCTATAAGCTGGTTTAGGTCTTTATCGTGCGAGACTATACGCACCTTTATCCCCTGCTTTTTTGCCATTTTGGCAACACTTGCTATAACATCATCTGCTTCATAACCCTCTACACTAAGGCTTTTATAGCCCATCTTCTCTATAAGCTCTATGGCAACGGGGAGCTGTTTTAGCAGATCTGGCGGTGGCGGGTCTCTGTGAGCCTTATACTCCTTGTAGATCTCCTCTCTAAAGGTTGATCCCTTAGCGTCCATCGCAAAGAGTATGTGCGTAGAAGCCTCATCTTTTATGAGGTGCTGTATATAGTTCAAAAAGCCTGTTATGAGTCCTGTGGGGAAGCCATCTTTGGTTTTTAGGTACTGTGGAAGTGCGTAGTAGCTCCTAAAAAAGAAGCCAAAAGTGTCTATGATGGTTATAGTTCTATTCATCGATCTCTCCGTGACACTCTAAGAGTGTTTTATTTGGATTTGTTATATATGTAGTGCCATTATAGATGGTAAATATACCATACACAATGATAGCTAATGCGGAGGCTTGCATCATAACTTTGCGAAACCGCCCACCTTGCAGTACTCCTGCAAAAAGCCCAAAGATAAGCAGTGCGGGCACAGTAGCTAAGCCAAAAGTAAACATCACCAAAGCTCCACCATAAGCAGATGCACTACTCGCTGCTGTTATAGCAAAGAAGTAAACAAACCCGCAAGGAAGTAGCCCATTTAGTAACCCAAGCTTATATAGCGAAAAGCTACCACCTCTGCTTATAGCACCTCTAAAAGCATCTACATAGTAGCGTGAAGTAGTAAATCTTCTCTCAAAACGATCTAAAAAGCTCACCTTTCCAGCAAGCGAGAGTCCAGCTAGCACCATAAAAACTCCAGCTACAAAGAGTAAGAGAGCGTAAGCGTAGTTTGAGAAGCTAAAAGCACTTCCAGCTAGCCCAAAAACAAGCCCCAAAAGCGTGTAAGTACTCACTCTCCCCGCGGAGTACAAGAGGTGCTGTGCGATCTGAGCCACGAAACTACCCTGCACTTTTGATCCCGTATATGCTAAAACGATCCCGCCACACATTCCTATACAGTGCCCAAAAGAGCCCACTAGAGCTATGGCAAAGATAGAAGCTAGATCAACGCTTTGCATCACTTTTTTTCCTTAGTATGCTATTTTGCATACTCTCGCCTCTAAGCACCCTTAGACGCATCTGCTCGAAGTCTATTAGACCCTCTTTGAAGTTCTCATACGCCCCAAATCCATACCCCATAGGAGTCTGCTCATCTGTGCTATAAAACGCCTCTCTAGCCTCGACAAAACGCTTAGTGTCACGGCACACCACAAAGATGCGAGCCTCATTTTCAAAACTTTTGCCATCAAGCCACTTGATCATTCCGCCATGGTCGTGAAAAAACCAGACATCAAGCGAAGGTGCGATCACCTGCGAAGCGTACTCAAGCGAGTCTATCACCATACCGCAGTCACTATCTTGAAACTTACCCGCAACCATACCCACAGGCACATCAAAGCTTGTCGCTTTTGTGGTGACTATGTGCCTAGTGGAGCTTAGATAAAGCAGTGCCAAAGTTAGCAAAACAACAGTGATAGAGAGTATAACTTTCACTCTTTTAAGCAGAGTGCTATTTTTTTGCATAAGAGTCTCCCTTTGCTATGTTAGATCTTGCCATTGGGTGGCACGCTTCAAGCGTTGAGGCTAGATCATGCTTTTGTATATGCGTGTAGATCTGCGTAGTTAGAAGCGATGAGTGTCCCAAAAGCTCCTGAACCACACGCAGATCTGCTCCACCTCTGATCAGTGCCGTAGCGTAAGAGTGGCGAAGTACATGCGGAGAGGTGAGCAGATATTTTTGGCTCACCTTAAACGCCGAGACGCGACTTAGCTTATCGCCTTTGTAGTTTAGCCACACAAACTCACTCTTTTTATCTCTCAAGCTCAAATACTCATCGATGGCATTGATAGCAACTCTTGCTATGGGCACAACTCGCTCTTTTTGCCCCTTAGCTGATCTAATCTTTAGCCAACCATCTTCTATATCGCTTCGCATAAGATCTAGTGCCTCACTAATCCTAGCTCCACTCGCATACAAAAATAGCAGTAGTGCGTAGTCTCTAAGTCCTGCTACGCTAGATCTATCTATCATCTCAAGCATAGATATAAACCTCTCATACTCCAAAAACTTAGGCAGAAGTTTTGGTACTTTGGAGAGCTTTAGCTTTTGCTTATCTGTGGCAAAATCCCTACTGTGGCAAAAATCAAAAAAAGCATTTATACTTGAGAGTTTGCGGTTGAGCGTGCGTCTGTTTTTGTAGTTTGCAAGCAGGCTAAAGATCTGCGAGCTATCAAGCTCAATAAGTGGTTTTTTAGCCTCATTTTCTAAAAGTACTAGATCAGATCTATACGCCTCAACGCTTCTTGGACTAAGAGTCCTGATGACGCTTATATACTCTAAAAATGCCTCAATCTCACTAGACATTATGGCAAGATGATCGCTCTCTTGCCAACTAAAAAGCGATCTTTATAGGCGTAAACACTCGCATCATCTTCTAGATCTACACTATAAATCTTGTAGCTACTTAGATCTAGTGGCATCTCTATAACATAACCCATCTTCTCTAGGGCGTAGATCTTCTTGCCCTTAATGGTGAGTGCTAGTATGTGTGAAAAAGCAAACTTTTTACGCACCAACTCATTTAGATCCGAATCAAGCAAGATGATCTCACCCTGCTTTGTCGCTGCATAGATCTTTTTCTCATCAGCACAGAGGGCTCTTAGATCAAGCGAGAGTCTTAGCTCTTTTTGTGAGAGCGAGAGGATCTTGTTAGGAGTTGCTGCGATCACTTTACCATCAAGAAGCTCAAAAAATATGACATTATTGAACAGTTTCTCACCACTTACTATGGTGCTTCTTAGCCTCTTTTTTGAGATGGCATCAACCACAACCACCTTACCATCAAGGGTAGGAAAAAGCACGAGATTGTCCCTAAAATATGGAGCTACAATCTTATGACTAACCACGATAGCACTATCGCCCTGCTCTTTAAAAAGTAGCTCTTTAGTGCTTAGATCATATATTGCCATCTCATTGTTAGAAAAGAGCACAGCAAGCAGATTTGCATTGACGCTAGCTGCTGCGACTGTGGTTTTCAGATCAAGCGTAGTGGTTGATTTTGCATATAGATTGTATAGATCTAACCCACCATCAACAGATGCAAAAATCACCCAACCATCACTATAACCAAGTAGCTCCTTACCCTCTGGCTCTCTTAGATCTAGTGGCTCATCACCCACTAAGATCCTACCATCTTCTAGCACCGCCGCACTTAGAGTACTCTTAGAAACCTCTGGGATAGTCGCACTGCTAGCAAACTTACCATCGATCTCACTAGGCTTAAAGTATTGCTTAGATGAGCACCCACTAAGTGCAAAAAGTATAACTGCGAGCAGGCCAAAAAGAGCTAGTTTCATTTAGCGATGCCATAGTGAAGCAAACTTTTAGCTAGCTCATAGAGTGGAGAGTTAGCTTCGATCTGAGAAAGAAGCACTCTAGCTTCACTAACTCTTTGCTCTTTTAGTAGCAAACTAGCAGATCTCATCTTTGCTAGATCAGCGTAGATAGCATTTTGCGTCTGGGCGTAGCTATTTAGCGAGGAGGTACTACTTGCACTCTCATACTTTGCAAGATCTGCCATAAGCTCTGTTTTTGAGCTAGCAAGCGACTCAAGCTGAGCTAGATCATTATGTTTTATAGCCTCGCTAAGCTTCCAAACATCATAAAGTGGCTCACTTGAGCTTTTTAGCTCGCTTAGTGCACTAGCATCAGCAGGGTTTTTCATAAGAGATGCCAAAGCTCTATTTGCAGACTCTTTTTTATTAGAGATATTTATATCATAAACCATTCCAGCAACTACTACAACTACCACCGCTACGACAAGAGCGACAATCGCACTTTTATACTTTTTTACAAATCTTTCAGTTACAACAGCTTGCTCAAAGAACTTCTCTTCGGCACTTAGCTCGTTTTTGATCATCGCTATATTTTCTTTTACGCTCAACTCTTTTGCCTTGTTACAAATTTCGACATATTATCGCATAATTTGTTAAATTTTCATCAAATATCTGCTACAATCACCCCTACAAAGAGAGGGTATGATGAAAATCGATGAAACACTACTAAAAAAACTAGAGAAGCTATCTTTTATCGAGATAGAGAGTGACAAAAGAGAGCAGATGATCGCAGATCTTAGCGAAGTGGTAAACTTTGTAAACAATCTTAGCGAGCTAGATACATCTGGTGTGAGCGATAAGTTCGCTATGAGCGATAGTGCCACACTACTAAGAGAAGATGAAGCATCGTGTGATGGTGCTATAAATGAAGCCATTCTAAACAGTGCTCCGCGTAGCGAAGATAGCTTCTTTGTGGTTCCTAAGATCATAGAGTAGAATTTTATGTTAATATTATAAAATTTTATCTAAAGGTATTACAATGAGTAATGACATGGAAGAGTCCAAAAATAGTATTGACATCAAAAAACTGCTAAAAAGTGTCTTGCACTTTAACTCATCAGATCTGCATCTAGTCCCAGGAAGCGAGCCTCAGATCCGTATAGACAAGGCTCTAAGACCCTTAAACCTGCCTATACTAAGTGGCAAAGATATAGAGACGATGGCGTATTCACTGCTTGAAGACAAGCAAAAGAAGATCTTTGAAGAGCACAACGAGCTTGACTTCTCATTTGAGCTAGATGATGTGGGGAGATTTCGTGCAAACTACTACAAAACCATCTCTGGCATCGCGTGTGCATTTCGTATAATCCCCATCGAGATCCCACCACTAGAGAAGTTTAACAACAACCCCATCTTCAAAGAGCTTGTCAAAAAAGAGAAAGGTCTCATTCTTGTCACTGGTCCAACAGGAAGTGGAAAATCCACGACACTCGCCTCAATGCTTCATGAGATCAACCTCTACCAGAGCAAACATATCATCACCATAGAAGATCCTGTCGAGTTTGTACACACAAACATAAAGTCACTCTTTTCACAAAGAGAGGTTGGCTCTTGCACAGATAGCTTTGCACTAGCTCTTAAGTATGCACTAAGACAAGATCCAGATGTGATACTCATCGGTGAGATGAGGGACAAAGAGACCATTTCAGCTGCCATCACCGCAGCTGAGACGGGGCATATAGTCTTTGGGACACTCCACACAAACTCCGCACCATCAACCATCAACCGTATCATAGATGTTTTTGATGCAGGTGAGCAACCTCAGATCAGAGCACAACTCGCATCTTCGCTAGTCTCTGTTATATCACAATCCCTTATGCCTCGCATAAGTGGCGGAGTAGTTGCCACTCAAGAGGTTATGATCACAAACCCCGCCATACAAAACCTTATCCGTGAGGACAAAGTTCATCAGATCTACTCACAAATGCAACTAAACCAAAAAGAGACAGGTATGACTACACAAAGCGATCAGCTACTCTCACTTATCCAAAAAAAGGTGATCAGCAAAGATATCGCCATAGCAAGCTCCAACCGCCCAGAGGAGCTTATGAAAACCCTAGCAAATCTCTAAACAAAGAGCTACTGCTCTTTGTTTTTGACAAACCTTATCATCTTAAACCGCTCACCCAAAAAGCTAGGCATTATGAGCTTTTTTACTTTTTGTAGCTCTTGAGAGTAGATCTCCTCACCCGCTTTTACTCTCACAACTTCAAGCAGATCCAAGATCCCCATATCGATGAGTGCTACCATCTGCGTCTTAAACTCCGCCATCTTCGCACCCGCCTCCTCAAAGGCATCTTTAAGATGCTCAAATGTAACATCATAAGTTAGATCACTCTTTTTAAACGCCTCTTTTATATCTAGCTCATCATCAAAAAATGGCAAAACTTTGTGATCTTTGTAGACTCTTAGTGAAAAGTCAGGTCTAGCTTGCATCTCTCCATAGTCAAATGTCACAAACTCAAACTTTTTAGCAGATCTCATCATCGAAGTGGCAAACTCCTCATACCCAACTGCGATCTCACCTCGATCTTTGTGGTACTTATTTGCCTTTGCACTCACCCACTCATCATCAAGATCAAAGATCACCTTATGATCCTCTACTCTTGCACACTTACCCTTATAAAAAAGCTCGCACGCAAATGCATCAAAGATCTCATTTGCCACAAAAAACGCCTCTTGGGCTCTTAGATCTGCTAGACTCTCAAAGTGCAGTAGATCTACCGCATCACCAAAGCTCTCTTTAAAGTAGCTACACTGAAACTCCCTAAGCGAGGCAAATCGCTCAACTATGGCGAAGCGAAAAGTGCTAAGCAGATCTGGAGCGAGTGTATAGATAAATTCGATGATGTCTGCTAGCAAATAGCCATGATGTGCTCCAATCTCGCAAATGGTGGCACTTTTGCTAAGATCGCCACTCTCCACCTGCTTTACTATATGGTTAGCGATCGCTCCACCAAAAAACTTACTGCTACTAACCGAGGTGTAAAAATCCCCCTCTTTGCCTATGGTTTTGTAGCTTGCATAGTAACCATCATCGGCATATAGCCACTGATTTACATAGTCGCTAAACCTGTACACTTCAACTCATTTGCGACTCTATTTAGCGTATGAAACCCCTCATCAACCTCATCTTTTGTAATAGTTAGAGCTGGCAAAAGTCTAAGAGTATCTCGCCCCGCTCTAAGCACTACAAGCCCATGCTCTCTAGCTCTACTCATCAGATCTGCTAAGGTTTTAGCATCTTTTACCCTAAGCCCACACATCATTCCTATGCCCACTTTTGCACTAAAAAGCTCTCTATGATTTACATAAAACTTCTCTAGCGACTCATCAAAATAGGCTATATTTTTGGCAAGCTCTCCACTTTTATAAAGCTCAGAGAGTATCTGCATAACCTCATTTGCCGCAGCTGTACTTAAAAAGTTACCACCAAATGTAGATCCATGATCCCCATGAGCAAATATATCCTTAAGGCTCGTCATCACCGCACCAATTGGCACTCCACCACCTAGCCCTTTTGCAAGTGTGACGATATCAGGCTTGATGCCAAAGTAGTTTGATGCCAAAAACTCGCCTGTTCTATAAACACCCGTTTGCACCTCATCGATGATGAGAAGTATATCTCGCTTCTTAAGTTCATCTGCAAGGCTTTTGACCGCTTCTACCTCAAGCGGTTGCACACCACCCTCACCTTGGACTAGCTCGATCATCACCGCACAAGTGTGATCATCGACACGATTTAGTACATCATCTATGTTATCTGCATAGACAAATCCATCTGGATATGGTCCAAAATAGTGGTGCATTGAGCCTTGCCCTGTCGCTTTTACTGTCGTGATAGTTCGACCGTGAAACGAGTGCTCAAGTGTGATCACTTTGTAGCGTTTTAGCTCACCTTTTAACTCGCCATACTTTCTAGCGATCTTTATAGCCCCCTCATTGGCTTCAGCTCCACTGTTGCCAAAAAAGCACTTCATATCGTAGCCACTAGCTTCAACTATCTTTTGGGCAAGTAGTGCTTGCGGGGCTATGTAGTAGAGGTTTGATGTATGCGTGATTTGCTCAACTTGCTTACATATCGCCTCACTCACTCTTTTGTTAGCATGCCCCACACTGCACACCGCGATCCCTGAAGCAAAGTCTATATATTTTTTGCCATTTGCATCATAAAGCGTCGCATTTTCACCTCTTACAAACTCCACATCAGCTCTTGCATAAGTGGAGAGCACAAACTTCTCATCTAGCTCTTTTATATTCATCTTCTTATCTCTACTCTATTTTCTTGAAATATTGCACTATTTCCGCTAAAAGATCGCTTTGATGGTGTCAAGTTGTTGATCCCTTTTGTAGTACTATATATCATCGCCACATCACTACGCAAACCATCATCAATAGCCACCCTTAACCTAAGCACACCATCATCACTAACCACCTCAACCTCTTCTCCATCAGCAAACCCAAGCGAGCTATGCAGATAGAGCGTGTTGCTACTTCTACCCTCTACGATCTTTGGCGTGATAAGATAGAGCCTCTCATCGCTACTATCATCAAGATCTAGCTCATCTAAGAAACAGAACTCTCCCTCACTGCCTCTATGTACCACTGGCTTACTCTCTACGCTCACACCAAGCTCACAAGACAAGAACTCCACAAGCTCCTCTTCGCTCACCTCTTTTTTAGAGATCACAAGATCTGCCATATCTGAAGTGGCGTTTGCATGCTCACCATAGTAGATGATCTCAGTAGCTCTTAGCGACTCTTCTACTCTCTTGCTATGAGGTAGCTGGTTTAGCGGGTTTGAGGCGTAAACAAAGAGCTTTTTATACTCGCCAAACTCCACATCAACCTTTGGCACACGCTTAAGATCTCCCAAAAGCGGGTTTGTACTAGACTGGGGCACATAGTAAACCCCACTCCCCTCTTTGCCAAAAAGCCCCAAAAGTGTGGCAAATGCGTCGATAGAGCGAAGCACATCTGCACCATCTCTATACTTCTGCACCCCGCTACCTACTACGATGATGCACTTTTTGCCACCCACTAGCTCCAAAACCTTGCCGATCTCACCCAAACTAAGCCCAATCCTATCTATCGTTGGTTTGATGCGAAGAGTCTGCGTAAGCTCATAAAACTCCTCTACCTCATCTTCTATGCTTTTGCAAAACTCCTTGTCGTGGGCATCTTCTAAGCATAAAAATCGACTAAGCAGAAGTGCGATCTCCAGATCACTATGCGGTCTTGGTTGCAAAAAAAGATCCGCTCTTTTTGCCATCTCAGTTCTTATGGGATCTATAACTATTAGCGTCTTATCTTTTAGCATCTCACCTAGCCCAAAGCCACTGCTACCCCATAATATCGCCACTTCACACTTAAGCAGATCTAATGCACATAGGTTGTTGTGTACGCCTCGACCCTCAATGATGCCAGCTTCACCTGCTCCACTTGCAAGAGATCTATCCATCAAAACAGCACCCGCACTATGAAGCAAAAACTCCAATGCGTCCTGATACGAGGAGATCTGCCTATCTTGCATATAGCAAAGTAGCTCACCTTTTTTGCTACCCTTTAGCATACTAGCTAAGATCTCAAGAGCCTTTTTTGGCTCAATCTTCTCACCTTTGTATCTTGAACTATCTATCATCACGACAACTCCTTGTAACTATTCTATCATTTTTATGCACTATTTATTGTAAATTAGATACCATCATAGTAGAATTTTAAGGAGATCCTAATGTCTGTTCTCGATAGAGTCGATGCAACTACAAACTTAGCAAAAAACAATGAACTACAACTACTAGTCTTTAGGGTAAGCTCTAGCGAAGATGCAGCTTACTACGCTATCAATGTTTTCAAAACTAGAGAGGTTGTAGAGGCAAAACACCACCCCATCACGCAGATCCCATCTTCTCACCCTATGCTAGAGGGTACAGTTGTGCTTCGTGGCATGCAGATCCCTCTGCTAAACCTCCCACTTTGGCTAGGCGTCAAACTCACCAAAGAGGAGATCATCAACTCAAATATCCTCATATGCGACTTCAACGGTGTTATATTAGGGCTTCGTATTATGTCTGCTTATAGAGTTATAAAGAAAAATTGGCAAGATATTCACTCACCAGATAGCTACCGCTCTGGAAGCAACAGCAAAGTTATCAACGACACAAGACTTGAAGATGGCAGTATGTGCTTAGTGCTTGACTATGAAAAACTACTTGCAGATGTGATCCCTCAAGCGATGGTAAATGTCTTTGAATCTCCTGCAAACCTAAAAGATCTAGCGATCCCACAAAAGCTAAAAGATGGTACAGTTCTTATCGCAGAGGACTCAAAGACCGCTCAAGGTCACCTAAGACAGATCTTCAAAAACGCAAATATTGACTTCAAGATCTTTGATAATGGCAAACGCTTAGTTGATTACATCATCTCAATGGGTGAAGATGCAAAAGAGATCCCAGCTATCATTACAGATATTGAGATGCCAGAGATGTCGGGCTTTACGGTTATAAAAACTCTAAAAACCAATAGCTACACTTCGCAAGTGCCTATAATAGTAAATAGCTCAATGACAGGTGAAAACAACAAAAGAGAGGCGGAGGGACTCGGTGCTGATGGCTTTATAGATAAGACTAAGAGTCAAAACATCATACCGCTTATCGTTAAGATAATGAATCTCTCATAGTAGAAGATCTTTTAAGATCTTCTAAAAACATAAGCCCTCTAGGGCTTACTTGATAACAGCTATAATCTGCCCCTCTGTTACTACATCATTTGGTGCGATAGTCACAGACTTCACTACTCCCGACGCAGTTGCAGCAACTGGGATCTCCATCTTCATAGCTTCAAGTATTGCGATCTCATCGCCCTCTTTTACACTTTGACCCTCACTTACAAGCACTTTCCAAACATTACCTGGAACTAGTGCTTTTACAGGCGTACCATCTACAACAGGAGCCGCTGCCACAACAGGTGCTGGCGTAGCTACTGCTGTACTCTCACCATTTACCGCTGTTACTTGAATGTCCACATTGCCCTCTGCGACTTGAACGCTGAACTTTTGACCATCGACTACTACTGTATAACTTCCACTCATTTTTCTACTTCCTTTTGTTTGTGCTAATTGTGCTAGTTTTGCATCTTCTTCTTTTTTCATATCGGAGAGTTTTCTTACTTTATACTCACCATTGCCTTTAAGGTAGGCAATCCCTTTTTCATGACAAGCAGCTGCAATGAAGATGTTCTCTTCTGTTATCTCGATATTTTCAGCTTTTAGCTTATCGATCCAAGTCGCAAGAGACTTATCTGGATCAGCATTTGCAAGATCCAATGCTTTTTGCGTTGTTGGCTCAAGTCCAAGCTTTTCTGAAGCTATCTTTACCACCTCGGGATCTGGAGCAACTGGAGTTTTTCCAAAGTAACCAAGCACCATTCTGCCATACCCTGGAGCGATCGCTTTCCACGGCCCTTGCATGACATTATTTAGTGCTTGTTGAAAGTAAAACTGTGACACAGGAGTTACAGAAGTACCATAACCACCCTTTTCAACAACCTCTGTCATAGCTGCTATGATCTCTGGAAACTTATCGATCATACCATTATCACGCATCATTTGTGTGTTTGCAGTAAGTGCCCCACCCGGCATTGGTGAAAATGGTATGATAGGTGAAACCATAGTCGCTTCAGGCGGTATAAAGTAGTCTGCTAGACAGTTTTGAAGCTCTTTTTGGTATGTTAAAACTTTACCGATCTCAAGACCTCCAAGATCGTAGTTCATACCTTTTGTAGCGTGAAGCATAGTGAGTATATCTGGTTGGCTTGTCCCACCACTCGCTGGAGCCGCAGCTAGATCTATACCATCTGCACCCGCTTCAAGAGCTGCCATATACGCTGCCACAGAGACACCCGCAGTTTCGTGAGTATGTAGTCTTATGTGTGTAGCTTCTGGTAGAAGTTTTCTAGCCATCTGAATAGTCTCAAACACCTTTTGTGGGTTTGCAGTACCACTTGCATCTTTAAAACATACACTATCAAATGGTATCCCACTATCTAAGATCTCTCGCAAACTCTTCTCATAAGACTCCACAGTGTGAGCACCATCACTACAAGCAGGTGGCAGATCCATCATAGTGATCGCCACTTCATGTTTTAGTCCATGATGCTTTATACGCTCTGCAGAGTAGATAAGGTTCTCTACATCATTTAGTGCATCAAAGTTTCTTATAGTTGTAGTACCATGTTTTTTAAAGAGTTTTGCATGTAGATCTATAAACTCTTTTGAGCCAGTATCTAACATAACAGTGTTGATGCCTCGTGCTAAAGTCTGAAGGTTTGCATCTGGCCCCACTATTTTTCTAAAGCGATCCATCATCTCAAAAGCATCTTCTCTTAAGTAGAAGTAAAGCGACTGAAATCTCGCTCCTCCACCAAATTCAAAGTGCGTTATACCCGCTGTTTTTGCAGCTTCCACAGCTGGGAAAAAATCATCCATCAAAACACGCCCACCATAGACAGACTGAAAGCCGTCTCTGAAAGTTGTGTCCATTACATCAATATATTTTTTAGCCATTACCCGTCCTAACCTTGTGTATGATAGGCTATCGCAGCAGTGATTGCAGCTATAACCCTCTTGTTGTCTTGTTTGTCATTTGATATATTTTGCCCGCTAGACTCACTAGCAGTAACACTACTTGTTGTAGTATTTTTATCACCACTCGCCTGTGTGGCCGTGGTTTTATTAGCTCTAGGAAGCAGATAACCTATCGCTACACCTATGACTAAAAACAAAAGACTTTGTACCATTTTTAGTCTCCTTATTTCACCTTCAGCTTATTTGCGGTGTATTGTATTATAAATTGATTAAAATTACCATTTAAAAAGATTAATATAGTGTAGTTCAAGAGCTTTTGTTACCTTTTCATCATATAATTATGCAAAAATATGAGGTTTTATGACTAGACATTTTACTGACAAATTTGCCACTATCAACGCGATAGAGGGTTATAGCTATCTACTCTTAGTCTTTATCGCTATGCCTCTAAAGTATGCCCTAGGTTTTCCACTTGCCGTTAAGGTCGTGGGCATGGCTCATGGCGTGCTTTTTATGATCTTTTGCTACTATCTGTACAAAGCAACAAGAGAGACAAAATGGAGTTACGCTCTTGCTACGCTCTTTTTCGCAGCTTCACTTGTTCCATTTGGAAGCTTTTATAACAAGGGTATCATCTCTGTCTTTCAAAAACAACGAGGTCAAAAAGCATGATCTTTGGTATGTATGAGCAAGATTTCATAGCTTATGCGATCTTTGGCTTAGCTTTTAACTTTTTTATATCATTTATGTTTAGCTTGTATCTCACCAAAAACATCGGTATGGAGGAGATGATCCGCACCAAAGGCAACAAAGAGCAGTCACTCATCGTCGCCCTTAGCCTCTTCATACCATTTGCGAAGGCTCTTATTACTCTATATAGAGTTGCGATCTTACAGATCTACTTTCTCAACCGTGGCTATACACACAAAGAGTTCTGGATCTATCTCACAACAAACAGTAGCGAACAAAATGGGTGATTATAGACTAAAGGTAGTTTTGACTATATTTAGTAGTATTATATTTGCACTTATTTTTATCATACTAGCGTTTGTTCTTCCACTTGATAAACCCAAACAAAAAAACCCAACCGCCACTACCAAAGAGCTAAAAGAGAGCTTTGGCGAGATTTTTAATTAATGGACACTTGATAGATTGCTTCGCTTCGCTCGCAATGTTCTGTATTAAACCCCACTTAAATAGAGCATAGATATCTCTTTTTCTATCTCTATTGCTACTATGCACTCTCTTTATTATTAAGAGTAACTACTACTGGTTTTTGAGGTGTATAATCTAGTGTAAATGCTCTATTGTGTTTTAGTAGTGCAAATGCAACTCTTACAATCTTATGAGCTACTGCAATTAGGCTAGCATTTTTGCTTTTACCTCTTGCTAGTAAGCTGTTGTAGTACTCCTTTAGTCTGCTATTTACCCTTATGGCACTAAGTGAGTTCATAAAGAGTTGCCCTCTAGCAAGTGAGCTACCTCGTTTACTAATTGAACCCTTTCTTCTAACCGATACACCAGACTCATAGACACTAGGAGCTATACCTATAAAGCTAGCTGCCTCTTTGGCACTACTAAAGCTTTTAAATGAATCAAATGTAGCTATGATAGTAGCTGCTCCCATCATAGCAATACCGCCTATGCTCTTTAGCAATTCATATGAGTTACTAAAGGACTCTACCAGGATAGACTCTATCTTTGCCTTTAGCTCATCTATCTCTTTGGTTATAAACTCTTTGTGTCTGATATAAGAGTCTATGATATAGCTTAAAGTATCTGCTCTTCTTTTAAGAGAGTGTATTTGTGAAGCTATCTCACCTCTTTGCTTTAGTAGATCTTCTACTGCTTTTAGTAGAAGTCTTAGCTCTACTATCTCCTTTGATGGTGGAGTATATAGAGTAGTATCCTCTTTGTATCCATACTCCGCTATCACCCTTGCATCAAACAAGTCAGATTTAGTTCTACCTAGCTTTAGCTTTGAGTAGTGCTTTATTACTAGTGGATTTACTACTGCTACTTTAAACTCTTTTAGCTGTGCTACTAGTTTGGTGTGGTATATACCAGTAGCTTCCATCACAAATAGTAGATTATCCACATCTTTAAACTTACGAACTAAGTGTCTATTTATTGACTCTTTTGTGTAGGGTATCTCATTAGTAGTGTGCAACTTACCATCATAGATACTATAAGAGAGCTTATCCATAGATACATCTATCCCCACCACTATTCTCTGCTTGTTAGCCATTTTAAACTCCTATAAATAAAGCTTTGCTACAATAAGCTCTCTTTACTAGTCATCATCGTGGTTTATACAGGCTTTATGCCTAATGTTCTTGTTCGACTTTTAAGGAGCAAGGAGATGGAGACAACATTGCGAACGGTCTTTTAGACCTATGACAAATCTGTCTTTATTCATCTCCTCTTTGTAGCACACAATAACCATAATAAAGCTAAGCATAAATAGATATAAAACATAATAGGTAGCTACTAAAAAGTAGCTACTAGTTCTACTCCACTAAGCTAATAGCTATGATCATTGTGTGGAGTGGTAATATACGATGACGGGTGATAGTTATTGTAGTGACGGGTGATAGGCAAGGTATTGACAACAGGTAGTCATCGCGAGGCAACTTGTTGCCGTGGCGATCTATCAGTTTTCCGTATTACAAAGCCTTAGTCATTATACGGTTGAGTCTTGCTATAAAGCCCGCCATATCATCTATCTCTACGCCACCAAAGAGCTTTGCTTGATCTAGTAGCACACTTGCACTATCAGCTACAAGGTTAGCATCACGGCTCTCTTTTAGCTTTTGGATCAACTCACTTTTAGGGTTGATACTAAGGATCGGTGCAGGTAGTGGAAACTCACCCCCTTGCCCCATTTGACGCATCATTTTTGCCATCATATAAGCTTGATCCTCTTTGTCATCTCTTAGTTTTACAGGAGAGTCCACCAGATCAAAAGTAAGCTCCACTGATTTAACCTTGTCGCCTAGAGTATCTTTTAGCTCTTTTAAAAATGGCTCAAACTCCTTTTTGCTCTCTTCGTGCGAAGCCTTCTCTTCCTCATCTTCATCAAACTTTGCGTCCTCTACACTTACAAACTTATACTCTTTATACTCACTCACCATTGGGAAAACTATGGTATCCACCTCTTCATTTAGAAGCAGTACATCAATGCCTTTAGATCTAAATAGCTCTAGTGAAGGTGAGTTTTTGAGCATCTCAAGCGAAGATCTACCAGCTATATAGTAGATCTCTTTTTTAGCCTCATCTACGCCTTTTAGGTACTCTTCAAGTGTGATCTTCTCGCTACTATTTAGCGAGTTAAACTGCAACAACTCTAAGATCTTCTCACGGTTGCCATAGTCACTATAAAGCCCCTCTTTTAGGACATTACCAAACTCTGCGAAAAATGTATCGTACTTAGCTTTGTCATTTTTCGCCATCTTAGCAAGCTCGCTTAGCACCTTTTTTACAGAGGCATTTTTGATCTTAGCTAGCACTGCGTTTGACTGGAGTATCTCTCTTGAGACATTAAGAGGTAGATCTTTTGAGTCTATAACACCTCGCAAAAACCGTAGGTATGTCGGCATAAGCTCTTTCTCATCATCGGTGATAAAGACGCGGTTTATGTAGAGCTTGATCCCGCTTTGGTAGTCCACACGGTAGATGTCCATAGGTGCTTTTGATGGCAGATAAAAGAGTGTTGTGTACTCAATAGCACCCTCAGCTTTGTTGTGGATCCAGCTTAGCGGCTCCTCCATAGAGTGAGCTATACTTGAGTAAAAATCTTTATAGTCTTCATCTTTTAGCTCACTTTTGCTTATGCTCCATAGGGCGTTTGCACGGTTGATCTGCTCATTTACTATATCAGTGCGAGACGGCTCTATCTCTTTGCCATCATCATCTTTTTTGGCGGCAACATACTTCTCTTTGTCCATATATATGGCAAATGGTATGTGGTTTGAGTACTTTTTGATGATGCTCTCGATGCGGTGAGTCTCTAAAAACTCACTATCTTCATCATTGATATGCATAGTTATCTCTGTGCCAAATCCCTCCATCTCACAAGTCTCTATCTCATACTCGCCATCACCACTACTGATCCACTTGTACGCCTGTGACTCATTTGCTTTTTTGGTAGTAACCTCAACCTTTGATGAGACCATAAAACAGGCATAAAAGCCCACGCCAAACTGCCCAATGAGCTGTGAGTCTTTTTTCTGATCACCACTTAAACTCTCTATAAACGCTCTTGTACCAGAGTTTGCAATAGTTCCGAGGTTTTTTTGCAGATCCTCCTCATTCATACCGATCCCACTATCTTTTATGGTGAGTGTTTTTGCCTCTTTGTCTATTTTTATATCTATGCGAGGGTTAAACGCTACACCTTTGTACGCTTCATCGGTGAGAGCGAGCATATTTAGCTTATCGAGTGCGTCACTTGCATTTGAGACAAGCTCACGCAAAAATATCTCTTTGTTTGAGTACAAAGAGTGGATCATAAGATTTAGTATCTGCTTTGCTTCTGTTTGAAATTGATGTTTTGCCATTTTTTTAACTCCAAATATTTTTTGGAATTTTAGCAAATGATGGTTAATAGATAGAAATAGTATAAACTATCTTGAGTCGTTATGACTCAAGGTAATTTAGTCTTGTTGAAGTCTAGTATATGCTGGAGTATCAAGTATATCAAAGTCAAAGTCACCGCCAACAGCTATGCGAGTCTGCTGTCTGCTCATAGGTGCTTTTGTGATGCTTGACTCTTTCTCAAAGCTTTCATTGTTGCTACTCGCCTTGACTCTCTCAAAGCCAGTTGCCACTATGGTTATCTTTATATAATCCTCTGGTAGCGACTCATTGGTAGATGTTCCAAAGATAACCTCTGCATCTTCATGAGCTGACTCATTGACTACATTCATAGCCTCAGAAACTTCTATCATAGAGAACTGTGGATGCATATAGAAGTGAACAAGCACTCCCATCGCACCATTTATAGAGATATTGTCAAGCAGTGGAGACTCGATCGCACTCTTGATCGCCTCATAAGCAGCATTATCACCTTGATGCTCACCCACACCCATCAGTGCAACACCCTTGTGACTCATAACAGTTTTTAGATCCGCAAAGTCTAGGTTTATATCGAACTCACCATTTGAGAGTATTACACCCGCAGTTCCACTAACTGCTTGAGCAAGCACACCATCAACAATTTTAAAGCTATCTTTTATACCCAACTTTTTATCGATGATAGAGAGCAGTTTTTCATTTGGTACAACCACTATGGAGTCACTCTCTTTTCTAAGCTCATCAAGTCCCACCTTTGCTAGCTTTAGTCTTCGTGGCCCCTCAAACAAAAATGGCTTTGTCACCACAGCTATGGTTAGAGCATCTACCTCTTTGGCTATCTTGGCGATCACAGGAGCAGCACCCGTTCCTGTTCCACCACCAAGACCTGCAGAGATGAAGACGATATCAGCACCCTCTAGTGCAGATTTGATCTCATCGTAGCTCTCTATGGCAGAGTCGCGACCGATCTCAGGCTTCATTCCAGCACCTAGACCGCTTCCGATCTGGATCGTTCTTGCACCCTTTACTTCAGCTAGAGCTTGAGCATCGGTGTTTACCATAATAAGCTCGATCCCGCTCACACCCTCTTTTATCATATGACCGATCATATTGCCACCACCGCCGCCGACGCCTACTGCAACAATCCTAGCCCCTTTTATATTGTTTGACTCTTCTACTGAAAATGGTTCCATATTATCTCCTTAAAATAGCTGTGTCGCCCAGTTCCAAAATCCACTTAAACCACCCTGTTTATTTGGATCTTTTTCATCTTTTTTCTTCTTTTTAGCTAACTCGATCATCTTCTGCGGCTGCTCATCTTTACCTAGCTCGACTGCTGGTATGGCTAGATCTCCTGCAAGGTTTATAGGCTCAACAGGCTCTGCGATCTGTTGTGAGTGGTGTCTAACTCGCTTGTTGATGTCGATCTCATAGTTGGTGTAGTCGTTTATGGTATATAGAAGCAGTCCTATCGCACTAGAGTACTCTGGTGAGCGAAGGTTTTCAAAAAGCCCGTCCATTTCACGAGGCTTTGCAAGCCTAACAGGAAGTGAGCCAAATGTAGCAACTGCTAGATCTCTAAGACCCTCCAACTGCGAAAAACCACCCGTTAGCACAACTCCAGCACCTAGTTTGTCTTTAAGACCACTATTTTCTATAAACTGTGCAAGTATCATAAGCGTCTCTTCTACTCTTGCGTAGATCACATTTCTAACAACTGTTAGTGAAACCTCTTGCTTATTGTTATCATCGCCTATAACAGGTAGCTCAATGAGATCATTGCTACTATTTAGTAGTGAGCCGTATGTTAGCTTTACCTGATCTGCACTACCTATTGGGGTATGCAAAGCCATAGAGAGATCACTTGTTATGTGGTTGGATCCAACTGCCAAAAAGTCATTATAGCGGAGCGAGTTTCCAGAGTGAATAGCGATATTGCAAGTGCTCCCACCCATATCAATCACTGCGACTCCTAGCTCTTTTTCATCATCATTTAGCACCGCTATGGAGGAGGCATAACTACTAAGCACGACGCTATCTATCTCTATGCCTGTTGAGTTTATCGCTTTTCTTAGGTTGTTTAGGCTCGATTTTTGAGTTGTGATGATATGCACATCTACCTCAAGCCTCGATGCGTTCATACCGAGTGGATCTTCTATGTAGTTTTGATCATCTACTTTAAAGTTATATGGAAGTGCATGCAAGATCTCATACTCATGTGGTATGTTAGCGTTATAGAGTGCGGTCTGCATAACGCGTTCTATCTCTTTAAAATTGACCTCTTTATTTTGGATATTGACTATCCCACTTGAGTTTACACTCTTTGTATAAGCCCCAGAGATAGAGACGACCGCTCTCTTAGCATCACTTCCTGAGATGCGTTTGGCATCATCAAGTGCTGCTTTTATAGATCTTGATGCCTGCTCTATGTTAGTTATACTTCCTCGCCTAAGCCCTTGTGCCTTTGAGATACCAGCACCTGTGATAGATAGCACTCCATCGTTTGCCATCTCTGCTATGATGGCACAGATCTTAGTTGAACCAATATCGATAGCTAATATGGTTTTGCTCAAGTTATATTCCTTGCATCAATATCTCAGTTTTATACTTCATCTGTAACTTCTTTACTAGAGCCACATTGAACATTTGCGACTTAATCCCAGCGATCTGATCTATAACATTTTCGTTAGCATCTTCAAGCAGTTTTTGTTCCACAATCCTATACAAAACTACATTTCCATCTCTAAGTGTTATAAAATCTTCACTCTTTTGGCTTGCAAAAAGCCCTTTGATAAACTCTTTGCTACCCTTTTGATCAAGTCCTTCTAACACTATATCGGACTTTTTTGTTATAAATCCACTACTAACACCACTAAAGTTAGCTAGTGACTCTTTTGCGATATTTGCGAGAGCTTCATCTTGCTTGTGTTGCTCATAAAATGGGAGTACTTCAGCTCTTGCCTCTTCAAAACTGAGTGGCTTCGCACTGTTAGTAGCATCAACTTTAAAAGTATAGTAACTACCATCAACCAACACAGGCTTGATATACTCCAACGCTTTTGAGCCATCTTCTACAAGCGACAACACATCTACACCATAAGGGTTGCTTGTTGCTGAAATAGTTGTTTTTTGAACTCTACTAGCATCAACTTCGCCCTTTTTAAACGCTATATATTCACGAAGAGCCTCTTTTTTGCTCTCCTTATCATTTAGCTCAAAAACAACTTGTTCTCTTGCATCTTCAAGACTTAAGATCTTGCCATTGGCATCTTTAAAGCTATCTTTTTGATGCTCATAAAACTCCTCTATCTCACCATCGCTATACTCTTTTGCTACAAATGGCGTAGTCACAAAACTAACATCGTAACTAACTTCACTCATAAAGTTTGACTTCATACTCTCCCAGAAGCTCTTTAGAGCATCTTCATCTACACTAACGCTTATGCTACTTGGCTCAAGCACTTTATACTCAATGCGATCGGCGATATTTAGAGCGACATTTAGCACATCAGCCTCCGCCTCATTCGCCTTAACGCCTAGCAGATCTAGCACCTTTTGCACTGCCAGCTCTTTTTTTAGACTCTGCTCATACTCTTTTACGCTTATGTTGTTCCTAGAAAGCACATCTTTATAGACCTCTTTACTAAAAACTCCATCTTTAAAGAAGTAGTCTTTGCTTACGATATCAGCTAGTATCTCATCGTGCGTCACTTCGATATCATAAGAGTTAGCAAGGTTTAACACCAAAGCTTGGTTTGTCAAAAACTCTAACGCCTGCTGTTTTAACCCAAACGCACTAGCTTTTTCTTCATCAAACTCACCATTGAACATCTGGCTATATTGGTTATACAAAATGGCGTAACTCTTCTGATACTCAGCAACACTTATATCTACATCGCCTACCTTTGCTACTACTCCAGAGCCACTTTTGTAGCTATAACTTCCCCAGCCAACAAAGCCAGCTCCCACAAAAGCAATAGTTGAGATCCAGATGGTCACAACTAAGTACTTTTTATGTTTTTGCATCCAAGTTATCATATTTGCACATCGCCTTAAGTTGATATTTATCGCTATTTTATACAATTAAGCATTAAAAATCGATAAAGGATCACCCTTGAGTAATGATGAGCTAAGCAGGCGAGATCTAGAAGTGCTTTGGCACCCGTGTACGCAGATGAAAGATCATGAGTTTTTGCCACTCATACCTATAAAAAAAGGTTATGGAGTATACCTTGAAGACTTTGATGGCAAAAGCTACATAGACGCTATTAGCAGTTGGTGGGTAAACATCTTTGGACACTGCAATGAGTATATAAACAATCGCATAAAAGAGCAACTAGATACATTAGAGCATGTTATACTTGCGGGCTTTACTCACAAAAGTGTTATAGATCTATCTCACAGGCTAGTTACTCTTGCTCCTAAGCCACTTAGCAGATGTTTCTACGCTGACAACGGCTCAAGTGCCATCGAAGTAGCTCTAAAGATGAGCTTTCATGCACACAAAAACGCTAACAAAAACAAAACCATCTTTGTTTCACTAACAAACTCATACCATGGCGAGACGCTAGGCACACTAAGTGTTGGCGATGTAGAGCTTTACAAAGATACCTACAAACCGCTACTACTGCACACCATGCAGACACCCGCTCCAAAAGATGCCACAAAAGAAGCAGCGATCAAAGCAGCTAACAAGTTTGAAGAGTTAGCACAAAGTAGAGGCTATGAGATTAGTGCGATCATATTTGAGCCTATCGTTCAAGGGGCGGGTGGAATGGCGATCTACCATGAGGAGTTTTTAAAACGCATAGATCTCATAGCCAAAAAGCACGATATCCACCTCATAGCAGATGAGGTGATGACAGGTTTTGGTCGCACAGGCGAGATGTTTGCCTGCAACCATGCTGACATATCGCCTACTTTTATGGTGCTCTCCAAAGGGCTAACGGGTGGTTATTTGCCACTCTCGGTTGTACTAACAACAGATGAGATCTACTCTCAGTTTTACTGCGACTATAACGAACAAAAAGCCTTTTTGCACTCGCATAGTTATACAGGCAATGCCCTTGCATGTGCGGCGGCAAACGCTACGCTAGATCTATTTGAGTCTAACAATGTTATAGAAAAAAATAGAGAAACATCTGCATATATATGGCAAAAACTAGAGCGTTTTAGGGACTTGCCAAATGTAGCAAATATAAGACAAAAAGGTATGATCGCAGCACTAGATCTAGTGGGTTATGATCCTAAAAAACGCATGGGTCTTAAGATCTATGAGTATGCTCTAAAACAGGGTGTACTACTTCGCCCACTTGGTGCTACCATATACTTTATGCCACCATATATCATTACGCAAGATGAGTGCGACACCATGCTTGATGTCGCTTATGATGCCATAAAGAGCATCATTTAAACCAGCTTTTTACCTTCTCTAACGCAGAGTCAAGCATACTCTCATGAGGCTTTGACTCTACACCAAAAGAGTCCTCTAGCTTTGCTATAAGCTCTTTTTGCTCATCATTTAGCTTCTTGGGGTAGGTGATCTCGATCTGAGCTATGAGATCTCCCTTGCCGTGACCATGCACATCTTCAACACCCTCTCTTCTAAAGACAAACTGCTGTTTATCTCTTGTGCCAATATCGAGCTTAAGCTCTAGCTCACCCCTAAGAGATGGGATCTTAAGCACTGTTCCTGTTATGGCTTGTGTAAAAAATAGAGGGATCGATATGTAGATATCATTGCCATCTCTAACAAAGTGCTTATCTGGCGTAACTCTAAAGCTTACATAGAGATCTCCCCTAGCTCCTCGTTTGCCAACATTGCCTCTATGTGCGACACGCAGGCGATTTCCATCATCTACACCGTGCGGGATCTTGATGCTTAGAGTCTCTTTTGCCTCCTTGTATCCACCACCACTACACTCGCTACACTTTTTGGCTATGACGCTCCCCTCACCCTTACAAGCGGGACAAGTTTGCGAAAATGTCATAAAGCCCTGTCTAGCAAAGATCTGCCCTTGCCCCTTACAAGTACTACACGGCTCAAGCTTAGCATCTTTTGCCCCTGTACCCTTACATGGCTTACATGGCTCTTTATAACTATAAGTTATCTCTTTTTCGCACCCAAAAACCGCCTCATCGAAGCTTATAACGATCTCTGTTGCCATATCTAGCGAGTATCTATCTACATCAGCAGGGTCGCGTCTGCGCCTAGATCCACCACCAAAGTTACTAAACATCTCCTCAAAGATGCTTCCTAGATCATCAAACCCGCTAGATCTACTAGATCCGCCCATACCTTGTAGACCCTCTTTACCGTAACGATCGTATATGCCCCGCTGTTTATCATCACTTAGGCATTGATATGCCTCATTGCAGAGCTTAAACTTATGCTCCGCCTCCTTATCATTAGGATTTTTATCTGGATGATAGAGTTTTGCCATTTTTCTATATGCTTTTTTGATAGTCTCCTTATCGGCATTTCGCGAGACTTCCAAAATCTCATAGTAGCTTAACTCCTCCATTTCGCCCCTTTGTTTTTTCGCAATTATACAAAATTTATTTTAATCCTAGTATAATACACAACATGAGAATGTTTTTATACGCCCTTATTTTGGCACTTTTTGCGGGGTGTGCCATCAAACAACAAGAGATCATACCCATAGATAAAGCAGATCTTTACGAAGAGATCGCATTTAAAGATCTCTCCATCTGGCAAAGCATAGATTATAACGATGCACTTGCGACTTTTAGACGAAGTTGTCAAAACACCAAAACCAAAGAGATCTATGCCGAGGCTTGCCAAAATGCAAAGAGCACAAACGACGCTAAGCTATTTTTTGAGCAAAACTTTACTCCCTACAAGCTAAAAAACTCAAACGATGGTAGCGAAGTGGGACTACTAACAGGCTACTATGAGCCTCTTATAAACGCCTCTTTAGCAAAGAGTCCACCCTACATCTATCCACTCTACAAAACCCCAAAAGATCTCATAACCGTTGAGCTATCAAGCCTCTATGCAGATCTAGGCAAATACCGCCTAAGAGGCAAACTAGAGGGCAACAAACTCATACCTTATGATGAGCGAAAAATCATTGACAAAAACGGTGTAGATGCCGATGTGATCTGCTACTGCGACTCAAGAGTAGATCTATTTTTCCTTGAAGTTCAAGGCTCTGGGATCGCAAAACTAGAAGATGGCTCTACCATATACATAGGATACGAAAACCAAAATGGTCACCCTTATAGATCCATCGGTCGCTATCTTATCGATCAAGGGGTACTTACTAGAGATGAGGTCTCACTGCAGAGCATAAAAGCCTACCTTGAAGCAAACCCTAATGAGATGGACAAAGTGTTAGATCAAAACCCATCAAAGGTGTTTTTCACCACCAGATCTACCCCCGCAGTTGGTGCGATGGGCGTGAGCCTTACTCAGATGCAAAGTATCGCCATAGACACTGAGTTTACTCCGCTTGGCACTATGATGCTTCTAAGTGCTAGAGATGATGACTTTAGCTACAACGCAGTTGTCACAGCAGAGGATCGAGGAGGTGCGATCAAAGGTAGCCTAAGAGCAGATCTCTTCGCTGGCAGAGGAGATGAAGCAGAGGCACTAGCTGGTAGGCTAAAAGCTCGCCTTTTGATGTGGCAACTTAGAGCAAAAGGCTCAAAATGAGCAGATCACTAGATAAGTTTGAGAGGCTTGTGGAGGCGTTTGAGTCGCTTCCTACCATCGGCAAAAAGTCCGCCTCACGCCTTGCTTACCATCTCGTAGCCAAAGACAATATGCTTGCCATAAAACTAGCCCACGCCATAGAAGATGCCATTGGACACATAAAAGAGTGCTCACTTTGTGGCGGTATGAGTGAAGATGAGCTATGCTACATCTGCTGTGATGAAGATAGAGACGCTAGCACTCTTTGTGTGGTTGAGAGTGCAAAAGATATGATGCTTTTTGAGCAAAATGCCCTATTTCATGGGCTATACTTCGTGCTAGATGACATAAATGAAGATAGCATTACTTCACTAAAACTGCGGGTGGCAAATGGTGTTGAGGAGATCATATTTGCCCTTACGCCCTCCATTGCAAACGATGCTTTGATGCTTTTTATAGAAGATAAATTAAGTGAGTTTGATATACACTACACAAAGATAGCTCAAGGCGTGCCAACAGGCGTGAGCCTAGAAAACATCGATATGCTCTCGCTTAGCAGAGCTTTAAAAGATCGCGTAAGGGTTTAGGGTGTTTAGATTTTTAGTGCCTATTTTGATACTTTTTAGCTCGCTACTTGCAGATGATCTTGATGATTTTACAAGTGAGTTTGAAACAAAAGAGATCTTTGATCCACTAAGTGGCTACAACCGCTTTATGAGCGATATAAATGATCACATATATGTTTACGCTCTTCGCCCTGTTGCTAGAGGCTACAAGATGGCACTACCAAAACGCATTCGCACGGGCGTTGCAAATGTTTTTCACAACCTTCTTTTCCCCATCAGACTAGCAAACAACCTCCTACAAGGCAAGCTCAAAAACTCACTTGAAGAGAGCGAGCGGTTTTTGCTAAATAGTACCGTTGGGTTTTTAGGTTTTTGGGATGTGGCGGAGTATAGGTTTGGCATAAAACCACACAATGAGGACTTTGGACAGACACTCGGTCACTATGGAGTTGGGAGTGGGTTTCACATAGTACTACCCATACTTGGCCCCTCAAACCTGCGAGATGCTATCAGTCTCTATCCAGACTCACTACTAAGCGTCATAAACTACGATGATCACAACCGCTACACGCTAACTGATAGCTGGGGTGAGTATATAACCGCTAGAGGTGTTGATGGAGTAAATGAGCTATCATTTAGAAGCGATGATATAGACAAGATACGCAAAAGTGCGGTAGATCTATACCCATATATAAGAGATATTTATGAACAACATAGAGATAGTCTCATAAAGGAGTAATATATGCTTAAAAAATTAGTTTTAGTTATACTTTCGCTACTAGTAGTCGCAAATGCAAACGAAAAAGAGGAGCTTGCAAGTCACTTCAACTCAAAGATAGAGGGTGTCATAGAGATAGTAAATGACACCTCTTTAAGTAAAGATGAGCGAAATAGTCGCATCATAGACTCCATCACACCTATGGTGGACTTTGAGCTTATGGCAAAACTAAGCCTTGGCAAGGCTTATAGCACTCTATCTAGCGAAGATGCGACCAAATTTATAGATCTATATGTCAAGCGAATGAAAAGCTCCTACTCCTCTAAGATCGACGCTTATGAAAATGAAAAAGTAGAGATCAAAGAGATACTACAAGAAAAACCGACTCGTATAACCCTAAAAACAGATCTAGTTGGTAAAGGTAGCACACTAGAGGTGAACTATAAGTACTATAAACCAACCTCAAGCCTACCAAATAAAGATGCGTGGCTCATCTACGATGTTGAGATCTCAGGTGTTAGCATACTAAAAGCTGATGTGGCACAGTTTAGAGAGTTTTTAAGCACAAAAAGTGTGCAAGATCTCATCACCTACCTAGATCAAAACTAATGCTTTTTGATATCTAGCACTCTTTGTCATTTTGTCAAACGTGCTACATATATAAACAGAAACTACCCCCCCCCCCCCATGCACGCACATATGAGATTATTTGTTAGTTTATACCTAAGCTATGCCGGTATGCCCTGTACAATGGC
>Ga0172377_10000018_pt1 | contig 128498 bp, 139 predicted proteins | sample Pumphouse3metaG_FD_119749 | JGI IMG/M metagenome (GOLD analysis project Ga0172377, IMG submission 119749) | Leachate microbial communities from a municipal landfill in Southern Ontario, Canada - Pumphouse #3 metaG | ecosystem: Engineered > Solid waste > Landfill > Unclassified | place...
AAAGAAAACTTAGAAAAATCTGTTTGAAGTTTTTTAGTCTCCTTATTTATTTTTCCTAAAGTTTGAATATCCATTAAATGTCCTTAAATTGACTTTTTTTTTATAATTATACTATAATTTACTCTAGGTTAAGATTATGAAAGGCTTAAAATATAATTAAACTATAGAAAAGAGAAACAATATCTTTAAGATAGCCTTAATTTAAGTAAAGTTTAAGAAAAATTATAATACTATTCCATCTCAACTTAAAGTATCTGGAGATATAGATGAAATTTACAAAAATGGCAAAAGCATCAGAAATCCAAAGAGATTGGATAGTATTAGATGCAAATGGTAAGACTTTTGGTAGAATTATCACTGAAGCAGCAACAATTTTAAGAGGAAAAAACAAACCAAGCTTTACACCAAATGTTGATTGTGGTGATTTTGTTGTTATTATCAATGCTTCAAAAGCACTATTTAGCGGTAATAAAATGGAAACAAAAAACTATTATACACATTCAGGTTATTTTGGTAGTACAAAAACTCATAAAATGGCTGATATGCTTGAAAAAAACCCTGAAAAGCTATATAAACTAGCTACAAGAGGGATGCTTCCAAAAACAAAACTTGGTAATGCAATGTTAAAAAAACTTAAAGTATATGCGGGTGAGACTCATCCACACACTGCACAGATTAAAGGATAATAATAATGGCAAAAGTATATGCAACTGGTAGAAGAAAAACAGCTGTAGCAAAAGTATGGCTTGAAAATGGAAATGGGACGCTAACAATAAATGGTCAAGATATAGATCAATGGTTAGGTGGATTAGAAGCTATTAAGAAAAAATTAATGCAACCACTTGAAGTTACAAAACAAGCATCTTCTGTAAATGTAAAAGTTGTAGTTATGGGAAGTGGATTTTCATCTCAAGCTGGTGCTGTAAGACATGGTATAAGTAGAGCTTTAGTTGCTTATGATGAGCAATTTAGAGCAGTTTTAAAACCATATGGACTACTAACAAGAGATTCAAGATCTGTAGAAAGAAAAAAATACGGAAAGAAAAAAGCAAGAAGAAGCCCACAATTTTCAAAAAGATAATCGATTTGATTCTCTTTTTTCTAAAAAGTTTTATAATGCCAAGAAGAATATACTCTTTTTGGCATTTTTTTTATATAGTATTACTCTCTTACTCACTAAATGCTTCAGTTTTAAACCTAACAATTTCATCAAGCCCTAGTAGATTAAATCCTATCTTAGCAAATGATAGTGCAAGTACCCAAATAGCAGATCATCTTTTTAATGGACTCTTTAAATATGATAAAGATGGAAATGTAGTAGAGGATTTAGCAAGTTCATACTATTTTGAAGATGAAACTACGCTAATTATTAAACTAAAAGAGAATGTTTTATGGCATGATGGAGAAAAATTTAATGCCAAAGATGTTTTATTTACATATGAAACTATTATGTCACCTAAGGTTTTTAACTCTATAGTTAGTAGCTTTGAAGTAGTAAAAAGTGTAGAGATTATTGATGATTATACTATTAAAATAATCTATAAACAACCATATTATAAAGCTTTGGAGATCTGGATGAGTGGTGTTTTGCCATATCATATACTCAAAGATGAAAAAGATCTAATGACAAGTAGCTTTAATAAAAGTCCAATAGGAACAGGTCCATATAAGCTAAACTCTTTTAAGGCTTCAAGTGATATAGAGCTAATTGCAAATGAACAGTATTTTATAAAAAAACCAAATATTGATAAGATCTATTATAAATTTGTTCCAGATCCAAATACTAGCTTTTTGATGTTAAAACAAAATAGTCTTGATATAGGAGGGCTTAGTCCTATGCAAATATCAAGACAAGTTGATAAAAGTTTTTTTGAAAACTATCAGCTGATTACTCAAGAGAGTTTTGCATATACATATTTAGGATTTAATCTAAAAAATGATAAATTTAAAGATAAACAAATAAGAGAGGCACTATCTTTGGCCATAGATAGACAAGAGCTTGTAGATATACTTTTTTTAGGTTATGGCAAAGTTTGTAATGGACCTTTTTTGCCAAATACATATGCTTATAATGAAGAGGTAAAAACCCCACAAAGAGATAAACAAAGAGCAAAAGATATCCTAAAAACTTTAGGTTATGATGAAAATAATCCTTTTTCTTTTGAGCTAGTAACAAATTCAGGTAATGATATTAGAATAAATGCAGCAGAGATTATCCAATATCAGTTAAAGCAAGTAGGTGTTGAGATGAAAATAAGGGTTTTAGAGTGGCAAGCATTTTTAAATACAGTAGTTCATCCACGAAACTTTGAAGCTGTTATATTGGGCTGGTCTATGTCACTTACACCTGATGCAAAGCAGATTTGGCATAGTGGTTCAGATAAAATGGGTGGATTTAACTTTGTAGGATATCATAATCCAAGTGTTGATAAGTTGATAGATGATTCTATAGGTATTATAGATAGGGAAAAATTATCCATAGTTTATAAAGAGATTTTTAAACAAATAACACAAGATATACCATATCTATTTTTATATATTCCAGACTCTATAATGGTAGTTAATAGAAAGATTAAAAATATCGAACCAGCATTTACTGGTATATGGCATAATCATCTTGATTGGGAAAAAGAGTAACTAAGTTCTACTTCTAAAGATAACTTTGTTTCTTCCACCATCTTTTGCTTCATATAGAGCATGATCTGCACGAGATAATAAAGAGTTGATATCTTCATCTTCTTCTTTTGATGCTATACCAAAACTTATGGTTGTATTTACTATTTTTTGATTAAAATCAAAATTTATATTAGAAACAGACTCTCTTATCTCTTCCATTTTATCAATAAACTCCTTTTGTGAAGAAAAAGAAGAGATTATAGCAAATTCCTCACCGCCTAATCTTCCAAATATCTGTTTTTCATTATCCAAAAAACTACCAATTGTTGAGGTTACTTGCTTTAGTACTTCATCACCAAAGGCATGTCCATAGTTATCATTTAATAGTTTAAAGTTATCCAAATCAATCATAGCAGCAAAGATTTGCTTATCTCTACTATTTTCAAGCATAGATGTAGCTTTATTAAAAAAGTCTCTTCTATTTGAGATACCAGTCAAAGGATCAATATTTGCTAGTCGCTCAAGCTCTTTTGTTCTTTGAAGTACCTTCTCTTCAAGCTCTTGATTTAGTTTTATTAGCTCTTCATTTGTTGCTATTAACTTTTTTTTTAAGATAATAGGCATAAGAGCCTTAGCAATAGTATGTATAAGTTTATGTAAATCTAGTGGTTTTAAAACAAAACCAGCTACACCTAGCTCAATAGCTCTATGGAGATACTCCAAATCATTATAAGCTGTTGTGATGATAGATGGAAGTTCAGGATGAGTTTGTTGGATCTTTTCTATAAGATCTAAACCAGATAAAAAAGGCATATTTATATCTGTTACCAAAATATCAATTGTATCTTGATATTGTAAAAAAAGCTTATATGCCTCTTGTCCATCACTTGCTACAATAATCTTTTTCGTTGTAGCTATGCCTAAAACCATAGAAGTATTGTCTCTTATAGTTTTTTCATCTTCAACATATAGTATAGTAGTGTTTTTTAAAATTTCTTTAACCATAATTATACTTAATTTTAATCTTATTATGCTATTGTATATTAACTATTATAAAAGTAAGATTATTAAAGATTATAATATAAAGGATTAAGTTTGACAAGAGTAGTATTGTTTGATTTAGATGGAACACTTATAGATTCAACAGATGCAATAACAGGAACATTCAATTATGTTTTTGAACAAAAAGAGTTTATAGATAAACCAAATATTGAAAAGATTAAGGCATTGATTGGATATCCATTGGAGATAATGTTTGAGAGTTTAGGGGTAAGTCCAAAGCATAGTAGTGAGTTTGTTGATCTATATAGACAAAGGTATAGAGATATATCTTGTGAACAAACGATTTTATTAAAAGATGCTATTAAGAGTTTGGAATTGGCTGCAAGTTTTGCTAGATTGGGTGTAGTTACTACAAAAACAGCCAAATATTCATATCCTCTTTTGGCTCACCTTAATATAGATCACTATTTTGAATGTTTAGTAGGAAGAGAAGATGTTATCAACCCAAAACCAGATCCAGAACCAATCTATAAAGCACTTAAAAAGATGGAAATAGATATAAATAGAGGTGATATCTATATGATAGGAGATACAAAACTTGATTTAATAGCTTCAAATAGTGCTAATATAACAGGTTTAGGTGTGCTTAGTGGATATGGTACAAAAGAGGAATTATTAAGATATAGTGATAAAATTTTTGATAATTCATATGAAGCTATAAAATATTTATACTCAAAAAGATAAAATATAGCTAAAAATAGATAAAAACTCTATATAAAAGTTTTTTATTAAAGTTTATTCTAAGTCTTTTTTACATAGAATAGGATAGACAATAATCAGTGTGTCTAGCTAGTTATATTTAGGGTATTTTTTATAGAAATATATAAGTGTAACTTATTAAACAACAACGCAGTTCGCATAGTGTTGCTTTTATTTTATGCGGGTTTTGTGAAATAAATTTTATAGGAGCGAGAATGCTAGAGATTAGATGGCACAGCCGTGCTGGTCAAGGTGCAGTAACAGGAGCAAAAGGGCTTGGATCAGTTATTGCTAAGACTGGAAAACAAGTTCAGGCTTTTGCTTTTTATGGTTCTGCAAAAAGAGGCGCATCAATGACTGCTTATAATAGAATTGATGAAAAACCGATTTTAAATCATGAAAAGTTTATGAGACCAGATTATGTATTGATTATAGATCCAGGTCTTGCTTTTACGGATAATATCACAGCTAATGAAAAAGATAATACAAAGTATATCATAACATCTCATTTACAAAAAGATGAACTTATCTCTATGATACCAGTTCTAAAAGGTAGAGAAGATAGAGTTTATGTTGTAGATTGTATAACAATAGCAACAGAGACCATAGGAAGACCTATTCCAAATACTCCTATGCTTGGTGCTTTGATGAAAGTTGATGGTATGTTTGATATAGAGTATTTTAAAGAGGCTATGAAAAAAGAGCTTAAAAAACTACCTCAAAAAATTGTAGATGCAAATATGATTGCAATACAAAGAGCATATGATGAAGTTAAATAGGGGTTGTGATATGAGTACAAAAAGTATTAAAGATATGGGATGGGACGAGTTAATTATAGGTGCGTCTGTTTATTCATTTAATGGAGAGATAGATTATAATCCAGCTGATGTTTTACCAGAAAATAGAGATTATGCTGAAACAAACTCAAAAACTGCTTATGTTGGTGATTGGAGAGTTTATAAACCTGTTTGGAATAGTGATCTATGTATAGATTGTCAAAATTGTTGGATATTTTGTCCAGATACATCTATAATTTCTAGAGACAAAAAGATGGTAGGTGTTGATTATGATCACTGTAAAGGGTGTGGAATATGTGTTGAAGTATGTCCTACAAATCCAAAATCTCTATTGATGTTCGCAGAGCAAATAAAAAATGAAGATGCCCTAACACAGTGGCCAGAAAAAACTAAAGGTAAGTAATTATGAATAAGAAAATTATGGAATTAGATAGTATAGAGGTTTGGGATGGCAATATGGCTGCTGCTCAAGCACTTAGACAAGCTGATGTAGATGTAGTTGCAGCTTATCCTATTACTCCTTCTACTCCTACAGTTGAAAACTATGCAGGATTTCATGCAAATGGTTATGTAGATGGTGAGTTTGTTATGGTTGAGAGTGAACATGCAGCTATGAGTGCATGTGTTGGTGCCGCAGCTGCTGGTGGAAGGGTAGCAACAGCTACATCAAGCCAAGGCTTTGCTTTGATGATAGAGGTTTTATATCAAGCAAGTGGTATGAGAACACCTATAACACTTATGCAAGTAAATAGAGCTTTAGCAGCTCCACTAAATGTAAATGGTGACCACTCAGATATGTATCTTGGACGTGATAGTGGATGGATCAATACATGTGCATTTTCACCACAAGAGGTATATGACTTAACATTATGTTCATTTAAAATAGGTGAACATTTAGATGTAAGATTGCCTGTTATTGTAAATCAAGATGGGTTTATGTGTTCACATACAGCTCAAAATGTAATGACACTAGATGATAAAACAGCAAATGATTTTGTAGGTGAGTATAAGGTAGTAAATTCTATGCTTGATTTTTCAAAACCTGTTACTTTTGGTGTTCAAACAGAAGAGAATTGGCATTTTGAACATAAAGCTAAGCAACACGATGCACTGATGAATTCTGCAAAAGTTATAGATGAAATATTTGCAGAGTTTGAAAAACTAACTGGTAGAAAATATAATAGAGTAGAATCTTACAAAATGGATGATGCTGAGGTTGCTATCGTAGCTCTTGGTACTACATATGAATCAGCTCAATTAGCAGCAGACGAGATGAGAAAAGAGGGGATTAAAGCAGGAGTTGTTGCTCCTAGAGTAATAAGACCTTTTCCTTTAGAAGAGATTGCATCTGCACTACAAAATGTAAAAGCTATAGCATGTATGGATAGAAGTGCTCCAGGTGGAACAGTTGGTATGCTATACAATGAGATTTGTGGAGCATTGTTTAATACTTCAGCAAGACCAGTAGTAAGTAATATTATCTATGGTTTAGGTGGAAGAGATATGACTATTAATGAGTTGTGTAATATCTATAAAGAACTAGATAAAGATGCAAAAAGTGGTAAAAGAAATGGGGCTCTACAAAGATTTGTAGGTGTTAGAGGACCAGCACTTAACTACTATAATATATAAGGACTAGATATGAGTAATCAAAAAGAGATTAAAAATTTAAAATCATTTTCAACAGCAGCTGAAAGATTTGAAGGTGCCCATGTTTTGTGTCCAGGGTGTGCTCACTCTATTATAGTAAGAGAGATATTAAATGCAACAAATGACAACCTTGTAGTATCTGCTGCAACAGGATGTCTAGAAGTTTGTACGGCAATCTATCCTCATACTTCATGGGATTGCTCTTGGATACATATAGGATTTGAAAATGCTTCAACAGCAGTAGCTGGAGCAGAATCTATGTATAAAGCTCTTAAAAGTAAAGGAAGATTACCAAAAGGTACAGTAGAGCCAAAATTTGTTGCTTTTGGTGGAGATGGAGCAACATATGATATAGGTTTTCAGTGGTTAAGTGGATGTTTTGAAAGAGGGCATGATATGATGTATGTATGTCTTGATAATGAAGTCTATGCAAACACTGGTGGACAAAGAAGCTCATCTACTCCAATAGGAGCTAGTGCTACTACATCTCCAGCGGGAAGTACAAGCTATGGTGAGAAGAAAAACAAAAAAGATATGTTAGCTATTATGGCTGCTCATGGAGCACCTTATGTAGCTCAAGTTGCACCAAATAAATGGAAAGATATGGTTAAAAAAATCCAAAGAGGACTTGATACAAAAGGACCTGTTTATATCAATGCTATGAGTGCTTGTACTACTGAGTGGAAATTTGCTCCACATCAAACTATAGATGCAAGTGAATTAGCGGTTGATTCTTTGGTTTTCCCACTTTATGAGATCATAGATGGAAAAGAGTTAAATATAACATATAGACCAAAAAATATAGTTCCAGTAAGAGATTATTTGGCGTTTCAACCAAGATTTAAACATCTATTTACTCCACAATATGAATATCTAATCGATGAGTGGCAAAAAAGAGTAGATGCTAATTGGGAATATTTACAAAGAAGAGAAGAGGCTAGAGTATAATTATTGTGCATTGCAAGGAGGTAAAATGCCATTATTAGATAGTTTTATGGTAGATCATACGAAAATGAAAGCACCTAGTGTAAGGGTTGCAAAAACTATGACTACTCCAAAGGGTGATATAATAACCGTATATGATCTTAGATTTTGTAGGCCAAATCATGAAAAGATGAACTCTCGTGGTATTCATACCCTAGAGCATCTTTTTGCTGGATTTATGAGAGAACATCTCAATAGCAAAGATGTAGAGATAATAGATATCTCACCTATGGGATGTAGAACGGGATTTTATATGAGTTTGATAGGAACTCCTAAAAATGAACAAGTAGTTGAAGCTTGGCGAAACTCTATGGTTGATATTCTTGCTGTTGAAAATGAGAATAAAATACCAGAGCTTAACGTCTATCAATGCGGAACATATGCTATGCATTCATTAAAAAAGGCTAAAAAAATAGCAAAATCTATCTTGAAAAAAGATATATCAATAGCAAATAACAAAGAGTTAGAACTAGACGATTCTTTACTAAAATAAAACTAACCAAACCCAAAGCTTATTTGGGTTTGGTTAAAATGGTAACATAGGATATGTTACTTTTGGTTTATCTCCATCAAGAGACTTTAAAAACTCCAATATCTTACTAGCTTCATCATCACTTATTTTTATATTTAATTGTACTTTTGCCATCTCAAAAATAGTCTCTTTTAGATCCCAAACAGTTCCATTGTGAAAGTAAGGAGCAGTTTGTGTTATATTTCTAAGTGTTGGAACTTTTACAAGATTGTTATCATTGCCACTAAAACCACCTATATCATTATAGCTAAATCTATCATATCTAAAAAATCTCAAAACTCCACCAAGAGCAACACCTCTATGACAAGAGACACAACGCTTATCCATAAAGAGCTTAAAGCCCTCTTTTGCTTCATCACTTAAAGCTTTTATATCACCCAATAAATAATCATCATATCTTGAAGGGGTAATTAGAATTGATTCAAAAGCAGCAATTGCATCTGTAACTTTATCAAATGTCATCTTAGTACCTACTCCATAAGCATCATCAAAAAGTTTTTGATATCCTTTGATTGATGATAGCTTATCTTCTATCTCTTTTGCACTTGATGCCATCTCAAAATCAGCATGTATTGGACCTACGGCTTGATCAGCAAGATCTGGACTTCTTCCATCATAAAACTGTGAAAAAGAAAAAACAGAGTTATATACTGTAGGAGAGTTTAGATGAAGTGGGTTTTCTTGCCATTTATGTCCTGTAGCTACACTTATACCATCAGCACCACCAAGACCAAGGTTATGGCAAGTATGACAACTAATAAGCCCACTACTAGAAAGTCGTGGATCAAAAAAGAGTACTTTTCCTAGCTCAATTTTCTCATCACTAAGAGGAGAGTTTGGATTATCAATAAGCTCTAAAAGTTCTAGCTTTGATTTTGGTATAGGGGCTAGATGGTTTTTCTTTGCTAGTGATAAAAGTTCTTCATCATCTATAGCAAAAGTTAGATTTGATAATACAAATAAAGAAAGTATAATTTTTTTCATAACTACTCCAATAAGATTTGTTGATGATAATAACATATTTATGCTATAATTATAGAAAAAAGGAGCTATTATAAGTATAGTTAAGACAAAAGATGGCTCAAATACGCTATTTAGTAAAGAGTATAATCAATGTTATCACAATATCAAAGATGGTGCTATAAATGAGTCATTATATAAACATATTTTACCTGCACTAGAGTTTTACGAACAAAAAGAGTCTTTAAAAGTTCTTGATATCTGTTTTGGTTTGGGGTATAATACTTTTCTTACTATTATAGAAAATGAAAAACTAGCAAATCCAAAAAAAATAGAGTTTTATTCACCTGAACTTGATCTTGCTCTTATAAACTCTTTAGCTAAATTTGAATATCCAAAAGAGTTTGATAAGATAGAGCATATTATACAAGCTATATCAAAAGATCTATATTATGAAGATGAGTATTATAAAATAGAGATTTTTTGTGGAGATGCAAGAAAGTTTATTAAAACTCTAAAAGAGATAGATATAGTTTATCAAGATCCATTTAGTTCTGATGTTAATAGTGAATTATGGAATTTGGAGTACTTTTATAATCTATATCAAGCAACTTCTTCAAATCCAATAATAACAACATACTCTATTGCTACAAATGTAAGGCTTAGTATGAGTGAAAATGGTTTTTTAATATATGAGATAAGAAATCTTGATACTAGAAAAAGTACATTAGCTTTTAAGAAGCCTCAAAATAGATATAAATATATTGATATGCAACTTAAAAAGCAAAACAATCCATTGGCAAAAGCTATAGATTAAGCAAAGAAACTTAAAATAAGCTTTAGGTTATTTTTTTGAACTTTTCTTCTACTAAATCTTTAATCAAAGCTTTGATACAATTGCAAAATGAATGATGTAATCGTAATAGAAAATCTTACCTTTAGCTACAATAAAACAGTAGTACTTGAAGATATAAACCTTAATATAAAAAATAGTGATTTTTTGGCTATTATAGGTCCAAATGGTGGTGGAAAATCAACTTTGTTTAAGCTAATGCTGGGGATATTGCCCTTAAAACAAGGAAGTATTAAAAGAGAGATTGATATAGAAGATATAGGTTATGTACCACAAAATACAAATCTTAATCTTGATTTTCCAATTACTGCACTAGAGGTAGTACTTATGGGCTACAAAAATAGACTCTCTTTTTTAAGATACTCAAAAGAGCAGATAAAAGGAGCAATTAAAGCCTTGGAAATGGTGGGAATGGATGAGTTTCAAGATACAAAAATAGGATCTTTATCTGGTGGGCAAAGACAAAGGGTATTTATAGCTAGATCTTTAGTAGAGCAACCAAAACTTATTTTACTTGATGAACCAACAGCTAGTATAGATGTCAAAGGACAAAGTGAGATATATGAGTTATTAAAAAAACTAAATCAAAATATGGCTATAGTAGTAATAAGCCATGACTTATCAGTTACTCTTGGATATGCCACAAAAGTAGCATATATCAATAAAAAATTGGTTTATCACAATCTAGAGCAGATAAATAAAAAAATCAATATTTCTAAAAACGAACATTTATGTGAGGTTGAGTTACTTTTGGCTTTAAGTGAAAATAGAAGTTGTGGGTGTAGTCATGTTTGATATATTGGGATATACTTTTGTGCAACATGCTCTTTTGGCTGGGGTGTTGGTATCTATAGCTGTAGGGGTAGTAGGAAGTTTAGTAGTTGTAAATAAGATGACTTTTTTAGCTGGGGGTATAGCACATAGCTCATATGGTGGGATAGGACTTGCTTTGTTTTTTGGATTGCCTATTTTGGTAGGTACTACATCATTTGCTTTGCTTTGTGCTGGAATAATAGCTTTTTTAACTATAAAAAAACGAGATAGAATAGATGCTCTTATAGGTGTTATTTGGGCTGCTGGTATGGCTATGGGGATTATCTTTGTTGATTTAACACATGGGTATAATGTAGATCTTATGAGTTATCTTTTTGGATCTATTTTAGCTGTAAGTAGTGAAGATTTATGGTTTATCTTTGTTGTTGATCTATTTATAGTACTTAGTGTAATAATATTTTACAAAGAGATCTTAGCAGTTTCATATGATAGTGAATATGCTACACTTAGAGGTATAAATGTAAAGGTATTTTATACACTTATGCTTGTTTTAGCAGCTCTTACAGTAGTATCAGCTATATCTGTAGTAGGGCTTATTTTGGTTATTGCACTTCTTACTATACCTACTTTTATAGCAGAGAGTTATTGTCATAAGCTTTCATATATTATGATATTAAGTGTAGTACTATCTTTATTCTTTACTTTATGTGGTTTATTTATATCATATTATTATGATCTTAGTAGTGGAGCTAGTATTATAGCTGTTGGAGTAGTTGCTTTGCTTATTTCAAAGTTATTTAAAAGATAATATGCCATTATCAAATCTAAACCAAGAGCAACTAAGTGCTGCTAGTTGTAAAAGAGGGCATAACCTAATTATAGCAAGTGCTGGAACTGGTAAAACTTCAACTATAGTAGGAAGAATAGCACATCTAATCAATCAAGGTATATCTCCAAATAAGATATTATTACTTACATTTACCAATAAAGCTGCAAGTGAGATGATAAGTAGAGTTGCTAGATACTTTGGTAAAGATATAGCATCACAGATAGTTGCTGGAACATTTCATTCAACTAGTTTTAAACTACTAAAAGCTTATGGTAAAGATTTGGTACTTAAGCAACCAAATGAGCTTAAAACTCTATTTAAAAGCCTATATGAAAGAAGAGTTTTTATGAATAGAAGTAGTACGAACCCTTATGATGGCGGATATTTATATGATATCTATTCACTTTATCTAAATAGTAACCATAATCAAAGTTTTCAAGAGTGGATTGTTGCAAAAAATAGTGAACATGAGATATATTCGTTGATATATGAAGATGTAGTTATGGAGTTTGATGAACTAAAAAAACAGTATGGTTATGTTAGTTTTGATGATTTATTAACATTTTTATTAAAGGTACTAAAAAGTGAAGATAGAGGAGAGTTATTTGATTTTGAAGAGATTTTAGTAGATGAGTATCAAGATACAAATCCACTTCAGGGAAGATTGTTAGATGCCTTTAGAGCTAAGTCGCTTTTTTGTGTTGGAGATTATGATCAATCTATTTATGCCTTTAATGGAGCAGATATTTCTATAATTAGTAATTTTACTCAAAACTATAAAGAGGCACAAGTTTTTGCTTTGAAGAAAAATTATAGATCTACAAAGCCTATTTTGGATCTTGCAAATAAGGTTATACAAAATAATCCTAGGATATATGAAAAGTCTTTAGAGGTTGTAAGAGTACAAAACTATCAAGCCCCAAAACTTTTGGCTTTTGAAGAGCTTTTTGGACAATATGAATATATAGCTCAAAATATCAAACAAACATCAACATCTTTAAATGAAATAGCAATCATATATAGAAATAACTCAACAGCAGATGGGATAGAAGCTATCTTAAGAGAGTATGCAATACCTTCAAAAAGAAAGGGTGGAAGAAGCTTTTTTGATGCAAAAGAGGTAAAAATAGTGTTAGATCTAATGTTTTTGCAACTAAATCCAAATGATATGATGGCTTTTATACATATTTTGGAAAATGCAAAAGGTTTGGGTAAAGCTATATCAAAAGAGATTTTTGAAGCACTCCTTAAACTTGGAGATAACAATGCCTTTGAGGGGCTTTTAAATCCAAACTATGAGATTAAAAATCCATTTGATACTACACAGGTTAAAAATATTCAATTGGGGCTTTTTGATGATTTTTTTGAACTAGGTAGTGTAAGTAGGTTTAAAGATTTGGGATTTCCGGAGCAGTTTTTATCTAATCCTATACTAAAACATCCAAGATTAAATCAAGATAGTGCACTTTTTTTATATCATTTATTTAAACTAATAAAAGAGCTAAAAAGAGTAAAACTTCCAAGCTCTATGGTTGAACATATTTTAAAAAGTGAGTTATTCGTCTCTATAAAAGAGGAGTTGTCTAAAAAAAGAGCTACCTTAAAAGATGGAAGAGTAGAAGAGTCTATGCAAAGTGAAGCTAAACAAAGAATAGATAGAAAAATTATACTACTAAAAAACCTAGCATTAGGACATAATAGTTTAGATCGTTTTATAAACTCTATGGTTTTAGGTGGCAATGAGCTAAGTCAAGGAGATGGTGTAAATCTTTTAAGTGTTCATGCTAGTAAAGGACTAGAATTTGATGAGGTTTATGTTATAGATTTAGCTGATGGGAGATTTCCAAATAGAAAACTTATGAGTAAAAGTGGTTCACTAGAAGAGGAGAGACGTCTATTTTATGTAGCAGTTACTAGGGCAAAAAATATACTCTATTTAAGTTATGCAAAATATGATAAAATCAAAAAACAAGACTATATTCCAAGTATTTTTCTAAAAGAAGCAGGTTTAGTAGAACAAAATTATACTATAGGACTTGATTAAAAAAAGAGCTTTATTTCCTTTTTGAAAGGAAATAAATTTATATATTTATCTGTAAATATCCCTAATCTATTGACTTTTTGAGAAAAATTAGCTATAATCCGCGTCCATATTTTGTATCAAGTACTATTTTTGATTTAAAATATAGTAATCTTGATGAGTTCTTTAAAGAGGTAAAAATGGAAAAAATTAGATTGAAATTAAAGGCTTACGATCATAGAGTTTTAGATCGTTCAGTTGCTTCTATAGTAGAAGCTGTAAAAAGAACAGGTGCAGAGTTGGTAGGACCTATTCCTTTGCCAACAAAAATAAGAAGATATACAGTTCTTAGATCTCCACATGTTAATAAAGACAGTAGAGAGCAGTTTGAGATAAGAGTTCACTCAAGAATGATTGATATCGTTTCAGCTACACCTGATACTGTAGATTCGTTGATGAAACTTGATCTTGCTCCTGAAGTTGATGTAGAAGTTAGATCAATGGGTCAAGCATAATAAGGGGTAATAGATGGAATTCATATTTGAAAAAATCGGAATGAGCAGAACTGTATCTGTTCCAAGTGTTCCAGTTACACTTTTGAAAATCGTTGATTCTAAAGTATGTGAAGTTTTAGAAAATGGTAAAGCTTTAGTTGCATATAGCAATGGTAAAAAAACAAACAAACCTGTACAAGGGCAACAAAAAAAATATAGCCTAAGTAAAGAGTTCAATAGATTTGCTACACTTAAAACATCAAACACAGAAGTTGGTGATGTAGATACTTCAGCTTTAGCAGAAGGTGCGAAAGTAAAAGCAACATTTAGAACAAAAGGTAGAGGTTTCTCTGGTGTTATGAAAAGATGGAATTTCCAAGGTGGTCCAAAATCACATGGTTCTAGATTTCATAGAAGAGTAGGTTCTATTGGTAACTGTGAGTTCCCAGGAAGAGTTCAACCAGGTAAAAAAATGGCTGGAAGATATGGTTTTGAAAATGTAACAGTTTCAAACGAAATAGTATCTTTTGATGTAGCAAGTGGTATATTGGTACTAAAAGGTTCAGTTTCTGGTCCAAATGGTGCATTAGGAAAAGTAAGGATTGCTAAATGAGTAAAGCAGTATTATTAAATGATAAATTCGAAACAAGTGGAAATGTAGATCTTCCAGCTAGTTATGATTCTATAAATTCACACAACTTATATCTATATGTAAAATCATATCTTGCATCACTTAGAGCAAATACTGCAAGAGTAAAAAATAGATCTGAAGTAAGTGGTGGTGGTAAAAAACCAAAAGCTCAAAAAGGTAGCGGTGGTGCTAGATGGGGTTCTATGAGATCTCCATTATTCGTAGGTGGTGGTGTTATATTTGGACCAACACAAAGAAACTATGAGCAAAAAGTAAATAAAAAACAAAAAGCTTTAGCTTTAAAATTTGCGTTAAATGCACAAGCTCAAAAAGGTAGTTTGTTTTTAGTTGATAATATCACTATAGAATCAGGTAAAACAAAAGATGCTATAGCTGTAGTAAATAAACTTAATCAAAGAAGTACTTTAGCAGTTGTTGATCTTTTAGATGAAAAAACATATTTAGCATTTAGAAACATTCCAAATTGCTATATCGTAGAAAAATCAGAATTAAACGCTTATTTATTATCAGTATTTCATTCTGTATTGATGGAACAATCAGTGTTTAATAGTTTAACGGGGGAGAAATAATATGGCAGATATTACAGATATCAAATCAATCCTCTATACAGAAAAAACTATAGAGCTTCAAGAAAATGGTGTTATTGTAGTACAAACATCACCTAAAATGACAAAAAACGGTTTAAAGGAAGTCTTTAAAGAGTATTTTGGTGTAACTCCATCAAAAATTAACTCATTAAGACAAGAAGGTAAAGTAAAAAGATTTAGAGGAAGAGTTGGTAAAAGAGCAGATTTCAAAAAGTTCTATGTTACACTTCCTGAGGGCGCGGCAATCGCGAACCTATCTGCATAAGGGGTAAAAGATGTCAATAAAAAGATTTAGACCTATTACACCTGCTAGAAGATTTATGAGTGTAGTTGAATCAAAAGATATTACTTCAAAACCAACTGTAAGATCTTTGTTAGTAAGATTAAACTCACACGCTGGTAGAAATAGTTATGGTAGAATTACAAGCAGACATAAAGAAGCTGGTGCTAAAAAACTATATAGAATTATAGATTTCAAAAGAAATAAATTAGATGTTCCAGGAACTGTTTCAACAGTAGAATATGATCCATATAGAAACTGTAGAATTTGTTTAGTAAGTTATGCTGATGGTGATAAAAGATATGTTTTACAACCAAAAGGCTTAAAAGTTGGTGATACTATTGCTGCTGCACAAAGTGGACTTGATATCAAGCCAGGTAATGCAATGCAACTTATCAATATCCCAGTTGGTACAAACGTACATAATATTGAGTTAAAACCTGGTAAAGGTGGACAATTAGCAAGAAGTGCTGGTGGATATGCTCAAGTTATGGGTAGAGAAGGTAAATATGTTATCGTAAGACTTCCAAGTGGTGAAATGAGAAAAGTTCTTGGTGTTTGTATGGCTACTATTGGTATAGTAGGAAATGAAGATTATATCAATATGGTTATCGGTAAAGCTGGTAGAACAAGACATATGGGTATAAGACCTCAAACAAGAGGTTCAGCAATGAACCCAGTAGATCACCCACACGGTGGTGGTGAAGGTAAAACTGGTCCTTCAGGACATCCAGTTACTCCATGGGGTATGCCAACAAAAGGTTTCAAAACTAGAAAGAAAAAAGCAAGTGATAAACTTATCATTTCAAGAAGAAAGAAGTAGGATAGTAATATGGGTAGATCGGTAAAAAAAGGTCCATTTGTCGATGGACATCTAATGAAAAAAGTTTTAGCAGCACAATCAAGTGGTGATAGAAAACCAATCAAAACATGGTCAAGAAGAAGTACTATTTTACCTGAAATGATTGGTGTTACATTTAATGTGCATAATGGTAAAGTATTTGTACCAGTACTAGTTACAGAAAATCATGTTGGTTATAAACTAGGTGAGTTTGCTCCAACTAGAATTTTTAAAGGGCACAAAGGTACTGTGCAAAAAAAGGTAGGTTGATATGAGTAGAGCGGTATTAAAATTTATAAGACTTTCTCCTATTAAAGCTAGACTTGTTGCAAGAGAAGTTCAAGGTATGAATGCTGAACTTGCAATTGCAAGTTTAGAGTTTACTCCAAATAAAGCTGCTAAAGTTATATCAAAAGTTATAGCTTCAGCTGTTGCAAATAGTGGTTTAGATGCTAGTGAGGCTGTAGTAACAAGTTGTAGAGTTGATAAAGCTGCAATGTTAAAAAGATTTACACCAAGAGCTAGAGGTAGAGCAACACCAAAACTAAAACCTACTTCTCATATAATAGTTGAAGTAGCACCAGTTAAAGGAGAGAAGTAATGGGTCAAAAAGTTAGTCCAATAGGAATAAGACTTGGAATCAATAGAAACTGGGAATCAAGATGGTTTCCAACTTATAGCAAAATGCCTGAAAATATTGCTGAAGACAATAAAATAAGAAAGTTTGTAAAAAAAGAGCTTTATTATGCTGGTATATCACAAACACTTATTGAAAGAACAGCAAAAAAAGTAAGAGTTACAGTTGTAGCTGCTAGACCTGGTATAATCATAGGTAAAAAAGGTGCTGATGTTGAAAAACTAAAAGAATCTTTATCAAAACTAGTTGGCAAAGAGATAACTGTAAATATAAAAGAAGAGAGAAAACCACAAATTTCTGCTCAACTAGCTGCTGAAAATGTTGCTGGACAACTAGAAAGAAGGGTTGCTTTTAGAAGAGCGATGAAAAGAGTTATGCAAAATGCTCTAAAATCAGGTGCTAAAGGGATAAAAGTTTCTGTATCAGGAAGATTAGGTGGTGCAGAGATGGCTAGAACTGAGTGGTATCACGAAGGAAGAGTTCCTTTACATACTCTAAGAGCTAAAATAGATTATGGTTTTGCTGAAGCTCATACAACATATGGTTGTATTGGTGTTAAAGTTTGGATATTTAAAGGTGAGGTTCTTGCAAAAGGAATCCAACCAGAAAAAGAGCAAACAAATACTCCAGCTAACAAGAAAAGAAAACCTACTGCTAAAAAAAGAGGTAAATAATCATGTTAATGCCAAAAAGAACAAAATATAGAAAACAGATGAAAGGTAGAAATAGGGGAGAAGCTACAAGTGGTTTTACACTAGCTTATGGAACTATTGGTATCAAAGCTGTTGAACACGGTAGAATTGACTCAAGACAAATTGAAGCAGCTAGAATTGCTATGACAAGAAGAGTTAAAAGACAAGGTAAAGTTTGGATAATGGTATTCCCAGACAAACCACTTACTTCAAAACCACTAGAAACTAGGATGGGTAAAGGTAAAGGTAGTGTTGATAAATGGGTTATGAATATCAAGCCTGGTAGAATTTGTTTTGAAATGGCTGGTGTAGAAGATGAATTAGCAAGAGAAGCTTTGACTTTGGCTATGCATAAATTACCATTTAAAACAAAAATCGTAACAGTGGATAGTGAAAATGAAATATATTGATTTAAAAGATAAAAGCTTAGAAGAGTTACAAGCTGTGTTAAAAGAAAAAAAGGTGTTGCTATTTGAACTTAAAGCAAAGCTAAAAACTATGCAACTTACAAATACTAGCGAATTAAGAGATGTAAAAAAATCAATCGCTAGAATTCAAACTGCAATCACTGCAGTTAAAGCATAAGGACGGACGCTTATGAATACACGAAAAAGAGAGATTCAAGGTGTAGTGGTAAAAAAAAGCGGTGATAAAACAGTTTCAGTTTTAGTAACAAGAAGTGTTTTACATCCAAAATATCATAAAACTGTTAAGAAATTTAAAAAATATCTTGTACATGATGAGAGAAATGAAGTTAATGTTGGTGATACTGTAACTGCTATTGAGTGTAGACCACTATCTAAAACAAAATCTTATAGACTAAGAGCTATCCTTGCAAGAGGAGTTGAATAATGATACAAAGTTTTACAAGACTAAATGTAGCTGATAACTCTGGTGCAAAAGAGATTATGTGCATCAAAGTTTTGGGTGGAAGTAAAAGAAGATATGCAAGTGTTGGTGATGTTATAGTTGCATCAGTAAAAAAAGCTCTTCCAAATGGTAAAATAAAAAAAGGTCAAGTTGTAAAGGCTGTAGTTGTAAGAACTCATAAAGAGGTTCAAAGAGAAAATGGATCATTGATTAGATTTGATGATAATGCAGCAGTTATTCTTGATAATAAAAGAGAACCAGTAGGAACTCGTATATTTGGACCAGTAGCAAGAGAAGTTAGATATGCAAACTTTATGAAAATTGTATCACTTGCTCCGGAGGTATTATAATGGCTGTTAAATTAAAAATAAAAAAAGGCGATACTGTTAAAGTAATCGCTGGAGATGACAAAGGTAAAACAGGTGAAGTTATCAAAGTTTTACCAAAAAGAAACGCAGTATTAGTAAAAGGGTGTAAAATAGCTAAAAAAGCTGTTAAGCCAGATCAAGAAAGAAATCCAGAAGGTGGATTTGTAAGCAAAGAGATGCCAATAGATATCTCAAATGTAGCAAAAGTTGAAGGAGCATAATTATGGCAACAAGATTAAAAAATAAATATAATGATGTTGTAAAAGCTGCTCTTGAAGCTGAGTTTCCAAAAAACAAAATGCTAACTCCAAAAGTTGAGAAAGTTGTTATATCTGTAGGTGCTGGTGATGCTATGAAAGATAATAAGTTGATGCAAAGTATTGCTGATACTATCTCTTTAATAGCTGGACAAAAAGCACAGATAATAAAAGCAAAAAAATCAGTTGCTGGATTTAAAGTTAGAGAAGGTATGCCTGTTGGTGTAAAAGTTACGCTAAGAAACAAACAAATGTATGTATTTTTGGATAAACTAATCTCTATTGCATTACCAAGAGTTAAAGACTTTAGAGGTCTAAATAGAAATGGTTTTGATGGTAGAGGAAATTATAACTTCGGTTTAAATGAGCAGTTAATGTTCCCAGAAGTTGTTTATGATAATATTATAGCAACACATGGTATGAATATCTCTATATCAACATCAGCTCAAAATGACTCAGAAGCTTTTAGATTGTTAGAGCTAATGGGTTTCCCATTTAGTAAAGGAAGAGAATAATGGCTAAAAAGTCTATGATAGCAAAGGCAGCAAGAAAGCCTAAGTTTACAGTAAGAGCATATACAAGATGTTCTGTTTGTGGAAGACCAAAATCAGTATATAGAGATTTTGGACTTTGTAGAGTATGTTTAAGAAAAATGGCTAACGAGGGATTACTTCCTGGTGTTAGAAAAGCAAGTTGGTAGGAGATAGTTATGGTAAATGATATGATAGCAGATGCTCTAACAAGACTTAGAAATGCATCTTTAAGAAGACTAGAAGTAACTACACTGCTACACTCAAATAGTGTTGAAGCTATGGTAAAAGTATTTCAAGATAAAGGTTATATTGATAGCTTCAAAGTAGTTGAAGGTGAAAACAACAAAAAATCTATTAGTATAGTGTTAAAATATGATGATAACGGTAAAGCAGTTATCAACGAAGTAACAAGAGTTTCAAAACCAGGTAGAAGAGTTTATAAAGGTTATACAGAACTTAAAAGCTTTAAAAATGGTTATGGTACAATAGTAGTAAGCACAAACAAAGGTGTATTAAGCAATGATGATGCTTATGCAGCAAAAGTTGGTGGCGAAGTACTTTGTACTATTTGGTAAGAGGTGAAAGATGTCAAGAATTGGAAAACAACCTATAACAATACCAAGTGGTATAGAAGTAACACTAGATAATGGTGTTGTAACTGTAAAAAAAGGGAATAATTCAACACAAGTAGATACTCATAATAGAGTAAATATGGAAATCCAAGATGGAAGTTTAGTACTTGCTCCTAAAAGTGACGATCAACAAGATAGAGCTTTTTGGGGAACATATAGAGCATTGATCAATAACTGTGTTGTTGGATTTGCAACTGGATTTAGTAAACAACTTGAAGTAAATGGTGTTGGATATAGAGCAGCAGTTAATGGAAATACATTAGAACTTGCTTTAGGCTTTTCTCACCCAATTAAATTTGAGATCCCACAAGGACTTAATATAAGTGTAGAAAAAAACATAATAACAATAAGCGGTAGTGATAAAGCACAAGTTGGACAAGTTTCAGCTATCATTAGAGGTTTTAGACCACCAGAGCCATATAAAGGCAAAGGTGTGAAATACGTTAATGAAACAATTATCAGAAAAGCTGGTAAAACTGCTAAGAAGTAAGGTGTAAGTGATGAGTAGAGCAAAAGTAATAGCAAATAAAAAATTACATAGAGCAAAAAGAAAATTAAAAGTTAGATCGAAAATCAGTGGTGTAGCTAATAAACCTAGAGTATCTATATTTAAATCAAATAGATACCTTACTGTACAAGCTATAGATGATACAGCAGGTACAACCTTAGCAGGATTAAATAGTAAAACACTAGATTTAAGAACAAACAAAGAGGGTGCAGTCGCTTTAGCTGCTAAATTTGCCGATATGCTAAAAGAAAAAGATATAACTGAAGTTGTATATGACAGAAACGGCTATGTTTATCATGGTGTAGTAGCAGCATTTGCTGATGCACTAAGAGAAAACGGAATCAAACTATAAGGTTAGGCTATGGCAGTAAATAGAGAAGATTTTCAAGAAGCAATCGTTAAGATTGGTAGAGTAACTAAAGTTGTTAAAGGTGGTAGAAGATTTAGATTTACAGCTTTAGTTGTTGTTGGTGACAAAAACGGAACAGTTGGATTTGGTACAGGAAAAGCAAAAGAGGTTCCTGATGCTATCAAAAAAGCTTTAGATGATGCGTTTAAAAGACTTGTAAAAGTTTCACTAAATGGTACAACTATAGCTCATGATATAGAGCATAAGTATAACTCAAGCAAAATTCTTATTAAACCAGCTTCAGAGGGTACAGGGCTAATTGCTGGTGGAGCAGCTAGACCAGTACTTGAACTTGCAGGTGTAAAAGATATTATTGCAAAATCACTTGGTTCAAACAATCCAAACAATCTAGTTCAAGCAACAGTTGAAGCTTTGGCTAAGATAAAGGGGTAAAAATGTTAGAAAATTTACAACCAGCTACAGGAAGTACACAAAATAGAAAAAGAATAGGTAGAGGTCAAGGAAGTGGACACGGCAAAACTGCTGGAAAAGGACACAAAGGACAAAGAGCAAGGGGCGGATACAACGAAAAAAGAGGTTTTGAAGGTGGGCAACAACCACTTCAAAGAAGATTACCAAAAGTTGGATTTGTATCAAGAGTAGAAAAGCCTTTAGCTTTAAATGTTGATAAAATTACTTCTATTGCATCTTTGGATGAGATTACTTTAGCAAATATTTCAAGTGTATATAAACTTGGAAAAGCTGTAACGAAAGTTAAATTGATAGGTAAAAATGCGAAAAATCTAGAGAGTAAAATTAAAGACGAAAATATAACTACTTCTGGAAAATAATATGAATAACAACTTAGTAAATAAAATTCTTCTAACACTAGGTTTTATTTTGATGTACAGGTTATTGGCATATGTGCCAGTACCTGGTGTTAATATAGATGTGGTAAAAGAGTTTTTTGACTCTAATGCTCAAAATGCTCTAGGGCTAATCAATATGTTTAGTGGAAATGCGGTTGAAAGACTTAGTATTATTTCACTTGGAATTATGCCTTATATTACTGCATCTATTATTATGGAACTTCTTTCTGCAACATTTCCAGCTCTTGGTAAGCTTAAAAAAGAGCGAGATGGAATGCAAAAATATATGCAAATCATAAGATATACTACTATAGTTATTACACTTGTTCAAGCTGTTGGTGTTTCTATGGGACTTAACTCTCTAACAGGAAGCAGTGGAGCAGGAGCAATAAGTATCGATATGAGTACATTTGTAATGATAGCTTCTATATCAATGCTAACAGGAACTATGCTTTTAATGTGGATTGGTGAACAAATCACTCAAAAAGGTATAGGAAATGGTATAAGTTTGATTATTTTTGCAGGTATCGTTTCTGCTATTCCTAGTGCAATAAGTGGAACTGTTGAACTTGTAAACAATGGACAAATGAATTTCTTTGTTGTATTGGCAATAATTTTAATAATCCTAGTAACTGTAGGTGTTATTATCTATGTTGAATTAGGAGAAAGAAGAGTACCAGTTTCTTATTCTAGAAAAGTTGTTATGCAAAACCAACATAAAAGAATAATGAACTATATTCCAATCAAAGTAAACTTAAGTGGAGTTATTCCAGCTATTTTTGCTTCAGCTATTTTAATGTTTCCAGCTACTGTTTTATCAAGTAGTTCAAATGAATATGTAAGAGTTGTAGCAGATTTATTAAATCCAAATGGATATATATTTAATATTTTAATGTTTTTATTTGTAGTATTTTTTGCATTTTTTTATGCATCTATTACATTTAACTCAAAAGATATATCTGAAAATCTTAAAAGACAAGGTGGATTTATACCAGGTGTTAGACCAGGAGAGAGTACAGCTTCGTTTTTAAATGAAGTTGCAAGTAGATTGACTTTTACTGGTGCAATATATCTTGGACTTGTTTCTACTGTACCTCATTTTATAGTTAAATCTATGGGAGTACCATTTTATTTTGGTGGTGTTGCAGTTTTGATTGTAGTTCAAGTAGCAATAGATACTATGAGAAAGATAGAGGCTCAACAATATATGAATAAATATGATATGTTAAGTGCTACAAGGTTATAAAAGTGGCAATTCCTATAAGAAAACAAAATGAGATCCAAAAACTTCGCGACGCAGGATATGCAGTTGCGAAGACGTTGGATTATTTAAAAAACAATGTAAAAGCAGGTATGAGTTTGCTTGAAGTTGATAAGATGGCTGAAGAGTCTCTTTCAAGTCTAGGTGCAAGACCAGCCTTTAAAGGTTTGTATGGTTTTCCAAATGCTGCGTGTTTGTCTTTAAATGAAGTCGTAATCCACGGAATCCCTGATAATACTATATTAAAAGAGGGAGATATTTTAGGAATAGACATAGGTAGTGAAATAGATGGCTGGTATGGTGATGCAGCTATAACAATGCCTATTGGTAAAGTATCACCACAAGATCAAGAGCTTATTGATTGTTCTTATGATTCTTTGATGTATGCAATACAAGAGATCAAAGAGGGAATGAGATTTAAAGAGCTTTCATTTTTAATAGAGAAATTTATTAAAGAAAGAGGTTTTGTACCTCTTAAGAGATTTTGTGGTCATGGTATTGGACGAGAACCTCATTGTGATCCAGAAATACCAAACTATTTAGACTCACCAAATCCAAAACAAGGTCCAAAAATAAAAAACGGTATGGTTTTTTGTATTGAGCCTATGATTTGTCAAAAAGATGGTGAGCCTGTTATTTTGGAAGATGATTGGTCGGTGGTTTCTCGTGATGGATTAAGAACAAGTCATTATGAGCATACAGTTGCCGTTATAAATGGTAAAGCAGTGATATTAACACAAATATAAACAAAAAAAGGAAATTATTAGATGGCTAAAGATGATGTAATAGTGATTGATGGAGTAGTAAAAGAGGCTCTTCCAAATGCTATGTTTAGAGTAGGACTTGACAACGGACATATAGTATTATGTCATATATCAGGCAAGATGAGAATGAACTATATCAAAATTCTACCAGGTGATAAAGTGAAAGTTGAGATTACTCCATATTCACTAGATAAGGGTAGAATCACACATAGATATAAATAATCAAAGTAAAATATTTACAATTTATTTAACCCAAATTATATTAAAATAATTTGGGCTTATAGGCTTATTTTTAAAATCTATAGTTTAATCCAAGTAAAGCTATATCAATACCATCATTTGGTTTTTTGATACTAGCGTTTGAATAGTGGATATATCTAAGATATAGATCCCAATTTTCCCTAGTAATACCAAAACTTATCCTGTCTTCAAACTGAAACTTAGTAGAGATTCTTCTTGAATCAATATGTGTATGAGAGATTCTTGATACACCAACAGCTAGATCAACATAGTATTTGTATGAATCAAAGAAAAGCTTATCAAAATCTAAAACAAAAACAGGAGTATAAGAGATAACACTACGACTATGATCTTGACCTTTGAACTTACCATATGCAAGTTCATGATATCCTTTGATATCAAAGCTATCAAAAGAGTATATGGTGTTTGAAAAGGTTTTTTGTAACGCTACTCTATGTAGATCTATATGCCCACCTTTACCAGTATTTATACTTACTCCATAGTCACTACTAGCATAAACCAAGCCACTTAATGAGCAAAACAATATAATCTTTTTAAACATATGCCACCTTTATAAGAAAAATAAACTTTTATTCTAACAAAGAGTAACTTAAAAGTTTATGCTTATGTAACAGGAACTTCTATTTTATATATAAAATCCAAAACTATTAGAAGAAAAAATACAATTCCTAGATATCCATTTACTGTAAAGAAAGCTTTATCTATTTTATTAAAGTCTTTTGCTACGATTCTATGCTCATATGCTAACATTAAAGCACTAAAAACAACAGCTATATAAGCAAATAGTCCAAGCTGTGCTTTTATAACAAAAAACATCCACATAAGGTTTGTAATAGAATGAAATATTTTTGATATCCAAAGAGTTTTGTTCACTCCAAACTTAGAAGGTATTGAGTGAAGTCCTAGTTTTTTATCTATTTCTATATCTTGTAATGAGTAAAGAAGATCAAACCCAGCCACCCAAAAAATAACACCAATACTTAGATAAATAGTCCATAAATATACACTTTCACTAACAGCAACAACACCAGCAATAGGTGCAAGTCCCAAAGAAAGTCCTAGTATAATATGAGCCAAAAAACTAAATCTTTTAAAATAGGAGTAACTTCCAATCACTATAAGTATAGGAACACTCAATATAAAAGCTAGAGTATTAACAAAATAAGCCACAGTTATAAAAATGAGGGCATTGATAATCACAAATGCTAAGATTTGATTTGCATTTATTCTACCATCTACATTGGGTCTAGAAGCGGTGCGGGGATTGTGTCCATCTATATCTCTATCTAAATATCTATTGATTGACATTGCAAAGTTTCTAGCACTAACTGCTGCTAAGAGTCCAAGAAGTAATAACTTCCATCCAAACCAACCATTTGCAGCTACTACCATAGCTATAAAGATAAATGGCAATGAAAATATAGAGTGGCTAAATACCACTAATTCACTAAAATCTTTAAGTTTTTTAATTATTTTATTCATAATGGTATTTTAGCAAAAAATTACTTATATAATTGATAAATGAGAATATTGTTTGAAGTTTACTAAGCTAAAAGCTTAATATTGTTTTAATAGAGATAGAGTATTCTCCCCAAACTAGGGAGAAAATACTCTTAGAGTTCAGTTTTTAAAACTCCACCACTACTTGCATTTGTTACTAAAGCTCTATATTGCCCTAGCCATCTTGAAGTAAGAGTTTTGAGTTTAGGTTTAAAAGTAGCTCTTCTTTTTGCTATCTCTTCATCGCTGATATTTGCTTGTAAGATATAGTTATCTACATCTATATGTATTTCATCACCATCTTGTAGTAATCCTATAAGCCCACCTTCAGCAGCTTCAGGGCTAACATGTCCTATACTAGCACCTCTAGTTGCACCACTAAATCTACCATCAGTAATAAGTGCAACTTTATCTCCTAATCCCATACCCATAATAAGACTTGTTGGAGCTAACATCTCTTGCATCCCTGGGCCACCTTTTGGACCTTCATATCTAATAACTACTACATCTCCAGCTTTTACTTTGCCACTAGTAATACCTAAAATAGCCTCTTGTTGCCCATTAAAACATATAGCCTTACCAGTGATTACTCTGCTTCCTATAATACCAGCAGTTTTTATAACAGCACCTTGCTCTGCTAGGTTACCATAAAGTATAGCTAGTCCACCTACTTGTGAGTAAGGATTGTCTATAGTATGTATCACATCAGTATCTTTGATATAAGCATCTTTTATCTTCTCTAACGTAGTCATACCACCTATTGTTAGGTTATCAAGAAGTATATCATCGCCTCTTTTGCTCATCTCTTTCATAACCGCATTAACGCCACCAGCACGGTTGATGTCTTCCATATGGATAGTGCTTAAGCTTGGAGAAATTTTTGCTATATGTGAAACTCTTTTGCTTATATTGTTGATATCTTTTAGTTCAAAGTTTACATTTGCCTCTTTTGCAATAGCAAGCATATGTAAAACTGTATTTGAGCTTCCACCCATAGCCATATCTACAGCAAATGCATTTCTTACTGCATTTTCATTTAAGATATTTGTGATTTTGAACTTATTGGATAACTCTTTGCTTTTTGCTATTTCACAAATTCTTCTAGCTGCTTGTCTATATAGCTCTTCTCTTTCTTTTGTAAGAGCCAAAATAGTCCCATTCCCGGGCAAGGCTATACCCATAGCTTCCATCAAAGTATTCATAGAGTTTGCTGTAAACATACCGCTACAACTTCCTCCACTAGGACAGGCATTGCACTCTATATCTTTTAGATCTTCAGCACTTATCTCTCCAGCTTCAAATTGTCCAACAGCTTCAAATGCAACAGCCAAATCTATAGGAGTACCATCTTTTGTATATCCTTTTGCCATAGGACCACCACTTACAAAGATAGTAGGAACATCAACTCTTAAAGCCCCCATAATCATACCTGGGACTATTTTGTCACAGTTTGGAATAGCTATCATCGCATCAAGTTTATGTGCATTCATCACAGTTTCTATAGAGTTTGCAATTATCTCTCGACTTGGCAAAGAAAAAAGCATCCCATCATGTCCCATAGCTATACCATCATCAACTCCAATAGTGTTAAACTCAAATGGTACGCATCCAGCTTTTCTAATCTCTTCTTTTATAATATCACTTACTTTATCTAGAAAAAAATGTCCTGGAATAATCTCTATAAAAGAGTTTGCTACTCCAATAAACGGCTTATCAAAATCCTCATCTTTTAGTCCTGTAGCTCTAAATAGACTTCTATGTGGGGCTCTATGATAGCCTTTTTTTACTTCATCGCTTCTCATAAATTACCTTTTTTTAATTAAATTTTATACATTATAGCATATTATTGTAGCAAAGTAATTATAAAAAAGTGGTTTTTTAACAAAAAATCTAAAATTTTACATTTTTTTGCAAAACCCCTTTACTTTTAAAATTTTTTTTGCTATAATTCCATTCCAATTTAAAAAACTACTAATTGATGCGGGCATAGCTCAGTGGTAGAGTGCAACCTTGCCAAGGTTGATGTCGCGAGTTCGAATCTCGTTGCCCGCTCCATTTGTTTTTTATTTTGCGAGTGTGGCGGAATAGGTAGACGCGCAGGACTTAAAATCCTGTTCCAGTAATGGAGTGTGGGTTCGATTCTCACCATTCGCACCATTTTTGGTGTAAACAAACTTTAATAACGGCGACATCGCCAAGTGGTAAGGCCGGAGCCTGCAAAGCTTCTATCCCCGGTTCGAATCCGGGTGTCGCCTCCAGTTGGTTTGTTGCCATTTTTTATGTAGAGGGTTGGCTGAGTGGTTGAAAGCACCGGTCTTGAAAACCGGCGAGGTGAGAGCCTCCGAGGGTTCGAATCCCTTGCCCTCTGCCATTGATACTTCTTAGTACTTCCATATAAGTCCAAAAATTCCCATTTTATCGATACTCTTAACTTTTATAAGTCCATATGAAACCATATAAAACTCTATGTATCCAAATTTTTTTATGGTAGTTTTTATGGTAACTTACTCATAGTGAAAAAAATAGTGTTATGAGTGAATACAATCATGCTGAATATTTAAAAGATTACTAAATATTAATTAGATTTTTGATTTTTTTTAGCTGTAAAATATTGTAATATTATTAATTTCAACTTTTTTTAAATGATAAATTTTGTTTTTAATAATAGAATTATATAAATAATAGTAAAATAAGTACATCTTTATAAGGACTATATTTTGAATAATGGAATTTTATTTTTTAACCAAAAATATAATACTTCGATTCCTTGCATAATGTTAAGTAGTTTAGTTGTTTCAAATATAGCAACACTATAAAAGTTGGTAGATATGCTATGTTTAACTCTATTTTTCAAATAAAAAATATTTTATCAATACCAAATGAAATAGTGCTTTTTAGATATATTGATGAAGACAGTGCAATGGCTATTGACTCTTCTATGAAGCTTTACAATATAGAACTAAGAAACTTTACTATTACAAATACTATAGAGCTACAAATAGATAAAAATAGTGTTCTAAAAATCATGTCTGATAGTAATGATGAGCTACTTATATCTACAAAAAACGGAAATGTAGCTGTTTATAATCTAAACAACCATAAATCAATAAATTTAAAAAGAGTGGTAAAAGATGAGATTATAGATATAAGATTTTCAAAAGATCATTCATATTTTGTGATAAAAAATAAAGATGATAAACTATTTATATTTTTGGCACGAAGTAAAAACTATATTTTTAGTGTTTCTAACTATACGAATTCAAAATTAGTTAAACATTTTTTTTCACTAGATTCAAAGCTATTTGTTATGACTTATGAAAATGGGCAAATTTTTGTTTTTGATACATTTGACCATAGCCAAGTAGCAGAATTTAGAGTTAATGGAGTAGTTAGTGATGGATTTGTATATGATGATAATTATAAAATATTCCTTACTTTAAAGGATAGCAAATACTCTTTTTGTTCATTTGATATTGTTACAAATAGTATCATAGTCCCAAAATATACTATCGAAGATATAGCTACTTGCTATACAGATAGTACTCATAGTACTGTTATGTTAGGTACAAAAAAAGGTTTAGTTTATTTAGTTGAACTATCTAGTTTGGATATGCTTTACAACTTCTTTTTTGAAAGTGCTATTTCAAGAGTATTTATAAATGAAAAACTTATAATCATAGTCTTAGAAAATAATCAAATCTATTTTTTTGATAAAAACTATAACCTTAAAGTAGTTTTAGAGACTCTTTATAGTAAAGAGTATAAAAAGTCTTTTGACTATATAAATGAAAATATATTTTTATATATGAATCAAACCGTTTTACTTTTGACAAATAAACTCTGGGAAAAATTATTACAAAAAATAGTATATTTTATAGGTGAAGACAATCAATATTTAGCAGATAGGATAGCTCAGCCTATTTTAACTATACAAAGTAAAAAAGAGACTTATGACGCTATCTTATCTCAAAAAAACATAGCCATAGAGTTTAATAAATCTTTAAAATCAAGAGATTTAAAAACAGCATATAGCCTTGCATATAAGTACCCATTTTTAAAATATTCATTATCCTATATAAAGATAGAAGAAGAGTGGGAAAACATATATAGTTCTATAGAGAAAAATATTTTATTAAAAACCCCAAAAAATAAGATTTTAGATCTTGCTAAACCATATAAAGAAATAGAGTTTAAATATCAAAAAATTCTAAACCTAATAAGTAACTCAGATATTTTAATAACTACGCAAGAGAGCTTTAATAATGCTCAACTATATTTGTTTTATAAATATCATGAAAAATATCCATTTTTAAAAGATACAAATCATTGGAAAAAATCTTATGAGATTGGTAGAAAACTTTACTCCAAACTTTTTAAATTAGAAGTTGATAGTAAGCTTTTTAAAGATATATATGGTTATTTAAAGTATTTTCCTGATTTTAAAAACAGATCAGAACAACTAAAAATAAAACTAGATATAATTTCTATATTAAATAAAGCCATAGAATCCAATGATAAAAAGTTTATATTTCATTTAGCCAATTCAAAACAATATCTAAAACAAACTTCACAATATTTAGAAGTAGTAAAAGCTTCAGAAAATGAATTTCACCTTTTTGTAAATATGGTTCATAGTAGGGTTTTTGAGGAAGCTTATAAAATCATATCTACATATTTTCAAATAGATAGTCTATATGAAAAAATCTATGATTATATGAAGCTTTATTATATGATAGAGATTAAAACTCTACCATCAAATCAAGTAAACTTAGCTTTAGAACTATATAAAAACCATTTTGGTGAAGATGATAATTTTCTACATTTATTAAAATTTTTCAATAAAACCAATATAGATGTAGTAATTTCTAATAAAAAGATACATAAGTTTTATAAGTCTATTTTAGAGTTTAATAAGACATATGTATAAATAATATATATTTTGATATTTGCATAGAGTCTATTGTAGAATTATAGTACTATTTGTAAGAGCTAATATAGGAGTAAAGAAAGAAGATTTCTATTTTTTAAGTGAGACTATTACATCTAGTTCACTGATCATAATAAGAGTTTATAATTGGTGGAAGTGACGGGGGTCGAACCCGTGTCTTAAAATAACTCAAATTAGCGTCTACATGTTTAGATGGAATTGTTAAAATTCGCTATTAAGGTAGTACAATTCCCAAAAACACCCCATAGCTAAGATCTAAATTTCTTCTAATAGCCGATCAACTAAGAGAAAAATCTATCTTTTGTTTAGCCGCACATCTACCTAGATAGAATTAGCAAATAGCAGCCTCCAAGTTGTTAAACTTACGCAGCTTTAGCGTAAGCAGGAGTATAATTTGTATTGTTTGCGTTTAAAAACTGTTGAATAGTTTTACGATATATTCAAATCGACATGCAACTAACCCTTGCTACTCCAATCGAAGCCAAATCACTCCCGAACAATACTAATAAAAAGAACACTATTTAAAATAGTTCAAGTTTAATTGCAATTATACCATATATTTGATACAATTGCAAGATATATATCAAATAAAAGGATCGAAATGAACAAAGGTGTTCTTATTATTGGTGCAGGTGGAGTAGGAAGAGTAGTAGCACATAAGTGTGCTATGAACTTAGATACATTTGAACATGTATCACTTGCAAGTAGAACAAAAAGCAAATGTGACCAAATAGCAAAAGAGATTTTAGATAGACAAGGAATTACTATAGATACATATAGTGTTGATGCTGATAGTGTAGAAGAGCTAGTTAAGCTTTTTGAGCAGATTAAACCTAGAGTTGTTATAAATGTGGCATTACCTTATCAAGATCTAACTATTATGGATGCATGTAGTGCTTGTAAGATAGACTACCTTGATACTGCAAATTATGAACATCCAGATGAAGCAAAATTTGAGTATAAAGAGCAGTGGGCAAGAGATAATAACTTCAAAGATGCAGGTATAACAGCACTTTTGGGAAGTGGATTTGACCCAGGTGTAACTGGTGTTTTTTGTGCATATGCACAGCAAAATCTATTTGATGAGATACACTATATTGATATTATGGATTGTAATGCAGGAGATCATGGATATGCTTTTGCTACAAATTTCAACCCAGAAATCAACCTAAGAGAAGTAAGTGCAAATGGTAGATATTGGGAAGATGGCAAATGGATAGAGACAAAACCTCTAGAGATAAGAGTTGATTGGGATTATCCAGAAGTAGGGGTAAAGCCAAGCTATCTTTTATATCATGAAGAGCTAGAGAGCCTTTCAAAAAATATCAAAGGTCTAAAAAGAATAAGATTTTTTATGACATTTGGTGATAGTTATATCCAGCATATGAACTGCTTACAAAATGTTGGAATGCTAGGAATTAAACCAGTTATGCACAATGGTGTGGAGATAATTCCTATTGAGTTTTTGAAAACTCTTTTACCAGATCCTGCATCTTTGGGACCTAGAACAAAAGGTGTTACAAATATAGGTTGTGTTATGGAAGGTATTAAAGATGGTAAAAAGAAAAAAATCTACATCTACAATATCTGCGATCACCAAGAAGCATACAAAGAAGTATGTGCTCAGTGTGTAAGCTATACTACGGGAGTTCCTGCTGTGATAGGAGCAAAACTATTATATAACAAAACATGGGATAAAGATGGAGTTTATAATATAGAGGAGTTTGAGGCAAAACCTTTTATGGATGAGCTTATGACTCAAGGACTTCCTTGGAAGATAATAGAGCTTTAAACTTAAGCTATGATAAGAGAATATTACTTTTATCATAGCTAAAACAACTTTTAGATACAATATAATCACAATTTTAAGGTATTAAGGATTTTATTATGGGAAGAGCATTTGAATATAGAAGGGCTTCTAAAGAGGCAAGATGGGATAAGATGTCAAAAGTTTTCCCAAAACTTGCAAAAGCTATAACAGTTGCAGCAAAACAGGGTATTCCTGATCCTGAGATGAACTCAAAGCTAAGAGTTGCTATAGCAAATGCAAAAGCACAAAATATGCCAAACAACAATATAGAAGCGGCTATCAAAAGAGCTAGTGGAAAAGATGCACAAGATATCAAAGAGATTAGTTATGAAGGTAAAGCACCTTATGGAGTGTTGCTTTTTATTGAGTGTGCTACAGACAATCCAACAAGAACTATAGCAAATGTAAAGCTTTGTTTATCAAAAGGTGGTGGAACTGTAGTACCAAATGGTTCTTTGGAGTTTATGTTTTCTAGAAAAGCAGTATTTGAGCTTCCTAAAAAAGAGGATATAGATCTTGAAGAGCTAGAACTTACGTTGATAGACTCTGGACTTGAAGAGCTTAGCTTAGAAGGTGATACTATATATATTTATGGGGATTATACAGAGTTTGGAAATTTATCAGAAGCTATCGAGGCGGTTGGTTTAGAGGTTAGTAAATCATCACTACAAAGAATACCGACTCAACCAATAGAACTAAATGAAGAACAGATGCAAGAGATAGAAAAAATTATAGATAGATTAGAAGATGATGATGATGTTCAAGCTGTTTATTCCAATATAGAGTGATTTTGAGCTTTTAATGACTGATGGTAGAAGTGATATAAGAGTTTTTTTTGATAAAGTAGGGTTTTCACTCTCTTTATCTATAATCAAATTTGTACTCTCTTTGTTTTTGGCTTTGATTGTTGCTTTTTATCCAGAGTATCAAGGCTTGAGTGAAATAGCAAGAATGATGTTATTTGTTTTGCTATTTGGTGCAGGACTTTGGATAAGTGAGGCAATACCTGCTTTTAGTGTTTCACTGCTTATTATAGGCTTAGAGATAGTATTGCTTGGTTTTTTTGATACTAGCTTTGATAGTAAGTCCAAAGTATGGGAAGAGTATCTACTTTCATGGTCAAATCCTTTGATTTTTCTTTTTTTAGCTGGTTTTATTATGGCAAGTGCCGCCTCAAAAACTAAGCTAGATTTATGGTTAGCTAAAAAGGTTCTTTTTTATGTTGGAAACAAGCCACAAAGCATTTTAACAGGACTTATGGCTATAACATTTTGTTTATCAATGTTTGTATCAAATACCGCAACAACCGCTATGATGCTAACAGTACTATTTCCTATTTTAAAATATATAAACGATGATAACCCATATCAAAAGGCATTGTTACTAGGTGTAGTAATAGCAGCAAATATAGGTGGTATGGGTACTATTATAGGTACCCCACCAAATGCAATAGCTGTAGGTATGCTAGGAGATAAAGCACCAAATTTTGTAGAGTGGATGATGTTTGCTTTGCCCCCTGCTATAGTGATAGCTTTAAGTGCTAAATATATTTTATATAAACTCTATCCATCAAATCAAGATTATATTAGTTTCAAAGATTTACAACATATTGATCATTATGATGATTCAACTGCTAGGTTTGATGAGGTTCCCTCCCTTCCTAGCTGGAAAAAAACTATAGTTATTATAGGCTTTTTCGTAACAGTTCTTTTATGGATTAGTGAGCCATTACACCATATCCCTACAACTATTATCTCTTTTATTCCAATAGTTGCTTTTACACTTTTTGGGATAATAGATACAAAAGATATAAACTCTATTAATTGGGATGTTATTATTCTTATAATAGGTGGTTTAACTCTAGGTTTTGGAGTACAAAAAACAGGACTTGATCAGTGGTTTGCTACACTTTTACCAGAGGGCTTGGACTCTATATTTTTATTGGTTGTAGGTTTTGGTTATTTGGTTGTTGTATTATCAAACTTTATGAGCAATACAGCTGCAGCAAATATTATGTTGCCAGTAATTATAGCTTTAAGTATTGCTTTAGATAGTAACTATGTAACATTTGCAGCTATTTCTATAGCAATGAGTGCATCTTTGGCTATGGCTTTACCTATTTCTACACCACCAAATGCTATAATGTACTCAAGTGGAAGGCTAACTTCTGGTGATTTTTTAATCATAGGTACTATTATAGGGCTATTGTCACCTATTTTTATTTTATCATGGTTGTATTTTATTTTATAAAAAGGAGTATTTATGGAGTGTGAATTTCCATCAGTTAATTCAAATAAAGAAGAGATCAAAGAGATTTTTGAAAGTGTTGAATCTATTGCTATTATAGGTTTAAGTCCAGATGAGACAAAAGATAGCTACAAGGTAGCAAAATATCTTCAAGAAGCTGGATATAAAATAATACCAGTCTATCCAAAAGAGGAGACTATTTTGGGACGAAAGGTATATAGAAGTTTAAGTGAAATACCTTGTGTTGTAGATATGGTTGATATATTTAGAAAGCCAGAAGCTGTAGATGCTATAGTAGATGAGGCTATAGATAGAGGTGATGTTAAAGTAATATGGACTCAAAAAGGTATAGTAAACAATAAAGCTGCACAAAAAGCTGAAGAAAATGGACTACAAGTAGTACAAAACTATTGTACAATGGTAGAGCATAGGCATTTATAATATTGAATTATGAGTGTTGAATTGCAAATAGTGTTAAGAAGTAAAGGAAATATTTACCTATTCCCTAACTCAACACTATTTACTAATCACTATTAGCAAGAGTACATAGTTTTTATTTCAAACGGTGTAGGTCTTGCTTCATAAGGCCATACTTGAGATTCAAATTTATAATCTTTATATGTATCTATAAATAGATCACTCATAGCTGGTTTTAAAAATTCATTATCTCTTACAAGTGATTCTAAAGCACCTCTTAATGTATGAGGAAGTTGAGGAATGCCTTTTTCTCTTATCTCATCAAGGCTTAATTTAAAAAGATTTTCATCCATAGGTCCAATAGGCTCATACCTATTTTTAATCCCATCAAGTCCAGCTAAAAGCATAGCACTAAAGGCTAGATAAGGACAAGCAGATGAATCAGGAAATCTCATCTCAACTCTAGTTGATTTTTCATTTCCACCATAAGGTATCCTACAACTAGCGCTTCTATTTTGTGAAGAGTAGGTTAATATTGATGGTGCTTCAAATCCAGGGATAAGTCTTTTGTAAGAGTTTGTACTAGCATTTGTAAATGCAGCTACTGCTCTAGCGTGTTTTAACACCCCACCTATATAGTATCTTGCTTCATTTGAGAGTTTTGCATAACCATTTTGATCAAAAAAGATATTTTTACCATTTTTCCAAAGGGACTGATGTACATGCATACCACTTCCATTATCACCGTTTAGTGGTTTTGGCATAAAAGTAGCTGATTTACCATTGAGATGTGCTACCATTTTTACTACATATTTTAGTTTTTGAACATTATCAGCTGCTTCAACTAAAGTACTATAAACTATACCTATTTCATGTTGTCCTTGAGCTACTTCATGGTGTCCTAGTACTACATCAAGTCCAACTTGCTCTAGGACTTGCATCATCTCTGCTCTTAAATCAACTCCATTATCTATAGGAGCTACTGGAAAATATCCACTTTTTGCTCTACTTCTATGTCCCATATTACCATGATCATAATCTTTTGCATCATTCCATTCACCATCTTCAGTATCAAGCATATAGTATGATTCATTTGCTTTATCTATAACTTTTACATCTTCAAAAACAAAAAACTCATTTTCTGGGCCAAAATAAGCAATATCAGCTAAAGCAGACTCTTTTAATGCAAGTTCTGCTTTTTTGGCTATACTTCGTGGGCATTTTTCGTACATTTGATCTTTGTATATATCATATACATCGCATATTACTATTACTGTAGGATCTGTTGGAAATGGGTCTAAAAATGCAGTTTGTACATCTGGTTTTAACATCATATCTGATTTATCTATTGTTTGCCAAGCATCAATACTAGCACCATCAAAAGGCATACCATTATTTAGTATATCAGCATTTACATGCTTTAATAGATATGTGATATGATGCCAAGTACCTTTTAAATCAGTAAATCTAAAATCAACAAACCTTACCTCATTGATCTCACAAAATTCAAAAAACTCTTCAACACTGTTTACAAACTTTCCCATTTTTATCCTTCATATTATAAATACGTATTTTAACAAAAATATCCATTTATTTAGTTTAAATATCTATTATTATAGGCTCTTTTTTTACAAAGTATCTAGCTTGTTTATATCCTGCAACTTTTGTAGCTTTTAAAGCCTCTTCATATCCAAAACCAATTTGATCTATATGGTGTGCATCACTTCCAAACGTAATAGGAATATTAAGTGAATTTGCTATTTTTAAAATCTCTGGCGATGGATATACTTCACCTATTGGTTTTCTTATTCCTGCTGGATTGACTTCTATGGTCATTTTGGATCTTTGTATCTCTTTTAGAGTATCATAAGCTATGTCACTTATCTTTTTCTTTGGCATAAATTTAAACACTTTTATCAAATCAAGATGACCAACTATATCAAAAAGTCCACTTTTTGCCATAAGTGAAATTGCATCAAAATATTTTTGCCAAATATCATCTATATCCATATCATCATATCTACCTATAAACTCAGGATTATCAAATCCCCATTTATCTATAAAGTGAACTGATCCTATAAAATAATCTACATCTTTGTTTATAACTTTATCATCAATAAAGCCTTCCAAAAAATCAACTTCGTAAGCAAATAAGATTTTGATTTTATCTTTAAACTCTTCTTGAAGTCTAAAAATTTCATTCTCATAGATTATCATATCTTCAAAACTCATACGATATTTGGGATCAAAATTCATAGGAGCATGGCAACTAAAACCAAACACATCAATACCAAACTCTATAGCTTTTTGGATGTACTCTTGCATAGTTCCGCTTGCATGGTTGCATAAATATGTATGGTTATGAAGATCTATCCTTAGTTTTTTCATGCCAAAAGTCCTGCACCTTGGAGCTTGTGGCTTCTATCATCAGCATAGACTCTTGTGGCTTTAATCATATCATATTTCCAAATAGGTGCATTTTGTTTAAAATCTTCTACATACTCATCTATAAGCTCTAATGCAACTCTTCTTTTTGGTGAGGCAACTAGTGCTATATAAGAGCTTGTATGATTTGGTACATCACCTATACTATGAGCCATTTTGATATAGGCATTTTTTGCTTTTGCTTTTTCTTGCCATGAGTTAAACCATGAGTTTAAAATAGGCTCATATATATCAAAACTAAGTCCATCTATGCCGTTTTCATCTCTTACAATACCAACAAAACTAATAATAGCTCCATAGTTTTTATCTTTTAGCTCTTTATACCATTTATTTGTGATACTCTCAACCTCCAAAGGTCCTTTAAAAAGTTCCAAATCTTTCATATTCATCCTCCACAAACAGGTGGTAAAATAGAGATTTTATCACCATCGTTAAGATCTATATCTTTTGAGCTAATAAGCTTATCATTGATGGCAATAGCACTATTAACTAGCCAAGAAGCCACCTCTTGATCTTCTTGTAATATAACTTTTAACTCATCTAATGTTGTAATATCTAGTTCTAAACTCTTTTTATTTATAGGTCCTAAGAACTCTACTCTTACCATCTATTATCCTTTATGAAATATTTTGTTTTAGCATTTTAGTAAACTTATGTTATCATACCCAAAATTAATTTAGAGGCTATTTATGATTCTATCTAAGATTGATTACTTAAATCTTTTACCTTTTTATATATATATTAAAAAAGAGATCCCAAATTCTCAATTAAAATCAATCATTAATTATAAAAAATCATATCCATCTAAGATTAATAATGAATTTAAAAATAAAAAAACAGATGCTGCTTTTATCTCCTCTATTAAATCCAAAAACTGTCAATGTACAGATGCAGGAATAGTAGCCAAAGATGCTGTATGGTCTGTACTAGTTTTACTAAATAAAGAAGAAAAACAAGACTTTGAATCAAACACATCAAACATCCTAGCAGAGATTCTAAATATCAAAGGCCAAGTTGCTATAGGAGACAAAGCTTTAAAAATATACTATAAAAATGAAGAGAGTTTCATTGATCTTGCTCAAATATGGTATGAAAAATATAATCTCTCTTTTGTATTTGCTAGATTTTGTTTTAATAAACATAGTAGATATTTCAAAACCTTAGCTAAAAATTTCTCAAACTCTAAGGTTAAAATACCAAATTATATACTTAAAAAAGAGTCACAAAAACTAGGACTTACTCCAAAACAAGTTCTTGATTATCTAGAACAGATCAAATACAAAATAGGAATTAAAGAAAAAAAATCATTAAAGCTTTTTTTTAGAAAAATAGATGAGAAGAAACTAAAAACTATCAAATAAAAAGATAAAACAAAGGAATATATTTTGAGCATAATAGAATCTATTATTTTAGGTATAATTGAGGGGTTTACAGAGTTTTTACCTATCTCATCAACAGGACATTTAATAGTTGCTAGTGATCTACTAGGTATTGAACAAACTGCTATGACATCGGCTTTTGAGATAATAATACAGTTTTCAGCTATTTTGGCTGTTATATTTAACTATAAAGATAAGTTTAGCTTAGAAAAACTAGAACTTTGGAAAAAGATAGTTTTAGCATTTTTGCCTATAGGAGTAGTTGGATTTATCTTTGCAAAGAGTATAAAAGCTATGTTCTCACCTACTATTGTGGCATTTGCTTTTATTGTAGGTGGAATAGTCTTTTTAGTAGTAGAAAAATATTACAAAAAAGAGGAGCATTTAATAGATGATGTTGAACAAGTCTCATATAAACAAGCTTTTTATATAGGTTTAGCTCAAGTAGCTGCTTTGATCCCAGGGGCTAGTAGAGCAGGAGCTAGTATTATAGGTGCTATGCTTGTAGGTTTAAATAGAAAAGCAAGTGCAGAGTTTTCATTTTTGTTAGCTTTGCCGGTTATGTGTGCTACAACAGGATATGATCTAGTAAAACATTATGATGAGTTTGTAGGGGCTAACTTAGTAGTATTACTAGTTGGATTTATCACATCTTTTGTAGTTGCATATCTTACAATGAAGCTTTTTATAGAGTTTTTATCTAGATTTACCTTTGTTGCTTTTGGAGTTTATAGAATACTTTTGGGACTATTGATACTCTTTTTTATTGTATAATCTCTTTTATTATAGTAGTAGCTCCATTTGGTTCAATGCTTTTTTTAAGATTTTTGCTTAGATCCTCTATATTTAGCTTATCTAAGATATTAAAAAAAACTTGGATGTTTAGCTCATTTTCTCTTAGTACAAAGCCTAGGTTTTGCTCTTTTAGAAATAGAGCATTATGGTATTGATGATCAGATGCTGCATAAGGAAAAGGTACAAAAAGTGTAGGAAGATTGTTTGCACAAAGCTCCCAAAGTGTACTAGCTCCAGCACGGCTTATAGCAAAATCAGCCTCTTTTATATATGATACCAGTTCAGGTGTAAAATCAAAGACTTTAGCATCTATTTGTAGAGCTTTATACTTATCTTTTATCTTTTCAAGCTCTATTTTACCACATTGGTGGATGATTTTAATCCCTCTTTGATCAAGCTCTTTAGCTAAATCTAGTGCAAAGGCATTGATTCCTCTAGCTCCTTGAGAACCACCTAAGAAGATAATAGTTTTGATCTCTTTTCTTACTCTTGAAGTTTGAAAAAAGATCTCATCTACAGGATAATCAGATAAAAAATATCTTTTATCATAAGAGCTAAATAGTTTTTTTGCCCAAAAAGAGCTAAGGCGGTTTAATGCTCCCATTTTTGAGTTTTGTTCATGGATATAGAGCTTAGTCTTAGAGCTAAATGTAGCAAAAACAGCAGGAGCTGCACTAAAACCACCTACACTTATTAGCTTTGTGATATTGTATTGTTTAAAAACTTTTCTTATATATAAAGAGGCCTTTAAGATTTGATATAAAGAGTCTATTTTTCCAAAAAAACCTTGATTTACAACACCTTTACTATCTAAGAAAATAGTTTTTTCTATTTTGGGATAATTTTCAAACCAAGCTTTATCTTGACCTTTATTAGATCCTATATAGATCACTTTATATCCATCTTGAAATAAAATATCAATAAAAGTCTTAGCAACCTTTAAATGTCCACCAGTTCCACCACCACTTATAGCAATATATTTATTATTCATTATTTGTTGCCCTATTTGATATAGATAAAACCAAACCTATAGAGATAGATATACCCAAAAGTGCACTTCCTCCATAGCTTAAAAAAGGAACAGCAATACCTTTGATTGGTATTATTCCAGAGATTCCAAAAGCATTTATTAAAAAAGAGATAGATATCATAAGCCCAATTCCTAAACAAAAAAGATGATAGATAGGATCTTTGACTCTAGTACTGATTCTAAAAATTCTCCAAATTGTTAAAACCATTAAAAAAACAATTCCAAAAAGTCCAAAAAATCCTACCTCTTCAGTAATACCAGCTAAAATAAAGTCTGTATGTACTTCACTTAAAAAACCAAGTTTTAAAAATCCCTCACCAATTCCAGTGCCACTAAGCCCACCATTTGCTATAGCATTTAGAGAGTGTCCTACTTGATATGGTTCTGGAAAATCTTTTACTCTTAGGTATTGATCAGCCCAAGAGGGTAAAAAGATCAAAACACCATCTTGAACACTACTCCACCAGCTTTGTACCCTAGCTACCCTTGTAGGGAAAAATACAATTAAAGACAAAAAGAGTCCAACTCCTATCATAATGAGGATTAAAAAAATCTTAAAACTTCTATTAGCAAATATCATCATAATAAAAAGAGTTAAGCCTAGTAACACTATATGTCCAAAATCTTTTTGTAAAAAGGCTATTAAAAATACAACTAAACCAAAAAACATAAAATATGGAATAAGTAATAAAAACTCATCTTTTAATTTTATTTTTTTAGGATGAGCTAATAGTTTTCTATGAAAAGACCAAGCAATAAAATAGATAAATCCTATCTTAAAAAACTCAACAGGAGACAAAGAAAAGCCTGGGAGCTTTATCCATCTACTAGCTCCACCAGTTTCACTAACTAAAGAAGAAGGTAAAAAAGGCATAGCTATCATAATAATAATAAATATAGAAAAAAGAGTAAATCCTATTTTGCTTACTATTTTATCTGGATTTAATCTAGATAAATACCACATTATAAAAATAGAAATACAAGCTATAGCAAGTTGTCGTTTAAAAAAATGAAACTGATCATACTCAAAATGCAAAACAGTATATGCTGATAGAGAGTAAGAGAAGATTACACCTATTGCCATAAGCATAGAGGCAATCAAAAACAACAAATAATCTGGTTTGTTTGAAGTTTCAAAAAAAGAGTTATATTTTTCTTTAATTTTTTTTATTGTCATAGTTGAATTTTATCATAATGTGACTTTAGATATAATATTAAAACAAAATATTGTAATGATTAATTTAACACAGAAGAGAGTATGCAAGAAGAGTTACAACTTCAAAATAAAACAAAAAAAACTGTAATAGTGTTTATGATTATATCTTTGCTAGTTTTTATTTTTTTGGTAGTGATTTTTTTTATAATCTATAATGAAAAAAGAAAGATCCCAAAAGAAGAGATTACTAGAAATGAGTTAGCTGTAAGAGGTGATATTATCAGTAGTGATAAGTTTACTTTAGCTACTTCAAAAAAGATTTATAAAGCTGATATAGATACAAGATTTATAGATCCATTAAAACTTGAACTTTTTGTAAAACTATTTTCTATTTATAGTAAAATACCAGAACAAAATATATATCAAAAGTTAAAAAATCAAAAAAAAGCAGGTGCTTTAACACTATCATATTATATAGATTCAAAAACTGCAAAAGATCTTAAAGAGTTGGCATTTAAGTTAAGAAGATTGGGAGTTTTTAAGGCAAAAGAGCTAAATGGAAGCAAAACCTTAATAGGGCTTGATGTAGTAGAAATTGGCGAAGATAGAATCTATTCATATAAACAAACCCTAACTCCAACTTTGGGATATATAACTAAAACCCTAGAAGATAACAAAAGAAGAGTAAATGGTGGTAAGGGAGTTGAGTTTTTTTATAATGATTTTTTAAATAACTTTAAAGATGGCTTTTTAAAAGGCTCTAGAGATGTTTTGTCTTATATTTCATTTGATAAAAATAGTATTATTAAAGAAAGACTCGATGGTGCTACTGTTGAGCTTACTATTCCTTTAAAGCTTCAAAAACATATAGAGATGATTGTAGATAAACATCAAGAAAGATTATTGTCTCAAGAGATTATTGTGGTTATTATGGATAATAATACAGGAGAGATTATGAGTATAGCCACAACAAATAGATATGATCCAAATAGTATAAAAACAGATGAATATGAAAAACTAAATATCAAAGCAACAGAGTTTCCTTTTGAACCAGGGTCTGTTTTAAAGCCTATAGTTATATCTATGGTTATGGATAAAAATAGAGTCAAAATGAATGATCTTTTTAGTGCATACAATAAAGGCTCTTTAAATAGTAGAGGACTCTATCCAAAAGGGGTTATGAAGATAGGAAGATTTACTATAAATGATGATCATCAATTTTCTAAACAGCTTATAACAGTTGAGGATATAGTAACTTTTTCGAGTAATATAGGTACTTTACAAATAGCCCAAAGAATAAATGGTAGAGAGTATTATGAGGGTTTAATGAATTTTGGATTTAACAAACCAACAGGAATAGATCTACCTTTTGAAAAAAGTGGTATTATACCAAGTGTTGCAAGGCTTAGTGCAGGAGAGAGTAAAGGAGAAGATAATATCTATAAAGCTACTGTATCATATGGACATGGTATGACTGCAACAGTTATGCAACTTATCAAAGCCTATAGTGCATTTTGCAACAATGGTAAAGTGATTACTCCACAAATTATGAAATCTATTACTAGCTCTACAGGTGAAAAGTATAAAAATACAAAAAAAGAAGATATAGAGGTAATCTCACCAAAAACAGCCAATATTATGAAAGATCTACTTATTAAAACAGTAGAAAAAGGAACAGGAAGTAGGGCATATATAGAAGGCTTAGAAATAGGTGGCAAAACAGGAACAGCAAAAATGCCAGATGCTGGAAAATATACAAAAGAGTATATTAGTTCATTTTTTGGATTTGCCAATGATCATATGGGAAATAGCTACACTATAGGTGTAACTACACTTAAACCAAAAGGAACAGCTTGGTATCACTATTATGCTTCAGAATCAGCAGTACCTGTTTTTAAAGATAGTATTCAAACATTGGTAAACCTAGGTTATCTAAAACCAAAAAACTAATTTTTACTCTTTATCTAAAAGCTATATATAATAGACTACAATACAGATTATTGAGATTTATTATGGAGTGTGTTATGTTTGAAAATAGTTTTTCAAAATTTAGGCTAATAGCGTTTATGGAAGGAATATCTTATCTTTTATTGCTTTTTATAGCAATGCCTTTAAAATATTTTGCAGGAATGCCTATTTTTGTAAAAGTTGTAGGTATGGCTCATGGAGTATTGTTTATACTTTTTTTACTATATCTGTTTTTTGCATCCAAAGAAAAAAGCTGGAGTTTAGGATTTAATACAATGGCATTTATTGCCTCTTTGGTACCTTTTGGTACGTTTGTTTTGGAGAAAAAACTAAAAGAGTGTGTAGTAACTATTGATAAATAGTATTTAGTAGTTTAAGTACTTTTTTGGCTTTTAGGGATTTGTATTTTGAGTATTTATTAATAGTTAATAGCTCATTATCAAATCTCAAAAGGCTGAGGTTTCGTTTCTCTTCTTTTAGAATATATGCTTTTGTTGATTGATAATATTTAAGCCTTTTTTGGGCTAGCTCTTCATCACTAAAAATACTCACCGTAGGTATCAAAAACATATCACTTATATGATAGGTAGATGTATCAGCAGTGATAATATAATCAGCTTGAGATATAATATATATAAAATCAAATAGTGATTTAGAGTATCTACTTAGATCAAAAAACTTATCATTTTCTATTTTATCTATCTTTAAGGCACTAACTATACTATAATCACTTATACTTATTAGCTCTTTTAGGAAACTATTTGCAATATCTTTTGGGATACTTCTATCGGCTTTTGGAGTAAAGGGATGAAAAAGAACTATTTTTGATTGTTTTTTGATTTTATCTAGTTCATTTTTTAACTCTTGCGGAACTTGATAAAAACTCATATCATAATAGTTATATTTTAGATGTTGATCAGTTTTTGTTGAATCTATACCAAATTTATATAAATATGCGTCAATATAGTTTAGCTCTTTATAAAATGTAGTCTCATAAATCAAAGAGTTATCTATATAATAATCATACTCCATAAACTTATTAAGTTTTATACATAGAGGTAACACTTGATTTATAGTCGAATCTTTTTCCAAAAACTCTTTATCTCTTTTGTAGTATTGGTTTTGAGCACTCTCTAAAAATAGATCTATTTTTATATTTTTATACTTTTTTTGTAAAACTTTATATAAGATTCTTAGAGCATTTAGTCCATTGATCATCTCACCTATATCTCTACCAACACCACCAATAATAGCTATAGAGATATCTTTTTTATTGACTTTTAGTTGAGTTTTTATATCTACAAAATCACTATTTTTATATAGTTCATCTTTATTAAAACTCTCTAGACTATCTAAAAAACTATATGCTTTTTGTTTTTGTTTTTGGAGTAAAAACTCATTTTTATTACTTACTCCTAGCTCTATAGGAAAAGATTTTTTCTCTAAAATCCATTTTTCATTGACTACCATAGTTTTATAACTATCGCCAACACTTTTAAATATCTCTTTTATAGCTTCAAAATCAAAAAAAGTACTTATATAGATATACTCCTCTTCCTCTTTGTTTTTGTTCTCTTTATTTAAAACAACCAAAGAGTTATCAGCTATTTTAATATTGATATTTTGTGAAACTTTAAAAAATATCATACTTCTTCATCAGCCAATGTTCTAAATATAGTAAGATAAGGCAATTTACAAGGAAGTTTAATAGGGTTTATATTTCCACTATGTACACTATCTAAGATTTTACCCTCTTTAGTGATAATCTGCTTAAACGTTATATAGTATATATCATCTATAAGCTCTATTTTTCCTATTTCATTGTCACAAAGATCAAGTTTAGCCCCTTTTGGAGTAAAAACTTCTATTTTTTCATTTGGATAGGTTTTATATTTGCACATAAAATACTCTTCATCTTCCATAACTAGCCCACTTACTTCATAGCTTCCCTTACTCATAGCATAATCATGGTTTTGAGTGTCACTCTTTTCATATGGACGATGAAGTAAATAAGCATCTGTAAAACCTCTATTTTTGGTAGTATGTAGCTCTTTTTGATATTTATCTTTATCAAATACACCATTATAATAGTCATCAATAGCCAATCTATAAGCTTTAGCCGTAACTGCTGCATAGTATGGTGATTTGGTTCGCCCTTCTATTTTGATACTATCAACTGCTCCACTAGCTAAGATCTCATCTACATATGAAGCTAGGTTCATATCTTTTGCATTAAATATATATGTACCCACATCACTTTGCTCTTCTAGTCTAAAGAGTGTTCCATGCTCTTTGTTTGCAACATATAGCTCATATTCAAACCTACAATCATTTGCACAACTTCCTCTATTTGGTACTCTTCCCATTTGTACAGCACTTATAAGACATCTTCCACTATAAGCAAAGCACATAGATCCATGTACAAATATCTCTATTTCAAGATCTGGTAATCTTTTTTTAATCTCTACTACATCTTTTAGACTTATCTCTCTAGCTGCTATTATTCTTCTTACACCCATATCATAATAAACTTGTGCATCAATATAGTTCATAACATTTGCTTGAGTTGATAGATGTATAGGAATATGTGGTGCTATTTCATTACATAATCTTACAACTCCTGGGGTAGCAACTATGATCCCATCAGGATTTAGAGCAGCTATTTTTTGGATATGAGTCTTTAAAAGCTCTATTTGTGAGTTAAAAGGAAATCCATTTATTGTAGCATATACTTTTTTGCCCAAACTATGAGCATAATCAATCCCTTCTTTAAAGGAGTCAAAATCAAACTCTTTTCCACTTCTTATTCTTAAACTAAAATGGCTAACCCCTCCATAAACAGCATCAGCCCCATAATTTAATGCTATCTTTAACTTCTCCAAATTACCAGCAGGTGAGAGTAACTCAACTTTTTTCATAATAGTCCTAAATTGTTAAATTTTCTACTGATATTATAAGATAATCTCAATAAATAGTAGGTAAAATCATTTTTAGACTATTTTTAAGTTAGTATTAAGTATAAAATCTATAAAAGTTACACATTTTATACATTTATTGTACTATAATTAAAGAGACAACTATTATATATAGGGGTAGGGATGAAAATAGTTCTTATAGAAGATGATATATATTTAAATACATTGATTTATGATGTATTGATTACAAGAGGATATAAAGTAAATACCTTCGCTGATGGTGCAAGAGCATTACAATCTATTGATGAAAAGTGTGATTTATATATTATAGATCTATCACTACCAAATGTAAATGGATTTGATATAGCAAAAAAAATCAAAACAATATCTAATGAAGCAAATATTATAGTTATAAGTGCAGAGGACAATATAGACACTATCTTAAAAGCTTATGATTTAGGATGTATGGATTATATTAAAAAACCTTTTCATGTAAAAGAGCTTTTGGCTAAAGTCTCTTTAATCTTATCAAATAAACCAGATACAAAAATAGAGTTAGCAAAAGAGTGTATTTATGATACTAAATCTAAACTTCTTATTTTAGAGGGTAAAATAATAGACTTAACTCAAAAAGAGACACTACTTTTGCATATACTTGTTATGAACTTTGGTATAACAGTATCCAATGAAGAGGCTGAGCGTTATATCTGGGGTGAAAATGTTGGGCAAGGGTATGTAAGACAACTTGTAAGTAAGATAAGAAAAAAAGCAAAATGCCTTAAGATATTAAACCATTCAGGCAATGGATATAGAATAGAGATAAATGAGCAGTAGTATTGTAAGTCAAAAAGGACTTTTTGATTTTTTATCTATATATAGACAAGAAGAAAAAAGCTTTATAGTTAAAGATAAAAGAGTTTCTTCATCGTTGGTTATTCAAGAGTTAAGTCAAATAATCTCTCTTTTAGAGGAGAAAAATATAGTTTTTGTAGTAGATGAAGGGCTAAATTTGCATGTTTTATAAGAAATTTGCAAAAAAATACAATTTTTATCAAAAAAGCCTTGACAAAAGATTTTTTTTTTAGTACAATTTCGACACTTTTTTAGACAGCAACTGTTTTTAAAAGTCTTTAAGTAACAAGCTGGTGTAGCTCAGTTGGTAGAGCAGCTGATTTGTAATCAGCAGGTCGGGGGTTCAAGTCCCTTCACCAGCTCCATTTTGTTGTTTATGCGTGATTTATCAAAATCAGCGCTGGACCATATTGATATTACTTTATGAGGTGAGGTTGGAGAGCGGTCAAATCCAGGAGACTGTAAATCTCCCGCTTATAGCTTCGAAGGTTCAAATCCTTCTCTCACCACCATTTATGATGCGGGTGTAGCTCAGTTGGCTAGAGCTTCTGCCTTCCAAGCAGACTGTCGCGCGTTCGAGTCGCGTCACCCGCTCCATATTACAATTGATATTGATACTGGGAGCTGAGTTATACGCATCTATATTTATAACTCTAAGAATAATCCCAATTCAAATCATATTACTGTTAAATATGGGCTTAACAAGTCTATAAGCTATAGCATTTTTATCTGCCCATATAGCTCAGAGGTAGAGCACTTCCTTGGTAAGGAAGAGGTCGGAAGTTCAAGTCTTCTTATGGGCTCCAGCTCTAAGCTATATTTTAGATAAAATATTGTACATTTGTAAAAACTAAGAGTATTTTTTAGTTTTTAGAGGTGTGCCCTCATAAATTCCCTCTGATTAGATTAGCTATTTGGCTTATCTACTCAGAGGGCAAAAGCTTTAAAACATTAAAAAGGAAAATAAGATGGCTAAAGAAAAATTTTCAAGATCTAAACCACACGTAAATATTGGTACAATAGGACACGTTGACCACGGTAAAACTACAACTACTGCTGCTATATCTGCTGTACTAGCAACAAAAGGTCTAGCAGAGATGAAAGATTATGATAAAATCGATAATGCTCCAGAAGAAAGAGAAAGAGGTATTACTATTGCTACTTCTCATATAGAGTATGAAACAGAAAATAGACACTATGCTCACGTTGACTGCCCAGGTCACGCGGACTACGTTAAAAATATGATTACTGGTGCTGCTCAAATGGACGGTGCTATATTAGTTGTTTCTGCTGCTGATGGCCCAATGCCACAAACAAGAGAGCATATCCTACTTTCAAAACAAGTTGGTGTTCCATATATCGTTGTATTTATGAACAAAGCTGATATGGTTGATGATGCTGAGCTATTAGAGCTTGTTGAGATGGAAATTAGAGAACTTTTAAGCTCATATGATTTCCCTGGTGATGATACTCCTATCGTTTCAGGTTCTGCACTTCAAGCACTAAATGAAGCTAAAACTGGTACATTAGGTGAGTGGGGACAAAAAATCCTAGATCTTATGGCTGCAGTTGATGAGTATATCCCAACTCCACAAAGAGATACTGAAAAAGATTTCTTAATGCCTGTAGAAGATGTTTTCTCAATCGCTGGTAGAGGTACTGTTGTAACTGGTAGAATCGAAAGAGGAACTATTAAATTAGGTGAAACTATCGAAATAGTTGGTATGAGAGATACTCAAACTACAACTGTTACTGGTATAGAAATGTTTAGAAAAGAGATGGAAATAGGTGAAGCAGGTGATAACTGCGGTATCTTACTAAGAGGTCTTAAAAAAGATGACGTACAAAGAGGACAAGTTCTTTGTAAACCAAAAACTATAACACCTCATACAAAATTTGAGTGTGAAGTTTATATCCTTTCAAAAGAAGAGGGTGGAAGACATACTCCATTCTTCAGCGGTTATAGACCACAATTTTATGTAAGAACTACAGACGTTACAGGTTCTGTTACACTTCCAGAGGGTGTTGAAATGGTTATGCCAGGAGACAATATTAAAATGACTGTAGAGCTTGTTGCACCAATTGCTATGGAAGATGGAACAAGATTTGCTATTAGAGAAGGTGGAAGAACTGTAGGTGCTGGAGTTGTTTCTAAAATTCTTGGATAATTAGAAAGAAAAAGGTAACAATATGGCAAAAGGCATTAGAATAAAAATAGGATTAAAATGTCAAGAAAGTGGTGATATTAACTACACAACTTGGAAAAATCCTAAAACACATACAGAAAAGTTTGAGATTAAAAAATATAATCCAAAACTTAGAAAACATACGATTCACAAAGAAGTGAAATTAAAATCTTAAGAATCTTTTTAGGCCAAGAGTTTCCCCTCTTGGCTTATTTTGTAGGTCAGTAGCTCCAATGGTAGAGCGCCGGATTCCAAATCCGATGGTTGGGGGTTCGAGTCCCTCCTGGCCTGCCACTTTAAAATATTTATAATAATAAACGAAAAGGTATAAAGTGAGTAAACTACTATCATATTATCAACATTCAAAAGAGGAATTGTCAAAAGTTATATTTCCTATTAAAGAACAAGTAAGAAGTGCTTATTTATCTGTTTTTTTAGTTGTTACTGTTATTACTTTGTTTCTTGCTTTAGTTGATTTGATAATGTCTTTTACTTTATCTTCAATAATAGGATAATGATATGTCACATAAATGGTATGCAATTCAAACACATTCAGGAAGTGAGCTTTCTGTAAAAAGAGCTTTAGAGAAGTTGGCTTCAGAGATGGATGATGGAAGAATAGCTGAAGTTGTTGTTCCTACTGAAGATTTGATAGAGATAAAAAAAAATAAAAAAGTAATTATAGAAAAACCTCTTTATCCTGCTTATGCTTTTGCAAAAATAGATCTTGATATAGCTTTGTGGCATAGAATACAATCAATGCCAAAAGTAGGAAGATTTATTGGTGAATCAAAAAGACCTACACCACTATCAGACAAAGATATAAATCAGATTTTAGAAAAAGCAAAAAACAAAACTGCTCCAAAACCAAAAGTATCTTTCCAAGCTGGTGAAACAGTAAGAATCAATGAAGGTTCTTTTGCGAATTTCAACGGTATAGTAGAGGATTTTGATTTAAGTTCAGGATTGATAAAACTAAATGTCTCTATTTTTGGAAGAAATACTCCTGTAGAGATCTCATATACACAAGTAGAAAGAATAGTATAAAAATAATGAGTTGATTCTATAAATTGATTGTTTAGATTGATTTATAGAGTCAACTCTCTAAGTAAATTAATAAGGAAAATATAGATGGCAAAAAAAGTATTCGGTATGATTAAATTGCAAATACCTGCTGGTGCTGCAAATCCATCACCACCAGTTGGACCAGCTCTTGGACAAAGAGGTGTGAACATAATGGAATTTTGTAAAGCATTTAATGAAAAAACAAAAGAGATGGCTGGATTTAGAATACCAGTTGAAATTACTGTTTATACAGATAAAAGTTTTACATTCATAACAAAAAAACCTCCAATGACAGAGCTTATTAAAAAAGCTGCAAATATCAAATCTGGAAGTGATAATCCTTTGAAGAAAAAAGTTGGAAAACTTACAAAAGATCAAGTTATGGAAATAGTAAAACAAAAAATAGCAGATCTTAATACAACTGATGAGCTAAAAGCTGCAAAGATTGTAGAAGGTAGTGCAAGAAGTATAGGTATTTCTATAGAAAAATAAGTTTTAAGTATATAATACTTTTCAAAATCCTTACCGCTAGGAAATAAGCGGAAGCAAACAAATTTAAACTTTGCGGAGAATATAAAATGGCAAAAAATTCAAAAAGATATAAATCTTTATTAGAAAAAGTTGATAATACAAAAGAGCATTCACTAGCTGATGCTGTAGCACTTGTAAAAGAGTTAAAATCAGCAAAATTTGATGAAAGTGTAGAGATAGCACTTAACCTAAACGTAGATCCAAGACATGCTGATCAAATGATTAGAGGTTCTGTAGTTCTTCCTAATGGTACAGGTAAAGTAGTAAGAGTTGGTGTATTTGCAAAAGGTGCAAAAGCTGACGAAGCAAAAGCTGCTGGAGCTGATATAGTAGGAAGTGATGATTTGGTTGAGGCTATTCAAGCTGGAAATATCAATTTTGATATACTTATCGCAACACCAGATACAATGGGGCTTGTTGGTAAAGTTGGTAGAATATTAGGGCCAAAAGGTCTTATGCCTAACCCAAAAACAGGTACTGTAACTATGGATGTTAAAAAAGCTGTAAGTGATGCTAAAGGTGGACAAGTTACATATAGAGTTGATAAAAAGGGAAATATGCATGCTGGTGTTGGTAAGGTTTCATTTACTACAGAAGCTATATTGGAAAATGTAGCTACTTTTGTAAAAGCTATCAATAGACAAAAACCAAGTACTGCAAAAGGTAGATATATTATCAATGCAGCTGTATCTCTTACTATGAGTCCATCAGTAAGATTAGATACAAATGAATTAATGGATCTTAGATAAATATAAGTAGATATTACTTAATCTTAAAACTAAAGACCGTAGGTAAAAAGCACCTCCGCTTTTTATAAAACCTACCGAAGTTGGAAGTTTTGAAAGGAGGAAAAATGACTAGAACACAAAAACAAGAAATACTAAGTTTTTTAGAGGGTGAATTCAAAGAGTCTCAAGCAATTGTTGTTTGTGATTATAAAGGACTAACTCATAAAGAGTTAGAAAGCTTTAGAAAAATGGCAAAAGATAGTGATTGTAAAGTTCAAGTTGTAAAAAATACTCTTGTAGAGATAGCTGTTAAAAATGCTGGATTAGAAGAGGTTAGTTTAACTGGAACAAATATCTATATTTGGTCAAATGATCAAATATCTGCTTGTAAAACTGCTGATAAATTTGCAGTAAGTATGAAAGATAAATTTACAATTAAATCTGGTGTTATTGAAGGTAAAGTTGCTGATGCTGATACAGTTAATCAGTTTGCTAAATTACCTGGTAGGGAAGAACTTCTTGGTATGTTACTTTCTGTTTGGACAGCTCCTGCAAGAAATCTTGCTACAGGGCTTGATAACCTTAGAAAGAAAAAAGAAGAAGAAGCCGCATAATAAAATTAAAAATTTATAATATTTAAAAAAACGAAAATAAAAGGAAAAAAAATGGCAATTACTAAAGAAGATGTTTTAGAATTCATCTCAAACCTTAGTGTTTTAGAATTATCAGAGCTTGTAAAAGAGTTCGAAGAGAAATTTGGTGTTTCTGCACAACCAACAGTTGTAGCTGGTGCTGGAGCTGGTGTTGCTGCTGAAGTAGCTGAAGAAAAAACTGAATTTGATGTTGTTCTAACAGATGCTGGAGATAAAAAAATCAATGTTATTAAAGCAGTTAGAGAACTTACAGGTCTTGGCTTAAAAGAGGCTAAAGATGCAGTTGAAGGTACTCCATCAACAATCAAAGAAGGTATCTCAAAAGCTGATGCAGAAGCAGCAAAAGCTAAGCTAGAAGAAGCTGGAGCAAAAGTAGAACTTAAGTAATTCTACTTTTTAATTAAAGGGAGTTTATATACTCCCTTTTTTTAGCACCTCAAGCAATATACAAACAAAAAAACTTGTATATTGTTAGGGGTGCTTTTTGCACTTAAATAAAATGCTTAATTTAAGTACAAAAAACTCACAAATTTAAATTAACACGAGGTCACTAATGCTAAATTCTTTAAATTCTGGAAATAGACTTAGAGTTGATTTTGCAAAAAATCCGCAGCAAATTGAAATTCCAAACTTATTACATTTACAACAAAACAGTTATGATACTTTTTTAATGATAGATCAAGAAGACAGAAGTCAAGCTGGTATAGAAAGAGTTTTTAAATCAATTTTTCCTATACACGATGCACAAAATAGACTAACATTAGAATATCTTGGAAGTGAAGTAGGTAAGCCAAAATATACAGTAAATGAGTGTATGGTAAGAGGACTTACATATTCTATTCCACTTAGAATCAATATAAGATTAACTTTATGGGATATTGATGAGAAAACTGGTGAAAAGATTGGTGTAAAAGATATCAAAGAACAATCACTATTTGTAAGAGAAATACCACTTATGACTGATAGAACGTCATTTATAGTAAATGGTGTTGAAAGAGTTGTTGTAAACCAACTACATAGAAGTCCAGGGGTAATATTTAAAGAAGAAGATACAGCAACAAGTAGTAATAAAAGAGTATTTACTGCACAAATTATTCCTGATAGAGGTTCATGGTTATATTTTGAATATGATGTAAAAGATATATTATATGTAAGAATAAACAAAAGAAGAAAAGTTCCTATTACTATACTTTTTAGAGCTCTTGGATATTCTAAAGAGGATATTGTAAAACTTTTTTATCCTATTTTAAATATTAAAATTAAAAATAATAAATTCTTAACAGAGTTTAATCCAGATGATTTTAGTACTGGTAGAGTTGATTTTGATATCAAAGATGAAAAAGGAAACGTTGTAATCCAAGCTGGAAAGAGACTAACTCTAAGAAAAGCAAAAGCATTGGCTGAGGGTGGTTTGAAATATGTTGAATATCCTGTTGAGCTACTTATGGAAAGACATACAGCAACACCAATATTTGATCCAAATAGTGGAGAGATTAAGTATGATGCATTAACTCACCTTGATGAGATTAAGCTAAAAAATATTTTAGATCTTGGTTTTGAATCAATAGAGATTGCAAATGATTTAGCAGCTGGAGTTGATGATTCTATAATCAATGCTTTTAAAGCCGATGCAGAGAGTTTAAAACTTCTAAAACAAACAGAACAAATTGATGATGAAAATGATCTATCAGCTATTAGAATCTATAAAGTAATGAGACCAGGAGAGCCTGTAACAAAAGAGGCTGCTAAAGAGTTTGTTAGAAAACTATTTTTTGATCCAGAAAGATATGATTTAACAAAAGTTGGTAGAATGAAGATGAATCATAAGCTAGATGTTACAGTTCCAGAATATGTAACAGTTTTAACTTATGAAGATATTATTAAAACAGTACAATACCTAATCAAAGTTAAAAATGGTCAAGGTCATATAGATGATAGAGATCATCTAGGTAATAGAAGAATTAGAGCTATTGGTGAGTTACTATCAAATGAACTTCATGCTGGTTTAGTTAGAATGCAAAAAACTATAAAAGATAAGATGACAACATTAAGTGGACCATTAGATGAGCTTATGCCACATGAACTTATTAACTCAAAAATGATTACATCTACTGTAACAGAGTTTTTTACAGGTGGGCAGTTGTCACAGTTTATGGATCAAACAAATCCATTATCAGAAGTTACTCACAAAAGAAGATTATCAGCTCTTGGTGAGGGTGGACTTGTAAAAGAAAGAGCAGGATTTGAAGTAAGGGACGTTCACCCAACTCACTATGGTAGAATATGTCCAGTTGAAACTCCAGAGGGGCAAAATATTGGACTTATTAATACTCTATCAACATTTGCAAAAGTAAATGAGCTAGGGTTTATAGAAGCACCATATAAAAAGGTAGTTGATGGTAAGGTTACAGATGAAGTAATCTATATAACAGCTACTCAAGAAGAGGGTCTTGTAATAGCTCCAGGAAGTACAAAAGTGGTTGATGGTAAGATAGTTGAACCTTTGATAGAGGCTAGACAAGATGGAGAGATTATCTTAATAGAGGCAAATAAAGTAAACTTAATAGATATCTCTTCTCAAATGGTTATGGGTGTAGCAGCGTCTTTGATTCCATTTTTAGAGCATGATGATGCAAACAGAGCCTTGATGGGATCTAATATGCAACGTCAAGCAGTACCATTACTAAAACCACAAGCTCCAATAGTAGGAACAGGTTTAGAAAAAACAGTAGCAAGAGATGCATGGGAAGCTATTAAAGCAAAAAGAAGTGGTATAGTAGAAAAAGCTGATTCTAGAAATATCTATATCAATGGAGATGATGAAAAAGGTGCATTTATAGATCACTATGAAGTAAATAAAAATGTAAGAACAAATAATAATACTTCATTTGGACAAAGAGTAATAGTAAAAGAGGGACAATTCGTAAAAGCTGGAGATGTTATAGCAGATGGTCCATCTATGGATAATGGTGAACTTGCTATTGGTATTAATGCAATGGTTGCATTTATGCCTTGGAATGGATATAACTATGAAGATGCTATTATCTTAAGTGAGGGACTAATAAAAGAAGATGCTCTAACATCTGTTCATATCTATGAAAAAGATATAGAAGCAAGAGAGCTAAAACATGGTAATGAAGAGATAACCAAAGATATACCAGGGGTTAAGGAGGAGTCTTTAAACCATCTTGATGATAGTGGTATAGTAAAAATTGGTACTTTTGTAAAACCAGGTATGATATTAGTTGGAAAAGTTACTCCAAAAGGTGAGATTAAACCAACTCCAGAAGAAAGACTTCTTAGAGCTATCTTTGGAGAAAAAGCAGGGCATGTTATAAATAAATCTCTTTATTGTCCTACTTCTATGGAAGGAACCGTAGTAGATGTAAAAGTATTTACAAAAAAAGGTTATGAAAAGTGTGAAAGAGCAAAAGAGGTTTATGAACTAGAAAAATCTGAACTTGATGCAAAACATCATGATAAACTTTTGATGTTAGATAGAGAAGAGATGATGCAAATAACAACACTTCTAACTACAAATGAGTTAAAAAGTGATTGTGAAATAGGTGATGAGACTATAAAAAGAGGTGCTAAGCTAACAGTAGAGCAGGTATCAAATATAAATAGATTTGCTATGAAAAAAGTTGTTTCATCTTTTGCAAAAGAGGTTGTAGATAACTATAATGATATAAAAGAGCATATCATAAAAGAAAAAGCAAAACTAAGAGAAGAGCATGAAGAGAAGCTTAAAACTTTAGAAACTGATGATATTTTACCAAGTGGGGTTATAAAACAAGTAAAAGTTTATATAGCAACAAAAAGAAAGATCAAAGTTGGGGATAAAATGGCTGGACGTCATGGAAATAAAGGTATTGTATCAAATATCGTTCCTCAAGTTGATATGCCATATCTCGAAGATGGAACACAAGTTGATATTATATTAAATCCACTAGGGGTTCCTTCAAGGATGAATATAGGACAAATCTTAGAAGTTCACTTAGGATTAGTAGGTAAGAGATTAGGTAATCAAATAGAAGAGATCATGGTATCAAAAAGAGCAGAATTTATTAAAGAACTAAGAGAGAAAATGATAGAAATAGCATCTTTTAGTAAACATGCAAATGCTTTTGAGTTTATTACAAATCTAAGTGATGAAAAACTACTAGAATATGCAAGGGATTGGTCAAAAGGTGTTAAATTTGCAACTCCTGTTTTTGAAGGTGTTAAACAAGAAGAGTTTGAAAAACTATTTGAGTTAGCAAAAATAGATAGTGATGGAAAAACAACTCTATATGATGGAAAAACTGGTGAGAAAATGAAAGAAAGAGTAAATGTTGGTTATATGTATTTACTTAAACTTCATCACCTTGTAGATGAGAAAGTTCATGCTAGAAGTACAGGACCATATTCACTTGTAACTCAACAACCAGTTGGAGGAAAAGCATTATTTGGTGGACAAAGATTTGGTGAGATGGAGGTTTGGGCACTTGAAGCTTATGGTGCAACAAATGTCTTAAAAGAGATGCTTACAACAAAATCAGATGATATTGAAGGTAGAAGTAAAGCATATAAGGCTATAGCAAATGGTGAAAATGTTCCGCCTTCTGGAGTTCCAGAGACATTTTTTGTTTTAACAAAAGAGTTAAAAGCATTAGGACTTGATGTAGAAGTTTTTGAAGAGGTAGAAGAAAATGAGTAACATTGAAAAAGTATTACAGCCAATAGAGATAAAAGAGTTAGAAAGACCACAAGATTTTTCAGCATTTCAACTAAGACTTGCAAGTCCTGAAAAGATCTTAAGCTGGTCATGTGGAGAGGTTAAAAAACCTGAAACTATAAACTATAGAACACTAAAACCTGAGCGTGATGGACTTTTTTGTGCTAAGATTTTTGGACCAATAAAAGATTATGAGTGTCTTTGTGGTAAATACAAAAAGATGAGATACAAAGGTGTAGTTTGTGAAAAATGTGGTGTTGAAGTAACCTCTTCTAAAGTAAGAAGACATAGAATGGGACATATTGATCTTGTTACTCCAGTAGCTCATATTTGGATGGTAAGTTCTTTGCCATCAAGAATAGGTACACTTCTTGGAGTAAAACTAAAAGATCTTGAAAGAGTTCTTTATTATGAAGCATATATAGTAAAAACTTCTGGTGATGCTTATTATGATAATGAGAAAACAAAAAAAGTTGAAAAATATGATATCTTAAATGAAGAGCAATTTAGAACTATAAACGAACATTTTGAGCATACTGGATTTGAGGCTCAAATGGGTGGTGAGATAGTAAGAGATTTACTATCTGATATGGATTTGGTTGCTTTATTATACTCTTTAAAAGAGGAGATGGAATCAACAAAATCTGAGGCAAAAAGAAAAACTATAGTAAAAAGATTAAAAGTTGTAGAAAACTTCTTAAATAGTGGAAATAGACCAGAGTGGATGATGCTAACAGCAGTACCTGTTTTACCACCAGATTTAAGACCTCTTGTTGCTCTTGATGGTGGGAAATTTGCAGTTTCTGATGTAAATGATCTATATAGAAGAGTAATAAATAGAAATAATAGGCTAAAAAGATTAACAGAGCTTGATGCACCAGAGATTATTATAAGAAATGAAAAAAGAATGCTACAAGAAGCTGTTGATGCTCTTTTTGATAATGGTAAAACAGCAAACGCAGTAAAAGGTGCAAATAAAAGACCTTTAAAATCTCTAAGTGAGATAATCAAAGGTAAACAAGGTCGTTTTAGACAAAACCTTCTTGGGAAAAGGGTTGATTTTTCTGGAAGATCTGTTATTGTTGTAGGTCCAAATCTAAATATGGATCAATGTGGTATTCCAAAAAAGATGGCATTAGAGCTTTTTAAACCGCATTTGATGGCAAAATTGGAAGAAAAAGGTTACGCAACGACGTTAAAATCTGCTAAAAGATTGATAGAGGCTCAAACAAATGAAGTTTGGGAGTGTTTAAGTGAGATAGTATCTGATTATCCAATACTACTAAATAGGGCTCCAACACTTCATAAACTCTCTATTCAAGCTTTTCATCCAGTATTAATAGATGGTAAAGCTATTCAGCTTCACCCACTAGTGTGTGCAGCATTTAATGCAGACTTCGATGGTGACCAAATGGCGGTGCATGTACCTCTTTCTCAAGAGGCTATTGCTGAGGCTAAGATTTTGATGATGAGTTCTATGAATATTCTTCTTCCAGCTTCAGGAAGAGCTATAGCAGTACCATCTCAAGATATGGTTTTGGGTGTTTATTATCTATCTTTGGAAAAAGAGGGTGTTAAAGGTGAACATAAACTAATAGCATCATTTAATGAAGCAAAACTAGCACTAGATCTTAAAACTGTAGATCTTCATGCTAGAGTTAGAACACTAATTGATGGTAGAATAGTTCATACTACTATTGGTAGATTGATGATTAAAAATATATTACCAGATTTTGTTCCTGTTGAACTATGGAATAAGATATTAAAGAAAAAAGATATAGGTGTATTGGTTGATTATGTCTATAAACATGGTGGATATGAAGTAACTCCAAGATTTTTAGATAATCTTAAAAATCTAGGTTTTGAGTATGCAACACATGCTGGTATATCGATATCTATTGATGATATTATAGTTCCAGAGTCAAAAGAAAGTCATATAGCAAAAGCAAAAAAAGATGTTATTGAAGTACAAAAACAGTTTACTCAAGGTTTATTAACAGAGCAAGAAAGATATAATAAAATTATCGATATATGGACTGCTGTTAATAATAAACTAGGTTCAGAGATGATGAGTCTTGTTCAAACTGATAAAGATGGATTTAACTCTATTTATATGATGGCTGATTCTGGTGCTAGGGGTAGTGCTGCACAAATAAGACAGCTTTCTGGTATGAGAGGTCTTATGGCTAAACCTGATGGATCTATTATTGAAACTCCTATTATTTCAAACTTCCGTGAGGGATTAAATGTACTAGAGTACTTTATTTCAACACATGGTGCGAGAAAAGGTCTAGCAGATACTGCACTAAAAACAGCAAATGCTGGGTATTTGACTAGAAAACTAATAGATGTTTCACAAAATGTTAGAATTACAACAGAAGATTGTGGAACTCATGAAGGTATCGAGATAACTGATATTATTAGTGGAAATGAACTAATAGAGTCTTTAGAAGAGAGAATCACTGGTAGAGTAATAGCTGAAGATATAATTGATCCTATTTCAAATGAGATACTATTTAGTGAAGGAACTCTTATAAGTGATGAAGATGCATCTGTAATAGCTGATGCTGGTATTAAATCTGTTATTATTAGAAATCCACTAACGTGTAAAGAGCAAAATGGACTTTGTGCTAAATGTTATGGATTAAATCTAGGTGAACAAAGAAAAGTAAACCCAGGAGAAGCTGTTGGTGTTGTAGCAGCTCAATCTATCGGTGAACCAGGTACTCAGCTTACTCTTAGAACATTCCACGTTGGTGGAACTGCAAGTGCGGTACATACTGAAAGAGAGCTAAAAGTTGAAAAAGAAGGTTTTATAAGATATTATAATATTAAAACTTATCTAAATAAAGAGGGGCAATCTATTGTAGCAAATAGAAGAAATGCAGCAGTACTTTTGGTTGAGCCAAAAATCAAAGCTCCTTTTAAAGGTAATGTAAAAGTTGAAACTCTACATGAAGAGCTTATTTTAACAGTAACATCAGATAAAGAGTCAAAAAAATATATTTTTAGGAAAAATGATGTTGCAAAAGCAAATGAACTTGCAGGTGTAAGTGGTAAAATAGAGGGTAAACTCTATCTTCCATATAGTAGTGGTGAAGAGGTAGATGAAGATGAGTCTATCGTTGAAATCATAAAAGATGGATGGAATATACCAAATAGGATTCCATATGCAAGTAAACTTTTAGTAGAAGATGGTACACCACTGACTAGAACTATATTAAGTGGAGCTAAAGGACAAGTAAAATACTATAAACTAAAAGGTGACTTTTTAGAAAGAAAGTATGATGTAAAAGCTGGAGATGTAGTAACTGAAAAAGGGCTATTTTGTGTAATCGTTGGTAAAGATGATAGAGAAGCAGCAAGACACTATATCTCAAGAGAATCTGTAGTAGTTGCAAATGATAATGATATAGTAAAAGCTAAATCAGTTTTAGCTGAACCAACTAATGGTGAGCAAACTACTATAGCAGAGTGGGATCCATATACAAATCCTATTATAGCTCTAGAAGAGGGTGTTGTAGCATTTGAAGATATTATTGCTGGTGTAACAGTATCAGAGCAATATGATGAGCTAACAGGAACTAGTAAACTAGTTGTTAATGAGTATATAACAGGTGGATATAAACCAGCTATTTTAATAGCAACAAAAGATGATAAAATAGTAAGATATCCACTAGAAGCAAAAACATCACTAAACGTAAGTGAAGGCGATAAAGTAATGATTGCTGATATTTTGGCTAGAACTCCAAAAGCTTTGGCTAAATCAACAGATATTACTGGTGGTCTTCCAAGAGTAAGTGAGCTTTTTGAAGCAAGAAGACCAAAAAATCTAGCAATCTTGGCATCTTTTGATGGTGTTGTTAGTATGGGTAAACCAGTAAGAAATAAACTAAGATTGACAATAACAGATGAAAATGGTAATAAAGCAGAGCATTTGGTAGAAAAAGGTAAAAATATTCTTGTTCATGAAGGTGAGTTTGTTCACGCTGGAGAGGCTTTGACTGATGGACAAACAGCAAGTCATGATATATTGAAAATCCTTGGAGAAAAAGCACTACACTACTTTATAGTAAGTGAGATTCAAAAAGTTTATAGAAGCCAAGGGGTAAATATAGCTGATAAACATATTGAGGTTATCTTATCTCAAATGTTAAGACAAGTTACTATTGTTGATAGTGGTGATACTAAGTTAATAGCTGGTGAGATGGTATCTAAAAAGAGATTCCAAGCAGAAAATGAGAGAATTGTAAGACTAGGTGGAGAACCAGCTATTGCTGAGCCTTTACTTCTTGGTATTACTAGAGCTGCTGTTACTAGTGATAGTATTATTTCAGCAGCATCATTCCAAGAGACAACAAAGGTTCTTACAGAAGCTGCAATAAGCTCTAAAATGGATATGTTAGAAGACTTAAAAGAAAATGTTATTATAGGTAGAACTATACCTGTTGGAACAGGATTATATAGAAATAAAAAAGTCAAACTTTCATCACAGGAGTAATAATCAAGATTTTTCTTGATTATTACGAAAAATGGAAACTATATTAATCTTATTTTTTGTTTTTATAGCTTTTGAGCTATATGAGACAGTTTGGCAAAAATCTCAAAGCTTTTTGGAACTTTTGGAGAAGAATTACTATTTCTATAAAAAAGGTATTTTTACATATCTTAGTATGAATCCATCCTTTTTTTATGTGATTTTTTTAATTTTTGCTTTGGGTTTTGATGATTTTTGGATGTATAGCATACTTGTAATTAAATTTATTGATATTGTATTTAAAATTTTTCTAATGCAAAAAATAGAAAAAAATGAGAATATTGATATGCTTTTAAATGAAGATCTAAAATTAAATGTTGTGTTAAGATATTTAAATACAATTATTTATCCTACTATATTTTTAATTTCAACTTTTTAGCTTGATTTTGATAGAATTAAGCAGTATCAAAACCAATATCAAAGGAAGATAGAAAATGGAGTTTGTTTCTATAATAATGGGAAGTAAGTCTGATTATGAGACTATGAAAGAGTGTGCATCTACAATAGAGCAATTTGGTGTAAAATATGAATTGGTTGTATCATCAGCTCATAGAAGCCCAGAAAGAACAAAAAAGTATATTAAAGATGCTGAAGATAAAGGAGCTAGAGTCTTTATTTGTGCAGCAGGAATGGCAGCACATCTAGCTGGAGCAGTAGCAGCAAGTACAACTAAACCAGTTATTGGTGTACCTATGAAAGGTGGAGCTATGGATGGTATGGATGCAATGCTTTCAACTGTACAAATGCCAGCAGGAATGCCTGTAGCAACAGTTGCCCTTGGTAAAGCAGGAGCTGTAAATGCTGCATATCTTGCTATGCAAATATTGGCAATCAATGATAAAGAGTTAGCTACAAAACTAAGAGAAGATAGAATAGTAAAAGAGAAAAAAGTAATAAGTGACTCTAAAGAGATAGAAGTTATTTTATAATAGGGGTTATAATTGGTTACATTTAGTAAATTATTATTAAAATTACAAGAGTTTTGGGAACAACAAGGGTGTAATATAGTTCAACCATATGATATTCCTGCTGGAGCGGGGACATTTCATCCTGCTACACTTCTTAGAAGCTTAGATAGCTCACCTTGGAGTGTGGCTTATGTAGCACCTTCAAGACGTCCAACAGATGGAAGATATGGTGAAAATCCAAATAGGCTAGGGAGTTATTATCAATTTCAAGTTCTAATAAAACCAAGTCCAGCAAATATACAAGAGCTTTATTTACAATCACTAGAGTATCTAGGCTTAAATACTAAAGAGCATGATATAAGGTTTGTAGAAGATAATTGGGAGTCTCCTACTCTTGGAGCATGGGGACTTGGATGGGAAGTGTGGCTTGATGGTATGGAAGTAACACAATTTACCTATTTTCAACAAGTTGGTGGAATAGCTTGTGATCCAGTTGCTGTAGAAATAACTTATGGAACTGAAAGACTTGCTATGTATCTTCAAGGTGTTGAGTCTATCTTTGATATAGTTTGGAGTGAAAATAGTTTTGGTAAAACTACATATGCTGATATTCATTTTGAAAGTGAGTATGAGTTTAGTAAGTATAACTTTGAAATAGCAGATACCTCTATGCTTTTTAAACATTTTGATGATGCTTTTAATGAATCAAAAAGATGTATAGAGGCAAGACTTCCACTTCCAGCTTATGATGAATGTATGAAAGCTAGTCATTGCTTTAATACTTTAGATGCTAGAAAAGCTATTTCAGTTACTCAAAGACAAAGTTATATCCTAAAAGTAAGAGAACTTGCAAGTGCTTGTGCATCTTTATATAAAGAGCAAGAAGAAGAGAGAAATAAAAGGGTAAAAAGAGTTGAAACTAAGTAAAATTTATGAAATATTAGATTCTATTTCACCTTTTGAGCTACAAGAAAAATGGGATAATAGTGGTATAAATGTAGGAAATATAGAACAAAATATAGAGCATATTTATATTACTTTGGATTTTGATTTGGAGTATTTAAGTGATGTTTTGCCAAATTCACTTATTATATCACATCATCCACTTTTTATAAGTCCAATAAAAAACTTTAACTTTGATGATAGAGGCTCTAGGCTTCTAAAAGAGCTTTTTGCAAAAAACATAGCTGTTATTTCAATGCATACAAATATAGATAAAACACATTTAAATGATTTTGTAGTAAGAGAAATTTTAGGGCTTGATATAGTATATAAAGAGGATTTTTTAGCTTATGTTGAGATAAATAAAAGTTTTGATGAATTAACTAGTTTTATCAAAAACAAACTAGAACTTAAGCAACTTAAAGTAACAAAAACAAAAGAGTATATTAAAAATATCGCTATTACTACAGGATCTGGAATGTCTTTGTTAGGTAGTGTAAAAGCTGATTGTTTTTTAACAGGTGATATAAAATACCATGATGCCTTAGAGGCAAAAGATAGAGGTATTAGCTTGATAGATATAGGACATTATGAGAGTGAAAAACACTTTTGTAAGCTTATGGAGTCTATTTTTATAAATGATTTGAAAATAAAAGAAATTACAGATATAATATCAAAAAAAGATTTTGTAAATCCATTTGAATTTAATTAAAACTAGGAGAAAATGTTGAATAAGTATTTAGAGCAATTAGTAGAGTTATCAAAATATGACACACAAATAAGCTCATTTGAGCCACAGATTAAAAACGAAAAAGCAAAACTAGAGGTTTTTAGTAAAGATGCTCTTGTGCTGAAAGAAGAGATTGATAGATTAGAAAGTGAAATAAAAGAGATAAAGAGCAAGAAGTCTAAGCATGATGTACATTTAAGTGAACTAAAAGATAAACTAAATGATATAGCAAAAAAAGGTGCAATAGTTCAAACAGAAAAAGAGATAAAGGCTTTACAACTAGAAGAAGAGATTACAAAAGAGCAGATCTCTTTTTCAAATGAAGAGATAGCAAGACTTGATAAACTTCAAGAGAGTAAAAATGAGGCTTTAAAAGAGGCAATCTCAAAACTATCTGAAGAAGAAGAGAGCATAAAAGAGCTAGAAGTTCAAATATCTCAAAAAATAGAGCAACTTAATGTTGAAAGAGAAGATATCTCTATTAAAAAAGGTAAACTTGTAGAAAAAATAGATCCAAAAATATTGACATTTTATGAAAAAGTTAAAAGATGGGCAAAAAATACAGCAGTAGTACCTGTTAGAAAACAGGCTTGTTATGGGTGCTATATGAAAATAAGTGACAAAGCATATGCAGAAGTTATCAAATCTGAAGAGATAGTTACTTGTCCACATTGTGGAAGAATACTATATAAAGAGATAGAAGACAATCAATAATATAGATTAAATCTTTTGGTGATAAATTCACCAAAAGCTATAAATGGATAAAATTTGATATTTACACTCTTTTATTATTTCTTACTATTACTAATATATATTTGTGCTATACCATTTTTGATATATAAAGCATTTAGCCCAAAATATAAAGAGGCGATTCCAGCTAAGTTTTTTTTGAAAAACAATCCTTCATTTAAACAAAATAAGATTTGGTTTCATTGTTGCTCTTTTGGTGAAGTAAGAGCTATTAAGCCTATATTAGATAGATTTGCTAAAGATGATATAAATATAAGTGTTATAACTGATACAGGTTTTACTCAATCAAAAGAGTATGGATATGAGAGTAGGTTTTTACCATTTGAGATATTTTTGCCTTTTTGGATCAAAAAACAAAAGATTTTAGTTGTAGTTGAAGCTGAGCTTTGGTATATGTTATTTTTAATTGCAAAGCTTAAAAAAACAAAAACTATTTTAATCAACGCTAGGATTAGTGATTCTTCTTATCCCAAATACCAAAAAGTCTCTTTTTTATATAAACAGATATTTAAATATATAGATAAAATTTATGCCCAAAGTGATATAGATAAACAAAGACTTATCTCTTTAGGTGCCAAAAATATAGAGGTAATTGGCAATATCAAATTAGCAAATCTACCAAAAATAACTAAAACTTTAGAAAAACCAAATAGTATTATTATAACAGCGGCAAGTACACATGAAAGTGAAGAAGAGATTGTTTTAGATGCATATGATAGCAATATGGGAAAACTTATTATTGTACCTCGTCATCCACAAAGGTTTGATAGTGTTTATGAGCTTATAAAAAGATATGCTAGTAAAAAAGAGTGTAGTTTTAGTAGATACTCTATATCACAAAACTTTGATAGTGATATAACTTTGATTGATGCTATGGGAGAGCTTATAAATATTTATGCTATTAGTGATGTAGTAGTTCTTTGTGGCTCTTTTGTAAGCCATCTAGGAGGGCATAATCCAGTTGAACCAGCTTTTTTTGGAGCTAAGCTTATAAGTGGAAAGCATATTTTTAATCAAAAAGCACTATTTGAAAGTATAAAAGGGTATAACTTGATTGAAGCAAAAGAGCTAAAAGAGTATTTAAATAATATAGATAAACTAGAAAGCTCAAAGCTAGATAATATTGGTACAATAGATCCAATAGTTGATGAGATTGTTAAAACAAAGGAGTAATATTGAGTAGGGTTTATAGATTTATATCGTGGAATGTCAATGGTATAAGAGCAGTTAGTAAAAAAGAGGCTTTTAAGTGGATAGATGAGCAAGATGTAGATATACTTGGTATTCAAGAGACCAAATCACAAAAAGATCAAATTCCAAAAGAGATATTTAACAAAGAGTTTGCATTTACTTTTTCGAGTGAGTCTGCTATCAAAGGAAGAAGTGGAACGGCTATTTTTAGTGATATAGTTCCTTTTTATAGTAGCAATACTCCACAAATAGATATTTTAGATGAAGGTAGAATAAATGAAATACATTTTGAGTTACAAAATAAAAAAATAGCATTTTTTAATATCTACTTTCCAAATGGACAAAGCTCACAAGAAAGACTTGATTATAAAATGGAATTTTATGATAGATTTTTGGATTATTGTATGGAGCTAAAAAAAGAGAGTTTTTCTATTATAGTTTGTGGTGATGTAAATACAGCTCATACAGCTATAGATATAGCAAGACCAAAGGCAAATGAAAATACAAGTGGATTTTTACAAATAGAGCGAGATTGGATAAGTAAGTTTTTAGATCATGGATTTATAGATACTTTTAGACATATCAACAAAGATATAGTAGATAAATACTCTTGGTGGAGCTTTAGAGCCAATGCAAGAGCCAACAACGTAGGCTGGAGGATTGATTATTTTTTTGTTAGTGATGATCTAAAAGAGTTTGTAAAAGATGCTTATATTTTGGATGATATTTATGGAAGTGATCATTGTCCTATAGTTTTGGAGATGGAGATATAAGTGGAAGATAGAGTTTTTGATAAGCCTATAAAAGAGCAATTTAGCTTTAGTGCTGAGGTTGCTATGGTTTTTGATGATATGTTAAATCGCTCAGTGCCTTATTATCAAGATGTTTTAAAGTTGGTTGTAGATATATCACAAGAGTTCTTAAAAGAAAACTCTTTAATCTTTGATATAGGCTGCTCTACAGGATCAACTATGATAGAGCTAAGCAAAAAAACAAATCATAAAATAGAGTGTTGTGGCATAGATACCTCTATGTATATGATAGAAAAAGCACGATCAAAAGCTCAAGCCTTTGGGATAGAAAATATGAGGTTTCTATGCCAAGATGTTTTTGAGGTAGATATGAAAGGAGCAGATCTTATCATATCGAACTATACATTACAGTTTATTAGACCTTTGTTAAGAGAAAAACTAATAAAGAAAATTTATAACTCTTTAAATGATGGACAAATTTTTATATTTAGTGAAAAGGTTATAAGTGAAAATAAGCTTCTAAATAAGATCTATATAGATAAATATTATGAGTTTAAAAAAACCCAAGGTTATAGTGAGTATGAAATAAGCCAAAAAAGAGAGGCTTTAGAAAATGTACTAGTTCCTTATAGTGTTGAAGAAAACCTTAAGATGATTAAAGATAGTGGATTTAAAAGCTGTGATATAATCTTTAAATGGTATAATTTTGCTACATTTATAGCTATTAAATAATTTAGGAGAAAATATGTTAGAAATAGGTCAAAAAGCCCCAGAGTTTTGTTTGCCAAATCAAGATGAAGTTGAGATTTGTTTAAGAGATTTAAGTGGTAAGTGGATAGTTTTATATTTTTATCCAAAAGATAATACCCCTGGGTGTACAACTGAAGCGTGTGATTTTACTACAGCCTTGCCAGAGTTTGAAGGACTTGATGCGGTAATTTTGGGAGTTAGTCCAGATAGCCCTAAAAAACATAGAAATTTTATAGAAAAAAAGTCTCTAGGACTTACACTTTTAGCTGATGAAGATACAAATATGTCTCAAAAATATGGTGTATGGCAACTTAAAAAAATGTGTGGCAAAGAGTATATGGGAATAGTTAGAAGTACTTTTATTATAGATCCAAAAGGTGAGATTAAAGCTATATGGTCTAATGTAAAAGTAAAAGGGCATATAGATATAGTAAAAAGCGAGTTAGCTAAACTTCAAAATAGTTAATACTTTTTTTAGTAGATAGTAAGTGGTGTTAGGATCTAAGTGCTAAGATTTATATATAGTTTTTTATTATGGGTAATGTTTTTGTAGCTTGTTACTTTTTTTAAGAAATTATTATATTATAGGAAGTAAAGTTTTAACCTTACCTAAAAGCATTTAAAATTCATAACACCTAACACTAATTACAAATAACTAATACACCACTAACTAAAAACTATCGACTATCGACTCTTTAACATTGATATACTCTGATACTTTGTCTATAATATTTTGATTTATGGTGATATCTAAATCTATAATATATAGATCTATCCCAAAGTTTTGAAGTTTAACAAAATCTTTTTTTGTTACTATAAAGTTTATATCTTTATATAGATCTTGAAGTCTATCTATATCTTCTTTTTTAAACTTATAGTGATCTTCAAAAAACTGATATTTTATATTTTGTGGTAAAAACTCCAAAACCCTTTTTGGTTTAGATATGGCACTAATAAATAGTAGATTTTGTGGTAGCTTTTCTATTTTTTCAATAGATTTTGTTTGATAATCATAAAACGAAAAGCTCACTTTTCTATGAAAATCAATATTTTCTTTTGCTACAATATCTGCATTAAAATACTCTATTTTGGGCTCTTTATATCCACCACTTGGTAAACAAAAAAGATTTGTTGGCTCTTTATAAGGGCGAAGCAAGATATCTAGCTTTAAAATCTCTTTTTTTGAGTAACCATCATCTAAAAATACAACGTTTGCTCCAAGCTCTTTGGCTTTTAGTACTCCTTTTGCTCTATCTTCACTTACTATTACTATGGAATTGGGGCAACTTAGTGCATATTCATATGCCTCATCACCACTTATATCACTTGATACTAGGATATTGCCTTTATTTGCAACTACTTTTAAGCCTTTGGACTCTCTTTTGTATCCTCTTAGAACAATAGCATTATTGGGAAAAATTTTACTTAAAGCTATAGTAAAAGGTGTTTTACCTGTTCCACCTAAGAGTAAATTGCCAATACTAACTACTTTGATACCAAAATCATATGTAGTTTTACCACTTTTTTGGATAAACTTAATAAGACAATATATTAAAGTCAAAGGCAAAAGTAAAGCACTAAGGAGCTGTTGAAAAGGCTTTGGATAGAAAAGATACTCTTCTATCCAAAGTAGGAATTTTTGTCTAAATCTCATATCCATTTATTAGCTATAGAGATAACTTTATCACAAATATAGTTTACATCATCATCACTTAATGATGGATAGATAGGTAAAGATAATATTTGTTGATAAGAGTTTAGTGCATTTAGATATGATGTAACTTTTAGGTTATATTTATGTTTATAGTAACTTAAAAGATGTAAAGGAATAAAGTGTAATCCTGTAGATACACCTTCTTCTTTTAAAGCTCTTGCAAAAGCATCTCTGTTTTTACTTATTTTAATAATAAATTGAGTAAAAATATGTTCATCACTATAAGAAGGTAAACTTACATGCTTGATACCTTCTAATCTTTTTGCATAAATAGCAGCTATTTCTTTTCTTCTTTTAATGAATTTATTTGTTTTTTGAAGTTGAGCTAGACTAAAAGCAGCTTCAAGCTCACTCATATCATATTTATAACCAATATCTATAACATCATAAATATAATCAAGATTGCCATAATCATCATAAGTAGTACTAATAGCATGAGTTCTTAGTAGTTTTGCTCTTTGTGCATACTCTTCGTTATTTGTAATTATTACCCCACCATTGCTTATAGAACTTTTGCCATTTGATGGATTCATAGAAAATATAGTCATATCAGCCTTTAAAGAACCTATGGTTTCATCTTTATAGCTTACTCCTAGGGCATTAGTAGCATCTTCTATAAGAACTATTTTATATTTTGATACTATTTCATATAGTTTATCAAGATCAGGAGTTTGCCCAGCTATAAAAGAGATAATAGCACCTCTTAGTTTTTTGGATTTGTTTTTGGATAGATACTCTTCTAGTTTATCTAAATCAATATTCATAGAGCTTGGATCTATATCTATAAAGATAGGTTCAGCGTCAAAATGTCTTACCACTTCAGGAACATTGGCAAAAGAGTTTACAGACATAACTATTTTATCACCTCTTTTAAGATCCATAGCACTAAGTGCAAGGTGTAATGCAGCTGTTGCATTGCAAGTTGATATAGCATACTCTGCTCCTACAAAGTTTGCTATTTCTGCTTCAAACTCCTCTACTTTTGACTCACCATCAAGCTCTAAAACTTCATCTATTTGATCTATCTCTTCTTTTCCTACCAAAGGCTTATAAAATGGTATCTCCCTAAACATCTTCTCTCCTTACAAATCTACACTATTGCAATTTTGGGTAACGTTCTTTTAAATATAGTATTATTATATCTTAATAACACAAATTCTACAATCTTTTGACTAAAACCATCATTATAAAGCTCTTCTTTTGATCTTTTTTTATCAAATAGCTCTTTTATTACAATATCAAGCTCTTTATAGCTATATCCAAGATCTTCTTCATCTGATTGTCCTTGCCATAGATCTCCACTTGGAGCTTTGCTAATAATTTCATCATTGATACCTAAAACCCTAGCAAAGTCAAAAAGATCACTTTTATAAAGTTCTCCAATAGGGTTAATAGCATAGGCACTATCACCATAAATAGTACTATATCCTAGCATTATTTCACTTTTATTGCTAGTACCTACTACTAAAGAGTGATATTTTGCAGATAGATCAAATAAAACCGCCATTCTTAGCCTTGCACTAAAGTTACCAATTCTAAGCTTATCATTTTGCATAGATTGCTCATATGGTTTTAAAAGTGGTGCAATATCAACTATTTCATAAGAAAGATCAAATTTTTTGCATAAGCTAAGGGCATCTTTTAAGCTTTGATCACTAGAGTAGTGTGTAGGCATAATAACACATTTAAGATTCTCTTTAACTGCTTCTTTGCATAAAACAGCAACAATAGCACTATCAAGTCCACCACTTAATCCTACTATTAAACCTTTTTGTTTTGATTTTTCTAACTCTTTATTTAAAAAATCAATAAGTTTATTTTTTGCTATTTTCCAATTCATATTATCCTCTAAATTTATTTATTTTAATTATATACAATATTTTATTAATATTAAGGTATAATTATATATGAGGTGCATATGAAAATAAACTTATTAAAGCTAAAAACTATTTATATGGTCATTATTTTTATAATCTTAGAAGTGTTGTTATTATTATTTTTATCTTATTATAAAACTATTAAGATAGAAGAGACACAAATAAAAAGTGTTAAAAAACTTGAAATACAACTTGATTCTGTGTTGAATTTTTATTCTACAAGCTCCACTATTTTGATAGATGAGATAATCAATAATAAAAATATTTCCAAGTTTTTAAAAGATATAAATAGTAAAGATAAAGCTATACAATCTAATGCTAGAGTAAAGTTATTTGAGATTTTAAATCCAACATATCAAAGATTATCTAAGCATGGATTTAGGCAATTACACTTTCATGATAGAGAGGGAAATAGCTTTTTGCGTTTTCATGCACCTGAGAATTATGGAGATAATCTTTTTAGTATAAGAGCTACTATTCTAGAAGCTAACAAAAGCAAACAAGCACAATTTGGCTTTGAAGAGGGAAAGATATTTAATGGATTTAGAAATGTTTTTCCTATTATAATAGATGGTGAGTTTTATGGTACTGTGGAGCTGTCCAATGGATTTGAGGCTTTTAGTCAAACATTGCATAAAATTTATCCTTTTGAGTTTAAGCTTATAATCTCAAAAGAGTATGTTGATTTAAAAGTTTTTCCAAGTTTAGTAAGAAAAAACTATATCAATGCCTTAATAAGTAGTAGCTTTTATGAAGAAAACAATAGTGAAAAAATGCTAAAAAAAGAGCATATAAGCCAAGAGATAATTGATAAATTAGATAAAAAGCTTTTTTCAAAAATAGATAAAGAACTTCTATCTTATAAGGCTTTTATAAAGCCTGTTGATTTAGATGGTAAACATTATGTTTTAACATTTTTACCAATAGAAGATTATAATAAAACAAATAATACATATATAATACAGTATATACAAGATAAAAGTATCCAAGAGATACAAAATAGTTATTATCTATCTATTATATTTTCAAATCTTGTGATATTGCTAGGTATTGTTTTTTATTTTATGAGACATTATCTTTTTGAAAAAAATATATTTATGAAAAAAGCATTTACTGATCCACTTACCAATCTTTTTAGTAGAGCTAAATTCAACGATGATATTGAAAGAATTATCGTTAATCAAGATTTAAATAAATATAGTATTATTATGTTTGATATAGATCATTTTAAGTATGTTAATGACTCTTTTGGGCATGATGTAGGTGATATTGTGTTGCAAGAAGTAGCACAAGTTAGTAAAAAAACTCTTAGAGAAAGTGATCTTATATATAGATGGGGTGGTGAGGAGTTTTTGATATTGGTTAAAAATAAAAATAGTAATCATTTATATAATTTAGGTGAAAAGCTAAGAGTAGCAATAGCTTCATATCAATTTACTAAAATAGAGCATCTAACTTGTAGTTATGGGATAGCTATAAGTAAAGATAATGATACAAAAGATACTCTTTTAAAAAGGGCTGATGAGTATTTGTATCTAGCTAAACAAAGTGGGAGAAATTGTGTTATAGTAGATGATGAGTGAGTAGTTATTAGTTATTAGTGGTGAGAGTGGTGGTTAGTGAATGGAGATTAGTGTCTTTTTAGCTATTTGAATATCATCTAAGATTTGAGCTTTTAGCTCTAAAAGATTATCAAATTTTTTATTATCTCTTATTTTATCAATAAATTCTATACTTACTTCACCACCACTAAAATCTATTGTTTTATCTATAATATGTGTCTCTATAGCGTATTTACCATCAGTACTAACGCGATGTCCTATAAAGCTCACACTATTATATGTTTTTGCATTAAGGGTGGTTTTTGTGGCATAAATACCCTCTTTGGGTATTAAAAACTCATTAACATCTAGGTTTAGAGTAGCTACAAATTGCTTTTTGCCTAAGCCTTGCCCTCTTATAACGTTGCCTTTTATAGAGTAGTTTTTGCCTAAAAGTTTATTTGCACTTTTGATATTGCCTTCTTTTAAAAAGGCTCTTATAGTCCTAGAGTGTACAGCAATACCATCTATACTTAGCTCATCTACTACTACAATCTCACCTTTAAAGATCTCTTTTAAGCTAGTGATATTATAGGCTCTATCTTTGCCAAAAGCAAAATCATATCCTACTACTATTTTAGATAGTTTTGGAAAATTACTATATAAAAGCTCTATAAACTCCTTGCCACTTAGGTGTCTGATATCTTGAAGATCATAATAATAAATAGGCAAAGAGCTATAGTTTTCTCTGTTTTTATGTGGAGTTAGGTTGGCATACCCTGTTTCTATTACTATAATAGCACCATTTTTAGGATCTATTTTGGAAAAAAGCTTTTGATGAGCTAAGTGCATACCATCAAAACCACCTATACTTATATCAGTGATTTGTTTTTGTATAGTAGTAAAACTCTTCATCATTTCCCTCTTTTCCACTTAGTTTACTTTTTGTTTGATATATAAGCTCCCATCCAAGTAAACTACAAGCATCACCAAAAGTAATCATAGCTTTTTTGATGGCTTTTTCATCTTTGACTACACCGTGTTTATCTCTTTTGGCTATTTTACCCACTTCAAATTGAGGTTTAAAGAGTATAATAATATGTTTTTTTGCCAATCTATCTATATCTTTTAGGATATGGTGAAGGCTTATAAAAGAGATATCACAAGTAATAATATCAAAAGTAGTGTTTGGGTTAAAATCTCTAATATCACAATTTTCAAAAAACTCTAAGTTTTTATATGATTTTAGGCTTTGATGGAGTTGGTTTGTTCCTACATCTACACAAGTTAGTTTTGATATGTCATTTTGGAGCAAAACTTGAGCAAAACCACCCGTACTACTTCCTATATCAAGCCCATTCATGGTACTAAGATCAAGATCTAGTTCGGCTAAGAAGTATTTTAGTTTATACCCAGCACGACTAACTAAAATATCATCTTCTATTAGCTCAACACTCATGCTTTCATCTACTATAAAAGATGCTTTGGTTATAATAGTCTTATTGACTAAAACTTTATTTGACTTAATTAGTTCACTTGCTTTGTTTCTACTTGCAATTGCAAGGTGTTTTGTTAAATATATATCTAATCTCATAAGAGATATTATAATATAAAGTTTATTATGGAGAGATTTATTGTATTTTGTAGATGAAATTTATAATACCACCATAGAGGTAACTAAATCAAAGTTTATCTCTTTTTTAGCTCCTTATGAAGAGTTTGACACTCTTTTAGAGGAGCTAAAAGCAAAGCACCCTAAGGCTAGGCACTTTATATATGCCTATAGATATTTAAATGAGTATGATCAAGTAGTAGAAAATTGTAGTGATGATGGTGAACCAAAAGGAACTAGTGGTAAGCCTACTTTGGCAGTACTCTCAGGTGCCGAGCTTATAAATAGTGCTATTATAACTGTTAGATATTTTGGTGGAACACTTCTTGGAACGGGTGGATTAGTTAAAGCTTATAGTGATTCGGCAAATGAAGTGATAAAAGAAGCAGATTTAAAAGAGTATAAAAAACTTTTTACAAAAGAGATAGTTATAGAGTATAGTGAGCTATCAAAACTTGAATATCAGCTAAATAAAATAGGTATTGAGATAAAAAACAAGAGTTTTGAAGATAAAGTGACGCTACTTTTAAGTGGAACAAAAGAGCAGTTAGAGAGAATTTAGTTTTTATTTTTTAGTTTTAAGGATTTTTTTTGTATAATCTAAGTTATTTAAAAATTCGGAGAGTATTTTGAGAACACATTATTGTACTGAGGTAGATGTAGATAATATAGGGCAAAATGTCAAGCTTTGTGGTTGGGTAAATAGCAGAAGAGACCACGGTGGAGTAGTCTTTATAGATTTAAGAGACAAAGGCGGGATTATACAAATAGTTTGTGATCCAGCAGACAACAAAGATGCTTGGGCAATAGCAGATATGGTAAGAGATGAGTATGTTTTGGTAGTAGAGGGCAAGGTAAGAGCAAGAGGTGAGGGCTTAGAAAATCCAAATCTTAAAACAGGTAAAATAGAAGTAGTTGCAGATAAAATAACTATAGAAAACAGATCAGCCGCTATGCCTTTTGAGCTAGGAGATGAGAAAGTAAATGAAGAGATAAGATTAAAATATAGATTTTTAGAGCTTAGAACAAAAAGAAGTTATGATATATTTAAACTAAGAAGCAAAGCTTCTATAGCAGCTAGAAATGCTCTTGATAATCTAGGCTTTTTAGAGGTTGAAACACCTATTTTAACCAAATCAACTCCAGAAGGAGCAAGAGATTATCTTGTACCAAGTCGTGTTCATGCAGGAGAGTTTTATGCTTTACCACAATCTCCACAGCTTTTTAAACAGCTTTTGATGGTGAGTGGTTTTGATAGATATTTTCAAATAGCAAAATGTTTTAGAGACGAGGATCTAAGAGCTGATAGACAACCAGAGTTTACTCAAATAGATGTTGAGATGAGTTTTTGTGATCAAGAAGGTGTTATATCTGTAGCTGAAAACTTAATCCACAATATCTTTAAATCTTGTGGTTTTGATATACCAACAAGCTTTAAAAGAATGAGATATGCTGAAGCTATGGAAAAATATGGTACAGATAAACCAGATATGAGATATGGTATGGAGATGGTTGATGTTATAGATATTTTTGCAAAATGCTCAAATGAAATATTTAGCTCTATTGCAAAAGATAAAGTACATAATCGTATAAAAGCTCTTAGAGTTCCAAATGGGGATAATATATTTTCAAAAAGACAAATGAAAGGTTTTGAAGATTATGTTAGAAAATTTGGTGCTAGTGGATTAGGCTATTTTCAAATGAAAGAAGATGGACTAAAAGGACCTTTGGCTAAGTTTTTTGATGAAGAGTCTTTAGAAGAGATAGTAAAAACCACTGAGCTTGAAGTGGGAGATGTTGTATTTTTTGGTGCAGGAAATAAAAAAACTGTACTTGATTATATGGGAAGATTTAGAATCTTTTTAGCAAATGAGATGAATATTATCCCAGAAGATGTTTTTGAGTTTTTATGGGTAGTTGATTTTCCAATGTTTGAGCTAGATGAGGGCAAACTAAAAGCATTACATCACCCTTTTACTATGCCAAAAGATCTAAATATTGCAAATATTGAAGAGATAGAGTCAATAGCATATGATATAGTACTAAACGGTGTTGAACTTGGTGGTGGAAGTATAAGAATACATCAAGAATCACTACAAAATCAAGTATTTTCACTTCTTGGTATAGGCGAAGAAGAAGCTAAAGAGAAATTTGGTTTCTTATTAGATGCATTGAAGTTTGGAGCACCTCCACATGGTGGATTTGCATTAGGACTTGATAGGCTTATTATGCTTATGGCTAAGAGCGATTCTATAAGAGATGTAATAGCATTTCCAAAAACCCAAAAAGCACAATGTTTGATGACTATGGCTCCTAGCGAAGTAAGTGAAGAGCAATTAAAAGAGTTAAATATTAGGGTAAGAAAAGCTATCGCACAATAAATATGAACTAAAAGAGGAAGATGAGTTGGTTTTTGTAAAAGATATAATAGATACAAAAAATATAAGATTATCCAAAGATGCCTCTATATATGAAGCTATCAAAGGTTTGAGTAGTTTTAAACAAGAGGCATTGGTAGTAGTTGATGATATATCACAAAAACCAATTTGTACATTTACTCAAAGAGATTTAGTTCATGTTTTAAGTAAAAATATACCCTTAGATCAAAAAGTAAGAGAGTATAATCAAAAAGAGCCAATAACTATAAATCAACATAGAACCATAGAGTATGCTCTAAGTGTATTGGTAGATAATAATATAAGAAGAGTGGTTTGTGTTGATGATAGTGGTAGATTTGTAGGACTTGCATCACAAAAACATATGATTAAATATATGGAAGAGGAGTCTTTTAAAACAAATCTATTGGTTTCAAATATTATTTCACAAAAATCTGCTCTTATTACTATAAAACAGACTTCAACTATCAAAAAAGCACTAGAGATTATGACTAAGAATCAAATAAGTTCAGTAGTGGTAGTAGATAATAACAACAAAGCCATAGGACTTTTTAGCGAAAAAGAGCTATTAAGTATGATGTCATTTAATATGAATTTAAATATTAAGCTTGAAGAGTTAGATATTTTAAAACTTGATAAAGTTAAATATAGTGATCCACTAAAAAGTGTAGTTGATAATATGTCAAGCAAAGATCTATCTATAGTGTTAGTTGTTGATGGACAAGAAAATCCTCTTTCTATTATAACTACAAGAGATATAGCTTACAATATACAAGGACAATATAATATTTTCTTAGAAAATAAGTTAAAAAGCGTTAAAACTACACTTAACTATATAGGTGAGCTTATAGTAGAGGTTTGTACTGATAATAATACACATATAATACAGTGGATAAATGAAGCTAGTATCAAAAGATTTGGCAAAACTATATTGGATAAAGCAATAGAAGATGTTATAGGTGATAAAAACTGGGAACTAATCTATAAACAAGTCAAAATCACTCAAAAATGTACTAGAAAAAAGATACAAGTAGAAGATTATTATTATGAAGTGATCTGTTCATATCATTTTGTTGATAATAAAGAGACTTTACTACTTATTTTAAGAGATGTAACAGATTATGAGAATAGAGTAAGTTGTGAAGTTCAAAAAAGAGAAGAGAAAGAAAAAGAGTTATATCTACTACAAAATGTTATAAATCAACAATCAAGTTTAATTATAGTACTAAATAAAGAGACTATAGAGCTTTCTAATAAAAGTTTTTTGGAGTTTTTTAAGATAGAAAATATCAATGAATTTCATAAACAATATGGAACGATAAGTGATACTTTTATTAAACACCCTTCGTTTTTTTATTCAACTAGTAAAGGTGATGATTGGATTTTAGAGATTAAATCACTTGGTGAAAAAGATAGAGTAGTTTCTATTTTAGATGTTCAAAAAATAGAGCCAAAAGCCTTTTCTGTACAGATTAATCCACTTATTAAAAATAGCAATAGATATGTTATAACATTTACAGATATAACAGATATCAAACAAGAGTCACAAAAATACTACTATCATGCTACACATGATCTTTTGACAAAGATATATAATAGATCTTATTTTTTAGATCATTTAGCTCATGAAATATATAGTAGTTCAAGAAGTAAGATTCCTTTTTCCTTGATAGTATTTGATATAGATCACTTTAAAAAAATAAATGACTCTTTTGGGCATCTAAAAGGTGATGAGGTTTTGATGCTTTTAAGTAATACTGTTAAGTTAAATATTAGAAAAAATGATCTCTTTGCTAGGTGGGGTGGGGAAGAGTTTGTTTTATTGCTTACAAATACTATTATAGAAGATGCCTTTAAATTTGCAAAAAACTTAAAAGAGATAGTACGAAATATACAAATTGATGATGTTGATCATATAACTGCTAGTTTTGGAGTAAGTGAATATATCTTAGGAGATAGTCAAGAAAGTATATTTAATAGAGCTGATGAGGCTTTATATAGGGCTAAATCTTTTGGTAGGGATAGGGTAGAAAAATAGTAATAAGTAGCAACACAAAAGTATTGCTACTATTATAATATATAGATTAAGAGAGTCTCATTTTTTCTAAACGTTTTTTCTCTAAAAACATCTTATCTTGGAATTTTTTATTTTTATTTTTTGCAAAAACCTGCATATCTTCAACTTCATCCATCTCATCAACAATCTCTACACCTAAAAGAGTCTCTATGGCATCTTCTAATGTTACTACACCACTTGTTTGGTTATAGTTATCATATACAATAAAAAGATGAGTTTTTCTTTTGACAAAGAGATCTATTAGGGCTGAAACAGGTACATTTTCAGAGATTTTGTGAACTCCAACCATAACATCTCTTAAAAGTTTATCATCATGCTCTTCAACGCTCTCTTCTAAAATAGTTTGTGAAAATGCAATACCAACTATATCATCAATACTCTCTTCATATATAGGAATCCTTGAGTGAATATACATCTTATCATCTTCAACAGCATCTCCAACGGTGATATTGGCTTTTAGAGCAAAAACAACACTTCTTGGAGTCATAATATCTTTTGTTTTAATATGTTTTAGCTTAAGTAAGTTTTCTATTAAAATACCCTCTTTTGATTGAATAGAACCTTCTTTTTCCCCCATAGCTACAACAGCCATAATCTCATCTCTAGAAAATGAGCAATTTAAGTTTTTCTTACCTTTTGAGATAAAATTAGTAAGAAGTGTTGAAAACCAAACTAAAGGATAGGTGATTTTAATCATAAAAGAGATTAAATAAGCTGTAGGGATAATTAAACTTTTCCAATAAATAGCCCCTATAGTTTTAGGAATAATCTCTGATACATATAAGATTAATAGTGTTAAAATAAATGCTATTAAAGTTTGCCACTCATTACCAAAAAGTAGTTGTGCTTGAGCACCAACACCTGCTGCACCCATAGTATGTGCAAATGTATTTAGTATCAAAATAGATGATATTGGCTTGTCTATATTTAATTTTAGATCTTTAAAGAGTTCAATACCCTTTGATTTATTCTCTTTAGAGATAGTTTCTATATATGATGTAGTACTTGATAGTAAAACAGCCTCTAAGACTGAACATAAAAAAGAGACAAGTAAAGCTAAGACTAGATAAGTAATTAAAAGAGTCATATAATAGACTCCAAAACAGAAAATTGTAAGTTGCACCTACGATCAGATGACATAAAGTTAATCCTTTGTAATAATTTTAGATGCAATTGTACCATAAATTTATGGTATTTGGTATAAAATTATACCAAATACTATAAAATCTTTACTTACAAGCCTCTATAGCTTTTTGTAGTATCTCTGTAGCAGCTGTTTTATCTTTGTACTCTTTTACTTTTACCCATTTGTTAGGTTCAAGCATTTTATATGTTTCAAAGAAGTTTTTGATTTTGTTTAGTTGTGAAATAGGTAGATCTTCTAGAGAGTTTACTGCATCAAATGTAGGATCTATTTTACTAACAGGAACAGCTACAAGTTTTTCATCCATACCAGCTTCATCTTCCATTACAAGTACACCTATCAATCTACAAGCTATTACACTTCCAGCTTGTAAAGCTTGTTCACCCAATACCAAAATATCAGCAGGATCTCCATCATCTGCTAGTGTATTTGGTACAAAACCATAATTTGCAGGGTAATACATTGCACTATAAAGTATTCTATCTACTACAACTGCACCACTATCTTTATCTATTTCATACTTTATGCTTGATCCATAAGGGATTTCTATTAAAGCATTTACTTTATCTGGGTTGTTTCCACAAGGGATTTTATCTAAAAACATTATTTATCTCCTAAATTAAATTCTATTTTTTCTTTTTTTAAAAAATTAACAAAAAGTTCAAAATTTTCTTCTACTATTATGCTATTGTAACCACTTAAATGAATAACAGTCTTTCTTATACTACCCTCTATTTGAGGTAAAGATGATAGTTCTATTTCTTTATCAAGCTGATGCATAACATCTATAAGAGTATTTTCAGATGTTAGTGCTGTTAAAACTTTTTTGTATTTATTATACCCTTTTGGATAGTATCTATCAAGAGCTTGTTTTACCATATGGTGTGCCATAGATGGAAAACCAGGGGTGAAAAAAAATCTCTTATCTAGATAAAAACCTGGGACATTTGTTACAATATTGTCTAAAAGTCCAGAATTTACTGGTAGATTTGCCATATTTATACGATGTGGATAAGAGTCATTTCCAAATCTTTGCAAAATTAACTCTTTTGCTTGTTGGTTTTGCTCCATTTTACCATCACGAAAAACTTTTGCAGCTACATCTCTTGTATAATCATCAGGAGTTGCACCTATTCCACCAAAACTAAACATAACACTATTTTTATCATTTTTGATAAATCTAAAAATATCTTCCATAAACTTAGGATCATCATCTATAATAAAAGAGGCTTTTTGCTCAAATCCTCTTTGTAGTAACTCATTATTTATAAACTCAAAATGTCTATCTCTTCTTCTACCATTTAGTAGTTCAGTACCTATTATAACACTATAAAAGTTTGGTTGTTGTATATCCATTGATATTTAGCAAACTTTGATTCTATTTTGTATAAATGTATCCATCTCATCAACTATCTCTTCGATAGTTCTTTCACCATTGATTTTGTGTAAAAGTCTTTTTGCTGTATAAAACGCTTGAATCTCTGCTAAAGGGTCGGTATAAACTCTCATTCTATTGTTAAATACTTCATTATTATCATCAGCACCTCTAGCACGCCCAAGGACTCTATCTCTAGCAACCTCTTCACTAACAACAACTTCTATAACATTTACTAGTTTTACATCTTGCTCTTTTTCTAGGTATTTATCAAGCTCACTCATTTGTTCACCACTTCTTGGATAACCATCTATGATTACTACTGGTGTTGGAGCATTTTTAATAGCACCTACTATTGTTTCTATTACTATTTCTATTGGTACAAGATTACCAGCACTTACATAAGAGTCTATTAGTTTACCTCTTTGGCTTCCACTTGCAACTTCAGCTCTAAACATATCACCAGTACTATAGTGTGTAATATCTTCATGCTTTTGTGCTATAAGTTCCGCATCAGTTGTTTTTCCACTCCCTGGCGCACCTATTATTAAAAAAAGTTTTTTCATAATTATTTCCTTTTTGAGTTTTGGGCAATTTTACCCTATATTTATAGCATTTAAATAGCAATTTTATCAAAGTATTGCTTATTATAAGTTGATATCATTTGATATTTTTTTATATCTTTTCATATTACAGTTGCTTTTGCCTACTACTATCTCTTTTTGTTTTTGTTTTTTTAATGGATCTTTTTCTACAAAAAGTGGCTTATAAGTCCATGGATTAAGCCCTGTATAGTACATTAACGTTGAATATGTACTAGGTGTTGGGGTAAAAATCTGCACTTGTTCAGGAGAGAGTTTTAGCTCTTTGTTGGCAAACTCTTTTAGTTTGTTCATATCTTCTTGGCTACTTCCAGGGTGAGCAGCTATCATATAATATGTTAAAAACTGTTTTTTACCTAGCTGTTTATTTAGAGTATCAAACTTTGCTTTAAATTCTAATAGAGTCTTTTTATTTGGTTTTCCCATTAAAGAAAGAATTTTCTCCTCACTATGCTCTGGAGCTATTTTCATCTGCCCTGATACATGGTGAGTAACTATCTCTTTTAGGTACTCTTGTCCATAGAGTTTATCTTCATTTATTAAATCATATCTTATTCCAGAGTTTACAAATACTTTTTTAACACCTTTTATATTTCTTATTTCTCTTAACAAATCTATTTGTCTTTTGTGATTTGGTTTTAGAACTTCACACATATCGCTTCCAAGACATCTTTTTTTATCGCTACAATCGCCTTTTTTAAGCTTTTTATCACATTCAAATCCATACATATTGGCAGTTGCTCCACCGATATCACTAATAATACCTTTGAAATTTTTATCTTTTGTAAAGCTAACCACCTCTTTTAAGATAGATTTTTCACTTCTACTTCTTATGGTTCTTCCTTGATGAACACTAATAGCACAAAAGTTACACTCTCCATAACATCCATGATGAGTAGTAATAGAGTACTTTATAGTCTCCATAGCCCTTACAAATCCTTGCTTTTTATAAAAAGGATGAACATCTCTTTCATAGTGCAAGTCATAAACACTATCTATTTCATTTTCACTTAGATAAAACTCTGGAGGATTTTGTATAAGATATCTACTATCTTGTTTTTGCATAAGCCCTTTGGCGGTTATTGGATCAGAGTTTTTATAATAAGTATGAAATGAGTTTATAAATTTGATTTTATCTGATTTTACATCATCATATGAATCAAGCTCTATAAACCCATCTTTTGGCTCTTTTGAGATATAACAAACTCCTCTTAAATCTCTATAATCTTCACTGCTATTTAGGCTATTTGCTAGTTTTATAATAGTTTTCTCAGCCATACCATAGAGTAAAATATCAGCTTTTGCATCAAAAAGTAGAGATTTTCTTATATTATTGCCCCAAAAATCATAATGAGCCACCCTTCTAAGACTAGCTTCAATACCACCTAAGACTATAGGAACTGTATTTTTAAAATATCTTCTAATAAGTCCTGTATAGACTATACTTGCTCTATCTGGACGGCGGTTGTTTATACCATTTGGAGTAAAATCATCATTATTTCTTCGTTTTTTATTTGCAGTATAATTTGCTACCATACTATCTACAAGACCAGCACTAACACCCCAAAAAAGCCTAGGCTCACCTAGTCTAGTAATATCATCACTATTTATATCTGGTTGGGCTATAATTCCTACTTTATATCCATAAGAGTGTAAAACATTGCCTATAATAGCTATACCACTATATGGTGAATCAATATATGTATCACCTGAAACAAGAATAATATCTAGTTGTTTTATATTTAGTTTTTCTAACTCTTCTTTAGTTGTTGGTAAAAACAAATTCTTCCTTAAGCTTATAGTTATTTGTCATATTATACAATTAAATACTAAAATATATCTTGTAGGATTAGTTATGTATATGGAAACTATTATGAAAAAGATAGACTCTTTGCCACCTTTACCACAAACTCTTATAAGGCTTCAAGAGTTTAAAGAACAAGGATCTAATGATATTAAAGAGCTTATTTCTATTATAGAAAAAGATCCTTTAACTATTTCAACTCTATTAAAGGTCGCAAACTCAGCTATGTTTGGTTTTGTAAGTAAGATTGAAACCCCATCAAGAGCAGTCAATCTTTTGGGAATAGATTTTACTATATCTATAGCACTAGCTAGTAATATATCAAAAGCTGTAAATACAAACTTACAAAGTTATGGAAAACAGAGTGATGATTTTTTGGATATTGCTAATTTGCAAACAACATTTATTAGCCTATGGATATCAAAAGTAGATCCAAAACTTAAAGAAGAGCTTATAATACCAGCTTTTTTACAAGAAAGTGGAAAATTTTTGATTAGTGATATTATCAATACTCTTGGAGTAAATAGTAGTTTTTTACAAGAGGTAAATAGTAGATTTGATGATATTACTAGTGTTGAAAAAGAGTTTATTGGTATAACTACAAGTGAAATTACTGCTGCTATTTTTAGGCATTGGAACCTTACACCAAGTATTATTAATACTATTAGATATAGTGATGAACCTTTACAAGCTTCTACATTGCTTCAAAAATATGCACAAGTTTTATATATAGCAAAACTTATATGCAATATAATCAAACCTTTTGATCAAAAAGTAATAGATAAGGCGTTAAAAGATGCACAAGAGTTTGGTTATGAAGAAAAGCCTTTAAAAGAGGCTATTTTAAAACTACAAGAAAAAATCAAATCAGATAAAGAGTAAATAAAACTTATAAATCTTACTAACTATATTAGAAATTATTATATCGTAGTATTATAATTTCTAATTTTAAAATTAACTATATAATAAAAAATGAATTTTTCTAACTTAATTTAAATTTTATAAGAAATCTTAATAAAAGTATGCTATGATTTTATTGTGTTAAAAGCAAATCAAAGAAAGGAGTTGTTATGTCTAACACAAAAATTAACACTATTGCAGAGTTTTATGAAAAGAACTCAGAGTTAGCAGACAAGTTGTTGTGGGATCGTGAGGTGGATCCTGTTACAAGAAGAGGATTTTTAAAAAAAAGTAGCCTTATAGCTATGGCTGCTGTTGTTGGATCAAATATTCCATTTGCCGATAAAATGCCAAGTGGTCTTATTCCTATAGCTTTGGCTGATGCAAATGTAAAGGTTGATCTATATGGCAAAAGTGCAGAGCTTGTGCTTTTGGAAGAAAAACCACTTACACTAGAGGCTCCAGCATATCTTTTGGATGATGATATTACTCCAAATGATAAGCTTTTTGTTAGAAACAATGGTATTCCACCTGAAAGTGTTGATGCTAAAAACTGGACTTTAACTATAGATGGTGAGGCTATGAAAGAGCCAAAAGTCTATACTTTAGATGAAATAAAAAGCAAATTCAAACACTATACGTATCAGTTATGGATAGAGTGCGGAGGTAATGGAAGAAAACATTATGTCCCAAAAACTAGAGGAAATCAGTGGGATACTGGTGCTATAGGATGTCCTATTTGGAAGGGTGTTAGACTCAAAGATGTACTAAAAGATGCAGGTTATGATAAAAGTAAGGCTGTATATATAGGATATCATGGTGGTGATACTCACCTTAGTTTAGATCCAACAAAGGAGGTTATCTCTAGAGGTGCACCTATAGAAAAAGCCTTAGAAGATGAGACTATTTTGGCTTTTGAGATGAATGGTGGAGAGATACCTTTGATTCATGGAGCACCGCTTAGGCTTTTAGTTCCTGGATATCCAGCATCTTCAAGTGGTAAATGGCTAAAAGGAATATCAATAAGAGATAAAGTTCATGATGGTACTGGTATGGCTGGATCTACTTATAGATTACCTTGTGATCCTGTTGCCCCTGGAGAAAAAGTTCCTGTAGATGATGAACATTTTTGTATTATAGAAGCTATGCCTGTTAAATCTATTATTACAAGTCCAAAAACAGAATCTACTGTTAAATTGGGAGAGACTCTAAAAATAAGAGGTAAAGCTTGGGATGGTAAAGGTGTAGTAAAAGAGGTTTTTATATCTATTGATTTTGGTGCAACTTGGCAAAAAGCTAAGTTGGCAAAAGGAAGAAATAAATTTGCATGGCAAGTTTTTGAAGCTGATATAAAATTCCCTAAAAAAGGATATTATGAGATATGGTCAAGAGCTGTAGATCCAAAAGGGGTAGGGCAACCTATGGTTACTCCAGGATGGAATCCTAGAGGATATGCTAACAATATGGCTCACAGAATATCTGTTGTAGTGGGATAAGTAGGAGGATGATGTTATGACTAAGATTTCAAAAAGTCTCATTTTTGCTCTATTTATTGGATTAGTAAGCACATCTTTAAATGCTCAAGAGCTAGATCCAGATACTGGATTAAAGATAGCTACAGGATATGAAACAGTAAAAAATAACTGTACATATTGTCATGGACCTAGCCAAATAACTAAAGCAACATTAAGTAGATCAGAGTGGCTAGATGCTATTCGTTGGATGCAAGAAGAGCAAGGGCTTATGGAATTTGATGAAGATACTGAAAAAGAGATACTTGATTATTTAGAGGCTAACTACTCATAATCAAAACCTACTACTAAGAGTCTATCTTAGTAGTAGGAATTTTTGGTATTGTTATCTCAAAACAAGCACCTACTCCAAAAGAATTTTGGGTATTTGATACTTTTATAAAGCCTTTGTTAAAGTGTTCATTTAAGATAATAGAGCTCATATAAAGTCCAAGTCCTGTACCATGTAAAGCCTGTTTTGTAGTAAAGTATGGATCAAAAATCTTATCTATAATCTCCTCACTTACTCCTCCAGCGTTATCAGTGATTAATATTTTAATATATTCATCATCTTCTAAAAGCTCTAGGAAAACATATTTATCATTTATCTTATTTGCTACTAAAACATCTTTTGCATTTGTTAGGATATTTAAAAAAACTTGCGATAATAGGTTTTCATTTCCATAATATTTAATATTGTCATCTAGTTTAGTCTCTAGGGTGATAAAGTTATTTTCATAAGAGGCTTTAATAATATGGATGGTACTTTTGATAGAGTTACTTATAAAAAACTCTTTTATTGGTTGATCTTTTTTGAAAAAATTTCTAAAATTCTCTATAGTTTGAGATAAAAATTCTGCTTGATTTAAAATATGATCATTGGCTTCAGTGATATCACTACTTTCTAATATCCCAAACTCATTTTTTAGCTTCAAAGCACTTATAGCAGCTGTTATTGCACTAAGTGGTTGTCTCCATTGATGAGCTATATTACCTAGCATCTCTCCTAGGGCTGCTAGTCTAGATTGTCTTTGAAGTAGCTCATCTTGTTGTTTGTTTTTTTCTAGCTCTATTAAAACTTGTTCTTTTAATGTTTCGTTTAGTCTATTTAGCTCTTGGGTTTTTTTATCTACCTCTTTTTTAAGAACCAATTCATACTCTTTTGACCCAGTAATATCAAGATGAGTTCCTACTATTTTAATAACTCTACCTTTGCTGTCTTTTAAAAATACTCCATTTACCTCTACCCACGCCCATGAACCATCTTTTCTTTTTAGTTTATGCTCTACTAAAAATTTATGATTTAAGGTAAGCTGATTTTTTACATCTTTATCTATCTCTTCAAAGATCCCTTCTTCAAATAAGTTTTTCCAGTTATCAAAACTTAGATCTAACTCATTGTTTTCATATCCTAGCATCTCAAAGCAGTTTTTATCCCAAATAAAATCATAACTATCAACACTTCTTTCCCAAATACCTATTTTGGAGGCTTCAAGTGTAATATCTAGCTTTTTCTTTGCTTCTAGGATTTGTAACTCTTTTTGTTTGGCTTCAGTAATATCTATAATAAAACCACCTATACCTATATGATTACTATTTAGTATAACTGGAAATTTATGTACTTGATATATTTTATTTGATATTTGTCGTTCTGCAAAAACTCTCATACTATTTTTTATAATATCTTGTTCATTGTCGATATAAAAACAATCTTTTTTGCCCAAAATCTCAAAATCATTTTTACCTATAATTTCAACATACTCTTTTCTAAAAAACTCTTTTAATGCTTTGTTTACTACAAGGTATTTTGAGTTTTTATCTTTTATAAAAACATATTCAACCATAGAATCAAGAAGAGTTTTATATCGTTTTTCATTGGCTATTAGGACTTTTTGAGATATTTTTATAGCCTCTAACATTTTATTCATAGTATCAGATAAAACAAATATCTCCTTAGCACCACTAGAGTTTATAGGCTCACAACATTTTGTATTTAGAATATTTTTTTTCTCAATATGGTTTACTATTCTTGAGATAGGATTTAGTATTAAATAATTAATTATTAAAAATAGTGCCAAAATCAATATAAAAGATAAAACTATAACACTTATAACTATTTCTAAAATAATCTGATTTAACTCTTCTTGAATATAGTGATCTGTTAAAAAGATAGTTACTTTTCCTATTTGAATATTTTGTTTATTATATATATCTTCTTGAAGTTGGTAAAAACTATCTAAAATAGTTGCTTTATGAGTAGGATCTTGAGAGTCAAAATCTACTATTTTGTTAAAATCTACCTTTATTTTACCAGATAAATAGATATCTTCACCCAAAATCTTACCAGTTTGGTAATCTTCTACTAAAATAGCTAAAAAATATCTATTTGATAGCTGATTGGATACTATTTTTTCATACTCATTTGGTGAATAGCTCTCTATATAGGTTTGTATATTGTTTTTTAGGGAGCTTATTGTAAGTTCACTATTAGCTAATGTTTCTTCTATTTTTCGCTCTTTAGAGGTATGATACCAATAAAAGGTAAAGCTAGACATTACTAAGCTAATAATTATAACTATCCCTAGTGTAAGATAGATATATAATGAGTATTTTTTATTAAACATATATGCTCTTTTAGTTTTCTATACCTAATACATTTTTTTGAATAATTGGTAAAAGTTCATCTATATTTAAAGAATGCACTGTTAAGACAGGTAACTCTATAAATCTATCTACTTTTTGATTATTTTTATGTTTATCCATATTTATAACTGCATATTCACCCATTAAATAAGGTTGTTGCATACCAGCAGCTACTAAGATACCTTTTGGAATCATATCCAAAAACTCAGGTTCTGCATCAAATGTGATTAGAAGTATTTTATTTTCATAACCAAGTTCTTTAATAGCATCTAAGGCACCTTGATATTTATCAGATCCTTGAAGCCATAAAGCTTTGATATTTGGATATTTTAAGATTAGTTCTTTTGAAAAAAGATAAGTCTCTTCATATGAAAAATCAACTTGTTGTTTAATATCTGCTGTTTTTATGCCATATTCATCAAGAGCCTTTACAAAACCAGCTGTTCTTTGTTTGCCATTTGTTCTTTGTTGGGGAATAGAGATTATACCTACACTTCCATCAGCAATATTCTTATCTTTCATAGTTTTAGCAAGAGTTAAGCCTAGATTATATGCACCATCAAAGTTATTTGATGAGATAAATGAAAGATACTCTCCATTATCAGCACCAATATCAGATATAACTACAGGTATATTTGCATTTTTTGCTAGTTTTAAAACAGTAACACAAGATGAAGATGTAATAGGAGAGATAATAATACCATCAACATTATCTTGTATAGCCTTTGCAACAGATGAAAGTTCAGTTTTCTTGTCATTATTTGAGCTTAAAATCTCTACTTTATATCCTAACTCTTTTGCTTGTGATTTAATACCCTTTGACATAATCTCCCAAAATGGTATAGAGATATCAGAGACTATATAAGCTAATTTCTTCTCTTTATTTGTAGAAGCAAATAATAGACTTTGCATAACAAAAATAACTAATAACACTCTCGTAAAATAAAACATTTAATACACCTCATATTAAAAAATAATATAAACTTAATTTATACTTGAAGCCCTATTTTATCTAATTTACTTTGAATAAAAGCTTTAACGTTATCATAATAAATAGTCTCTTTAAAATCTTCAAACTTACATCCAGCAGCATTTTTATGTCCACCACCATTGGCTAGTTTAGAAGCTAATAAACTAACATCAAGCTTATCTTTTGCCCTAAAAGAGGCTATTCCTCTTTTACTTATATCTATAAAAAAGTCAAAATCTTCATTGTGCTTTAAAAACTGATTTGCAACTATAGAAATAGATCCTAAGGTATAAGTTAAAATTCCTTTTTGATTATGATATGTTACTAAAAGTTCCTCTTTTTTATCACTTAACATCTTTACTAGTTTACTAGCTACAAGATTATCTATCGTGTCATTCTTGCCTGTTACGTTTAAATACTCTTTTTTGATTTTGTAAAACTCTTCATCAAGAGCTATATGTCCATTTTGTTTAAAGATATATTTTGCAGCAGTTTTAAGTAAAAACATTCTATATGCTCTACTTTCATCAGGGAATAAAAACTGATTTATCTCTCCACACTCTTTCATAAGTCTCATACAAACTTTACCAAACTCAAAGTTATACTCCTCATGTTCTAACCAAATATCTACAGCATTTACAGCATTAACCAAAGGCTCTAGCCATTGTTTAGTTTCAATATCTAAATCAAAATTTTCTACAAAATAATCATATACTATTTTACTAGCACTTCTTTTGATATCCAAAAAATACCACTCAAACTCATCAGCACTCTTTTGTCCAGAGATATGGTGATCTAAAAGTTGAAGTTTAATCTTATATCCATTGTTATTTAGTTCATTTATAGTTTTATTTAAACTTTTTGATTCATCATAGTTTAGATTTAAATCACTAATAACAAATAAAACCTCACTACCATTGTCAAGCTCTTTTATTTTATTGACAACAAACTCTAAAGCTAGTTTTACTTCAAGCCCATAGTTTGCGTTTAAATATATACCATCAGTAAATATCTCTTTTGCTATAAGATGACAAGTATATCCATCTAGATCTGTGTGAGAGATGTGAAAATATTTCATTTTAGTAGTTCCTTTAGTGTTAAATCGTTTAAAAATCCATTTATTTTATTTTGAAGTTTATTTAAAATAGGCCATATACCACAAGTAATAGCTTTATTATTTGGACAATCATAAGGTGATGAAGAGCATTCAAAAACAGCTGGAGTTTTCTCTTCAGCAGCTCTTGTTATATCCAAAATAGTTATCTCCTCACTTTTTTTTGCTAAAACAAAGCCACCATTTACACCTTTATAAGATAAAACTATACCACTTTTTGCTAAATTTTGTAAGATTTTTGCAAGAAATGATTTTGAGATATTTAATCTACTTGATAAAACATCTACATTAACAGGGGTGTTGCTTTGAGCAATAAGAATCAAAGATAACAGAGCATATTCACTCTTTTTAGTAAGTAACATACAGTTTTCCTAATAAATTTTGCTATATTTTACTATGATTGCTTTTAATTAAAGATTAAATGAGATAAAATAAGTCTTATTTATGGTTGTTGTGAGAAAATATGGGGCATATACGCCCCATAGTAGTTATTTTGCTCTAATTCCAAGTTCACTTACTAATGTAGTAAATCTATTGTAGTCTTTAGATTTTAAGTAGTTAAGAAGTCTTTTTCTTTTACCTACCATTTTCAAAAGACCAAGTCTTGATGAGTGATCTTTGTGATTTATTTTTAAATGCTCTGTTAAAACTGCTATTTGCTTTGAAAGCAATGCTACTTGAACTTCAGCAGAACCTGTATCTTTATCGTTTCTTTGATGCTGAGAAATAATTTGTGTTTTTACTTCCTGATCTAAAGCCATGATGACCTCCTGATTGGTATATATTCATTTTATAAATGAGCCGAAATGATATCAAAAATATTCTTAAACTTTCTTTATAAGCACTTATGTTTTAATATTATCTTATATCGTACTAAAAAAACCTCTCAACAAAATCATTGATTTTATCCAATATTCTTGAGATTATTTTTCTTCGCTCTAAATATTTTGGACTATCTACTAAAGTTTTAGCTATATCGTTTGCTAAAGGAACTCTTTGCTCATAAAGATATGTATCAATCACTTTTTTTAGCTTATCTGATTTTAGATTTTCCTCTTTTACTATTAGCTCAAATGCTTTTTGTTTTTCACTATCCCAATATTTATCAAATTCATCTTCTATATCATCACTATTTTTTATATGAATAAGATTTTCTTCTATAAACTTTTCTATTAATTCTTTTTTACTTCTTAGTTGAGGGTTGTTATTTAAAATATTTGTGAGAACTTTTTTTTGTTTGATTTGCTCATTACTATCTTCTGTATCTTTTAGCAAAGAGAGTAGTTTTAAGATATATACTACATTTATCTCATCTTTATGTATTAACTCTAGCTCAAAATCAACATCTTCTAATATTGATACCTTTTCTTTATCTCTATTTGTACTAGGTTTAAGGTCAAGATATTTACTCTTATAGTCCTCAAACTCTTGTTCACTCATAGCTAAATCATCCCATTTAAAATCACTAAATCCACCCAATATATTTTTAACTCTTAAAAGCTCTCTAAAAGTCTTTACAAACTCTAGCTTTTCCTTTTCTGTAAATAGCTCACTAACACTTGCAACTGTTGGAGATATTAGCTTTAGGGCATCATATTTATTATCAAAAATCTCAACATAGCTCTCATATGGTTGCATGATTATTATCTCTTTTGCATCTAGGTTTGAAAAAAGTGCTATAGCTTCATCTGTTGCTTGTTTGAGGTTTCTAAAAGAGACTATATTTCCTTGAGATTTTTGTTCATTTAGTATTCTATTTGTTCTACTAAAAGCTTGTATTAGTCCATGATATTTTAGGTTTTTATCAACATAAAGAGTATTTAATGTTTTACTATCAAATCCTGTTAAAAACATATTTACAACAAGTAAAATATCTATCTCTTTTTGTTTTACTCTTTTTGAGATATTGTTATAGTAGTTATAAAAGCTTTGTGAATCTTTTGTAGAGTATTTTGTACCAAACATCTTATTATAATCTTCTATAAACTCATCTAGTTTTTCTCTTGTGTGTTTGTTGATATGTTTTTCATCTACATATGCACCATCAGACTCTTCTAGCTCTATTATACCCGTAGCATCTTTGTCATCTTCGTTTGCACTATATGAAAATATAGTAGCTATTTTTAGATTATGCTCTTTATTTTTAAAAGCCTCATAATATTTAATAAGCATATTTACACTACTTACCGCCATCATAGCCGTAAACTCACGTGAATGAGTCTTTCTATCGTGATTTGCTAGGATATAATCAACTATCTTTTCTATCCTATCATCACTTTCTAAAAGCTCTTTAGTATCGATATCCTCCACGGCTATATCTATATTTGTAGCACTAGATTCTTTTTGTTTATATTTTCCGATATACTCAACACTAAATTTTAAAACATTTTCATCATTTATAGCATCAGTTATTACATATTTATGCAAACACTCATCAAAAAGCTCTTTTGTGGTTCTTTTGCCCAAAGCATTGCTTATTGCATTTTCTACAAATATAGGTGTTCCTGTAAAGCCTATCATCTGGTTTTTAGTAAAAAACTTTGTAATATTTTGATGGGTTTCACCAAATTGGCTTCTATGACACTCATCAAAAATAAATACTATATTTTTATCTTTTACTTTTCCCATCTTTTCTAAGTATCGTTTTTTTGAAATTGCAGTATTTAGCTTTTGGATAGTTGTAACTATAAGCTTTGTATCATCTCCAAACTGTTTTACTAATGTTTTAGTATTATCAGTTCCATCTACACTACCATCACTAAAGCTATTGAACTCTTTTGTAGTTTGGTAGTCTAAATCTTTTCTATCAACCACAAACACAACTTTAAATACTTTTGGTAGTTTCATCAATATTTGAGCCGCTTTAAAAGATGTTAGAGTTTTTCCACTTCCCGTGGTGTGCCAAATGTAGCCGTTTTTATCTGTATCTCTAACTTTTTCTATGATAGCCTCTACCGCCCAAAACTGATAAGGTCTTAGCACCATTAGTATCTTTGGAACTTCAGCTAAAACTATATATTTACAAATCATCTTAGATAGGTGACATTTTTCTAGAAAAACTTGCGTGAAATCTTTTAAACAATCTATTCTATTGTTATCCTTATCACTCCAAAAAAATGTTTGTTTGAAGTTCATAGCTTCTAGTTTGCTATTTGCATAATATTTTGTATTAACACCATTTGAGATGACAAATATCTGTATATAGTTAAATAGTGCATTGTTTGCAGAGTATGAGTGTCTTTTGTATCTAAGTGTTTGATTAAATGCCTCTTTTAGCTCCAAGCCTCTTCTTTTTAGCTCTATTTGACAAAGAGGAAGACCATTTATGAGAAGTGTTACATCATATCTGTTTTTATAAACTCCATCAACACTTATTTGTGAAGTTACTTGAAATATATTTTGACACCAATGTTCAGAGTCCAAAAACTCTATATATTTGGTAGTTCCATCATCACATGGCAAGGCAAATCTATCTCTTAAAATCTTTGCTTTTTCAAAAACATTACCTTTGTTTAGATGATTTAGTACTCTTTTAAATTCACTATCACTAATAGTTGTTTTATTGTGTTTTTCTATTTGATTTTTTAGATTGTTTTCTAGCTCTTTATCATCTTTTATAACAACTCTTTCATAGCCTAAAGTTTGGAGTTGTTTAATTAAATTCTCTTCTAGTGTTGCTTCGTTTTGGGGGTTCATCTGCTCTCCTATATAAACATCTGTTGCAAAAGTGCTTTTTTAAACTCTTTTGTTTTTTCTAGTATTTTTTGATTTTCTTCTATTTTATCATCTATTGAAGATAAAAAGTTTGCTATTTTATTTTGTTCTTCAATACAAGGAAGTTTAACTTTAAAGTTAGCCATATCTTCAAAATTTAGACTATCTCTAACACTTCCTGAACAACTTACTTTAATAAGATGTTTAAATCTATGAGTTTGATATAAATTATCAAAGAAAATAGGATTTAATTTCTCTTTTAATTTAAAAACAACATACATAGGGCTAACTATACCTATATCAAAATTTTCTAATCTAGCAATAGAACCTACATTTATTCTTGATGGATTATAGGCATATTCATTCTTTTCAACTATTTTATACCCTGAAGTATCTTTACTGGCAACTTCATAGCCATCAAATTGTTCATCTTGAGTAATAAAGCCTTTTTTATTACTAACACTTAATACTAAATTTATTGAATTTTCTTTATTTTTATGAGTTTTGTGTGTTAAGTATTTTCCTAGTTTTATTTCTTCCCACTTTGGAAACTCATCTCCATTATCATCTTTAAATCTAACTTCTTGAGAGAATATCTTTTGCATTATCCCTTTTTTGTACTCTTGTAGTAGTTCATCTTTTTTTGTAAGTTTTTCTATTTTCTTATCAACACTAGTTAAAAAAGAAGCAATTTTTTCTTGTTCTTGTTTTTGTGGAAGTTTTATTTTTAGTGTTGAAATATTATTTTTAGTAAAACCTTTTATAGAAGTGCCTTGATTAAAACTCTCTAAAATACTTTTTTTAGATTGAAATAAATAACCTAAATAATAGCTACTTGTATCTTTTGGAATAAAATTTGTAAAATCTTGACTTGTGCATAATTCATCTTGATTAATAGCCAATTTACCAACTCCAACTCTTGAAACAAACAATATACTATTTTTAGGAATAAGTTTTGTAGCTGATTCTTTTATAGATATTTGATTAATAAATCTACTTATATTTATTTTATGAATATTATCTTCTAAAATATCAGAACTAGAAATCCAAGGAATATTACCTTCCCAATAAGATTCATTACTTCTACTAGGAGTACCTCCACCTAAAAAAGTACCTAAATCATTTAGTGTTTTCTCTTCCCACTCCCCACTAAACTCTTTAAACCTTAGTTTTGGTACATTTATATTTTTACTCATTTGTAGCGTCACTTGTTATCATATCTCTTCTAATCTCTAGCTCATATTCAAGCTCTTCTATAGTTGGTAAAAATGGCAAATATTTACTAGAAAACAGCTGTTTGCTTTCACTCAAGACAGAATACTTTGCAACTGCTTGTGAAGACTCGCTACAAAGTATTAGCCCAATAGTTGGATTATCATCTTGACTTTTGTGAAACTTATCATATACTCTTACATAGGTATCCATTTGCCCTACATCTTGATGGGTGAGTTTTCCTAATTTTAAATCTATAAGCAAAAAACATTTAAGTTTGAAGTTGTAAAAAACCAAATCTATATAAAAATCTTGTTCTTCTACACTAAGCCTTTGTTGCCTCTCAACAAAAGCAAAACCACGCCCAAGTTCTAGCAAAAACTTTTGAAGATTATCTATCAAAGCTTGTTCAATATTTGTCTCAAGTAAAGCCTCGTTTGGAAGATTTAAAAAATCAAAAACATATGGGTCTCGAAGATAGTTTTTAATATCTGTTGTTTGTTCTGTTGTTTGTAGAGCTTTTATATTTTCATTTGCTTCATCTATTAGTGGAGTTTTATCATTTGAGCTTAAAAGTCTTTCATAATAAAGCTTTAAAATTTGTCTCTCCAAAGCCCTTACACTCCAGTTATTTGTGATAGCTTCTTGTATATACCATTCTCTAGCACTCTGATTTTCAACTCTTATTAAAGTTCTATAATGTGTCCAAGTCAATTTGAGACTCACTGAGTCTTGATTTGGAAAAACCAAATAAAATTGCCTCATTTTTCTCAAATTAGTTGTATCAAAACCTTTTCCAAACTCATCTGTAAGAGTTTTGGAGATAGATTGAAGCTGCTTTTTTCCATATTCAGCTCTAGTTTCTCCATTTTGCTCATCTTCAACTATCATTTTTCCTATATTCCAATAGGTTTGTACCATTACACTATTTACAGTTTGTACAACTTGATTTCTTGAAGCTATTAAAAGGTTTCTGATGTTTTGTATTAAATCATTTTTTATAATATTGCTCATTTTTTAGCCTTGCAAAATATTCACTATTAGATTTATAATAGTATCTTTTTGCTGTGTTTTATTCTCTATTGCACCATGTTTAGTGGTATGTGCAAAATTTGCACATACCATATTTTCTTCTAGTTCTTTATCTTTAAAAATATTGCCTATATGTCTTGAAATAACTGTTCTATCTCTTCCAAATAGCTTTGACATCTGCTCTTGATTTAGCCAAATAGTTTCATCTTCAAGCCTTGTTTCTAGCTTTATATCCCCATTTGTATCTTCATATATTACTATTTGATTATTTAGTTCATTACTCATAACTCTCTCCTAAAACGGTGTAGCAATACCCAGCTCACTGCAAAATGCCTCTATTGTCTTATCTGTTTTTTTCATACTAATTTCAAGCTCTTTTAACTCTTTTGAAACCCTATCTATATCTCCAAGCTTCTTCTCTTCCCACTCCCCACTAAACTCTTTAAATCTCAAGCTTGGTACATTTATATTTTTGCTCATCTACTTACTCTTTTGATTGTTAAAATATTATATGATATTTTTAATGTTTTCATAAATAATACTTTGTGCATTATCTGCAATTTTTGTAAATTCAATTTCTGGTTCAATTTTGCCTATTTCAACTTTATAGATGTTTTTATCAAGTTTTGTTAATGCATTATTTAACTTTTTTAAATCATCTATAGAAATAAATCTAGAATCTATAAGATTTAGTAATATATTATTGTTTTTAACAATAGCCAATGCCAAATCAAAAATATCTCTTGCTAAATTATCTTCTTTTCTCCATAATATTTTTTTAGCTATAATATCTTCTACACTTTCAACATAGATATCAAATCCTAAATTTAATATATCCGATTTTATAGGACAATTAATAATTGACTCATTTACTAAAAAATCAACTTTAATATTTGATTTTGTTCTTAATGCTAGGTGATGATTAAATCTATTAAACCTATAGTTAGTATTATCAAAAATCTTACTCTCATCTATAAACCATTTAGGATCAAGGAAGTCAAATACTTGTCTTTCGGTTATAAATATATCTATATCAAAAGATTTTCTATGATTAAAATAAAACATAGATAAAGCAGTACCACCACCAAATAGCCACCAATTATTTAAAGATACTTTTTTTTCTATCGGCTGTAATAGTTCAAAATAAACATCTTTTAAAGTATTGATTTGTAGTTCAAAGTTCTTCAAGTAACCATTCATATTCTTGTATCCGTTTTGCTTTATAACTTGATAGGTAAAACTTATATAACTTTTTAATATTTGATTTTTTAATCCTATGAAGTTCACAATATTTGATTACATCACTAAAACTTACTTCCTTAAACATAGTTATAATAGCATATTGATATTTTTTATCTATAGACGGTATTTTAAAAATATTTTCCAAATCTTTTAGTAGATAATGATTATGTTTATTGCTTATTGAGTTATTTATTGTTGCCAAAATCCACTTAGCTCTATGTTCTATTTCTCTTTCTTTTTGCAATATTTTAAAAGGTTTGATAGACTCATACTCTTCTTTATCCAAAGATAAATCATATTCTATTTGTTTCATCAAAATAAACTCTGCTTTCAATCCAAAAAATCTAGCAAACTTTTTTGCTGTATGTATTGTAAATCCTCTTTTATGTTGGTATAGTTCACTAATGGTTTTTTTACCAATATTTAAAGATTCACACAAGATATCTTGTGTGATATTGTTTGGTATGATATACTTTTGCCTAATAAAATCAATCGGTGCTATCACTTATTTATCCTATATAGATAATATTTTAATGCAATAATATTATCATATCTAGATAAGTTTGTCAAATTATTTGAAACTTTTATCAATTTTTTCTCCTAAAACGGTGTAGCGATACCCAGCTCACTGCAAAATGCCTCTATTGTCTTATCTGTCTCTTTCATACTAATTTCAAGCTCTTTTAACTCTTTTGAAACCTTATCTATATCTATAGGCTCTTCTTCTTCAAATGTATCTACATATCTTGGGATATTTAGGTTATAGTCGTTTTCTTCTATCTCTTCTAGTGTGGCTACATAAGAGTATTTATCTATTGTTTTTCTGTTTTTGTAGGTATCTATGATTTTATCTATATTTTCGGCTGTTAGGTAGTTTTGATTTTTGGCTTTTTCAAAATCATTTGATGCATCAATAAATAAAATATCCCCGCTATTAACTCTGCACTTTTTAAATACCAAAATACAAGTAGGTATAGATGTTCCATAAAATATATTTGATGGTAGCCCAATAACTGCATCAAGATAGTTTCTCTCTTTGATTAGATACTCTCTTATATGACCTTCAGCAGCTCCTCTAAATAAAACTCCATGAGGCAAGACCACAGCCATAACACCATTGTCATCTAGATGATAAATCATATGTTGTACAAAAGCAAAATCAGCTTTTGAAGAGGGTGCTAATCTTCCATATTGAGAAAATCTATCATCATTTAACAATAGTGGATTAGCACTCCATTTAGCACTAAAAGGCGGATTTGCTACAATTGCTTCAAATCTATATTCTTGATGTTGAGGGTGTTCTAGTGTGTCTTCTTGTTTTATATCAAACTTTCTATAGTGAATATCATGCATAATCATATTCATACGTGCTAGGTTATATGTAGTTCTATTTAGCTCTTGACCATAGAAGTTTGCAACATCTTCAACCTCTTTTGCAACTCGTAAAAGCAAAGAACCACTTCCACAAGTTGGATCATAAACTGATCTTAATCTACTTTTACCAACAGTTACTAGTTTTGCTAAGATTTTAGATACCTCTTGAGGGGTATAAAACTCTCCTGCTTTTTTACCAGCACCAGCAGCAAATTGTCCTATTAAATACTCATAAGCATCACCTAATACATCTCTATCATGATTTTTTAGCTCAAAGTTTACATTATCTAGATGAAATAGAACTTTTGAAATCAGCTTATTTTTTGCCTCTTCGCTTCGTCCTAGTTTGGTACTTGTTAAATCCAAATCTTCAAATAAGTGTTCAAAATCATCTTCACTATCTGTCCCCATCGTTGAAGTTTCTATATGTCTTAAAATTTGAGTCAAGTCATCTAATATAAAGTTATTGTTTTCACTATTTCCTTTTTTGGCTATGGCTGAAAATAGCTCAGTTGGTTTTAGAAAGTATCCAAGATGTTCAAGACAATCAGCTTTTAAACTCTCTAAAATCTCTTTTTCTTCATTATCATTTTCATCAAGATTTCTAAATTTGATTTCATCTTCTTTTAGAAGTTCGTTTGTAAAGTTTTCAATTTTTTCAGAAAGATATTTATAAAATATAAAACCTAAAATATAATCTCTAAACTCATCAGCATCCATCTTGCCTCTTAGTTCATTTGCTATATTCCAAAGCTGTATTTCTAAAAGCTTTTTATTTTCTTCGCCCATAGATTGATTCCCTTAGTGATTTTTATATCAAAAATCATTATATCATAACTAAAATAAAACCAATAAAACAAATTATTCTTTAACATCACCTCTAAACTACTTTTAAGAAAATATTGGATATAATCACACACTTTTTTCGGAAAAATTTTAAATCTTTCTGGATTGAGTAGTATTGATAGTCGTACTCGATTATCTTAAGAGAAGACAAATAGCACTAGCTATTTAACTCATATAACAAGAAAGGAAAAATATGCCTACAATTAACCAGCTCGTTAGAAAAGAAAGAGCAAAGGTGATCAAAAAATCAAAATCACCAGCATTAGTAAAATGTCCTCAAAGAAGAGGTGTTTGTACAAGAGTTTATACAACAACTCCAAAAAAACCAAACTCTGCACTTAGAAAAGTTGCAAAAGTTAGATTAACTTCAGGTTTTGAAGTTATTTCATATATCGGTGGAGAAGGACACAACCTTCAAGAGCACTCTATAGTACTAGTAAGAGGCGGTAGAGTAAAAGACTTACCAGGGGTTAAATACCACATCGTTAGAGGTGCCTTAGATACAGCAGGTGTAAAAGATAGAAAAGTATCAAGATCTAAATATGGTGCTAAAAAACCAAAAGCAGCAAAGAAATAAAGGATAAACAATGAGAAGAAGAAGAGCCGTAGTTAGAGAGGTTATGCCTGATCCAATCTATAACAGTAAAGTTATTACAAAGTTTATAAATACTCTTATGCTTGATGGTAAAAAATCAATAGCAGAAAAAATCCTATATGGTGCAATAGCAACACTTGATAAAAAAGGTGAGGGTAGTGGAATAGAGCTTTTTGAAAAAGCTGTAGAAAACATCAAACCACTTGTTGAAGTAAAATCAAGAAGAGTTGGTGGAGCAACTTACCAAGTTCCAGTTGAAGTTAGACCTTCTAGAAGACAAGCGTTAGCACTTAGATGGTTGGTTGATTATTCAAGAAAAAGAAATGAAAGAACTATGATAGATAGACTTGCAAATGAGCTTTATGATGCAGCAAACGAAAGAGGAGCTGCATTTAAGAAAAAAGAAGATATGCATAGAATGGCTGAAGCTAATAAAGCTTTTGCTCACTATAGATGGTAAGAAACAAAAAAAACGATTAATATTTAATCGTTTTTTGGATTTAATAAAGAGTTTATTAGATATATTAGATAATAAACTAGAAACTTTTACACTAAAGTTTCATATCTTAAAGATATAAAACTTTGAAATAGACTAAAATAAAGGTTACAAAATGGCGAGAAAAACACCCCTAAACCGTGTTAGAAATATAGGTATCGCAGCTCATATTGATGCAGGAAAGACTACAACAACAGAAAGAATCCTTTTTTATACAGGTGTATCACATAAAATAGGTGAAACACATGAAGGTACTGCTACAATGGACTGGATGGAGCAAGAGCAAGAAAGAGGTATTACTATTACTTCAGCAGCTACAACTTGTTCTTGGAGAAATAGACAAAAAGAAGAGATCCAAGTAAACGTTATAGATACTCCAGGTCACGTTGATTTTACTATTGAAGTTGAAAGATCTATGAGAGTTCTTGATGGTGCTGTATCTGTGTTTTGTTCTGTTGGTGGAGTTCAACCACAATCAGAAACTGTTTGGAGACAAGCAAATAAATATGGAGTTCCAAGAATCATCTATGTAAATAAAATGGATAGAATTGGAGCAGACTTTTTCAATGTTGCAAAACAAGTTGAAACAAGACTATTAGCTAGACCTGTTCCTCTTCAAATACCAATAGGTGCAGAAGACTCTTTTAAAGGTGTTATAGATCTTATTAGTATGAAAGCTTTTGTATGGAATGATGAGAGCATAGGTGCTATGTATGATGTTGAAGAGATACCAGCTAATCTAGTAGATCAAGCAAACGAATATAGAGAAAAGATGGTAGAAGCCGCAGCTGAACAGATAGAATCTTTGATGGAAAAATACTTAGAGGGTGAAGAGTTAAGTGAAGATGAGATAAGAGCTGGTATAAAAGCTGGTTGTTTATCTATGGCTATTACTCCTATGGTTTGTGGAACATCTTTTAAAAATAAAGGTATCCAACCACTTCTTGATGCTGTAGTTGAGTTTTTACCAGCTCCAACAGAAGTTACAAATATCAAAGGTGAAGATATGGACGGTGAGCCAATATCTGTTGAATCATCTGATGATGGTGCTTTAGCTGGACTTGCATTTAAAATTATGACTGACCCTTTTGTTGGACAATTAACATTTACTAGAATCTATAGAGGTAAACTAGAAAGTGGTACATATGTTGTAAATACTACAAAAGGTAAAAAAGAGAGAATCGGAAGAATTCTTAAAATGCACTCAAACAAAAGAGAGGAGATCAAAGAGCTTTATGCTGGTGAGATCGGTGCTATAGTTGGACTTAAATCAACAACAACTGGTGATACTCTTTGTGATGAGAAAACTCAAGTTATCCTAGAAAGAATGGATTTCCCAGATCCAGTTATCTCTGTTGCAGTTGAGCCAAAAACAAAAGCAGACCAAGAAAAAATGGGTATTGCTCTAGGTAAACTAGCAGAAGAAGATCCATCATTTAGAGTAAATACTGATGAAGAATCAGGACAAACTATTATCTCTGGTATGGGTGAACTACACTTAGAAATCTTAGTAGATAGAATGAGAAGAGAGTTTAAAGTAGAAGCAAATGTTGGAGCTCCACAAGTTGCTTATAGAGAGACTATTAGAGTTGGTGTAAACCAAGAGTACAAATATGCAAAACAATCTGGTGGTAGAGGACAATATGGACATGTTCATCTTAAAGTTGAGCCTCAAGAAGCTGGAAAAGGTTATGAGTTTGCAAATGAAATCAAAGGTGGGGTAATACCAAAAGAGTATATTCCAGCTGTTGATAAAGGTATCCAAGAAGCAATGCAAGGTGGTGTTTTAGCAGGTTTCCCTATGGTTGATGTAAAAGTTACACTATATGATGGAAGCTACCATGAAGTTGATTCATCTGAGATGGCGTTTAAACTTGCTGGATCTATTGGATTTAAAGAGGCTTGTAGAAAAGCAAGTCCTGTTATTTTAGAGCCTATTATGAAAGTTGAGATAGAAGTTCCTGAAGAGTATATGGGAGATGTTATCGGTGATGCAAACAAAAGAAGAGGACAAATCAACTCTATGGATGATAGAGCTGGTATAAAACTTGTTGCTGCAAGTGTTCCACTATCTGAAATGTTTGGTTACTCAACGGATCTTAGATCTATGTCTCAAGGTAGAGGAACATACTCTATGGTATTTGATCACTATGCTGAAGTACCTAGAAATGTTGCTGATGAGATTATCAAATCAAGAAGCTAAATAAAAGCAAGGAATTATCCTTGCTTTTATACTAATATGAATTTAGCTATTTTTGCTTCATACAATGGTTCTATCTTGGAGCCTATCTTAGAAAATATACAAAACAATACCTTAAATATCAAAATATCTCTAATCATAACAAATAATTCAAATGCTTTTGTGATACAAAAAGCCAAAAAACAGAATATTCCCTATAAGATAATCAATCAAACTCTTTTCCCCAATCAAGATCTAAATATGATTATTTTAGATGAGCTAAAAAATGCTAAGATAGATTATATTCTTTTAGCTGGATATATGAAAAAGATTGATGAGCCTTTAATTAAAGCTTATCCCAATAAAATCATCAACACCCACCCATCACTTCTTCCAAAATATGGTGGAGTAGGAATGTATGGTAGATCTGTACATGAAGCAGTTTTAAAAAATAGAGAAAAAGAGAGTGGTGTAACTGCTCATTATGTGGATTCAAAATATGATGAAGGTGTAATCATAGCACAAAAATCACTTAAAATTGATAGCCTATGGGATATAGAAAAACTTGAAAAAAGTATTAAAAATCTTGAACAAATTATGATTATAGATGTTTTGAGAGATATTAGTAAAGATGAATCTAACATTAGTTTCTGATATTATAGGAATATCATCATTTGCTATAAGTGGGTTTTTAATAGCCTACCATAAAAAGCTTGATCTTTTGGGTATTTTGATACTAGCCTCACTTACGGCTTTGGGTGGTGGTATAATAAGAGATCTTTTAGCTGATAAAACGCCATTTGCTTTTAGTAACTATTACCCTAGTATAACAGTTATAATATCTATTATTTTAGCTATTGTTTTAAATCTTCATAAACAAGAAGAGGAGCAAATCAACAGTAAGTTTTTATTTATTCTTTTTGATAGTATAGGGCTTTGTGCTTTTTCTATTACGGGAGCTTTAGTTGGTATTGAAGCAGGATTTAACCTCTTTGGGGTTGTGATTTTGGGCTTTATTACAGCTTTGGGTGGTGGTATTATAAGAGATATTTTACTAAATGAAGTACCTTTTATACTTAAAAAAGAGTTTTATGGAACTATTGCTATTTTAATCTCTTTATCTATTTTTATACTCTATGAAATAGAGTTTTTAAATACACTATCATCTTTGCTTGTTTTTGGAGTGTTTTTAACTATTAGAATAGTTGCATATAAGCAAAAGTGGCAATTACCTAGACTATAGTTGATAGTCTTTAGTTGATAGTGAATAGTGAATAGTGAATAGTTTTTGGTTTTTGGTTGTGCTAGTTCCCAAGCTTTTGCTTGGGAATGCATATATCTAGATTATTAGTTTCTATTTAAACAGTTTAGATCACTAAAAGCAGTTTCAAGTCTTGCTATTAAAGACTTTTGACCCTCTCTTATCCAAACTCTAGGATCATAATATTTTTTATTTGGCTTATCATCACCTTCTGGGTTACCTATTTGCCCTTGAAGATAATCTCTATTTTTAGCCTCATAAGCTCTTATTCCATCCCAAAAAGCCCATTGTGTATCAGTATCTATATTCATTTTGATAACACCATAACCAATAGCCTCTCTTATCTCTTCTAAGCTACTTCCACTACCACCATGAAATACAAAATCAACAGGTTTATCTTCGCTAATATTATATTGTTCTTTGATATATTTTTGTGAATTATCCAAAATCTTTGGCTCTAACTTTACATTACCAGGTTTATAAACACCATGAACATTACCAAAAGATGCTGCTATAGTGAAGTTTGGACTTATTGTACTAAGCTCTTCATAGGCATAAGCTACTTCTTTTGGTTGAGTATAAAGCAAAGCATTATCTACACTTGTATTATCTACGCCATCTTCTTCACCACCAGTAATACCTAGCTCTATTTCTAACATTTGTCCTATAGTGGACATTGTTTTAAGGTACTCTTTTGAGATAGAGATATTCTCTTCTAAGCTCTCTTCACTAAGATCTAACATATGTGATGTAAAAAGAGGTTTACCTGTTTCTTTATAGTGTATTTGACTAGCTTTTATTAGCTCATCTATCCATGGAAGAAGTTTTTTTGCTGCATGATCTGTATGTAAGATCACAGGTATTCCATAAGCTTTTGCCATAAGATGTATATGTTTTGCTCCACTTATAGCTCCAACTACAGCTGCTTTTTTGCTATCTAATCCTTTTCCAGCAAAAAAGGAAGCTCCACCGTTGCTAAATTGTAGTATTACAGGTGAGTTTACTTTTGCAGCAGCTTCAAGTACACCATTGACTGAATCAGTCCCTACAACATTGACCGCTGGTATTGCAAAGTTATTCTCTTTTGCATAGGCAAAAAGCTTTTTTGCTTCATTTGCATCTAAAACACCGCTATTTACAAACTCTAATACACCCATATTAACTCCTATTTATTTAATATCGATTTTTGCTTTTTTTCGTAATTCTGAAGCGACTTTTGAGATCTCATTTCTAAATTTTTCTTCTAAGATTATCTGTTTAACATTTTCTTTTACTTCTGCTAAAGGAACAGTTCTTGACTCTTTAGAGTCATTTAACATAATTATATGGTAACCAAATTGTGATTTTACAGGAGTTTTTGTATATTCATCTTTTTTAAGTGATGATGCTGCTGCACCAAACTCTGGAACCATTTGATTTTGATAAAACCATCCAAGCTCTCCGCCTTTTTTACCAGTACCTGGGTCTATTGATTTAGCAATAGCTAACTCACTAAATTTTGCTTTTTTATCTTTTGCACCATCAAGTTCTTTGATCAAAGCTTTTGCTTCATCTTCGCTACCAACTAAGATATGATTTGCATTTAACTCTTTTGGTACTACAAACTGCTCTGGATTGTTTTTGTGAAAATCACTTATTTCTTGATCACTTACTTGTAAAGTAGCAAATTTTTCTTGCATCCAAATCTCTAAAGATAGATCTTCTTCAACTTTTTTCATAGCATCTATATATTGTTGGTTTTTTTTCACACCACTTTTGATAGCCTCTTTTGCTAACAGTTTTTTCTCTATTGCTTGAGAGATTACAGTGTTTTGTTGATCTTTTGGAAGTTGATCAAATTTAACTTGTGGGTTTCTTATAATCATAGCTATATCATCAGCAGTGATGGCATCTCCATCAACAGTAGCATATGTTTGTGCATTTGATATGCTAAAAGCTAAAGCAAGTATTGAAATTGCTGTTAAAAATTTTAATTTCATCGATAATCCTTTGGTTTTTTTGTGAGTGTAATTATACCAAAAAATAGTTAAACTACACAAAAAACCAATAAAATGGGTAAAATTCTTAAAAATACTTTAAATTTTAAAAAATTTATGATACAATTGCGCCAAAATTAATCTTTACTTAAGGAAAATTAATGAGGATATTGATCGTAGAAGATGAGATTACACTAAATAGGACATTACAAGAGGGCTTACAAGATTTTGGATATCAAGTAGATACAGCAGAAAACTATAAAGATGCTGAATATTTTGTAGAAATAAGAAATTATGACTTAGTATTGACTGATTGGATGTTGCCAGATGGTGATGGAATAGATCTAGCAAAAGTTATTAAAGGCAAAAGTGCTAGAACTTCAGTAGTTATACTATCAGCTAGAGATGATAAAGAGAGTGAAATAACAGCACTTAGAGCTGGAGCTGATGATTATATTAAAAAACCATTTGATTTTGATATTTTACTAGCTAGAATAGAGGCTAGACTTAGATTTGGTGGTACAAATGTAATAGAAATAGAAGATTTAGTAATCAATCCAGATGAAGAGAAAATAATCTATCAAGGTGAAGAGATAGAGCTAAAAGGTAAACCTTTTGAAGTTTTAACTCATCTAGCAAGACATAGAGATCAGATTGTTTCAAAAGAGCAGCTTTTAGATGCTATCTGGGAAGAACCAGAGCTAGTAACTCCAAATGTTATAGAAGTTGCTATCAACCAAATAAGACAAAAAATGGATAAACCACTAAATATAGCTACTATTGAGACTATAAGAAGAAGAGGATATAGATTTTGTTATCCAAATATAGATACTGATGATTTAGATGAAGATATCTAACGATAGATGAATACAAAAAGCATTTATAAAGAGTTTTATACCAAACTTATAATTGCTACTACTTTTTTTATAGTTATTCTCTCTTTTATCTTTTATGGTTTTACTAGAGCTACAATATATGATGAGATAAAAGATGAGATGATAAAAGATGCCCAACTTATTTATCAAATCTCATATGATACAAGAACAACAAAAGCAGATTTTAAAGTAATCACAGCAAATAATGTATATGTTGATTTGGTTCAACTACAAAATGTTCATGGGATTAGATTTATTGAATACAAAAAAGGTGAAGAGAATTTTGTAGAGCTTTTATACCCTTTTAATCTAGCTGATCACTCTTTTTTAAAAATTGTTAAAAACACTACATCTCAAGAAAAAATGTTAGGTAAAATTTCAAATAATTTAATATTTTTGATTGTTGGTGGGACTATACTTATCATACTATATGCTTTAGCACTATCTAAAACACTATTGGTTCCTATTTTACAATTAACAAAAAAACTATCTAAAATGAATGAAAATTTTTTAGAAGAGATTAATCTTAAATATCTACCTATAGAGTTTCATCCATTGGCTGATTCTATCAATGGATTAACAAATAGAATTAAAACTTTTGTCAAATACCAAAAAGAGCTATTTATAGGATCAGCTCATGAGCTAAAAACACCATTAGCAGTTATGAAGCTTAAAAATGAAGTAACACTTCTTAAAAAAAGAGATATACAAAGCTATGAAGATGTACTAAGGCTTAATAATAGCTCTATAGATGATATGAATAAGATGATAACATATTTTTTAGATATTGGAAGACAAGAAGGGGCTCAGTTTGAAAAACCTATAGAGATAGATATGATAGGTTTTATAGAAAACAAACTTAAAGATTATAGACTTTTAACAGTAGAAAAAAATATAAATATAGATTTTAATACAAATACAAATAGTTTTAATACCATAATTCAGCCTACACTAGTAGTGCAGATAATCCAAAATTTTATACAAAATGCTATTAAGTTTTCTCCAATTAATAGTACTATTAAAGTAGAAGCAAATAAAGAAAGTGATAAGCTAACTATCAATGTAATAGATGAAGGTGAAGGAGTAGATGAGAGTATAGACTTTTTTGCACCATTTAAAAGAGTAGGCAATCAAGCAGGAGCTGGGCTTGGACTGTTTTTGGCAAAGAGTGCTGCTGATGCTTTGGGAGCTAAGATATCTTTAGTAAATAGGAAAGATGGTATAAAAGGAACAGTAGCTACTATAGTGTTTTTAAGCAATCCAAACTGTAATGTATCTAATAAATAGTTCAAATTAAAATCTCTTGTTCAGTACTTTATAAATCAAAATAAGTTAAAATGCTATTTATGAAAATAGATGACTTAAAAGATGGAAATATCTCATTTAGACAAATGGGTTTCAAAAACTTTGCAGAGGATTTTGATGTACTTATTAAAAGTGGACAACATCCAGAGGTGCTTTTTATAGGCTGTAGTGATAGTAGAGTAGTTCCTGATTTGATAGTTGATAGTAAACCAGGGGATATGTTTATCCTTCGTAATGTAGGTAACTTTGTAGCACCATATAAAGCAGATAATGATTTCCATGGAAGTGCAGCAGCTATAGAGTATGCTGTAAGTATTTTGGAAGTAAAACATATTATAGTATGTGGACACTCTCATTGTGGAGCTTGTCATGCCTTATATAGTGATCTTAGGCAAGAAGAGGGGCTTATACATATAAATAAGTGGCTAGAACTTGGATATAAAGCAAAAGAGTATGTTATAAAAGAGTATGGCGATAAGTTGCCTTTAAGTGAGCTTTATAAAAAAACAGAAAAAACCTCTATAGTCTATCAGTTACAAAATCTTTTAACATATCCAGAGGTCAAAAGAAAAGTCAAAGAGGGTATTCTTACTATTCATGGATGGTATTATAAAATAGAAGATGGTACTATCGAAGAGTATGATCAAAATACACATAGATTTCAATTATTGGGATAAAATATGATACAAACAAGAAAGCTTCCTAGAAAAACTATTATAGTTATAAGTATAATGATAGCAATAGGGATCTCTTATTTTTTACTAAATGTAATGGCAAAACTAGAACATGTAGAAAAAGCATTAGATGAGATGGGTGTTGAATATACTAACTTAAAGGTATTTACAACTGCTGGTGTGAAACACAATGAAAGTGATCAAAATGGATACCAATATACTATTAGATATTATGATACTTCTAAACAAGAGCTTTGTAAGGGATTTTTGATTATTTTAAATAATGGCGAAAAAATCAATGATGTAGAGTGTAAAAAAGAGGACTGATATATAATGATAATTGAAAAACTAAATAAGCAAGAGAGATTGGATTTTGATGAGGCTTTGAGTCTTTATGATATGGATTTACTTACTTTAGGGGAGTATGCCAACAAACTAAGAGAGCAAAGATTTGGTAAAAAAACATATTACAATATCAATAGACATATAAACCCAACAAATATATGTAAAGATGTTTGTCAATTTTGTGCCTATAGTGCAAGTAGAAAAAACCCTTACCAATACACAATGTCACACGAAGAGATACTAGATGATGTAAGTAAATCAGTACAAAATGGCATAGATGAGGTGCATATAGTATCTGCACACAATCCTCATACAGGCTTAGAATGGTATTTAGAGATTTTTCAAAAGATTAAACAAAAATTCCCTCATCTACATATAAAAGCACTAACAGCAGCTGAGATTAACTTTTTAAGTACGCAGTACAATAAAAGCTATGAAGAGATAATAGATCTTATGTGTCAGTATGGAGTTGATTCTATGCCAGGTGGTGGGGCTGAGATATTTGATGAAGAGGTAAGAAAAAGAATTTGTGGGGGTAAAGTCAAAAGTGATGAATGGCTACAAATCCACAAACTTTGGCATCAAAAGGGTAAAAAATCCAATGCTACTATGCTTTTTGGACATATAGAATCACGAGCAAATAGAATAGATCATATGCTAAGGTTAAGAGATTTACAAGATATTACAGGTGGCTTTAATGCTTTTATTCCTTTGGTGTATCAAACACAAAACAACTACCTTAAAGTAAAAGAGCCACTAACTGCTCAAGAGATACTAAAAACCATGGCAATAAGTAGAATAGTTTTGGACAATATACCAAGTATCAAAGCTTATTGGGTAACTTCAACTATGAAGTTAGCTTTGGTAGCTCAAGAGTTTGGAGCAAATGATCTTGATGGTACTATAGAAAAAGAGTCTATTCAAAGTGCAGCAGGAGCCAATAGTAAAAATGGTATGCCTCAAAAAGAGTTTGTAGAGCTTATACAAAATAGTGGCTTTGAAGCTGTAAGAAGAGATAGCTTGTATAATGAGATAGGATAGTATTATTGTAGAGTAAGTAGATAGCTTTTAGTCAATAGTCGATAGTTTTTTTGGGGTGCATACCAAAAAACTTTACTTATACTATAAATTATCAGCTATTATACACATGCCAAGGAAGTTTTATACTTCCCAGCTTTTATGAGAGTTTATTTTATTAGAAATTTCCTCTTTTTTGATATAATCAGCTCCCATAGAGATAATAAACTTAGAAGCTTCTTCTAGTGTTAAAGAGGTAGAAATAACAAATTTTCTTTGAACTATTACAGTATATCCACTTGTAGGGTTTGGTGAAGTTGGTACAAAAAGTACTAAAGTTCCGCCATGTTCGTTGAGTACATAAGCAGGACACCAAAGGTTATCTTTTGGATATTCTACTAAAACTACCTCTTTTCTAGCTCCATCTTTGTTTTGTATAAACATATCTGTGATTTTTTTGGAGATAGAATATATTGTTTTTACTGCTGGGATCTTTTCTATAGCATACTCTATCCACGAAAGTATAAAAAATCTTCCTGTTTTTTCCATAAAATAACCAAGGGTTATTAAAAAAAGTAAAGCAAAAATAATAATCAAAGCACTATATAAAGAGCTATTTGTATATTTTGATAAAAAATCAAAAAAAGAAAAACTAAGATTTTGTACCCAAAAAACTACCTGAATAACAATAAATAAAGGTACAATAGAAAGAGTACCAATCAATAAAAATCTACCTAAGCTTTGCATCATATCATATCCTAAAACTATATTTTATAAAGATTTGGCTATTATATCATAAAATATTATAAAATATATTGTACAAATAGAGTTAAGGACAAAAATGAGGATTTTATCAGGTATCCAGCCATCTGGAACATTACATATAGGTAACTACTTTGGGATGATCAAAAAGATGATAGACTCTCAAGATGATGGGGAGCTTTATGCTTTTATTGCTTCATATCATGCTTTAACATCAGTTAAAGATAGTGAGGCTTTGAAAAAAAATATCTTTGAAGCTAGTGTTGATTTTTTGAGTTTGGGACTAGATCCAAACAAATCAACTTTTTGGGTACAAAGTGATGTAAGTGAGGTTTTAGAGCTTTATTGGATATTATCAAACCACACTGGTATGGGGCTTTTGGAAAGGGCTCATAGCTATAAAGATAAAGTTGCCAAAGGAATTGTAGCAAATCATGGGCTTTTTTCTTATCCTGTGCTTATGGCGGCTGATATTTTGATATATGATAGTGATGTAGTACCTGTAGGTAAAGATCAAGTTCAACATATTGAGATTACAAGAGATATAGCAACAAGCTTTAACACCACATATAAAAAAGAGATTTTTAAGCTTCCTATAGCAAAGGTAGATGATGAAGTCTCCACTGTAGCTGGAACTGATGGAGCTAAGATGAGTAAAAGCTATGGTAATACTATAGATTTCTTTGCTACACCAAAACAGCTTAAAAAACAAGTTATGGGTATAGTTACAGACTCTACTCCACTAGAAGAGCCAAAAGAGTATAAAGATTGTAATATTTATGCTTTAAGTAAGCTTTTTATGAGCCAAGAGGAACTAGAGCTTTTAAGAGATAAGTATGCTACACCAAATATGGGTTATGGACACTTTAAATTAGATCTTTTAGAGGCTATTACTAGATATTTTGAGCCTTTTAGAGAAAAAAGAGAATATTATATACAAAATCCAGATATTGTAAGAGATATATTAAGCGATGGTGCTAAAAAAGCAAGGCTTAAAGCTAGAACAAAAATAGATGAGATTAGAGAGTTAGTAGGACTCTAGTCATAAAAAAAGAGTTTATATGAAAGTATTTTTTAAAGTATGGTTTCCTATTATTGTGCTTGTTATTGCTGCATTTTATACAACAAGTAGGTTTATAGAGCCTCCTGTTGATAAAAAGCTTGTAATAGCCACTAGCCATAACAAAGGACAATACCACAAATATGCTCTTATGTATAAGTCTTTACTAGAAGAAGAGGGAGTCAAAGTTGAGATTATTAACACTGCTGGAAGTGAAGAAAATCTTAAACTCCTACTAGATAAAAAGGTTGATATTGCTTTTATTCAAAATGGGATTAATCACAATGGCAATAAAGATCTTTTATATACTTTAGGCAATGTTTTTTATGAACCTTTGTGGTTGTTTTATAAAAGTGATATAAACTTAGATTATGAGGTTGATTTTAAGGGTAAAAGACTCTCTTTGGGAATTGAAGGAAGTGGAGTTAAGTTTGTTAGTAGTGTGGTCTTAAGCCTCAATGGTGTAGATGAAACAAATAGTGAGTTTGTATATCTTCCTATAAATAAATCCAAAAAAATGTTAGAAAATGGTGAAATTGATGGGCTTTTTTTTATAGGCGATGGTAACTCTTTTATAGTTCAAAGCCTTTTAAATAATCCTGAGATTAAACTCTTTTCTTTTACAAGATCCAAAGCATATGCCAAAAATCTTCCTTTTTTAAAGTCTTTGACTCTATATGAGGGTAGTCTTGATATGTACTCAAATATCCCATCATATGATATAGCATTGCTAGGCTCTACAGCTAGTTTGGTAGCTCATGAAGATGTTAAAAGTGAGCTTATAAGACTCTTTGTTAAGCAAATGAATAAGGTTCACTATGAGGGTGGATTTTTTGAAGAGATAGGTGAGTTTCCAAATATCGTAAATACTCAGCTTCAAGTTCATGAAGATGCTTATAGATACTTTACCTATGGTGATACATGGCTTGAAAAGATATTTCCTTATTGGGTAGCTTCAAACCTTGATAGACTTAAAATCTTACTTATTCCACTGCTTACACTACTTTTGCCACTTTTTAAGGGTGTAATGCCACTTTATGTATGGACTGTAAGATCTAAAATCTATAGATGGTATGATAAGATAAACAAACTTGATGAGAAGATAAATACAAGCACTAAAGAAGAAAGATCTATGATAAATCAAGAGTTAGAAAAGCTAAAACTAGAGATACAAAACCATACAAAGGTTCCTTTAGCTTATATGGGAGAGTATTATAATCTTTTATTACATATAGATTTAGTTAAAAAAAAGCTTAGCTAAAGAGTCTTTTTTATAAACTCAAATGTTTGAAGTATAGCTTTTGCATCTTTGCCTAAAAATCTATGTAGTTTAGCTAAAATCCAATGTATAAATGTATATTTTGTACTCTCAATTTGGATACTATTTAGGATATTTTTATCTAGATTTTTGATATAGTTTTGAAGAGCTATATCTACTAACTCTTTATGCTCTACCTTTCTATAAATAGAGTGTATATAAATAAGTGCATCTCTAATAATAGCTTGATTTGTATCTAAAATACCCTCAAGATTCTCTTCAAAATCCAAAAAGTAAATTTTACTATCACTATATGTGATATCTCTAAGAGCAGGGCGGGAGTGATATATACCAAGATTGTGCATAGATGCTAGTTGTAATGAAAGAAGTTTTAGGATATGTTTTTTTTCTTCGCTACTTATATTATCTTGATATAATAATAAACTAAGTGGAGTTCCACAATCACTAAGAGCCAAAAAATCATCACTTTGCAATAAAACTTCTGGTACATTGATACCTTGAGACTTAAGATAGATTAGTTTTTTTGCTTCATTATGTAAAGATTTTTTTGGATTTGTTACTACTGTTGGAGCTAAAAGTGGGTTTTTACTAAGCCAAAAAAACAGATTTAACACTTTGTGCCAAATATTTTTTTCACCATAATCAGGTAGTTTAATCCAAATCTTTTGATTTTGAAAATAGGTACTAAAAGCTCTTTGTTCTTTATGGTTTACTAAAAGCTTATATATATGTTCTTGTAATGTCATACCTTATGATATCATTTGTTTACTAATTCTAAGATAAGTTTTATATGCCTTTGTGATATTATAAGCCATTAAAGCAAAAGAGACAATAAGAGTAAAAGCTAAAAGCTTGATACTAAATATAGAGACTATTAAAGCAAAAATATGTACTATAAAATGGGCTTTAATATATTTTTCTTCAATGAACTCTTTGATTGTTGGTATATCAAAAAGTCCTTTTGAGCTTAGATGAAACCAACAAAGAAACGGAACTATTTTATATAAAAGCCCAAAAATATATGAACTAGCACAACCTAGTCCAAAAAGAGTAAAAAATAGCTCTTTTTTAATACCAATAAAATTTTGAGCTATAAGTAAACAAGCTCCAATAAATCCCAAAATAAGTCCAGTATTTATAAAATAGATGCTATAGTCTTTGAGTTTTCTTTTTCTATTTCTTAGTCTTCTAAAAGTAATAGAATAAAATGCCATCAAAGGTAATGCAAATAAAGCCCCAAAAAGCTCTTTTGATGTAGTAAAACCAAATAATTCTAAAACAATATATAGTAAAACCAAAGATGAAATAAGAGGTAAAATAAAGTATCTACAATAGTTAGGGTACTCTTTGGCAACCCAAAACATAGGGATAATCTTAAAGCTTATACCCATTACCAATATAAAAATAGCTCCAAAAAATATAGTATTTAAGTGAGTAGTATATGCTATATTAAAAGATGTTATTCCATAATATCCCAAAAGCAATCCAATACCAAAAACTATCCCAAAAGCAAAAAAGAGCAGGGCAATAGCCATAGAGATAGAAGTAGCATCATATTTGATAGAGGAGCTAAAAAGACTATATAAAAAATCAACTATAAAAGTTAAAAATCCTATCAATAATAGTAAAGTACTAATTTTTATTAATATAGTATTTGTAAAAAAATAACTTAAATAAAAAAAGAGTAATCCAAAAAATAAAGAAAAATAGACTATACGAAAAGTTGGTATTAAAAACTTTACTCCAACACCTATCATAACAGGGAACATTTGAAACAATGCACCTATCATAACAAAAGAAAAAAATCCAATAGTTAATAAATGAAAAAATATATAATTATAATCAAATAATAAAATATTCAAGCTTCCAAATAAGCCAAAAATAGCAGCAGTAATAAAAAAACTAAATACCACCTTTATAGGTGGTGCTTGATCTAGACTCAATCCACTAAACACTAACTATCCTTTATAGATATATAAAATATACTCATCACTATCTTTTTCTTCTATATAAGAAAAACCATTTTTATTTAAATAATCAAGTAATAACATAGGTTTTATACGATGAATAAATTTAATATAATTACTATCATCTAATAGTGGGAGTTTTTGCATAGCTTTTTGCAAAGGTATGGGAGCTTCTTCCTCTTTGACATCAAGTAAGATTTGGACTTTGTTTTTTAGTAAATCTTGCATATTATCTAGCCTTAAACCAAATAGATTTGGTTTAAGAGACTTGTTTCATCTTTTCGATAATATCTTGTGAATTTAGTGCATCATCAGCAAGATTGTACATAATCTGCTCTTCTTTCATATTGTGTTGTTGCATAATAAAAAGTAGATTTTCACATAGTCCTAAGGCTCTGTTTTTATCACCACTATTAATAGCATCTTTGATTTGATCCATGGTTACTCTCATTTGATCATGTTCTGCTACCATTATATGTGTAGGATTACATCCACCACCACTAAAAGAGTTAAACTCACTAAACATAACATTCTCTTCTTGCCTAAAATGCTTTAACATATCATTTTGAAAGTTCTCAAAAATAAGCTTACTTGCTTCAGAGTTACCACTATCTATAGCACTTTCTAGTTCTGCAAAAATATCATCACACCTTCTATGTTCACTTGTCATATATTGATTTATAGTCATCAACACCCCTTTGTTTTTGCCATATTTTATAGTTTTTTAGATACAAAGTCATTGATTTATATCAACGACTTTAGTTTAGGCAAATCCACATTATAAGCCTCATCTATAATCTCTTGATCTTTTAGTTTTTTTAGAGTTCTTGAAAATGTTTCTGGAGTGATATTGAGATTTTGAGCTAAAAGTGAGTGTTTTGAGGTTTTTAGTATCTCTGGGTTATCTGATAAAAAGTTGATTACTTTTTGGGTTGAGTCATATAAGATATTGATATTTATGGTATGTTCTAGTGTTTTGATTTTTTTAGTTAAAGATTTTACTATCCCAAAAGCTATATTTGCATCATCTTTGATAAGTTCAAGTAGCTTATTTGCATCTATTTCTATCACTTTACAACTATTGCTTACACAAGTAGCTGTTGCTGGATATGCAATACCCTCTATAATAGCCATTTCAGCTATAAAAGAGATAGGTCTAAATGTACTTATTAGAACTTGATTATTTTTAAAATTTGATTTAGTTGCGGTTACTTCACCTTCAGTTAATATATAGAAGTTTTTAGGCATATCTGATTCATAAAATATAATATTGTCTTTTTTATACTCCTTAATTTTAATATGATTTGATATTTTATTAAAATCTTCATTACTAAAATTTGCAAAAAAGTCTATCTTCTTAATCTGTTCAAACACCACTTTCTCCTAGATTTGATTTGATAGACTATTATACCCAACTTATTCCTAAACTATACTCTGATGAAGTGTAGAGCTATGAGGAATTTGCGTAATACCGTTTTTTGCTAGATAAAATATATCATTTTTGCTATAAAAATTTGAATCATACAAATAGATATAAAGTTCATCTTGTTTTTGTAAAAAGTTCTCCTTACCAAATGTAGTATAACTAGTTGCACCTATACTAATAAGTAGATTTTGTGGATAGTTTGCCTCTTTTAGAATCATACTCATATCTTCTAATGGTCCAAAATCTTTTTGGGTATTTAGTTTATCGATTATCCAGTTTTTTAGCTTATCATAAAAGTAGTTATAGTTAATTACAGCACTATCTTCACCATAAGGGTAAACAACTCCATCTCTTTTTAGAAAAGATGCCAAATGATAGCTATCTAAGGTTCCCCCTTTTTTAAACTTATCAAGTGTTATTATTTGATCTGATATCCCTTTGGACTCTATACCCCAGTTTTTCTTTTCGCTTATCTTTTTAGCTCCCTCTTTTCTTATAGAGCAGTCATTATAAGCAGTAAAATGGCTAAATTTAAGATCTTTTACTTGCATATTTTCATCATATACTATTTGTGCTATAAGAGCCATTTCTGGTTCCATTTGTAAGTTTAGCTCTTTATCTATAGTAGGTAAATTGATCTGCTTACTTGATAGTGGAAAAATACCCAAAAAGCTATCTGTTTTTGGTATATAAAAAGGAAAAATTCCTTTTGGTTCATTTGCCTCTTTTGTTTGTATATCAACAAAATCTTTATCTTCACCAGCTTGTTCTAAATGATAAGCAAAGTTACCAGCTATCCCTAAGCCTATGAAATTATTAAGTTCTTTTATATTCATTATTACTCTCTTTTATATATTTTACGATAATTTTTAACTTTATTCATTTTATCTAAAGTATTATTAAAAAATATTATAAAATAGCTTTTTTTTCTTAAAATGCGTTATAAAGTAACATCATAGTATAATATACTATGAAAGATCTAAAAAAGCTAACACTTATTATAATAATAGTAATTTCAGTAGTTATTGCTTATTTGTTTTATAATTTAAACAATATAGAGCAAGAAAGAATAGTTATAAATGATTTAGAAAATGCTCTATTAACTATAGGTAACCTACTAGAAGAGGAGAAAAAACAGGCTTTATCCTTTGCTTTACTTTTAGTTAGTGACAAAGAGTTTATAGATGCTTTTTTACAAAACAATAGAGAACAAACGTTTGAAATTTTGCAAAAGAAACTTCTTCAACTTGAGCTTGTTCTACCAAATAAATTTAAAATCCAAGTACATGATAAAAAACTAAATAACTATATAAGAAGTTGGAGTTTTGAAGAAACAGGAGAGAGCTTAGAAGAGTTTAGAAAAGGCTTAGTAGAGGTCAAAAAGAGTAAAAAACCGCTAGTTTCTATAGAACTAGGTAAAAGATTAAATATCAAAGCTATAGTTCCTATAATAATAGATAATGAATTTTTAGGATCTATTGAGATTATAACAGAATTTGAATCTTTGGCAAATCTTTCAAGACAAAGAGGTTATGAACTTTTTGTTTTACTTGATGAACAATATCTTGATATTGCAAAAGATCTACAATACAATAAAAAAATCCAAAATTATGCTATATGCAATAGTATTGAAGAGCTTGAATATGTAAATATTTTAGAAAATATTGATATAAAAGGCTTTAGTGAGTATGGATATATTATACAAAAATATTTTTTACTTGGATATTTTACTATTTATGATCTACAAAAGAAAAAACTAGGATATATCTTAATAGTAAAAGATACAAATACTATGCTAAATCTAGAAAAAAGGGGAGGTATATGAGACTTCTTTTATTGGAAGATGATATAGTTTACAATCAAAGTATTAGTGAATATCTAGAGTCTTTGGGTTATGCGGTGGACTCTTTTGAAGATGGTTTGGAGGCTTATTATGCAATATATGATAAAACATACCATCTTTTACTACTAGATGTTAGAGTACCTACTTTAAATGGATATGAAATAGTAAAAAAACTAAAAGAAGATAACTTAGATATACCAGTGATATTTATTACATCTTTAACAGATATTAATAACTTAAGTATAGGCTATGAGTTAGGGTGTAGCGATTATATTAAAAAACCTTTTGCATTAAAAGAGTTGAAATATCGTATAGAGCAGATATTAAAACTCTATTATTTTAAAACATCACAAGATATGATATTGTTAGAAGAAGAGTATAGCTATGATATCAAAAATGAAACCTTATATGATAAATATAAAAGTGTTATTAATCTAACACATAAAGAAAAACAACTTTTATTGCTTTTGGTATTAAATATCAATAACTTTGTCTCTATGGAAAGTATTAAAGATGAGGTTTGGAATGATAGCTATATCAATGATGTTGATGTAAGAGTTTGTATTAGAAATCTTAGAAAAAAGACATCAAATGAGTTTATTTTATCCTCAAGAGGATTGGGATATAGAGTTGTTAAAAGAAAATAACTATATTGTAAAAACTACCTTTTTTTACTCCTTATTTATTTTGATATTAGTAGGAGTTCCTAGTTATTTTTATATCCAAGGAGAGTATGATAAATATAAAGCTACTCAAAAATTGGAGTTAAAAAACACTATATTAAATCTAGAAAAAAAGATATTATCTATACAGCAAGAGCAGATCTTAGAGCTTCCTATGCCATTGACATATGATTATTATATCTTTGATAAAGATAAATTTATGATTTTTGCTACAAATAAAGATGAAGATATTAGTTTTGAAAAATTTGAGTATTTTAAAAATAAAAAATTCTTTATTATTACACATCTACAAACCAATCATTTAAATGGTGAGTATTTAGTTGTCTCAAAAGAGTTCAATGATAAAGAGATAGTTTTAAAAATAGCTATTATTGTTTTGGTTTTAGTTTTATTTGTGTTTATATCACTATATTTTGTATTTAAATCTACCATAGAGCCTTTGCAAAAAGCAAATATTTATCTTGATAGATTTTTTAACGACGCTATGCATGAGCTTAGAACCCCTCTTGGTATTATAAGTATAAATTTAGAGATTTTAGAAGAAAAGCTAGGCAAAACCAAAGAGATTCAAAGAGCTTTACATGGTATCAAGGGACTTAACTCCATATATGAAGATATAGAGTATCTTATCAAGCGTAAAAGTGTAGAGTATCGAAAAGAAAAAGTTAATTTTTCGCATTTTTTACATAAAAGAGTAGAGTTTTTTGAAGATTTAGCAAGTATTAAAGATATAGAATTTATCTTATATATACAAGAAAATATTTATATAGATTTTAATAAAACAGAATTACAAAGGATAGTTGATAATAATCTATCAAATGCTATAAAATATTCTAAAAAATCATCTAAAATAGTAGTTACTCTATCTCAAAAAGAGGATAAAATTACTTTTAGTGTAGAAGATTTTGGAATAGGAATCAAAGATAAAAAAGCTATTTTCAAACGATATATCAAAGAAGATGATATAAAAGGGGGCTTTGGTATAGGACTTAGCATAGTAAAGGCAATTTGTGATAAAAATAGTGTAGTTATTGATATTGATAGCACGTTAGCTAAAGGTAGTATATTTACCTATATATTCAAAGCTTAAATATTTCTTAAAAAGCACCTTTTAAAAATTACTTTCATTTTACTTTATATTTATATAATTCTTCATATCATTTAAGGAGAGTCATATGAGAAAGATTATAACAATCTCAACAGTAGCAGCATTTTGCCTTGGATCTTTGTTTGCTATGGATATGGGAGAGCTAAATAAAAGGGCTGATAAAGGTTTCAAACCACAAGCAGTTATTACAGATTGGGAAGCACCAGATTTTGAAGCAATACCAGATAATCTTTTTGGAGAGTATGTAAAATATGGTAAAGAGTTAGTTGAACACACATACAAATATATAGGGCCTGAAGTGGCTGATAAAAAGATGAGATATGCAGGTAATAATCTATCCTGTTCTAGTTGCCATCAAGAAGCAGGAACCAAAAAATGGTCAGCTCCATTTATGACAAGTACCATAACTTTTCCTCAATATAGAAATCGTGATGGTAGTATAGGTTCTATAGAAGAGAGAATCAATGGCTGTATGGGAAGAAGTATGAACGGTAAAGAGTTACCAGAAAATGGTAGAGAAATGAGAGCAATCGTTACATATATGCATTGGTTAAGCCAAGGTATCCCTGTAGGAGCAAAAGTTAGTGGAGCGGAGTTTCCTCAAGTAGATAGAAAGATGGTTATGTCTAGAGCAGCCGATCCAAAAGCAGGAGCAAAAGTCTATACAGAGCATTGTGCAGTATGTCATGGAGACAATGGCGAAGGACAAAAAAACGAAGGCTTAGCAAATGGATATCTATACCCACCACTATGGGGGGATGATAGCTATAACACTGGTGCTGGTATGTATAGAGTTATTAGAGCAGCTGATTGGATAGTTGCAAATATGCCTTTGGGTGCTAGTCATGAAAATAGAATTTTAACAGATGATGAAGCATATGATGTAGCAGCTTATATCAATGACTATGATAAAAAACGTCCTATCAAAAAAGGTAGAGAAAATGATTTCCCTGATGTAAAAGTCAAAGTTCCAGATAGTGATATTGGACCATATTTAGATGATAAATCAACAACACAACATAAATTTGGACCATATAAAGGTATTATAATACCAGCAAAAAAATAGTTGTAACTAAATTCCTCCTAAATCATCCCACACTAAAGTGTGGGAGTTTTGCTTTATATATTTAAGATTATAAGTTTGACTCTTGACTAAAGTCAAAGTTTAAATACTCTCTTTTAGATACCATTTCACATCTAACAAAATATAAATAATAATATAAAATGTTATACAAATATAGCTTAAATACAAAAGAGTATTTTAAGAGATGTTTTGATATTATCAATATCTAAAAAGTAAAAAATAATTATTGTTCAAAGGATCTAAATCATGCACTTTATATACAAAAGAGATGGAAGTAAAGAAGAATTTAAGCCATATAAGATAGAAGACGCTATCATAAAAGGATTTAAAAGTGTAGGTATAGTGTATGATAAAATAATTTTTGAGCAAGTATTAAAAGAGATAGGTAGAAATGATCTTCAAACAGTTGAAGAGATACAAGATCTAATAGAAAAAAAACTTTTTGAAGCAAAATACTTTAAAGTTGCAAAATCTTTTATAACTTATAGATTTTTACATAAAATGCAAAGAGAGCATATCTTAGGTTTAAATGAAGATACTACATATGTAAACTCCACTTCATCTATAGAAGAGTATATAGATAAGGCTGATTGGAGAATCAATGCCAACGCAAATACAGGATATTCTAATGCTGGACTTGTAAATAACCTAGCAGGTAAACTTATAGCAAACTATTGGTTGGATAAAATATATACTAAAACTGAAGGGTATGCACATAGAAATGGTGATATTCATATACATGACCTTGATTGTCTTACTGGATATTGTGCAGGGTGGAGCCTTAGAGCTTTACTTGATGAGGGATTTAATGGTGTAAGAGGTAGGGTTGAATCAAAAGCACCAAGTCATTTTAGAGAAGCTCTTGGGCAAATGGCAAACTTTTTGGGTATTTTACAAAGTGAATGGGCTGGAGCTCAAGCTTTTAGCTCTTTTGATACATATTTAGCACCCTATGTCTTTAAAGATAAGTTAGATTTTGTAGAGATCAAAAAAGCTATTAGAAGCTTTGTTTATAACTTAAATGTTCCAGCTCGTTGGGGACAATCACCTTTTACAAATATTACTATAGATTGGACAGTGCCAAGTGACCTAAAAGATCAAATTCCTACCAAAAACCAGATTCATCTTTTTAGTGATATAGATGATATGGAGCTTATAGCCCTAGCACATCAAAGAGGAGTAAATAAGCTCATAGATCTAACATATAAAGATTTTCAAAAAGAGATGAACCAAATCAACCGTGCTTATTATGAGGTGATGACTGAAGGTGATAAAACAGGGCAACCCTTTACTTTTCCTATTCCAACTGTAAATATAACAGAAGAATTTGATTGGTATGGGGAAAACACAGATGTTTTATTTGAAAATAGTGCCAAAGTAGGTTCAAGTTATTTTCAAAACTTTATAGGAAGCCAATATATAAGAGATGAAAATGGTTTACTAGTAGAAAACCCACAAGCTTATAAACCAGGGCATGTAAGAAGTATGTGTTGTAGGCTACAACTTGACTTAAGAGAGCTACTAAAAAGGGGTGGTGGACTTTTTGGAAGTGCAGAGATGACAGGAAGTATAGGGGTAGTTACCATAAATATGGCAAGATTAGGATATCTATATAAAGGTAACAAAAAAGCACTTTTCCAAAGAGTAAAAGAGCTTTGTGATATAGCAAGATCAACCCTAGAGAAAAAAAGAGTATTTATAAATGAGATGTTTGATAGAGGACTTTATCCATATACTAAAAGATATCTAAGAAACTTCAACAATCACTTTGCTACTATAGGAGTAAATGGTTTAAATGAGATGATTAGAAACTTTACTTTAGATAAACATGATATCTCTACTGAGTATGGCAAAAGCTTCTCTTTAGAACTACTTGATCTAATACGTGAGCTTATGACACAATATCAAGAAGAAACAGGCAATCTATACAACCTAGAAGCAACACCAGCAGAAGGAACTACATATAGATTTGCAAAAGAAGATATCAAAAGATACCCAGATATCTTACAAGCTGGAAGTGGAGAAAATATCTATTATACTAACTCATCTCAGTTACAAGTTGATTTTACGGCTGATCCTTTTGAAGCACTATTACATCAAGATGATTTACAGTGCAAATATACAGGTGGAACGGTACTTCACCTATATATGAATGAAAAGCTAGAAAGTGGTGATAGTTGTAGGGAGTTTTTAAAAAGTGTAATTACAAACTTTAGGCTTCCTTATGTGACTATCACACCACTATTTAGTGTATGCCCTATACATGGCTACTTAAGTGGTGAGCATGAGTATTGCCCTAAATGTGATGAGATGATATTAGAAGATGGTAAATAATAAGAACCATCACAACAAAAGGAGAAACAATGAGTAAAAATGAAATCTTAGAACAAAATCAAAACAAAAGAACAAAATGTATGGTATATACTAGAGTAATGGGATACCATAGACCAGTAGAGAGTTTTAATATAGGTAAAATAGGTGAACACAAACAAAGAATCTATTTCAAAGAAAAAACCTCTTTATAATATTACACCTTTTTCACTGCTTGATTATCCAAACAAAACATCATGTATAGTTTGGTTTAGTGGCTGTGGGATGAGGTGTGAGTTTTGTTATAACATAGAGATAGTAGAAAATAGCGGTAATTATAGCTATTTAGATGCTATAGAGTTTCTAAAAAGCAGAAAGGGGCTCTTACAAGGAGTTGTATTATGTGGTGGTGAGCCTCTTTTTGCCTATGATAAAGATATGCTTTTTTTTATCAAAGAGATTAAAAATATGGGTTTTTTAATCAAACTTGATACAAATGGAGTAGCATACGAAGCACTAAAAAAACTATTAGAGCTTAAACTTATAGATTATGTTGCACTTGATTTTAAAGCCCCGCAAGAAAAGTTTGAGTTTGTTACTAAAAATAGCCTAAAAAACTATAATCTATTTTTAAAATCACTAAAACTTTTGATTGACTCAAAGTTAGAGTTTGAAGTAAGAACCACCTATCATCCAGAGCTTTTAAGTATTGAAGATTTAAGAAAGATTATCTTAACACTAGAAGAGTTAGGATATAATCAAAGCTACTATATACAAAGTTTCTTAGATTCTAAAGAGAACTTTGGATCTTTACAAAAAGTAAAAAACCCAAGACTTAGCGAGTTTTTAATATCAAATAACTTTAAAATAATCTATAGAAATTTTTAAAATCATAAAAAAAAGAAATATATATTATAGGAATAACTTATATACTTAAATTTTACTTAATTTTTAAAGGAAAATTTTTTTCCATTAAATCTTTTTATTTTTTTTGTATATAATTCCAACATCAAAAGCAAATTTTGAAAAAGGAGACACAATGGCGTGTGATACAGGCGTAAAAGCTAGAGAAGAAAAAACAGTAAACAATGAAAACAATGAAGTAGAAATTAAAAAGGAGAAAAGAATGAGTTCAACAATGGTTTTAAGACAAATGCCAGAATTTAAAATGGATGCATACAATGCAGCAACAGGTCACTATACAACAGTATCAAGTGAAGATTACAAAGGTAAATGGACAGTAGTTTGTTTTTACCCAGCAGACTTTACATTTGTATGTCCAACAGAAATAGCAGCTATGAATGCAAAATATGATGAGTTCGCTGAACTTGGTGTTGAGATTTTACCAATATCAACAGATACAAAATTCTCTCACAAAAGATTTGTAGAGACTGAGCCAATCTTAAAAGGTTTAAAACTTACAATAGGTTCAGATTCAACTCAAGCAGTATCAGAAGCATTTGGTGTTCTTATAGAAGAAGCGGGTGTTGCACTTAGAGGAAGATTTTTATTCAATCCAGAAGGTGTTTGTGTAGCTCAAGAAGTTCAAGCAGATAGCGTTGGTAGAAATGTAAATGAATTTTTAAGACAAGTAAGAGCTTGGCAACATGCTACAAAAACTGGTGAAGTTTGTCCAGCAGGATGGAGACCAGGTAAAAAAACACTTCCAGTAAATACTGATGTAGAGCAAATGACTGGTAGAGTTGGTGATTATATTACAATTGAAGAGATTTTATCATAATCTACATTATCTAAGCTATGGGGTTACCTTGTAACCCCATCTTTTAAAATTATATTCCCTAGCTATTATAAGACTTCCTACTAAATAGATCTGAAAACTGTGGTTTTTTTATTCTCTCTCCTCTAAAGAAGACCACAGTTTTGAGATTTATGTAAAAAATTGAAAATTTATATAAAATTTGATTTAAGTCAAAGAAAAGATTTTATTTTTCTGATAATATTCTATCTAGTAACCAGCAAAAGTACAAATAAGATATAAGTAACAAATTTGATTTGACTTTTTATAACACCTCACAACAAGCAACAACACCTCCTTTGTGCTAAAAAAAGAAGACACTGCTGCTGGTTACGAATAATAAGTTTAGGATAAGTCCTCTTATAACAGCTCAATACAATTTTATCCTACTTATCTTTAAATTGACATAAATCAATGATAAAAATTTCATTTTCTTATACAATTTTTCAAAAAAGGATTGTTTATGAGCAATAATATAGAATTTTTCAATCAAGTACAAACTATTACAATGTATGAACCTCTTGGTGAGTTTTTGGGAAGTAGTGCTATTCAAGAGTTTAGATATAGTGATGTAGTTAAACTTAGTGGACACTCATGCCCTACAGTTGCAGGAGCTTATCTTATGACACTATATGGACTAAAAGCTTTATATAGTGAAGATGAGCCTATCGTAAGAGGTAATATCAAAGTTGAAATCAAAGGTGCAAAAGGTGATGGTGTAATAGGTGTTATTGCAAATGTAGCATCTTTTATTACAGGAGCTAAAGAAAATGATGGTTTCAAAGGCTTAGGTGGTATCTATGCTAGAAACAACCTACTTAAGTTTGATGCTAATATCAAAGGTGAGATTAGATTTACAAGAATAGATACAAAGGCAAGTGTTGAAGTAAGTTATAATTTAGCAAACTTAGCTTTAAGTGGTTTTGATCAAAGATTGATGCAAAAATCACTTCTAAATCAAGCAAGTGATGATGAAGTGGCTCTTTTTAGAAAACAGTGGCAACAAAGAGTAAAAGAGATTTTAATAGATTTTTGTGATAAAGCTGTTAGTGTAGAGTATTGATAGTCTATAGTTATTAGTGTTCAGAGTTAAGAGTTAAGAATTAATATTTGGAAGTGACAATTCATTATCACCGTGTGGGGTGAGGTTGAAACCTCACTTCCTGTTGGTTTGAGCTCCCTCAAATGAGATTATTATTGGAAGTGAGACTTCAGTCTCACCTTTTTCTAGTATGCACCCCTAAAGTTTAAATAGCTTTTAGCA